>ERZ791785.1-NODE-1-length-657592-cov-34.239655_pt1 | contig 657592 bp, 531 predicted proteins | sample MGYA00509947_ERZ791785 | MGnify/ENA primary metagenome ERZ791785 (study PRJEB30046, sample SAMN00791982) | human gut metagenome | study: EMG produced TPA metagenomics assembly of the A metagenome-wide association study of gut microbiota in type 2... | reverse complement strand
AATTCTAAAAAGAATTTTCAAGGTTGTCTTTCTGTTCAGTTATCAAAGTTCATTGTTCTCAAATCCAGTATTCATCTGTGCTTGAGAAGCTTTTGTGTCGCTCATCTCTCGCGGCGACTTGATTATAATATCACCACCTCTCACATATGTCAACATCTTTTTTCAACTTTTTTTGATTTTTTTCGCCAAATCTATTATAAACATTCGTAAAGCCTTATATTTACTGGATTTGTACCACTAAACTTTTTTGTAAATTTATGGCATATATCTGTATACAAACATAAATCCACACTATTTCCGCTATAAAATTCAGTGACTTCAAATTAACAAATTGCAATTTTAAGTCACTGAATTTCTGTCTTAAACCAAACCTTATATAAATCAATTATTATAATATATGCTTTTATTACATACATTATATATTAACGTGCCAATATCTTACCTACGCTTTGCCATTATAAAGTCAAGTATCTTTGAAGCAACATCTTCTTTAGACATCATAGGCAGTTCAATATTATCTTCCCCGGTAATTATAGTTACAACATTAGTGTCTGTTCCGAAGCCTGCCCCGGCTACCTTTACATTATTAGCAACTATCATATCCATATTCTTCTTAATAAGCTTATCCTTGGAATTGGCAATTACATTTTCTGTTTCCATAGAAAATCCACATATAAACTGTCCCTCTTTTTTATGTTCTCCAAGCGATCCTATTATATCCTTTGTGCGTTTAAGGGCAATTGACATATCGCCGTCTTTTTTCTTTATCTTATTATCGCTTACATTTAAAGGTGTATAGTCCGCTACTGCGGCGGCTTTAATTATAATATCTGAATTCTTTGCTTCTTCAGTGACAGCATCATACATATCCTGTGCTGATATAACATTTATAATATTAACAAATGGAACTGGTGGAACATCAACCTTTCCTGATACAAGTGTAACATCTGCTCCACGAAGCATTGCCATTCTGGCTATTGCATAGCCCATTTTCCCTGTAGAATTATTAGAGATAAATCTTACAGGGTCTATTGCTTCTCTTGTAGGACCTGCTGTTACACAAAGCTTAATGCCCTTCATGTCCTTTTCATATGCTGTTTCCTTTAAAATGTACCATAAAAGGCTCTCCGGCGATGGCATTTTGCCCCTTCCAGTGTCACCACACGCAAGATAACCGCTATCTGGCTCAATAACTTCATATCCAAATCTTCTTAACCTGGCGATATTATCCTGCACAATAGGATTATCATACATATTAGTATTCATAGCAGGCGATATCATAACCTTGCATTTGCAAGCCATTACAGTTGTTGTAAGCATATCATCTGCTATCCCATTAGCTATCTTGCCTATTATATTAGCTGAGGCTGGTGCTATCATAACGCAGTCTGCTTTCTTAGCCAGTGAAACGTGTTCAACATTAAATTGAAAATTCCTGTCAAATGTATCTACTATGCACTTATTGCCTGTAAGTGTTTCAAATGTTATAGGATTGATAAAATTCGTAGCATTTTTAGTCATTATAACATCAACATTACAATGAAGCTTAGCAAGTCTGCTTGCAAGCTCTGCAATTTTATAAGCTGCTATGCTTCCTGTAACACAAAGCAGTACATTTTTACCTTTAAGCATTTAATTACCCTCCACATTCTTATCATATATAATTCTAAGACCCTTAAGCAATAATTCCGCATCTATGTGTATATTATGCTTACAGTGAGGAACTATAACCTTTGCAAGTCCACCTGTAGCTATAACTTTCGCTTCTGGCTTTCCATTAACTCCAAAACCATTAGCTTCTATAATTCTGTCAAGCATACCATCTATGCACGAAGCATTGCCATATATAACTCCACTCTTCATACAATCAATAGTATTCTTACCCATAACACTCTTTGGTGTATCAAGGCTTATTCTTGGAAGCTGTGCTGTTCTTGATACTAACGAATCAACTGACACACGTATTCCCGGAAGTATAACTCCACCTATATAATTCTCTTTCTCATCTACAACACTTATAGTTGTCGCTGTTCCCATATCTATAATTATGGCTGGTGCACCATAGCCATTAAGTGTAGCAACTGCATCAACTATCATATCTGTTCCAACCTGTCTTGGCTGATCCATAAGAATGTTAAGACCTGTCTTTATTCCAGGTCCGACCATAAGCGGTGTAATTCCAACTGTCTTTTCTACTGCCGCTTTTATTATATTAACAAGCTGCGGGACAACTGATGATATAATTGCTCCTTTTATGTCATCTGAGTTAATATTATATATTTCAAGCACCGTCTTAAAACCTATGGCGTATTCCAATTCTGTCTTTGAATAATCTGTTGATAATCTTTCCTCAAATAATACTTTCTTGTCATCAACACAGCCAATAACGATATTGGTATTTCCCATATCAATTGCAAGTATCATTCCTTTTTCATTCTTTCTTAACTTTAATTCAGCCATTATAATTCTCCATTCCGATTATATGCAGCTTTTCTTTATCAAGACCGCAGCCCTTCACTGTATATATATTATTAATTATATTACCATTGCCTGAATTACTGCAAACATTTTCTTTATCAAATTCTTCTGCCGAAATCATAACTCTTATATAATTAGGTGTATAGCCTGTATAATACTCTTTTCCAGCTATATTCTGCTTTTCTTCAATAAGCACGCTCAAATCACTATCTGCATATGTACTTCTGTACTGTGCTGACATTTCATTAGCAAGCTCAATAAGTTCATTACTTCTTGCTGTCTTAATCTTATCATCTACCTGATCAGGCATAGTATCTGCAACTGTGCCTTTTCTTCTTGAATACTTAAATATGTGCATTTCATAAAAATGCACCTTCTCAACAAATGCTTTCGTAATCTTGAAGTCTTCTTCTGTCTCACCAGGAAAGCCCACAATAACATCTGTCGTAATCGCTGGGTTATCATAATATTTTCTAAGAATTTCACAGCCCTTTAAGTATTCAGCAGTATCATACTTTCTGTTCATAGCCTTAAGTGTCTTATCACAGCCGCTCTGTAATGATAAGTGAAAATGTGGACAAAGCTTTTTCATACTGCTTATACGGCTGACAAATTCATCTGTCACAATTCTTGGTTCTAATGAACCAAGTCTGATTCTTTCAATTCCGTCAATTGAATTAACCGCCTCTATAACATCTAACAATGTCTCTTTACCTGTATCCCTGCCATAAGAAGAAAGATGTATTCCGGTAAGAACAACTTCCTTATAGCCATTGTCAGCTAATCTTCTAACTTCGTCTACAACATCTTCAATCGCCCTGCTTCTTATTCTTCCTCTTGTATAAGGAATAATGCAGTATGAACAGAACTGGTTACATCCGTCCTGTATTTTAATGTATGCCCTTGTATGCTCACTTACTTTATCTATCTTTAATTCTTCATATTCTGTATCGTGGCTTATATCAACCACATATTCGTCTGCTGTATTATCCTTAAAATACTGCTCAAGCACATCAACAATATTAATCTTCATATTGTTGCCAAGCACGATATCTACAGCTTCATCTTTCTTAACTCCTGCTTCATCTGCCTGTACATAACAGCCGGCAGCTATTACAACTGCTGATGGATTCATCTTTTTAGCCTTGTGTAACATCTGGCGGGACTTTCTGTCTGCTATATTAGTAACCGAACAGGTATTTATTATATATACATCTGCAATTATCGCTTCATCAAATGGAACTATTTCATAGCCTGCATTTTTAAGCATAAGCTCCATTGACTCTGCTTCGTATGAATTAACCTTGCAACCAAGGTTGTGTATCGCAACTTTTTTCAAATCGGCCTCCTTTGTTCTTGACATAAATCCCATAAATATTATAATTAACTCAGTAAGCAAATTATTATATTATGGGAGGTATTCCAATGAAAACTGTACAGATTTCATTAAACTCAATCGATAAAGTTAAATCCTTTGTAAATGATATTACAAAGTTTGATGTTGACTTTGACCTTGTATCTGGAAGATATGTAATTGATGCAAAGTCTATTATGGGTATTTTCAGCCTTGATTTATCAAAGCCTATCGACTTAAATATTCACGCTGAGAATGATATTGATACAATTCTTGCTGTATTAAAGCCATATATTGTATAATCAGCCAGATAATTTAATATGATTATTCTATAACAGGATGTCACACGTTAATTCGTATGGCACCCTGTTATTATTTACATCATTTTATTTAACAACTATCTTTTCTGTAGTTTCTATGGCTGTCTTCATAAGCTCATCAATAACATCATCAAGGTTATGCTCGTGCTGTTTGATTATATTAAGATTAGGCTTTGTAACTGGATGTTTAGCTACAAATATTGTACAGCAGTCCTCAAATGGCTGGATTGATGTCTCATATGTTCCTATCTTTTCTGATATATCAATAATCTCCTGCTTATCAAAACCAATAACCGGTCTGTATACTGGCATTGTACATACTTCATTAGTACAGTAAAGGCTCTGCATAGTCTGGCTTGCAACCTGTCCGATACTCTCACCTGTAACAAGTCCCATACATTTGCTTTCCTTGCCAAGTTCTTCTGCAATCTTCATCATATATCTTCTCATAATGATTGTAAGCTCATCGTGAGGACACTTCTCATATATAGCAAGCTGTATATCTGTAAAATTAACTACATTAAGAGTTATTGGACCTGCATATTTAGACACAAGTCTTGCAAGGTCTACTACCTTCTGCTTAGCTCTCTCACTTGTATATGGTGGTGCATGGAAATATGTAGCTTCTATCTGCACACCTCTCTTGGCTACCATATATCCAGCTACAGGGCTGTCAATTCCTCCTGATAATAAAAGCATTGCCTTACCAGCAGTTCCTATTGGCATTCCTCCTGGTCCTGGAATTTCTATTGAATATATATTAATATGCTTTCTAATCTCAATCTGTAAAAGCACCTGTGGCTTATGAACATCTACCTTCATCTCAGGAAATGCGTCTAATATTCTTCCACCCATCTCCATATTAATCTCCATAGAATTCATAGGGTAGTTCTTTCTTGCTCTTCTTGCATCTACCTTAAATGTAACATTCTTATCTGGATATGCCTCATCAATATACTTAATAACGTGTTCAGCAAGGTCATCAAAGCCGTTATCTTCTATCTGGACAACTGGACATATTCCAATTATTCCAAATACTGTCTTTAATGCTTCTACAACCTCATCATAATCAAATTCTGTCTGTGCTGTCGCATATATTCTTCCATTTTCCTTAGATACTACGAACTCACCCTCAACCTTTTCAAGGGCAAATCTTATCTGTCTTACAAGTGCATCTTCAAAAAGATATCTGTTCTTACCCTTTACACCTATCTCTCCATATTTAATCAAAAATGCTTTATACATCTTTTATCTCCATTCAATTATAATCATATTATTAATGTCTTGTATACTTTCTTAACACAGGAAGAAGTTCTTTTAATGCACTGACTACATAATCAAGCTCTTCCTTAGTTGTATCATAACAGAAGCTGAATCTCAATGTGCTGTCAAGCAGGTCATTATCAAGACCAATTGCCACAAGTGTATTGCTTAAGCCCGGCTTGTTAGAAGAACAGGCTGAACCTGAGGATACATATATATTCTTATCCTCAAGTGCGTGAAGCAGCACCTCTGCCCTTACACCCCTGAAGCTTACGCTTACAATCTGTGGTGCTGACTTTGTGCCTTTATATGAATTAATAACAACATCAGCAAGCTTCTCAAGTTCATCTATAAAATAGTCTTTAAGCTCGTACAGATTATTAATCTTATCCTCAAACTGGTCATTATATATAAGCTTGACTGCTGCCGAAAGTCCTGCGATTGCTGGTACATTTTCTGTTCCAGAACGCATACCCTTCTGCTGTCCACCGCCATATATTATAGGTTTAATTCTTGTCTTATCCTTAATATATAAAAATCCGCTCCCCTTTGGACCGTGTATCTTATGTCCACTTACAGATAATAAATCTATGTTATACTTCTTAGGTACTATTTTGTATTTGCCATATGCCTGAATTGCATCTACATGAAACACTATATCAGGATTGTAGCTTTTTACAATATGTCCGATTTCTTCAATAGGTTCAACTGCACCAATCTCATTATTGACATACATTACTGATACAAGAATTGTTTCATCATCTAACGCTTCCTTAAGGTCATTAAGGTCCACAATTCCATTTCTGTCAACTTTAAGATATGTTACCCTGAAACCATTCTCACTAAGAAAGTTAAAAGGCTCTTTTACAGATGAGTGCTCTACCGATGACACAATAACGTGATTGCCTTTTCTCTTATTAGCCATAGCAGTTCCTATTATTGCCATATTGTTAGACTCTGTTCCGCCTGATGTGAAAAGTATTTCCTTTTCCTGGCACTTTAAAGTCTTAGCTATTGTTTCTTTTGCTTCTTTTATATAATTTTCAGCTTCAACGCCCTTCATATGCTTTGATGATGGATTGCCATAATCTTCACTCATAACTTTTACGCACACATCTACAACCTCAGGTGCACACTTTGTCGTTGCTGAATTATCAAGATATGCCTGCATTATTATTCCTCCATATTGTACATAAGCACCGACATCAGCATAAGACCTGCTGTCTCGGTTCTTAATATACGTCTGCCCAGTGTTATTATATCAGCTCCTGCATTAGTTGCAAGCTCAAGTTCATCTTTATCAAAACCACCCTCTGGTCCAATAAAGATACCTATGCTCTTTCCTTTCCCGATAGAAGCAATAACCTGTCTTGTATGTTCAATTCCTTCTGCACACTCATAAGGAAGTAATAATACATCTAATTCCGAAGCCATAGCAACTGCCTGCTTAAAACTTACAACATCACTAACCTTTGGCATAATACTTCTTTTACTCTGTTTGGCAGCACTTTCAGCTATTGTATTCCATCTTGCAACCTTGCTCTTTGCTTTCTTATCATCAAGCTTTACAACACTTCTTTTCATTGCTACAGGAACAATCTCATACACACCAAGCTCAATCATCTTCTGTATAATAAGTTCCATTTTATCAGCTTTAGGAAGTCCCTGAAATAAATATACCTTTGATGAAAGTTCATTGCCTTTCTCATTAACTGATGTTATAAGGCTTCGTACATAATCATCGGTTATTGTATCAATAATACAATTATAATCATAATTATCACCACTGCTTATAAGTATCTCATCACCCTTTTTTAAACGTAGTACATTCTTAATATGATTAACGTCCCCGTCTTTAATATCAATGTAATCGTCAAATATATTCTCGTGCTCTGCAAAAAAATGATACATATGTAATCCTTTCGCGTTATCTATTAATTACTTTCTTCTGGCTGTTACATTAACCCATTCGCCATCGTGGTTAATCTCAACTATCTCAAGCTCTGAATTCTTCTTGAAAGCATTAACAACTTCATCTTCTTTAGTATTAATAATTCCAGAAGTTATAAAATATGCTCCATGCCTCATATGCTCGTGGATATTAACTGATAATGGCTCTAATACATCAGCAAGAATATTAGCACACACTATATCATAACATTCATATCCACATCTATCCTTAATATTCTTATCATCAATTATATTACCCTCAATAACCTCAAACTGCTCCTTAGTTATATTATTCTGAACCGAATTCTCTTCTGAGGCAATAATTGCATTAGGGTCAAGATCTGTACCAAGTGCATATTCCGCACCATATTTAAGGGCAACGACTGAAAGTATTCCGCTTCCACAGCCCACATCAAGTATTCTGTCACCTTTTTTAACGTACTTTTCAAGCTGCTTAATAACCATTCTTGTTGTTTCGTGTGAACCTGTTCCAAATGCAGTTCCCGGATCAATGCTAAGGACAGGATGTCCTTTCATCTCCTCTGTAATCTCTTCCCATGTTGGCTTAATATACAGATTACCGATTGTAAATGTATGCCAGTACTGCTTCCAGTTATTAATCCAGTCTTTATCTTCTGTCTCAGACCTTGTTATTGTTCCTTCACCGATATCAACAAACATTCTTAAATCTTTAATTTCCTGCTCAGCCTTTTTAACTAATGTTCCATCGTCCTCATCTGAATCAATATAAAAATTAACAACTGCTGTTCCATCATCTGGTGGCAGCTCAGGAATAAAATCAACAAACATTGTCTTAGCTTCTTCTTGTGTAAGCTGTACATTGTCCTGTATCTCTATCCCCTCAATTCCTATATCATCAAGAGCACTGCTTATTAAATCAACAGCCTGTGTTGTTGTCTTAATTGAATATCTATTCCATTTCATATATATGTCATCCTTCCAAATATTAATATTTTGCAAATATTATATAATCACTTTTGCATTATTGTATTATTAAGCATTTTTTAAAAATGCCTCATAACCCTTTAATGTTTCATACAAATCTGCTTTGCTTATAACTTCATATGGCGCGTGCATATTCTGTACAGCAATGCCACTGTCAATTACATTCATATCAAGATTAGCTAATATATAAGCTATTGTTCCACCACCGCCGATGTCTACCTTGCCAAGTTCAGCTGTCTGGAATGATACATCTGCATCATCCATAACCTTTCTTAACTTTCCTACAAATTCTGCTGATGCATCATTAGAGCCGCTCTTGCCTCTTGCACCTGTGTATTTATTAAATACCATACCTTTGCCAAAATAAGCTGCATTTTTCTTCTCAAATACGCTCGCATAGTTAGGATCATATGCCGCACTTACATCTGATGATAACATATAAGAATTAGCAAGTGCTCTTCTTAATCCCAGCTCAGAATAATTTACACATCTGTCCATAACTTCTGCAACCATATTTTCAAAAAATCTTGACTGCATTCCTGTAGCACCAACACTTCCAATTTCCTCTTTATCAACAAGAATACATACACCTGTTCTCTTAACTTCACTTGAATTAATAAGTGCTATAAGTGATGGATATGCACACACTCTGTCATCGTGTCCATAGCCCATTATCATACTTCTGTCTATTCCATAATCTCTTGCAGGACCTGCTGGAACAGCTTCTAATTCTGCTGACAGGAAATCTTCTTCCTCTATTCCATACTTATCCTTTAATATTGCAAGTATATTCTTCTTAACAGCATCTTTGGCTTCCTTATCGCATTGTTCCTTCTCCTGTGGCATACTTCCAACAAGAATATCAAGTGCTTCACCCTCAACAACCTTTGTGCCTTTCTTTTCCATCTGCTCCGAAGCAAGATGTATAAGAAGGTCAGATACACCAACTACTGTATCAGACATATCTTCACCAATTACAATCTCTACTGTTGTTCCATTCTTTAATGCAACAACTCCGTGAATGGCAAGTGGAATTGCAACCCACTGGTATTTCTTAATACCACCATAATAATGTGTATCAAGAAGAACAAGTCCTGTTTCTTCATAGAGAGGGTTCTGCTTTATATCAAGTCTTGGTGAGTCTATGTGTGCTCCGAGTATGTTCATTCCTGCACTTATAGGTTCTTCACCTATATTAAACGCAACAAGTGCCTTATTCATATTGACAGCATACACTTTATCGCCAGCTTTTAATGTCCTGTTATCAGCAATAACGTCTTTTAAGTCCGCATAGCCAGCTTCCTTTAAAAGCCTAACGCCTTCCTTTACACATTCTCTTTCTGTCTTACATTTTGAGATGAACTGTCTGTACTGTTCCGCAAAATCAAATACTTCTGCTTTCTTTTTAGATTCATACTTATTCCACGCATTTGCTCTTTCCATAATATACCTCATTTCTGCCCACTGTTTCAGATAACTACTTGTATCGGGTGAACTCATTATATTCTAACCATCTATACATAAATGTCCAGCTGATTATATGTCCAGGGTAAGCTGTTCCTCATTCATAGCTTCTTCTTTTAATTCGCTTGCTATTTCATATTCAGCCTCTTCCTTGTACTGTTCAACCATATCCTCACTTATAACCGGAAGTTCATCAATAGAACCTACACCAAATGTTCTAAGGAATTCTTCAGTTGTTCCAAAAAGCATCGGTCTTCCCGGTGCATCAAGTCTTCCAACTTCTTTAACAAGTTCTAATTCAACAAGCTTATTAACTGACCTGTCTGAATTAACACCTCTTATCTTTTCTATCTCTATCTTGGTAACCGGCTGCTTGTACGCTATTATTGAGAGCGTTTCAAGTGCTGCATCTGTCAATGTATATCGTCTTGGCTGACTGCATATTCTAATAAGATTGTCGTAATATTCTTCTTTGGTACATAATTGAAAGCTTCCCTCTAATTCAATTATCTTGATACCTCGGTCTTCATTTTCATATTTATCCATCATATTATGGATAATCCTGACCGTTGTATCAACATCGTGTTCTATAGCCACTGCAATCTTTTCTGCTTCTACTGATTCACCCATAGTAAATAGTATAGCTTCTATTGCCGCTTCTGTCTTTTCTATACTCATTCTGCACTCCATTCTTATCCTGCTTTGATTAACAGAATTAATACACACTTACTGTGTCATATACATATATGCTTTTAAAACTTATAAAGCATTGCTGTATTATTAATTATTCTTCGGTAATTCCTTCTATAAGTTCCGGATCCTTCGTCACTGTTATATATATTTCCTCGCAAGTCCCCTCTTGCTCTACAATAACAAATCCTGTCTTAATAAGCTCTAATACAACAAGAAATGTAACAATAACCGCAACCTTTGAAGCCCCCTTCATAAGAAGTTCCCTGAAATTAAATGTCCTATGTTCCATCATAAACGCCTTAATATCAACAAGCTTTTCTGACATAGTAACTTCTTCTTTCTCTATCTTACCGAACTTGCTTCTTATTGGGTCAACCTTTTCATCTTTTCTTCTCATTACGTCTGCAAATATTGCATTAAGCTTTAAAAGATCGGTATCTCCTATGACATCTTTTATATCAACCTCTGGCACATATTCACTGACCTCTTTAGGAATATCAGGCTTTCTATAATAAAGCTTTGTGGCATCCATCTGCTTATCTTTAAGCTCTTCTGCCATTGCCTTATAAAGCTTGTATTCTAACAGCTTTTCGACAAGCTCTGCTCTTGGATCCTGCTCATTACCCTCCTCATCAACTTCCTTTGGAAGAAGCATACGGCATTTTATATCAAGCAGTGTAGCCGCCATAACAAGGAATTCGCTTACTACATTTAAGTCTTCCTCCTGCATTTTATTGACATATTCCATATACTGCTCTGTTATATCAGCTATTGGAATATCATATATATTAACTTTATTCTTATCTATAAGATGCAGTAAAAGATCTAACGGACCTTCAAAAGCCTGAAGCTTTACACTAATCCCCATTATAAGCAAGCCTACCTTTCATTAACAGGTTACACTTAACCTGATTTTATTCATTAACTTATATATTGTACATAAAATATAATAGTAATGCAAGTTATTAACTTATTGATAATTGTGGGAAAATAACATATAATAATTTGAAAAAACCTTACATCTAAGTTTTTTCAAATATCAAGTTTGTGGCAAGCACAAACTTGCGACTTACAAAAGTACTGTATATACCTAAGTTTTTTCAAATATTTTATTAAAATTTTTAGAGAGGAGAAACAGCATGAAAATTGCCCGTGTGATTTTCACCTGTCAGGAAGCTTACAACAAAATCGTCAAAGACCGGCTTACTGAATATGCAGCACAGACCTGCTACTATCTGCTTTTAAGCTTTATGCCATTCGTCCTTGCACTAATAAGCATAATACATTATTTCCCAGTAACTTCAACCGACCTTATGAATCTTTTTGAGAATATAATTCCTACAGAATTCCACGGTTTGTTACTAAACATAATAGTTGATATTGAGAATTCTTCATCAATAACAATTCTGTCGGTAACTGCTATCGGCTTAATATGGTCAGCTGGCAAAGGCTTTATGACAATAAAGACCTGCCTTAACCGTATTAACAATTACGAGCTTAAAAGAAGCTGGCTAATACAGAGATTATTTTCAAGCATATATGCTTTAATACTGCTATTATCAATTGCAACAAGCCTTGTTATAATTGTATTTGGTGAACACCTTTCAGCATTTATTGAACGACATCTTAGTGTATTTTCAATTGATATTACAATTATTAACGCAATATTCAGCAACAGGTTATTTCTTGTTCCTACTCTGCTTACAATATTCTTCACTGTAATGTATTCGTTCATACCTACAATTAAAAAACGTCCTTTAGAAGAAATTCCAGGTGCTTTTCTTGCAAGTATTGGATGGTATCTGTTCTCTGAACTTTACTCATTATACATTACATATATGACACACTACTCATATACTTATGGAAGTCTTACAACTTTTATGCTTCTTCTTATATGGATGTATATATGTATTCTTATATTATTTCTCGGTGCTGAGTTTAATTCCCTTATCGAGAAGAATATACTAAGACCTTGGCGTATTTCAAAGCATTCAAAAAAAGCTAAGAAAGCAGTCGTTAACGCTGCTAAACAATAAAGCTATATTTATTATTGAAATAAATTGATATACAGACACCAACAATATCGACATACTTATAAATACAAATAGTAAGCAAATGGGACTATCACATTGAATGCCCTTACGTTATACAACGGGAGCATCACTGCAACAGTCCTATTTTTATATCTATATCAGATTATTTTAATCCATTTTACAAGCACTAATCATTTATATTCTTAATCTCTATCTTGTTATAGAAGAATTTTAAAATATCTGTATAATCCATAGTTTCTGACATTTTCTTAACTGCATTCTGGCTCATCCCTATTCCGTGTCCATAGCCGCCTCCTGTTATTTCATATGATACAAGCGTGCCATTATCATATACTGGTTTGAATATACAGAAAGCACTCGGAAGAATATCATTATATATTTCCCTGCTCTGTGTCATTATGACACATTTATTATTACCCATAAGGCTTCTTACTGCATTTTCTCCTTTGACAATACAAGTTTCCTTACTGCCTTCTACCATAAGTGCGGCTACAACTCCGCCACAGCCACGTTCTATCACTTTAATGCTTGCAATATTTCCTATATCATTAACCACTTTATCGGACGGCTCTCCATTTTCTAATATATATACCGAGCCGTTCTTTCTTAAATAACTTCCTATAAGTGAATTAAAATGTGCCGTAAGCTCACTTATACCTATGACGGTCTTCCAACGGTACATATCTGCTTCACTGTCATAATCACTGCTATCTTTGGCCGTTATAAACTGCTCAAATGTCTTTTCCGACTTAATATCAGCATTATAATCAGATGTTCCTGCCCTTACAGAAGCATATTGCGGATAATTATCCTCATCACTTCCCCACGCACACACATCAGCTGTATAGCCGCAGGAAGTCGAATAATAATAAGTCTTTACAAGTTCACCATTGTATACAGCGACCATTCCAGCTGTAGCAATAACAGCCTCATCAGCCTCTGCACTATCATATGTATTATTGTATACCTGAAACGACACACTATCATCTATGTGTGCACCATACTCACTGTAATAATTATTTGTAAGCTGTGTATACGCATAGCTTCTTGCACACACAGCCTGGCATTTTAAGGCATTAACACCAAATGACACAGGCATTTCGCTAGGCACAACTTTTTTCAGGTAATCTTCAATATCAATTTCATTAATCACCGCAATGCCCTCATCATATAAAGCAAGCTCTATATTACCTTTATAGGTCGGATTTCCCTGGCTTCTCTTAATAGAATTAATCGTTATGCTTCCATCATCAGTACTAAGCACAATACGCCCCGTGGCTAATCTTTCATCATTTCTGTCTAGATCAAAACTTTCACCTGCTGCAATATCCCATTGTATATCTGCACAGGTTATATGTATTACACTATCTGATGATAGCGACACACTGTTATGAAATAAATCCTTGTAACCTGTTGTCTTTAACATAACTCTTATATTATCATGCTTTAATTCTTCGCCAATAATCGCTCCACATACCTTTCCATTAGCAACTATAAAACGCTGAAGTGAATAACCAACTATAATCTCATCATAATTATGCGTTTTCACATCTGATACATTATCATATATTATAAATTGTTCATCTAACGGAACTTTTCCATACCCATCTATCTCTACATATTCATTAGTTACAGAGAGGACTTTCCCTTTGATAATATCCTTTTTGACGGATATATTCTTCACCTTTCCCTTACTCAGATGAATATCGGCAAGCGTATTATCTATGTCATCATTAACCCTGCCTATCTTAAGTTTCTTCTCAACTCCATAGAAATTCACATATAACATTCCGTTATTGTCATATTTGAGCCACACATTACTGTAATCAACCTCGTCAGATATTTTTCTTTCAATACACAATAAACGATTATCCCTTACTATTGCCAATACCTGCCTGTCTATATAAGGTGTTGCAATTATTCCGTCAAATATATACTTTCCCTTAGTTGTATACATTTCCCACTCACTAACATTAAGCTCCGCAGGTGTTCCGGCAATTCCAAGTTCAACTTTCTCAACCTCCTGCCCATTACTGCAATACGGCAGAAGCAATATGTAATAATCTATAAATTCCTGCTTAGTCACAACTCTGTTATTATTCTTTAACTGGCTAAGTGATTGTATTCCAACGCTCTCAAATGTTGTATCACCTGCATTAAGTTTCTTTGAAAGTATGTATACATCTTTCATCATAATATAATCGTCAGGCTCTTCACACTGCATATATCCATTGATATTGACATATTCAATATATGGCTTGTACCACACTTCTCCTGTTTCAAATGCCTGCGTATCATCTACATTAGCATAAGCAATCATCTTTGCCGCCTGTGCATAAGTTATGTATTCATCATTATTGGATTTATTAATAAATGTTTCCAGCACAACAACACCTATTGCCAATACCAGTACTAATAATCCATATATAAATATTGTCCGTTTTCTGATTATTACGGTCTTTACCATATCAACCTAACCTCTCAAATATATTATGCCTGTACAGCATCAATTATATATATTCTTGAAAGTCACTGATTATTACTACATAAAGAAGAATGTGCAAAGCACATTTCTGTGCCGGATGCGGTCATCTGCAGCATACTACATCTTCGTGTAAGTGTGAATCTTTGCGGAGGGCTTTTTATTTAACAGGAAATCCTATCAGAATTTCCTGTTAAATAAAAAAACTATGAAAACAAAATTGTCTTCATAGTAACTTATCACAATTATCCCAAAGCGCCGTTCCCCACGTTTTCGACTCCTAGCAATGCTAGGTGGGTTACCGCATCCAGACCGCTGCCATCCACTCAGAGGAGGCCCGACATTAGAATGGAGATATAGGAATCCCGTCGATGAAATGTAGGATCAAAATAAGTGAGGTTATCGCACGCCCCAGGAATTATTAAATTGTTCTTCTTATCAACTATAATTATTCTACTACATAAATCTCTTAGATACAATATAATATATGTAATTTTAATTAAAAAATTCTAATATTTATCACCTATCTTAATTCATTACTTTTATAATATACTGCTTATCATAATTAATTATTTACCATTTTATTATATGTATAATTACATTACTTGATTACCATTTTACTTATCATTATCTTTATTAGTCTTGGCATCGCTTATGTCTTCAATTGCCTCTGCAGATAATGATACAGCTTCCCTTACAATATCCTCAGATACACCCATACGCTCTGCGACTTCCTTAACTGACGGCTTTCTTCCAAGTTCTTCTTTTAATCTTACTGCCCAGTCATTGACATAATTAACTTTATTAAGAACCTTTCCAGATATCTTATTGCTGTCCATCTGTTCATCAATCAGCATACGCATACTTTCTTCTGCCTGATACTTAACTTCATTGTCAATCTCATTAAGCACCTGAATTAAATCTTCTGTAGTTCCCTCTTTTATCTTATCTTTCCATTCGTAATTATTAAGCCACTGCCTCTGTCCTATATAAGCCATCATTGAAAGATTACTCTCCTGAACAAGGTCTGCCGCAAGCACTCCCCTGCACCTGAAAGGTTCAACCCAGCCTACAATTTTTCCAAGATATGACTCAGACAAAAGCTTTAAAGACTCTTTATCATTATCTTCAACGATATTAATTAAAAGGTAAGCTCTTGTAGTATCTGATACTGGCTGTATCTGTTCAAGCTCCTTTAAGTATCTTTCAAGATATATATCATCTTCGGAATAGTCCATATTATCTGCTATCATCTGAGCCGCCATAACAGCTTCTTTTTCTGGCAGATTATTAACCTCTTCCTCTGTAACATTTATCTTTTTAATAATTCCGTCGTCTGTTTCAGTATATGAAGTATCTTCCTGTGCTATTCCATTATCATCATTATTTACAGCATCATTTTTAGTACTTTCAAGCATATGGAGGAATTCATTGTCTGCTCCATCTACTCCATTTATTGTAATATTATTAGCCATAAGATAACCCATTATCATTGAGTATCTGTTATCATCTAATTCAAGTCCGTTAAAATAACTCTTAACATCATCCTTGGTAACTACATTCCCATTAACCTTTGCATATTCTTTAAGTCCATCTAAAGCTTCCATAAATGTTGCTTTAGCATCTTTATTATTAACTGCCATAACACATTCTCCTTTTCCACTAAGGGATTTTAACATATATCTGCTATTTTATCAATTTGACAAATATTATATATTTCAGTATATTTAATATATCCGTAATAATCGGAATAATATCAGGAAAGATGAGGTTTTTAATAATGAGAATCGCTTTAATTAACGAAAACAGTCAGGCTGCAAAGAATGATTTAATTTACGCTAATCTTAAGAAAGTAGCTGAAAGCAAGGGACATACAGTAGACAACTATGGTATGTATTCTGCTGATGACAAAGCTCAGCTTACATATGTACAGAATGGTATATTAGCTGCTATCCTTCTTAACTCAGGTGCTTGTGATTTTGTAGTAACAGGCTGCGGTACTGGTGAAGGTGCTATGCTTGCACTTAACTCATTCCCTAATGTTCTTTGTGGACACGTTGTTGACCCTTCAGATGCATATATGTTTATGCAGATTAACGATGGTAATGCAATCGCTCTTCCATTCGCTAAGGGATTTGGCTGGGGTGCTGAATTAAACCTTACATACATTTTTGAAAAGTTATTTGAAGGCGAACCAGGTGGTGGTTATCCTAAGGAAAGAGTTGTTCCAGAACAGAGAAATAAGAAGATTCTTGATGAAGTAAGAAAGGTTACTCTTAATCAGGATTTAATCAGTGTTCTTAAGAACCTTGACCAGGATCTTGTTAAGGGTGCTGTAGCTGGAGAAAAGTTCCAGGAACTCTTCTTTGCTAACTGCAAGGACGAAAAGATTGCTGAATACGTTAAGACTTTACTTGCTTAATTTAATAAGCTCTACAGGATTATTATCAATCAATTTAATTTATTAATACGGATATTGATGTGTACATCAGCACATCTTTAACGCTAATAAAAAGCAGCTTTCCTATCTGTAGAAAAGCTGCTTTTTATTAGTTGTCTGTATATATAACAAATTATGCTGTTACCCCGCTTACTATCTTATCATTAGATAATAACCCTGCTTTAACAAGTGCATATCGCACTGCCTTTCCAAGAAATGTAGCTGCTACTATCTTAATAAGATCAAATACAATAAATGGATACACACATACCTTAAGTGCGTAACCCACTGTACAATGCTGTACATAGGCATACCACGCTGTTCCTAATGCGTAATCAACCATCGTTCCAACTATCCACGCAATTATAACAAGCACTATATTACGATTAGTCTTCTCAATTACATATCCACCTATAAGTGCCATCAACACAAATCCAACAATATATCCACCTGTTGGTCCTGCAATCTTAGCTGGACCTCCTACATATCCTGAGAACACAGGAAGACCAACAACTCCTAATAACACATATAAACAATAACTGCATATTCCTGCTTTAAGACCAATCACATATACTGTAAAATATACAACAAGATTAGTAAGTGATATTGGAATTGGTCCTATAGGTATTGATAATGGTGCTAATATGCATGTAACTGCCGCCATAAGTGCCATAAAACATAACTGATAAACTGTAAACTTCTTCTCTTTCACTTGTCTTTACCTTCCTCATAAAAGATTTAAGGTTAATTGTTAACCTTAATTCTAGTTTAGTTTACAATTGTTTTTATGTATTGTCAAGCTTTATTGTTCTGAATATATATACTGAATCATCCCCGGTCCTAACGCATCTGTCGGTCTTGCAATAAAATTATGCTTTTCATAGAATATCTCACGTCCCTTGGCACACATAAGACATAACATCATTCTTGAGTCCTCCATTGTTATAGACTTAACATACGCTATAATATGTTCTATAAGTTCACTTCCGATATGCTTCCCCTGATATTCCGGTATCACTATCAAATCCTGAATATAGCTTATAACTGCCTTATCTCCAACAACCCTTCCCATTCCTATAGGCTTGTCATCATCAAATACAGTAAACACTTTCACGCTGTTATTAAGTGCTTCCTGTGCCTGAGCTTTTGTAAGTTTTATCCAGCCCACTTTATCACGCAGTCCCAAATATATATTTACATCTTTTACATCTTCAACTATTCTAATCATTTTACACTTATCCTTTAATACACCTTTTTATTTTATCAATCAGTATACAATTTTTTTATATTTATGTCTATAAAAGCATTTTAACTTAAGAAAAAAATGATATAATAGCACATAGGTTTTGCATTTACTATATTTCATCAGATGTAAACCTAATAATATTTATGGAGGCTTATATGATTACTGTTTCAAAAGATAATACAGGGGACTATACATCTATTCAGGAAGCTGTTGATGCTATAAGCAGCTCAACAGTATCAGAGACAATTTTTATTAAAAATGGTACTTATAACGAGCGTGTTGAGATTACACACAATAATCTAACTCTTATTGGTGAGTCTATGGATAACGTAATTATAACCAAAGACTATTACGCATTAATGACTATGCCTGATAACACCAAACGTGGTACCTTCAGGTCTTATACTTTCTTTGTACACGCCAATAACTTCCACGCCTATAATATTACCTTCGTGAATTCATCAGGCTTTGGTACTGAGGTTGGACAAGCTATCGCTGTATATGCGGAAGGGGATAATATTACTTTCAAGAACTGCAAACTACTTGGTCATCAGGACACTCTCTTTACCGGTCCTCTCCCTCTTAAAGAAAAACAGCCGGGCGGATTTACAGGTCCTACAGAATTCGCACCAAGAATTCTCTCAAGACAATTATATGAAGACTGCTTTATAAGCGGTGAGATTGATTTCATCTTCGGAAGTGCTACTGCATATTTTAAGAATTGTACATTATATGCCTTAAACCGCAATAAGGAAATCAACAGTTATTATACCGCACCTTCTACATATGAAGACCAGAAATATGGCTATGTATTTGAAAATTGTAATTTCACTGGCAACTGTCCAGATGGAACTTGTTATTTAAGCAGGCCTTGGAGAATACACGCAAAGACCGTATTAATAAACTGTGAATATTCCTCTCAGATTGCTGGCTCAGGTTTTCATGACTGGAATAAGCCTGAATCACACGAAACAACATTTTACGCTGAATACAACGGATATGGTGAGGGCTACAAGCCTAATGAAAGAGCTTCATTTGCACATATCCTGACAGCAGATGAAGCTGCTATGTATACTAAAGAAAATGTATTAGGAAAAGATTTCAGATAAAATGAAAAAAGTATCGGACAGGATCTGACCTCTCCGATACTTTTTATATTACTGTAAATTAATTGTTTCTACCTGCTGTGTTCCAGATAACACTTCAAGCTTCATACCAGAAGCTCCGGCATCTGTTGTTGAAACCTGAAATACTGCTGCCGCTGTATATTCCTCTCCTGCATTGATTGTAACCTTATCAAGATTACATATATCATTCTTTAACATTGACTTATACTGTGTGTAAGTGCCACTTCCTGCACTAAGCTTCATTGTGACATTAGCTGACTTAGTTGTTGCATTATATACCGCTGAACCTGTATTCTTAATTGTAAACTCAACTGCTACTACCTTACAGCCGCTATCTGCCGGAACACATACAGCATATGCATCTGTTGGATATCTGTTACCTACCGATACCTTCTTATAGCTAACAGTAACACCACTAAGACCTAAGGCTTCAGTAATGCTTGCCGCCTTAATACCTGCCTGAGTTGTTCCTGTTGTACTTGTCGTACCTGTCTGTCCCACGGCTGTTGTTGTCTGCTTGTTAGCTGCTGTTGTACCAGTAGTATTATTCTTTCCAGTAGTTGTTGTACTCTGTCCTGACTTATTAAATGTTGGATTACTAAGCTTAGAATACTTCCATTCATTAGCATAGGAATGTCTAAGCAGAGTACCTGCTATGTATTCAGCTACAATATCATTCTGTTCATTGTCCATTGTTACATCATCAGCACAACCTGCCAGCGCAAATACACATACTGCTGACAAGACAGCTATAGCTATCTTCTTCATATAATCTCCATTCCTGCGTTCCTCTAATACGCACCACAATTCAATTCAACTATATGAATTCTATCATAATTTGCAATCAAGGTCAAACCAGAACTCAACTCCATCAGAAACATTTCTCACACCGCATTGCTTGCCCATAGATTCAACAATCGCCTTAACAATTGAAAGCCCTATTCCGTTACCGCCATACTCTCTTGTTCTGGCTTTATCTACCTTATAGAACTTCTCCCATATATGTTCAATATCCTCCTCGGGTATATTCTTTCCAGAATTGTATACAGTAACCCTTACATTATCTTTATCAATCTGTTCAACATTCACTTTAATGATGTTCTCATTACAGCAGTGATTAATTGCATTAGAGATATAATTAGTTATCACCTCTTCAACCTTATATTCATCTGCCCATACATAAAGAGGTTCTTCACTCATAAATGTCTGTATTGTTAGTTCCTTCTGTGAAGCCCTTAATTCGTTAGCGGCGGCTACTGACTTTACAAGCTCATTAATATCGAATCTTTCCATAACAAGCTCATCTTCACCAAATTCAATCTGGTTAAGCGTAAGAAGTCTCTTCACCATATTATTCATCTTGTTAGCTTCATCTATAATAACATCACAGTAGAAATCCATACTCTCCGGATCATCTGTAATGCCTTCCTTAAGCCCCTCTGCATAGCCCTGAATAAGTGCTATAGGTGTTTTTAATTCGTGTGATACATTTGATAAGAAATCTGTTCTCATCTGCTCAAGCTTTTCCTTCTTATCAATATCTCTTTGGAGTTCAAGGTTGGCAGCCTTAAGCTGTGAAATATTCTCCTCAAGCTTATGGGACATATTATTCATACTATCTCCCAAAAGTCCTATCTCACCTTTATCATTGCCCTCATAATGTGCCTCAAAATCAAGGTTAGACATTCTCTCTGCTATATCAGAAAGCTGCTTTATAGGACGTGAGATATATGAGGATAACACAAATGCCGCAACAACACCTATAAGAAGTGTTCCTATACCAACATAAGTTATAAGCGTATTAGAAATGTGCACGTTATCTTTGACACTCTGTATAGGAGTCCTTATAAGAATAAAATCACCATTATCCAATGTTCCCCATAATTCGATATAGTCATCTAACAGACGACTGTCATATACTTCCTGAACTGTATATTTATGATTCTCAAGTATAATCTCCCTGACCTCGTTAGCTCCGTTGCCTGACATATCGATAATCTTTTCCGGAGGTGTCTTCTTATCACCATTGTTATCAGAATTACCACCAAATAATGATGACTTATCACTATCTGACAAATCACCAAAATCATTTTTCATATTATTATCATCTGTGACACTTCCGCTGTTCTGGCCATTCCTGCTATCAGAAGAAGTACCATTATTATCAGTGCTTCCGTCTGTGTTAGATGAATCACTATTACTCTTAGATGGTATATTCTGGAAAATATCATTATTAAATATACTCTTTTTCAATCTTTCCAGAAGCATCTCATCTCCGTGAGTGCTTACATAAAAAGTCGTCCAGTCACTATTTACTATAATCATAGATATGCCCTTAGATGTCGATATCTGTTCAAGATTATTCCGTAAATCTGTTTCTGAAATACTATCATCTGAATATTGTATACACGCATCATTTACTGAACTATATGCGTTCAACATCTCCTGCTGTTTATCTTCCATATAGAACTTTTCTGAAAATATTATATTAAATACAAGAAGAAGAACTATAAGAACACATATCATTCCACCAATTAGCAGCGTTATTTTAAATTTAATCGAATGTTTATTCATCTTGGTATTCCTCAGCTAATACTAAGTTAAATTTCAAACTTGTATCCCATTCCCCATATAGTCTTAATATAATCACCCTTATCTCCTAGCTTCTTTCTAAGCTTCTTAACGTGGGTATCTATTGTTCTAGCATCTCCAAAATAGTCATAATTCCATACGTTATTAAGTATCTTCTCCCTTGATAATGCAAGACCTTTATTATCAACAAAATATGTAAGCAGTTCAAATTCCTTAAAGCTTAAATCAATCTCCTGTCCGTCAATCTTAACAATATGTGCGGCTTTATCAATAATAATTCCACCTACATCTGTCACCTCACTGCTATCAATGCTGTAACTTCTTCTAATAAGTGCATCAACTCTTGCTGTAAGAATCTTAGGACTGAAAGGCTTTGCTATATATTCATCTGCACCACATTCAAATCCATTTAATTCGCTTGATTCATCGCTCTTAGCTGTAAGCATAATAATAGGCACTTTAGAATTCTTTCTAATCTCCCTGCATACATCCCAGCCATTCATCTTAGGCATCATAACATCAAGAATAACAAGTGATATATCCTTATCCGCATAAAATCTGTCAAGTGCTTCCTCTCCGTCACCTGCTTCAATAACTATATATCCTTTTCTTGTAAGGAAATCACTTACAAGCTTACGCATTCTGCTTTCATCATCAACCATTAATACTTTAATATTATCCATTGTATACTCCAATCCGTGTTAATAATTACTTTAAATATGTCTATATAACTTCTATAATATTATATAAGGCAAAAGCTAAAGCACATTTTGCCACTCTTTATTGTATATTAAATAATAATTATGATAAAAATGTGTCCTTAATGTTAAGAAAATGTGTTTACTGCTTTTTAATTACCTCTTTTTATTGTTAAGTTCCTGCTCCCTTGCCTTTAAAGACTCCTCTTCCGACTGCAATTCCTGCTGCCACTGGGCATACCTGTTCTGGATAGTGACCTCATAATTTAATATATTAGGGTTAGAACTTGTCTTTAATATTACAAACATCGCAATAATTACTATAACAAGAATAATATTTAATACCATAGCCCTTATGAAATTATTCCTGTATTTTGCTACCTGAATAGACAGATTTCTTAGTTCACTCTTAAATTCTATCTGTTCCTTTCGTTTGTCGAGTGCTTCCTGTGTATCCGCATTTATCGGGATAGGCTGGATTTTGTCATTAGGTATCTCACTGCTCTTGTATAAAAATGTCTGTAACTGCTTAAGGTAATTCATTCCTATCTGTGTCGAGAATAATTTACGTTCTATTATTTTATTATAAAGATTATATACCTGCTTAGGATCTTTCGTATTAGTCTTTGCCGACACATATTTAATAGCATTAAGTTCATCTTTGGCTAACTGGGCATCTTCTTTAGTATTAAACTCATACCCGCCAACCATATGCTTCTTGACTTCCTTGTCCATATGCAGACCTCCTATTCAACAGTAATATCATCTTCTTCTATCTTTATCACTTTCTTTAATTCGCTGTAATCGGTTTCTATCTGAAATCCTATCTTTCCAGCACTGAAAAATATTGTATCTTCAATATCAAGCACACTCTTATCTATAACAGTTCTAAAGAACTTCTTCATACCAACTGGTGAACAGCCACCGTGAATGTAACCTGTAAGCGGAAGCAGTTCCTTTGACTTTATCATCTCAATATTCTTCTCACCTACACATTTGGCAGCTTTCTTAAGGTCGAGTTCTTCTGCTACAGGAACCATAAACACGTAATGATTGCCGCTCTTGCCTATTGTAACAAGTGTCTTAAATGCTCTCTTAGGGTCTTGTCCAAGTGCCGCCGCAACTTCCACACCGCTTACTGCACCTGACTCCTTATATTCGTGTACTTTATATTTAATCTTCTTCTGGTCAAGACTTCTCATAACATTAGTCTTATCTGCGGACATAATATATTCCTCCAATTCTATAATAATTGCATTTAGTCAAAGTATTTAAATTCCTAGCTGGAATTGTAAATTGCTTTGCATTAATAATAAAATAATCATCACACAAATGCAATCAATTCAACTATTAAATCTTATCACTACATATAAAAATCTACTGCTGTGCACATTCCATTATAATCTTCTCACACATATCATACCCAAGCTGTGAGCTGTTTAATGTCAAAGTGTAATTTCGTGCCATCCCCCACTTCTGGTCTGTATAATAACAAGTGTGTATTTATCCCGTAAGCTGGACTTACGCTGATAAGCTACACACTTTTTAATGTCATTATACAATTATAAAAATGCGCTCAATTACGCACAAAAAACGAGCAGCAAAACTGGATTTACGCTAGTCTGCTACTCGTTTGCTAAATATTATATTTCTTATTTTTTTTAAGTCAAACAGAAATCCTTGTGATTTGTACAATAACTTTTATGATTAGTGTCCGATTTGTGCAAAACAATTGCTTAAAATATTTTATTTTCGACTTGACTATTTTTAAATTTTTCTGCTAAAATGTATGCGTTGTAAAATTAAATATATTAAGATACGAATAAGACAATAAATGTCACCTATCCAATGTCGGACGGATGGGTATATTTATTGTCTTTTTTTGTTGTCAGAAAGGAGCAATTATGATTAATAAAAATCAAAACGGAGGTAACCACAATGCCTAAAACAAGAGGTCAATCAATATTTTTCACTGCAATTACTGCGTTGATGATGGTATATGCTATGACTTTATACAATACTGTACTTGCCACTGGCAGCTTTACTAATCACACATTCTTAATCGCATTAAAAGGAATGTGGATAGAATATATAATAACCGCGCTGCTTGCTTATTTTGTCTCTGGTCATTTGGCAAAAATATGTGCTTTCAGGGTTGTCAAGCCCGGCGACAGACCTATTTTTATAATATTTGCAATACAGACCTTTACTGTAATATGGCAGGTTGCATTTGCAAGCATACTTGGTGTGTACCATGGTTATAGCTTCACCGCTAATTTTATACCTGATTATCTTACAACCTATTGCAGAAACTTTATTATGGCATTCCCATTACAGCTTATTATAGCTGGTCCTCTTGCAAGGCTGATATTCCGCAAAACATTCTTAAAACATATCAATAAAACTGGGGCTGAGGAATCTGAAACCCGTAATGAGGATGAAGAAATAATTGAAGAGATTATGTAGACTTTAAATGGTATACATCAAAGGTGAGAGTATAACACATTTACTCTCACCTTTTTATATTCATAAGTATATTCTATTAATTCATATATAAGTGGACCTGAGGGGAGTCGAACCCCTGTCCAAAAGCCCATCCGCTGTTCTTCTACTATCATAGTCAGTTATTTGACATTCCCTTATGCATACGGGAACCAACACCCTTATGCACTTAGTAGCTTCATAATACGTCCATAACCGCAAAGCTTAAGCTATGTCGTTTCTCACATATTCGAAGCCTGGGTCCTAAAGTGTGAGTGCTCTAGGTCAGACTGCTGCAACTTAGGCAGCGTATGCTAAATTATCTTCAGCGTTTATATTTAAGTTCGCCATTTAACGCATTGCATACGGATAGCTTCACCAGTTTCAAAACCCCTGTCGAAACCTTTACAAGCCCATATATTAAATTGTAGTCTTTAATGACCATATAATATATAACATTATATACCACTTAAAGTCAATATATTCTTATAAATAAAAAATTAATTTTTTTATAAATTATGATAAGATGAGCACAAAAGTGCTCACCTTAAAAGTTTTGCCTTTACCAGCCGAACACCCTCATCATTGCAATCTAACCATTCAAAACCTACCCCAGATTTCTAATCTTAAAGTCCTTAGCTGCCTCCCGCTGCTGGTCTTTCTTCGCTATTGAATCTCTCTTATCGTAATTCTTCTTACCTTTTGCAAGACCTATCTGCATTTTAACCTTGCCATATTTCAGATAAACCTGCAATGGCACAAGCGTATAGCCCTTGGTAGAAAGCTGTCCGGCAAGCTTATTAATCTCGCTTTTATGAAGAAGCAGTTTCTTAGGTCTTAATGGGTCTTTATTGAAAATATTACCTTTTTCATAAGGTGTGATATTCATATTAATGGCAAATACTTCCCCATTAATTATCTGTATATACGACTCTTTGATAGAACATTTCCCCTGTCTTATTGACTTAACCTCAGTTCCACAAAGTTCAAGCCCTGCTTCAAGCTTATCTTCTATAAAGTAATCAAAATACGCTTTCTTGTTGTTGGCAATTAATCTGTTGCCGCTTGCACTGTCTTTGCCCATACATATCCTCCATTATCTAATTACTTAATTGCTTACTATTCTTCATAATCCTGTGCAAACATAAAATCTATCGTTCTTGATATTGCATTAGTATCAACAACAACAACCCTGACTTTCTGTCCAAGCTTATATGTCTGATGAGTTGTTTCATTAAACATCTCGTAATGATTTTCATCAAATACATAGTAACCACGCATGTTATTGACAGAAACCATTCCTTCTATTGTATTAGGAAGTTCAACATATATGCCCCAATTCGTTACTCCTGATATTACACCATCAAAATACTCTCCGATATGTGCACTCATATACTGAACCATTTTCAGCTTATCAGTATCTCTTTCTGCCTCATCTGCACGGCGTTCAGTTGCACTCGCCTGTTCTGCAACATCTGGAAGGATTTTATCATAATGAAGCTTTCGCTTCTCACTCATTCCTCCATGAAGACATTCTTTAATTATTCTATGAATTTGCAAATCCGGATATCTTCTTATTGGCGAAGTAAAATGGCAGTAATATTTTGCCGCAAGTCCGAAATGTCCAATACATTCCGCTGTATACTTAGCCTTCTTCATAGACCTTAATGTAAGTCTGCTTATAAGATTTTCCTCGTCACTTCCCGCTATTTTTTCAAGAAGCTTCTGTAATTCTTTAGGATGAATTTCATCAGTTATATGCATTGAATATCCAAAATTATTAATAAATGTAGATAATTTTAATATCTTTTCCGGGTCAGGATTTTCGTGTGTTCTATAAATAAATGGTACTTCCTGCCAGAAATAATCTTCTGCTACTGTCTCATTAGCAGCAAGCATAAAATCTTCTATAAGCTTAGTTGCTACATTTCTGTCATATGGCTTAATATCTACAGGCCGTCCATCTTTATCAAGAATAATCTTAGATTCAGGAAAGTCAAAATCTATTGAACCCCTCTTAAATCTTTTCTTTCTTAATATATCTGCACATTCCTGCATAAGCTTAAACATATCTACAAGCTCACTGTACTTTGCACATTCTTCTTTATCATTATCTTCAAGTATCTTTTTAACAGATGTATAAGTCATTCTTCTATTTACATTGATAACTGACTCGCATATCTTATGGCCTATTATGTTACCTTTCATATCTATATCCATAAGACAGCTTAATGCCAGTCTATCACAGCCTTCATTCAGCGAACATATTCCATTGGAAAGCTGGTGCGGTATCATAGGAATAACCCTGTCAACCAGATACACGCTTGTTCCTCTCTTAAGAGCTTCCTTATCAAGTGGACTGCCCTCTTTAACATAATGACTTACATCAGCAATATGCACGCCAAGATGATATATATCATTTTCTTTAGTTAATGATACTGCATCATCTAAATCCTTAGAGTCCTCGCCGTCTATTGTCACCATAACAACATCTCGCAGATCCGTCCTGCCTGCTATATCATTGCCATCAACCTCATCTGGTATGCCCTTTAATTCCTTCTTAACACTATCTGGAAATTCTTCTGGCAGGTCATAGGCTTTTACTATTGATAAAATGTCTGTTCCCGGATCATCCATATGTCCGATTACTTCAATTATCTTACCCTCAGGATTCTTTCTTGCACTGCCGTAGCTGCTTATCTTAACTACTACTTTACTGCCTGTAACCGCTCCTATTTCGTGTTCCTTAGATACAAATATATCACAGCCAATCTTCTGGTTATCAGGCACAACAAATCCAAAATTCTTATTCTTCTGATATGTTCCAACCAAAGTCTTAACTTCGTGGTCTAATATCTCTATTATCTTACCTTCACGTCTTCTATCACCATTTTTCTGTGCTGTAATTACAACTTTAACTTTGTCGTGATAAAAAGCATCCTTAGTATCACTTGCTTTGACAAATATATCATCATCCTGCCCATCTACAACAACAAAACCAAATCCCCTGCTTGTACTCTCAAATGTTCCTACAAGTGCAACATTATCAGGCTTCATATATTTCCCCTTCTTGCTTACACCTATAGTTCCGTCTGCAACTAAAGAATCAAGAACCTCCTGAAGTTCGTGTCTTAATTCTTTAGGAATACCAAGAAGAATTGCTATCTCCTTTGTCTTCATAGGAACATATAATTCATTATTGAGTATCAAATCAGCAAGGTTTTTCCTTCTTTCCTTGAAAACACTACTTTTCATAGTTTCCTCCATTCCATTACTATAATTCAATATCAATCTGCAATATAATATATATTTAATATTTATTACACAAAAACGCCCTTAAGATACTATATCTTAAGAGCGTTAATGTTATCAATTAGAAATTAATATTTAAAATAATAGCTATTACAACGAATAATACAGCAAGAACTTTAGTAATAGTTACAAGCTTACCTTCCATTGAACGACCTTTATTCTTACCCCAGTAAGTATCAGCAGCACCACTAATAGCACCTGATAAACCATTCTGTTTACTTTCCTGCATAAGAACTACTATTGTTAAAAATATACATACTAATATAAATATACCCATTAAGACTATTCTTAATGTATCAGCCCATGACATACCAAACATATATCAAACCTCCTATTGCAATAATCACAATGAATTGATTATAACAAATAAATATTAAATGTGCAACTAATATCTATAACTAATTGTCCATCTATGCACTATATAATCCTATCTATGAATTATTTCTTAATAAGAAGTGATTCTCCTGTCATCTCTGCCGGCTTCTCCATTCCCATAATCTCAATAAGAGTTGGAGCTATATCACAAAGTCTTCCACCTTCTCTAAGTGTATATGCTTCATCATAATTGACAAGAATAAATGGAACTGGATTAGTTGTATGCGCTGTATGTGGTGCACCTGTTTCATAATCTATCATCTTCTCTGCGTTACCATGGTCAGCACATATGAATAATACTCCGTCAACATCCTTAACAGCCTGTACAGCCTTGCCAACAAGCTCATCTACCTTTTCTACAGCCTTAACTGCTGCCGGAATAACACCTGTGTGACCAACCATATCAGGGTTCGCAAAGTTGATTACGATAACATCATACTTATCTGACTTAATTGCCTCAACTAAATCCATACCAACCTCTGGAGCACTCATCTCTGGCTTAAGGTCATATGTTGGAACATCCTTAGGTGAGTTAACAAGAAGTCTGAACTCATCTACATTAGGATCTTCAACACCACCATTAAAGAAAAATGTTACATGTGCATACTTCTCTGTCTCAGCAAGACGAAGCTGCTTCTTGCCATTATTAGCAAGGAATTCGCCAAATGTATTCTTGATTTCTTCTTTCTTGAATGCAACTAACTTGTTAGGGATTGATTCATCATAATCCTTGAAGCATACAAATGTAGTTGGAATATATTCTCTTTCAAAACCTGTGAACTTATCATCACAGAAAGCTCTTGTCATCTCTCTTGCTCTATCTGGACGGAAGTTAAAGAATATTACTGAATCGTCAGGCTTAACAACTGAAAGTGGCTTGCCATTCTCTGTTATTACTGTAGGAACAACGAATTCATCTGTAACATCTGCCGCATAAGACTCTTCAAGTGCCTTAACTGCATTATCTGCTGACTTTCCTTCACCTGTTGTAAGTGAAAGATATGCTTCCTTTACTCTGTCCCAGTTATTATCTCTATCCATAGCATAGTATCTTCCCGCTAAAGAAGCTACTTTACCAACACCAATCTCTGCCATCTTGTCTTCAAGCCTGGCTACAAAATCTTTAGCTGAAGCTGGAGGTGTATCACGTCCATCAAGGAAAGCGTGTACATATACATTAGAAACTCCATTCTTCTTAGCCATCTCAAGTAAACCATATATATGTGAAATGTGGCTGTGAACACCACCATCTGATAAAAGTCCGAAAAGATGTAAATCAGAATTATTCTTCTTGCAATTCTCCATAGCAGCAAGAAGTTCTTCATTCTTATAGAACTCTCCGTCTTCTATAGCCTTTGTTATTCTTGTAAGATCCTGATATATAATCCTGCCAGCACCAATATTCATATGTCCAACTTCTGAATTACCCATCTGACCATCTGGAAGACCTACATAAAGTCCAGATGCGTTACCCTTAACAAATGGATATTCCTTCATTAACTTATCCATAACAGGAGTATTAGCCATAGCTATTGCATTACCCTCTGTTCTATCACTTAAACCATAACCATCAAGTACCATTAATACAACTGGTTTCTTACTCATATTATTTTCCTCTTTTCTAAGATAGCAATATCTTTAATATTCTCTCTAATTATTCCTGTTGTATGATAGCATACTTATTACTAATTTGCAATTTAGAATAATTATAATTATATTAAAAAGCAATAAGCCATACCAGGAATCACTTCCGTATATGGCTTACTATGTATCTTATTATATATTGTAATTAACAATTTCACAAAAATCCGGCTTAAGACTTGCACCGCCTACAAGACCACCGTCTATATCAGGCTGACTGAATAATTCTGCAGCATTACCTGCATTAACAGAACCCCCATAAAGAATTCTTATTGAAGAAGCTGCTTCTTCTCCATATAACTTCCTTATATCTAATCTTATAGCCTCACATACTTCCTGAGCCTGAGCTGATGTAGCAACCCTGCCTGTTCCAATAGCCCATATAGGTTCATATGCAATAACACACTTCATAGCATCTTTAGCTGACACCTGTAAAAATGCTGCGTCAATCTGCTTATTAATGAAATCCAATGTTATGCCTTCTTCTCTCTGCTGGATAGTCTCACCACAGCATATAATAGGTGTCAATCCATATTCAATTGCTTTTCTTACTTTGCGGTTGATGCACTCATCATCTTCACCAAAATATTGTCTTCTTTCTGAATGTCCAACTATAACATAATCAACACCAGCCTCTTTTAACATTCCTGGTGAAATCTCACCCGTATATGCACCTTTTTCTTCATAGTGCATATTCTCGGCACCAACCTTAATATCTGTTCCTTTGACCGCTTCCACAACCGGTATAATGTCTATTGACGGAACGCAAAATACTACATCAACATCACGATTAGAGAACTTATCACGAAGCTCACATACAAGTGATACCGCTTCCTTTGGTGTCATATTCATTTTCCAGTTTCCCGCAACTATCTTCTTCCTCATACTACATTCACGCCTCCATACAATATAACTGATCAGCTTATTTATCATTATTACCAGCTCAGTTATTTTAATAAAAAAATTATATCATACAAATTTATAAAAAGCCACTAATAATGCAAATATTTAAAATAAATACAATGTATGTACCTAAGTATTTTATATATACAACATATTGTATTAAGACAAGCTTAGTTTTATGATTATTTTCAAACAAAAGGAGCCGTATATATCAATATACAGCTCCTTTTGTGTATTGCCCGACTGAATTAACTGTTAATTAACCAATCAAAGCTATATGTTTATGTCAGTAAACACTCTATTTGTCATTAGCTGCTACTACACCTGGAAGTTCCTTACCTTCAAGGAATTCAAGTGAAGCGCCGCCACCTGTTGAAATATGTGTCATCTTATCACCGAAACCAAGGTTATTAACTGCGGCTGCTGAATCACCACCACCGATAATTGTAGTAGCATCTGTAAGCTGAGCTAATTCTTCTGCAACAGCAATAGTTCCCTTTGCAAAGTTAGGGAATTCAAATACACCCATAGGTCCATTCCATACTACTGTCTTGGCATCCTTAAGAGCATCCTTGTAAAGCTCACAAGTCTTAGGTCCGATATCCATACCCATGTCATCATCTTCCTGGCATCCAGCTTCAACTACATGGAAAGGAGTATCGTTCTTGAATTCCTTTGTTACTACTGTATCAACAGGAATAAGCATCTTAACACCCTTAGCTTCAGCCTTTGCCATCATTTCCTTAGCATAATCAAGATAATCTTCTTCAACTAATGACTGTCCAACGTTGCCGCCGTGAGCCTTCTGGAATGTGTATGACATACCGCCACCGATAATAAGTGTATCAACCTTATCAAGAAGGTTGTTAATAACAGAAATCTTTGAAGATACCTTTGAACCACCAAGAATAGCCACGAAAGGCCTTACTGGATTATTAACAGCATTTCCAAGGAAATCTATTTCTTTCTGCATAAGGTAACCAACTACTGCTGTATCAACATACTTTGTTACACCTACGTTAGAGCAGTGTGCTCTGTGTGCTGTACCGAAAGCATCATTAACAAATACATCAGCGATTGAAGCTAAATCCTTAGAGAATTCATCACCATTCTTTGTCTCTTCTGCTCTGAAACGTGTGTTCTCAAGAAGAATAACATCTCCATTATTCATACCTTCAACAGCAGCTCTTGCATTGTCACCAACTACTGTATCATCAGCAGCGAACTTAACTTCCTGTCCAAGAAGCTCTGAAAGTCTTTTAGCAACTGGTGCTAATGAAAACGCCTTATCAGCTCCCTTTGGCTTACCAAGATGTGAGCAAAGAATAACCTTTCCTCCATCAGCTATTAACTTCTTTATTGTTGGAAGTGCAGCAACAAGACGTGTTTCATCTGTAATCTTATCACCATCTAATGGTACATTAAAATCACATCTGCATAAAACTCTTTTGCCATTAACGTTGATATCATCAACTGACTTCTTATTAAGCATATCTATATCCTCCAAATTATCATTACTAGCTTATTGACAGTGACCTGTAAATAACCCAGGTATGCCTGTTCTGTCCCACCATACAACAGGACAGTCTTAACATACTTATCAAAATACCGGAGAATGAATTCTCATCTCCGGTATTATTACAAGTTAAATAAATTAACCCTTAATGGTCAATGTATATTATAATTACTTGCTTAATTCAGCGAAGTACTTAATTGTTCTAACCATCTGGCTTGTGTATGAGTTCTCGTTATCATACCAAGAAACTACCTGAACCTGGCATCCACCGTTTGGAAGTTCGTTAACCATTGTCTGTGTAGCATCGAATAATGAACCAAATCTCATTCCAACGATATCGCTAGATACGATAAGTTCTTCATTGTAACCAAAGCTTTCTGTAGCAGCAGCCTTCATAGCAGCATTAACTTCATCAACAGTAACCTTCTTAGCTACAACAGCGTTAAGGATTGTTGTAGAACCTGTAGGTGTAGGAACTCTCTGAGCAGCTCCAATAAGCTTTCCATTAAGTTCTGGGATAACAAGACCGATAGCCTTAGCAGCACCTGTTGAGTTAGGAACGATGTTGCAAGCACCAGCTCTTGATCTTCTTAAATCACCCTTTCTCTGAGGTCCATCAAGTATCATCTGGTCACCTGTGTAAGCGTGAATTGTGCACATAATACCTGATTCAATTGTTGCACAGTCATTAAGAGCCTTAGCCATAGGAGCTAAGCAGTTAGTTGTACAAGAAGCAGCTGAGATAATCTGATCATCTGCTGTAAGTGTTTCGTGGTTAACATTGTAAACGATTGTCTTTAAATCGTTACCAGCTGGAGCTGAGATAACAACCTTCTTAGCACCTGCATTGATATGAGCCTGAGCCTTAGCCTTTGATGTATAGAAACCTGAGCACTCAAGAACTACGTCAACATCAAGATCTCCCCATGGGCAGTTGTTAGCATCTGGCTCTTTGTAGATCTTAATTGTCTTACCCTTTACTGTAATTGTACCAGCTTCATCATCAGCTGTTACCTGATCTTCCTCACCGAAATCAACATATCTTCCCTGTGATGAATCATACTTTAAAAGATGAGCTAACATCTTAGGGCTTGTTAAATCGTTGATAGCAACTACTTCGTATCCTTCTGCACCGAACATCTGTCTGAATGCAAGTCTACCGATACGTCCAAAACCATTAATCGCAACTTTTACTGACATAAAAATAAATCCTCCTAATATAAAGATTGTTAATAAAAAATCAACTACATTGTATTCTACATAAAACAATTTAAAATATCAAGTGTTAATTCCTATTTTTTACAAATTATTGTATATTTCGCTATTCAAATTAAACTTTTTACCATATTCCATTAATCTTATTATATCTGTTCTCAAACTCACTAATCAGCCTATTTTTTCTCTTTTATCTCTGCTAACACACAGTCTGCAAGATTATTAGCGTGATCTGACATTCTTTCAAGATTAGATAAAATATCAAGAAATACAACACCATTAGATGTTTTACATAACCCAGAAGATAATCTCTCGATATGTTTATTTCTTAATTCTTCTTCTAAATCATCAACCTCATCTTCTATACGGCATACATTATCTGCTGCAACCCTGCTGAACTTTTCCCTGGCTTTAATTGCCTCTGAGAAACAGACAATAACCTTTTCAGATAACTTCTTGAGTTCTTCCATTCCATGCTGGGAGAATATTATTTCATTATCTATCTTGTATTTGGCAAGATCAGACATATTCTCTGCATGGTCTGACACTCTCTCAATATCAATAATCGCATGGAATAAATCATTAATAAGTAAATGCTGTTCTTCCGTTATGGAAAGATTATTAACCTTTATGAGATATTCTGTAAGATACTTTTCATAGAGGTCAACCTTGTGTTCCGTCTCTATGACTTTGTCTATCATATCCTGATCATTGTTCATAACAGCATTTACCGAATATTTTATATTATCCAGTGACAGATTGCCCATTATGATAACTTCGCTGAGTGCCCTGTCAACCGCTACTGATGGCTGTTCTAATATTCTGCTGTCAAAATGTCTTGATAACTCTGCCGCATAACTGTCGCTTGCCTCTAATGAAGCATTTTCTTCATCTTCAGTCTTCTCTCTTATAATTATGCCTGAAAGTTTAACAAGCAGACTTCCAAATGGCATCATTATAGTTGTACATATTATGTTAAAGAACGTATGGAATATAGATATTTCCACACTTGTTATATTATGCACAGCTAACGCAGGTTTAAACATAAATAATATAAAAGCACCTGTTCCAAATATAACTGCTCCCGCAACATTAAATAAAAGATGCATACAAGCTGCTCTCTTTGCATTCCTTGTTGTACCAGCACTTGATATAATTGCAGTTACACACGAACCTATATTCTGCCCCAACGTAATAAATACTGCCGCATTGGTAGTAACCACTCCATTGATTGCGAGTGTCTGTAATATACCTACTGATGCAGAAGAGCTTTGTAGAATTGCTGTTACTACAATACCAATTGCAATACCCAATAACGGATTACTTCCTACCACTTCAAACGCTTTTGAAAAAATAGGTGCATCTGTATATGGAGATATCGACTCTGACATAAAATCAAGTCCTAAGAACAAAAGTCCGATACCTACAACTATCTCTCCCGCCATTTTCTTTTTAGGCTTCTTACTAAACAATACAAGAATTGCACCGATTCCTACAAGCAGAGGTGCATAAAATGATGGCTTTAACACTTTGACAGCATCTCCGAGCTGTCCTAAAGATACAATCCATGCTGTTATGGTTGTACCAATGTTAGCACCCATTATAACTCCTACAGCCTGTACAAGTGTCATAAGACCAGCATTAACAAATCCAACAACCATAACTGTTGTCGCGCCACTACTCTGAATTATGGCTGTTATAAATGCTCCAACAAGAACAGCTAATAATCTGTTCCTTGTAAGATAGCCTATGAGCTGTTTCATCTTGCTTCCCGCTGACTTTTGCATACCATCTGCCATTATGTTCATTCCATATAAGAACATACCGATGCCGCCTGCAAACATAAACAAATTGCCAACTAACTCAATATTCACTTTTTTCTCCTGTCCTGCACATACTAATTATCCGTTAATAAAGATTTATCTTATACTTAATAAAAGTAAAGAAATTGTGCATTTTGTGTAAAGAATGTAAAAATACGTTTACATAATAACAATCAATTCAAATATTTTCAAGGGCTTTAGTACCATTTTCAAACTAATAATGCTATAATCAACAATATAATAATTATAAATATGATGTGAGTATCAGAAGAATCTTTACTACTCACTTATACATCGTGACTGTTTAGCAGCCCACATAATAACAATCTAATTTTACTTATGAAATGGAGAAGACATATATGAGAACTTATCCTGAACTTTCAGACTGGCATCTTCACTCGCATTTTTCGTCTGATTCAACCGAAACTCCTGAGAATATAATCAAAAATGCCATCAATATGCAGTTAAAAAGCATATGTTTTACAGAACACAACGACTACGATTACCCTTTAGAGGACGGAAATGTTGTATTTGCCCTTGATTATGACAAATATACAGACGAACTGCTTGAATTAAAAGAGCGTTATAAAAATGATATTTTTATTGGAATTGGTGTCGAACAGGGACTTCTTTCTTCTGCTAAAGATAAAATCAACAACTACGACCCTACTGGCAGACTTGATTTTATAATTGGTTCATCACATCTTGTATATGGCAACGACCCTTATTATCCTGAATTCTGGGATAATGTGTCCGTAAAAGATGCAATAAGCAGATATTATGAAGCAATAACCGACTGCATTAAAACTTGCGATAACTTTGATGTATACGGACATCTTGATTATATTGTAAGATATGCTCCTGATCAGGATAATAATTATAACTGGAAAGATTATTATGATTATTTCGATACAATCCTAAGACTTCTTATTGACAAGGGCAAAGGCATTGAAATCAATACCGCAGGACTTAAATACGGACTTAAAAATCCTAATCCCTGCCTTGATATAGTAAAAATGTACCGCTCACTTGGCGGCGAGATTATAACAACAGGTTCTGATGCCCATAAAGCCTGCCATATTGCATATTCCTATGAAATAATCACTGATATGCTTAAAAATGCAGGATTTAACTATTATACTATATTCAAGGAAAGAAAGCCTGAATTCGTATCTATATAAGCACATAAGGGTTATCATCACCAGCTTTTCTGTAGACTGATTGCTCCATATATGTTTATTAATATCTGAAAAGACCAAGTATCTGCCACTGCATCTGCAGCATTAATTTACAGCATATATCAGCCCCTCAGTATGGATTTTGCTTTCATACTTGTGGGCTGATATTATATTAATCTTTTGATATATTTTTCGCTTTTTGTAAAGTGCATTATTTTTTATAGTTTCAAGATTTATTTTAATCATTTTTAATTTTCCGTAATGCTGCAACATTTTTCTTAATACAATCAATGCAGTAATCAGCCTGATTTTGATTTAATGTATGATTAAATGTGAGTCTTATTGAAGCAAGGCTTTCTTCATCAGTCTTTCCTATAGCCTTTAATACGTGCGAAGGTCCGCCGTGATTGCCGTGACACGCCGAACCAGAGGATACGCATATGCCCTGTTTATCCAAAAGAAGCACAAGTTCACCTGCACTTATACCTTTAAAACAGATATTAATATTTCCTGATACCCTGCCTGTCATATTGCCATTAATGCTTGTATACGGGATTTCATTAACTATCCGCTCTGCCATATATCTTTGTATATTCCACTCTTTTTCCATTCTGTAATGCAGTGTATTAACAGCAATATCCGCAGCTGTTGCAAGTCCGATTATTCCAGCAACATTTTCTGTACCGGAACGCATATTTTTCTCCTGTCCGCCTCCATATATTAACGGCTCAAGCTCCCTGTCTGTATACAAAAATCCAACACCTTTAGGTCCGCATATTTTATGTGCACTCACGCTGAGCATAGATACTCCAAGCTTATGAACATCAATATCAATATGTCCAAATGCCGCAACTGCATCTGTATGAACAGGAATACCGTATTCTGATGCCACCGCACTAACCTGCATTAATGGCTGTATTGTTCCTATCTCATTATTAACAAGCATAACCGATATAAGCAAAGTATCATCTTTTATCTTTCTTCTTAAATCCTCAATATCAATTATGCCATCCGATGTGCATCTTAAATATTCTATATTATACCCACGTTTCTCTAAATCCCTGCATTTATTTAATATTGCAGGGTGTTCAATTTCACTTACTATAATAGTTCCACTGTGCTTTCCTGCAACCGCTGCCTCTAATGCCCAGTTATCGCTCTCAGTTCCGCCAGATGTAAAATATATATTATCAGCCTCTGTGCCTATCAGTCCGGCTATATTTGCCCTCGCTTCTTCAACTGCCCTTTTATTATTTCTTCCACATTCATATATTGACGATGGATTCCCATAATCATTTATCATATACTGCCACATAGCCTTACACACCGGCAAACTCATAGGCGTTGTCGCCGCATTATCAAGATATAACATATGCCTCCTCCCAGCTTTTCCCTCTTTCCATACAGTCAATATTTAAGTTCACAATCCACTGTATTACTTATTAATATTATATTCAAAAGCTGCATACTATGTTAATAAAGACAACGGAGCCTTTTCTTAATTATGAGCAGCAAATCAGGCAGACAACTACTATATACTCCTGTAATCAAAGGAACTATCATCCTTACAATCGCTGGACTTCTATGCCGCATACTTGGATTTTATTACCGCATTTTTCTTAATTCACACATTGGCTCATACGGAATGGGAATGCTGCAATTAGTCCTTCCCTTATGTGGAATTGCATTTTCTGTATGTATGTGTGGCTTTAATTCTGCAATTTCCAAATACACAGCACAGACACACGGAAATATCAATGTACTCCTTGGTGGTCTTTTAATGAGTTTTCCGTTATCCTGTATATTTTCTGCGGTATGTGCCGCATTTTCATATGAAATAGCCGATAAACTTATGTTTAACGCCGATTGTGCTCCACTTATCCAGATAATCGCAATTGGTATTCCCTTATCCGCAATACACAGCTGTATATGTGGTTATTATTACGGCTGTAAAAAGACATTTATTCCCGCAATATCACAGATAATTGAGCAATTAATACGAATATTCAGTGTGATAATCTATTATCACCTGATTTCTGGAAATCTGGAAACTTTAACTGTAACTGATGCTTTATATGGTAATATCGCAGGTGAAGTCTGTGCTGATATATTCTGCATTGGATGTGTCTATGTAAACAACAAACAGAATAATAAGAATAATAAAATTATTAGAAATAACAATAGCTGTTCAGCACGCAAAACCTCTTACATCAGAGTTATTGCACTATATGCTCTCCCGCTCAACTTAAACAGCCTCCTTTTGCACCTGTTTGAAAGTGCTGAGGCAATATTAATCCCAGCCCAGCTTATTATATATGGCTTGTCAAAAGAAAATGCTGTCAGCACTTATGGAATTATATCTGGAATGACACTTCCACTGCTCCTCTTTCCTTCTGCCATAACCAACTCAATGTCTGTTATGCTTCTTCCTAAAGTGTCAGAAGACAACTCTGTACAACGTAGTTCCAGTGTAATCACAACTCTGCACCAGTCCGTGAATATATGTATGCACCTTGGTATAATGAGCTGTGTGCTATTTATTTTATACATTGGCAGACTTGGAGCAACACTGTTTCACGAACCCAGTGTACACAATTATACCATTATGCTTGCCTGTATATGTCCATTTCTATATGTCAAAACAAGCCTTGCAAGCATATTAAACGGCCTTAATATGACTGCAAGAACCTGTGCATACAGCATAACTGGTCTCGCTATAAGAATAGCCTCATTAATACTGCTCGTTCCCGGAATTGGCATATCCGGATATATCTATGGACTTATAATCAGCAATATATTAGTGTGTGCCCTGCATTATATCAAGCTTTACAAAATGTATCATTTTAAGCCAGATATCATAAATAATATAATTACTCCATTAAGCTTAAGTATTATTGCAGTTACATCATCTAATATAGCACTTAGATTAATAACAAGCCTGTTATCTTGTGTAACTTCACTGACCCTTAACAGTATATTTTCTTTGTGTGCAAATATACTATTATCCAGCTTAATCTATATAATAATCTACTCTAAGGTTGACTTTACCTGATTAATTGATGGTGCATTTTCCCAGCGGTCAATATTAGTATCATACATATCTTGTATCCACTGAATTGCACTGCTCCTGCCTTCTTCTGAATATTCAAATTCCTTAGATGTAATATCTTCTTCCTTCATCGCCGTTGAGGCATACGGACCCTGCCAGATTAGTACATTAAGTACATAATCTGGCTTTTCGCCTGTACGCTCAATCTTATATCTCATACCATTATGCCCACCGGTGTATATGCCACCATATTTGAAGAAATTAAAGGGCATTATTTCTTTTTCGTTTATCATATTTGGTCACCTTAATTCTATTGATTATTTTTACCTTACTTTATCATAATGTGTCCACATTCTGATAATCTTTATCGTTCCATTATACTCAATTTCACCAGCTATAATCGGCTCATTATACACTTGATATACCAATCTATGCTGAATATTTATTCTTCTTGAATATACACCTTGTAAATTACCAGGTAATTCCTCATATGGAGGTGGATTTTGAAATGGATTCTCTTTAATAACTTCTATTAGTTTTTTTGCTTTTTCATCAAGATGTACACTTTTCAAATTCTTAATGTCTTTTACTACCTGTTTAGTGCAAACTATTCGGTACATATTTTTACCACTCTACATCTTCTTCGGGCACACAATCCTCTATAGCCGTATCCATTCCTTCTTTTATGGACTCAACCATACCTGGAATGGAATTAAGATAAATCGTCTCCTGAATTGCATTCCAATCACTTTCCGATATCAGAACCGCATTACCTTTCTTACTTACAATCAAGGTTGGTTCACTATAGCGATTAACGTCCTCTACCAAATTATAGAGTTCCTTTCTTGCGTTTGTTATATTAATTGCTGACATAATAAAATCTCCTTGCTTTTTTCCTTTAATCAAATATATTGTCCTATTTTGTACTATTTTTCAATTTCTACATTTAATTATTTCCATTAATATTCTCTTTTAAAATCTCTCTTACACTCTGTTTTTTCTCATACACTCTATATGTTTCTATCTTATCTCTTATAAATTATATTATATTTTGCATCTGTTCTTCTTTAATTATATGCTAAATATTATCTTGAATGTAGAGATTTCTATGTCAAAATTATTATAACGTACGTTTTTGCGTACGTCAAGCATCTATACTACCAGATATCGGTCAGACGTTATAATTGAGTAAAAAATAAGCACCGCCAGATTTTACTCTGTTGGTGCTTATAATAAAACATAATTATTTTATTTCTCCAAATAGCAATATTCAACTACTTAATTCTAAATTTTTTTGTTTCTTCCTCTTTCAATGGTCTTCCGAGTTTTTTAACTTCTTCAATCATTTCACGCCACTCAAAACGCTTTCCATTTGAAGGCTCTGTTAATCTTCCATCTGTTATAAATCTTTCAATATCTGACAACTTATTATATTCATTTTTCATAGTTGCAAGCATAACATCACCTACTTTCCAAATATTTGTCTATTAACTTTTGTGCCTCTAATTCACCAATATACATTTTTTGACCACTAATAACCTCTGCTCCTAATTCCTTCTTATAGTGTTCTATTAAATTAGTCTTAGCTGTAAATGCAACATATCCATCACAGCCTGCATCCATACTATATTGACAAGCAATAGCAAATAAATGACCACCTACACCTATATATTCACCATTATGACCCACATTATGCGGTGCAGCTTCTACAATATTAACATCGGCAACTCCACCATCTATCTTAAAAGCAATTCTACCTTGAACTGTATCATCACCCTTAACAAACAACTCATATATTTTATAATCATTGTTTTCTGGTATTGTCCAATCAAATTTCCACCCATTATAGTCTTTGAATTTAATTGGTGACTGCTTTTCTTCGTAATCTGTTTCAACAATCAGCCCCGTTTTACGTTGAATAAGACACGCTGTCAATTCATCTATTAGTATATCTATCTCCAAACTTTTATCCCTTTCCGTGTATTAATTATACCATATATACATATAAAAATCATTACAAATAATATATTCAAATATTACTTCTGGTTGTTTTTATATATGCAAACGTATAAATCCACATCAAATTCTAATTTCCATACGTCTGGACCTTCTCATTAAGGTCATAAGGGGTCGTCTGGTATACGTAATAATTCAGCCAGTTAGTATAAAGATTATTAGCGTGGCTTCTCCAAGATAACACTGGCTTTCTATTGCAATCATCATCTGGATAATAGTTCGCTGGAAGTTGTGGCTCAAGCCCCTTGTCTAAATCTCTCTTATATTCCTGATCAAGTGTCATTCTGTCATATTCAGGGTGACCCATAACAAATATATGCTTGCCGTCCTGTCCTATTGCAATATATATGCCCGCTTCATCTGAATCAGCAAATACCTTGAGCTGTTTGTTGTTTAATATATCTTCCCTGCACGCTTCTGTATATCTTGAATGTGGTGCCATAAAGAAATCATCAAATCCCCTTACAAGAGGCTCTTTTCTGTTAAGAACGTGGTGCTTGTATACACCTGATAATTTCTCATCAAGAAGGACTTTCTTAATTCCATAATGGTAGTAAAGTCCCGCCTGTGCACCCCAGCATATGTGGAGTGTTGATGTAACGTGCTCTTTTGACCACTCCATTATTGTTGTAAGCTCATCCCAGTAATTCACTTCTTCAAATGCAAGCTTTTCAACTGGTGCTCCTGTTATTATAAGTCCATCGAAATTTCTGTCTTTTACATTAGAAAATGTTTCATAAAATTTCTTTATATGTGATGATGATGTATTCTTTGACACATGTGATTCTGTCTGTATAAATGTCACATCAATCTGTAATGGAGTATTAGATAATGCTCTTAATAACTGCAATTCTGTGTCCTGCTTTATTGGCATAAGATTAAGAATCGCTATCTGCAATTCTCTGAAATCCTGTGAAAGTGCCCTGCTTTCGTCCATCACGAATATATTTTCTTCCTCTAACTCGTGCTTAGCTGGAAGATCATTCTGTATTTTAATTGGCATATTTACCTCGATTCCTGTGTAAATCACATTTTAATATAGTCAAACTTACTGTTAATGATGTATTCTACAACAATTCATCTTTTCCTGCAAGCTTGATGAATTCTTCCTCCGTAATCACTGGAACACCAAGCTGGGCAGCTTTCTTGTTCTTAGTTGACTGCGATGTACTATCGTTATTAATAAGATACGATGTGTTACCTGTGACAGAACCTGTCACCTTGCCTCCCATACTCTCTATAAGTGCCTTAAGTTCATTACGGTTAGCAAAATGATTAACATTTCCTGTTATAACAAATGTCTTGCCAGCAAGTTCCTCTGTTGTCTGTGCATTTTCAGCCTCTTTAATATTAACCTCACTTAATATGTCAAGATACTCATCTTTCTTATCTTCATTTTTAAAATATTCAACAAATGCCTCTGCTATAACTTCACCTATTCCATCTATATCCGTAAGTTCATCTGCTGTTGCTCTAAGAACAGCCTCAGAGTCATTATTAAGCTTATTAACTATTAATCTTGCTGTGGAAAGTCCCACATTATCTATTCCAAGTCCATATATAACCCTGACTAAATCTGTATCTTTTGCCTTTTCAAGTGCTTCAATAAGATTATTATAAGATTTCTCGCCAAAGCCCTCCATTGCTGTTATTTCATCTTTATATCTTGATATTCTGAAAATATCCCCTCTCTTTTTCAGGAAACCTTTCTGAATGAACTTTTCTAAAGTTGCCTCTGATAAACCGTCTATATTAAGTGCATCTCTTGATGCCAGAAGTGCAAAGCTTTTTATGTGCTTAGCCTGACACTGTTCATTATCACAATACAATGATTTTACATCATTAACATCGCTTATCCTTGTCTTTCCACCACATACCGGACAGACTTCTGGTATCCTTACTGTTCCGCTCTGTGTAATATTTTCTGCAATCTGCGGAATAATCATATTGGCCTTAAATACTTTAATTGTGTCACCTATTCCAAGCTTAAGGCTTTCCATTATGCTTATATTATGCACGCTTGCCCTTGAAACTTTAGTTCCTTCCAGTTCAACCGGTTCAAATATTGCCACAGGATTGATAAGTCCCGTTCTTGAAGCACTCCATTCTATCTCTTTTAATGTAGTTTCTGCGGTTTCATCTGTCCATTTGAATGCCATAGCATTTCTTGGAAACTTCGCTGTTCTTCCAAGCGATTCACCATAAGCAATATCATCATATATAATAACAAGTCCATCTGACGGAAAATCGTTATTAACAATTGTATGCTCAAACCAGTCAATTGCATCTAGTATATTATCTTTATCAACTTCCTTATATTCAACAACATCAAATCCCTGGCTTTTAAGCCATTCAAACTGGCATTTTCTTGAATTATTAAAATCTACTCCATCTGCTGATACAAGCGTAAATGCAAAGAAATTGACATTACGCTCTTTTGTTATCTTATTATTGAGCTGTCTTACTGAGCCACTGCAAAGATTTCTTGGATTTTTGTACTTGGCATCTGTTTCAGGAATTTCCTCATTAATTCTGTTAAAATCAGAATAAGTTATAATTGCTTCTCCTCTTAACACAAGTCTTCCCTTATAACTTATAGTTACAGGTATATTCTTAAACATTCTTGCATTGTTAGTAATAATTTCACCAATCTGTCCATTGCCTCTTGTTACCGCCTTTACCAGTTCTCCATTCTCATATGTAAGAACTATAGTAAGTCCATCAAGCTTCCACGATAACAATCCTTTCTGGTCTTTTAACCAGCTCCTTAAGCTTTCCCTGTCTTTGGTCTTATCAAGACTTAACATTGGTGAGTCGTGTCGTTCCTTTGGAAGCTCACTTAATACTTCATATCCAACATTTACTGTAGGACTGTCCGAAAGCACACAGCCAGTTTCCTCTTCAAGCTTTTTAAGTTCATCATATAAAGCATCATATTCATAATTAGACATTATTTCCTGTCCCTCTGAATAATAGCTTTTTCCTGCCTTATTAAGAAGTGCAACAAGCTCCTTAATTCTATCTAACTTCTCCATATCTTAATATTCCTCCAGATTAACAATTAAATATACATACCTATAAACCTATTTCAAAGCTTCTCTTATCCAGCTATAGCAAAAAAAGCAGCACTCACACCCTACAGGCTGTTATAAAGCTTTTCTTTCTCTGCACCCTCTACGACTCTGTATTCACCGCAGGCAAGGTCACCCAGTTCAATATTCATAACCCGTATTCTTGTAAGCTTTTCAACCTTATATCCCAACTCCTGACACATTCTTCTTATCTGCCTGTTAAGCCCCTGTGTCAGTACAATTCTGAATGTATTGCTGTTTACTTTATATATTCTGCACTGTTTAGTCTTGACATTTAATTCTTTTAAATACACGCCAGCAGACATTTTATCAAGAAAATCTTTAGTTATATTCTTGTTAACTTTAACAATGTATTCTTTCTCGTGTCCATTAACTGAGCGTAATATCCTGTCAGTTATTTCACCATTATTTGTAAGAAGAATAAGTCCGTCCGACTCCTTATCAAGCCTTCCTATCGGATATATTCTTTCACTGTAGCCTATATAATCAACAATATTGTTATTTCCCTGCTTGTTAGTTGTTGTACATACAATGCCAACAGGCTTATTAAATGCTATAAGTATATCTTCTGGTTTATCATTAGAAATCTTACTGCCATCTATACATATAATATTATTATCATCAACCTGCTGCCCACATTCAGCAACGGCCCCGTCAACTGTTATCCTGCCTGCCTCTAAAAGCCTGTCAGCCTCACGCCTTGAACATACTCCCTTGGCACTTAAATATTTATTTATCCGCATATATATTATATATGTGCTCCTTTCAAAATTATCGCCTTCTGATTAAATATCAGAAGCCATAAACTTTATAGTGCCAGAAGGATAATTCCATTCTCTATATATCCACATATCATTATACATTTTTAAATATGCCATACATTGCATATTTTCATATATGTATTTATGTATTTTTCTATAAGAAAATATTATTTTATCCTTCAGGCACTCATATTATAATATCAAAAACAGACAACAAAATCAAAACATTTGCTTGTTTATAAAAAATAGTGTATTATTAATTATTATCAGCACATATAGCTCAGTTGGATAGAGCGTTCGCCTCCGGAGCGAAAGGTCGTGGGTTCGACTCCCATTGTGTGCATTTAAGAATATAGTTCTTCTGTATTTCTGTCATATTCATACACTGTATATGACAGAACTTCATCTTTTGAAACTCCCTCTGTATTAACATCTCTTACCATAGCCATCAGTTCCTCTTTATTAAACATTGTTGACTTTGGAAGAATAATAACTTCATGGATTGATGAAGGCAATATATATATGTCACTCTCCAGCTTATCTGCAAGCTTCTTTAATACTCCCTCATACATAATGCCCGCCGCACCATTAATCCGGCTTTTATTAGTAAGCACATAAAGATTACTGCACCAAGGATCATCTAATGAATATCTTCCCTCTTCTGTATCAACATATTTTATAAGTTCTGACATTTCATATATCTTTACAGGAAGAAGCTTAGGCGTATTACTAACCGCTGTCCTGTACAGCTCATCTTCTTTTATGTGCCAGTTCTTTATGTTGCTGTTATATATAAGAGCTGTTGCATTGCCATCCTCAATATCGCCTAATATGCAGTAATATACCATTGCAAGGTCAAGTATTTTCTTGTGTGGCACAAGGCTTAACAGCTTCCTGTTCGCATTGTAATTAATAAGCTTGTATACAATTTTATCTTTTATCCCCTCAAAACTCATAAGACTCTGCGTATCAACCGATAATCTATCTTTATTCAGATAATACAACTCCTTAATTCCAGCAAATATACTGTCTATTGATTTGCCATTAACATACTGCTCATAATAATCATTCAAATATATCGTTGGCGATATAACGCTCCCCTTATTAAGTATAATAAGCCCGTCATATTCACAGCCGTTATTCTTTATAACGTGCGTTATATCAACAGTCCCGCCTTCTCCTGCTACAGGTTCAGCTTTCTTCATAATAACTTTCTTAAAATCCTCAAAATTCATTATAGATATAGTATTAGTTTCTTTCATTTAATATATTCCTTTCGTAAAATAATAGTTATATTCCTGCGCAGTGAATATATACATAATTGGGAATTAACCGGGCAAGACCCACGCCCACGACATACCTTTTCAGGTACAATAACAATAGATTATATTCCATAAATGTATCACTATGAATTATCTATTGTATCATTAATAGATTATAGCTAAACGCTATGTACTCATATAAGATAACATCATATATAATATCTGTCAATATTTTATTGAAAGTGTTGTGATTTTTGTTATATTTGCACAAACAAATAAAAAAGCAGTAATCAATATGCCTAAATTATCTAAAGATGAACTTCTTGCAAGCCATTTTCTGATTTAACGCATATCAATTACTGCTTTGTATTTATTAATTAGAATGAAGCAAGTACATCTAATATAAGCTCCCATGTACGTTGTACTGATGGTACATTAAGCTTTTCATTAAATGTATGAATATCAATAATATCTGGTCCGAATGATACACAGTCAAGTCCGTCAAGCTTATCTGCAAACATACCACACTCAACACCTGCGTGTATAGCCTGAATAATCGGTTCTTTTCCGTATAATTTTTTGAAAGAATCAGACATAATTTCTCTTAACATTGACTCTTTCCTGTATTCCCAGGCTGGATACTTTCCTGTGATAACATATTCACCACCAAGAAGCTCAACCATACTTGTAACCTTATCTATAAGGTATTCTTTCTCGCTCTCTACTGAGCTTCTAAGAAGATACGTAATTACAACCTTTCCATCTTCCATTCTTACAACACCCGCATTAATTGATGTCTGTACAAGTCCTTTAATGTCGTTGCTTAATTTAACAACACCATCCTGAATATGTGTAAGTGCAAGTACAACCTTATTAGTAGAACTGTAATCCATTGCCTGGACAGATACTTTACTGCCTTGACTTACTTTAATAGACATATCCTTATCTGTAACACTATATTCATTAATTATAAGCTGTGCATACTTATTAAGCATTTCTACTACGCCAGCAGTATCACCATCTTCTACAACGATAACTGCTTCTGAACGTGGGGCAATTGAATTATCTTTCTCACCACCTGAGATAGTCTTGATATTATAGTTGTACTGCTTTGATAATTCAAAAAGAAGTCTGCCAAGAACAACATTGGCATTAGCTCTCTGGTATATAATATCAACACCAGAATGTCCGCTTGTAACTCCCGATACATTTATTGTGACTTCTGTTCCCGTAACTTCTGTATTTACTGCCGGATACTTAGATATAATAACAGCTCCACCTGCACAGCTTGATAAGAAGATACCTTCATCTTCTGAATCAATATTAAGCATTATTCTTCCCTTAATATCTGAACAATCCATAGCTTCTGCACCAAGCATACCTACTTCTTCATCTACCGTAAATATAGCTTCAATATCCGGATGTTTGATTGAGTCATCATCAAGAATTGCAAGTGCATATGCTACTGCTATTCCATCATCTCCACCAAGGCTTGTTCTGTCTGCCTTTATATAATCACCATCAACTAAAAGGTCAAGGCCTTCATTTTCCATATCTTTATCTTTGTCTGGTGTCTTAACAGCAACCATATCCATATGTCCCTGAATAATAACTGGTGCTCCTGTGCTTCCATTAGTTGCTGGCTTTCTTATAACAACATTGAAATTATCATCCTGTCTGTAATCAAGTCCTCTTTCCTTAGCAAAATCAACAAGGTATCTGCTTATCTTCTCAACATTGCCTGAACCGTGAGGAATATTACATATATCCTCGAAAAATCTAAATACATTCTTTGGCTGTATATCTTCTAATACTCTATTCATATACTTATATCTCCTAGCCTTTATTTTATCGATTTATCAGTTTAACTGATTAACGTAATTATAATACAATCAAATCAGCCGTAATTCAAGTACAATTAATTAATCATTTTCTCACCCGATAAACATTTATTAAGAATATCCGCTAATGGCTCCATAGCATTTTTAACCTCTCCAACTGTATTAGTCTGTGCTCCTGCCTCTATTAACATTGACCTTCCTCTTTTATGAAGGCAGTACCTGTATGCATTAACATATATATTTCTAAGATATCCCGGATAATAAGCCTCGCCTAACAACTGCATTTGCAGGCTCATAGCAAGATTATCGTCCCTGTAAGGATTATTAAGATATGCAATATCGCCATTTACCTTACTATAGCTAAGTCCATTAAAAAGCATAACCCTCGCCATATCTTTTCCGTCAATATTAGTAAGCAGATGTGTTGTATCTGCAACACCATCTCTGTGCAGATCAATAACAACTTCTATCGTAGGGTTGTCAGCAAGTATTTTCTCAATACCATTTTCTGCATATGTATATGCCTTGCTTCTGTCAAGTTTTCCGTCTACATAATCATACACACTCGTATCGTGTATGACATTATATCCATACTTATTGACAAGCAGTTCTGTGAGATAATCGCCAACTCCTATTATTGTCGTTGACACATCTCCCTCTACTGTATCTGTAAATCCCTCCTGTGAATGGGTATGGAAAATGAGTATCTGCGGCTTGCTGTTATCCTTGCTTATTGCAAGATTTTTCTCTATAAATTCTGCCGGCCGCAGTATACTGTCAGTCAGATCCGTTATTGATGTAACTGTATAAAAATGGCTTCTCACAAAATTATAATCTGTAAGCTGCGATTTATCATATACTGCACCGCTCACTGTATTTCTTGAAATAATATTCCGTATATCCGATTCGTTCAATTGCTGGCTGTTGTTAATATTACTGTTCTGCGTGGTATTTCCTGCAATTATACTCTCCTGCGGCTGTGTATCACCAGCATTGCCTGCATTATTATCTGTCTCATTTTTTGTACCGCTATTATCTTCACCATTGTTAAGACCATTTACCAGATTATCTGCTCCAGCATTAATACTTATAACACCACCTACATCATTGTCTGCAAGCTTTATATAATCATCATTCTGGTTATTAATCACAGCATTGACAGGTACAACATTATTAACCAGCTGTGCCCATATATTATTATCCAGCAGTTGTGGCTTGTCATAAAACAGCATTGCAGGTGACATAAGCCTTAAACAGCCACTAATAAATGTATCCTCTATAAATGCTGTTACCTTCATATTCTTACCTATAAGTGCCAATACAATTACAATAATCACAATTGACAATAATGATGACAGCCTGTGCTTACGCTCCATGCTAATCCTCCATTCTTGTATACAACTTTACTGTACTTTTATATCGAATTTATATCTGATATTTAATTGTATTAATGCTTATTAAGAATATTACCTATTTTATTTAAAAATATCCATCAGCCAAAATATTGTATTTATAACTAATAATTTTACAGTCCGTTCAAAGCTTGTAATTATCCAGATATTCCAGCCTGCTCCAGGTTATTTATAGCTGATGATATTATCGCACTTATATTTTTAATGTCCTGATCTATCGCTTTAGGTGTGACATACATATCCTTCATATTATTGTCTATCCCTGAAAAAAATGCTGCTATCTCATCAGCACTGCAATCACCTATAAGAGGACTTACAAGGTCTGTTACTATTGTCAAAGCATCTATTACTGTTGGAACTCCAATTGCAAGAACTGGTATTCCTATATTCTCATAATTAATTCCAACTCTGTGATTGCCTACTCCTGATCCTGGATTAATGCCCATATCCGACAGCTGTATTGTAGTATTAAGCCTTTCTATATTTCTTGCTGCAAGTGCATCTATTGCAATAATAACTGACGGATTTATCTGCTTTGCAATTCCCTTAATTATATCCGCAGTTTCCATACCTGTATCCCCCATAACTCCCGGTATTATTGAACATACACACAGCCCCGTATCATCATTATCAATATGTCCATTAATATACAGGTTCTTTGCAACAAGTGGTCCAAGCGAGTCCGATGTAATATCCCTGTTGCCAAGTCCTGCCACCAAAAGACTTATGGGTCTTTTGGAGCTTATATTTTTCCCACCTGAAAATGGTATTTTATTATCTTGTCTGCTATCCTTTCCGTTATCTTTAACTTTTTTATTTTTTAACAGCTCACCTATAAGTTCGCTGATATAATTTTTCAGAATTTCGGTGACATTATTGTTATAATCTTCATTCATCTCATTTATCTTTCTTGCCTCTATCGTTATATAAGTGCCCATTGGCTTTCCAATCATTCTCTCACCTGCTTTATTAGTAACCTTCAGGCTTGTAACTTCTATCCCTGTATCCTTATCTTTATGCTGATTTACAATAATGCCTTTTAACCTGCCGGCTTTTCTTGAAATCTCCTCATTTAATTCTACTGCAAGGTCTGTTCTAATATTATTCTGCATATCTTTAACTCCCATATAATGTTGTATACATATTTAATTCCATACTTTATATGACACCAAGAATCAAAAGGTATTTTGTCCCTGAATTATGACCCTTGCATCATTATTTTTATATAAAAAATCTCTATAATATTGATTTTTCACATCTTATTATTTATAATGTGCAGGAATATTTATTTAATGATAAATATTTTTGTGAATTAATGGTTGACATTATGGACTTTCTACTATAAGATATATGAGTATGTTTACATTAGATCGTCCGTGTCCGGCTTTAATGCGAAACAGATAACTAAGATTATATTAATATTTGGAGGTGTACGGATTGGCTAACATTAAATCTGCTAAGAAGAGAGTAATCACAAGTCAGGTAAGAGCTGATAGAAACAAGGCAATAAAGTCTAAGGTTAAGACTTATATCAAGAAGGTAGACGCTGCTGTTGCTGCTGGTGACAAGGCTGCTGCTGAAGCTGCTCTTCCTGTTGCTATAGCTGAGATATCTAAGGCTGCTTCTAAAGGAATCTTCCACAAGAACACAGCTGCTAGAAAAGTATCTCGTATTACTAAGGCTGTTAACACTTTAGCTTAATTATTTTATTTAACATAAAAGACTGGTGCATACCCTCGCACCAGTCTTTTTTATGTAATAGGAAATTCCCTATTATATTTTACGCTGAATATTTAATTATTATAAGCTCTACTCCGAGCTTATCCTGCAATCTTCCCTGCTTTACACGTTCTTCTATATCTGCACATTCATTTAATATATCTTTAACTGTATCTGTTGTAAAATATTTTGCCTGTGAAAGATATTTACCAGCAACAAATGGTGCAACCTTTATAGCCGAAGCTATCTCTTTGCTTGAAAGCCCCCTTGCCGCAAGCTCCTTTGCCTGCAATATTCCATTAAACTGCCTTACTATAAGATATAGTATTCTCATCGGAGGCTCTTTTAATGTAAGCAAATCATAATAAAGCGAAAGTGCTTTTTCTTTATTCTTATTAGCAACCGCCTCAAGCATATCGAATATATGGCTTACAGTCTGTGTTGAACATACCGCCTCAACATCCTGCGGCATAACCATCTTTTTATCACTGCAATAGCTTATAAGCTTGTCTATCTCATTTCTTATAAGCTCCATACTTGCACCAGTCTTATCAAGAAGAAGCTCACATGCTGCCTCACTTATTTTATAATCATTGGAAGCCATCATTCCTGCTATCCACCTTTTAAGCGTTGCTGGTGTCTGATACTGCATTTCACATACATATCCATTAGAACTTACAGCCTTATATACTTTATTTCTCTTATCAACGTCTTTTTCTATAAATATTAATATAAGATAATCCGGCAGTTCCTTAATATAGTCTGCCATTTTATCATTAGCCGTCTTAAAATACCCGCTGTCACTTACTATAACAAGTCGTCTTTCGCTAAAAAATGGTATTGTCTCACATATAGTAATTACATCTTCAGGCTTTGTATTATCTCCTTCAAAATAACTGTAATTAATAGTATCATCACCTATTATCGCCTGTTTCATTCTATCTTTATACTGCTTTTTAAGATATTCTTCCTCACCATATATAAGATATACTTTCTGATATTCGCCTTTTTTAATATTATCATTTAAAGTTTTCATAAGTATAATTGTACCATTTATACTGCATTATTGTAAATATTGATGAACGCTCATTTTGTATCCGTCTGTTCTAATTATTATCTCTCCTAATGTATTTGTAACATACACCTTGCAGTTATTGTCTTCTAACCTTTCAAGCGTTTCACTATGGGGATGCCCGTACCTGTTATTGATACCGCACGATATAAGTGCATACTGCGGCTTAATTGTCTTAAGCAGCTTATCACTTGTAGCATATTTAGAGCCGTGGTGTCCCACCTTTAGAACTGTTATATCAGAAAGCTCATCTTTAATATCTACATTAGCTGCTCTCTCTTTATTAATATCATTAATAAGGCAGTCCTCTGCCCTGCTTTCTGCATCACCAGTCATAAGCATTGAGAATTTTTTATAACTTATGCAATAAACAGCAGAATAATCGTTACTATCCTCATAGTCGTAACCAGCACAAGGATGTACACATTTAATATCCAGCTCTCCTACTGTAAATGTATATCCTCTTACGGCATAACATACATTTATGCCTGCTTTATCAGCCATATCCACAAGCTTCATATATGCCTCTATATTCTCTTTGCCTTTAATATCCGGCATAACAATACTCCCAATAGAAAATGTATCATTACACATCTTAATAAGCTCCATAACTGCACTTATATGGTCATTATCCGTATGGCTTATAAAAATGCAGTCTATATATTTACAGCCCATCGCACGCAATGCAGGATACACCCGGTACTGTCCTGCACTTTTAATATCCGTACTTCCACCGTCAAACAAAAAATTATGTCTGCTCGAATCACTTACATATATACTGTCACCCTGTCCTACATCTAACATATTAATCTGCAGCCCGTTATAAGGCTTGTAGTGCATATTAAGGACCAATACCACCAGCATAACAGCAATAATGTTGTTAATTGCTTTATTTACCAAGCTATGCATCTTGCAATAATTCTTAAAGTTATATTTAAAGGACGGCTTATTTACAATGATAAATATTATCATTAATACACTATATACTATAATTATTCCTGCTGGCGGCTGTCCTGTTATTATTCTGAACTGTCCCAACCTTGAATTACGTTCGCACACAAAGTCATAGAAATCAAGAACATAATTACCTGCCCCAGCCGTAAAATATGCAAGCTTAAGCGATATAAAACCAGCAAATGCTGTAATAATTCCCGTTATCATCACTACTGGCATAAGCGGTATTACAATGCAGTTAATAAAAATACTTGTCATGAATACCGAATTATAACTATACAGCACTGCTGGAAGTGTCGCTAATGTAACCGCAATACTACATAGCAATGCATTAATAATGTACACTATCGACTTTTTTACTATTTTGCCAGTATTGTCCATTCTGCTATTTATAGCTTTTTCATCAGGCATTAATACAGGATATAACTGTGATATACCTATAATCGCCAGAAATGACATTATATATGATATACTATAGACCGTATATGGATTACGCCCAAGTATTAATATTGAAGCAGCTGACAACCCTGTAAGAATATCAAATGTCCTGCCATATACATCTGCAATTATAATAAGCACCAGCATACATACCGCCCTTTTGGCAGATACCGTTTCTCCTGTCATAATAAGGTACATTATAATAACCGCGATTGATATTACAGAAGCTTTCATTATCCCTATGTATTTTCTTATTAGCTTATATACAGCCATACCAACTAAAGATATGTGCAGACCGCTTATTGCAAGCAGATGTGCAATTCCATTTTTCTGGTATTCCTCTTTAGTCTTAATATCAAGCTCATATTTATCACCTAACACAATTGATGACATAAGCCCAGCTTTATCTTTATATACCTTTGCATATATACTCTTAATCTTTTGCTTAATTACATACAAAATATATCTAAGCCGGTTATTGTTACTCTCTGTAACTACAACCTTATCTGCATTGCATTTATATGGATAACCCAGCGAAATATAATACATATTAGCGTCAAAACTGCCATAATTTCTTGGCTTATCAAATTCCTTAACATCTCCAGTAACCCGCACTATGTCTCCTGCATTACATTTATTATCATCTGTGTATACAATAATTCCTGTATAAATGTCCGTATTATTAATATACAAAACATTATAACCATCCTTATTCTGCATATTATATATTGTGCCTGTAAATGTTATATCCTCATAACATTTTCCCAGTCTGTCACTTACTATGCCTGTTCTTATTATTGTCACTGGAAATATAAGAAATATAAGATAATAAAGACAGGAATTCTTATTGAATCTTACACATATGCGTAAAACTTCAAATGCCAGAATTCCAACCAATACTATTACAGGCACTGCACTCCAATGCAGCTTTTCCCTGTAACAATATGTAGATATTACTGCGGCTATAAGCTGAGTTACAGCCGCATTTAATAATGGTCTTTTCAAATAACTAACCTTTTGTTCCTTTCTGGAACGCTTATTCAACTATACCCGAATTAAATTTGTACAGCCTGTCAAGGCTTATACTATCCCTGAACGTATTCGTATAATCTCCGTTAATGAATATTTTAACAGACTCTATGCTGTCAAGGGCACATAATGAATTAACTATTGAATATATCTCAACATACGAACTCACATTAACAAGCTCGTCACGGAACTCCTCGCTAAGATTAACATAGCACACCTTTTCTACAACAGACACGCCAAGAAGCTTGACGTCCTTTGGCAGTGAAGTGTATGCTCCTGCGGCTGTAGGTCCGCTTATAAGCCTCTGCACAATCATTCTTTCTATTGGCATATTCTTATTATAAGCAAGCATTTCCTTGACTTTAACAAGCTTGGTACCCGTATAATCTGCATAATACAACTGTACATTACGCCAGTCCATTTCTCCAAATGCACTGTCTGATTCCGTAAAATCTGTCTTTTTTAATGCACCTATAACTGTACCATCCTCATACAAAGCTTCCTTGCCATCAACATAAAAATGTACATACAATACATCATCTATCTGTGTAAGCATTTTTACTACTGCTGCCCTGAATAACAGTTCAACCTGCGTACTCATCTGCTTATATGAAGATGAATAATTAAGTGCAATCGCTTTTCCATCAAGCACAACATCTAACAGCGTAACATTATCAGGCTTTATTATATATTCATTCTTATCAGCAGGCTTAACATTCATCTTATCAAGAAGCTGCCTTGCTGTATCTTCTATAGAAGTATCACTGTCAATATTATAATTCTGTTCTATAAGCTTGTCCTTTGAACTGTTCGTATAATAAACCGTATACTGCCTGCCCCCGTTCTGTGAAGAACACGCCGTCAGCTCTGCTGCCATACAACAGCATAATAATATAACCACCAGTTTATTAATCAATAGTCTAATTCTCATTCTTATCCTCATCATTTGACTCCACATAATTAAGCGGTATTCTGAAAGTAAATGTTGTTCCCATTCCTTCCTCACTATACAGCTTAATTGTTCCGTGGTGCATTAATATAATATTCTTAACTATAGAAAGTCCAAGACCTGTTCCACCTGTCTGCCTTGACCTTGCCTTGTCAACCCTGTAAAATCTCTCAAAAACCCTGCTCTGGCTCTCTTTAGGTATTCCAATTCCAGAATCTTCAACCCTTACAAAGAAGAACTGATGATCTGCATTAAGTGAAACATGCACCCAGCCGTCCATATCATTATATTTGATAGCATTTTCAACAAGATTAGATATTACCTGTGTTATCTTAACCTCATCAATCTGTGCCACAACCGGTCTGAAACTCTCAAATAACAATTCTATATTCTTCTTTTGTGCAAGCGGCTTTAACCGCTTTAACACAAGCTCTAACAGTTCATTAAGATTAACTGATGAAATATTAAGGGTAGCTGAAGCTCTATCAAGCCTTACCATACATAAAAGATCCTCAATAATCTTATTCTCCCTGTCAATTTCACTTACAATATCAACCATAAATTCCTTATATACTTCCACAGGAACATCTTCCTGCGTATTAAGCGAATCGGCAAGAACCTTAATTGAAGTTATAGGTGTCTTTAACTCGTGTGATACATTTGACACAAACTCAGACCTTGAATTATCAAGCTCACTGTTCTTGTCCATAATACTGTTAAAATGCTTTGCAAACTGTCTAAGTTCTGTAGAACCTTTAACGTCCATTCTCTTGTCTATATATCCAAAATCAACACCTTCAACAATATGAAGTGCTTTCTTATACGGCTTAAAATAAAAATATGTCACAATAATCGAAACAACAAGAATAATGGTAATTATCACAAATTCAATAACCCATATCCTGTCAAAAGCATTCCCTACTATCTGGCTTATATCTGATATATCAAGATTAACTACAAGAACAGCTATAAGCTGTCCCTCGCTGTTGTATACAGGAGAAGCTGCTTCTATATTGCCAGTCTTTTTGCTGTAATCAGTTATTGTCTTAGGACTGTCATACACAGTTATAACCTTGGAATTAATCATAATCTTTCCAGTGTCAACCGCATATGTATCCACGCTTATGTTATATTTCTTATCTACAAGCCTTATTCTTATTGCATTAAGCGATGAATAATTCATAAGATTTTCATACACTCCATCATTATGTGCTTCCTCGATGCTTCCGTACTTCGTAAATTCAGCCGCAATAAGCACAGCCTCATTATTAACGTAGGCTTTCCTTGCTTCAACAAGTGATGTCGTATATGAATATTTAACAGCCTTGACTGCTGAGATTGTCGATATAATAGACATTACTGCTATTATAAATACGAGCCTGAATCTTGTGCTTAAGAAAAAACTTAATATATCTGTTATTAATTTCTTATGATTCAGCCTGGATTTAGCTGATTGTCCCCGCGTTCCTTTATTAATATTAAACATTAAAATAATAACCTACTCCCCACTTAGTATGCACATACTTAGGTTCACTTGAATTTTCTTCTATCTTCTCTCTTAATCTTCTTATATGAACATCTACTGTACGTCCATCACCTGGGTAATCCGCTCCCCACACTGTCTTTAAAAGTACATCTCTGCTATATACTCTGTTAGGATTAAATGCAAGCAGTTCTAAAAGGTCAAATTCCTTAGCTGTAAGGTAAATCTCTTTGCCTCTGATAAAAAGACTTCTGCTGTCACAGTCAATTCTCATATCCCCGATATTTAATACATTACTATTAGCCTGTTCTTTCTCAGTCTTATTATTTCTTCTTAAGATCGCTTTCATTCTTGCTTTAACTTCAAGAATATTAAATGGCTTTGTTATATAATCATCTGCACCATATTCAAGTCCCATAATCTTATCCATATCATCGCCCTTGGCCGTAAGCATAATTATAGGAACATTAGAGAATTCCCTTATCTGCTGGCATACCTCAAGCCCATTCATCTTAGGAAGCATTATATCCAAAAGTATTATATCGTAATCATTGTTCTTAGCCATATTAAGTGCTTCTTCACCATCATAGGCACAGTCAACCACACTGTAGTCCTGTATAAGGCTGAATTTAATTCCTTTAACAATCATCTTTTCATCATCAACAACTAATACTTTACCCGCCATCTTTAATAATTACTCCTTGTTCAAACACATATATAATCTTTTATCTTGTTAAATGCTGCATCTTTTATTCCTGATACATTCTTTATATCTTCTATCCTTTTAAAAGCACCATACTTTTCCCTATAACTTATTATATCCAATGCCCTCGCCTCACCTATACCGGATAACTGCATAAGTTCAGACTTGGAAGCCTTATTAATATTAATAAGATTACTACTGCCTGTTCCCCCTGTGTTACCACCAGAACTTTCGCTATTACCGCCTGAATTCTCTGTGTTACTGCCCGATATTCCCGTGGCATTGGGATTACAGCCGTTGTTCATTTCATCTGTCAGGCTTATATCATCGTAAGCATATGGGATATATATTTTATCTCCATCTTTTAACTGCATTGCAAGATTAACTCTGGTGCCGTCTGCCTCATCAATAAAACCTCCGCAAAGTTCCACCGCCTGATACAGTCTCATATCTGCACCACCACTGACAACTCCTGCATTAACAACTGCACCACATATATATACATATATCTTACTGTTATTCTCATCCAGTCCGTCATTGCCTGCTTCGCTACCATTAATACCATTACTATTATTAACATCAGCAGCACCGCCGCTGGTAACTCCACCGATAATACTCTTGCTATCACTTTCCTTATCTGAAATATTATCTTTATTAATTATAACACTGCCATCTTCTTTGGTTGGTTTTATATAAAATATGCCTGCAATTATAATAATTAATACTAATACAACTGTTTTAATAATATATCTACGCTTTTTATATAATTTAATCAAGTCCATGTATACTCCTTATATCTATAATACATTATTATAAGATATAAAGTTCCCTTCGCATACACTTTTATTGTACCTAATTAATATCCATATTACAAGCAAAACCTCAAATATTACTATATAAATTACTGTACAAATAATCATTATAATTACCATATATCATTTACATAAAATACCGTTTTTGGTAAAATGTAAGCATTATTATCCATAGGGGGAAGCAATTTTGAACCAACAGACTAAACATCGACACAAATTCAGTTTATTTGACGAACAGACAGGTAATATTCCGTGTGGAAATATCGTATATATAATTGCATTTTTTATTCCAGTTATAATATTTACAGCCTTGTATTTTGCAAGAGAAATATTTCCATTTGGCAATAACTGTTATCTGCGTTCTGATATGTATCACCAGTACGCTCCATTTTTCTCTGAGCTATGGTATAAAATCCGCAACGCAGAAAGCCTTACTTATAGCTGGGATATCGGTATGGGAACTAATTTCACATCTTTATATGCGTACTATCTGGCAAGCCCTGCTAACTGGATTATTGTATTATTCCCACAGAAATATATGATTGAGATTATGAACACTCTCATAATCCTTAAGTTATCTTTATCAAGCGTTTCTATGACCCACTATATAAGCAGGCATTTTTCCAACAAGAATATATGTATAGCTTTATTCGGGTTATTCTACGCATTTTCCGGATATGTAGCTGCTTATAGCTGGAACATTATGTGGCTTGACTGTCTTATACTTGTTCCTCTTATTATGCTTGGCCTTGAAAGACTTGTTAATGAAGATAAATGCTTTCTATACTGCATAAGTCTTGGATTATGTATATTCACTAACTACTATATTGCAATTATGGTATGTTTATCAGTTGTTCTTTATTTTATTGTGCTTGTAACTGCCTACAAAAAAGAACGTACTTTCAAGAATTATTTTAAGACATTTCTAAAATTTGCATTTTACTCACTGATTGCCGGTGGGCTTGCGGCATGCCTTTTACTGCCTGAGTTCTACACATTTTCTTTATCAGCTTCAAGTGACATTGCATTTCCTAAGAAATTAAGTCTTTATTTCAGCATATTAAATATGCTCACTAGACAATTAATAAATGTTCCTGTCCACCTTGGACTTGAACACTACCCTAACATATACTGCGGCGTTGCTGTATTCCTTCTTTATCCTCTCTATGTTATGGACAAAGACATCAATTTATGCGAAAAGATAGGCAAATCCGTATTACTGCTTGTCTTCCTTACAGCATTTAACCTTAATATACCTAATTTTATATGGCACGGATTTCATTATCCTAACAGCCTGCCTTGCAGACAATCATTTATATACATTTTCTTCCTGCTTACAATGTGTTATGAGGCATTAAGCCATATAAAGCGGATGACAAGCAGACAGTTAGGAATTGCCGTATGGATAAGCTTAGGACTTCTTGTGCTTATTGAACAAGTATTTGCAGTTGATGAAACTTATGATTTTAAGGCAATTTACTTAAGCGGTGCTTTTATTCTTGTGTATGCAGGGCTTATGATTGTCCATAACAAGACTAACTGGAAACTGCCTGTAACAGCATTTCTTGCTTTTATAGTCTGTATAATAGAATGTACTATCAATATGGATTCAACAGGAATTGGAACTACTAACAGAACCTCTTATCTTTTAGATTATGATGCTGTTAAATCTGTGACACAGACCGTAAGAGATGAAGATACATCATTTTACCGAATGGATAAGAAGTTTGGTGCGCGTTCAAAAAATGACGGAGCTTGGCATAATTACCACTCAATATCAACATTTTCATCAACTTCAAGTGCTGGAATGTCAGAATTGTTCGGAAAGCTTGGCTTTGAACATTCAATGAATGCCTATGGCTACAATGGTGCTACACTTGTTACAGAAAGCTTATTCTCGGTTAAATATACAATTACCAACCGTATACTTACAAGCAGTTCTCTTCGCGAGTATTACGTTGGAGATGACGGCGAATTCGTCTATGAGAATAAATATACACTTCCACTTGGATTTATAACCTATAATAATGCAGGCGAATGGAATCCATCAGAAGCCAATGGAACAGGAATTGAGAACCAGAACTCGCTTATACAGACACTTACAGGCATTGCCAATGTATTTACACTTACTTATGAGAATGCCACTGACTCAAGCTTTGAAGTTAAGCCTGTAAAAGCAGGACATCTGTATATGGTTGTAAGAAATACGACCTGCGACAACGTAACTGCCACTATTAACAATTCTGAATATACTTATTCAGGACTTAAAAATGGCAATCACATAATTGACCTAGGCTACGCCGTTCCAGCAGATACTGTTGTCATATCTGGCGATTCAGCAATGAATGCCAGCGTGTATACACTTGAAACTTCAAGATTTACAGAAGCTTACAATATATTAAATGGCAGTTCCCTTTCTATCGCTTCATTTAAAGACACCAAGATAAAGGGAACTATAACAGCTAATAAAGCCGCAACCCTTATATTCTCCATTCCTTACGATAAAGGCTGGAAGGTATATATTGATGGCAGAAAAGTAGAGACCTCTGCCCTTTATGATGCTCTCTTAAGCGTACAGATAAGTGAGGGCAGCCACGAAATAACATTAAAATATACACCTGTGAACCTTATTAAGGGTTGCTTAATTACAGCATTATGTATTATTATATTAATCGGTATTTATATATTAAAGAAGAAAAATATAACAATAAATATATTAAAAACCGCCAGTACAAATAAAGCTGTTGAAGCTGATGATACTTACAACGCATTATCTGAAGATTCAGCTGATAATACTCTCACAGATTTAGATGTTTCATCTGCTATGGATATAAATATCGTGGGTGATAATGATATAAATATGCTAGATAGTCTTGATGACTTCGACAATCTTGACAGTGATGAGATTAATTCATCAGAAGAATAATCAGGCATTCTATTAACAATTAATTATAAGCACTAACGAAGTGCAGGAAAGAGGTACAATATGAAACTTTGGGGCGGACGCTTCACTAAAGAAACTAATGAGCTTGTTAATAATTTTAACGCTTCTATCTCCTTTGACCAGAAGTTCTACAAGCAGGATATTCAGGGAAGCATTGCACACGCTACAATGCTTGCTGCTCAGGGTATTATCTCAGAAGATGAAGGAAAGCAGATTACTGACGGCTTAAAAGGTATTCTTTCTGACATAGAATCTGGAAAGCTTGAAATCACTGATGAATATGAAGATATTCACACATTTATGGAAGCTACTCTTATTGAGCGTATCGGTGATGCAGGAAAGAAGCTTCACACAGGCAGAAGCCGTAATGACCAGGTTGCACTTGATATGAGACTTTATACACGCGATGAAGTTAAAAATGTTGATGAAGAAGTAAGAGAGCTTATGGAAGTTATCTTAAGAATAATCAAAGAAAATGTTGACACTTATATGCCAGGCTTTACTCATCTTCAGAAAGCACAGCCTGTAACTGTTGCTCATCATTTTTCTGCTTACTTTGAAATGTTCAGACGTGACAGAAGCCGACTTCACGATATATATAACAGAATGAACTACTGCCCTCTTGGTGCTGGTGCTCTTGCAGGAACTACATATCCCCTTAACAGAGAGATGACAGCCGAGCTTCTTGGATTTGCTGGTCCTACTCTTAATAGTATGGACTCTGTATCAGACAGAGATTATGTTATTGAATTCTTAAGTGCACTCTCTACTATTATGATGCATTTAAGCAGATTTTCTGAAGAAATATGTATATGGAATTCTAACGAATACAAATTCATCGAATTAGATGATGCTTTCAGTACAGGTTCAAGCATTATGCCACAGAAGAAGAACCCTGATATAGCTGAGCTTGTCCGTGGTAAGACTGGACGTGTATATGGTGCTCTTATGAGTATCCTCACAACTATGAAGGGAATTCCTCTTGCCTATAATAAAGATATGCAGGAAGATAAAGAGCTTACATTTGATGCTATAGATACTGTTAAGGGCTGTGTAAGCTTATTCAAGGGTATGATTGATACTATGAAATTCAATGATACACGTATGGAAGACTCAGCTAAAAAAGGCTTCACTAATGCTACTGATGCCGCTGACTACCTTGTTAAGAAAGGGGTTCCTTTCAGGGATGCACATGGTATTGTAGGACAGCTTGTTCTTATGTGTATTGACAAGGGTATTGCACTTGATGACCTTTCACTTGATGAATACAAGAAGATAAGCCCTGTATTTGAAGAAGATGTATACGAAGCTATCAGCTTAAAGACCTGCGTTGAAAAACGTCTTACTCTCGGAGCACCTGGCCCTGATGTTATGAATAAAGTTATCGGACTTTATGATGAGTATATGAAAGATAATCAGAAGCTTTAATAATATAAAAAAGTTCCCAGTTACTATAATAATAGCAGCTGGGAACTTTTTTATTCTAATATAACTACATCTATTTGGAAAATGTACTAAATTAGTAATAGCATTATTTATAAGCCCACCTTTATAACCTCACCGTGAACACTATCATAAGTTGATGTCAGATAATCAAAGCTATACCTTGCTTCACCGTGCATAGGAACAGTGAATCTTAGCATCTTATTCCAATCCATTCCACGCCTTATCATCTTTTTCTTTTCTGAATGTAACAACAAATGCTCCTTTAATCTGCATAGATGTTGCCATATAATCATAAGTGACTAACTCCCAGCCGTCAGCCGCTCTCTCATTAATCAGATTGTCTAACATAGCAACATCATTAGCATCTGCCTTATCTGAAAGCCATTTAGTGCCAACCGTTAAAATCTCTGTTTTGTATGTATACATATACTCCTCCTTTATTAGATACTATCTTAACTTTATATATTATTATATTATATTGATTTCTTTTTTACAATTTGTAATTCATAACCCAAAGCATCAAGTATATGACTAAATGTGCGTATTGTTGGAATACTTTCCTTTTCCTCAATTCTGGAAATAACCTGCTGTTTGTTTCCTGTCAATGCAGCTAATTATTTTGCGTAATATTTTCCTCTTACTTTATTAGAGCACAACATAAATGTTGTATTGTCAAATATAAAATTATATATTTTTATTCAATAATTACATCTGACCTTATTACACATTCATCTTCTCCCTTATAATTAAATGTCAGTTTAATACCACCTGACATTATCAAACTTCTTTACATTGAACATTTTAATATAATCAGATAAGTCTTATTATAGTCGCAAGTTAATTAAGTTACTGCTATGTAATATATTTGTAGTTCTGGCAGAGCATTTTAACAATTTAACAAAAAGCATTTAAATATAAAGAAATGAGGTTAATAATTATGACAACTACTTCTCAGTATGAATTAAACAAAGGACTTGCACAGATGTTAAAGGGCGGAGTTATTATGGACGTAACAACTCCTGAACAGGCTAAGATTGCTGAGGCGGCTGGTGCCTGTGCTGTTATGGCACTTGAAAGAATACCTGCTGACATCAGAGCCGCTGGCGGTGTATCACGTATGAGTGACCCTAAGATGATTAAAGGAATTCAGGAAGCTGTAAGTATCCCTGTTATGGCTAAGTGCCGTATCGGTCATTTTGTTGAAGCCCAGATTTTACAGGCTATTGAGATTGATTATATTGATGAATCAGAAGTACTTTCTCCTGCTGATGACATTTATCATATTGATAAGACACAGTTCAATGTACCATTTGTATGCGGTGCAAGGGACTTAGGCGAAGCTTTAAGAAGAATTAACGAAGGGGCTTCTATGATTAGAACTAAGGGTGAACCTGGTACTGGTGATGTTGTTCAGGCTGTACGCCATATGAGAAAAATGAATTCTGAAATCCGCAAGATTACATCTATGCAGAAAGATGAACTCTTTGAGGAAGCTAAGCAGTTACAGGTTCCTTACGACCTTGTACTTTATGTGCACGATAATGGAAAGCTTCCTGTTGTTAACTTTGCCGCTGGTGGTGTTGCAACCCCTGCTGATGCTGCTCTTATGATGCAGCTTGGTGCTGAGGGTGTGTTCGTAGGTTCTGGTATATTCAAGTCTGGTAATCCTGCAAAACGTGCTTCTGCTATCGTTCAGGCTGTTACTAACTATCAGGATGCAGCACTTATTGCCAAGTTATCAGAAGACCTTGGCGAAGCTATGGTAGGTATCAATCCTAGTGAAATACAGATAATTATGGAAGAACGTGGACGTTAATAATATAATCGCACATAGAAATGAGGCTTACTATGAAGATAGGTGTACTTGCTGTCCAAGGTGCTTTTATTGAACACGAGCATATGATTGAAGAAATCGGACATACAGCAATAGAAATAAGACAACGGGATGATTTAGAGGGATTAGACGGTCTGATACTGCCTGGCGGTGAAAGTACTGTTCAGGGACAGTTACTTAACAAGCTTGATATGATGAAGGACATTAAGAATATGATTAGTAATGGTCTTCCAACACTTGCAACCTGTGCTGGACTTATACTTCTCTCTGAACATATAGCAGACGATGACACAGTCCATATAGGAACGCTTCCTGTCACCATTAAACGTAACGCTTACGGAAGACAGCTTTCAAGCTTTGTAACTAACGCTGATATTAAGCATATCGGCAATTATCCTATGACATTTATAAGAGCACCTTATATCGAAAATGTCAGCGATGGTGTTGAAGTGCTTGCAAGTGTTGATAATCATATCGTTGCCGCTAAATACAATAATCAGATTGGACTTTCTTTCCACCCTGAATTAACAGGCGACACACGCATACACGAATATTTCTTATCAACTATAAAATAGCTCTATTCAAAAATAAAAATCAGGACAATGCAGCAGAATACGCCACGCTGTATTGTCCTGATTTTATTATGCTTATATAGCGTTGAAATGTTATTTATATACGATGAATAGCAAAATTATAATTTACACTCTGACTTTTATGCCTTTTGTGTCTCTATGTGCCATTTTCATCTTAGCAAAGTCTATCTTCTTTCCTTTATATTCCATCGTGAATTCCATTCCGTCATCCATAATGAATATATCTTCTATATAATCGTCTTTGCCAAGCTTAATACCTCTGACACCTACTGCACTCTTCTTCTTAACTGGTATTTCAGAAAGAGGGAACTTTAAGAACACACCATTAGCTGTCTGTACAATTACATTTTTATTACTTACAATTTCTTCAACTTCACTTCTGCTGCCATCAAGATTAAACTTAGAAAGCGTTTCAACCTGAACGTCAGCCTTTTCAATGCTTACTATCTTGTCATCATCCTGAAGCTTTGTAGAAGCTACCGTTCTCTTGGCTACATCAAATTCTGCCGTGTCAACTATCTTCATCATGCCCTGACTTGTAACAAAGAGCAGCTTCTGATTTTTGATAGTTTCATATGCACACAGGTATATAATAAGCTCACCGCTGCTGTCATAATTTCCAAGATTATCTATTGGAGTACCTTTGTCCCTGAACTTAGTGAGGAAAGGAATATCCTTTACTTTAATCTGGTGAAGCTGTCCGTTATCCGTAAATATACATATTTTATCAGTATTCATACAGGTAAATACATACTTAAAATCGTTGTAGATAGCTTCCTTATTACGTTCATAAGAAGCTGTATCTATAGTCTTTGCATAGCCAAATCTATCCATAATAAATACAACTTCCTGTGCCGGAACTTCTTTTTCAACAAATACTGCAACCTTTGCATCAGTTATTACGGTCTTTCGTTCAACACCATATTCCTTCTTAATTCTTACAAGGTCGTCCTTTATTACTTTTGCCATAGCCTTCTTACTGCCAAGTATCTTTTCATACTTTGCAATCTTTGAAAGACATTCGTCATATTCCTTCTGGAGTGCAAGTATCTCAAGACCTATAAGCTTGTACAGGCGCATTTCAAGTATGGCTGAAGCCTGCTTTTCTGTAAAATCAAGCTTAGCCGCCTGATTCTTAGAGGCTTCTGACTTGAATTTGATATTATCAACATTACCATTAATAAGGCAGTCTTTTGCCATTTTAAGATTAGAGCTTCCACGAAGAATTTCTATTATAAGATCGATTATATCGCAGGCTCTTATAAGTCCTTCTTTAATCTCCTTATTGGCAAGCTCCTTATTAAGAAGTGTTGTGTATTTTCTTGTATTTATCTCATACTGGAAGTCAATATGATGCTTTATTATCTGGCGTAACCCAAGAGTTTCCGGTCGGCCGTCAACTATAGCAAGCATATTTACACCAAATGTATCTTCAAGCTTAGTCTTCTTATATAAAAGGTTCTTAAGATTTTCAATATCTGTGTTCTTCTTTAATTCAAGAACTATTCTTATACCTTCTTTTGATGACTCATTTGACACATCAACAATATCAGTTGTCTTCTTGGTTTCAACCAAATCCACTATATCTGATATGAACTTTCCAATATTAGCACCTATCATTGTATAAGGAATTTCTGTTATTACAAGCCTGTCCTTCTCGCCTTTTCTTGCCGCTGGCTCATATACAACCTTTCCTCTTAACTTTATCTTTCCTGTACCAGTCTCATATATGCCTGCAAGCTCTGACTTATTAATAACAAGTCCACCTGTAGGAAAGTCAGGTCCGGGTATATACTGCATAAGCTCAGTTGTAGTTATATCTTCATTATCCATATATGCGCATACTGCATCGACAACTTCTGAAAGATTATGTGTTGGAATATTAGTTGTCATACCAACTGCAATACCGTCAGCACCATTTACCAACAGATTAGGTATTCTTACCGGAAGAACTGCTGGTTCTTTCTCTGTTTCATCAAAGTTAGGCACAAAATCAACTACATCTTTATCCAAGTCTGATAAATATACATCCTGTGTGAACTTCTTAAGCTTGGCTTCTGTATACCGCATAGCCGCAGCACCGTCACCTTCTATAGAACCAAAATTGCCGTGACCGTCAACAAGTGCCATTCCCTTTTTAAAATCCTGTGAAAGCACAACAAGTGTTTCATATATAGAACTGTCGCCGTGTGGATGATATTTACCCATTGCATCACCTACGATACGCGCTGACTTTCTATGAGGTTTATCATAATTTAAACCAAGCTGATCCATAGCATACAGCACTCTTCTTTGTACTGGCTTAAGTCCATCCCTTACATCCGGAAGTGCTCTTGCTGTTATAACACTCATTGAGTAATCTATATAGGACTTCTGCATCAGCTCAGAATATTCAGTTTTAATAATATTCTCTGCCATTATTATCTCCGTATAATACTTTTATTAATATATCTTTTTATCAACCTGTTAATACACATAAAAATATTTTATTTTATGCATCAATCTCCGCTTCATTAGCGTGTGCATGTATAAATGCTCTTCTTGGTGGCACATCACTTCCCATAAGCATAGAAGTAACCTCTGTTGCCATTCTTGCATCCTCTATCTCTACCTGCTTTAATATTCTTGTCTCTGGATTAAGTGTAGTTTCCCATAACTGTTCAGGGTCCATCTCGCCAAGCCCCTTATATCTTTGCAGAGTAAATGTTCCACTTGCGTGAAGCTCTTTATACCTTTCCAGTGCTTTATCATCATAAAGATACTGTACTGTCCTGCTCTTATCTACCTTCGTCTTAGTTCCTTCTGCCTTCTTAGAAGCTTTGTCTGCCTTAGGTACTTTCTTAAGTTCAGCCCTGTAAAGCGGTGGTGTAGCTATGTACACATGTCCCTGATTAATAAGTTCAGGCATAAATCTATAGAAAAATGTAAGCAGAAGTGTATCAATATGTGCACCATCAACATCGGCATCTGTCATAATGATAATCTTATCGTATCTTAACTTGCTTATATCAAAATCATTGCCGTAACCTTCAAGGAAGCCACAGCCAAATGAGTTAATCATAGTCTTAATCTCGGCATTAGCAAGCACCTTATCAATAGAAGCCTTCTCTACATTAAGTATCTTACCTCTTATTGGAAGTATAGCCTGAGTACGTCTGTTTCTTGCTGTCTTGGCTGAACCACCCGCAGAATCTCCCTCGACTATAAACACCTCACATTCCTCTGACTTCTTGCTCTCACAGTTAGCAAGCTTACCATTGGAATCTATTGAGAACTTAGACTTAGATAAAAGATTAGTCTTCGTTCTCTCCTCTGCCTTTCTTATCTTTGCAGACTTTTCGGCACAGGCTATTACTGACTTTAACTGTTCAAGATTTCTATCAAAATATAACTGTACCTCATCACTTGTAACCGCACTTACAACTGTTCCCGCATCCGGATTATCAAGCTTAGTCTTAGTCTGGCCTTCAAATCTTGGTGCAGGGTGCTTGATAGCCACAATTGCTGTCATACCATTTCTTACATCAAGACCGGTAAAGTTATTATCCTTTTCTTTAAGAACACCTAACTCCCTTGCATACTGATTAATAATCATAGTGAACTTAGACTTAAATCCTGTAATATGAGTTCCCCCCTCCTGAGTGTATATGTTATTACAAAAACCAAGAATATTTTCCTCAAACTCATTAACATACTGGAAAGCACACTCTACCTCTATGCCGTCTTCACTCTTCTTAAAATAGATAATATCCGTCACAGCTTCCTTGCCATTGTTAAGTTCCTTTACATATGCCTTGATACCATCTGGTTCTGAATATGTAATCTTTTCCTCGCTTCCACTTCTCTTATCCTCAAAACGTATTGTAAGTCCCGGATTAAGATAAGTTGTCTCGTGCATTCTGCTCTTTATTGCATCTGACTTAAATCTTGTCTTTTCAAATATCTCACCATCAGGAAGAAATGTTACTTTAGTTCCTGTATCATTCTTTCTGCATGTTCCCACTTTTTCAAGTGGTGCTACTGCCTTTCCTCTTTCATAATGCTGCCTGTATACACCACCATCAACCTTTATCTCTACTTCAAGCCAAACTGAGAGTGCATTAACTACTGACGCACCTACACCGTGAAGTCCGCCTGATATCTTATACCCGCCATCACCGAACTTACCACCTGCGTGAAGCACTGTAAATACTACCTCAACTGCAGGTATGCCTGCCTTTGGATGAATTCCTATAGGAATACCTCGCCCATTATCTATAATAGTAGCAGTTCCATCATTATTAAGGGTTACTGTAATCTCGCTACAGTAACCCGCAAGGTGTTCATCAACTGCATTATCAGCTATCTCATATATAAGGTGGTTAAGTCCTTTAGTTCCAACACTTCCTATATACATTCCTGGTCTTTTTCTTACAGCTTCAAGACCTTCAAGAATTGATATACTATTTGCATCATATTTTGCTGCCATTATATTCTACACTCCTGTACTACTCTAATTAATTGTTATTGAATTAAATAAATCCTCAAATCTTACATTAAAAGATGGTGCAGAAGAAACTTTTAACTTATTCCATTCATCTTTGTTAATTTCAACATACTTTGAAGACTCATATTGTTCAAATTTATCATTAAATGCCTCTAACTTCTTCTTTTCAAGAATTGATGACTTATTAACTTCTGTCTTCGCTTTATCATTATCTGACGTACATCTTATTATATAAAATCTTCCGTCAGCTTCTACGATTCCGCTTGTCTGGCCTGTTGAAAGTGAATAAGCTGTATCTTCAAATGCTTTAGCCATCTCGCCTCTTCTAAGTTCATATTCATATTCGCCGTCAGCATTATATTTCTTGGCAATTGCAAAGAATGAATTGCCCTCATTTAATTCTGCATAAGCTTTGTCAATTTCTTCCTTTGAGTCTGTTACAATATATTGTATATTTATTACTCTTGCATCATCTGAACTCACTTCAATATCCATAAGTGAAGTTACATCATTGTAAAGCTTTGAAGCGATTGCAAATTCAGTAAACATCTGATTAACCTTATCCTCTGTGATATCATACTGGCTCTTCTGTTCTTCTGTAAGACCATCAAAATACTGTTCTGCTGCCTTAGCTGTTTCATTCTTTTCTTCTCTTCCAAGAACTACTCCTCTTTCTTTAGCCATAGAATTCATACATCTTACTCTTATAAGCTTTACTCTTATCTGTTCTTTTATATATTCCTCAAACGGCTGTCCGGCAATATCTTCTGTCCATATACTGCTTCCAAACATATCTTCATATTGTTTCTTAGCATCTGACATTAATACTTCTGCCTCAAATGTATAAGTCTTCTGTCCATCAACCTTCATAACAACAGATTTTCCCATACCAGTTGAAATATATAATAAATTACCATTAAAGAACTTCATAAATACTAATACCGCAGCCACAGCTACAATAATGATAAGTGCTGTTATTAATCTTTTCTTATTTCTTTTCATAACTTCTCCATTCTGGTTATTTGTGATAAGGTTCATTCTTCATAATTCTGTAGCTTCTATATATCTGTTCAAGAAGAATTACTCTCATAAGCTGATGTGGAAATGTCATAGGCGAAAAACTAAGCTTGAAATCAGCCCTGTCAAGAACCCTTTTATCAAGCCCTAATGAACCTCCTATAACAAAGACAATATCACTCTTTCCTGATATTCCAAGATTATCTATTTTCTGTGATAACTGTACAGAATCAAGCATTTTACCATCAATTGCCAGAGCTATCACATATGCTTCATCTTTTATGCACGAAAGAAGTCTTTCTCCCTCTTTAGCCTTTATTATATCATTAACAGTATCACTTGCATTATCAGGTGTCTTCTCATCTGCCACCTCTTTTACCTCAAGCTTGCAGTATCTTGACAACCTTTTACTGTACTCATCTATTGCCTGACAATAGAACTTTTCCTTTACTTTGCCTACACAGCATATTGTTATTCTCATATCAGCCCAACTATGCCTCTACGAAGAAATATCCGCCGTTATTATCAAGCTTGAACACTTCAAGCTGTTCCTCAAGCTCTGCATCAGAAAGTTCTGATACATCCATTCCCTCATCGTCCATAATCTGTCTTAATTCTTTAATATTACTGCAATACTGTGCAAAGCATTCCTCAAGAAAATCTTCTGCCTCCTCTAAATCATATACAACCGGCTCATCAAAAAGCTTCTTCTGATCTCTTAAAAATACCTTTGCACATTCTTTCATATGTTTTTCCATAATAATACTCCTCATTTCTACAAACATTATCTTATATATTAAACTCTTTTCTTAGTGTACCTTCAACCCATTCAGTTGTGTCATATGCATATTTCTTGATATCCTCACATGCTGTATCCATAACATACGCATATTTTACTGACTTAAGCATATCAATATCATTATAATTGTCGCCAAATGCCATACATTCATCTTCTGACAATCCAAAGTACTGCTGAAGCTGATGCATTGCTTTTCCTTTGGTAACGCTGCTCTCCATAAAATCAAGATATAAATCTCCTGAAACTGTAATCGAAGCTTTGCCATTCCATTTGCTAAAGAAATGCTTCTTGGAATTATCAATTCCGCTTAAATCACATACCGCAATCTTTAATATATCTTCATCTACATCTGTGAATTTATCTATAAGTGTAGTCTTGTAATTAACAACCTTGGTCATTCTATAATGATATTCTTCTGTCTTAGGCTTGATATATGCTGTATGCTGGCCTGATATAAGCACCTCGCAATCAGGCTGTTCATATACATCTTCTATTATCTCAAGAGCAAGCTTTCTATCCATTGGTGTCTTGGCAATAACCTCACCCTTATATTCACATAATGCTCCATTCTCAGCAATGTATACAAGCTTATCGCTTACAGGCTCAAAGAGCCTTTTCAGGCTTACTATCTGCCTTCCGCTGGCAGGTGCAAAGTATATTCCTTTATTAACAAGCTGTTCAATTGCTTTAATTGTAGATGGTTCTACACTCTGGGCACCTTTTCTTAGTATTGTACCATCAAGATCACTTGCAATTAATTTAACCATAACTTTAACTCCTGATATACCCTTGCAACCGGAAGTCCGACAACATTATTATAGTCACCGTCTATCTTTCCAATAAATGCTGCAAATCTCCCCTGAATTCCGTAAGCCCCTGCTTTATCCATTGGCTCACCTGTACTTATATATTCTCTTATCTCATTATCACTAATATCATTGCAGTATACATCTGTCTTTTCTGCAAAGTTACTTACAACATTATTATTCTTGATAAGTGTAACACCTGTATACACCTGATGACAATCACCAGCCAGTTCCTTAAGTATATCAAAAGCATTTCCCGTATCCTTAGGTTTTGTAAGAATATGTCCCTTATGGCTTACGATTGTATCTGCACCTATAACTACAACATCTTCATTCCTGTAATCATCATCATCTTTTACCATATCCCATACAGCCTGTGCCTTAATCCTTGATAGATATTTCACATATTCATCCGGCTGTGTAATTAAAGTTGTCTCATCAACATCACTCGTAATTATATCAAATTCTATTCCTATCTGTTCCAGCAGTTCTTTGCGTCTTGGTGAACCAGATGCAAGAATAATCTTACTCATATATTCATTCCTTTCAGAATTAATTCATTAACTATAAGATTATAACAGCTGGTAAGTCAAAAATCCAGTTATTACTAAAAAAGAATATAAAATAGAAAAGAATATGCAAAGCACATTCTCGCACCGGACGCAGTCGCCTGCAACTGACTACAGCTTCGTGCGAGTGCATATCACCGGCACATTGTTCCCTTTATGTAATAGTAAATTCCGATAAAATTATCCATTACATAAAAAGGCTTCCTTAGTAAACAGAAGGAAATAGTACTATATCTCCTGCTGTTTAAAGGAAGCACATAATTATATGTCTGCAAATATATTCATATACGCAGATATAATATTTATACTGATATTATTCTTTACTCAGTCATACTTCTGTTCATTGCTGATTCTACCGCATCAATTGAAGCTTTTATGATATCGTGGTCGATACCTATGCCAAAGTATTCTTTACCATCATCCCCCTTAATTCCTACATATGCAATAGCACTTGAATCAGAACCTTGCTTTAATGAATGTTCCTCATAGCACATTACATCACAAGGCTTTCCAAAATGCTTTGAAAGTGCATTACTTACAGCATCAAGACGACCATTACCACCCGCTTCTACTACTGTTGTCTTTCCATCAGCCTCAATTGTAACTTCTGTCTGGATACCATCAATCTGCTTGAAATGGACTTCTGAAATCTTGAATACCGGTGTGAACTTCTTATAACGCCTCTCAAATATCTCAAGAACCTCATCTGCTGCAAGTTCCTTATGGTTAACATCCGATACATCTTTAACAGCATAACCAAGGTCTTCTCTCATAGCCTTTGGAATAATCATTCCATAATTATGCTCAAGAACATAAGCAACTCCGCCCTTACCTGACTGGCTGTTAATTCTGATTACGTCTGAGTCATATGTACGTCCAACATCTTCTGGATTAATTGGAAGATATGGAACTGTCCACTTAGATGGATCCTGTTCAATTCTATAGTGCATACCTTTAGATATGGCATCCTGATGTGAACCAGAGAATGCTGCAAATACAAGCTTACCACAATATGGGTGTCTGTCATCTATCTTCATCTGTGTAAGACGTTCAAACATCTGTGCAAGCTCTGGCATATTAGAAAAATCCAATTCCGGGTCAACACCCTGTGCGTACATATTCATAGCAAGATTAACAATATCCACATTACCAGTTCTCTCACCATTGCCAAATAATGTACCTTCTATTCTGTCTGCACCTGCAAGCATACCAAGCTCTGCATCTGCAACGCCTGTTCCTCTGTCATTATGTGGATGAAGTGATACAACTACATTTTCTCGATTATGAAGATTCTTGCTCATATATTCAACCTGACTTGCAAATACATGTGGAAGTGACATCTCTACTGTAGCAGGAAGATTAATTATACACTTCTTATCAGGTGTTGGCTGCCATATATCTATAACTGCATTACACACTTCAAGTGCGTATTCTGGCTCTGTTCCTGTAAAGCTTTCAGGACTATATTCAAAAAGGAAATTACCGCCATCTGCTTCTGCAAGTTCTTTAAGAAGCTTAGCGCCCTCAATTGCAATCTGTTTGATTTCTTCTTTAGACTTTCTGAATACCTGCTCTCTTTGTGCAAGAGATGTCGAATTGTATACATGTACAATTGCTCTTGGTGCACCCTTTACAGCTTCAAAAGTCTTCTTAATAATATGCGGTCTTGCCTGTGTAAGCACCTGAATTGTAACATCATCAGGAATCATATTCTTCTCAATAAGTGTACGGCAAAGCTCATACTCTGTCTCTGATGCTGCCGGGAAACCAATCTCAATTTCCTTAAATCCAACCTTAATAAGCTTATTAAAGAATTCAAGCTTTTCATCAAGACTCATAGGCTCAACTAAAGCCTGATTACCATCTCTTAAATCCACTGAACACCATACTGGTGCTTTGTCAATATACTCCTTCTTTACCCAGTCGTTACACTCAACCGGTGGCATAAAATAACCTCTCTTATACTGTCTGTAATCAAACATTGCATTATCCTCCTGATATATTAATTATATTAGCATAATAAGTAAATTATACAAAAAAATCTTTCATCTCCAGAGGCCTTAACCTCTAAGAGACGAAAGATATAATCTCACGCGTTACCACTCTTATTCGCAATTAATAATTGCGCTCTCACCGAATACGTGCATATTGCATTATATTCTGTCCACTATAACGGTTGGCTTCCGTCTACGTCTACTCTTATATCCTGCTGATATAATTTCGGGTAGCAGCTCCAAGGTGAGTTCAATAAGTTCCTTTCACTGTCTCGCACCTTCCGACAGTTCTCTGAAGCTGGTCCTTATCTAATATTCCTCTTCATTGCATTTACTTATTATCAATTATTGAAATGATAACGCATATAATTTAAAATGTCAATAGCATTTTCAATTATGTATTGCAATATTAAATCAAATTATGTATTGCAATATTAAATCAAATATTAAATCAAATTATGTATTACAATATTAAGTCCAGTTATATATTTGAGCTATGTATTAAAATCACTTGAAGTTCTTAAGAAAACTTATATCTTCCTCTGATACTTCACCATTAGAATATCTCGCTTTCTCGTAGTCGTCTGTTATTCTTCGTGCTTTTGCTTCATCATCAGTTATCAGTTTGCTCGTAATCTCTTCCGGCATCATATGCGAATCAACCTTTGCACCTGCTAACTTAGACTTTGTTACAACCTTTTTGGACTTGGCATATTTCTTATAAAGCTTTCTGTACCGTATATTGGCTTTATCTTTAGTATCCTTAACCTTAACACTTTTCTTTACTTTATATTCCTTTTCCTCGTCATTATTAATATATTCCACTTCATCTTTATCATTATCTAATGACTTTCTGAACCTGGAAGCATATCTGACTATTGTCACTATTATTAATATAATCACTCCGATTATAAGGAATATTGCAACCACCTCCATAAGAGCATTACCAGCCGCATTATTAACCACAACATCCATCTCATCCTCTACTGGTTCAGGGGAAGTTGTCGTTTCTTCTATATAATCGTCCATTACTGTATCATCATCTCCGCGGAGCATTAATAACAGTTTTAATATCCATTTAATAATTGCAAGCAATGCCATTCCAATCATAGAGAATATATTGCCATATCTTCCGTGATAGAATATAAGCATGCCAAATACCAGAAGCAGTCCGAACACAATCATTATAAGCACATTAATTCCCATAATTCTTCTGGCCGGGAATTCTGATTTACCTTCATTAAATACGAACACCTCATACAGCCTGCTTACCTGATTATATACGAACTGGCATAATACAAACATAACAAATAAAAATGCCTGTATTTCCATAAGCACAGAATTACCTTCAATACCTCCTAATATATAAAAGCCTATCATAAATATTCCATATGCTATATGAAGCTTCTCACTCGCATTAACAGCAATCAGCATATCATCCTTGCTCTTACCAGTTTCATCATATATATTTTCCTGAACCCGCTCATATTGCTTCTTGTTTACATATAGATTCTTTAACCTTATTGAGTGTCCAGATATTGCCGCTGCGCATATCACATAACCTGCAAACTCCAGATCTGTGTCCGCAAGCAATGCCGCTATAACAACGAACACAAGATTAATCACCATAAATAATGGATAACTTTTAATATATTTTCTTGAAAAATATGTAACTATAGCTGGAATTATTACAATAAGGCTATAATATGCCTTAGATGTGTCATTACCGGCAATTCCTATATACACTCCCGCCGCCATTGATATGTACGCAACACACAATATAAGTATTTCCGTTATGATTTTACTATTTCTTAGATGTCTTATCTGCATCTTACTCTCCATTCCCACACTGCTTATACATTCTAATCAAGCTTTTCCAGATACAGGCTTCCATTGCCTGATACAACACACGGAACAATCCATATTTTATTCTGTTGTTTAGACATAAGTCTTTCTGCTGAAAGCTTTAATTTTCCGTGCTTGTTAGCTGATATAAGAACATACACCGAATCCTGCCTTTGGTTCTTATTATTGTATTCCTGCATATTATCAAGAATAATGCTGAATTCCTGCATAGGAAGCTTCAGATCTATTCTTGCAAATGCCGTGTTGATACGTCCAAAATGTGACAGTCCGCTTCCAGCCTCTATCACTGTCTGCTCCTTAGTATCAATATCACAGCCATTAGATGTTACAGATACATTGATGCCCTTTCCTATAAGAAGCTGGGCCAGACCTGCCGCTATTGATATTGCCTGTTCAATAACATCTTCCTGCATAAGAACGCCCTCGCTTTCAAGATTAAGCAGGATACATACATTACGGCTCACTGTTTCATTATACTGATTAACCATAAGCTTTCCCGTTCTTGCACTGGCATTCCAATTAACATCCCTTATGCTGTCATAAGACTGATAATCCCTTATTCCTGCAAATACGAACTTATCCTCTAACAGATATTTTCTTCTTTCAAGCTCACCTAAAATACTGTTATTGACCTGTAAAAGATTATTAACATTTTCTGGCTTGGGATATACTGTAATCATATGATTAACATTTTTATTATTAATCATAATATCGTTCATAAAAGCACCTGCAAATACAGTTTCAATGGCTTCTAATCTATATACACCCCTTCTGGCACACAATACATCTATCTTTCGTGTTACCCTCTGGTTAGAAAGAAGTGAAAATACATCGTTGCGGTAAGTCTTATCTGTAATTCTGGAATTATTATCCTCCTGCCCAAACACCAGATTCTTGTCTATACTGAATTTAATATTAACACAAGGCAGTGGCATTCTCTTAGCATTAGTTACTGTCTCCACCATCTTGATAGTATCACCTTTTGTAGCTGTATTGCTGGAAAATGTAACATCAACCGATAAATTCCTGCTCCAATTATCCCTGTAGGTAACCCTCAATATGTTGTATACAATAACAACACCTATAAGCATTAATATTATATTCATCTATTGCTCCATTCTTCAGTAGGCACCTCTACCTGTGATAATGCCTCATTTATTGCCTGTTCCCTGTTCTCCTTAACAACTATTCCTGTATTAAATACAAGTCTGTGTCCCCATACGCACAAAGCAAGCTCTTTAATATCTGATGGAACAACATAATTACGTCCATTAACATAAGCGTATGCTCTTGCTGCATTAACCATAGCTATTGAACCTCTTGGGCTTATTCCTATTGCAACACTTCCCATATTACGTGTAACTTCTGCAAGTTTTACAATATATTCTATAAGTGAAGGATGAATATATATATTCTTAACCTCATTCTTCATAGCTTTAATATCTTCTTTAGAACATACATTAGAAATATCTTCTATTGGATTATCCTTAAGAAAACGGTTAAGTATTGTAATCTCCTCTTCCTTATCCGGATATCCCATTTCAAGCTTCATAAGAAATCTGTCAAGCTGTGCTTCTGGAAGCGGATATGTTCCTGCTGTTTCTATTGGATTCTCTGTGGCTATTACAATAAATGGTTCATCTAACTGTAATGTATCACCATCTATAGTAACCTGATGTTCTTCCATACACTCAAGCAATGCTGACTGTGTTCTTGGTGTAGCCCTGTTAATTTCATCAGCAAGAATGATATTTGCAAATACAGGTCCTTTCTTTAATACAAAATCTTCACTTTTCTGGTTATATATATGTATTCCTGTTATATCTGATGGAAGCAGATCCGGTGTGAACTGCACTCTTCCAAAATCGCAGTCAATACTTTTTGCTAATGTCTTGGCAAGCATCGTCTTACCCATACCTGGAACATCTTCCAAAAGAATATGTCCACCTGCAAGTATGCTTGTAATTACTTTTTTTGTAACTTCCTCTTTACCAACTATAACCTTTGAAACATTATCTAATATGTCTGTTATCTGCATTTAATTACCCCGCCTTTTCTTTAAATTATATATTCTGTGCCTTACCTCATTTCACATATTAATATAGTACCAAAAAACCACAGATGTATCAATAACACCTGCGGCTTTCTCACATAAAATTTTACCAAATTTTATTATACTTATGCCTGTGGTTCTTCTCCCGGAAGCTCCTGATTAACATCAATTCCTCTTGGTGCAACAGGAGTTGAAAATACTATCTGTGTACTTGTCCTTCCGAACTTCTGTAACTGTCCGATAAATGTATCAAGCTCCATTGTACTCGGAAATACAACCTTAAGAAGCATTGAATAATTACCTGTAACGCAGTTACATTCAACTACATTAGGGCAGGTTTTGATAAATGGATAGAACTCCGGCTTCTGTACAGGTGCAACTTCAAGATTAATAAATGCTGTTATATGATAACCTAATTTAATCTGGTTAATCTTAACCTCATAGCCTTCTATTATTTCTTCTTTCTCAAGTCTTTCTATTCTTGCTGAAACTGCTGGTGATGATAAAAACACATTTTCAGCCAATGCCTTAAGTGGCATTCTCGCATTATTCTGAAGTAATGTAATTAATTTCTTATCAATTTTGTCCATAGTTGTCCTCCATTAATCTGTGGCATTGCTTTCTTAACATCAAAAAAGAGACAACCCGAGCTTTGTATGCCTGAATTGTCCCCTTTGACTTAATTTATTAATTTATATGTAATATACACCTTTTTTTATAAATTGACAACCCCTGATTTTATGTTTTTTTATAGTTTTTTATTATTTTTCTTAACTTTTCATCGTGTGTCTTCTTAATTTTTCTATTATAATGTTTGCTTTTTATACTACTTATATGGTAAAGTTCTTATTGTATGTTAATGATTATATTTAATGGAGGCACTTATGTCAGATAATAAAGATTTTAATAACAACTCTGAATATTCAACAGTAACATTATCATTAGATGATGGAACTGAGTTAGAGTGTGCAATAATCCGTACTTTCCCAGCAGGAGATAAGAACTATATTGCACTTTTACCTATAGCAGATATTGATGAAGAAGAAAGTGAAGTATACTTATACAGATTTTCTCTTGACAGCAACAACGAGCCAGTTCTTGAAAATATCGACTCTGATGAAGAATATGAAATCGTATCAGATGCATTTGACGAAGAACTTGATGCTATGGAATATGAAGAACTCTACGAACAGGAAGACTCTGAGAACGAATAATCAACATAATGGTCATCTATCTCAGTAACAAATCTTGAAATGGTTGTATCCTTGTTATATCTGCTTTTAGCATATAACAGATACAACTTTTCTTTTGCCCTTGTCATCGCGACATACATAAGCCTTCTCTCCTCTTCTATCTCATAATCAAGCACAGCTTTATTATAAGGAATTATCCCCTCAACCACGTCCATAATAAATACCACTTTGTACTCAAGTCCTTTACAACTATGCATTGTATGAAAATGTACTGCATTATCGTTATCTTGCGGATAAGAATTTTTAGAAGCCTTTATATTCTCAACTAATACTGTATTTTTAGAATTATTCATACTTATATTATTGTTATTAATATATTCCAGCCAGTTATCTATTGTGTCAAACTGCTTTGCCATTTCTTTGAATTCTTCAATCTTATCGTAAGCTTCTGTCCTGTTAATCCTATGCGTTAATATATATTCCTTATAATATTCTTCATAACCAATACCTTTAATTATATAATTAACTGCCGCATATGGCGACATATTTTTAATTATATTCATATCAAACTGCCAGTCATTGATTATATTTATCATTTCAGCATTATTATCATAAGAAGCTCTTAGCTGTTCATAACTAAAAGGTTCTTTTATAAATGTCCTTTTTATATATCTTAATGGTTTATTGACAATCCTTAAGATATCCTCTCTTTTACAGTTTCCCTTCGACACCTTAATATATGCAAGCATATCCTTAACAGCCCAGTAATCATATATATTCTCCTGTTTCTTCTCCGAAATGCAGGGAATTCCATCATCAATAAGTCTGGAATAATATATACCATTAATACTGTTGGTTCTTGATATAACAGCAATATCTGATGGTTCAATGCCATCTTCTATAAGCTTCTTTATATTATCCGAAAGCATTTTCTTAAGACTATGTATATCTTTTGCTCCCTGTACCTGTATACATTCTCCTACCATACCTGCTGATTTGATATTTTTGTAATAGCGTAGAGAATTATTACCAATAAGGCTTCGTGCTGCTTTAACAATATTATCAGTACACCTGTAATTGACATTCAGATTTATTATTTCTGCATTACTATAATAATCTTTAAATGCAAGCATAATATCAGGCTTAGAGCCTCTAAATCCATATATACTCTGATCATCATCTCCAACAGCAAATATATTCGCACTATCCCCTGCAATCAATTTAATTGTGTCAAACTGCATTTTATTAATATCCTGAAATTCATCAATAAGAATATACTTGTATTTATCCTGCCACGCAGCTTTATAATCAGCCCTCTGTGTAAGAAGCTCATTGCACAGAACTACCATATCATCATAATCTATAAGCCTTCTTGATATAAGCATTCTCCCATATTCTTTATATATTATCCTGAATGTTTCGTCGGGACAGGCTGTACTGATATACTCATCTATATTAAGACACTCATTCTTTACCTTGCTTATCTGCGATAAAATGCTGTTTACCGTTTCATTTTCATCTGAATATTCAAGTTCAAAGCTTATAAGCTTGTCCCTGATAAAATTATATTGTAAATCTCTCGTAATAATGGAATTAACTGAATAATTATATGCGTGACGCAGTATCGTAAAAAATACCGCATGAAATGTACCAAATGTAACTGGTACATTAAGACTTCCTTCTAAAGACATAAACCTTTCTTTCATAGACACCGCCGCCGCTTTGGTAAAAGTTATAACCAGTATTGATGACGGCTTGATACTATGCTTAATAATAAGGTTATATACTCTGTTAACTATAACTGTGGTCTTTCCAGAACCTGGACCTGCAATAACAAGTGCAGGTCCATCTTTAAAATGTATTGCTCTATTCTGTGCTTCACTTAAATGTATATCTGTTCTGCTAATGATTATCCACCTTTCTTAGAAGCTCATAATCTTATCCCCTGAATCATCTGTGTTCTCAATAGATAAAATCTCAATCCAATAGCTTATATTACTATTGACAACAACTTCTACCCTATCTCCAGCCTTGTGTCCAAGTATTGCCTTGCCAAGAGGCGATTCAATACTTATAAGTCCTTCAAGAGAGTCACCTCTTACCGTTGTCACAAGCTTAATCTTCTCTGTAGAACCGTCGTCCTCATATTTAACTCCAACTGTATTATTAACACCAGCCTCATCATCTGCCGACTCTTCTGATATTACCGTTGCTGTCTTAATCATTCGCTGAAGATATCTTATTCTGCTCTCATTCTGATTTTTGAACTTCTTGGCGGCATAATACTCAAAATTCTCACTTAAATCGCCCTGTGCCCTTGCTTCTTTAACATCATCAAGAGCTTTTTTCCTCACAACGTGAACCCTGTATTCGATCTCATCTTCCATTTTCTTAATATCACTTGGAGTAAGTTCGTTATTCATGATTACAACATCTCCTTAATATAAACATACCATTACTATAAAAAGGCTATTCATTGCTTGTCTGTTTAACATATAAAATAGCTTTCTTTACCGGTGGAAGCATAATTACAATTATTGTAATAATTCCTTCTGCACCTATGTATGCCGCATTATATGCTAACGAATATAATACAGCACTATTAAAGAATTCCGGTGTATACACCGCAAAGAATATCCAGCCTGATAAGAATGAGAAGAAGAATCTTCCAGCAATTCCTGCTATATAACCTTTAACCAACCCATTCCTGGAATTAGCAAATATTCCTGATAATCCTAATGCACCAAATGCAAAGATATAGTCAAGAAACATCTGTGGCAGACTGATAATATATGGATTAACAATAAGCTGTAATACTCCATACGCTATTGAAGCTGTCATACCTGCACTTATTCCATACCAGTATCCTATAAGCACGATAAACAGCATACTAAAAAGTGTTACTGAACCTCCCATAGGCATCTTAAATATAGTAATAAACGAAGTTAGTGTAGCGAGTGCAATAGCCATAGCTGATGTCACAAGCCTCTTTACGCTGTGTGTCTTCTTATCCTTTACTATAAAACCAACAGCCAGCACAACAATGACTACTGCTATCAGCACTACATATCCCAGTGGTGTAAGATTATAACTTATACCATCCTCACTCACAATCTTTGTTGCAAGCACTTATATCGACCTCCCCAATATTAAATAAATATATATTCTTTTAGTATTATAACATATTATTAAATATATGCAATATTCCAGAATAAAAAGTAGTAGAATACGATTTTTATTGAAGCTTGGGGTGTCAGCGGATTGTTCAGATTGCATAGCAATGTAACAATCCAAACACCACAATAAGGGTTAAAATTCCTTTTAACCCTTACATCGTTAATATTCTATCAACTATTATAATCAATATATGATGTCTTGTTTATTTATCATCTTTCTACCAGAATAATTCCCTATATGAATACTCACCTCTGTAATTGGAAGCATTGTAGTCCGGATACTTATATGGCTTGTAAGCATTTTCCATCGGCTCATCATCCTGTGTGTATATATACATATAATTATAATCCCACGTTACAATTTCATCTCTTGCATCACCTAAAAGATTAACCGCCTCCGTGCAAAGAGTTGGGTGTCCGTCATCAGGGAACTTTACAACCTGTATTCCATTACCATCTATCATTCCACCTCTCTTAACATCTGCATTAAGAAGTATGAAATCCTGTCCATCACCTGTCCAGTTAACCGGTGTAAGAAGATTACCATTAAGCTCATTCTCCATTTCCCACATATCATTGCCTTCACTGTCGTAGAAATATATAATGCCCTGATGTCCCCAGAAATTAACTACAGCCATCTCATATCCTTCTTTATCCGGACAGTAATTAGCAAGACTCACTCTCTGTGCGTGTCCAATTCCGTCCTGTTTTAAAATATTACCTTCAAAGTCACAAAGAATAAAACCTTGTGTACCTGCAACACACGCAAAGAATTTTTTCCCTTTATTAGGGCCTGTTTCAAATCTTCCTGGTACAATTTCATCAATGTGGTCTACCTTAAACGGCATAGTCCACATCTTCTTTCCATTACAATCAAGCATATTATAGCCAACCAGCAGTTCATCATAGCCATCACCATTAATGTCAATTGCAAATGGAAAATGTCCTGTATTCTTATCACTCTGAAAATGCCACATAACTTCAAGGTTATCATTTAACGCATATACCCTGCAATATCTGTCCTTAATAAGAATATCCCTCGGCTTATCAAGTCCTCTGAAATTGCATATTCTCATTCCATCAGGGTTAATTCTGTCAAATGCATATTCTCCATCAGGAACGCCTATAATTGTGCCATCTTCTTCCATTGTTGATAATGGTGTCTTTGCTCTTTTCTTAACATTTCCTGTCTTTCCGTCAAGTATAAGTACCTCGAAATTCTTGGCAGTTATAACCTCATCGTATCCATCACCATCAATATCATATATCTGCATTGGCATATCAGCAGATATATTTCCTATCTCCATATTATCTGTAGGTTCACCATACTGCCATAATATATTACCATCTAAATCCATAGCTGTAAGACAGCTTATAGTTCCATATGCATCTCTGTTGACTCTTTTCTGACACTGGGCAAGCACCATCTGATACTCTCCATTACCAAGCAGGTGTCCAAAACGCACCTGTCTTCCTGTTCCACAGCCTTTAAGGTCTATCTTCTTAGCAAGCTTCATCTTTGGATATCTGCTCTGCGCTTCTGTGCATTTATTACTGTATTCTTCCCTCTTAGCTTTAATTCTTTCATCTGTCTTTTCATCTACATTGACATTAATGTAGCCAAATGCCGCTGGTATAGTAGCCGTAATTGCTGCCTTTCCCCCCTGTACAGCATAAACTGTATCAATATCTATATATTTAGTGCCATTAACATAGCACTCAACATGACTGCCGTTAACACTTACATTTAATATATATGTATCGTCACTATTATAATCAAATGCTTTACTTTCAAGCTCCTCAACATTTTCTTTATGGCGGTAAACAAGCTTTACCTGTTTATCTTCAAACATAAATACAAGCATATTAAGAGAATTCTTTGCACAGAAACCAATACCGGCATTTCCCCACTTAGTATTAAACATTCTGACACTTGCTTCTATATCATAATTCTCCCAAAAGCGGTCTCCAGTCTCAAGAGTTGGGAAAGTTCTATGCGGCTCTGTATTATGAAGTCTCATCTGCTCCATATAATGCTTCCCACAATACTCCGTAATAACCCACGAAGCACCCTGACCATTATATCTGTAATTGCACACAGGGTCATACCATTTTCCATAATACCCTGGATATTGCACAAAATGATACTCTCCCATTGCCGAATGATTCTTATCATATGGAAACTCTCCTATTGGAAAATTCTTAAAATCTTCTTTGAGCAAATATATACTCTTCATAACAATTCCTCCATTCATCTGATAAAAGCAGCACACATTCCATTATAAGCTGCTTATCACGCTAAAATATTTAGTTGTCGTTCAAGAAACTATTGTTAATATACTACATTTTCATTAGCAAGACAAGCCTTTTATTTAATAAAAAAATGTGGACATTTAATCATTTATCGATGTCCACATCCCACAATGAATATCAAAAAGAGAGCCTTTAGATTTTCTAAAAGCTCTCTAAACAGCATAAATGCTAGCTTTCTATTAGAACTTACCTTCATCAGCAGCCTGCTGTACAGAAACAGCAACAGCAACTGTAGCACCAACCATTGGGTTGTTACCCATACCGATAAGACCCATCATTTCTACATGGGCAGGAACTGAAGATGAACCAGCGAACTGTGCATCTGAGTGCATACGTCCCATAGTATCTGTCATACCATAAGAAGCAGGACCTGCTGCCATATTATCTGGGTGAAGTGTACGACCTGTACCACCACCTGAAGCTACTGAGAAGTACTTCTTGCCAGCTTCAAGTCTTTCCTTCTTGTATGTACCTGCAACTGGATGCTGGAATCTTGTAGGGTTAGTTGAGTTACCTGTGATAGAGATATCAACATTCTCTTTCCACATAATTGCAACACCTTCTGTTACGTCATTAGCACCGTAGCAGTTAACCTTAGAACGAAGTCCGTCAGAATATGCAATTCTTTCGATTTCCTTAACTTCGCCTGTAGCATAATCCATCTCTGTCTCAACGAATGTGAATCCGTTAATTCTTGAGATAATCTTAGCAGCATCCTTACCAAGACCGTTAAGAATAACTCTAAGAGGTTTCTGTCTAACCTTGTTAGCCTTCTCTGCGATACCAATAGCACCTTCAGCAGCAGCGAATGATTCGTGACCTGCTAAGAAAGCGAAACATTCTGTATCTTCTTCAAGAAGCATCTTACCAAGGTTACCATGTCCAAGACCAACCTTTCTCTGGTCAGCAACTGAACCTGGAATACAGAATGCCTGAAGACCTTCACCGATAGCTGCAGCAGCTTCTGAAGCCTTTCTAGCACCCTTCTTGATTGCGATAGCTGCACCTACGATATAAGCCCAGCAAGCGTTCTCGAAACAGATAGGCTGAATGCCCTTTACCATGTTGTATACATCTAAACCAGCATCTTTAGTAATCTTCTCAGCTTCTTCTATAGATGAGATACCATAGCTGTTAAGCACAGCGTTGATCTGGTCAATTCTTCTCTCATATGATTCAAATAATGCCATTATATTCGTCCTCCTTACTTAACCTCTTCATCTGTTCTAGGATCAATAATCTTAACTGCATCAGCAACACGGCCATACTGTCCAGCTGCCTTCTCATATGCTGTGTTAGGATCATCACCCTTCTTAATGAAGTCTGTCATCTTACCAAGGTTAACGAACTTATAACCAATAATCTGATCATCCTTATCAAGAGCGATACCTGTTACATATCCCTCTGCCATCTCTAAGTAACGTGGTCCCTTTGCAAGAGTACCATACATAGTACCAACCTGTGAACGAAGTCCCTTACCAAGATCCTCAAGACCAGCACCAACTGCTAAACCGCCTTCTGAGAAAGCACTCTGTGTTCTGCCATATACAATCTGTAAGAATAATTCTCTCATAGCTGTATTAATAGCATCACATACTAAGTCTGTATTTAAAGCTTCCATAACTGTTAAGCCTGGTAAGATTTCAGCGGCCATAGCTGCTGAATGTGTCATACCTGAACATCCGATTGTTTCAACTAAAGCTTCCTGAATAATACCTTCCTTAACATTTAATGTAAGCTTACATGCACCCTGCTGAGGAGCACACCAGCCAACACCATGTGTAAAACCTGAAATATTCTTAACTTCCTTATTCTGTACCCACTTTCCTTCTGTAGGAACTGGAGCAGCGCCATGATGAACGCCCTGTGCTACTGGACACATGTTTTCAACTTCCTGTGTATAAATCATCTTATTACTCCTTTCGTTATATAAGGGATCCGGACATAACCGAACCCCTTTATCCTTGCATTATTTTCTCACATCATACTGCGTAAGTCAATTATGATTGTGTAAAAAATATCAAAATTTATCGGAAAATGTAATTAAAGCTCAAATCTGTTAATTGCTTCTGTTAAATGAGTAGCAATTTCATCAAGTTCAACTGTAAACTGGTTAAGTGTATGCATAGTTGCATTAACTTCTTCTGCCGATGCAGATACTTCTTCTGAAGCAGCTGCTGTTTCTGTAGATACAGAAGCTACATCTTCCATACTCTTAACAACATTTTCACGGCTTGCATCCATCTGCTCATTAAGAGAGGCTATATTATCAAGACCTTCCTTTAATGCATTAACAGCATCTGATATATGTCCAAATAATTCTTTGGCATCATTAATTGACTTATTCTGTTCATCAATTATATCAACGCTTTCATCCATAGTCTTTTCTGCAACTACTGATTTAGCACTTATTTCCTTAACAATCTGCTTAATCTCATCTGTAGATGACTGTGACTGTTCTGCAAGCTTTCTGATCTCGTCAGCAACTACTGCAAAACCTCTTCCACTCTCACCTGCTCTTGCAGCTTCAATACTTGCATTAAGAGAAAGTAAGTTAGTCTGTTCTGTGATCTCAGTAATAGCATCTGATATGAAATTAATCTTATTGATACTTTCAATCATCTCATTAACTACGTTCTTAGAAAATCTTGAATTATCCTTTGACTTTTCGCCCTTTTCAATAAGATCATCAACAATTGTAAGACCCTGATCACTAAGCTGCTTAGTTTCAACTGACATATCATTAATATCGCTTACATAAGCCTTTGTTTCGTGAAGCTTAGAAGCAAGTAATTCAACCTCAGAAGTTGCCTTCTGTGTACTCTCTGCCTGTCCTGAAGCTCCGATTGATACGCTCTGGATAGCCTCTGATACCTGATTCACTGTCTCTGTTGTTGATTCACTTACATTTGAAATCTTCTGTGAAGCAGTTATAAGTACACCAGACTTTTCTTCAACACCCTTAATAAGTGATGATATCTGGTCTGCCATAACATTGTAGTTAGCCTCTGCCTGACCAAGCTCATTCTTGCTCTTTACATTAATTCTATATGTAAGCTTACCATTAGCCATCATATCCATAGCACTATTAAGTGTCTTAAGTTCCTTAGTAACCGCTCTTGTTATAATTAAAGCTATAACAATACCAATTATAATTGCAATAATAGCAAGTTCAATTGTTGTCTGTGCAATCTTATTAACAACTGCCTGTGTCTCTGATTCACCGATAAATCCCATAAGTGTCCAGCCTGTAACAGCATCCTTTGAAGTTACAATATGTACTGACTCACCATTAATCTTTTCATCGAAAGAAAATGTTGTGTCATACTTGTCTTCCGAAAGATTCTTAATTGTATTCCAGCACTCAAGTGATGTTACATTATTCTGGACATTAGTATTCTTATCATTATCTACAAGAATCTTTCCATCTTTATTAACAAGTATTACATATCCTGTATTAAGAAGTCCTATATTTCTTACATAATCCTCAACTTCTGAGAAATCAATATTAAGACCTACGGCACCATAGTTAGAACCATCTGTATATTTAATCTCCTGTGAAACTGTAAATATAGTCTTTCCTGATGATGAATCAACATATGGATCTGAGAACTGTGAATATATAGTATTTCTTGCCTTAGAACCTATAGCTGCCTGATACCAGCTCTTGCTTGTATCGTTAACGCCTCTTGTAAGACCTCCCTTATTAGATGCCTTACCTGTCTCTGGGTTAATCTCTGCCCATCCATCAACTCTTAAACCTGTCTTAGTTGTAAAGAAAGCTAGCTGTGCTCCATTAGTCACCCTAACAGATGCAACTAACGAATCTTTTATTGCCTTAACATTATCATCAAGATTTCCCTGATCTTCCAAATGCTTAATCTCATTCTTACGTGTAAGAAGGTCGACTGGCTGTGACAAAGTCTTTAAATATGTTGTAAATCCCTCTTGAACATTATCTAATGTCTGCTCACTTGTCACTTCTGTATTTGCATTTATCGATGTCTTAGTTATCCTGATAGAACCAAGCGATACAAGAATTATTGCAACGCATACTGCAACGGCAAACGATAATACCAATTGGAAACCAATTCCCTTAAAAGCTTTCATATCTTTACCTCACCTTATTTTTTTATTATTTTATAAATGTTCACATTGTGTTCACATTTATACTTTTGACATAATAACATATACTCTTAATATTTTTCAACCACTTCTGCCCTATTTTTATAGATTGAACCCGATTTAATACAACCTCTGACACTTGAAAGCGGATATATATTACTATTCCTTCCAATTATAGTACCTGGATTAAGCACACTACCACATCCAATCTCAACGTTATCACCAAGAAATGCTCCTATTTTCTTAATTCCAGTGTCTATATTTCCGTCTGGTCCTTTTATTGTAATAAGCTTCTTGTCAGACTTTACATTAGATGTAATTGAACCTGCACCCATATGTGCCTTATAGCCCAATATTGAATCTCCCACATAATTATAATGAGGAACCTGCACATTATCGAATAATATGACATTTTTTAACTCTGTTGAATTACCAACAACTGCATTTTCTCCAACAACAGCCTTTCCTCTTATAAATGCACAATGCCTTACTTCTGCACCTTTGCATATAATAGCAGGACCTGCTATATAAGCCGAGTCAAATACTGTTGCTTCCTTATGTATCCATATGTTATCACCTCTCTTGTAATATTCCTTTTGCGGAAGTGAATTACCAAGTTCAACAATATAATCACCAATCTTTGATAATACCTCCCAGGGATACACAGCACCTTCGAATATTCCTGTGGCTATAGTCTTATCAAGACTAAATAACTCTTTGATTGTAATCTGTTCGTTCATAACTTTCCTCCTTATTTATAATTAATTGCAGTTTCATTAAATAATGTAACAAGCTGTGCCTGATTACGCAGGTCTTTAACCGCTAATGTTCTTCTTCCAACAAAGCCTGACAGCTTCTGCATATATTCGTCGGCAGTTATGCTTCCCTCAGCAACATATGTAAGCCCCTTTTCCCAGCTTGCTGTAAGTTCAGGATTTAACAACTGCTTAATAGAATTATCGACAACATCGTATATTATTTCACCAAGCAGGGTAGGTGTTATTATCTGGGTCTTGGTATTAGTGAAAATATATTGGTTGGCGTTAAGCTTTTTAAGTATCTCCGCTCTTGTCGCACTCGTACCTATTCCGCTTCCCTTTATCTGTGCCCTTAATTCTTCATCTTCTATTAACTGCCCTGCATTTTCCATAGCAAGAATAATTGAACCCGAATTGTAACGCTTTGGCGGCGATGTTTCACCTTCCTTTATATTAAATTCCTTAAATGATATCGGTGAACCCTTTTTTAAGCTTTTAAGACTTTCTATCAGTGATGTATCCGCATTTTCCTGGTCATCTTGATTTTTATCTGTATCTGCCATCTTATTCCTTCCGAATGAATTCTTCGCAACCTTAAGGTAGCCCTCATCTACAAGCACTTTAAATGTAGCATAAAACTGTTCATCTTTTACAACTGAGGTAATGCTCACCTTCTGGTATATAGCCGCTGGATAGAATATGCTCAGAAATCTTCTGACAATTATCTCATATGTCTTCTGTGCAGTTGATGATAACGATGATAAACTTCCAAATCCCTGTCCTGTAGGAATAATGGCATAATGGTCAGTTATTGCTTTATCATTGCAATACCTCGTCTTCTCTATTCCTTTGTACATATTACTATCTAATATCTGCTGTGCATACTCTTTGGCTGGTGCATAATTTCTTAAGCCTCCTATATTCTTGTATATTTCCTTACAGACAGCAGTTGATAGCACTCTCGCATCTGTTCTTGGATATGTAACAAGCTTTTTTTCATATAATTCCTGAATTATATTAAGTGTCTGGTCAGGACTTATCTTGAATAATTTACTACATTCGTTCTGTATTTCTGCAAGATTATACAATAACGGAGGATTTTTTGTTTCCTTTTTCCTTGAAGCTTCCTTTACAACGCCCTCTGCAGGGAGTGGTTCTGATAAAATATCCACAAGCTCCCTTGCTTTATCCTTATCCTTAAACCCATTATCCTTATATAGATATGGTGTATTATAATATCTGCTTGCCTCACACACTCTCCACTCGGCATCAAATGTATGCTCATTAATATCCGCTGTTCCAATAACCCTGTAGAATGGTGTCTTGACAAAGCTTCTTATCTCTCTTTCCCTTCTTACAACCATTCCCAGAACACAGGTCATAACACGCCCAACAGACACAACTGCCCTGTCAAGATGAAGATAATTGGCAATATTTCTTCCATATTTTAATGTAAGAACCCTCGAAAAATTGATACCCATAAGATAATCTTCTTTTGCTCTTAAGTATGCAGCATCACTTAGATTATCATATTCTGATATATCTTTAGCGGTATTAATACCTTTAAGAATCTCTTCTTCTGTCTGGGAATCAATCCATACCCGCCTTTCCTGCTTGTCCTTTACATTGGCTTCCTGCCTTACAAGCCTGTATATATATTCTCCCTCACGTCCCGAATCGGTACATACATATATTGTATCTACATCAGCTCTGTTTAAAATGCCTTTTACTATATCAAACTGCTTCTGAACAGCTGGAATAACTTCATATTTAAAAGTCTGTGGAATAAATGGAAGTGTATCAAAACTCCACCTTTTCAATTTCTCATCATAGGCATCCGGATAACTCATTGTAACAAGATGTCCAACACACCATGTAACTATATGATTATCCGCCTCAAGATAACCATCTTTTCTTTTAAAATCCGTATGCAGTGCCTTGGCAAATTCCTGTGCAACACTCGGTTTTTCCGCTATATATACGGATTTTCCCATATCATCACTCCATTCTTTATACTATTTTTCACTATCTGACAGATGGATTTTTAATATTAACACTATTATTTATAAAGCATAGCTATTTCGACTCATCTAAAGTCTTAAAAAATGCTGGTATATATTCTTTCATATAATAATCAGCTTCTTTTATCTTCATATCCCTAATAGAATTATATATTGTCTTTTCTGCCTCAAGAAAATCGGAATTTCCCATTTTCTTTTCCTCTATACACTTTATATAAGCTGAAATTCTGTCAGCAGCTTTAACATACTCCCATAATCCTGCTTCATTTTCTGTTTCTAATAGAAGCCCTTCATATCTTGCCCTTAGAACTTCTGGAAGTCCTGATAACATCTGCTCATTAGCCACCTGCTCGACTTCTTTATAAGCATTTCTTATATATGGACTGTAATACTTAACAGGCGTTGGCATATCCCCTGTAATTATCTCTGTCACGTCATGATACATTCCAAGTACCGCAAGACGTTCTGCATTAATATCCCCACCAAACACTTCATTATTAATAACACCAAGTGCATGTGCAATAAACGCAACTTCAAGACTATGCTCGGACAAATTCTCATTGCGTGTATTTCTCATAAGTCCCCATCTGTTGATATATTTCATTCTTGACAGCATTGCGTAAAAATAATTATTCTTCATATTTCATACATCTCCACGCTTCCATATATTTATAATATTATAAGATATATTGTAAGTTTTTGCAAATTCCGTATAATTTTCCAAATAAATAAGGAAGATAATCAGGCTCAACGCCTTTTCATCTTCCTTATATATTTATTAATCTTAATAACTATTAATTGATGGCTCACACTAAACCGCCTGTCAATATTATAGCTATTATATACTAATTATTCTGATATCTTATTTAGCTGTAATGTAACCCTGAGCCTTAAGAAGTTCTGCACATAATACAGCTCCACCTGCTGCTCCTCTTAATGTATTATGTGAAAGACCTACAAACTTGTAATCAAATACACTGTCTTCTCTTAATCTGCCAAGTGAAATTCCCATTCCATGCTCGTAATTAACATCAAGCTTAACCTGTGGACGGTCATCTTCTTCAAGATACTGGATAAACTGCTTTGGTGCTGATGGAAGATCAAGCTCCTGTGGTGCTCCCTTGAAGTTTCTCCATTTTTCGATAATCTGTTCCTTAGTAGGCTTCTTACCAAAGTTAACAAATACTGCCGCTGTATGTCCATCAAGAACTGGAACTCTTAAGCACTGGCAAGTAATAACTGGCTCAGCAGCAGGAACGATTTCCCCATTCTCAACTGTACCAAGAATTCTAAGAGGTTCTTTCTCTGACTTTTCTTCTTCTCCACCGATATATGGAATTATATTTTCAACCATCTCTGGCCACTGTTCAAATGTCTTACCAGCTCCAGAAATAGCCTGATATGTAGTAGCTACAACAAGCTTTGGCTCGAATTCCTTAAGAGCTGCTAATGCTGGTGCATAACTCTGGATTGAGCAGTTAGGCTTTACAGCTATAAATCCTCTTGTAGTTCCAAGTCTCTTCTTCTGTGCCTCTATAACCTTAGTATGTTCTGGGTTAACCTCTGGAAGAATCATAGGAACATCTGGTGTCCAACGATTAGCACTATTGTTAGATACAACCGGAACTTCTGCCTTTGCATATCTTTCTTCTAATGCCTTAATCTCTGCTTTTGGCATATTAACTGCACAGAATACGAAATCAACCTTAGATACTATCTCATCAAAGTCTTTATCCATATCATATACAGGCATCTTCTTAACGAATTCTGGCATTGCTGTCTGCATCTTCCAGCGTCCCTCAACAGCATCTTCGTAAAGCTTTCCTGCTGAACGTCCACTTGCTGCAACTAACACTACATCAAACCAAGGATGATTTTCAAGTAATGTTATAAATCTCTGACCTACCATGCCTGTACCACCAAGGATACCAACTCTTAACTTCTCGCTCATTATAGTCCTCCAATTATTGTTATTCTAATTGCCTGAAAACAATTTGCGCGTTTTGTCTTTCTGTGACGTACATTTGTTTTTCATTGCTTTGACAATACTATCATAACTGTAATTATATTGCAAGGGCTTTTTAATGATAAATTGTATAAAAATCAATATTCAAATATATACCTGTCATATCCGTTAATTATAGTTGTGTTATTATACTGCTCCTCTCTTTGGAATTCCCTTGAATAATTCAAATGTACATGCCCGTGTATGAAATATTTGGGACTGTATTTGTCAAGTATATCAACAAATGCTTCAAACCCCTTATGTGGATTATCCTCACCATCACCAAGCCCTGCCGCCGGAGAATGTGTAAGCAGTATATCAATTCCTTTCTTTACCTTTATCTTAGGCCACATCATAGCAGCCCTTTTCTTCATCTGATTCTGTGTATACTGGTTAATACCCTTCTTGTATCTGATTGAACCGCCAAGTCCCATAATTCTTATTCCATTGTATACATATATCTTATCTTCTATACATATACAGCCTTCTGGCTCTTTATCTGCATAGCCATCATCGTGATTGCCTCGCACATATAATATAGGCACTTTAGAAAATGAAGCAAGAAATGACAGATAATCTGCTTTTAAATCTCCACAAGACAATATAAGGTCTATTCCTTCAAGCTTCTCTTTTTCAAAATAATCCCACAGGTACTTTGACTCAACATCAGCTAATACTAGTATCTTCATAACTTTTTAACTTTCCTCACTAATCGTTCACATCTATAATTCCCTGATTGATAACAAGCATTTTTGAATTATCATCAAGTTCTTCATATTCTGGTACTCTGCCAACAACATTATCAAGAAGCCAATCCATTTCAATAATCTCATCAGGATCAAGTTCTTCGTCTGGCTTATTGTGCACCTTTCCATCCTGATCCTTTAATTCACCCGTAAATGGCTTGAACTCACCTTTTACTATTGCTTCCCTTATAAGCGATGTAACCTTTTTCGTTTCATCAGGAACTGCACCGCCATATATTATGTCAATTGCACCAGCAGACATACCCCACCAGTAATTAAGTGCTGATACCTTATCTCCTTCTTCTTCCTTCTTCCACGAACCACTTAATATGCTCTGTATAAGCTTCTCGTAGAACACACCCCAGTGCCATACAGGCATTGCCAGATGCTTTACCATACCTGAGTCCGTTACATAAAGACCGAACTTTCTTGATGTCTTCTTAGGTGTTATCATATCCTGATCTGAAATACAGTTAATACCCTGTTCTGCAAATCTTGCTTCTATGTCATTGTCTTTAATGCCACTCCATTCAACATATACCTTAACATCAGGATTTACCGCCCTTGCCCCCATAGCAAAAGCATTAACATTAGCCATAACACCATACAACGGACAGCTTGCAACATAACCAATCTTGTCACTCTTTGTCATAACCCCAGCTATAACCCCCGTCAGATACTTAGCCTCATACATTCTTGCATAATAAGTTCTTATATACTTATGCGATATATTAAGCGAACAGTTAAGTATCTTAGCCTTTGGATGTGCTATTGCCTGTTTAAGGCTTGCATACATCATAGATGGCGATGTTACAAATATAAGATCCGTATTATCATCAATAAGCCTCTGGATGGCATTATAATCATCTTCCTTTGGTCTTACATTAGTAATACTGACTGTTTCTATCTGGCTTGCGAAGGTTTCATCAATATACTGTCTTCCCAATTCGTGGGCATAACACCACTCAGATGTCTGTGGTGTATTCTCGTATATAAATCCAACCTTAAGCCTTTTATTAGCCTCTCCTCCTGACCTTGGAAGAAGATAACTTAATATATTCTTCTTGGCTGGCTGTGTTGTAACCGGATCCATTCTCAAATCTACTTCGCTGTTATCTGATAATAATTCAAATTCAGCCCAGGTCTTAGCTACATTTTTATCCATCTGCTCCGGTGTCATATGGCGTACTGTATCATATCCGTGAATATGAATAAATCTTAAAAAAGCATCTCCAACAGGATAATCAAATCTGTCACCGCCTCTTGATTCATAAGCTGTTCTAAAGTTAAGATAACTTGATACCAAATCCCTCTTGTCATCTTCATCCATCGGCTGTCCAGGAGTAATTCCAACAAGCTCCATAAATGTTATGAAACTGCCCTCTTTGCTGAAATATATATCATTAATCTTGGTAGATTTATAAAAATCCATAAATTCATAATATATCTTAACATCAGGATTATCAGACTTCCTTGGCACTTTACGGATAACCTGTGCATTTACCGTCACCGCATTAAAATATTTAAGAACACTAACTCTCTTATTACCCTCAAGAACATAGAATTTATTCATATATTCATATACTTTAACAGGGTCTCTTATTCCCTCATTAACCTGACTGTCACTAAGTGATGCCCACTTAGCTGAGAACTCACTTCCCCATTCAAGAATAGGCATCCAGTTATCTGCAAATGCATTAGTTCTGCCTGCTGTACATGTACCAACAACAAGCCTTAAAGGTATCTGGTCTATTCCAAGACTCACTTCTGAATCTATCTGTTCTTCATCCATCATGCTTTCCATAACTGGAAGATATGGATATTTACCCTTATTGACACACGCATTATATTCTCTTTTTCCAAGCTTAAGAGCACTCATATAATCCTGTACTGACATATTAATCCTCCATTCTTACATTACAACACACTTGCAATAACCTTAGTAAGTGTCATTATATAGTTCTTGTCTGATTCATTCCAGCGAAAACCTTTATTGAATGTATCATACGATGCAATTATATTATCTCCTGCCTGATTGGTAAAGTAGCTGTATATCATTCCACCGATATTACTTTGAATTGTTTCATCATACAGCTTCTTGTTAAAAGACTCTATATTCGATGTGTACACAATTGTCATATAGTGGTTCTTATCAAACATTCCTAAGAATTCTTTAGTATTAACTATATCATTAATGTCTGGAAGCTTCACATAATTACCATAATATTCAATAAGCCTGCCAGTTGTTCCATTATATATCCTTATGCCATCAATCTCAAATGCTTTACAGGCTCTCTGTAATACATTATCAAGTACACTGCTTCCATTCTTTATAAGATTAATAGACATATCAGCAACTTCCTGTGCCAGTGTTTCACCTTTTTTAATAGGTGCCATAGAAAATCCTTTTCTTCCCATATCATCAAGAAAATCGCCGTGTTTCTGTGCATCATATATAATATATCTGTTCTTTCCTTTATTCTTGGCAATATAAAGGCATTTATCAGCCTTATTAAATAATGAGTCATAATCACTTCCATTGTCTGGATATTTACACACACCCATAGAAAGAGTAACATCACAGCTGTTCTCTCCCTGCCCTAACTCCGCCCTTACTTTCTGCTTGATAAATGTAAGTATAGAACGCAGCTGGCTTTCCTTAGTTATCCAATTCGTAAATATAAAGAACTCATCTCCTCCAAATCTTCCAACAATACCTCTTCCATTAAGTGCACTGTTAATAATAGCGGCAACTTTTAATATAACTTTATCCCCATACAGATGCCCATATGTATCGTTGACATTTTTAAAATTATCTATATCTATCATAGCCATATAATGTATATCTTTATTAGTTGCAATTGAGTCCTGAACATATTCCTTGCAGGCTCTTTTATTAAGAAGCCCTGTAAAGAAATCCTTCCCCTCCTGTGTGGCATAATAACTGACCTCATTCTGCTTATCAATTGACTTGATAATCCCAATTACAACCCTGTCTCTGTTATTCTTATATGTAAGCTTACAATCAATGTTATATACAACAAGCTTGGACATATCTGTAATAAGCGGTCCTGTAATCTCACCATTAAACCCCTCATTAGCATTACGGACTTTATTAACAAAATCTGTAAAATCCTGCTTTTGTCTTGCATTATTAAGATATTCCATATACACCTTTTCGAATTTATCCAGTGTCATCTTGCATATTATCGTTGCCTTGAAGCTTCTGTATATATATAGGGAAAACATATCTGTTACGGTATCATAATCAAACATATAATCATTATACATTGACAAATATGTCCTGTATTTATTCACATCATTATGAAGCCTTGTATATTTCTTCTCCATCATAAAAATATTAACTACATTCATATCTATAACTGGCTCTTCATTAATGATATTCCCATTATTGGCGAGGCACATATGAACAAGAAAATACTGTCCGTCACCACCTTTTATATACGTTATAATTCTCTGGGACTGACCTGATTCTTTCAGACTCTCACATACATTTTTAAATTCACCCACATAATCAGGATGTATCATCTCTGTGATAATAATATTAATAAGCTTTCCTGCATAATTATAAAAATAGTCATCTGCAAAAAGCACAAGATATGAAGAATTAAATGATGCCATACAATACATCATTGATGATTTGTTATTATAAATATCCTCTGATATTAACATATGTCCCCCATCCGTAAATTCCTATAAAACCACTGCACCCTATAGAAATCCACCTCTTTATACAACCTAAGACCATACAGCTTCTAAACCATACAATCCTGATATAAATATTGTATTAAATCCGCTAATATTATTTTAGTAATTTTGCACTCTATTTATATGAATAATAGCACGTTTTTTATTACTTGTAAACTAATTGTGTATTTATTAACATACATTTCAATTACAATTTGCATATACCTTTAGAGCGTCGTATTATAATCCTTGTTACCAATATAGACATATAAAATGTATAGAAATGAGGATTTTATGAATAATTTACCTAAAGACCCGGTTATGCTCCTTAGCTTTGTTAATATGCAGTTAAGGGATAATTACAGCTCACTCACAGAATTATGTAAGACTTATATGGTTGACGAGAGCAGTATCACAGACAAACTCACCGCTATCAATTATGTATACAATCCTAAGACTAACCAATTTGTATAATCATTAAAAAAGCTATATGAAGGCTATAACAAATGTCCGATTTATTCAAAACATTTATTACAACCTTACATATAGCTTTCTTTAAGTATATATATTAAATATACCGCTTTAAGTTACCTAATGAAGCAAATTATGATTTCATATCTTTAGCAACTAAAGTACCATTTTCACAATCTATAAGAATCTTGTCCCCTGTCGATACATCGCCGGCAAGTATAAGCTTAGCGGCAAGTGTCTCAACGCTCTTCTGGACATATCTCTTAAGAGGTCTTGCACCATACATTGGGTCAAAGCCATGGTCAACGATATAATCTTTAGCTGTATCAGATAATACAACCTTAAGTTCCTTATCTTCGAGTCTTCTGTTGACATCATTAATAAGAAGGTTAATAATACTTCCTATATTATCCTTATTAAGAGGTTTGAACATAATAATCTCATCAAGACGGTTCAGGAATTCTGGTCTGAAGCTGTTACGCAGATCTCCCATAACAAGTTCCTCAACCCCCTCTTTAATATTACCATTCTCATCAATTCCATCAAGCAGGTATGTTGAACCGATATTACTTGTAAGAATTATGATCGTATTCTTAAAATCTACTGTCCTACCTTGTGAATCTGTTATACGTCCATCATCAAGAACCTGAAGAAGCACATTAAATACATCAGGGTGGGCTTTTTCAACCTCATCAAACAATACTACTGAATATGGTTTCCTGCGGACTGCCTCTGTAAGCTGTCCACCTTCATCATATCCTACATATCCTGGAGGAGCTCCGATAAGTCTGGATACTGAATATTTCTCCATATACTCCGACATATCAAGCCTTATTATATTATTCTCATCATCAAACAGACTCTCTGCAAGTGTCTTTGCAAGCTCTGTCTTACCTACACCAGTTGGTCCTAAGAATAAGAATGAGCCAATTGGCTTGCTTGGATCTTTAATACCAGCTTTAGACCTGATAATAGCTTCTGTAACCTTGGTTACAGCCTCGTCCTGTCCAACAACTCTCTTATGAAGAGTTTCATCAAGATTAAGTGTCTTCTGCCTTTCTGACTCACTTAACTTGGCCACTGGAATACCTGTCCATCTTGATATAATCTTAGCTATTTCTTCTTCTGTTACGTTCTCGTGCACTAAAGAATCATCGCTTCCATCTTTCTTGGCCTTGGCTTCTGCTTCTTCAATCTGCTTTTCTATCTGTGGCAGTCTGCCATACTGAAGTTCTGCTGCTTTCTCAAGATTGTATTCTCTCTTTGCCTGTGCAATCTGGTTATTAACATTTTCAAGTTCTTCTTTTAACTTGCTGATATTATCAACCTTTGTCTTGTCAGAATCCCATTTAGCCTTCTGTATGCCAAATTCTTCCTTAAGTTCTGATAACTCTTTTCTTAAAGCCTCAAGTCTTTCCTTACTAAGATTATCAGTTTCCTTCTTTAAGGCTGCCTCCTCAATTTCAAGCTGCATAATCTTACGCTGCATTTCATCGAGTTCTGCCGGCATTGAATCAAGTTCTGTCTTAATCATTGCACACGCTTCATCTACAAGGTCAATTGCCTTATCGGGAAGAAATCTGTCTGTTATATATCTGTCTGATAACACAGCCGCACTTACCAAAGCACCATCATTAATCTTAACACCGTGGAATACTTCGTATCTGTCCTTAAGTCCCCTTAATATAGATATTGTATCTTCAACTGTCGGCTCATCAACCATTACAGGCTGGAAACGACGTTCAAGTGCTGGATCTTTTTCAATATACTGTCTGTGTTCATCAAGTGTTGTCGCACCTATACAATGCAGCTCACCTCTTGCAAGCATTGGCTTAAGCATATTACCAGCATCCATAGAACCCTCTGTCTTACCTGCACCTACAATTGTGTGAATTTCATCAATAAATAATATAATCTGACCTTCTGACTTTTTAACCTCATCAAGCACAGCTTTTAATCTTTCCTCAAATTCACCTCTGTATTTAGCACCAGCCACAAGTGCACCCATATCAAGAGCAAATAACTTCTTGTCTTTAAGGCTCTCTGGCACATCACCTTTTACAATTCTTTGTGCAAGTCCTTCAACAACTGCCGTCTTACCTACACCTGGTTCACCGATAAGAACCGGATTGTTCTTAGTCTTTCTTGAAAGAATTCTTATTACATTCCTTATTTCCTGATCTCGTCCGATTACTGGATCAAGCTTGCCGTCGGCTGCTCTTTGTACCAGATCCGTAGCGTACTTATTGAGTGTATCGTAAGTTGCCTCTGGATTGTCTGATGTAACTGTCTGGTTGCCTCTTACAGTAGCAAGTACTGAAAGAAAGCTCTCCCTGTTAATTCCATATGTCTTAAAGAGCTGCTTTATTGCTCTGTTAGGTGCTGCTATAAGTGCAAGCATCAAATGCTCAACTGACACATAAGAGTCGCCCATTCTCTTGGCTTCATCTTCTGCATTGACAAGTACCTTATTAAGGTCATTGCTTATATATAACTTAACATCACCTGATACCTTATTCTTCTGATTAAGAAGTTGTTCAATATTCTTTAAGAAAATGTCTTTATCAATATTCATCTTCTCTATAAGGTTAGCTATAAGACTATCTTCAATAGTCATAAGGCTATAAAGAAAATGTTCCTGATCAATCTCCTGATTACCATAATCATAAGCTATCTTCTCGCAGTTATTAATCGCTTCGATTGATTTCTGTGTAAACTTCTGAATGTTCATACAATTCACCTCTTTCTTAACCCCAATTATTGTTCCCTTGGAAATAAAGATTATCAGATAACACTTTAAAGACCAATTGTAATTCTTTGAACAATTTTTCATTACTTTTCTTCTAAAATGCTCTTTTCTCATTTCCTATTACAGGTTATATCACTTGTTGTTAGCACTGTCAACAGGTGAGTGCTAATTATTTTATAAAAAATATATAAACCCTGCGTTTTTTATAACGCAGGGTCTTTTACTCCATTAGCCTCAAATGCCTTAGCTCTGTCTATACACGTTCCACACACGCCGCAAGGCTTATCTGCTCCTTCATAACAGCTCCATGTATATTCATAAGGAACTTTTAAATCAAGTCCGATTTTTACAACTTGTGATTTTGTCTTATTAATAAATGGAGCTTCTATCTTTAACTGCTTACCACTTCCAAGATATATCGCTTCATTCATTGCCTTGTTAAATTCATCACTACAATCAGGATATGCACTTCCTGCCGCGTCATCACTGTGTGCCCCATAATATATAACCTCACACCCTTTAGAAAGTGCTATGCTTGCCGCACTTGAAAGGAACAAGCCATTGCGAAACGGAACATAAGTTGACACAGGACTTCCGTTAGTCTTTTTAATCTGTTCTGCATAAGACTCCTCTGGTATCTCTTTATCAGAATGTGCAAGTAATGAACAATCACTGTACTGGAATATCTTTTCAAGATCCAATGATATATGCTCAACACCATAATATTCAGTTACCTTATCAGCTGACTCAATTTCCTTTGTGTGCCTTTGTCCATAATATATTGACAGTGCCACAACATTTTCTGCACCATACTTATCGACTGCTATTCCAAGGCACGTTGTACTATCAACGCCACCACTGCATAAAACCATTGCTTTCATTATAAAACCTCCCTCTTAATGTCTGTGTATATGTTTTTGTGTTGGTCTTTTTTATTCCTCTTGCTGTCATACAGCTGTGACAGCCCTCTATGAATACAGCAACATCTTCTGAACCTGTTACTTTGCATATTACATCTGCTATGTCTGAACCTATACGTTCCTGTAACTGCAATCTCTTTCCTACCATATCAGCTATTCTAGCTATCTTGCTAAGACCTATAACCCTGCCTTTAGGAACATATGCTACTGTCACTTTCATATCGTACATAAGTGCAATATGATGTTCGCAATAGCTGAATATATCTATATCTTTTACAACTACCATATCACCATATCTTGATGTGCCCTCGTCATCCACATCTTCTGCAAATGTCTTATCAAACATATCCGCTATTTCATCATTAGAATACTTCATTCCTTCAAAGACTTCTTCATACATTCTTGCAACTCTGTCAGGTGTTTCTTTCAGTCCTTCTCTGTCCGGATCATCTCCTAATGCCTCAAGAATTCCTCTTATATGAAATCTTATAGCTTCTGAATCTATTTGTTTCAATTTATACTCCTTTCTTATCTGGCGACCAGATGAATTTGTGGAGCTGGAGCTGTACTCTTGCCCCATTAATCAAATTATCCTTCATAAAATCCACGATTGTTACAGGTTCAATCTTTCCAAATACAGGACTAAAATATACATAGCATTTTTCTGTAAGATTATATTGTCTTATTATTTCTAATGCTCTCTTTAAATCTTCTTCACTGCTTACAACAAATTTAACAGTGTCCTGACTTTGAAGGTTGTTAAAATTATCAAGCTTCATATATTGTTCCATATTGCTTCCAGCAAGCTTGTAATCTGCTGTCATTGATAATCTTTCCATTTCATCGTTAACCTTATCATAAATACCGTTTATGACCTGACCATTCATAGCTGTAGTAAGGTTATCCTTAACATTTTCTCTTACCTTATTAATATCAATGCTTCCATTGGTTTCTATCTCAACATTTCTGCCACTAATCAGAAGCTGTGCTATAAGCTTGTCTATCCCTGCCTGAATAAGCGGTTCTCCACCTGTAAGTGTAACATTGTCAATCTTAACATCTTCCACTGCCTTAACAATATCAGACACACTCATCTTAGCTGCCTTAGCATTAACATCATTTGCCCATCTGGTATCACAGTAACTGCAGTCAAGATTACAACCTCTGAACCTTACAAATACAGCAAGTTCTCCTGCTCTTACACCTTCTCCGTTAATGCTAGCAAAATGTTCTACGACATTAAATATCTGTTCGCTCATATGTTCCTCATTTCTGTATATATTATATTTATGTATATACATCTAATCCTATTTCTGTGTACCTTGCATTTATGTATATACGTCTAATCCTGTGTATAAGAGGCAGAATTATTCGGTGTCTCATAAACAGTTATCTGTTTCACCTTGTATCCCCTGCCGCTCATTTTATCATAAAAATATTTCGCCATATTCTCTGCTGTTGGTCTGAAAGCAAACTGTATTATCCTGAAATTCTCATCCTGTAAAGCCTTCAGTGTTATTTCCTTTAAACTGCCAGTTTCTATAATAAGGCAATGGTCTAAGTAATCTACGATTTCCTTTAAATCTTTCTTTAAATCTCCAAAGTCAACATACATTCCTCTGTTCTGTCCTGTTGTTTCAAGTTCATCACTTGATACCTCTGCTACAACTCTCCAGCGGTGTCCGTGTATGTTACTGCATTTGCCCTCATAGCCGTATAAGAAATGTGCGGCATCGAAGCTGTGTTCTGTTTTTAATGTGTACATATCTGCTCCTTAGATTTTCTATCAAAATTTCCTATTAAATAAAATGGCGTGCCAGTTACCTCACAACTGACACGCCATTTTAATGGTTCTATCTGATCACAACGCATATTATCATACATTGCATATTATACAGATTTTAAGTTTTGAAGCCCTGGTTTTATTTTAAGACAGGATGGTACAAACGAACTGTCTTTTATTATTCATACGAAAGAATAACAGAATTATTATCTGTTGTCAACATTTTATAAATCTCTTAACATATCTGTCTTCTTCATAACTGGTCTTAAGGCAATATAAAGTATTGAAGCTACAATTACTGCTATAATAGCATTAACTGTTGTTGTTATCGCACCAATCTTTGCAAGTGCCTTAGCTAAATCCTGAGGTACTCCAAGAAGATATGTCTTGTAGAAGTAACCAACTACAGGGTCTGCCACAATATTGAAAGCCATACCGCATATGCTTGAAACTATTGTTGCTACAGTAATATACTTAGCAGAATGCTCCTTTGATATCTTGAATAACTTATGTGCTACAAATCCTACAATAAGACCAATGCATAATTTTAATATAAATGTCTTAGGTGCACTTGTAACATAGGCTGTTGTAAGATCACTTATTGTCATACCCACAGCTCCTGCAAGACCGCCCCATGTACCGCCTATAAGTAATGCTGCAAGAACGCAGAATACATTACCAAAATGAAACATAGTTCTCTCTGTTCCTACCGGAATATCAATCTTAATAAATGTTGCACCAACATAACATAATGCTGCACAAAGTGCTGCCTGTGCTATAACTTTGGCATCAACCTGCTTTTTCTCTGACTTGCAGAATGTATTATATAAGCCCGAGATTAATACTACTGCACCAATTATTGTGACGAGTAATGAAAATGCATATGCTTTATTACCCTTTACAACATATGTATTAACACAAAGCACAATACCGATAATCATAATAACTGCACCGATAACAGCCTGAATAATACTTTTTGATTTTTCTTTCATAAAGTCCTCCAATCTGGTATGCAATATATATTAATCTGCATACGAGTCATTAGTAATAATTAACAGCTAAAACATACATATCTTGTATGTATTAATTGTTATTATGAAAGAATAATCTTTTATAGGCATTATTAAAAGTGTCAATTTAATATTAATTTATAAGGTCAGTTACTGATACTCCCTTACTAAGAACATTGGCTTTATAGCCATTATCTCATCATATTCTTCCTGTTCAACTGCAACGCTTGAATTAAGTGCCTTTAAATCGCTCTTTAATACTTCAAGTGCTTCATCTGCTTTCACCGCTCTGCCTTCCTCTATAATATCAATCATTCTCTTAAGAACAACTGGATGAGCATACCACGCTGGAATTGGGAAGTCTGGATAATTGTGTATATATTCTTCCATATCCTCAACCGCACTCATAAGGTGGCTCTCTATGTATTTCTTATTATTCTTCGCTGTTGGAAGTACATTGGCACTTGAAAAAAGGAATATTGCCGCAAGTCCAAATAATAAGAAATATACAGCAAAACCGGCGTGTGTTATAAGAGCAAATATTCCATATATAAGAGCTGCTGCCCCAAGAAGTGTTATACTGAGTGCAACCCATTTGTAAGCAGGATTGCTTCTGTCATATACTCTCTTTCTCTTAGCTCCTGCACTTAACTGTATGCTTAACTCCTCATTACGGTTAAGATATTCCATACAGTTATTAAGCACTGCTACATTTGCCTTAGCTTCTTTACTGATTGCTACTGCTTTCTTCTGTTCTTTAAGTCTTTCTTTTTGTTTAAGACGTTTCTCAGCTTCTTCACTGTGAAGTCTTATATACGGGTGTGTCTGTTTAATATATGCAAGAAGAGAATCTACATTTTCTTCAAACTTGAAATTACACTGCTTCTCTTCTCCGTTATCATACTCAACAACAAGATAAGGAATTGTTGCAAATAATCCTTTGCCAGTAAATCCTCCTTTACTCATAGCAACTCTCTTAAATATTCTTTTAACATTGGACAGTGGAATATAATATCTCCTGTCAAAATAAAAGCTATTAAGATATATAGCCTTTTCGCCAACACCACAGGGACCAAACTTTCTGCAATTCTTTCTGTCTTTTACAAGCTCTTCCTTGCTAAGTGTTGTTCTGGATAAACAATGCGGCTTAAAAAGCATAGCAATCAACTCCTTTTCAACAATATCATTATAATTATGATACAAATACATTATAATACAATTCATATTTAATAATAATTCACTTCATCTTCTGCACTCATATCATAATATATAAAAGGAGGGAATATATCCTGAGGACTTCCCTCCTTTTATTCTAATAAGCTAACCTGCTTCATATGGCTGCTTATCATTATATTCTATTACTACTGTTATGTATTAAGCAGCTTCCTTTGTATGCTTTCTTGTTGCATACATAAATATTCCAAAGAATACTGCGGCAATTATAATACCGGCTGGGTAAGCTACCTTTGTACCAAGGTTAAGACACTCTTTTGCATAGAAGAAATATGTCATTGAAACAGCACTCATAAATGTTGCAGGAACTGCTGTAATCCAGTAATTCTTCTTTTCCTTGAATAAGAACATACTAGCTGTCCAGAGAACTATCATAGCAAGTGTCTGGTTAGTCCAGCTGAAGTATCTCCATATAATTGTGTAATCAAGGTGTCCAACAAATGCACCAACTGCAAGTAATGGAACACAAAGCATAAGTCTCTTAACGTACTTACCCTGATCAATCTTGAACCAGTCTGCAAGTACAAGTCTTGCACTTCTGAAAGCTGTATCACCAGATGTGATAGGGCATACAATAACACCTATCATAGCAAGTGCAACACCAACACCACCCATTGTCTTTGAGCATACATCATATATAGCTGCTGACTGTCCATTGGCAAGTATTGCACTTAAGCCTGTGCTTAAACCATCTGTTACTTCATAGATTGAACAGCCTGCTGCTGCCCATATTAAAGCGATAATACCTTCGGCAACCATTGCACCATAGAATACGAAATGTCCCTGCTTCTCTGACTTCATACAACGAGCCATAAGAGGTGACTGTGTTGCGTGGAAACCTGATATAGCACCACAGGCAACTGTTATGAACATTACACTCCATATTGGAGTTGCCTTAGGATGCATATTAGTGAAGTGTGACCATATCTCTGGTATCTGGTACTGTGAGTGAGTAAATATACCAAGTGCAACACCAAGTGCCATAATGATAAGACATATACCAAATAATGGATAAATACGTCCGATAATCTTATCAATTGAAATAAATGTTGCAATGAAATAGTATGCAAGAATTATCCATAACCAGAATTCTGTACTGGTAACAATTCCTGATACGTTACCATTCTTGAAAAGAGTTACAATAAGTCCAGCAGGACCTACTGCGAATACTGTACCAACCATAACAAGAAGTACAACACTGAATACTCTCATTACATTCTTCATAAATCCGCCAAGGTATATACCACATACCTCTGAGATTGATGCACCATCATTACGTTCTGATAACATACCTGAGAAATAATCGTGTACACCACCTGCGAAGATAGTACCAAATGTAATCCATAAGAATACAACCGGGCCCCATAAAGCACCCTGCATAGCTCCGAATATTGGTCCTAAACCTGCAATATTCAAAAGCTGTACTAAAAACAGTTTCCATTGTGGCATTACTACATAGTCAACGCCATCATTAATCTTAACTGCTGGAGTTTCTCTGTCATCTGGTGCAAATGTATTCTCTACAACTTTACCATACACAAAGTAACCGCCAATTAAAAGAAACAAGCAAATGAAAAAACTAATCATAACCTTGTCCTCCTTTACTTTAGAATAAAATATTTAACTTATCACAGTACTGTTCCGTTAGCTTTATTATAATATAATTAATAAAAATTTCAACTTTGAAAATTAAAAAAATGTGCCAAAAAAGCCTGGCACATTTTAGTATTTATTAACAAATTTTATTTATTTTTTATATTTCTTTTTGAATAATATTGACAAATCATCGTTTGTGTATCTCAACATCAGCTATTCATAATCATCATCTGCATTCTGTTTTCAACATTAGCATAGCTTGTATCAGGGTCAAGATCAAGCGGCAGAATTGTAACATTTGGGTAGTCTTCTTTTATTCTCTTTATTACCCCTCTTCCGCATATATGATTAGGCAGACAGCCAAAAGGCTGTAATATAATGAATGACTTTACGCCTTCCTTAGCATAGTGTACAATCTCTGCTGCCATAAGCCAACCCTCACCACAGCTTAGGGTTTCAGGAATTATATTTTTAACTCCCTGATACATATCCCTCGGTCTTAATGCCTTTTTGTACAGAGGATGAAGAACAGCCGTCTTCTCCAACGACTTCTGGACGTGGTCAAACAGCCAGTCAACAGCAAATGGATATGGGAATATATTTGCATTATAATCCTTTATCTCAGCCATAGATGCAAGAAAATCTTTTCTTAGCTGGTCTGTTATTCTTGGGAATATAGTTTCCATTCCATTTTCTTCCATATATCTTTCAATATTAAAGTTAGAGCCTGAATGATATGTAACAAGCAGTTCTCCTGTTATGAATACTTTAGGCTTTAAATGGCTTCTGTCATAAGGTATCGCCGCCATATCCTTCATTCCCTGTTCAAATGCTTTTCTTGCACTTCCAATTCCAGATTTAATAGCCTTGGCAAGATTATCAACACACTGCTGGTATACCCTGTCTGTTTCGCCTTTATTAATCTCATAAGGACGTGTCTTTCTGCATACATCAGTAAGCATATCAAGCATCATAAATGACCATACAGCCTCTAATACCGCACTAACTCCAAGTAAGAATACACCTGGGTGATTTCTTTTAGTATCATTAACATCAGTTGTAAGAATTGGCACATTACTAAAGCCTGCAGAATCAAGTCCTTTTCTAAGAAGTCCTGCGTAATGTGACATACGACAATCACACTGGAATTTAACCATTCCAACGGCAACCTCGTCCTGATTATAACCGCCGCGTTTTAATTCACCTATAAGCTCTCCTATAACCATCTGGGCTGGGAAACATATATCATTATGTACATATTTCTTTCCAAGCTTAATCTGCTCTGTTGAACCTATTGGTATTCTCTTAACTTTGAAATTCTCCTTTTCCAATATGCCCTCAAGAATTTTAGAAACCTCAACTGATATATTAGGCACAAGAATAGTTCTTATCTTCTTATCTTTCCTATAGAACTTGGCAGGACTTGGCTCTTTAAGCTCCTCATACATATGCTTCTTTATGAATTCTTCATCTTTAATCCCACGTCTTATCTGTACAGACTTTATAAACGACTGTATTCTTATTCCAAGTGCTCCTGTCGCATCACTTTCATCAACTTTTAGAATAAGGGGCGGCTTATGTCCGCTCTCATTCATTATTCTTATAATCTCATCTGAAAGTATTGCATCATGTCCACAGCCAAAACTTACAATCTGCACATATTCAAGCTCTGGTGTCTTAGCTGCTATCATCGCCGCTGACAACATTCTTGTATGGAAATTATTGGTTATCTCTGCCCTTGTATTAGAAAGCACCTGCTCATTAAGCTTGTCAAGACCATCAACAGGAATAACAGCAATTCCTTTCTTTGCAAGCATTTTCGATATATTCTTGCTTACAAATGGGTCTGTATGATATGGTCTTCCTGCAAGCACAACAGCAAATGTATTATTCTTCTTAGCATTATCAATAGCCATGTTGCTAAGTCTTATAAGTTCACCCTTAAATCCATTTCTTGCATCTGCTGCCTGTCTATAAGCTTCCTCTGCCTCACTCTTTGATACTGAAAGTTCATTGACAGCATATTCTATTATCTGGTGTCTTCTGTCTTTCTTTGAGAACCAGTGGAATATAGGTGTATCAAACTTAACCCCGTACTGTTTCTCTGGGTTCTGTGAGTTTTTTACAACCATAGGATATCCCATAACAACAGAACACACATAAGGACTCAGCTTATCAGTTCCTTCTGGTGGCATATGCATAACATATGGCATAAATATTCTATCAACATTCTGGCTGGCAAGATCCTCTATATGTCCGTGAACAAGCTTTGCCGGAAAACATATTGTATCTGAAGCTACATATTTAAGCCCTTTCTCATACATTTTCCTGTTGCTTTTATGAGAAAGCTTGACATTATAACCCAATGCCTTAAAAAATGTTGTCCAGAACGGCATACTGTCAAAGAATTCAAGCACTCTTGGTATTCCGATTGTTATATCCTTGTGCTTTGAAACTTCTTTGTAATCATACGCCTTAAATAGCATTTTCTCACGCATTGCAAACACATCTAGCACGGCGTTCTCTTTGCTGTTTTCTTTAGTATCCTCAAGTACCGCCGCTGTTTCATCAAGTATAAGTCCATTTTCACACCTATTGCCTGTAACCCATCTGCCACCGTCAGGGAATGTAAGAACATTTCTTAAGCAGTGATTGCCGCAATGCTCACAACGTACTCCCGATTGTGTTGTGTATTCAAATTTCTTCACAGCCTCAAATCCTATAAATGATGAGCTTTCACCATTCGCATAGCCTTCTTCTTTTATATGTTTCTTGGCTGCAAGTGCCGCACCAAGTGCTCCCATCTCACCTGGGAATGGTGCGAGAGTAACATTCATATCAAGATATTCTTCTATGGCACGAAGAACAGCCCTGTTTCTAAAAGTTCCCCCCTGAACTACTACTTTTTCACCAAGCTCTTTTGTATTGGCAACTCGCACAACCTTAGTGAACACATTTTCAATAATCGAACGGCACAGACCTGCCATAATATCATCGGGGTTCTTGCCATCTCTCTGTTCATTAATTATTGTACTGTTCATAAATACTGTGCATCTGCTTCCTAAATGTGCTGGACTAACTGAGTTGAATGCCCTCTTAGCAATATCCTTAACATCTATGTTTAGATTGGATGCAAAGTTCTCAAGGAATGACCCACAGCCTGATGAACAGGCCTCATTGAGCATAATATTAGTTATTACTCCGTCATTAAGCCATATTGCTTTCATATCCTGACCACCAATATCCAGCACAAATGTTGTATCAGGATAGAACTTCTGACAGCCTGTCGTGTGTGCGACAGTTTCTACTGTATGGTAATCAGCCCTGAATGCCTTGGCAAGAAGATGTTCTCCATAACCTGTTGTTCCCATTCCCCTGCACACAAGCTTAATTCCTTTATCAGCATATTTATCATATATCTTTGTTATCCCCTCTTTAACCACTTTTATAGGGTCACCGTGGTTATTAGCGTAAAATGTATCTATAACTTTTTCTTCTTCATCTATAAGCACGAATTTAGATGTTGTACTGCCTGAGTCAATTCCAAGATATACATTTAGTACACCATTCTTAATATGTGGCTCACTCAGCTTATAAAGCTCTTTATCGTGTCTTTGGGTAAACTCTTTATAATCTGCCTCATCTGCAAAGAATGGCTTGCTGACTGCTTTATGCTCTTTTATTAAAGACCTGTCAAAAGTATCAATTCTATTAATAAGCTCGTCAATAGTGACATATGTATCATCATCAAATAAATTATCTATCGCAACTGCTGTTCCATATGCAACTATTGTTTCTGCATGTTGTGGAACTATATAATCCTTATCTGATAGTCCAAGCCTTTCTGCAAATACCCTTATAAGTGTAGAATTAAATGTAAGAGGTCCTCCCTCGAATATTATAGGTGCTTTTAACTCAAGTCCCTGTGACAATCCACCTATTGTCTGCTTGGCTATGGCGTGAAATGTTGACAAAGCAATATCAGCCCTGTCAGCTCCCTGTATTAATAATGGCTGTATATCTGTCTTTGCAAATACACCACATCTTCCTGATATGTCATATACAGTTGTACCTTTTGCCGCAAGGCTCTCAAATTCTTCTGTCTTAACGCCAAGCAGTGTTGCTATCTCGTCTATAAATGCCCCCGTTCCGCCAGCACAGCTTCCGTTCATACGCATATCTGAGGTCATAAGTCTGCCTGTATTATCATCAAAATAAAAGAAGATTACCTTAGCATCCTGTCCACCAAGTTCAATCGCTGTTCGTATATCCGGATACAGTCTTTGTACTGCCGCCGCATTAGCAACAACTTCCTGAATATAATGTATTCCTAATGCCCTGCTCACTGGCTTTCCACCTGAACCGCATACTGCTGCCTTAAAGTTTTCCCCACTAAGAAGCTCCTTTACCTCACTAAGAAGATTTCTTGCTGTGTCAATCTGTCTTGCGTTATGTCTTACATATTTGGAATACACAACATCATCGGTATTAATATCTGTTATTACAAGCTTAACCGTTGTTGAGCCTACATCTATTCCTACCCTTATATCACCATTATCTGATAATCTGTTCTTTACAAGTTCTTCCATCTTCATTGCCTTACCTTTATGTATACTTATATATTTATATATATATCATTTACATTTCGTCAAGTGTAGTAATAATATCCTGCACATTCTCAACTATGTAATCTACTCCTGCATTCTCAAGCTCATTTTCTTCAGCAAATCCATATCTGACACCGATAGACTCTATTCCGCAGTTCTTAGCTCCAAGAATATCATCTTTTCTGTCACCAATCATAATTGAATCAGCCTTGATATCATTTAAAATATCTGCTGTATCTGATACATTTGTTGTATCCGAAGCATTAGTAATATCCGCGTTATCAGCTTTATTTAGCTTTATAATCTGGTTAAATACCTCATTAATCACATCATCCTTATGTCTTCTTGCACCGCCCTCTAATTCACTTCCTATAGCTATATCAAAATATTGCTCTATATCAAAATACTTAAGTATCGTAGGAACATATATTTCAGGCTTACATGTTGCAAGTGCTGTTATGTAACCTTCTTTCTTTAAACTGCTTAACAGTTCTTTTATTCCATCAAATAATCTGTTCTCATATATTCCTGTATCTTTATATCTTTCCCTGTAATAATTAACCGCCTTTAACGCATCCTCTCTACTTAAGCCGTGAAATTCAGCAAAGCTTTCATCAAGCGGAGGTCCTATATATCTTTTAAGCACTGCCTCGTCATTCTCTGTTATCCCAAGCTTATCAAGTGCATACTGCACACTCTTTGTTATTCCCTCACTTGAATCTGTAAGTGTTCCGTCCAAATCAAATAAAATATATTTCTTTCTCATAGATTATCCTTTCAATTCTTTATATGTTATACAAATACAAAAGAGGTGCACCTTTTACGTCCACCTCTTTTGATAATCAATTATACTATTTTAAATTAATTTGACAACTCTGATTTGTCATTGTTTATAGTAATATTAGAAACTCCGTCTACACCATCAACAGATATGTTTCTGTCTGTCTTTGCCTGTATTGTATTAGCTTTCATAACATCTGTTATATCAAAGCCTGTTGTTTCTTTAATAGATTCTATTGTCTTTGCAAGCACCGATGGAACATAACCGCCCATCTGCCCTACACCAGAGCCATTAGAACTATCTGTGCTGTCAATAATTGTAACCTTATCTATGCTCTGAAGTGGCTTAGCTACCTGTTCTGCCATCTGTGGAAGTACCTTTACAAGCATTTCCATCATAGCTGCCTGACCGTACTTCTCATAAGCTTCTGCCTTCTTCTCCATGGCTTCAGCTTCTGCTATACCTTTGGCTTTAGTTGCCTCAGCCTCTGCTATACCTGTCTTAGCAATAGCGTCTGCTTCTGCTTGTGCCTTAATTGCAATCGCTTCTGCTTCTGCCTGTGCTTCAACTTTCTTGGACTCAGCTCTCGCCTGTGCCTGTGCAATCTGACGGTACTTTTCTGCATCTGCATCTGCCATCTGTTTTGCCTTCTCAGCATTAGCTGGTTCAACTATAGTAACCCTTAAACTCTCTTTAGTTCTTTCAGCCTGCTTCTGTGCAAGTTCTATATTCTTCTGCTCTGATGCAATCTGAACCTGAATCTGTGCTTCTGCAATCTCTTTTTGTCTTTGCTGTTTAAGAAGCTCTGCATCCATCTGTGCCTGTATTACATCTTTCTGTGTAATATTAGACTGGATATCGTGTGCTAATTCTGCTTTAGCCTGTGCTGTCTGCTGTTCCTGCATATAATTGGCTTCAAGGACTGCCTTATCCTTAGCCGCCTGAGCTATATCAGCCTCTGCCTTTAACTTGGCTGACTCACCTTCCTGACGTGCCTGTGAAGTCTTAATCTGCATATCTCTTGCAGCTTCTGCCTTCTGGATTTCAGCATCTTTCTTTCTCTGGGCAATCATACCATCACCTAGTGCCTTGATATATCCATTCTCATCTGATATATCTGTGATAGTGAAGTTCTTAACCTCAAGACCCATATTGCCAAGCTCTGTACCTACAACTTCCTGTACCCTTGAAGAGAATTCTTCTCTCTTCTGATAAAGCTCCTCAACTGTCATAGTTGCAATAATCTCTCGAAGCTTACCTTCAAGAACTGCTATTGCTGTACCCTGAATGTTATCAATAATCTCTTTCTCGTTACGTCCTGTAAACTGTTCAATTGCTGTAAGAATACTGTTCTTTTCATTTCTTACTTTGATAACCGCTGTTGTAATTACACTGATTGGTACACCCTGGCTTGAAAGACTGCTTCGTGTCGCAACACTAAGCGGTATATTTCCAAGTGAAATATAATCAATTCTTTCAAATACCGGAATTACAAGTCCACCACCACCGGTGATGACCCTTTTCTTCATACCAGTTACAACTCCAGCCTTGTCCTGTGGTACTTTTTTCCACATTCTAAGTACAACTGTGAGAATTAATACAATTCCCAGTACTGCAGCTACAATGCCAAATAAACTTGACTCTGTGCCATATCCCATATAAACCTCCATTCTGCCATTCCGGCTTCTGGCTTATCTGCCAGAATATTTATCTTCAAGACGTGATGTGCTCTCTACTATTATATAATCACCATCAAATCTTAAGATATTAACTTCTTTATCCTGCTTTATAGGCTCACCGTCTTCTGCCTTGGCAGGATATGTTACATTCGAGCCTGTGCTTAATAATATGCTCACAGCCCCGACACCACCTTTGGGAATCGCATTACTCACTGTTCCCCTGCTTAACAATATTTCACTCTTCTCTGCGGCAAAATTCTCAACCTTTTTCAGTCTTTTAATAATTGACTGTAATATAACAGCACATATGTAGCCTGCCACAATGCCAATCACAATAAGAGCCGGTTCAGAAAGCTTTCCATTAAATATCATTCCTGTACAACCAAATATTAACGCCCATAAACACAGGCTGTTAATTGAAAATGGCAGAAAATCAAGAACCATATCAGAGCCGAATTCTAACTGAAATATATCTATTGATATAAAATCAACAAATCCATCAAACAAATTAAGCACTATACTACAAAATGGAATAAGAATTCCAATTATAATACACGCTATACATATCGTATTAAACATAGAACCTCCCCTCATATAAGGTCAATTCAATCATCTGATTACAACAGTATTTCTTAAATGCAAGGATATTACACCTTTTACATTGTCTTATATTTTATATTGTCTTACGCATATTCAATTTAATTAAAATCTAATATACTTAATCAAAATCTGATATACTTAACTAAAATCTGTTATATATATCCACCTGCATACTGTCAGTTATATTAGAAATATATTCTGAATATTTGTTGTTAAGTACATTTGACGCAATTGTTTCATCTGATGAACCATCATATGACTTATTAATAAAATACAGTACATAATAACAGCCTGATGATGAATTCTCTATAACTGTTACATCGCCAGCCTTTCTGTCATCTGAAAGAAGCCAGTCTGATGTTCCTGTGTCCATATTAGAACTTACTACCTTGCTAAAGAGCGAACCATTGATGTCATCATATTTAGTGTCACCATCATCTGCATATCTCTTACATAAATCATTAAATGCCTGCTCACTCACAGCTCCTGCCGCAAACTCATCTGCCTTTGCCTTGGCTGCCTGCATCTCACCGTCAGTTGTATCTACAGCTTTTATTGTAAATTCACGATAATCAACCTGATCATATGTATTCTTATGTTCTTCATAATACTGCTTAACTTCATCATCTGTAGCCTTTAAGCTGTCTGTAAGTTCTGTTCTATAAGCATCGGCCTTAAGATATTCCATTAAATAGCTCTTTATATTCTTCTTGGTAGCATAATTACCAAAGTTCTGCTTATAATATGCCTTTTCATCTAATGATGCGGCGGCAGCGGCACTTTCTGCCTGTTCTACAAGCTTGTTGTAATCCTCATCTGCTGTTGTATATTCATAATTATTGTCAGCAGCATCCTTTAATAATGCCTTAGTTTCCTTAATTGTATTAACTGCATTATCCGCAAAATAAGCATACCAGGTTCCACCCGTCTGTGAATTAGTCTGTGACTTATCATTCTCAGAGCTTTTATATCCCATATATGAGAAATAATCTGCCATTGTTGTATTTCCATAAAATGTCTGTGATAATAGTGCATTTTTAGAAATATTATAATACATATCAAATTCTATCTGGCTTATATTCTCCGAATCAACTTTTATAAACTTGTTATGTATTCTTGAATATCTTGTTCCTAATGTTATTACTAAAGCTAATAATATCCCAGCAAGAACGCCAATTCCTACAACCTTAAATATAAAGCTTTCTCTTTCCTGTTTTCTTTGTTCAGCCTTTCTTTTAGCCATTTTCTTATCGTATTTTGTAACTATCTTCTGTGTGCTGTCATTCTTTGTATTGTTATTGCCAGCCATTTTTAATCCTCCTGATTATTTGATTATTAATATTTATATATATTATTAAATATTATTCAAAGCCATTAGCTTCTTTAATTCTGTCAAGCTTTTCCATCCATACAGCAGGACTTGCATCACTTGGCATTCTTAAATCCCCTCTTGGAGATACTGCAACCGAACCCACCTTTGGTCCGTCTGGCAGGCAGGAACGCTTGAACTGCTGTGCAAAAAATCTCCAGGTAAATGTTCTTAACCATTTGTAGATTACAGCAGGGCTATAATCATTTGCAAATGCAATATTAGCTATTCTGAATAACTTTTCTGGTCCGACTCCAAACCTTAACATATGATACATAAAAAAATCGTGAAGTTCGTATGGACCTACAAGATCTTCCGTCTTCTGATGTATTGTTCCATCTTCATTAGGTGGAAGAAGCTCTGGACTTACAGGTGTATCTAATACGTCAATAAGCACCTCTGATAATTCTTTATTAGCACAGGTATCAGCATAATATCTTACAAGATGTCTTACAAGTGTCTTTGGAACAGAAGCATTAACTCCATACATTGACATATGGTCGCCGTTGTAAGTTGCCCAGCCTAATGCAAGCTCTGACATATCACCTGTTCCTATTACCATTCCGTTAGTCTGGTTGGCAATATCCATAAGAATCTGTGTTCTCTCTCTTGCCTGTCCATTCTCATATGTTACATTATGAACATCTTCATTATGTCCGATATCTTCAAAATGCTGTCTTACAGACTTCTTTATATTAATCTCTCTTAATGTACAGCCAAGCTTTTCTGTCATCTTAACTGCATTATTATATGTTCTGTCAGTTGTTCCAAAGCAAGGCATCGTAATACAGTTAATGCCATTTCTGTCAAGATTAAGAATATCAAATGCCCTTACAGTTACAAGAAGTGCAAGTGTTGAATCAAGTCCCCCTGATATTCCTATAACTGCACTCTTACAGTTAGTATGCTCTAACCTTTTTTTTAGTCCATATGTCTGTATGTCAAGTATTTCCTCACATCTTGCATCTCTTTCCTTCTTATCATCTGGAACAAATGGTGCTTTATCAAAATATCTTTTTAATTCCAAAGTACGTTTTTTTAATTCAGGGCAGGTAACATATTTATATGCTTCCTTCATATCTTCATCTACATTCACATCAAATGTAGACATTCTTCTTCTTTCCGAACATATTCTGTCAACATCAATATCCGCATACACTGCTTCATTGGTGAACTTCTTAGCCTCTGCAAGCACTGTGCCATTCTCGCATATTAGATTATGTGCACCGAATACTATATCCTGTGTCGACTCTCCATCACCTGCTGTTGAATAAATGTATCCGCATACAAGTCTTGCCGACTGTCCTTTAACAAGCTCCCTTCTGTAAGCTGACTTTCCTATAGTCTCATTGCTTGCAGAAAGATTGACAATAATTGTCGCTCCGTTAAGTGCGTGTCTTATGCTTGGTGGTGCTGGTGTCCACAAATCTTCACATATCTCAATTGCAAGTTTAACTTTATTACTGCTTCCAAACTGACATATCAGGCTTCCACCAAAATCAACATCTTCTCCATCTATATTAACAGACACATTGCCCTTAAAGCCTTCTTTAAATTGTCTTCTCTCGTAGAATTCCGCATAATTAGGTATATTCATCTTAGGCACAAGTCCAATAATATGTCCATTCATAAGCACTGCCGCCACATTATAAAGCTTTCCCATATACATATATGGAAGTCCGACAACAACAGCCATTCCTTCATACTGTCCGGTATATTTCTTTAAATCAATCAATGAATTATATGCTTCATCTATCAATGTATCCTGTAAGAACAAATCATTGCAAGTATATCCTGTAATACACAATTCAGGAAAGCTTACAATTGCAGCTTTATTATCATATGCTTTAGTGATAAGTTCTTTAATCTGCTCTGTATTATAACGGCAATCTGCAACCTTTATCTTGGGTGTCATTGCCGCAGCTCTTATATATCCATCCTTCACTGGTATAATTCTCCCTTATACAATTTTTAATTAGTATATCAAAACTAACAACTATTTACAACGCAAAAAAGTCCAGAGACCGACATTTATAATGCTGATTACACGTCTGCTGGACTTTTTGACACCGTATTTATTATTCGTGGAATGCTGATGAAATCTCTGTTGCGATTTCCTTCATTCCATTTTCTGCTGTTGACATCATCTCTTTTGCACCAGTTGCCGCTTCTGTCATCATCTCTTTTGCTCCTGTGGCTGCTTCTGTCATAAGATTTTCTACTGTACTCTTGTTATTATTTCCTGAACCAGAATTACTCCCGCTTTCAGAGTCATTCTTTGCTCCACAGCCAACAAGAACTGCCATAACTGTAACCATCATAGCTCCGATAATGAACCATTTTAACTTAGACATAAATCCTCCATTCTTATGCCTGCCGCATAATATTATATTTATGAAATAAACCAATATAAGCGTATACAGCCATTGATAATGGTATCATTAATAATGGTATATACGCTTATATTCATATAATATTATGTCCCTGTTAAAATCTATTATTCATCATCAGGCTTTTAACTGATGACTTAAATACTTGTATAACACAACTGTTATAACACCGTCAATAACAGCTTTAATCACATTAAATGGTGCAACTGCCAATGCGACAAATGAGAATACATCTTTAATTGAAGCATTAACCTTTGTTCCCATAGCAATCAATGTATCCATAGGAAGACCATAAAGTTCTGAATACTTAGGAAGCAGATACCACGCATTAAGTGCCATACCAGCTATTACAAGTATTATTCCACCTATTGCAAGTGATACTACTGCCATCTTTCTTGTCTTTTTAATGTGATAAATTATAGAAGCCGGCACAACATACATACAGCCAAGTATGAAGTTAGCAAAATCGCCAACAAATGCTGTTGTAGTTCCTTTCATACAGAAATGAAGTATTACCTTAACTGCTTCTATAACGACTCCTGCGCAAGGTCCAAGCATAAATGAACCTATAAGCACAGGTACTTCGCTGAAATCAATCTTATAAAAGCCCGGAGCTATAATTGGAATAGGAAAATCAAAGTACATAAGAATAACCGCTATTGCTGACAGCATAGCCATAATAACTGTTTTATTGACTTTCGTATTCTTTGAAGCGAATTTAACTCCGTTTCTTTTCTCAATAAGCACTTCACTTGCCCTTGCAATCACAAATACTATAACCATAAGAAGAAGTGATATACCTACAAATTCAATATTCTTACGAATGACATCTAGTAAGTTACTCATTATTGTTCTCCACTCTTAAATAATATTTATACATATACCAACAGTTATTTAAGATCTGAAATATTACCTACACTTACACGTAATACTCTGTGTCCTTCAAGAAGCTTATTCTCTATTCTTATGAATACAACAACTCTTATCTTCTCACCTGTCTTAGTCTGAAAATAATGCTCATAGCAGGCATATCTCTGATCAATAAATGTCTCTCGAAGCTCTGTTATTATGCCCTCATAGTCAATATCCGGCACAATATCCTTGAACACAAGACCATTTTTCATATCTTCTTCTGTGTAGCCAAGCATTTTAACAAAACCTTCATCAATCTCAATTATCTTGCCACTTCTCATCTCCATAGCAAAACGTGTAAATGGGAGTTTTCTCATTAAATTATCTGCCATAACTTTTGTCCTCCATAATTATATATTCTGGTCTATTGCTTTTATGTATTTCCAGCTGGGTATTGCATTAATCTTTCCCAGCAGAAAACACATATAACTTTAACTATCAGCTATTTAGAAAGTGTTGCAAGTCTTTCTTCAACCTGTGCAAGCATATTAGAATATTTCTCTAATTTAGCTTTTTCTTCATCTATCTTAGCCTGTGGTGCTTTAGATGTGAACTTCTCATTATTAAGCATACCATTGCAACGGCTGATTTCCTTATGAAGCTTATCTTCTTCTTTCTTTAATCTCTCGATTTCCTTATCAATATCAACAAGCTCTGCAAATGGAATATAGATAACTGCATCTGGAATAACTGTTGATACTGCATCTTCTGGAATACCAGACTTATCAGACTGGATTACAACTTCACTCGCATAACCTAATGTCGCAAAGAATACTTTACCATTAACGAATATATTTCTAACATTCTCATTCTCTGAAACAATATATACAAGTGCTTTACGACTTGGTGCAACATTCATTTCAGCTCTTAAATTTCTTATATTGCGGACTGCTGTCTTAATTGTTTCGATGGCATTTTCATCTTGTGAATAGTTATTATCTTCTGTGTATACAGGCCATGAACTTATCATAATAGACTCTTCCTCATCCTGAATATTACAGAATATTTCTTCAGTGATAAATGGCATATATGGATGAAGAAGCTTAAGTGCATCTATAAGAACCTTCTTTAATGTCCATATAGCTGCTGTCTTAGTTGTATCCTCGTCATTGTAAAGACGTGGTTTAACCATCTCTATATACCAGTCACAGAATTCTTCCCAGATAAAGTCGTTAAGCTTGGCAACTGCTATACCAAGGTCGTACTTTTCCATATTATCTGTAACTTCTTTAATAAGTGAATTCATCTTTGATAATATCCACTTATCTGCCGCTGTAAGATTAGCCGGCTTCTCATCTGTAGCCTTTATCTTGTTGTCTGGGTCATTCATCATTATGAATCTTGAAGCATTCCATACTTTATTGGCAAAGTTACGGCTTGCCTCAACTCTTTCCCAGTAGAAACGCATATCATTACCAGGTGCATTACCTGTGATAAGTGTATATCTTAAAGCATCTGCACCGTACTTATCAATAACTTCAAGTGGGTCTATACCATTTCCAAGTGACTTACTCATCTTACGTCCCTGTGAATCTCTTACAAGTCCGTGGAATAATACCTTGCCAAATGGCTTCTTACCCAGCTGCTCATATCCTGAGAATATCATTCTGATAACCCAGAAGAATATAATGTCATATCCTGTTACAAGTACATCTGTAGGATAGAAGTAATCAAGCTCAGGTGTATTATCCGGCCAGCCAAGTGTTGAGAAAGGCCAGAGTGCTGATGAAAACCAAGTATCAAGTGTATCTGGATCCTGTTCCATATTAGAGCTTTTACACTTAGGGCAGGAACATACCTTATCCTTAGATACTACCATCTCACCACAATCCTTACAGTAGTAAGCAGGTATTCTGTGTCCCCACCATAACTGTCTTGATATACACCAGTCTCTTATGTTATCAGTCCAGTTAAAATATGTCTTATCCATAGAAGCTGGAACAAGTTCAATATCGCCATTCTTAACGCCTTCAACTGCTGGCTTGATAAGCTCATCCATCTTAACGAACCACTGCTGTTTAATCATAGGCTCAACTGTTGTCTTACATCTATCGTGTGTACCAACATTATGAACGTGGTCTTCAACCTTAACTAAAAGTCCCTGTGCATCAAGGTCAGCTACCATAGCTTTTCTTGCTTCGTATCTGTCCATACCGGCATACTTTCCGCCAAGATTGTTAATTGTAGCATCATCATTAAGTATGTTAATCTCTGGAAGGTTATGTCTTTTACCAACCTCAAAATCGTTAGGATCGTGAGCCGGAGTAATCTTAACAACACCAGTTCCGAATTCCTTATCAACATAGCTGTCTGCGATAACAGGTATCTTTCTATCTGTAAGTGGAAGGTATACTTCCTTTCCAATAAGATCTGTATATCTTTCATCATCCGGATTAACAGCAAGTGCCGAATCACCAAGAAGTGTCTCTGGACGAGTAGTAGCTATCTCTACATATCTTCCTTCTTCACCAACTACAGGATAATTGATATGCCAGAAATGTCCTGCCTGCTCCTCGTGTTCAACCTCTGCATCTGATATAGATGTGTTACATACAGGACACCAGTTTACAATTCTTGAGCCCTTGTATATAAGACCTTTTTCATATAACTTGCAGAATACTTCAAGAACTGCCTTAGAACAGCCATCATCCATTGTAAATCTTTCTCTGTCCCAGTCACAAGATGAACCAATCTTCTTTAACTGGCTTGTGATAGTTCCGCCATATTCTTTCTTCCATTCCCATGTTCTTTTAAGAAAGCCTTCTCTTCCAAGCTCGTGCTTGTCAATTCCTTCTTCTTTTAAGGCATTGGTAACCTTTACTTCTGTCGAAATACTTGCGTGGTCAGTTCCTGGCACCCATAATGCTTCATATCCCTGCATTCTCTTAAAACGAATAATAATATCCTGCATTGTATTATCAAGTGCGTGACCCATATGCAGCTTTCCTGTAATATTAGGTGGTGGCATTACAATAGTAAATGGTTTCTTATCCCTGTTTACTTCTGCGTGAAAATATTTCTTATCGAGCCACTTCTGGTACAATCTGTCCTCTATCTCTGAGGGATTGTAGTTCTTTTCCAATTCCTTACTCATAGTAGTAATCCTTTCTATATCCTAAGAAAACAATCTATTTAACCGATATAAATTCCGCCATTAATCAGCATAACATATCTTATTATAGCATAATATATTATTTTCTTATAATCTCAATCTGTTTAATCATAATATTACCAGCTAAAAATGTCAACACGCCTCTATTTCTTTGATGTTAAATTCACTTCCCTGCAAAAGATATGTATGTGTACTTCCACATTCAGGACATATCTTTCCATATTTTACCGTTTCATATTCAGCCTTGCAGTCCTCACAGTAAGTAACTGCATTTATCTTCTCTATAACAAGCTCAGAATTCTTTAATAAATCTTCCTTCTTTACCGCCCATTTCCAGCAGTCTGTAAGGTATGAGTCTATTACGGTGGATACTTCGCCAAGTTCTAATACAACTTTAGTTATCTCGGATATTTCATTATTCGCGGCTACTTCTTTTAAATCGTCTATTATGTGAAATACTACGCCTAATTCGTGCATTGAGGTGATTGCTCCTTTCTCTGTGATTTTTCTATCTATACCATAATACACTATAGGATAGAAATAGAACAACCACAATACAATCGCTGCCAAAAGCCGCAAAGGCTGTACAGCCTGATTATATTGCAGTTGTTCTTATCTACATAGGAAATTATCCTTATGTCATTATTACTAATTATCCTTATCTGTTATCCAGCTATAAGGTTATTTATTTCTTCTTAAACTTAATCTTTATAGCCTGCTTAGCTCCATAAGGAAGTATGTACTTAAGCTTATCTTCACTCTTTCTCATTGTACTACATTCTGGTAAATCCCTGTTAAGGTGTATTGCATCGAATTCACACTTAGTTGTGCATATACCACAGCCAATACATTTGTTAGGGTCTACTACAGAAGCACCACAGCCTAAACATCTTGCTGTCTCTGCTTTAACCTGTTCTTCTGTAAATGTAAGCTTAGCATCTCTGAATGACTTCTTATGGTCAAATGAATTATCTGTTCCAGGTATCTGTCTTGAAGAATTATCATAGCTTTCTACCTTGATGTTATTCTTGTCAAGTTCTATGAAATCCCTTCTGTTACGTCCTATTGTAAGTGAGCTGTGTGGCTGTACATATCTGTGGATTGATATAGCAGCTTCTTTACCAGCCGCAATTGCATCAATAGCAAATCTTGGTCCTGTGTATACATCTCCACCGATAAATACATCTGGATCTGTTGTCTGGTATGTAAGCTTGTCAGCTTTAACTCTTACGCCATCTATCTCAACCTTTGTGCCTTTTAATAAATCGCCCCAGATTGTTGTCTGGCCTATACTTAAGAATACGTGACTGCACTTAACTGTCTTAGTATCATTCTCATCATACTGAGGATTAAATCTTCCATCTGCATCCTTAACTGATGTACATCTCTTAAGGACAATTCCTGTAACTTTTCCATTTTCTGTAAGGATTTCCTTAGGACCCCAGCCACAGTCAAGCTTAACGCCTTCTTCTACAGCCTCTTCTATTTCTTCTTCTGAAGCTGGCATATTAGCTCTGTCCTCAAGACAGAACATAGATACATTGTAATCACCAACTCTTGTGCTTGTTCTTGCAACGTCAATAGCAACATTACCACCACCGATTACAACAACATCACCTTCAAGTGGGAATTCGTGTGTGCTTCCAGCCTCTTTTAAGAAGTCAACTGCTGACATAACGCCCTTGGCATCTTCGCCTGCAACTCCTGCTTTTCTTGAACCCTGACAGCCTATTGCTATATAAAATGCTTTATAACCCTGCTTCTTTAATTCATCAATAGTGATGTCCTTACCAACTTCAACACCTGTCTTAATGTCAACGCCCATCTGTCGCATAACATCTATCTCAGCCTCAACAACATCTTTTTCAAGCTTAAATGATGGAATACCATATACAAGCATACCACCAGCCTTCTTGTTCTTCTCAAATACAGTTGGCTTGTAACCCTTCTGTGCAAGGTAGAATGCACACGAAAGTCCAGCAGGTCCGCCACCAATAATAGCAATCTTTTCATCAAAATATCCCTTAGTTGCCGGAACTACAGGTTCTGGTATATAACGTGTATCTGCTTTTAAATCCTGCATTGCAATAAACTTCTTAACTTCATCTATTGCAATAGCTTCATCTATTGTTCCTCTTGTACAGGCATCCTCACACCTTCTGTTACATACATGTCCACATACTGCCGGGAATGGATTATCCTTCTTAATAAGTGCAAGTGCATCCTTGTATCTTCCCTGAGCTGCCATCTTAAGATAGCCCTGAACCGCTATATGTGCTGGACAGGCTGTCTTACAAGGTGCTGTACCTGTATCATAACAATTGATACGGTTCTTATCCCTGTAATCTTCTGTCCACATATGTGGTCCCCACTTCTGCTCTGATGGAAGTGGCATTTTAGGATACTTAATCTCGCTTCCGTCCTTAGTACATAACTTCTGTCCAAGCTTTACAGCTCCTGCCGGACAGTATTCAACACACTTGCCACAGGCTACACAGTTCTCTTTAGTTACCTTGGCAACATATGCCGAACGTGACATATTAGGTGTGTTAAATAACTGCGATGTTCTAAGTGCATAACAGACATTAACATTACAGTTACATATAGCAAATATCTTGTCCTGTCCGTCAATATTAGTAATCTGGTGAACAAAACCATTGTCTTCAGCCTTCTTGAATATCTCAAGTGCTTCTTCCTTAGTGATATAATGACCGCCCTTGCCTGTTTCAACAACATAATCAGCCATATCACCAACAGCTATACACCAATCCTCTGGATCATCTGCACAGCCTTCATCATAAGTCTTTCTTGACTTACGGCATGAACATGGGCTTGCTGCATATTTGCCATCATACTTATCAAGCCAGTATGATATCTTCTCTAAAGATATTGCCTCGTTATTCATATCAATAGCTTTCTCTACCGGAATAACGTGCATACCAATTCCTGCACCCCCTGGTGGCACCATAGGAGTAATCTTTTCCAATGGAAGACGGCTCATTCTCTCAAAGAAACGTCCCATCTCTGGATGTTCTTCAAGAACTGTGGAATTCATATTAGTAAATTCAGCACTTCCTGGTACGAACATTGGAAGAACATACTGCTTCTCGTGCTGTGGATTTTCCCAGTTATATTCCAAAAGACCATTAAAAGACATCTGCTCAAGCTGCTTTTCAAGTTCTTTCTCGTCCATTCCTGTAATCTGCACCATCTGCTTAAGTGTCTTAGGTTTACGGACACCCATTTTTAATGCTATATTGGCCTGTTCATCTGTACATATTGGTGCAAGTCCCCAGTATTCCGGACTATCTGCTGTTAATTTCTCAAAGCCAAGCTTAATTGGCACTCTGTCTGTTATCATCTTGCCAAGCTTAAGTATTGGCTCTCTTACCGGAAGTTCCGGATGAGGATTTTTAAATTCTTCTTTACCCATAAATTGTCCTTTCCACCTTATGAAGGCTTTTATCTTCGTTGCTCACGTTAAATAATTATGCTCATTATGATTATGCTTCTTTCCATTCCATAACCTGGTTCTTTAACCAGTCTGTCCATTCTAATATTCCTTCACCTGTCTTGGCACTAACAGGTATCACCTTAGCATCAGAATTTCTTCTTCTGATATATTCCCTGCACTGTTCAATATCAAAATCAAAATATTCCATAACATCAATCTTATTGATAAGCACAACATCACACACTGAAAACATAAGGGGATATTTAAGTGGTTTATCATCACCCTCTGGCACTGAAAGAATCATAACATTCTTTACTGCACCTGTATCAAACTCCGCCGGACAGACAAGATTTCCGACATTCTCAAGAACTACCAGATCAATATCACTATCATCAAGCTCATCAATTCCCTGTCTTGTCATATCAGCATCAAGATGACACATTCCACCAGTATGAAGCTGTATTGCTTTAGCACCTGTCTCAGCAATTGTTATTGCATCAACATCTGAATCAATATCAGCCTCCATAACGCCTATTCTTAAGTCATCTTTCAACTGTTCAATCGTTCTTGTAAGAGTTGTTGTCTTTCCTGCCCCCGGTGATGACATAAGATTTAAAAGAAATACACCTTTATCTTTTAAATCTTTTCTTAAAAGAGCGGCACGTTCATCGTTGCTTTCAAACACGCTTTTTTTCACTTCAATAACCCTAACGTCCTTCACTGCTAACCTCCCTGATTTAATATGAGCTAATAAAGCTGTTCACATATGCCAAGCCATAACAATAGCTTATTACATACTATGTGAATATTTAATTGTCAATAAAAGTCTGACTAAATTATGCCGTAATCAGTCCCTGCTTTTATGCGTATTTCACTATGATAGCAATATGTTAAAAAAATGTCAATTATCAATTCACGAAATCAAACTTTATCATAATAATATTATTATATATGTTTTAAAATAAAAAAGCCAGTGTTATTGATAAAATGCAATCATTGAACGTTACCATTAATTACATTTATCTAAAACACTGGATAAAATATATTATTTAATCAAACAGGATTTCTCTGATTAAAATCAAAGCACTGACAGATAATTGTCCATCTGCTCTGACATTGCAGTGTAGTCCTCATTCATAGCCGCTGCTATCTCTCCGTAAAGAAGCTTTCTTGCTGTTGCAAGCATACGGTTATCTGCCGACTTCATTCTCCTTAACTCCTTTGCTCTGTCATTCTTTATGTTAAACAAAGCTCTTACAAGGTGCATAAGCTGTATAACGTCCTGTGATTTAACCATCTCGTCATACCTGGATGGGTGAATCTTTTCATTGAGTGCCTCATCCTTCTTACAATTCTTAGCACGGTCAATAAGCTTGATACAGGTATCCTTGCCAATTATGCTCCTAATCATAACTTTGTTATTCTCAACTGGCGAATATATAATACCTTTAGTGTCATATACAGGCTGAAGAAAATAATAATCTTTGTCAATTCCCTTTATAGGTGGTCTGCCTATCTGTTCAATCTCACATACACCTACAACTCCATAAACAACTTTTTCATTAACTCCAAACATATAACTCCTCATTTCTGTGTACTTTACTTTACCAACTTGGGTATTATTATACATCAATTCGACAATTTTTTCAAAATGTTTTCTTTTAAAATTCTTTATAAAGAAAAAAATGACTGTGGCATCATATAAACACCACAGTCCTTTAACATTATGTATCAATGGGAATTAATAGAGATTAACACGTCCTGCAACATTGCCGTTAGCAACATAGTAACAAGCATTATCTTCTGGCTTTAAGTACATTTTCAGTTCCTTAATCTCTACATTCTGTTCCTTAGCATCTTCAACTATTCTTGCAACAAGAGTTTCCTCGTCAACCTGCTTATTAGCATACTGGAAGAATAACTCCTTATCAAAAGTATTCTTAGCTGCCTTAGTTGTCTTTCTTACAGCTGGCTTCTTTGCCTTTGCTTCCTTAACAGCCTTAGCTGCTGTCTTAGTTGTCTTAGCTGCTGCTTTAGAAGCTGTCTTTTTAACTGCTGTCTTAACTTCTGCCTCTACACTCTTAGCTGTTGCCTTTACCTCAGCTTCAACCTTCTTGGCTGCTGCCTTAGTTTCCCCGGCTGCCTTCTTTACTGTCTCAACAGTCTTAGCTGCTTCTTTCTTGGTTTCCTTAACAGTTTCTTTTGCTGCTGCCTTTGCAGGTGTCTTTCTTGTAGTGGTCTTCTTAACATCTGCACTCTTTGCTGTCTTAACTTCTGTCTTAGCCTCGTTACCAAAAATGTCCTTAGTTTCCATGATCAAATCCTCCATAAATTAATCATTACAAGTTAAAAAGTTCCTAATTGCATCGGTGGCATTACTCTCATCACTGCCAGTAGCTGTAACTTTAACCTCGATGCCTTCCTTTAATCCAAATGCCATAATCCCCATAAGACTTTTTGCATTAATGTTTTTTCCTTCGCCCTCAATCTCAATATGACTGTCAAACTTACATGCCATCTGAACTAATTCAGCTATTGGATTCTTATGTGCTTTGTTAATGTCTGCAACCTTAACCAATTCTGTCATCGTTAACATCCACCTATCCTTCATAAATTAATTACATTTGTAGAATATACCTCATATACCCTAATAAGTCAAGACCTGCTTAAATATTCTTATCGTTGTATCCCATATGATATAGTTCATTCATCTGCTCATCAAACTTATCTGTAACCTCATAATCAGACGTTATTGCAATTAACTGCTGTATCTTCTTATCGTCAGTCTGGATAGCTGAAATACCACTTATAACCTTATCATACACGCTTTTTAATTCAGTTATTGTGCCTTCTGGTTCAACACCCTCCTGACTTGTTAAAATACCAAGTGCATACGCACATTCATAATTTCCTGTCATTCTGGCATTATCATATCTGCATTTTGTCTGTATCGCTGTTCTTACAAGACTAACAACCATATTTACTCATTCATCTCCTTCTTGAAAGAGCTTATATATTCTTTGATAACATTTTCATCATAATTATTCTCTTTCATAAGAGTGATAAAATGTGAACCAACAATTGCACCATCAATAATATCCTCAAGTGGCTCTACGTCCCCGGCTGTTCTTATTCCAAATCCCATCATAACCGGAACAGGGCTGTTCTTCTTAACTTCCAAAAGATACTCTCTTATCTGCTTATGGAAATTAGCACCATTACCTGTAACACCCATCTGTGATACACAGTATACAAAGCCTCTTGCATTATTAACAATCATAGGTATACGCTGCTTAGATACCGGTGATACGAGCTGTATAAGAATTGGTGCAGCCTCATTTTCTGCAAGCACTGCATTAATCTCTTTCTGCTCCTCATATGGAAGGTCTGGTATAATAAGACCATCCACTCCGCACTCTGCACACATTTCGACAAATTCTTCAAGTCCGTAATGGTAAACTGTATTATAGTACATCATAAACACTACAGGTGTAGTAAGTCCTTCTTTTCTTACCTCTTTCATAAGTGTAAATATCTTTGTTAAGGTTGCACCCTTCTGTATTGCTTCATAAGATGCTGCCTGAATAACTGGTCCGTCTGCTACAGGGTCAGAAAATGGTATTCCAAGCTCCATAACATCTATGCCTGCCTCCTGCTGTGCGAACATAATCTTCTTAGTTGTTTCCATATCTGGAAGCCCTGCTGTTGTATATGTGATAAATGCCTTTCTTCCTTCATTCTTTAAGACTGTCATTTTTTCTTCTATTCTATTCATTATTTGTTAGTCTCCTCTCCATTAAGATATTTCTTTACTGTGTGAACATCCTTATCGCCACGTCCTGAAAGACACATTACTATAAGCTTTCCCTTGTACTCTCCCTGTGCCATTTTGAATACATGGGCAAGTGCGTGGGCACTCTCGATTGCTGGAATAATACCTTCCATCCGGCAGAGTTCCATTAACGCATCCATACACTCAGCATCTGTAATTGATACATATTCTGCTCTTCCTGAGTCTCTTAAATATGCATGTTCTGGACCTACACCCGGATAATCAAGACCTGCTGATATACTGTGGGCAAGCTTGATATTACCAGCCTCATCCTGTAATAAATATGACTTCATTCCATGAAGAACGCCCGGTTCTCCAAGTGCCATAGCAGAAGCGTGCTTTCCTGTATCTATTCCAAGTCCACCTGCCTCAACACCGATAAGCTTTACATCTTTATCATCTATAAAATCAGCAAACATTCCTATTGAATTAGAACCGCCGCCAACACAAGCAACTACTGCATCAGGAAGTCGTCCTTCCTTTTCTAATATCTGTCTTCTTGCCTCTGTTGATATTATTCTTTGGAACTCTTTAACCATTTTAGGATATGGATGAGGGCCTACTGCTGAACCGATTATATAAAATGTATCCTCTGCTCTCTCAGCCCACGTTCTTATAGCTTCGTTAGTTGCATCCTTAAGTGTTGCACTTCCTGTCGTTACTGCCTGAACCTTTGCACCAAGCATTTCCATTCTGAATACATTAAGTGACTGCCTTTCTATATCTTCAGCACCCATATACACTGTACATTCCATTCCAAAAAGTGCTGCTCCTGTAGCTGTTGCAACGCCGTGCTGTCCAGCTCCTGTCTCAGCTATAACCTTAGTCTTTCCCATTCTCTTAGCAAGAAGTATCTGACCTATAACATTGTTAATCTTATGTGCTCCTGTATGGTTTAAATCCTCTCTTTTAAGATATATCTTAGCTCCATACTTCTCGCTTATTCTCTCTGCATAATATAAAGGTGTTTCTCTTCCTACATACTCTTTAAGATAGTACATATATTCTTTTATGAACTGAGGATCTTTAATAGCCTCATCAAATGCCTTCTCTAACTCATTAAGTGTATTCATCAATGATTCAGACACATACTGTCCGCCAAACTCTCCATAATATCTGTTATCCTGCATAATTGTTCCTCTTTTCCTTTAATTAAATATTACACCCAGCAAGCTTTGATAAGCTTTTCTGGCTTTATACCATAAATCTACACTGTTAATTATTAACAGTATTTATAAATGCTTTGACTTTACTTTCATCTTTGCCTTTAATAAGCACATCTTCATATTCAACACCAGAGCTTATATCAACAACATCAGGCTGTACGCATTTAACTGCCGCCGCAACATTGCCACTGTTAAGACCTCCTGCAAGAAATAACTTCTTTTCTGTTATCTCAAGCTCTTTAATACTGTTCCAGTCAAACGTCTTACCTGAACCTGGAACACCTGCATCAAGCAGTATTCCTGCAACTTTATCAAGCTTCTGACATTCATCAACCTGTTCCTTAACTGTATTAATTATGTCGTCAGTTTTATCTGCATTATTGCTATCTGATATATTAACTGCCCTTATAATTGGAATTGTGTCTGCCTCATATACAGCCTTTTCAAGTGTGCCGTGAATTTGAATATAATCAAAACCTGCTTCCTGTATTTTATACAACTGTTCCACTGTTGGTGACACTGTAACAGCTACAGCTTTTATGTCTGATTTTTTCAATATATCAACTATTATCTTAGCTTCTTTTATCGTTACATCTCTTTTGCTCTTTGGATAAAATACAACAACACCGCCATAATCAGCACCATATTTTATAAGAAGTCCCGCGTCTGCTTCACTTGTAAGCCCGCATATCTTCACTTCAACAGGAGAAGCTATTTTTTTGCCTTTAAAAGCTCCTTATCGTATGTATCTTTAAATTCTCTTATAAGCTCTTTAGGATTAAGTGCTTCCATAAGCACTGTTCCGCAAAGCAACGCATCTGCCCTGCTGTCAGCAAGCGGCTTAACATCTTCACTGCCTTCCACCCCGCTCTCAGATACAAGAATCTTTCCTTCTTCTCTCATCTTAGGTGTCACCATATCTGAAAGCTTCTTAGTTGTATTAAGATTAACTTCAAATGTCTTTAAATTACGGTTATTAATTCCAATAATCTTAACGTCAAGATTTATCATACGCTGCATTTCTTCCTCATCGTGAACTTCACACAGCACATCAAGTCCAAGACTGTATGCCAGATCATATAACTTCTTGAATGTCTTATCATCAAGTATTGCGGCTATCAAAAGAATTGCATCTGCACCTATAACTTTAGCTTCATATACCTGGTATTCATCAATTATAAAATCTTTTCTTATAACCGGAAGATTAGTCAGGCTTCTGATCTGCTTAAGATATTCTGTGCTTCCATTAAAATGATCTTCCTCTGTAAGACACGATATAGCATCTGCACTCTCACTATATTGTCTTATTCTTTCAGTCAGGTCTATCTTATTATCCATCTTTCCGTGGCTTGGAGAAGCCTTTTTAAACTCTCCTATTATTGATAAACCCTGCTTTCTTAAGGCATCATAAAAACTTATGCTCTGTCTTTTTAAATTAAGTGCTTCCTGCTTCATATCCTCTTCACTTATAGCATTTTTATGTTCTACAAGTCTTTTCTTCTTATCTTCTACAATAACGTCAAGAATCATATTATCTCCATTTCTACACATTTATTAATCAGATATTGCCATTAACAAAATTCTCTATCATTCTTTTTCCGTGTTCAGTATATATTGATTCAGGGTGGAACTGTAAACCGACAACCGGATATTTCCTATGCTTAACTGCCATAATCTCTCCGTCATCAGTTCTTGCAATTACCTCAAGCTCATCTGGAAGTGTACCCTCTATAATCGCAAGTGAATGATATCTTGCAACCTTTACAGGCGATGGAATTCCTTCAAATATACTGCTTCCATTATGAATAACCTCTGACTGCTTGCCGTGCATTAACTGCCTAGCATATGAAACTGTTGCACCAAATGCAACACCTATGCTCTGATGTCCAAGGCATATGCCAAGTATAGGTTTCTTACCTGTAAAATGCTTTATCACCTCAACACTTATGCCTGCCTCTAAAGGGCTCTTAGGTCCGGGAGATATAACTATTGACTCTGGATCTAACGCTTCAATCTCCTCTATTGTTATCTTGTCATTTCTTACTACCTTTATATCATTGTTAAATATACCTATAAACTGATAAAGATTATATGTAAATGAATCGTAATTATCAATTAAAAGAATCATAACTGTTCCTCCTTAACAAGTGTCTTGGCAAGTGCCATAACTTTATTACAGCACTCCATATATTCAAGCTCTGGCTTAGAGTCTGCTACAATTCCAGCTCCTGCCTGAAGATATACATAGTCACCTTTCTTTATCATAGTTCTTATTGTAATACAGAAATTCATATTACCGCCAAAATCAAGGTAACCTGTTGCTCCTCCATAAAGACCTCGTCTTACAGTTTCCAATTCATCTATAATCTCCATAGCCCTTATCTTAGGTGCTCCGCTTAATGTACCTGCTGGAAGGAATGATGATACAAGGTCAAGAGGATGATATTCTCCATTTCTTCTTCCCTCTACCAACGATACTATATGCATTACGTGTGAGTATCTCTGCACATTCATAAACTTTGAAACTCTCACTGAACCTAACTCACTTATCTTACCACAGTCATTTCTTGCAAGATCAACAAGCATTACATGTTCTGCTCTTTCCTTCTCATCACTAAGAAGCTCATCTTCTAATGCTATATCTTCCTCCTTAGTTCTCCCACGTCTTCTTGTTCCAGCTATAGGACAGGTATATACTTTAGAATCTGTCTGCTTTACTATCATCTCTGGTGAGCTTCCTATTATTTCAAAATCCCCAAAATTATAATAATAAAGGTATGGTGATGGGTTAAGCTTTCTTAACTTCTCGTAAAGATTAAAACCTGTCTGTTTTGTCTTGACTGTCCATCTCTGTGATAATACTGTCTGGAAAATGTGTCCTTCTTTTATATAATTCTTAATCTTCTCAACCTTCTGGCTGTATTCATCTATCGTGTCCGATTTTTTCACAATCTGGCCATCAAGCTCCATATCAATCTCTTCGTTATGATATTTACCAACGCCTTCTCTTGCTGTCTTTATAAGTTCCTCAGCTTCCTTTAATGCTCTTGCTCTGCCTTCTTTGCTATCTTCATCAAGAACTACTGCTGTAAATGTTTCAGCCTCGTGGTCGATTGCTATGAACTTTGAAGCTAACATAAGCTGTATTGTTTCTATGCCTATCTCATCTTCATTATCATCTGGGAGATTCTCTGTATATCTTATATAATCATATCCAAGACTTCCAACAAGTCCTCCCATGAATTCAAGTTCTTCTGCATCTTTTATTATTTCAAATTCATCGAAATATTCCTTTAATCTTACAAGCGGATTACCTTTTCTTACTTCCCTGCTTCCGTCTGATTTAGTAATTACAAGACTGTCCTTATCTGACTGGATAATCTCCTGTGGGTCAACTCCCATAAATGTGTATCTGCCATTTTCCTTATCATTACTCTCCATAAGAAAGCCCTTCTTTTCTCTTCCAAGCCCCTTATAAAGCTCAATAGCTGATTCATTAACAATACTTACTGTCTTTTTGTATGCTTTTAATCTTCTCATACACCAATCCTCACTTCTTATTAATCTTCCTGTCAGATATCAGACTTTTTCTTATCGCTTATAACTTATTATGTAAACAGATATTCCTATCACACAAAAAAGTCCCCGACAGGACATTCCTGTCAGGGACGATAAATCTCGTGGTGCCACCCTTATTCACAAGTACATTCAACTACATATCATAATATATTATATCACTTATGCTGTGCATATTATATACACATCAAATGCTTTACAAGCCTTTAAGTGAAACCGAATAATTCATATTACTATTATATGTATATACAGCATATATGGCAATCATATACAGTGTTATAATTATAATATAATTATAAACCGTTATACATATAATGTTATTAAAATATACTTATCTCATTATCGGATACTATTATATCCTCCCTCTATAACGTGAGGACACGTCACAGACTACTAGGCCGTTACGCTGTTAATCCATGCATCTCCCAAGCCCATTCCTTTATGACTCCCATACCGGCTTTCCATCACCGCCAGCTCTCTGTAATGTTCCTTCATAAAGTACTATCTTGTTCGCAGACTTTAGTGTATTAAAATGTTGAAGTTATGATAGCACTAACTAACTAATACGTCAACCCCAAAAATTAAATTTTCCACTACATTAATTTCTCAACTACATCAATATTTCCAATGGGCATTTCTGTATCATTATCTTCTTTTTCTTCCCAGCCCTGTGCATTTTTATTTTTATTATTAGCTTCCTTTTCCTTTGCCTCTTTCTCTGTATTAGGAAGTGCTTTATACTCGTCAGACTTTCTGAACTCCTTATATACATCATCATATGCTGCCATAATTTCTTTCCTGGCTGGGTCATCCTCACTTATTCTTGACATAGCCTGTGTATATATGTCTGCCGCTTTTTCCTTTGACGTAGCACTTTTAAGTTGTTTCTTTAACGACTCTCTTAATACCTGAACCTTTGCCGCCTTGGCATAAGTCACAGGGTCGTTCTTTCTTAAATACTGCATTTCGTCTGCACTAAGCTTCTTACCCGACTCTAACTTACGGTACAGCTTCTGTACGAATTTCTTTTTTTCTTCTTCACTCATTCCGGTTGTCGGGTCAAATATAGCATCAACCGCTTCCTTTAACTGCAAACCTATAGATAATGTATCAATCTTAGCACTCTCATCCTCATTTTCTGCATAATCTTTTCTGTACTTTTTAAAAAGATTATTGATAAGCCTTGTAGTTTTATTAGTGCTTTGGGCTTTATTATTGTTGTACAATGCCATACGGCAGCTATTTACTGCTGAGTTAATCTGTTTGTCTTGTGTATTCATACTTACCTCCCTGGACATTTAAAAAAAGAATGTGCAAAGCACATTCTCGCGCCGAGTGCGGTCGCTTGCGACATACTACATCTTCGTGCGAGTGCGCATTATCGGCACATAGTGCCTTTTATGTAATAGGGAATTCTATCGGAATTACCTATTACATAAAAAAGATGGCACTTATAAAAAGTGCCATCCGTAGCGTATATTTAACATCCGTGTTATTATATATTTCATTGGTCAGCCGTATAAGCTTACGGCTTATTATTTACGAATAATATATCGTACAAAATATATAATACCTTAATATTAATACATAAAATAATTATAGCAGAATTTTTTTTAATATAGTCTTTAGCCACTCAAGATTACTTTTCAGGTAATATAATTACAAAAGAATATCTTTAAGCTCTTTAAAGCTGTCTATTACCCCAACATATAAAGAAGGTTCAACTTCACCAAAACCATACTCGGCATATATAAAGTCTATTTCAGCTTCCCTTGCCGCATTGGCATCACCTGCTGTATCACCGACATATACCGGATTGCTAAGATTATTTCTTTCTATAAGTGTTCTGTTGCTTACTGCCTTTGGTGCTCTTGTTCTGCCCCAGCACTCTGTATCACTAAAATATTTTTCAAGCTTATGTGCCTTTATAAATGCTTCAATATATCCGTCCTGACAGTTGCTTACTATATACAATGGATATTTTGTCTTAAGCTCTTTAAGTGTTGCCTCAAGCTCTGGAAATAACACTCCACCCATCTTTTCAAGATATCCATTTTCAAATTCGCACAGCTCGTCCATAAGTGCATTTCTTACTTCTTCCTTCTCATCAGGAAACAGCTTTGCCGCAATATCATACATAGGAAGTCCCATACACTGTCCCAGTTCTTCTATTGTTATAGGCTCTCTTACTATCTCTTTATGTCTGTCTAATATAATATTCCACGCTTCACATATAGGCTTTGATGAGTTCCATAATGTTCCGTCAAGGTCAAATATTATGCTGTCATACTTGTTTTTTAAATCCATATTCTTCTCCATTTTAATCATCATTTCTGTTCCTGCTTTGTGCACATAACGATTTTAATTCATAATATTAATTCATAAATTACGCATTTTCAAGACATCTGTCTAACTCTGCAAGTACTCCTTCAAGCTGTTGTTCATTAGTTATATCATATACAATAGAAAAACAATCCTTTGCAAGTGCATATTCCTTATCCTTAAGCATTAACTCTCCAACCCTGTATACAATACCGATTGTCTTAGAGTCCGGACCCGGCTCAACATTTTCTTTATCAAACATTGCCTGCATTGTGCGGATATCATATTCTTTATCATCCTTAGTTACGCCCTTATCTTTGGCTTCCTTAAGTGCATTTTCTATATAATTAAGTTCTGAATCTGCATTATCTGTGTGGTAATAGATATTACTGTATGTGTAGCACGCCTTCGCCATATCTGTATTGTATGATGAAAGGTAATAAAAGCCCATATTTCTGTAATACCTTGCCATAGTTGCCCTTGTACAGCAAAATCTATATGCCTGCTTAGTGACATCAAGGTATCTTGACATCATATTAAGGTATTTGTAACATTCTGCAAGCCCAAGATATGAATCCAAATCAACCGGATTCCAGCATAGTGCTTTCTTGTAGGCATCTTCTGCCCTCTTGTACTTTTGAAGCTTCACGCATAAATCAGCATAAGTCCTGTAATATTCTGCAATTGGAAGCTCTGGCATAAGTATTTCTTCCTGTGGCTCAAAATAGCACGCGTATATATAATATTCCATAATATGATTAGTACACAGCCATATTGTATCCGTACCTTCTGACTTTCTTACATTAAGGTCATTATCCAGCATACCAGCTTTTCTTTTATCTTCGTATTCAAGCTCTATGACATCTAACACCTTCATAAGTATATCTGCCGCTTTATCATAATCTCCTGAATTAAATACTTCCTCATAATCTCCATACTGACTCTTTAATTCATTAAGCTTTGTATAATCCATTTTAACTTTTCCCTTCCCGGATATTATAACTTTTAATATCTTTTCTTGTAATTCTGGCTTTTTTCTTTTCTTGATATTCTGCTACAAGGATTGCTATGCTTCTTTCCGGTACGCATACGCTTCTTGCTTCTTTATCAATAAACGCTTTATCCTGCCCATCATTCGTGGCTGCTATTATCTTAAAGCCATTGTTTCCCTCAACCTTTGGCAGGGCAAGATTGTGCTTTTCCCAATGCATATTATAAGCTATGTATATAAGACTTCTCGACTTATCATCTGAGTAGGAATTGCAATACATAATTCCTATCTGCCTGCAATAATTCTCCATATCAGCATACCACGCATTGCCTCCGTGATATGACATATCTGGATAGCCTAATGATTTGGAGTCACTTAACGAAAGACTTTCCCTGCTGTGAAGAATACCATATTTCTTTCTTAAGGCAATAAGCTTCTTAGTCCATTCCAATATCTGCATTGAATCATTGCTTGTTCTCCAGTTCACCCACGAAAGCTCACTGTCTATGCAATAAGGGTTATTATTTCCCTGCTGGGTGTTCATAAATTCATCTCCCGCAAGAATAAGCGGCGTACCCTGCGATAATATAACCATAACAAGAGCATTTTTAATCTGCTTAATTCTTAACTGTCTTACCTTAATCTTTCTCGTACTGCCTTCTTCGCCGCAATTCCAGCTGAAATTATAATTCTCACCATCTCTATTATTCTCGCCATTAAGCTCGTTATGCTTGCGGTCGTAGCTCACCAGATCATACAGTGTAAAGCCATTATTACTTGCCACATAATTGATAACCGCAGCATTATATGGATTAGCACCTGCCATATTAATAAATGGCCTTAACATATCCTCATCACCTTTTAAATAACGCCTTATCGTATTCTGTGCATCATTATTACAGCTTGCCATATGCTTATATGTACCCCTGTATGAATTCCAGCCGACAGTAATTATCTTTGTATCTGCAAGCTGTGGATCTGCTGCCAGCACATTTAGGGAATGTTCATCACAGTACAGGTGCACTCCGTCTATATGGTATTCCCTTACCCAGTACCTCACGCAGTCAAGAATATATGCCGTTTTAACACCGTCAAAGAAGAATTCCATCACAACTTCAATTCCGTTATTATGCAGGCATTTTACCATATTCTTGAATTCTGTCGTGTAATCATTATATTTACCTGCCTTTTCACTAATATTATCCTCTGCTGGTATACTGTAAGATGCCTTAGGTGCATAATAAAATGCCTTGGTATAGCCCCAGCAGTTAAGCTTTTCTGCCTTTTTAGTAACAGTATTATTATAAATGCTTCCTTTTATCACACCATATCTTAAATATTCACTGCTGTCTATGAATTGAGGAAATCTGTATGCCTCATCAAATTCATATGCCGGCATAAATTCAAGCGTAGTAATACCAAGTTCCTTAAGATATGGTATTTTCTCTACAATCCCCTTAAATGTCCCCTTTGCCTTTACCTTTGATGACCTGCTTTTTGTAAATCCACGCACATTAAGCTTATAAAAAACACAGTCATTATATGGCAGATGCAGTGGCACATCACCTTCCCAATTAAAGCTTTCAAGCTTTACCGGACTTAAATGTAATGTATTTTCCCCCTCAACTCCAAATACTTCACAGCCTGTAACCGCCTTGGCATAAGGATCAACAATATATTCATCATCAGCCTTGTAACAATACAGCATTCTCTCTATATTATCATCACACACACATACAGAATGTACTGTCCCCATTCTTTTTTTTAACGAAATTTCCTCTTTTAATTCAAGAGTATCCCTATCAAAAAAGCATAGTTTTATATCCGTATCCGTACTACAATCATAAGCAAAATTATATCCATTTTCTATCCTGTTACACCCCATAATACAAGGGTTACCACTCTCACATCGCATAATATGCCTCCATTTCAACTGTCTTATACTTTATCATAATAATCCAGTATAATCAAATTCTGGAATAAAGCTTTCATCTGCTGTATCGCCCTCTTGTATAAAGCCGTTGACAACACCTAATTCAATGGCATAATCTACAACCTCATCATATTCTTTCTTAGTGACCCTCCTGTTAAGATTATCGTATTCCTTAATTCTGTTTATCGGTGTGTACTGGTTCATAATGCTTATGTATATGTCATCTTTATATGTATCATACAGGTACTTGATTACAGCCTTGGAGTCTTTCACACACGCAGGCAGAAGAAGATGTCTTACTATGACACCTCTCTTCATAATCTGCTCTTCAACATACCCCTCTTTTACGAGTTCATCTTCTGCTGTAAAGAATACCGGCTTACCTGTCTGTCTTATCATTTCTTCTAATGCTTTCTTCGCAGTTTCTGTATAATCTGCAGCATATGAATACTGCTGTGAAAGCCTGCTGTCCATATATTTAAAATCCGGCAGATATACATCCACTATGCCATCTAACATTCTTAATGTTTCAACATTTTCATATGCACTTGTATTGTATACAACCGGTATTCTAAGTCCTTTATTTCTTGCCTTTTCTATTGCCTTTATTATTGGAATTGTAAAATGTGTTGGCGTTACAAGATTAATATTATCAGCCTTATTATCCTGCAGACGAAGCATAACATCGCTCAGCTCATCTACAGATAATTCCTTTCCAACCTTTGCAGAAGCTATATCGTGATTCTGACAGAACACACATCTTAATGTACATCCCGAAAAAAATATAGCACCGCTTCCACGCTCTCCTGATATACAGGGTTCTTCCCACATATGAAGTGCCGCCCTTGCCGCCATAATTTTATCATTCATAAGACAATAACCTTTATTATGTGTTCTGTCAATATTACAACGCCTTGGGCATATATTGCATTTGTTATCTGGCTGTGTGCTTAGTGTCATCATAATCCTCATTTCTGCATATGTTTACTATTCTGCATATCTTTATTGTTCTTCTATTTACTCTTCTTTATTCATAAGCTCTTTTATCTTATTGAATGCGTGGCTTATTCCTCCTACTTCATTAATAAGCCCGGCTTTCACTGCATCTTCTCCTACAAGAATTGTTCCTAAATCCTTTGTAAGCATTTCTGTATTCATCATCATATTCTCTACTTCTTTTTCTTTTGTGTCGCTTTTTCTTGCAATAAATGAGACAATTCTTTTCTGTATGCGTTCAAAATAATCATAAGTCTGTCTTGCACCTATTATATTTCCATTCATTCTCACCGGATGTACTATCATTGTAGCTGTTGGAACAATAAATGAATAATCTGTGCTTACAGCAAGAGGAACACCTATACTGTGGGAATCTCCTATAACAAGAGATACCGTTGGCTTGTGCATTGACGCAATCATTTCGGACAATGCAAGCCCTGCACTTACATCTCCTCCGACCGTATTCATTAAAAATAATACTCCACCTATTGCATCATCATTTTCCACCGCAGCAAGCTGTGGAAGCAGATGTTCATACTTGGTTGTCTTGCTTGCAGCTGGAAGATTATCGTGTCCTTCTATCTCACCTATTATTGTAATTAGCTTAATCTTCTTTCCATTTTTATCCTCAAGCACAACCTGTCCATCTTTATTATCACTATCTTCACTCATATATGTGCTAACTCCTTTACAATATTCCTGACCTTTCATAAAAATCCTGGCCTGTACAATACTATGTCAGCACACCCCAGAACACTTCTGTTAAAGAATGTACTGACTTATCATCTTATAATATTGCCAATATTGTAAATATTATGCCAAATATTCTGTATCCTCAAATATTTATTTTATAATTATCTGGAACCGGTCTATCTTCCTGCCTATAATGCCTGCATAACCGTCCTGTCCATTGTCTGTTTCATTGTCTGTCTGATAAGAATAATAATCCATATTCTTTCTGCTTACCCTGTAATACGCATAATGATATCTTCCGTCTTTTAATGTTGCATATGGTGTCGCTTCATTTATAAGCAATGATGCCGGTGTATAATAATACACTTCAACCGCCTCAATCTCAGCTCCATTTCCTGCATAACCATTATAATAATCATTAATATCTGAATTCCTGCTGTCAACATATGAAAGCCACTTGCCACCGGCATATACTCTGTATACAGCATAACCTTTATCAGTTGATAAGGTTATTCCAGTTATTCCAGTCCCCTGTATTCCTGCATAATCTTCATCATTAACTACCTCAGGAAGCCAGTAACTGCCTCTAATCTGTGCCCTGTAGATTACATTTACATTGGTATCAACATTTACTGCTTCAATTGCAGAACTTCCAGCTGCTTTATCTATACGTTCTATATCCTCTCCGTTATCGTCTGTATCTGGTCTATCTTTAAATGGTGAGCTGTAATCTGCATAAAATATATTGCCATCAAATTCGTGCCCATCTATTAAGTATGCTCCAAACTGCCACATCATACAATCCATACCAGGTTCTTCTATACCCCAGTGTGCAAGCCACATATTAAAACCTCTGGTATTCGCAAGCCGCTCCAAATTTAGTACATTTTTATAATAATTATAGTTAGCATATACGCCTGTCGTATAGCCTTCTTTATCCATAGCTTCAATAAATTGTATACAAAAATTCGTTAAAAGCTCACCATCTTTGTATACATCAAGTCCATTACTCTCCTTGTATCCGTCTGCATCTTCCATATCAAACCATACGCCACGGACAGGACTTCGCCCCTGCAACATTCTTAGTGTATGATTAATCTCCGATGTCACTTCATCACTTGTAAGTGCATAACTGTATATATACACACCATAAGGTATTCCAAGCCGCTCACATTCATTCATATTACGGATTGCCTGCTTATCATCTTGTCCTTCAATATCATTACCATAACCAATTCTTATTATGACACCTTCTATATGCTCCTCTATCCTGTTCCAGTCTATCAGACCATCGTGACTGCTTACATCTATCACAACTGCACTTACGTTAAACACGCTTATGGTAATCATTATTATACTAAGAACAAGCGATACAACAATAGCTGTTAAATGTGCACTTCTGCCCTGTGCTTTATTATTGTCCTTCTTGCTATGTGTAAATTTCGGACTTTTTATCATAAGACATACCACCTCCTTTATATACATATAAAGGATATACCTTGTGTAAGAATACATCTTTAAGCAAGATATATCCTTAATATATGTTATTCTAAAAGGAAGGCTTCGTGCCTGTTAATCAGTCTATATATTCTCTGTTAATTCCACTCTTCATCTCAAGCAGCTTCTCAAATACTTCTTTATTATCAAGTACAATTATACACAGCTTATCTCTTGCTCTTGTAACCCCCTGATACAGAAGCTTTTCTAATATATCATCATTATTGTCTTCTACATCAGCAACTAATTCCCCGTACTCGTTATAACGGAATTTGCCATCTATAACTGTAAGCACCTTATCGAATTCTTTTCCTATATAACGGTAGGCATTGAACTGCCTTGTCTTATATCTTTCATTCATATCTTTATATGACTTCTCATAATCTATGTAAATGTACTGCTTTGCCCTGTAATATGCTTTAAGCTTTTTAAATTCATTAATACTGTTAGCATAGGCAATTGTTACACAATCATACTCATAGCCCCTGCCGTGCTTGGTAAGGTCAAATAAATTACGCACAAATTCCGCAAGTTCTGGATTGGTTCTTATCTTATCTGAAAGAAAATATTTCTCTTCTGATAATTGTTCTATCCTTTTGTCCATTGCCCTTAACTGTTCATGTCTTGATAATACCTGATCACAGTCATAGAACATAATAATCCTGCCGGCATTACATTCCTTAAGCCACTCAAACTGGTCATCGTGCATTCGCTGTGTTTCATCTACAAGCACATAATCATAATCTTTGATATTGTCTTCATTAACAAATTCTTTAGAGGTTATTATTGTAGTATTACTAATGGTATTCTGCAATATATCTATATTAGGTGTCCTTCTGCCAAAATGTATTATACATTTTGATAGTTCTTTGGGAAGCTTGCGCACTGTATCATACAGAAGAAGTGTCTTTCCTGTTCCAGCTTCACCCTTTATTGAATAATATCTGACTTCTCTATTATTAATAAGGCTGTTAAGGAACTTCCTGCTCATAGCCTCCTGCTGATTCGTAAGAAAATACTGGTGTCTTGCAAATCTTTCTGGTGAATTAACTGGCGATATAAGATAGTCTTTAGCCTTGAACAGACTTTCAATATTGTATTTCATACACTTCTTTATCATTCTTATATCAGTCACAAGCTCTGTAAAATCAGCCATGACAAGTGTATATGTATCATCACATAGTTCTAATCTGTATAATGTATTGGTATCTAGAATAAATGTATACGAATATATATTAGTAGTTACTGGACTTAAGTAATATCTGTTTCTTACAAGCTGCTGCTTTATTCTGTCCTCTCCTACATCTTCACTTTTAAGCTCTATATTAAGAATACATTTTCTGTTAGACGAAATCCTTAATAAATCAAATTCCTTGCTTATATGTGCAATCGTATATGAATAGAAATAGTTATCCAGATCCTCTAACCTTGCACCAGCTTTAATCAATTCCCTTACAAGAATAATAAGTGACTCTTTCTCTCTTATCCTTGTCCTCTGAAAATCTTTTCTCCCCGACAAAATATATTCATACTCAGCAAAATCCTCATTATCACTAACTCTTGTGAGATTATAAATATTAATCGAGTTCATACACTCACCTGCCTTTATAGTAAAATAGAGCATACTATACTTTATAATATGTATGCTCTATCAACTCCGGCACTATAGTATATATTAACACTCTCCAATATCCAATAATTATATAACTATCGCGATATTGTAATAGCAATATTAATATTAACACTATATTACGCCGCTATATATTCTACTGTCTGTATCCGTTAGGATTATGGCTCTGCCAGTTCCAACTGTCTTTACACATATCTTCAAGTGTCTTCTTAGCTTCCCAGCCTAGAACCTTAGCCGCTTTAGAGGCATCAGCCCACGAATCAGGTAAATCTCCCGGTCTTCTGTCACCAATCACATAATTAATCTTAACACCTGTTGAACTTTCAAACGCATTAACTATCTCAAGTACACTGTAAGGAGTTCCCGTTCCTAAGTTAAATATCTCAACACCCTTATGTGACTGTGCATATTCAACAGCCTTAAGATGTCCGCAGGCAAGATCTACAACGTGTATATAATCTCTTCTACAAGTACCATCTGGTGTATCGTAATCTCCGCCAAATATTGTAAGCTGCTCTCTTCTTCCTGCCGCAACCTGTGATACATAAGGCATAAGATTATTAGGAATTCCCTGTGGGTCTTCTCCAATCTTACCTGATGGATGTGCTCCAATTGGATTGAAATAACGAAGAAGTATAACTGTAAGCTCTGAATCTGCATTAGCACAATCTGTAAGAATCTGCTCCATCATAGCCTTAGTCCATCCATATGGATTAGAACATGCACCTCTTGGCATAGTTTCAACATATGGAGGCTTCTGTTCTCCATATACTGTCGCTGAAGATGAGAATACAATCTTCTTAACTCCTGCTTCTTTCATACACTCAAGAAGTGTAAGTGTTGTATCAATATTGTTACGGTAATACTTGGCTGGAAGTCTTGTTGACTCACCAACTGCCTTAAGTCCAGCAAAATGTATTACACAATCAATCTTATTATCAGCAAATATCTTAGTCATAGCTTCTTTGTCTTTAACATCAGCCTCATAAGATACAATACTTTTTCCAGTTATCTCTTCCACTCTCTTTATAGATTCAGGACAACTGTTACTGTAATCATCAACTATAACAACATCATGTCCTGCATTAAGTAATTCAACTGCTGTATGTGAACCTATATATCCAGCTCCACCTGCTAATAAAACAACCATATGTACCTCCCAATCTTTCTTTGTAATTATTATAACATACCTAAGACAGTAATCAATGTCAAGAAACAACTATATATGTATTTTTTACTGTTTCTAATGCTTCTTTAAATATCTTTCTTTGAAGCAGCCTTGTATTATCCTCAAACTGCTCTTTCAGTTCATCTGCCTTATTAATATCTCCCAGCCTGACATACATATTATAATCAACTGCAATATTATAACATTCTACAAATGTATAATAATCCTTCTCATCTTCAGATATACTTTTACCAATTCCCTTATTATAATTAACCTTCTTAGAAAGTCCCGCATAATCTTTTTCTATAAAATCATTAAACAGACTCTCTTCTTCATATCCGGCATATCTTCCCTTGACTCTATATATCTCGGCTGCTGTATCTGCTATCGGAGCAATGGATATTATGAGCAATATTGCAGATATAATATATAACAACACAAATGGATTAAACTTTTTCTTTCGCATTATCCGTATATCCTCCTTGTTAGAAGTGTAAGCACCTCTGTCTGATTCATATCCGGCAATTTCGCAATATCGTCATCTGTGAAATCGCAGTAAGCTTTGATAAATAAGTGTGCCTTATCAAGTATATTCTCTGCATAAGACTGACTTTCTTTACTTCTGCTCGTATCAAAGGAAACCAGCCTGTTCATGGTGTCCTCTAAATCCACTATTGATCTTGCAGCTCTGTTAAGACTATCGTCCCACGAATAAGATGATGAATCGCCTTCTGCTTCTTTTATCCCACATATTGCCCTTCTTATTTCAAGATAATCATATAAAATGCTATAGAAGCTGCTCCAGCCATATTTATAATCATCTGTTATAATAATACGGTCTGCTGTTTCATACAGCTCATAAAGTGTTCCATAATCTTCATTATCAAGCAGCTCCCTAAGCTGTATCTGAATTTCATCATTATGTTCTTTGTTATACTTTTTGTTGGAATTCTCCGCCAATCTATATCCCAGCATTGAATTATTAGCTATAAGAGCTGCTGCAAGAACTATTGCAGATAACATAACAACCGCAATTGGTGTTATATTCTTCACAAACCACTTACTATTGCTTATTACTTTGCTTCTGGTTCTATTAAACTTCTTGTCATAGTTCTCCATATCATTGACATGCTTTAAAGCCTGCTCATTAGGAGAACCACAATTAGGACAGAACTTTTGATTAAGCTGAAGCGGCGCACCACAATTATTACATTTCATCTTCTACTCCATTCTTCATAATACTTATCTTCATATGATTGTCCAAGCTTATAATCATAATAACCATCTGGATATAATTCATCTATCTGCTGCCTTATATCATCTTCTGATAATCCAGCATAATTAACCAGGTAGTCTCTGGCATTCTCTACCCACATATCTATTATCTGTCTGTCCTCTTTAGAACAAGTCATATAATTTCTATTAGCATATGAGCCTTTATTTTCTTTCATATTTACAAGGTCAAGAGCATGCCTATAGCCATTCTTAAACTGGTATTCCATTACCTCTGCTTTATCCTGTCCTTTAACATTCTCGTATACCTTTGAAAAAGCATCATAATACCAGTCATATAGCTGTATAAAATTATAATGTTCCCAGCTTGCCATAAGGCTTGTATTCCCATCATAATTTCTTATTATATCTCTGGCTTCTGAATATCTTTGAAGTGTATACAATTCATCAAGTTTAGCAGAATTGTCATCGTACCAATCCATAGCTTTATGAATCTCATTACGTTCTTTTCTTGAATCGTTATACTGCTTATAATCAAAACGTCCTATAGCCACTCCTATTACTAAAGCAGCAGCCGTTCCAATCAATACATATCCTATACTTTTGGCTATGCTTAATAAAGCATATCTTCTTACATTCTTATCAAGATTATCCATATCACTGTTAATCTTATATAAGTCGTTCATATACTTCTTCTCTGAAGCCTCGTACTGCATAGCACCACAATACGGACACTTAATATCCTTACTGCTTATATCTGCTCCACAATTACTGCATATCATACATATCCCCCTTATATTAGAATAATGTCAGCTGGGTGTAGGTTAATATTAATAAATGAGGCCTCCCTATTATACGGAAGCCTCATTTAATATATGTACAGATAGAAACCTTTTAAAATTCTATTCCATTAACCTTAAGTAATTCCCTTGCACTTTCAAGTGAATCCTTACCTGTCTTATTCTTAATAGGTGCAAATTCATAATTACGCTCAACTTCATATGGAACACAATTATCCATCATCTCAACCATATCAAGAACAAGCTTTTCAAACTTATAGCCATTAGGTGTTTCTGGCTTAACAAGGTTATCATTCTCATCTATATAAGGTATCTTCTTTTCTACTATATGTAATGGAAGCTTTCTGTTAGCTATCTCAACAAGCTTGTTAAAACTGAATAAATAATTAAGAATAACTCCAAATCCATATGTAAGCTCGCCATCTTCTCTTCTCATATTGGCAAGTTCTTCTGACATCTCATAATACTCAATAATTGAAGGATGTCCGTTCACCTTACACATTACACCAACCTTCTCGTCTGGTGCACATTTTCTAACAACTTTAGAGCCACAATCTGCTCCTGAAAGTATTGTTGCACCTACAAATGATGGATCTGCAATTCTCTGTAAAATATTATCTACAGCAAATACATTTACCAATTCAATGCCCTTGCTTTCCATATCCTTATCAAGCCCTGCATCAATAAGTGATGTAAACCAGCCACCATTGCCATTAGGTGACATTGCAAGACTGTCAGTACTTTCCATATAAAGCTTACCATTATAATCAACAGATGGTGCCATACTCTGAATAAAGAACTTAACATAGTCTTTATCATATCCAAAGAAGTTATGTTCTTCAAAAAATGCTACTGTATCATTATTGTTCTTATCACTTGTCATAATATAAAGTGGCACATATGCACCTGACTGGTTAACTACATCTAATAAGTTATTAATCAACTGCTCGAAAAGGAATAAATCCTTATTAATACCTACATTAAGTGTTCCCTTTGGCTTATCAAGTCCAAGTCTTGTACCCTGTCCACCTGCAAGTAATACTGCGGCAACCTTGCCAGCTTTGATAGCCTCTATGCCTTTAGCAGTATATTTATCCTTATTAGCTTTAATATCCTTTATCTCAACAGCTTCCAAAGGCTCTACTTTTCTATCAGATGAATTGTCCTCTGCTTTGTGATTAATGCTTTCAACAACACTCCAGTCTATGCTTGCAACCTGTGCAATAAGCTTCTTAGCTGAAACTTCATCAAGAGCCTCAAGTCTTTTAATTACATGCTCCTGATTGTGTTCTTTTAACGCATTAATTGCTTCCTGCTTATTCATTGTAATTCTCCTCATATATTATCAAATGTTATTCTTTTTGATTATACAACTTTTTATAATGTAAAGCAAATAAACATTAAATCCTGTATGCCCATCCATTTACAATGTTATATCTTATACCATTGTATACATATGAACCATTCTTTGAGAAGTCAACTTTTCCATTCTCTATATAGAATTCTCCATTCTCATTGCTGGCTACTCCTGTAAAGTTAAAATTGACCTTACCATTTTCTATTCGCCACCAGCCATTTTCATTATTGGCTATTCCTGTGTAATCAAAGTTGACTTTGCCCCCTTCGATTTTCCACCAGCCGTTTTCATTCTCAGCTACCCCGTAATAATCGAAATTGACTTTGCCGCCTTCTATTCGCCACCAGCCATTCTCATTTGGTGCTATTCCATAATAATCAAAGTTGACTTTGCCGCCTTCTATTCGCCACCAGCCATTCTCATTTGGTGCTATTCCATAATAATCAAAGTTGACTTTGCCGCCTTCTATTCGCCACCAGCCATTCTCATTTGGTGCTATTCCATAATAATCAAAGTTAACTTTGCCGCCTTCTATTCGCCACCAGCCATTTTCATTATTGGCTATTCCTGTGTAATCAAAGTTAACTTTTCCACCTTCTATTCGCCACCAGCCATTTTCATTAGGTCTTATACCTGTATAGTCATATCTTACTTTTCCATTTTCTACATATAACCAGTCTTTTCCATCATATGTAACATTAGTATATGAAGTATCCACTACTCCGTTTATTACATAATAATTATTCCCTGCATAGCTTACAAAGCCTGTATATGTCTTATCTGCCTGTCCATTATTAAAATATGTAAGCGTTCCATTAACATCTCTTAAACCAGTGTATGTATCTTTCTGCTTTACTGTTACTGTGCAGCTCGCACTCTTTCCATTGCTGCTGGTAGCTGTGATTACTGCTGTTCCTGCTTTTTTTGCTGTCACTTTTCCTGCACTATCTACTGATGCCACAGCTGTATTACTACTACTCCACTTTACTGTCTTATCTAGTGTTGTATTAGAAGGACTAATTGTTGCTGTTAATGTCGCACTTTCCCCTTCTGTTAATGACATAGTATCCTTATTAATATGTATACTTTCAATAGGCACATTAGTATCAGCTTCTTTAGCATTAGATGTAAATGCTTTTATACAAAAATTATTAGGAGAGTATTTATATACATTTCCTTCTTTATAAAAACTCTTTCCATCAAACTGACTAACTCTCCTGTCCCATATTATAGTTTCGAGTTTTTCTCCTGTAGCCATACTTGTAGCATCTTCTCTATCAAGCGCTGCCTTATCTGTCGTTACGACAACTGAATATGTTGTTCCCGGAGCAAGCTTAATTGGATTACTCAACTCTATTGTATATATACCAGCATATTGTGTATAACCAGTAGTCGTTGCTGTAACCTGTTTAGTTCCACTAAGTGGATTATTAAGATTGGTCAGATTAGTATAAATATCAACAGTATATTTTACATCTGCTGCCTGTGACATTGATACAGATACAGCCTTTAATACTTCATAATCAATTCCAGATTTTTTCTGTGTTGTAAATACATTAGCTCCAGATAATACATTAGATGATCTATAAGTCTCAATGCCTCCATCCAGCTGATAATTATTGTCAAAGCCATCATTTGCAACAAAATCAAATACCCATGCTGTATTCTCTAAAGAAAACGTATCATATGACATCCAGAAATAATCACAGTAAGAACCCCAGCTATTCCTTATAAGCCATGCTCCATCATTCGAAGGTTTAAGTCCCTCGAAATTATCTTTGGAAAAATTGTCATTCCATCCAACTATCATAACAGCATGACCACCACCTGCCCAAGCTGTGTCATAATAAGTATAACAGTCACTCTTTCTACTCCATGACATATTATAATCTGAATGATAATACATAACACCTACAGCACCATGCTCCATAATTGCTTCTTTAACACCTGATGTATTCTCTTTAATATTAATCTGATATACATTGTGAAGGTGGGCATCTTTATAACTATATGCGAACTCACCACTAAGCCCTTGTTTAATTGTGTCGTTCGCTTTGCTGTAAGGAACTGTATTCTCTGTTGCTCCTATCCATTGAGCCAGTCTTCTTGATGAATACTGATAATTGCCGCCTCTATTAAGATATGAATAATCTGAATTTTCATTATAATATTTAGCTGTATCCCCCACTGTTCCACCAAGTGGGTCAGTTACAGAATTGTATGTATAATATGCCAATGCCAATTCGCTTAAATCTATATTCTTATCAGCTGCTCCATCATTAATCAGATCGAATTCTGCAAGTCCCAGACTTGAGAATGCCCAACAAGTTCCATATGGATTCTGATTACGATTGTCAGGATATTTGCTTTTAATATCTGCAACACTTGACGGATAGCTGGCAGGCAATTCGCTTAACATTCTTGCCATACCATAGTCTTCATATACAGGAGTATTGCCATCAAGTTCACTTGCTACATACCCTGGAACAAATTGGAATTTCTCCACTGATGAACTATCATTATCATCTCCAGCTGCCCAGGATGTATAACTAAATGAGCTTATGGCAAGTACAGTACCCAATACCACTGCTAATAGTTTCTTAATTCTCATACTTATACCTCATTTTCTTCTGTTTTTCACCTAACTTGAATAACTTTCATTAAATATATCGACTTGTATACACACTTTCATAACACACATTGATTAATTAAATCTCATAAAAATAAGGTTAACAATCAACTGTCAACATTATTTATTATATAAAATACAATATATTATAATTATGCTCTATATGCCCAGCCATTTATAATATTATATCTTACACCACTGTATACATATGAACCATTCTTTGAAAAATCCACCTTACCATTTTCTATATAAAACTCTCCATTCTCATTGCTGGCTACTCCTGTAAAGTCAAAGTTAACTTTGCCATTCTCGATTCGCCACCAGCCATTTTCATTATTGGCTATTCCTGTGTAATCAAAGTTGACTTTGCCCCCTTCGATTTTCCACCAGCCGTTTTCATTCTCAGCTACCCCGTAATAATCGAAATTGACTTTGCCGCCTTCTATTCGCCACCAGCCATTCTCATTTGGTGCTATTCCATAATAATCAAAGTTGACTTTGCCTCCTTCTATTCGCCACCAGCCATTCTCATTTGGTGCTATTCCATAATAATCAAAGTTGACTTTGCCTCCTTCTATTCGCCACCAGCCGTTCTCATTCTCAGCTACTCCTGTGTAATCAAAGTTGACCCTGCCGCCTTCTATTTTCCACCAGCCGTTCTCGTTCTCGGCTATTCCGTAATAATCAAAGTTGACTTTACCGCCTTCTATTCGCCACCAGCCATTTTCGTTCTCGGCTACTCCAGTGTAATCGAAATTGACTTTACCATTCTCGATTCGCCACCAGCCATTTTCATTAGGTCTTATACCTGTAAAGTCATATCTTACTTTTCCATTTTCTACATATAACCAGTCTTTTCCATCATATGTAACATTAGTATATGAAGTATCCACTACTCCGTTTATTACATAATAATTATTCCCTGCATAGCTTACAAAGCCTGTATATGTCTTATCTGCCTGTCCATTATTAAAATATGTAAGCGTTCCATTAACATCTCTTAAACCAGTGTATGTATCTTTCTGCTTTACTGTTACTGTGCAGCTCGCGCTCTTTCCATTACTGCTTGTTGCTGTGATTACTGCTGTTCCAGCTTTCTTCGCCGTTACCTTTCCGTTGCTGTCCACAGCTGCTACTGCCCCGTTACTACTGCTCCACTTTACTGTCTTATCACCAGTTGCATTTGATGGTGCTATTGTAGCTGTTAATGTCTCGCTCTCACCTTCTGTTAAGCTTGTTGTACTCTTGTTAAGACCTATTCCTGTTATGGCTATTTCTTTCTGCTTTACTGTTACTGTACAGCCTGCTGTCTTTCCATTACTGCTTGTTACTGTGATTACTGCTGTTCCAGCTTTCTTCGCCGTTACCTTTCCGTTGCTGTCCACAGCTGCTACTGCCCCGTTACTACTGCTCCACTTTACTGTCTTATCACCAGTTGCATTTGATGGTGCTATTGTAGCTGTTAATGTCTCGCTCTCACCTTCTGTTAAGCTTGTTGTACTCTTGTTAAGACCTATTCCTGTTATGGCTATTTCTTTCTGCTTTACTGTTACTGTACAGCCTGCTGTCTTTCCATTACTGCTTGTTACTGTGATTACTGCTGTTCCAGCTTTCTTCGCCGTTACCTTTCCATTACTGTCCACAGCTGCTACTGCCTCGTTACTACTGCTCCACTTTACTGTCTTATCACCAGTTGCATTTGATGGTGTTATTGTAGCTGTTAATGTCTCGCTCTCACCTTCTGTCAATGTTGTTGCACTCTTATTAAGGCTTACTTTTTCAACATCCACAGTTGTTGTTTCATTGTCTGTAAATGCCTTAATAATAAAGTTACCACCATATGATTTATTACTAAAATCATTCCAACCATTATAAGGACTATTTATAAAGCTCTGATTAGCCTTGACTGATGCTGTACACCAATATCCTGCCTTACCAGACTGCATACTGCGTTCATATGCTAAATATGCTGTCTTACCTGAATTACTATTAACTTCTACAACAACTGAGAACTTTTTCCCTTCATTAATATTCACAGAACTGTCAAGCACAACTGTATACATTCCGTCATATGTTGTAACACCGCTTTTCTGTGCCGCAAGCGTTCCACTTTCTGGATTAGTATCATCTGACAGATTAGTATATACACTAACTGTATAATTAAGATTAGTAGAACTTCCTGTCATAAATGAAACAGCCTTAATATTCTCGCTTCCACCCAGATTGGCTTTGGCTTCAAATATATTAGAATATTTATTAGAGCCTCCATATCCCATATATCCATAAAGCATCGCACCATCATACTGATAATTATTATTATAATTATCTGAAAGCTCTGCCTCAAGTGTATACCCTACTGAATATATAGATTTATCATAGTAAGATAAGTAAAAATATCCATCTTTACCATATTCACTGCCCCAGCTATTTCTTACTATCCACGCACCATTACCTTCCGGTTTAGTAGCAAAATTATCTGATGAATAATCATCATCCCAGCCTACAATATTCACCGCATGATTGGTTGTGCGGCCTTCTGGACAATAATATGCTGCTGTTAAACTATTATAATACTTCGTACTCCAATCACTACTCTGATCTGACCAGTACGATATGGATACAGCACCATAATCCATAACTGCTTTCTTAACATCTTCCTTACTTGTCGTGTTCACTCTGTAAAAATTCTGGACGTGTGCAACATCCTTTCCATATGCAAGTGAATCATCCAACTGATTATTTTCAACCTGTCTTACATACTCTATTGTATAAGGAACAACATCCTCGTTAACAGCACCTTCCCAATCAAGAAGTGAATTAGCTGCCATCTCTACATTACCACCATACTGCATAACTGAACCATATGATGTATCAAACTTGTTAATATCACCTTCAAGTCCACCCAATGGGTCATTAACGCAATTATATGTATAATTTACAAGATGTAATTCCGATAAATCTATATCATTAGATACAAGATTGTTCTTTATAAGATTAGTTTCTATCAATGATATCGTAGAAAAAGCCCAACATACGCCATAACTCCCCTGATCTCTTACATCAGGAAGATTAGCAGTTTTATATGTGCTTGGATATGCAGCTGCCTTTGTAATCTCTGTTCCATCTATATAAGAATAATTATCATTAAGGACATCTGGTATTATCTGATATTCTCCATCTAATTCCCTATAACCTGTTGCGTGATAATTTTCATTAATATCTGCTGTTTCATTCTGATAATTCAGATACACATCTTTGCTGTCATTATCAGCGGCAAATGTTAATGCTGATGATGTGACAATCATATTAACCGCAAGAATACCCGCTAATATTTTACTTACATATTTCTTGTTCATATTGTACCTCTTTTCTTTTATACTCTGTATGCCCGTCCATTTACTATGTTATATCTTACACCATTGTATACATATGAGCCATTATTATCTGTTGTTAATGCTATGTCATAAGAATCATCGGCTGAATAGTGTATATTCTGCCATTCCACTTATCAACCCTTACATAATTAGCATAATGACGTGTTGACACAGCTAACTCCTGTACTCCACTGCCCGACACCTGTTGTGCCGGTGTGATGCTTACTGTCCCAAATATAAGCATAATACTTAGTGCTGTTGAACAATTCTTTTAATATTGCTATCAGCCATATAATTCCTCCGTTTCTATTTTTTAATTTTCATATAATTGTCTTATGTAACAATATTAATTTTCACCTAATTTTATCAAACCAATATCTTTATATAAAATTCTTATGCTATTATTCACGTCTACAAGTAAGTCTAATCTTATATATATGATATTATATATGAGATTATAAGTAAACAAAAAATGGTCTATGTTCTGACTTTTAATAACCAGCATTTCCACTAAATATTCAGTAAAAATGCTGATTATTAAAAATAAGTTAACATAAACCAGTTTATAATCTATTTATTCAAAATTCTTTTATCTTGTTCCATATGCAATATTAACATCACAGCCGCCTGCTATACCAGGAACACTTGCTGTACTTGTATACTGCCATATTCTATATCTATAACCTATGTCTGGAACTTTGTCACCATCTGCCCATAATCTACCTGTTTCATAATAAGCGTCCCAATACCAGGCAAGCCATATATCATAGTTTGATGATAACTTATCTGTATCAACATAGTTAAGATAATCATACTTGTTAATATATATCATTGGGTCATAACCCCTGCTCTTAACAGTATCGCAGAAGGCTATGCTCATAGCTGTACGAAGTTCGCTATTGCTTCGTAAATCTGCCGTTCTATAACCTGATGTTGTCTCCCAGTCAAATACAACGGGATATGTAATATTATAACCTGCAATTAAATCGCAAATATAGTTAGCCTCTTCAACAGCTTCTTCTACGGACATTGCCTGTGAGAAGAAATATACTCCAACCTGTAGACCATTCGCAAGAGCTCCTCTGATATTTTCATCATAATAATCATCTGTATAAAGACCACCATCTTCTTTTGTAGATCTTCCTGCTACTTTTACCATTGCAAATTTATAACCTGCATTAGCTACTTCTGCCCAGTTAATTACACCTTCTCCGTTATCATTGTTATGATGAGATACATCTACACCCATAATCTTTTCAGAAATATTATCTTTAGATATAACCCTTCCATCTCTTATACTATACATATAATCATCCTGATTAATTGTTCCTGTATAACTAAAATCAACCTTGCCATCTTTTATAAAGAACTCACCATTCTCATTAGCTGCAATACCTGTGAACTTAAAATTGACTATACCTGACTCTATTCGCCACCAGCCATTGATATTCTCTCTTATTCCTGTGTAATCATATCTGACTTTGCTGTTCTCTACATATACCCAGTCATCACCGTCAGGTATTATATCTGTATAATCAAAATTAACTCGTCCATTTACTATATAAAAGCGACCATTTTCATTATCTGCCAATCCATTATAATTAAAATTAACCTTACCGCCTTCTATTCGCCACCAGCCGTTTTCATTCTCTGCTATTCCTGTGTAGCTATAATCAACCACTCCATTTTTTATATATAACCACTCATTATAATACTGTTTTATTCCTGTGTAATCGTATCTGACTGTACTTTTTTCTATATATACAAGATTGTCTCCATCCTGCATTATTCCTGTAAAATCAAAATTAACCCTGCCATCTTCTATATAAAAACGACCATTCTCATTATCAGCTAATCCTGTATAATCAAAATTGACTACTCCATTCTCAACTCGCCACCAGCCATTTTCATTCTCTGCTATTCCTGTATAACTATAATCAACTACTCCATTTTTTATATATAACCATTCATTATAATACTGTTTTATTCCTGTGTAGTCATATCTGACTTTACTATTTTCTATATATACTAGATTATCTCCGTCCTGTATTATTCCTGTAAAATCAAAATTAACTTTGCCATCTTCTATATAAAAACGACCATTCTCATTATCAGCTAATCCTGTATAATCAAAATTAACTACTCCATTCTCAACTCGCCACCAGCCATTACAATTATCTCTTATTCCTGTATAATCATATTGAGGCACTCCATTTTTTACATATACCCATTCATTCCCCTTCTGTATAATATCTGAGCTGTTATCATAAGCATAAATATTTTTTCCATTTATTAATATTACCCCTAAAGCAATGCCTGCTCCAATAAATATCTTTTTCAAAATACCATCTCCTTAATAAAATTATATTATCATACTAGTTACCTAATAAATTGATACTGTAATCAGCCAAATTTCCAACATTTGTAATAATACCATTTTCACTTTTTCTTGTCCAGTATCCATAACTAATAAAAACAGATGAAGTCTTAAGTCTTCACCTGTTTCTATTAGTTATATTTTCTAACCACTTGTTGATTCATATTTATTATTTAATTAAAAACAGTTTTTTTGCTACTCTTTTATTTCTGCTGAAAATCCACACTATAACTATTGATAATGCTGTTGCTGCAATCATTAATAATATAGTGTATAAAGAAAGACTTCCGTTTATATTTTTTATGTATTTTATTGATGTAGTTATTATTATGATATGAACAAAATATATTCCCATACTTATTCTACTTATATAAGTAAATATATTAGACATCCTCTCATTTATAACATTATCATCAATCCTTGTAAATAAAGCAAATAAACAAGCAGTGCATATTAATAAAAACGGCGAATCATACCAGACCTTATATGCATAATGTGATTCACTACTTAATGAATATAATTGAATACATAATATAATAATATAATTTGCTAAAAAGAGAAATATTAATAATTCTTTTTTTATTCTCAACTTATTATTATATATGTAATATCCTATAAGCAAATAAAGTCCATATGCTGCTCCCATATATGGTATATTCATATCTGAATAAAAGGTTTCTTTAAAATTAAATATTCTGACAAATACATTTAACATAGGTTCTATATATTCAAATATGAATATCGCAAGCATAATAGGACATATAACTTTAAATGAAAAACTCTTAACAATTTTAACTAATAAAGGAATACCTATATACAAACCGATTATCATTGGCATATACCACATATTAACCATCGTTGAATTTTTTAATAATAATAATTCTCTAATCAAATCTCCAAAAATAAATTTTTCATTTAATACAAATACTCCATACAGCTTATATAATATAACCCATATCTCATTGACAACAAATAATGGAAATAGATTATTCTTATAAAACTTAAATATATCCTCATCACTATCTATTGTTTTCTTCAAAAGTAATATCCCTGACAAATATAGAAAAATAGGAACTCCAAGTCTGCCTATTGTAAATGTACCAAACATAAATATCCTTGAACTAATTCCCAATTCCGCAACCTTAACTGACTGCTGAGTATATATCATTTCACTACAGTGACATAATACTACACATAATATTGCAAATGTTCTGGCTATATCTAATTTTACAATTCTATTACTGGTAATCATTTAGTAGCTCCACTACATTTATTATTTTGATATACACGCACTTTTACCATCAATATAGCTGCCCAATTCATATGTAATTTCATACATATTACTGGGAGCATTCTAAAACCTTTACACTCCGAAATCCTTGTATTATCAATTGCTTTTTTAAAACAATTCGTTGCTAACAATTTTTTCATATTATCTTTTTTTTGTTTATTATTTGCCGGATTACTTATATTAAATGTATCATGAACAAGAATAAGTAAAAGGTGTATAAGAATATATTGATTATATGCTTTTTTAACAGCCTGACAATCTTTTTCTACATATTCTAACGTATGATTAATAGCCTTTATATATCTTTGTGCCGTCTCTGGATTATAACTTCTTACTGCTGACTCATTATCTCTTGAATAATGATATAATTCTGTCCTCATTTCTATTGCATTTTTTATACATTGCATATATCTAAATGTAAAATCACTATCTTCTGCAAGTGTAAGCTTTGAATCAAATCTCAAATTATTATTATTAATAATATCCTTATCAAAAAATTTTCCCCATACTGTCATATACTGGGTAGGATTTTTTACCATATTACATCTAAATTCAAGATATTCTTCAACCTTATTATATACAATGGTTTCCTTTTCCACCCTGTCTTTTCCACTATTGTGTCCAAAATGTATAAGCTTCACTTTGCTTATTTCTTTTATGTCTGCAATACTCTTAAATGTATCAGGATATAAATAATCATCAGCATCTAAAAAACATATCCATTGTCCAACAGCGCTATCCAATCCTTTATTTCTCGCATTAGACACGCCCTTTTCACTTTGTATAACCTTAACTCTATTATCTTTATGTGCATATGAACGGCATTTATTGTATGTATCATCTGTTGACCCATTCTCGACAACAATAAGCTCCCAGGATAATCCCGACTGTATTTGTATGCTTTCTATCGCTCTTCCAATATATTTTATAGCATTATATGCAGGAATAATAACACTCACATCTACATTACTCACTTATACTTACTCCTTATTTTATGAGAACTTCATTTATAGAGATAATTAATTTTATATCAGATTTATTTCTCTTATCCAAAAATACTCTCACACTTATCAAGTACAGAGGCAATTGTAGCATCCATATCATAGTACTTATATTCGCCAAGTCTTCCACCGAATATAACCTTATTCTCTGCATCAGCAAGCTTCTTATATTCCTCGTATAACTTTCCGTTCTTCTCATCATTTACTGGATAATAAGGTTCATCACCCGGCTTCCACTCTGATGAATATTCACGGCTTATAATAGTCTTAGGCAGGTCATTGCCATTTTCATCTTTACCAAACTCAAACCATTTATGCTCTATAATACGAGTCCAAGGAGTTTCTCTATCTGTATAATTAACAGCAGCATTTCCCTGGAAATTAGGCTTGTCAAGTGTCTCATTCTCAAATCTTACTGAACGGTACTCAAGTGTTCCAAGCTTATAATCAAAATAAGCATCAATAGGACCTGTGTATACAACCTTATCTGCAAGTGCATCAAGTTCTTCCTTATGCTCAAGATAATCTGTATTTAATCTTACTTCAATGCCATCAAGTATATTCTCAACCATCTTTGTATATCCACCCATTGGAATTCCCTGATATAAAGCATTGAAATAATTGTTATCAAATGTAAGTCTTACTGGAAGTCTTTTAATAATAAACGCTGGTAAATCCTTGCAGTCCCTTCCCCACTGCTTCTCTGTATAACCCTTTACAAGCTTTTCATATATATCACGGCCAACAAGTGATATAGCCTGTTCTTCAAGATTCTTCGGCTCGCCTGTTATCTCTTTCTTCTGCTCTTCGATCTTTGCAGCAGCTTCCTCTGGAGTAACAACGCCCCACATTTTATTGAATGTATACATATTAAAAGGCATTGAATATAATTCACCCTTATAATTAGCTACAGGGCTGTTAGTAAATCTATTAAATTCAGCAAACTGTGTGATATACTCCCATACCTTCTTATTATTAGTATGGAATATATGTGCACCATACTTATGTACATTAATGCCTTCCTGCTTCTCTGTATAGATATTACCTGCTATATTAGGTCTTTTATCTACTACAAGCACTGACTTTCCTGCCTTCTTTGCCTCGTGTGCAAAAATAGCTCCGTATAAACCTGAACCTACTACTAAATAATCGTACATTACATTTTCCTCTTTTCTATTATATATTTTTGTTTGATTTTGATTTTGCTAATAAATTTTTAAAGTAATTAACATTCATTAGTTTTTCTTTCTTATTTTACAAAATATCTTATTCAAATTCTCACTAACAACTTCTTCTTTCATAATGTAAAGCATAACAACATACACACCGAAGAATAACACTGCTGATATTACAAGCTTTATAAACACTCCTGATATAAAATGCTTTACAGCTAATGCTACAACTGTTGATATTGCTAATGCAATTATAATCTTAAAATAACTTTGATTAGAATACAGATATTTTACATCTTTCTTAAGATATACCATTTGTACAATAAGCACAACAAACTCTGCGACCAGTGTTCCAATCGCCGCACCAGATGAACCTAAGAATGGAATAAATATTGCATTAAGTATCAAATCAACTATCGCTCCTGCAAAAGTTGATATCATAACAGCATTTTCATTTCCCATAGGAATAAGCATCTGTATCCCCATAATATTAGTTAAACCGATAAATAAAAGCGTTGGCATAACTATAATCATAGGAACTACTGCTCCGCCAAATGCTTCTCCTGACAGGAAAAGCACGCCTTCTCTTGCAAATATCATAAAATATATCATCATAGATGTTGCCGCAAGCAGAACAAATTTGATTGCTTTCTTGGAAAGTTTATAGAACTCGTCCCACATTTCCTGCTGTATATAATAAGAAGCTCTTGGCATAAGCACTGTTCCTAATGATGTTACAATACTCACAAGAATATTCTTTATCTTTGTTGCGGCATTGTAATATCCAACTTCAACATCATCTTTCATAAATCCAAGCATTACATTATCCAGATTAGTGTATATTGTTGTCGCACAGGATATTATAAAAAATGTAAATACCGGCTTGAAATGCTTTTTAAAATTAAGATTAGATACCTTCTTTGTTCCTATTATCTTCCTTAATCTGATAAAGTTAAACACATTAGATGCTGAAGCTGCAAATATGGAAATTCCTCCATATATAACATAATCATCAACCTTTCTTACTAATACAAACATTGCAATTAGTGCAATAAACTTAAATATTATTGAACGTATTGTTATATATGTATACTGCTCAAGTGCTTTGTACAACCATTCAACACCTATTGTATTAAAGAATATTAGTGTACTTGTTATAAGAAATAGATTTCTGTCAGCTCTTAACCTTGGCACACTTGCTAATGCAATAAAGAATACTACATAAGCAAAAATACTCATAACAACATTAATTATGAATAATTCATACACCGTCTTTTTTAACTTTTCTTCATCATCTCTTACAACCGCACAAGCCCTTATACCATAGGTTGGAATACCAAGCTGTGATATCATAACAAAATACGTTACGACCGAATTAGCAAATGAAACCCTGCCGGTTCCAGCCGGAAGCAATACCCTTGATACATACGGAAATGTAATAAGCGGAAACAAAAAGCTGGACATCGTAAGTATCGCATTCATTATAAAATTCAGTTTTAATGATTTCTGTTTGCTCATAATTACTGCTCTTTCTTTACAAATACACTATTTATTTTATCAATAACCACTCCTATTGGTTTTGATAATTTTTGCAACAGTGGAATATCTTTAAATATATCTTCATCACAGAAAATATACGCTATAAATACATTGAAAGAATGTAAAAGAAAGATATCGTTTATGCAAAAGAATGATATTACAATAATAATGCTTACCATATATATATCACTTTTTTTATATGCTTTTAATAATATATATACATACATCATTACCATTAATAATAAAATGATAATTCCATATTCCATTGCAATACGAAGGTAACCCATATCTATAAAATAAGTTGTATCTGATATTCCATGATTAGCAACTGAAAATCCTTCTACATCAATATGAACACCTAATAATGAAAATCCATATCTTACTATTGCATTTTTACACTGCCATAATCTACCAGAAAGAATGTTATTTAACTTTATCCACAATGTGCTCTGCTGGTTATATAATGGAAGCAGACACGATATAAAAGCACAAATAACAGGCACAGCTATAACTAATTTTTTATACTTATATATAATGTTCTTTAATATTTGTCTAAATCCTGATGATAATTTTACTATTAATAACACAAATAAAACTAATGTTAATACAATAAAACTCATTTTGGTATTAGTATATTTATAAAGGAGTATATTTATAATCTCTAAAGCTATACATTCAATACATGTCATCTTACTTTTTCTTGCATAAATATATAACATTGCAACAAACAAATATAATATTGGTGATAAACTTGACCATAGAAAGCCTAATGAATATCTTGCCCTTTGTGTATCTAATATTGAATTATCAGCCAATCCCATAAATGCACATATAATTGTTATTATTAACAGACCACCTTGAATGATCAATGAACATTTAAATAACTTTTGGCTACTTATGCCATATATGGCACCCAAAAATAAAACCGTAAAGAACAAAAATTTATCTTTCCCTGTCACTACTGTAACGCCTGATATTATTACCAATAATATATAGAAAAACAACATTTCTTTACTATAATTATTTTTTATTATTTTAATAAATATAGCAACAGCAAACATAGCATAACATATATATCTTGCCATCTTTAATATAGTATAAAACTTTGTGCCTTCATTAAGTGCATACCACGCGGTATTAGTAAATGTAATCAGAAAAATATATACACCAATTAAAAAAAACATAAATATATTTTTCATTTTTGAATCATTCTTAATTTTATCAAACACTATTTTATCCTCTCTTTATATTAAATTTCTGCTTTTTCAATATCATCTCTGATTTGAGATATTTGCCTGCTTAAATACTCACCATTTCTAAGTTTTCCTGATATTTTTTTTGCATTTTCTACCATTTCATAATATTGTTGCTCACTTAATTCGTCAAATTTCTTTGAAAAATCATCAATTGAATCAACAATAATTCCTACATTATTATCTTTAACAAACTGAGCCTCTGCCGCCTCACTCCATATTACTACTGGCAATCCTGATACAAGATATAAAGATAATTTGTGTGGATTGTTATATCTAAGATAGTTACCTGTGTTTCCAGTACAACCATCAATTCCATCTCCATCCCACACAAGACCAAATCCCTCATTTAATTTAGAAGGTATCTCATCAGCAGGAAATGCACCTTTGTAACTAATTGATTCAGAATTTAAAATATCTTTATTAAAATTAAGACCATATAAATTAACTTTAACAGACTTATCTAATGTATTAAGCCCCTTTATATATTTACATTTATTCGTATCAAGATTTCCTGCTATATTTATTGTTTTTGAATATTTAATTTCCTTTTCAGCCAGATTATTTTCTGCAAGATAATCAAATATACCCAATTCATATATCTTTTTATCATCTATCCCCTGATTAACAAGATAATTTTTCATCAAACTGTTATGAGCTATAATATAATCTGCTATTTTATACATTGTTTCATCTATATGTTTAAATTCTTTTTCTGATTCTGGAAACATCTTTCTTAAAGAATCCAAATCGTGAATTAAAAATATAAGTTTAATATTCTTTTTTTCTTTTGTCTTCTTTAATATGTCAATATAAAATCTTTTATTTATATATATAGGATGTGGTACAAATAAAACACTGTTATCTTTTATTTTCTTTATTTTTTGAAATTCCAAAAACTTATTCAGCTTAATCAGATATTTATTCCCACTATTTTTTATTTTTAGTGTATATGGTTCTATGCCATTCCTTCTAAATATCTCATTACAATCATTTACCGCTTTTGAACCTGCATTATTTGTTTCTTCCATTTGTATATTTATGTAATATTTGTTAATCATACACTTTTCCTCTATCATTATATTTATTTAATACAATTGTTATTATAACACGCTATATATTTTTTATTTTATATAATTTATAAATTTATTAGTTTCTGTATTTATATCAAATCCAGCATCTATTACTAACTGTGTATATTTATTTCTATCATCACTTTTCTTATTATCATATATAATCTGTGCCCATTTTTTGTCGCCATCATCTAAGGATATAAATTCAATATTACCTGTTACATCTGACTCTTTTGTTATTACATCTTTAGATCCATAACAAGGAAGACCTGCTGACTGTGCTTCTACTAATACTAATGGTAATCCTTCAAAATGCGATGGCAATACAAAAATATCCATAGCCTGAAGCAGCTTATTAACATCTGAACGCACTCCCATAAACATTACCTTATCAGTTATTCCTAAATTCACTACTTTTTCCCTGATTACCTTTTCTCCTTCTCCCTGCCCTACAAGCATTAATACAGCATTATCATCAAGCTTTAAATATTCATTAAAAACATCAACAAGAAATTCGTGATTTTTCTGATACTGAAATCTTCCTACATGCCCTATAACATACTTATCTTCCAGCTTATATTCTTTTCTAATCTCATTTCTAACAGCTTCATCAAAAGCATAATCTTTAGTCTGGATAGCATTGTTAATTATATGATGTTTTGGTGAGTTAATTATATTCTCATTATAAAAATACTCTGATGCCACCATTGAACAGCTCCAATAATCAGTTGCATATTGGCTGAGTCTTGTCTTATTAAGATAGTGGAATATTCCTCTTAACTTTGAAGTTTCATTGCCAGAATTATGTGCATGGATAATTCTTTTCTTAATTCCATATTTTTTAGCATATACAAGGTAATCAATATTAGTTAATGTACAAGTATTATACCAGAACACATCATATTCACCTTTATGTGCTTTAAAGAAATCATCAAGTGCTTTCTTATATGCTTTATAGTCTTTGCTTTTCTGTGGTATTGTGTATATCTTAGACCCCTTAGCTGTAACTTCATCTGCATACACCATATTTTCCCAGTTACATAAGAAATCAAACTGGACATCACTCCAATCTATATTTCTATAATAATTCATTACACAGCTTTCCATTCCACCTGGATTATCTGTCATTCCAAATACTAATACCTTTATGCTCATTATACTATTCCTTTCAATCTACCAGAACTTTTGCACTTTAAAATAATCCCTCATAGTAAATTTGACTATTAAGGGATTACAATAAACTCTATAATATTTTAAAAACTTCCACTATACTTCTTCTTTAAGAATTTAGCGGCAAGAAACGACTTTACTTTCTTGGTTTTATTAATTTTTTCAGTATACATAAATGGTACTTCTTTGTAATTTAAACCATTCTTATTCATCCAGACATCAAAAAGAAGCTCACTTAATCTGCCTGGATATCTAGCCTGAAATGCATCATATTCTTTATCGCCAAGTCTTTTTTCCACTTCAAATAAAATATCAAATAACCATTTGCAATAATTATTAACATTTTCTCTGCTCATAATAAACATATTAAATGCGTGCATATATGTCTTTTTCATATTAGCATCAAATGTTGCAAGATATTCCGGATATAACTCAGCTATAACTTCTCTTGTGCAATCTAATGTTTCTATATGATGAGTGTGTTCATAATGGCTGTAGATTGTTTCAATCATATAATTTCTCTTCTTTGGCACTATTACATCACACTTATCTAACAGGTTGGAAGCTTCCTCATATGACAATATATTATCCATTATATTGTCTGACTTCTTCTTTCCTTTGAAGTGTCTTCTATAATGTGCAAGACCAATATAATCAGCATCAAGATTCTTCCACGCCCAATACAGACCAGTAAGCTCGCAATACATAGAATTCTTAGATGATATGTTATCACCTGTATTATCTTTGGTATAACCTATATCCTTCTTTCTTTCTGCACCAACCTGAACTGGTACATACATTTTATCCTTAGGCATCTCGTATTTCTTATGAGTAGCCACTATTACCTTTATATCTTTTCCCATCATATTCCTCTCTGATTACGTTCCGTGATTCGTAAATACAGTTGCAACTGTCTTGAATAAAATTTTAATATCAAGCATTACGCTCCAGTTGTCGATATACTCCAAATCCATCTTTACAACTTCATCAAAGTCCATAACACTATTTCGTCCATATGCCTGCCACATTCCTGTAATACCCGGCTTCATAGACAGTCTTCTCTTGTGGTGTCCTTTATACTGCTTGAACTCACCCACCGTAGGTGGTCTTGTTCCGACAAGGCTCATATCTCCCTTTAACACATTAATAAACTGAGGAAGCTCGTCTATACTTGTCTTTCTTATGAATTTACCAACCTTGGTAATTCTAGGGTCATCCTTCATCTTGAACATAAGACCATTCATCTCATTCTGTGCCATAAGTTCTTTCTTACGTTCCTCGGCATCAATATACATTGAACGGAACTTATAAATATAAAAATAACGTCCATTCTTTCCTACACGTTTCTGCTTAAAGAATAATGGACCTTTTGACTCAATCTTAATAGCTGGTGCAACAAATATCATCGCAATTGTCATAAATACAAGACCCGCGATAGCTCCAGCTATGTCAATACATCTCTTTACGAATAAAGACTTCCAGCTATATATCCTGTTAGCAAATGTAACAACCGGAATACTTCCAAGATAACCAAGCTTCGCGTCAAAATCCCTGTATACATCTAATACTTCAATCTTAAGATGTACAGTAACACCCATATCCTCAAGTTCCATAACCATAGGCTTGATACGTTCTCTTATGCGATCTGTAACATCTATGTAGACTTCATCAACGATTTCATTCTTAATAAACTTCATCATAGTATGAATATCTGCGACAACAGGAACTCCATTGATATCCTGACCTGTCATATTCTCGTCCATAATTACAATTCCGTCTATCTTTCTTAACCAGTCATCCTTCTCATCTATCTTTGAAAGTGTATTCTTAGCCCTGTCTTTAACTGTAACCATTATGACACGGCTTGCCCTCTTGCTTTCGTTATGAGATTTAAGATACGCCTTAACAAGCTGTCTTGATATATACATAATAACTATTGCCACAATAACTGTAACAATATATATGCCTCTCTGGATACCTTCTGCATCTCTTCTTAATAATTCATAGACAGCGAGTATAGCAGCAAACAGTGCACTCTTGCATGCTACAGACCTGAATTCTTCAAAATAACCTCTGCTTATAAAATCATTCTTGACATTATAAAATACTGCTGTAATAACTGTCGCAACCAGTATTGATACGCAGTTATTATTAAGTTCACTAAAAATCTGTCTGTTATTCATTTCCCAATATAACCCCAGCCAGATTATTCCTGCAACATAATACGATAACACTATCGCTATTGCATCTGTAAAAAATATAAGTATATTCTGTATACTTTCCTTAGTTCTGTTAATATTCGTCATAAGCCCTCTGATAGTATATTATTATTTATGCAATCCAATTAATTATACTATATTCGACATAATTGTCAATAATGTAAAAATCCGTCCCACTCTATTATGTAGAACGGATATAGTTCATATTATTCCACTGTAACTGATTTAGCAAGATTTCTTGGCTTATCTACATCAAGTCCCTTAGCTACACTTACATAATAGCCAAGTAACTGAAGTGGCACAACAGCAAGTGATGCTGCAAAATGTTCATCTATCTTTGGTATGTATACAGTAAATTCAACTGTATCCTCAACTTCATACTTTCCATATGTAGTAAGTCCCATAAGATATGCACCACGGCTCTTGCACTCAACCATATTGCTTATCGTCTTCTCATAAAGCTCACTCTGTGTAAGCACACCAATAACAAGAATATTATCTTCAATAAGACTTATAGTTCCGTGCTTTAATTCACCAGCGGCATACGCTTCTGAATGAATATAAGATACCTCCTTAAGCTTAAGGCTTCCTTCAAGACTGACTGCGTAATCAATTCCTCTTCCTATAAAGAATATATCCTTTGAATTGGCAACCTTTGCGGCAAACCACTGAATTCTTTCCTTATCTTCAAGAATCTTCCCAATCTTATCAGGTATAGTCTTAAGTTCTTCTAAATATGTGCTGTACACATCATCTGCTATCTCACCTCTTACCCTGGCAAACTGAATTGCAAGGCAGTAAGCGGCTATAAGCTGTGTACTGTAAGCCTTAGTTGTAGCAACAGAAATCTCCGGACCGGCAAGCGTATAGAATACATTATCTGCTTCTCTTGCAATTGAACTTCCAACTACATTGACAATGCCAAGTGTCTTAAGTCCCTTATCCTTAGCAAGCCTTAATGCCGCAATACTGTCTGCTGTTTCACCTGACTGGCTTATAACAATCACAAGTCCATCAGGATCTAACAAAGGCTTTCTGTATCTGAACTCAGAAGCGAGTTCTACTCTTACTGGTATCTTAGCCAGATCTTCCATAACATACTGTGCAACTACACCAACGTGATATGCCGAACCACAGGCTACAATATATATCTGCGAAATCTTCTTAATCTCTTCATCTGAAAGATCTACTGCTGACAAATCAAGCTTTCCATCCTTTAATACAGAATTAAGTGTATCAGCAATTGCTTTTGGCTGTTCGTGGATTTCTTTCATCATAAAATGCTCATATCCACCTTTTTCTGCTGCCTTGGCATCCCATTTAATCTCTACAAGTTCTTTTTCTATCTCATCACCATCAAGGTTATAAAATGTTATATTACCATCTGCAAGACGTCCAATCTCCATATTGCCAATATAATATACATTTCTTGTATAATTAAGTATAGCTGGTACATCAGAGCCAACATAGCAGTTGCCATCACTGACACCAAGTATCATTGGACTGTCTTTTCTTGCTACATATATTTCATCTGGATATTCCTTGAACATAATTGCAAATGCGTAAGAACCACGGATACGAACCATAGCGTGGTTAATGGCATCTACTGGAGTATGCTCATACTTCTTATAATAATAATCAATAAGCTTAATAGCAACTTCTGTATCAGTTGATGAATAGAATTCATATCCATTCTTAACAAGCTTATCTCTTAATTCCTGATAATTCTCAATAATTCCATTATGTACGCCAACAACATTATAATCATCTGATATATGTGGGTGGGCATTATTCTCTGATGGCTCTCCGTGTGTTGCCCATCTTGTATGTCCAATACCACAAGTTCCTTTAATGGCAAGACCATTATTAGTCTTTTCCTCTAATGCCTTAAGCCTTCCCTTCGCCTTTACAACCTCAACCGGACTTTCCCCATCACGAACCGCTAACCCTGCCGAATCGTAACCTCTATATTCAAGCTTTGCAAGACCATTAAGAAGTATTGGTGCTGCCTGTTCCTTACCTACATATCCAACTATTCCACACATAGATATATTCCTCTCTTTTAAAAATTCATATCACCTTATAATATATTATTCCGTTCCTAATTACAAGAGTATAGAATATTTATTTAAAGCCCATATTTTATTAACTTCTGCTTTTCACGTCCACCATATATTACGACTATATTTCACCCTTTATCAATTCTTATATAAATACTTATTATTAACTTTTATTATTAATTCTTCCTGTTAATCACTTCTCAAATGCCACAATAGCGGTCATATCATTATAACCAAGCTGCTGCATTTTCTTCTGAAGCTTACTTAAAGCATCATCAAATTGCGAAAAAGCATTATATGTATCATCAAAATACTGCATTGCCTTTTCTTTATCTCCATCTTCATTAGCATGCCATGAAAGCTCTGCATAATGATGCAAATCGTTATGTGTCTTTACTAGCTGCTTGAATTCGGAACTATTTACAATCTTATCATCCTTTAACTGTGCAATCCATTTACCAAGCTTACAGCGTGACGGATCATCTACCTGCTTCTTTAAAAGATGTTCAAATCCTACGATATTATTATATACTCTCCATGTAAGAATATAATGATCTACTTCAAACACTCTCATCCAATCCTGCTGTGTAATCTTAGAACAACCTCTTACAAGGTCACTTCTTGTCTTATCAAGATATCTGCCCACCTTGAATACCCTCTGTCCTGATTTAAGGCAGTCATCAGACAGTATGCTGTAGCTCTGTGAAATATTCTCTATCTGCTTAGAAAATGACTTTGTAACACCTGTCTGTGTATCTATGTCATTAAAGACACTGTCAACCTTCTCACTTATGTCATCAATCTGGCTGTTCATCTGCTGCATAACTTCAAGCGACTTCTCCACCTTTTCATTCCCTTCACCAAGACTTATGGTAGTCTCATCCATTGCTTTTGCAAGCTCATCTATATTATCTCTTAATTCTTTAACATACTTGACTATACTTCCAGCAGACTCTGCTGTATTATTAGATAATAATCTTACTTGATCAGCAACAACGGCAAAGCCTCTTCCTGCTTCTCCGGCTCTTGCAGCTTCAACAGAAGCATTTAAAGCCAAAAGATTACTCTGGTTAGATACCTTCTTAACAAGGTCTACAATCGCTTCAATCTTACCAATCTTCCCCTTAAAATCCTGAACTTTATTATTGATAGACTGAATCTTCTTAGATGACGCATTAACGGCTTTGATACTATCGTTCATATCTACCGTTACATTATGAGACACTGATATTATATCGTGGGCATTATCACGGATATGTCCCATAGCCATAGATATGTTCTCTATAGAACTCTCAAGATGCTGGCTGGCATTCTCCATATGCTGTATCGACTTAGTCTGTGTTTCTACCTGATTAAGTGTATCTTTAATCAAAGTATTATCGCCAAGAATCTCCATAGTTTCATTAAGTCGCATAACAACTGGATTATTAACCTGCTTAACCGCTTTAAGCATTGAATTAAGCTTATCTGCATACAACGGATTATTAAAATCCGTCGCATCTATCTCATTAAAATCACCTGAGGCTATATTGTCAATTGCCTCAATCATTCGCCTGACATCACCTTCTGGCAATAAGTTCTCTTCTGTCTTTTTTCTAAACATATACTTTCATTCTCCTATATACGCACAACAGCGGGTTATAAAATACAACTCCCATTTCCCAGCAACAGACATACTACCACAGTCCTGATTAACGCAGAACAAGCTATAAATATCTGTAAAATATCGTATCTTCAAACCTTTTATTAAATTATTCAAGTATATATAACACCGATATTGTATATAATATCATAATTCAAGTATATTTACCATACAAAAGCAAAAATTTGTCTGATATTTTTGTATAATGTCTGATATCATCTTTTCTATTTTTACTTGTAATCAAACTTACATCATTATTTATAAATGCTTTACATTTATCAGATTCATTACTATGGAATAATATTACCTTTGCCTCCATATGCACCCCTCAAATCATTAGTTCATTATTAGTAATTTTCCCTAATCCACTCCAGACTTTCCATATTACCTATATCATATCTCTTACCCGGCATTTCATACGCATAAACTTCATATTTCTTGCAGAACCACTCAATAAATATTTTATCTATTTCGCCTATGCTTGTTATTTTAAGATTATATGCATCTATATCATATTTTGACATAATCAGACCTGTTATTATATATAATGAATGATATTTACTTTCTATATAATTTGATGTCTGTACCACTCAAATTTATATTTATTTATATGTTTCATAATACTTTTCAGCTTCATCTTCTGATATATGAAAATCTCTTATTAATCCACCCACTATTGTTTCTTTAGTAGCATTGAATATAAGTGATGTCTTAATTCTCTCCATAATCTGACCTTCCAATCTGCCTATCTGACGTCCTTCCTCTCTGCCTTCTTCTCGTCCTTCTTCTCTGCCTTCCTCACGTTCTTCCTGAAGTTTCATCCGTAATGTCATATACTCCACCTCCAGTTCTTTCTTTGTCTTTACTACATCAACTGCCATATCAAGCTTCTTTACAAATCCGCCCTCAGCTGCATTGCCTGATACATAATCCAAAAACTGTGCCATTTCCTGTGACACCAGACTTCTATCTCCGGCTGCATTAATAATTATCTTAACAGTATCATCATTCAGATGCACCCTGTTGTCCTGTTCACATATCTCACTAAAAGTATATATCGGCAGATTAAATCCGTCAAATGGTGACTTCAGACATATAAAGATAATAAACGTCTTCTTTAATTTTTTATATGATTCACCTGCTGTTATCAAGTTCAAGTCTATCATTCCCTGATAATACCTTATACGCTTGGGAATATCTGCGGTAATCGATGTCTGCATCTCTATATCATAGACTGTATCATCATCTTCAACGTATACATCAAACCAAACACCTTTACCATCATATGTCATATCCACTGACTTCTGATCTTCAACATACTCTATTCTGCTTATCTTCACATTAAGAATAAGCTCCAGCAGTTCTTTGCACAACTCCTTATTAATCGTCAATAACTTGCAAAAAATAAAATCATCTGCAAATGTCAAATCCTCATAATTCTTCTGCAATATAATATTCTCCTCTTTGTAAAACACATCACATTATAAATTCTTTGTATTCTTATATTATAAGTATAATAAGTATATGTGCACGAGTCAAGAATATTATTTTTATTATATACAATATTTATCATTAATAATATTTATCTTTTTATTTGTTGTTTACATAATTTGTAACCTACTTAGTGCTTACTTATGATACATATCACACTAAAATCATCAATAAAATTTGAAACATTAAATTCTTTCATTAATACCATACTATAATATCGCCCCAAATCTTTCTAAAACATCTAAACTTTTTTCATCACAGCCACATCCTGTTACATCTTTCAGGCGGTTATAGCCACTGAATCTTAAGCTTAAGCACATTATATTTTTATCTTTTAATTTCTCCGATACGTAAATAATTCCTTTGTTATACCTGAGTGTTTCTCTGAGAATTCCCAAAGATTATCTTTATTCATAATCATTTTCTCAACAACTTCCAACTCTCCGATAATTGCTTTTACTGGACTTGTCGCATAAACATATATTTTTTCTATATTATCAGTGCATATATTTTTTCTGTATTCATATTTTTATTGACCGCTTAATATCTTATCAGCATATTCCGGCTTTATAGGCAGGATTATATTCTTGTCAAACTGTTCTTCATTCATATCACCATCAATATGATTTTTTATAATTCTTAAATCTGCACCTATTTCTTTTGCTAACTCCCTTGCATATTTTATTTCTTTATTTTGAAATAATTCTATAAATTCATTACTCCAATCTATATTATCTAACTCTTTTAATATATACTTTATGTTCCTTACACTATCAACTATAACAATAATATTATCTATCCCAAATCTTTTTAATATATTCAAAGGTATTTTCTCATTTTTGTTACTTTTATTCAATAAACATAAATGTCCGTCCAATATAAAATCAGTTTCTTTCAACCCACTTTTACTCTTAATTATATTTAATTCATCCAACAATAACTGCTGGTTTTCCTTTATATCATTAATCTTTTTATCCTTAAATTCTATTTTTAATCTATTTTTCATCAAATCACTTGCTGAATAAACATTGCATTCATATTCACTTTCTATTTTTTTACAAAAGTATGTTTTTCAAGCTCTATGTATTTCACACACTAGTACCATTCTATATAACCTTTCTTATCAAAAAAGAAGCTATAAATCAATATAGCTTCTTTTCTAACCAATCATTCTATTCTTCTCTCTTTTGCACCATATACTTATACACTCTTCTATAAATTCATCTATATTATACTTTACTGACTTAATAAATCTCCTATAGATATTCTGCATATCCATTATTTCAAACTTATTGAAAAAAAGACTTTTCTCGGGCAATTCGCCATTATATACATATTCAGTACTAAATATACTGTAATAATATGGCTGTGTCTGTTCTAGCCTAAAACCATAATATTTAAGCAATGAATCAAACTGTACCTGTTGATTTTTGAGTAGCGTAAGAAAAGGAGGCTTGTCAGATTCATAAAATTTCTGACAATCTTCATAAATATCTGCCAAAGTGAGTTGTTTTTGTGGTATCATAGATATGTCTCCTTTTGGGGCGTGGCTTATGGTTTCTGAACAACTCCATTATATCACAAGCCGTGAGGAGATTTTTGATTTCAGTAACAAAAAATGCCGTATTTATACGGCTTGTGGCGTTTCCCAAACACCTATTTATATGTAACAAAGATAAGGAGAAAGATTGTGAATACCATAAGCTTATTACCACTTCCCATAAATGGTGTCTTAAGCATTGTATTATATACATTATTCCACATATATGCAAAATGTAATGTAAGTTTCAGGGGGCATTATTATATTAAATGCCCCTACATACTTACATTTTTATTTCTACTCATCCTGCCCTTATTTTCTTTCATCTTATCCTCGTTCCAATCTTATATTTATCTATATATTATTGTTATTTATTTTTCATCATAATCCATAAGAAAATCTCCATCAAACTCATCTGCCGATGGCTTCTTTCTTACACCAGTGTTGTTTCCTGCCACATTAGCTTTCTTTCTTGCGGCTACCTCGCCAACACTTCCTGCCTGTCTTTTGACTGGCTTAGAAGCATTGTTAGTATTCTTTCTTGCTGATGAAGCATTTCTAGCTTTCTCGAACGATTTATCTGGTGACTCCTCGCTGTTATAATGTCCATAATAGCTGCCGTAGTATTTACCGTAATACTTGCCGTAGTATCTTCCATAGTAACCATTTTCTGATAAATCAACCTTATTAAGAACACTTCCGATTATCTTAACTTTTGTCTTTTTAAGCTGTCCCATTACATTCTGAGCAAACTTATAGCTTACCTGGTTAGCTGCGATTACAAGAACCGCACCATCACATACCTGTGCAACAATAGCTGCATCGATAACACTTCCAAGAGGTGGTGTATCGATGATTACATAATCATACTTTTCTCTCATCTGTCTTACAGTCTCTTTGAATAATGGGCTGTCAAGAAGCTCTGATGGGTTAGGTGGCACCGGACCAGCAAGAATAACGTCCATATCCGGCACATTTGTCTGATATATTACTTCTTCTAATGTGTTCTGTCCTGAAAGAAAATGTGTCAATCCCTTAACACCCTTCTTAACTCTGTAACGTCCTACAAGAACTGACTTTCTTAAATCACAGTCAATGAATAACACTCTCTTGCCGCCATCTGCTATTGATGAAGCAAGGTTCATTGTTACTGTTGATTTACCTTCATTAGGTCCACAGCTTGTAAACATTACTACCTTTGTATCTTTACCACTTAAGAATATGTTAGTTCTTAAATTTCTATAGCTTTCTCTTACCTGATAATCATCCTGCTGGTTAGTTTCTATATTAATTGTCTGCATATTTTTAATCCTTTCACACTCTCTTGTTTACCTATTTTCTTGTTTTCTTTTTCTTACTGCTTGGCTGTCCATTATATTCTTCTTCAGTTAATGGAATAAGTGAAAGATTAGTTATGCCAAGATATTTTTCAACATCATCTGATGTCTTAATTCTATCATCAAGAATGAAGTTGACTACAAGCACTGCTATTGCTATTACAATACCTGCTATTGCACCAAGCATTGTATTCTTCTTAACATTAGGACTTGATGGTGCATTTGCAACACGTCCATATTCAATTACATTAACGCCTTCAATCTGCATTACTGATGTTATCTGCTTAGCAGATACATCTGCGATTGCATCTACTATTTCTTTAGCTCTCTTAGGGTCTGTATCTGTAACTGTTACCTGAAGAACTCGTGAATCTGTCTCGATTCCACAAGAAATCTTGCCAACAAGTGCATCAGGTGATATATCTAAATCTAACTGCTTAACTACCTGTTCTACTACTGGAAGACTTGTAACAAGAACCTTATAGTCTTTTACAAGCTGTGTTGATGACTGAATATCACTAAGTGTTGTTGTTGTGCCATTCTGTCTGTTGATTATATATAATTTGATGGATGACTGGTACTGAGGTGTAATTGCTATCTCTGTTATTCCAAATGCAACTATTGCTGTCGCAACACCTGCTACAATTACTATCCATATCTTTGATAACAGCATCCTTATGATCTGCATAATATCAATTTCTACTTCTTCGTTGTTATCTTGTCTGATATTTGTTTCCATATTATCTCCTATCCTTTGCGCCTTGAATACTTACTCTGGCGTTTATTATTCTGTACAATTATACGAACCTTGTATAATAATGTCAACAAGGCCTACTTCCATCTCTTTTTTTGATTAAATGTCTTACCCACCCCCTTGATTTTAGCTGGTTTCGAGATGATTGACTTATTTTTTATGTGATTTTCAGGAAAATGTTTTTAAAAAAGAACATTCTATATTATTATCAATATACGTTACAAATCACACCTAAAAAATGCGAGAACATCCAATCTGACATTCTCGCAAGTTTCACTGTTACAAGCTACTAGCCGGAATCGAACCGGCGACCTACTGATTACGAATCAGTTGCTCTACCGACTGAGCCATAGTAGCATACCTAAATTATTGTACTCTTATTTGGTGGAATTGTAAAGGTGGAATTTATCTTATTCGAATGAATAAGATTAAAGACTAGCATTATTTATTGGGGACAATAAATATATAACGCTTTAATTCTTTATTTGTTTTATTATTTTTATACATTTAATATACTGTATTTTTACTCTCATTGCAAGCACCTTTTCACATTTCCACCCCCGCCGCATAAATTATAATAACAATACTTATACCAAGAGGTTATTTATGAAAGCTCTCCCCACCAATTCATCCCCTCCTCTGTTATCGCTCAAAGGTATTTCCTTTGCATATAATACACCGAAAAGCGAAATTCCTGCACTTGATAATATCTATCTTGATATTATGCCACAGTCTTTTACATCTATAGTCGGGCCTTCCGGCTGTGGCAAATCGACCTTGCTTTCCATCATATGCGGGCTTCTTTCGCCACAGAAGGGTGAGGTTGTTTTTAATAATGATATTCTACACGATAATGCTATATCTCCAAGAATTGGATTTATGCCACAGAAGGATACTTTATTTGAATGGCGCACTATTTATAAAAATGTGACACTCGGTCTTGAAATTAATCATCTTAAAGATAAAGAACATTTAGAAAATGTTGACAATATGCTAAAAGAGTATGGCCTATACCAGTTTTGCAATGTCCATCCTTCTGAATTATCAGGAGGCATGCGTCAGCGTGCGGCATTAATAAGAACCCTTGCACTTAACCCGGATATTCTTCTGCTTGATGAACCATTTTCCGCTCTTGATTACCAGACGAGGCTTGAAGTGTCTGATGATATCGGCAAAATCATTAAAGAGCAGAAAAAAACAGCCATTCTTGTTACTCACGATATATCGGAGGCTATCTCTATGGGCGATTGTGTCGTTATTCTTTCACACAGGCCTGCACATATTAAAAAAGTTGTTAATATCAACCTTTCCATTCCTGACCGGACACCATTTACTTCAAGACAGGCTCCTGAATTTGCAGGATATTTTAATGAAATATGGGAGGATATACAATGAATAAATCTATCAAAGCAATCAATAAAAAAGACATCTCTAACTCCCGTACACAATATCTTAACCACATAAGATTATATAAAATCTCCATAACTGTATTAAGATTTTTGATTTTAATGGCATTTATTGCCGCCTGGGAAATATCAACCCGTACTGGTATTCTTAATCCATTTATATTCAGCTCACCATCAAGAATATGCACAACTTTTATTGCTATGGCTAAAGATAACAGCATATTCATTCATATATGGACGACACTTTTTGAAACATTTTTATCTTTCTTCCTTATTATAATTGTCGGAATGGGAGCAGCAATTCTTCTCTGGCTGTGGAAAGGCTTATCAGACTGCCTTGAGCCTTTCCTTATTGTGCTTAACAGTCTGCCCAAATCAGCACTTGCCCCTATGATAATCGTCTGGCTTGGCAATAATATGAAAGCTATTATCATAACTGCTATATCTGTAGCTATATTTGGTATGATAATTAACATATATACCGGATTTTTAGAAATTGACAAGGAGAAAATCATTCTTATTAAGACACTCGGCGGTACTAAGAAAGATATTCTTAAGAAACTCATACTTCCCGGTTCTAAGCAGATAATAATAAGCAATATGAAGGTCAATATTGGTCTTTGCCTTGTTGGTGTAATAATTGGCGAATTCTTAGCCGCTGATAAGGGACTTGGCTACCTTATTATATATGGTTCGCAGGTATTCAAGATGACTTACGTATCTATGAGCATTGTTATACTCTGCATTATCTCAACTGTTCTATTCAAACTTGTTGATGTCATAGAGAAAATGTTTCGTGATTGACATTTTTATCTTTTCATAATATACTGCAAATATACAAATTATGCTTTATATCGCATACAGTTTATTGTATACTCATATAGCTTATAATTAATGGCATTACTATAGATTATCACGCGCCCCTCTGGCGCAGAAATGAGGATTTAATGATTTCACTCCGCATTAAGGACACTAAAGTATTTATGTCCCAGCTGCTTATCAAGGATACCTTCGATAGAATGCTTCTGTCAGAAGCCACAATAAAGACTGCGTGTTCATACACTATTAATGGACAGATTAACAGGGAATATTATTCTGATGAAGAATGGGATAATCTTAATAATAACGAAAAGTCTTATTCAGAATGGGGTAATATTAAGCCATTCTGTTTTAGTCTTATTAAGGGTAATAAAGTTCCTGCTGCTATGAAGCTTGTTATGCTTGCCTCTTATGAACTTGTCACAGATATTATCGCAAAGAATAACATCGCTGTTATGCCTGATAATGTTAATGGTCTCTTTATTAATATGAAGTATCAGGAAGGTCATGTAGATATTATTACAGGAACTTCTCTTAATGTATTTACATTAGATAAGCAGCTTGATACAGCCTTCGACCAGTATATCAAGACATTTCTTGCTAATGCTTGTCTTGATTTTGAAGAATTATAGTGAGTTTATTAATATTTAATATTTTTCTAAAGCCTTGATTTTACTGTATTATCTCTATCTTTGTTAGCACTCATTAGATTTGAGTGCTAATTTTTGCTTGACTTCCACTTTTAACAATATTAAACTTAAACTTAATTAGGGATATAAAGATACATATATTTATTCTTTACATCTAATGAATATTAAAAGATAGGAGATAATAATTATGTCTAATACACACGGAAGTTTATCTATTAACAGTGACAATATTTTTCCAATAATTAAAAAATGGATGTACTCTGACCACGATATTTTCTACAGAGAGCTTATATCTAACGGCTGCGATGCCATAACAAAGCTTAAAAAGCTTGATATGATTGGTGAATATGAAGCACCTGATGATATTGAATATAAGATTGATGTTAAAGTAAGTGCTAATAATAAGACTATCAAGATTATTGATAATGGTATTGGTATGACTGATGGTGAAGTTGAAGAATATATTAACCAGATTGCTTTCTCTGGTGCAGAAGCATTTCTTGAAAAATATAAGGACAAGGCTAATGATGACCAGATTATCGGTCACTTCGGACTTGGTTTCTATTCAGCATTTATGGTAGCAGACAAGGTTACTATTGATACTCTTTCCTTCAAAGAAGGTGCTAAGGCTGTTCACTGGGAATGTGACGGCGGTACAGAGTATGATATGTCTGATGGAACAGCTGCAACTCCTGGTACTACTATCACTCTTTACTTAAATGAAGACAGCTACGAATTCGCCAATGAATACAAGGCCCGTGAAGTAGTTGAAAAGTACTGTTCATTTATGCCAGTACCAATCTTCCTTACTAATGAAGATGCCGGCGAACAGACAGAAGATATTCCAGAGGAAGAAGTATCAGATAAGGATACTGTTCTTGATACATTTATCAAGGAGGCTGTTACAGAAGAAGTTGAAAAAGAGGATGGAACTAAAGAGACAGTCGAGAAAGTTCCAGCAAAGAAGATGGCTAAGATTGTTAAAAGACCTGTTGCTATCAATGATATCCACCCTCTCTGGACTAAGCACCCTAACGAATGTACTGAGGATGAATATAAGGAATTCTACCGCAAGGTATTTAACGATTATAAAGAGCCTTTATTCTGGATTCACCTTAATATGGACTATCCTTTTAACTTAAAGGGTATACTTTACTTCCCTAAGATTAATACAGAATACGAGTCAATTGAAGGAACAATTAAGCTTTACAATAATCAGGTATTCGTTGCAGATAACATCAAGGAAGTTATTCCTGAATTCCTTCTTCTCTTAAAGGGTGTTATTGATTGTCCAGATCTTCCTCTTAACGTATCACGTTCTGCACTCCAGAATGATGGCTTTGTTAAGAAGATTTCTGATTACATTACTAAAAAGGTTGCTGACAAGCTTTCTGGTATGTGCAAGACTAACCGTGAGAACTATGAGAAATATTGGGATGACATCAACCCATTCATCAAATTTGGCTGCTTAAAAGATGAAAAGTTCGCTGAGAAGATGAATGATTACATTATATTCAAGAACCTTGAAGGCAAGTATTTAACACTTAAGGATTACCTTGAAGCTAACAAGGAAAAGCACGAGAATACAGTCTTCTATGTAACTGATGAGAAGGAACAGAGCCAGTATATCAATATGTTTAAGAAAGAGAATATGGATGCTATCATTCTTACTCACAATATTGACCAGCCATTCATCACTCATCTTGAAGGCAAGAACGATGGTCTTAAATTTGCAAGAATTGATACTGACCTTTCTGATATATTCAAGGAAGAAACAAGCGAAGATGAATTAAAGGATGCAACTGAAAGCCTTACAGCTACATTTAAGAAAGCACTTAACAATGATAATCTTAATATCAAGGTTGAAAAGTTAAAGGATGCTTCTGTATCTTCTATGATTACTCTTTCCGAGCAGGATAGACGTATGCAGGATATGATGAAGATGTACGGTATGTCAGGAATGGATCCGGCTATGTTTGGTTCTACAGGACAGACTTTAATTCTTAATGCTAACAACAGTCTTGTTCAGTATGTTCTTAACAATAAAGATGGTGAGAATACTGATATTATCTGTAAACAGCTTTACGACCTTGCACTTATAAGCCACGCTCCACTTACAGGAAACCAGATGACTGAATTCATTGCAAGAAGTAATAAGATTATGGAATTACTTGCAAAATAATACAATTTAACATATGATAGGATATACGGGGTGAATTCATTCGCCCCGTATATCAATTAGATTGGGGACTAACGTATGACTACTAATAACAACAATACACCTGATGAAGATGATTTAGATTATATCGATTTTGATGATGATTATGATGATATTGAAGATGACGATGATGACGATGATGACGATGATGATTATTCTTACAGCCGTTCTGATAATATCAGCAAACATACAGATAATAATAAGAAGCAGGAGTATTCTGTTGTTAAATTTATAGTATCAGAAGCCTTCAGTTTCATTAAAATTGTAATATTTGCAGCTATCATTGCCCTGCTCTGCACCAATTTCATAATCATTAATGCCGAAGTTCCATCTGGCTCTATGAGAGATACAATATGGGAAGGCGACCGTCTTTTCGGTTTCAGGCTTGCTTACAAGTTCAGCGAACCAAAGCGCGGTGACGTTATAATCTTTAAATATCCTGATAATGAGTCAGAGAATTATGTTAAGCGTGTTATTGGTCTTCCTAATGAAATAGTCCAGATTAAGGAAGGGCATGTATACATCAATGGTGATGAGCTTGATGAGCCATATATCAAAGAATATATATATGATGACGGCGAAACACACACTTATATTGTTCCTGACGGCTGTTATTTTATGCTTGGTGATAATCGTAATAACTCCAAAGACTCAAGATACTGGACTAACACATATGTTAAGAAAGAAAAGATAATTGCCAAGGTGCTTATCCGTTATTACAGCGGTGAAAAGGGACGCATTTCCTTTAGCAGAATCAGTTAAAATTTCATACAATTTATAATGTAACGTATAATAAATCACCTCCTGTTAATACTACTACTGTGTATTGCAAATGTTCTATTTATTAAAGCATTTACCAGACACTTAAGTTAAAGATTAACAGGAGGTAATTTATTATGACTAATTTAAGCTGTAACGCTTGTAGCTGTGTACACAATGATGATAACTGCTGCTGCCTTAATGGTATTGATGTAAAGGGAAGTAATGCCTGTGAGTGCAGTGAAACTTGCTGTGGAAGCTATTCTTACAAAGATGGCTCTGCTAAGAATAATACTGCTTCACCTAAGCTTAATCTTCAGATAAAGTGTGCCGCACATAACTGCGTGTATAACAATAACGAAGCTTGTCAGGCTGACCACGTTGATATATCAGGCATAACAGCCGTAAATGCTGACGATACTGTCTGTTCAACCTTTAAATCCAAATAATAAATTAACATAAACAAAAAAGAGGTTGCCAAATTATTCATTTTATTATAAAATTATAATAGTTATGATAATTAGGAGGTATACCAAAGAATGGTAAGCGCAGGAGATTTTAAGAATGGTTTAACAATTCAGATGGATAATAACATTTGGCAGATTATTGAATTCCAGCATGTAAAGCCTGGTAAGGGTGCTGCTTTCGTTAGAACAAAGTTAAAGAATATCGTGAGTGGTGGTGTTGTTGAAAAGTCTTTCAGACCTACAGAAAAGTTTGACCTCGCTCATATTGAGAAGAGAGAATATCAGTATCTTTACTCAGATGGTGATCTTTACAACTTTATGGATACAGAGACATTTGAACAGATTGCATTATCTGCTGAGAATGTTGGTGATTCACTTAAGTTCGTTAAAGAAAACGAAATGGTTAAGCTCTGTTCACACAACGGTAACGTATTCTCTATTGAGCCACCTATCACTGTTGAACTTCAGATTACAGAATCTGAACCAGGTGTTAAGGGTGATACAGCTACAGGTGCTACAAAGCCAGCTATCCTTGAAACAGGTGCTAAGATTTTAGTTCCATTATTTGTTAACCAGGGTGATACAATTAAGATTGATACAAGAACAGGTGAATATATTTCACGTGTTTAGTTAATCAGATTAAAGGTTAAGATTTATAAGATATTTATTATATTTTAACATAATAAGTTCTTAAAAAGAGCCTGTACACTTTCATCGGTGTACAGGCTCTTTTTATTCTGCCCATTATAAAGAAGAACCTATAGCCAAATCGTGCTATAGGTTCTTCTTTATAATGATTATCATCTATTAATTACTCTTCGTCATATCTGTTAATGCTTCCATCGCATACAGATAACCTCTAAGTCCAAGTCCTACAACCTGTCCCTGACATACTGGAACTGTAACAGATGTATGTCTGAATTCTTCTCTTGTATGAACATTGGATATATGTACTTCTATCTTCGGTATTGCAGCTATCGAAGCAAGTGCATCTCTTACTGCATAGCTGTAATGTGTAAATGCCCCCGGATTAATTACAATACCATCAACATCATTGTAATAAGCTTCCTGAAGCTTATCTATAATTGCACCCTCATGGTTACTCTGGAATACCTCAACTTTAACATTAAGTTCCTCTGCTTTCTTGTTAATCATATCAACAAGCGTGTCATAATTATCATTGCCATATATTCCTTTTTCTCTTATTCCAAGGAAATTAATATTAGGTCCGTTAATAACAAGTATCTTCATTGCTAATCCTCCATATTCTTAATGATTGCTGTATACATCTGTTCAAATGACATCTTCTGCGTATCAACTATCATATCAGCCGCATCCAGATATATATCTTCTCTCTGCTCCATAAGGTTATGTATCTTCTCGTGAAGCCCACCGCCCTGTAATAATGGACGTTTGGTGTCCTTGCTCAACCTTTTGCAAAGTTCCTCCTCAGAAGCTTTAAGATATACTACTGTTCCAAGCTTTCTTAAAAGCTCCCTATTGACCTCTCTTAACACAAGTCCGCCACCAACAGATATAACGCAGTTATCAAGAGTATCTGATAACTCTTTTACCGTCTCCGTCTCCATATTCCTGAAAGCTTCCTCTCCCTTCGTTGCAAAGATTTCGCTTATTGTTGTATTCTGCTTTTTCTCGATATACTCATCTGTATCATAGAACTTTCTATTATGTCGTCTTGAAACCCAGCGGCCAAATGTCGTCTTTCCGCTTCCCATAAATCCAATAAGTACAATATTATTCAATTCCAAGTTCCTCTTTCATCTTATTATACACTTTATCCGCCTGTTCTTTTGTGACACTTACATCATTCCATAACTCATACGCCGCAACCCCTTGGTATAAAAGCATTTTTAAACCGTTGCAGGCTGGCTTTCCGGCATTTTTACACATTTTCATAAAACGTGTTTCACTAGGATTATATATAATATCAACTCCGACTTTTACCTTCTTATAAAATGATTCATCATCAATTACAACATCATCCACATTAGGATAAAGTCCAACGCTTGTGGTCTGTATCACAACGTAATCATCAGCTTCCAGCTTATCATACTCACTTATAAGCATAGGCTTTATACATTCTTTACCGAAATAGTCATTAACTGCTTTGGCTATATCGTAAGCCTTTTCCTTAGTCCTGTTAAGCATATATATTTCTTTAGCACCGCTCTTTGCACATAAAAATGCTATTGCTCTTGCCGCTCCGCCTGCACCAAGAATTACACAACGGCTGCCTAAAAGCACAACTCCCTCGTCTATAAGTTCTCTTTCAAGTCCCAATATATCTGTATTATAGCCTTTATAGCCCTTATCTGTTCTTACAAGCGTATTAACAGCTCCTATAGCTTTAGCAAGCGGATCAATATCCACAAGTGACTCCATAACAGCCTGCTTGTGTGGAACTGTTACATTAAGTCCTAATATGTTAAGTGCATAAGCTCCATTTACTGCTGTGACAACATCACCCTTTTCAACCTTGAAGGTTGTATACACCATATTCATATCCATAAGCCGTGCAAGGCTGTTATGTATCACCGGGGAAATTGAATGTCCCACCGGATTACCTATAAGACCGCACACTCTTGTTGTACCATTAATATCTATCATTAAAATCTTACTTCCTTTCTTATGAGCTTATATCTAAAGTACAGATAAATTCATATATTATGAAATCACAATAAATATATATCTTGAAATTATATTAAACCTATATGTATTAGAAACCTGCATTTCCACCTTCTTTTTTAATATGCTTCTTATAAAAATGCAGAACTATCCATTCAAGCTTTCTTTTTAAAATTATCTGTATCTCCTCGTGCTTGTCTATCGGCTTTACAAGAACAGACTTAATTCCTGCCCTGTTAGCACCCCACACATCTGTGAACAACTGATCCCCCACAAAATATGTGTCAGACTTATCAGTATTCATATACTCCATAGCTTTAACATAATTCTTAGGAGATGGCTTTCCTGCCTTGCTTACATATAATGAACCAACCTCATCTGCAAGCGGCTTAACCCTGTATTCTTTATTATTGGATATTATGCAGGTATTATATCCCATAGCCTTTAAATCACCAAACAGCTTCTTTGCACGCTCAGTAACCGGTGCTCCGTGTTCAACAAGCGTGTTGTCAACATCAAATATAATTCCCCTGTAGCCTTTATCATAAAGTCCCTTATAATCTATATCGTATGCAGAATCTATATACATATCCGGATAAAATCTTTTAAACATCTGTAATTACTACCTTTCTTATCAGCTTTTCTGCTGTTCTTAAGCATTTGTTGCTTTTAAGTATTTACTACTTTTTAAGTATTTTCTTGATTTCGTCCATAAATGTATTAACATCCTTAAACTCCCTGTATACAGAAGCAAATCTTACATATGCAACTTCATCTAAATCCTTTAACTTATCCATAACAATAGAACCTATCGTTGTTGTCGGTATCTCTTTCTCCTCCATATTAAATATCTGTCCCTCAATGTCATCTACCATATCATTAATCTGTTTCATTGATATCGGACGCTTATGGCACGACCTCACTATTCCAGCCACTATCTTTTCCCTGTCATAAGGTTCTCTGTTATTATCTTTCTTCACAACTATAAGAGGAAGCGTCTCTACTTTCTCGTATGTGGTAAAACGCTTTCCACATTCATCACACTGACGGCGTCTTCTTATAGAGCTGTCATCTGTAGGTCTTGAATTTATTACTCTTGTATTCTCTTTTCCGCAATATGGGCACTTCATTCACAAACCTCCCCTAAATACAATAAACTACTAGAATTATAGCCCACTGGTGCTGTTATGTCAAAATATCTATAAAATATTCCATAAACACACTATAGCACTAATTAATAATCAATCTATATTAAAGTCAAAAGCCTTTCTGAACAGACAAAAAGCCTTTCTGACTGTAACGACATACAATAATAATACCATATACAATACACATAACATAAAATATCAGGGCTGCCGCACCAAATATAATCTATAATATAAAGACATTATCAACCTGTTATTATCTTCCTATTATAAATTCTACTTTGTGCGACAGCCCTTTATTTATTATTTTATTAATACTTGCTATGCTGTTAAGACATATGCTTCTTCATATTCTTAAGAGCACATTTTTCAAGCCTGCTTACCTGTGCCTGTGATATTCCAATCTCTTCTGCTATCTCCATCTGTGTCTTATATTCATAAAAACGCTTTCTTATTATCTGCTGTTCACGCCCGCTTAACTTTGCAAAGGCAGAGTCCAATGCCAGATGTGTAACCCAGTTCTCTTCCCCATCTGCTTTATCTTTAATCTGGTCTATGACATATAATGTATCCCCGCCTTCATTAAATACCGGTTCATACAGTGAAACAGTTGGGGATACAGCCTCAAGTGCTATAACAATATCCTCCTTAGATGCTCCTATCTCACTTGCAATCTCCGATATTGTCGGTTCCTTCTGCCTGCTCTTTAATAGCTGTTCTTTTGTATAAAGTGCCTTATAAGCCATATCCTTTAATGAACGGCTTACTCTTATTGCACTGTTATCACGAAGATACCTCTTAATCTCCCCAGTAATCATTGGAACTGCATAAGTTGAGAACTGCACGCCCTGCGATACATCAAAATTGTCTATTGATTTTATAAGACCTATACAGCCAATCTGGAATAAATCATCCACATTTTCATTACTGTTAGAAAATCTGCCAACAATGCTTAATACCAGACGGAGATTACCTTTAATAAATCTCTCTCTTGCTGTCTGGTCACCAGCCTTTATCTTTAATAAAAGCTCTTTCTTCTCCTTCGCACTTAGCAGAGGCAGCTCCTGCGTATTAACACCACATATCGTAACTTTTACACCAGCCATTAACCTTTCCTCCTAAAGACATTGCGAACATTTATCTTTAGTGGAAAGGCATACATTTAAGTTCGCTTATATTACAAGCATTACCACATAAATGTACTTTTATACTGTTGTGAACTGGCAATTATATACATATTTAATATTAATCATCTCTTCTTGTAAGAAGAACAAGTCTTAAAAGCTGAAGAATAGATGTAAGAAGTGCCGCTACATATGTTAATGCTGCTGCTGTAAGCACCTTTCTTGCACCGGTAAGTTCACTTGACTCAAGCATATTACGTTCTCTTAAGGTTCTTAATGCTCTTGCGGAAGCATCAAATTCAACCGGGAGAGTAAGAAGCTGGAATACTACAACAAGTGAGAAAAGCACTACTCCAAGCTGCATAAGTCCTGTAGCTCCAAGAAATAAACCTAAAAGAATTATTGGCCATGAAAGAGCTGAACCAATATTAGCTATCGGTATTACAGCTGCTCTTATCTTAATTGGAAAATATTCTTCGTCATACTGCATAGCATGTCCACACTCATGGGCGGCCACGCCTATAGCTGCTACTGATGTTGAATTGTATACAGAATCTGATAATCTAAGAACTCCTTCCTTTGGTGAATAATGGTCTGTAAGATTACCGCTTACTCTCTCAATTCTTACATTAGTAATTCCTGCCGCTCTTAATATTTCCTGTGCTGCCATAGCACCTGTAAGCCCTGAACGGCTGTTATACTTATCATATCTGTTAAATGTCGATTTAACATTCATAGATGCTATAAGACTTATTATTGCACCTATAATAACGAGTATATATGTTGCATCATAGAAATAATACATATATTTTCCTCCATCGAATTATCAATTTTATTATTTAATATGATAGCCTATGCCAATCTGTGTGTCAAACCCATAACACATTTGTTCATTAATATTTCATTATTATACCTGTTATATGCACTTTCCCCTTTAAAAATACATATTTTATATTAAGTATAATTATATAAAATGAGGTGTTGTATGAAGATATTTGAACTAAAAAACAAGCAGGTTATCAACGAAGAGGACTGCTGTATTATAGGCTGTGTTATTGATATTGACTTTGACCCTAAAAATGGCTGTATCAATTCTATAATAATTCCTGGTCCTGGACGGCTTTGCGGCTTCTTTGGACGTGAATTTGTGTATGTCATACCTTTCAGATGTATCAAATCTATTGGGCGTGACATTATCCTTGTCAATGTCTGCCTTGATAAACATAAAGAAAAATGCTAATATATACATATAATTTAGTGAGTACACGGTTATTTAACTTATCTTGACTATACGTTATATTTTGATTGGAGGTTACTTATGAACGATAGATATGTGGCTTATGCAGGTACTTATACCCACGAAAGCAGCAAAGGTATTCATATATATGATATGGACGTTGAAAAGGGACGAATAACTGAAAGATGTGAGGTTACAATTGATAATCCCTCATATATAACATTATCTTCTAATAAGAAGTATTTATACGCAATATGTGATCAGGGTATTTCTGCATTTGCTATTACTGAAGATGGCTCTCTTGAACTTATGAATGTTGCTTCTATCAACGGAATGAGAGGCTGTCATATTTCTGTAACTAAGGATAACCGTTTTCTTGTTATTTCCGGCTATCACGATGGCAAGATTACTGTAATGCATATTAATGCTGATGGTTCTTTAGGCGATATAGCTGATGAGGTATTTCATAAGGGTCTTGGAAGCGTTGCTGAACGTAATTTCAGACCCCATATAAGTCATACCTGCTTTACACCTGATGAAGAACTTTTATGTGTATGTGATCTTGGAATCGACCAGATTAAGCTTTATGAATTCAACCATACAACTGGAAAGCTCAAGCTTTTTGATATTATACGTTCACAGCTTGAATCTGCTCCAAGAAAGATGATATTCTCAGAAGATGGACGATTCGCTTATGTTGTATGTGAATTAAAGAATTATATTAACGTATATTCTTATGATGCTTCTTCTGATAAGAACAGATTTGAGATGATTCAGAATATATTCACTGTAAGACGCGACCATAAGTCTAACAGTGCAGCTTCAGACATATGCCTTACTAATTCAGGCAATAACTTAATCTGCTCTAATGCCGGTGATAACACTGCTACAATATATTCTGTGGACAAGACTACAGGAAAGATAATTACACTTAACTCACTTCCTGTAAGTGGTGATTATCCTAAGTACATATGCCTTTTTCCTGATGACAAGCACTTTTTATCTATGAATAATGAAGGCAACTCAATAACAATATTTACTGTAGACTATACCAAAGGACTTATTGTTATGAATGGCAAAGAACTTAAAATATCACGTCCTAACAATATGGTTATTAAAAAGTTAGATTAATTAATGAAGGCTTGGCCATAAATCCAGACCAAGCCTTTATCAAAGCAAAAGGCACTGTGCTATATGCATTCTCATCCTGAATACATATATGGCACAGTGCCTTTTTATTATCCGCTGTACTTTTCTGACTGAGCCTTTATAAGCTGAACATCATCAAAGTAATTAATCTTCATAGCAGCCTTAACTTCGCTTAATGTCTGTTCTGCTACCTCATAAGCATTCTTAGTTCCCTGTTTAAGTATCTCGTATACATAAGGAATATCCTTCTCATATTCGTGTCTTCTATTTCTGATTGGCTCTAATTCCTTGTTAAGAACATTTAAAAGGAACTTCTTAACCTTAACATCACCAAGTCCACCTCTCTTATAGTGGTCTTTTAATTCATCAAGGTTATTATACTCTGGTAAGAATAATCCAAAGTCTTCTTCCTTACTGAATGCATCAAGATATGTAAATACAGTATTACCTTCTATCTTACCAGGATCCGATACCTTAATATGATCTGGATCTGTATACATACTCATAACCTTTTTCTTAACATCTTCTTCTGTATCAGAAAGATATATGCAGTTACCAAGCGACTTACTCATCTTAGCTTTGCCATCTGTACCTGGAAGTCTTAAACATACTTTATTATCCGGAAGAAGTATCTGTGGTTCTACCAATGTATCTCCATATACTGAATTGAACTTTCTTACAATCTCTCTTGTCTGTTCAATCATCGGCTCCTGATCCTCACCTGCCGGAACTGTTGTAGCCTTAAATGCTGTTATATCAGCGGCCTGGCTTATTGGATAGCAGAAAAATCCAACCGGTATGCTCGCTTCAAAGTTACGCATCTGGATCTCTGACTTAACTGTTGGGTTTCTCTGAAGTCTTGAAACTGTAACAAGATTCATATAATAAAATGTAAGCTCTGTAAGTTGTGAAATCTGTGACTGAATAAATATATCAGACTTAGCTGGGTCTAAACCGACTGAAAGATAATCAAGTGCAACCTCTATTATGTTCTGGCGTACCTTCTCAGGATTATCAGCATTATCTGTAAGTGCCTGAGCATCTGCTATCATAATAAATATCTTATCGTATTCACCTGAATTCTGTAATTCTACTCTTCTCTTTAATGAACCAACATAATGACCAACATGAAGCTTTCCTGTTGGACGGTCACCTGTTAATATTATCTTAGACATATTGCTCCTCCATTCTTATGCAACGCATCTATGCATATCACAAATATTCATAATTTTATCACATTTTTTTTAAAATAACAATTGAGAATTAATCTAATTAATAGTAATATATATAACAGAGTGCCAAGAGCACAATAATATATACTTGTGGAGGAACAATTAATGAAACATTTACTTAGTCCACTAGACTTAAGTGTCACAGAACTTGAAGATTTACTTAATCTTGCAAGAGACATTTCTAAAGATCCTAAAAAATACAGCCATGTATGTGATGGTAAAAAGTTAGCAACTTTATTTTATGAACCTAGTACAAGAACCCGTCTTAGTTTTGAAGCAGCAATGCTCAATCTTGGAGGGTCTGTATTAGGTTTTTCTTCTGCTAACTCAAGTTCAGCATCAAAGGGCGAAAGCGTGGCTGATACAATACGGGTAATTTCCTGCTATGCAGACATATGTGCTATGCGCCACCCAAAAGAAGGTGCTCCTATGGTTGCAGCAAGCAAGTCTTCTATACCTGTAATCAATGCAGGTGATGGCGGACACCAGCACCCAACACAGACACTTACAGACCTTATGACTATAAGGGAACTCCGCGGTTCTCTTGACAACTTTACAATAGGCCTTTGTGGTGACCTTAAGTTCGGAAGAACTGTTCATTCACTTATCAATTCACTCGTAAGATATAAAAATGTCAAATTCGTGCTTATATCTCCTAAGGAATTAAGAATACCTGATTATATAAGAGATGATGTATTAAAAGCCAACCAGGCTGAATTCATTGAAATGGAAAACCTAGAAGATGCTATGCCTGAGCTTAACATATTATATATGACAAGAGTACAGCGTGAAAGATTCTTCTCAGAAGATGAATACCTCAGAATGAAAGATTTCTATATACTTGATAAGTCAAAAATGGCTCTTGCAAAAGAGGATATGTATGTTCTTCACCCACTTCCTCGTGTTAATGAAATATCAGTAGATATAGATGATGACCCAAGAGCTGCTTACTTTAAACAGGTACAATTCGGTGTATATGTAAGAATGGCTCTTATTATGACACTTCTTGGTCTTAATAACAAGTAAATATAGGAGGGTAATTATGTTAAATGTAGGACAACTTAATGAAGGCTTTGTACTAGACCATATTGAAGCCGGCAAATCAATGATGATATATAATAACCTTGGTCTTGGCGAACTCGACTGTCAGGTTGCTATTATCAAGAATGCAAGAAGCAGTAAAATGGGAAGAAAGGATATTATCAAGATTGAGGGCGGACTTGACCTTGTTGATTTAGATGTATTAGGATTTATCGATCATAATATCACTGTTAATATTATTAAAGACGGACAGATAGTAGATAAGAAATCACTTTCATTACCAAAGCAGATTACTAATGTTATCAAATGTAAGAATCCTAGATGTATTACTTCTATTGAACAGGGTCTTGACCATGTATTTGTTCTTTCTGACCCTGCTAAGCAGGTATACAGATGTAAATACTGTGAAGAGAAATATACTGGTAAATAATATCCCCCAATACAACATTCGTACAGCTTTATTATATAAGCTTGAAGTTCTAATGTAATCTTCTGATTATATAGTAAATGGGGGATGTGAAAAAACTCGATTGAGTTTTTTCGCATCTCCCTTTTTGTACCTGTTGTGTATAAATAACTGAAATCGTGTGCAAAGAAAGCGCACTTCCCCTACCCCATAGAAATTCTTTTTTTGAATCTATGCGGCAGTTCTGTTTCTCATCTTTTTTTCTGATATTTATATAGATTGTGGCCTATCGCCACAAGTAAAACTTCCAGTTTGACTGAATGAATACCTCTTCGGACAATTCTCTTGTACCAACGGTCGTTTTTCATAATTCCGAAAGTCAAGTGTTCATAATGACGCTGTTCTTTGGATTTTCGCTTTCCACTTCCGTAAACAAATGTACTTGTATCCAGTTCCCATAAAAGTACTAGCTGCTCAACGATTTCATTCAGATAATCCGGTACATACTTAGTTACCAGTGAACCAATGGTATTTAGATAATGCAAACAATATTTGATGAAATTCTATGTTAAACGATGCTGTAGGCTTCAAACATAGTTGAAAGCTTTAATTATTTAAAGTTTTTGACTTTAAACCCTAAAAGTACTTGCGTTTAAGGGTTAATATGGGCTATACTATTATGGTATCTGTCCGGGAATCAGGCTGTTGTAGATGACGTAAGCAGCATGTATCCCGGATGTTGTGAGTATGGAAGAGGGTTTAAAGTATGATAGTTACTCTGATTGAGAAAGTATATAGTTTTCTGTGGGGAGATCTGGTGCAGATTCCACTGCCGGGCGGCAGCACTCTGGGGATTTCGCTTCTGATTATATTACTGATTCCTACAGGAATTTATTTTACGGTTCGGACGCGTTTTCTGCCGATTCGCCTGTTCCCGGATATGGTGCAGGCACTGGTTGAGAAGAAACAAGAAAAAAACAGTCTGTCTTCATTTCAGACACTGATTGTTTCGACTGCAACCCGTGTCGGTATGGGAAATCTGGTCGGTGTTGTTGCGGCAATTTCGGCAGGCGGCGCCGGTGCGGTTTTCTGGATGTGGGTGACGGCAATTATCGGTTCATCAACAGCTTTTATTGAAGCGACACTGGCACAGCTTTATAAAGAAAAAGATCCGCTGTACGGAGGTTACCGCGGCGGTCCGGCGTATTATATTCATGCATATGTAGAAGAAAAACAAAAGAAAAAGAGAAACAAAGTGGTGATTTCTGTGTTGTTTGCAATCTCCGGTCTGATCTGCTGGTGCGGTATCAGTCAAGTGATCAGCAATTCTGTTGTTTCTTCATTTAAAAATGCATTTTCCATTCCGCCGATCTATATGACGGTAGTACTTGTTGCTGTGGCTGCTGTGATAGTGCTTCGTAAAGATGCGACAGTTAAGATCCTGGATATGGTAGTGCCGGTCATGGCGGTATGCTATTTTGCAATCACGATTCTAATCATTGTGATGAATCTTGGAAGTTTGCCGGGTGTTTTTGCAAGAATTTTTGAGGAAGCATTTGGATTCCGACAGGCAGCAGCCGGCGGTTTTGGCGCAGTCCTAATGAATGGAATCAAACGTGGACTGTTTTCGAATGAAGCAGGTTCCGGATCTGCTCCGTGTGCGGCAGCAGCGGCAGAATGTGACCAGCCGGTCAAAGCCGGATTGGTACAGGCGCTCGGGGTATTTGTGGATACGATCGTGATCTGCAGCTGTACAGCATTTATCATGCTGCTTGCGCCGGAAGAAAAAGTTACAGGACTTTCCGGAATGGATCTTCTGCAGACCGCAATGGAACATCATCTTGGCCGTTTTGGTGTGATCTTTATTGCGGCGACGCTGTTTTTATTCAGTTTTTCGACGTTTCTGGGCATCCTTTTTTATGCGAGATGCAATGTTGCATATCTTTTCGGAGATAACTGGGCTTCACAGACTGCATACAAAGTACTGGCACTTGTGATGCTGTTCATCGGCGGCCTTGCAGCATATACATTTGTTTGGGATCTTGGTGATGTTGGAATCGGACTGATGACGATCTTTAATATCATCATTCTTTACCCACAGGGTGAGAAGGCTCTGAAAGAACTGAAAGAATACGAAAAAGAAAAAAGAAAATGAAAAACACAAAGAGAAAGCATTTGAAACTATGTCTGTTGTTATTGTTTATGGTTCTGGTATGTTTTGCGATAACCAATGTCAGGACGACAACAGTAAGTGCTGACGATGAAACTTCTGATATACCAGGGATAATTTTCGAACATTTTTTGGGGATGTGAAAAAACTCAATCGAGTTTTTTCACATCCCCTTTTATTTCATATATACCATATAATCAACAGGTTGTATACACTACAACCTGCCTTCATAACACTTTCTAAAATATTCAATACTTACTTGTTTTATCTATATGCCTGTAATGTAGGTGTTGTGCGAATCTTAAGTGGTGTATCAACGCCTTCTGCTGTTGTTACTGTATACTTTATTACCTGTGGTGAACCTGCTTCTACTACAAGATCAACATTATAACCAACCTCAAGATTATCATACTCGTCAGTTGTTATCTTAAGGCCATTATTAGTCTCAAAGTTAGCTATAGTACCACCTGCTGGTGCGAATAAATGAACAAATCCTCTTATTCCACCATCGAATCCACCAAGAATATAGCCACCTGCTCTTGTTATATTGCTTCTTTTAATTGTATTAGTTAATGTCACAGTAATATCATAGCTTCTTGTTCCATCTGCATTAATAACAGGCTCACTCATCTTAGTATCAATATTTAAGAACCAGCCTAATTTACAAGGCTCATATAAACTAAAGAACACTCCTGCTTCTGGATTAGCCGGGTCATCATTAAGATTTCCTGAACAGCCTGCATCCTTAGCATACTGCTCTTCCTGCTCATCTACGAACCAGAGCATAATTGTGTTCTCTTCAACACCTTCATTAAACATATCTACATATTCATTAATTCTCTTAAAATCAAAGCCTGATACCAATACTGCCATTGCCTGCTTGGCTGTCTCTGCAAAAAGACCATCAACATATTCATTAGCTTCATTATAATCAACATTAGTGCCTCTGTCGCTAAGATATTTATAATAAAGCTCATACTGTAATACTGATACGGCATTATCACCATTAAGCTCTGTTCCATCAGGAAGTGTAATTGGTCCTGATATTCTAAGAACCTTCTGTATAATAGTCGGTGTAAGTGAGAGCACACCATCAACGCTCTCACCGTGCTTAGCTTCATAAGCCAAAGCCCATATCTGAGCAGCTCTTTCAAAATCAGGGTTAAAACTTGCATCTCTTGAATAGATTAACGTATCATTAAATATCTTTAATTCTTTTCTTGTAACATTAGCTTCATCTGGTGGATATGTTGCCAATACATCATTAACAGGATTAAAATCTCCAATTGACATTACACCATCTTCAACCCTTATTGTTCCGATTGAACCTGGGAAACCACCTGCGGCTCTTATCTCTGCTGTGTTCTGTGCAGCAAGAAGATATACCTTATCACTTCCATCGCCGATAAATGCTTTCATTAATGGAATGTAATCTTCATAATCTGTGTACATACTCATAAGTGATGTTATCTTATCACTATAAGAAGATATCATTGTTCCCATACTTCCCGGAAGTTCAACCTTGTTCATCTTAGCAGTCATATTATTAACCACTGGCTGTATCTGCTCTAAAAGATCAAGATAGGCATTAATTGTTGTTACACTAAAACCATCACCTACTTTAAGACCTGACATAGGGTATTCTGATATTGTTGCTACTGCCGGCTTTATAATATCATCTGATGCATCTTCAACAAGTCCTATAAGTGTATCTACTGACTTAACATACTTTCCTGCAACCGGAATGTGGCTTGCCATCTTCCACAATGGGCTTGATAATGTCTTGCTTATCTTATAAGTTGTATTGTCAAGCTTTAATACTGCTGTATTAGCTGCCTCAGCATCCTGGGCTTTTACAGCTCCAAGCATATCATTCATCTCTGTCTTTAATTCATTAGCATTCTTTAACATTCCCTTGGCATCAGATAAGCCCTTAACACCCATAATTCCTATAATAACAACAACAGCAGCTACTATTGAAACAATTGTTATAGTACGTTTCTTTTTCTGCTGTTTTGTTAATCTCTTCTTACCACTGTGTCTGTGATGTTCCCCACTGCTATGGTGGCTGTGGTGTCCTTCACTACTATTGCTGCTGTGATGTTCTGAATTATTGTTACTGCCTTCTCTTACATTGTGACGGCTGTTATTGTTAGCTGTATTACTGCCAGTATGCTGGACATTGCTTCTTCTATGACCACTGTTCTGGCTGATTTTATTATCCACAGTATTCTCACTGTTTAAGTTCTCATTGTTATCTTTATAATCATTATTGTTCATTACTATCCATCCATTTCCTATTATAAAAAAGAATGTGCTAAGCACATTCTCGCGACGAGTGCTGTCGCTTGCGACAAACTACAGCTTCACGCGAGTGCGCATAACTGGCACATAGTGCCTTTTATTTAATAGGAAATTATATTGGAATTTCCTATTAAATAAAAAAATATGAGCAGTACTATAAGCCGGGTTATGTCCAGCCAGGCTTTGACCTGACTACTGATGATCATCTATCTAGACCTGCTGTTACCAGCAGGCTCAAGCAACCTACCTAAAAGCACGACGGGCAGCCGTATCGCTTTATATTTGGTCTTGCTTCGAATGGGGTTTACATAGCCAGTATTGTTACCAATACCACGGTAGTCTCTTACACTGCCTTTCCACCCTTACCAATAAGCTCAACACTAAGTGTTAAGCACTGGCGGTATATTTCTGTTGCACTAGCCTTGGAGTCACCTCCACCGGACGTTATCCGGCATCCTGCCCTGCGAAGCCCGGACTTTCCTCACCTGCGGTCTTTCGACACTTGCAGCCGCGATCATCTGTACTACTCACATTTATTAGTATTATTAAGTTAATTGTAACTTTGTAAACATCTAACGCCTACTTAATGAACATAGCATCCCCAAAACTAAAGAATCTGTAACGTTCTTTTACTGCAACTTCATAAGCATTAAGAACATTTTCTCTTCCTGCAAGTGCTGACACAAGCATTACAAGAGTTGATTCTGGGAGATGGAAATTAGTTATAAGACAATCTATTGCCTTAAACTTATAACCTGGATATATAAATATTTCTGTCCAGCCACTCTTAACTGGTATATGTCCATTTTCATCAGCTACTGATTCAAGAGTTCTTGTGCTTGTAGTTCCTACAGCAATAACTCTTCCACCATTAGCCTTGGTATTATTAATTATATCTGCTGCTTCTTTATCAACCTGATAGAATTCTGAGTGCATATGATGATCAAGTATATTCTCAACCTTAACTGGTCTGAATGTTCCAAGACCTACGTGAAGAGTAACTCTTGCAATCTTCACTCCCATATCTTCTATCTGTTTAAGCAGCTCTTTTGTAAAATGTAGTCCTGCCGTAGGTGCTGCTGCTGAACCCTCGTGCTTGGCATATACTGTCTGATAGCGGTTTTTATCTTCAAGCTTATGTGTGATATATGGTGGAAGCGGCATCTGTCCTAGTTCATCAAGAATTTCCTCAAATATGCCATCATAACTAAACTGTATAAGTCTGTTACCTTCCTCAACTATATCAATAATCTCACCTGTAAGCTTTCCGCCACCAAATACTATCCTTGCACCAACCTTGCATTTCTTTCCTGGCTTAACAAGGACTTCCCACGTATCCTGTCTGTCTTCAAGTCTTTTTAACAAAAGCACTTCAATGGCAGCACCTGTTCCTTCTTTCTCACCGATAAGTCTTGCAGGTATAACCTTAGTATCATTAATTACAAGGCAGTCACCCGGCTTAAGATATTCTGTTATATTCCTAAATATCTTGTGTTCTATAGCTCCTGTGTTCTTATCAAGAACCATCAATCTGGAGCTTGAACGGTCTGACAGAGGGTCTTGTGCTATAAGTTCCTCTGGCAGATCATAATAAAAATCATGTAAATCCATAATAATCCTCTATTCAGATTGTGCACTCTATATTCACTACATACGAAGTTCGATTCCATTATCACTTAAGTCTTTATATATCTTCTCCATTACTGGTGTGATATCCTTATCCTCAAGTGTTCTGTCCTTAGCTCTAAAAGATATTGAATATGCTACTGACTTGTAGCCCTCTTTAATCTGGGCACCTTCATATATATCAAATAACTTGTAACTCTCAAGTATGCTTCCGCCGCGTTTCTCGATTATCTTCTCAATCTTTCCTACAAGAACTGACTTAGGCATAACCATACTTATATCCCTTGTAACTGCTGGGAACTTGGCAATACCCTCAAACTTTCTGTCAAAGCTTGCCATCTTAGTTACAATTGAAAGGTCAATAACAACAATATATGTTCTGTCGCCTAATGAATAAGTATCTGCTACATCTGGATGTAATTCACCCATATAGCCAATCTTTGTTCCATCATAGATAATCTCTGCCTGACGTCCTGGGTGAAGGAATGTAATTCCTGCCTCTGGATTGTATTCCGGCTTAACTCTCATTCCAATTCTTTCAAGGAATTCTTCAACTACACCCTTCATCTGGAAGAAATCAACATCTCCAAATGCTCCAAGCGTGAACATAACTCTCTCATCTGGAAGCTCGTTAACATCATCTGCTGCAAGATATACCTTTGCAAGCTCATATAACTTAACATTCTTATTACGTCTGTTATAGTTAGTTGATAATGATGTAAGCATACCATTAACAGGAAGTGTTCTCATTATTGAGAAATCTTCTCCTAATGGATTAGAGATAACCACTGTCTTTCTGTATTCTGAGTCGGCCGCAAGCTTAAGCTTATCAAATACCTTAGGGCTTTCAAATGAATATGTCATAGCCTGTGAGAATCCACAGAACTGTGCAACTTCACCTGCTACATCTTCAATACTTCTCTCAAATGGTATCTTACCCATTGTTGTAGAACCCTTTGGAAGTGTTGTAGGAATATTATCATATCCGAAGAATCTTGCTACTTCCTCTGCAATATCTGCATCTCTGTTAAGATCCTGTCTAAATGTAGGAATAATAAGCTCATTAGAAGCTTCATCATATTCTACTTCAAGTCTCTTGAAATATGAAAGCATATCTTCCTTTGATACATTTGTTCCAAGAAGTGCATTATACTTATCTGGTTCAAATGATATTCTCTTCTTAGATACCGGCTCATCATATATATCAACAACACCGCCAACTACTTCACCTGCACCTAACTGTTCTATAAGGTCACAGGCCCTGTTCATAGCTTCAAGTGCAAGCTCTGGATCTAAGCCCTTCTCAAACTTACCAGAAGCATCTGTTCTTAAACCAATCTTCTTAGTTGACTTTCTTATATTAGTTCCATCAAATGTTGCAGCTTCAAAAAGCATTGTCTTAACATCATCTGTTATCATTGAGTTCTCACCACCCATAATACCAGCAAGACCAATAGCCTTTTCTCCATCACATATAAGAAGTGCTTCTGAATCAAGTGTTCTTTCCTGTCCATCAAGTGTAACGAACTTCTCATTCTCAGCAGCAGTTCTTACAATAATCTTCTTACCAGCAATTGTATCGTAATCATATGCGTGCATTGGCTGTCCATATTCTGTCATAACATAGTTAGTAATATCTACTATGTTATTAATAGGTCTGATGCCTGCTGTCATAAGTCTGTGCTGCATCCACTTTGGTGATGGAGCAAGCTTTATATTCTTAACAACTCTTGCTGTATATCTCTTGCAAAGCTGCTTAGCTTCTACTTCAATCTTAATATAGTCATTAACATCTTCGCTATTGCCTGTATCATTAACAACTGGAGGATTGAATGGCTTTCTGAATGTAGCTGCTGCCTCTCTTGCGATACCAAGGATACTATAGCAGTCTACACGGTTGTTAGTAATCTCATATTCAAATACTGTATCATCAAGTCCAAGATATTCTACAGCACTCTCTCCTACTTTGGCATCATCACCAAATATATAAATACCATTTTCTGCTGCATCTGGATAGAATTCTCTTGATGAACCAAGTTCTTCAATTGAACACATCATTCCATAAGACTCAACGCCTCTTAACTTGCCTTTTTTAATCTTAATTCCATCTTCTGGAAGTGGACTTCCATCGTGTCCGCCAGCCACACGTCCGCCGTCAAGAACAACTGGAACTTTCTGTCCACTTGTTCCTGGTTCAATATTAGGAGCACCTGTAACTATCTGAACAGTTTCATTTCCTACATTCACCTGACATACTACAAGCTTGTCTGCATCTGGATGTCTTTCTACTGAAACAATCTGTCCTACAACAATTTTATCCAGATTTTTATCAAGCTCATTAAAACATTCTACCTTAGTACCTGAAAGAGTCATAGCATCTCTGAATTCCTGATTTGTACACTCTAAACCTGGAACAAGGTCCTTTATCCATTTAATAGATGTATCCATACTTATCCTCCACTTATTATTAATTAGAACTGCTTTAAGAATCTTGTATCATTCTCGTATAACAATCTCATATCATCGATTTCGTATTTAAGAAGGGCAACTCTTTCAAGACCTACGCCAAACGCAAAACCTGTATATTTATCTTTATCAATTCCGCACATTTCAAATACATGTGGGTGAACCATTCCGCAGCCAAGTATTTCAATCCAGCCCTCACCCTTACAAAAACGGCATCCCTTGCCGCCACATTTAAAGCAGCTTACATCCATCTCGGCACTAGGCTCTGTGAATGGGAAATGATGTGGTCTGAACTTAACCTTAGTATCTTCACCGAATAACTCCTTAGCGAATTCTGCAAGTGTTCCCTTAAGGTCAGCAAATGTTATGTTCTCATCAATTACAAGACCTTCAACCTGATGGAAGCAAGGTGAATGGGTTGCATCAACTTCATCTGCTCTGTATACACGTCCAGGTGAAATCATTCTTATTGGAAGTCTGCCTTTTTCCATAACTCTTGCCTGAACAGGTGATGTCTGTGTTCTAAGAACAACTTTATCATTGATATAGAATGTATCCTGTTCATCTTTTGCTGGATGGTTAGCTGGAATATTAAGTGCCTCAAAGTTGTAATAATCATATTCTACCTCTGGACCTTCTACAACTTCGTATCCCATTCCTATAAATATCTTTTCTATTTCTTCACGCGCAAGCATATTAGGATGTTTATGTCCAAGTTCAGCTTTCTTGGCTGGAAGTGTTACATCAATTACCTCTGCCTTCATCTGAAGCTCTCTCTTCTTGGCAGCAAGCTCTTTCTTGGCAGCCTCTAATACTTCTTCAATTGCCTGTCTTGTTTCGTTGACAATCTGTCCAACCTTAGGTCTGTCCTCAGGAGCTACCTCCTTCATACCCTTTAAAACTTCAGTAAGCTCGCCTTTTTTACCAAGAAAAGCAACTCTGATATCATTTAACTTATCAAGAGAATCTGTTGCCTTTATCTGTGACAACGCATTTTCTTTGATTGCATCAAGTCTTTCTTTCATCTTATCCTCCTTCTTGCGCTATTTACACATTGTTAATCATTTCGCAAAAAACCACTCTCAATTGTAACACAATGCTCATATTTCGCAAGTATTATTTTAATTATTCTTATGTCTTTTCTCATAAATCTCAAGAACCTGCATAGCTTCCTTGGCATGCACCTTATTCTTTTTAGTCACATTTTTAATATTATTTCTTGCATCTTCTATTCTTGATTCATTATATTCTATCTGTTCTCTTAACTTCTGGCGTCTTATGGAAAGATTATGTCTTACCTCTACCATTTCTTTAGGATTAAGTATCGCCTTAACTTGTCCTATCCATATATGTGTATCAATTACACCAAGCTGTCTTAATATATCTGTAAGCTCCGCTTCTGCCTCATTAAGATTACTTGTTATCTCAAGTATTTTACGCTGTTCATCTTTCATCTCAACATATGCCTGAAACTTCTGCTCAAGCTCAAATGCACTCTTTACCGCATATTTGCTATATTCATATTCAAGCACATTTACAGCATTTACATACTTTATCTTGTACTTATTAAGAAGTGCTGTTGCTTTATTAAGCTTTACCTCTGTCACATACACTTTTCGTTCTGTTGATTTAAGATAAGCAAACAGACCAAGCGAAAGCGTAAGTGCAAGTATTACAACTGTTATAAACATTCCAATGTGTTCATCATCTGGTGAAGCCGCTGATATAAGAAGAAATATAACAAACACCCCTACAAGAAGTGCCAGCATAAGTACTGAATACTTCTTAATTCTAAGCTGTTTTTTCACAAGGTCATTTGCCTCTATACGATACATTGACCTCTCACCCTTAATCATTCTTACATTCTTTAATACTGTATTGTAATCTTCTTCATCGTGCCTCAGCTTTACAAGTGCCTCTGGAAAATCTTCCTCATAAGATTCCATCATATGGTACACTTTGTTGGAAAGCTTGTTCTCCGGTGATTTAAAAATACGCCTGTCAACCGACAGATTATCAACACGGTCTGCCGCATACATAAGCTTAAGCTTTATATTTTCCGGTGCATTCTCTATTCTTTGTATATCCTCATAATAATCAGTTACACTGTCATATTCTACCTTGGCATTCTCTATATATCTTGAAGCTTCCTCCATAATATCACACTGGCTTTTAACAAAGCTCCCAACCTCTGAGCCTGTAAATCCTGCCGTGTCAACCTCTTCAAGATTATCCTGCGTATTATTGACCGCTCCGCCAAGATTAACCTTATCAACTGTTCTTATAAGCGTCTGTGCCTGTATACTGTTAAGCAGGTGGTCATATTTTTCTTCTTCCTTTAACACATCTGCCTGCTGTTTCTTAGTCTTTTCTGTCAGCCCTCTGGATTCATCAGCAGATGCATCACTGCCAGCCGTCTTATATAATTCTTCTTCCAGATCATCATTATGATTACTGCCAGTATACGAACCCACCTGATAGCTGTGTATCATATCATTAATAGAACGTTTATTTCTAAATCCATTCTCATCTTCATACACAAGCTCCTCAAGGTCTTTTAAATCCTCATCACTGTCATAATTATTTTTTAAGAATTTGAATAATCCCACTTGTCTTATCACCTCGCAGTATATTTATAATAATCCTGTTTCCAATTGGTAAGAATATCATCTAATACTTTATGATACCCTGCCACATCTCCTGCATTTTTATACTTCTCTGTGTCATTAAGCTTTCTAATCTCGTCCTGATAAGCAGCATTATCCATAAGCTGTTCTATCTTTCTTCTTATGATATACTCCTCCTCTGGCACATCTTCATTAATAACACCTCCGTCTTTATCCATAAACCACTTTGCCGCAAGGTAACACTTGTATGAATTCTTATGCTGTCCTATCTCATATGCTTTCATAAAGCTGTATGAAGCCTCATTATATAAGAACATTCTTGCAAGTGCAACACCCATATTATGGTACACACCTGCTAAGAACGCTGCCGGGGCAGCATTGCTGTATTCATCTATAATCTGCTTATAACAGTCAACCGCCTTATAGAAGCACTCATTAGAAAGAAAACTGTCCCCTCTTAATCCAAGTCTTTCATAAGCATTCTGATTATCAAGCGTATTCAGTATTTCGCTTATCTTTTCAATCTGTTCCAAAGAATAATAATCAACTGATTTAAGTATTGTGACAAGCATACTTGCCAACAGCTCATTATTACTTTTCATTATGGTTAATCTCTGGGCAAGTGCTGTATTTCCCACTTCATCCCTAAGAAATGTTATAAGCTCATCATTGATAAAATCATTAGTAAGTATATATATATTATTGTAAATATAATAACACAGTTCTTCTTCTGTATACAATCTGATACCTGACTGCATTATATATAAAGGATTGTCTGCAACCTTCCCCCTGCACAAAATCATTGCACTCATACATCTGCCTCACTTAAATCCAGTTCTTCAACTATAACACTATCCGATGCCTGATATATCTCACCAAAACCAAGGTCTTTTACTGTAACAATACATTTATCCTGTGAAGATGCCTTTACATTCATTGATATTCTTGTTGTCTTTCCTTCCCTGTAAGGAATAGAGCTTATATCAACCTGCTTTTCTATATATTTTCCGTCCGGCCATATAATCTGGAAATTTATAACCGACACATCTTCAATAATAAAATCAATTGTTCTTTCTGCCATATACCAGTTAGTTCCCATTTTGACAATTCTAAACTTCATAGGACGTCCGTGTTCTGATATATCCGTTTCAATATCAGCTTTTATCCTGCCATCTGTAAGAAGGCACACATTACCAAATACCTGTGGAGATATATACTCCAACGCTGCAAAGCACGCACCTCTTACATATAAATTCTGCCCAACAAATGCTTTTCTTCCTGCAACTAATACTTTGGTGAATTCATCTGGAAGCCTGTCCACATCAAATCCCATACCTGTAAGATATACACTTGAAGCCCTGTGCTTCTTAAAATATTCTGTCATATACAAGGTAACGGAATGTGAAGCCTTTTCTATTGTACTTCCTTCAGGCTGGCTTAATGTATGCTCCTGTAATATGTACTGCATATCACCAATCTTATTGCAGTACAATCTGTATACATCAATTCCCGAAGCATTGTAATCCATAAGCACTGTACCATTCTGATAAAGTTCCTTCTTCTGGCTGTACGCATAATATGCAAAGCTTTCTATTCTGCTTATTATCTGGTACTGCTCATTTGCAACACCTGCGTTGTACAGCTCCTCCTTTACAATCTCCAGTGTATCTTTGGTAAAATCAGGAACAACAACACATATAGAAGCTACACTGCTGGCATTTTTCTTATTAATAACAGCTTTTATATTCTCTGATAAAGTTTTGTCTTTTTCGGTATCTGCTGCCACTGGTACTTTTAACTCACTGTCATACACACACATCTGTATATTATCCTCAAGCAGCTCCACTCCTATTATCAAATCTGTATCGTTCATAACTATCTCCATTCTTAGCAGGAATTTAGTCTTACTGCCTCATATTCTCTGGTACAAACAACTGCTTTGTCACATAATCTTCTACTGCATAGCTTTCCATAAGCTTCTTTAATGTAACCATATCCCTTAGCTCCTCGCTTACAAGACATTCATTAATTGCATCAAATCTGCCCTTATTATCTCCATCATTAAGGTTATCGTACAATATGTTATATTCCTTCGTATTAGTGTCTGTTCCAATTGTATAATTATATATAACCTTGTCGTTATAGAACAATGAAAGTCTGTATGTAAATACTCCGCAGTTATCACATTTCATAACTGCACTTGCATATTCTTTAGCATCATTGACTTTATAATTAATGACAACTTTATTATCAGGATTGCCATAATACTCAATCACTGTAACACCACATGCATTATACGGTATATTAAGAACACCATTAAAACGTTTATAATAATCATAGATTATCTCTTTTGCACATAATTCATCAAGAATCTTCTGTGCTGTGTCTTTAATATCTGGTTTATTCAATTCTTTTATATTCTCTGATACTTTTTTAAGCCACGCAGCAAGGCATATTACAGGAATACCAATCTTATCTTTGTAACATTCTTTTACAACCGTAAATGTTATGTCACTTACATTTTTTCCTTTAATAAAATATAAAAATGAATTATAAGCTATATATGCTTTGGCTATCAGCTGTGATGCACCTTTATTATAATAATCTGTAAATACCTGTGTAAGCTTATCATAATAATCTTTATCCTGAGTAAACATATACTGTGAGATAACCCTCTCAGAAAGATTTTTAATATTTACGCCAAAATCAGATGCACTCTTCCACAACCTGTACATATCCTTGTCTGAACCATTATAATTATCAACCATATATTCAAGTACCAGCTCATTATACAGATGATTCCTGAACACATATTCACACAATATATCTTTATAGCTTTCCTTATTAACCGAAGCAGTAAGCTCGTGTACTATGAACTTAAACATCTTGCCTGCTGGAACTATTGTATAGCCGTAGCGTTCCATAAGTTCCCTTGCCTCATAATACATTCCGTACTCCAAAAGTATTTCAATAAGCCCCTGTGCCGTATTGATATGAAGACCATCTTTAATAAGGTCACTGTACTCATCATTAAAGGTTTCACCTTCATAATATTCTTTATAATATTCAATAAGCCACGAATTAATAAGTTGTCGGTATTCGTATGTAACTCCTTTAACCATCGCCGCTTTCTTATATATAGATGGTGTATCCGCATTATATATATGCTTCTTTCTGCAATAATCTGCTCTGAATAAAGCTATATATGGCTCTTCAATGTCATATTCATCTAACAATGTTATATCCAGTGGTTCTTCTAATATCTTTTCTATCTCATAATTGACAGTGTTTCTTCTTATAACTCCGTCCGTACAGATAAATGCCATAGAACAGTTAGAGATATAAAGCGGAATATATATATCATTGCCTGTCATCTCATATATTGCAGGCTCTTTCATATAGCCGCATTTTACTATAACAGCTTTTACTTTACTGCAATCAGCAGTTACACGATACATAAATCTTAACTTAACCGCATATTCTGCTGTTTCATTATTGATAAGCTGTGGCTTTAAAAATTGTCTGTAAAGATACATAAGGTCATTATTGATACAGCCGGCCTTTAACTGCTCATAAAGATACAGTTCTATCATCTGCTCGTACGAATCATATATATCCTTATAGAATGCTTTATTATAGACAACATTGGCATATAAGAAGGACTTCCATTCATAATTAATACCCGAATCATATGTAAAATACAAAAGGACAATTCTTGGAATTCTCACCTTTATATCTTTCTTTATGCTTGCCATATAGAACTCATATAATCTTGTTATTCTTATGCCTCTAAGAACCGCTTTCTCATAAAATGGAAATGCTTCCTCACCAGCTATTCCTTCCCTTACCATATGTGATATTAATACTTCTAATATGTCATCTTCTTCATATATTGTATAAAGTTTTTTTAATATCTCTATATTATCTTTATTAGTAATTCTTTCATTGGCAATTACAGCCGCTGCCTGCTTTGCAAGCTTTTCTGTAATCATATTGTACTTTATACCAAATGCTATCACCTGAATCTCAAATCTGTTAAACAGCCTTAACAGCTCTGGCTGTGCATTATATATATTAAGTGCCTCTAAATACATAACCGGGCTTATACAGCCATCATTAAAGCAATCCTTTATTCTTATAAGCTTAATGCTCTTGTTATTCTCAGACTGTCCGTCTATATAGAATAATATCCACAAAAGCACCCAGCTGTCATATCCGTGTTCATAACACTCTGTAACTATCTGGGCTACATCTGATGTATATCCTGCATCTTTTCTTTCAAGCGTGCTTACATAAAGGTAAAGACTGTATAACTCAATATGATTATCAACATCGCTTAATACCCTGTCCTTAATGTTCTCAAGAATTCTGCTTCCATTGTAATCATCACCTGATATAAAATTAACACCAGCCTGCAATACGTCAAATATTATGTCCGATTTCTTCAATCCACGAACTCTGTCAAGAATTTTATTAGTGTTAATAACCCATTCCTGCTTGGTTATGCGTTTCATTCTGAACTGGAGATATTCTGCTGTAAGCCTGCTCTTTGCAGTTCTTATCTCTCTGTGTTCATCAAAGCCGCTGTCATTAACAATCTCTTTTCCATTTATTGTAATCTCTATTACTTCCTGATGACTGTAAGAGCTTATTATAATATACGCATAGTTATTGCCTGCATGAAGAAGCTTATCATCTATTATATAATCCAGCTCATATACATCACCTATGAAATCATCAGAAGTTATTATTCCTCTTTTCATCTTAATAAATGGTGCTTCACACTGTACGTCAAGCTTTATATAGCCCCAGCCGTTCTTTTCTATAATTATGCTGTCCTTTTCGTTAGCACCATCTATATTATAATCTCTTATATTATTATCAACACTGAAAGTAAGAGCAGACTTTTTCTTAATTGCTATTAAGAACTCCTCCATTGACTCATATACATTTTCTCTGTCATACAGGACATCGTAAAGATTATTTAATACATCATCACCCTGTAAGAATATTTTTTTGAATTTATCGGATCTGTATAAGCTTACTGCTTCTTCTTTATTAACCTGCACAAGATTAGTAAAATGGAACAGGTTATCCGCTTTTCCAAGGCTTGTATCTACTGTTTCTTTAACTGCTGTAAAGCTGTATAATACCTCTTTCTCTCCAGCATTAGTAACAAGCGTGAACTCTCCTTCTATGCTGTCCCCCTCTGAAAGTCCCCTTGCATCTATAACGTATTTAATATCACTGTCTTTTCCCGCAAATGACGGTGTAAGCACTGTCACCTTGGCATTATCAGAGTATACTACCCCCTTAATTACATCTTGCGCCTGTATATGAAATTCTGCATTATGTATTGTGTCACAGATAACATCTTCTATAATAACATCATCAGGTTGTATTATATCTGGAATGTCATATCTGAACTTTCCTCTTGAAAGTCTGTTAATATACTCTCTCATCAGTTCTACGTCTCCGAATTAATCTTTTTTAAATGTGTCTTTATCTGCTTCTCATAGCCATTATCTGTTGGTTCATAGAACTTTACGTCCTCAAGTCCATCAGGTAAATACTGTTGCTTCACATAGTGGTTAGGATAATCGTGTGCATATTTATAACCTATGCCGTGTCCTAACTTTGAAGCACTCTTATAATGTGCATCCTGCAAATGTGCCGGCACAGGTGCTGTCTTGGTTGTCTTAACAAGTTCCATAGCCTTGTCAACTGCCATATAACAAGAGTTGCTCTTAGGTGCACAGGCAACATATAACGCCGCCTGTGAAAGAATTATCCTTGCCTCCGGCATACCTATCCTCTCAACTGCAAGTGCTGCATTCGTAGCAACAACTAATGCGTAAGGGTCTGCATTGCCTACATCTTCACTTGCACATATCATTATTCTTCTTGCAATAAACTTTATATCTTCACCTGCATATAACATCTTTGCCAGATAATAACTTACTGCATCAGGGTCAGACCCCCTCATACTTTTAATAAATGCTGATATGGTATCATAATGATTATCACCCGTCTTATCATATCGGACAGCCCTTTTTTGTATACACTGTTCTGCTGTCTTTAAATCTATATGTATAAGTCCGTCATCTGACCTGTCAGTTGTAAGTATTCCAAGTTCTATCGCATTAAGTGCACTTCTTGCATCGCCATTTGCTATATCAGCAAGAAACTCCAAAGCCTCATCATCTATGTCAGCCTTGTAGCTTCCCATACCTCTTTCTTTATCGTATACAGCTCTCTTTAGTATCTCTTTGATATCTTCCTTTGACAATGGCTTTAACTCAAATATTATAGACCTTGAAATCAAGGCTCCATTAACCTCAAAATATGGATTTTCTGTTGTTGCACCAACAAGCACAATAGTTCCGTCTTCCACGAATGGCAGAAGATAATCCTGCTGCCCCTTATTAAACCTATGTATCTCATCTACAAAAAGTATTGTCTTCTTACCATACATTCCAAGATTATTTTTCGCCCTCTCTACAACATCTTCCATCTCTTTCTTGCCTGCTACTGTAGCATTAATCTGACAGAAATCCGCACTTGTCGTATTGGCAATAACCTTGGCTAATGTAGTCTTTCCAGTTCCAGGAGGTCCATAAAATATAATAGAGCTTAATTTATCCGCCTTTATAGCCCTGTATAAAAGCTTATCCTTACCAACAATATGCTGTTGTCCTACAACTTCTTCCAAAGTTCTTGGTCTTAATCTCATCGCAAGAGGAGAATCATTCTCCTGATTAGTCTTTCGCATATAATCAAATAAATCCATAATTGTGTCCCTGTGATTCCCTTAATGAATATTATTTAATAATATAGCATATTATACGGCAAATGGCACTACTTTAATTAAAGTAAGCTTTTAAATATTTTCTTAACCGTGTCCATAAAGCCTGCTGTATCAACATTTTCGCAGCTTATTATCTTAACACTTCCAATATAAGCCTCATTGTAATAATATTTAATAACGCCTACCTCATCACCCTCTTTTAATGGAGCTTTAATATTATCATTAATTATGCACTCCCGTCTTATATCATCATTGTTATATTTATTAATGAACATATATGAATAGTCTTTTTCCTTTGTTATCTTAATCTTATCCTGCCTGCCCGATGAGATTTTAATGCTCTCTGTATCAAGCGGTTCTTCATCTTTATATATACTGCACACACTAAAACCATAATTAAGAAGCGTTATCGCATCACTGAATCGTATCTTGCTTGTCGGTGCCGCCATAACAACTGCTATAAGATCTATTCCGTCTTTATTGGCTGTTCCTGAAAGGCAGCAGCCTGCCTTGCTCGTTGAACCTGTCTTTAAGCCTGTGGCATAGGCATACTGTTTCATAAGCTTATTAGTATTGGTAAGCACGAAATCCTTCTCGCCTTTTCTTGTAATGTGTGTTATGCTCTCCATCCATATACTGCTGAATTCTTTTATCTGTGGGTAGTTATTAATAAGCTCCCGGCTCATAACCGCTACATCTCTCGCACTTGATGTATGTCCGTCTACATCAAGTCCACAGCAGTTAATAAAATGTGTGTTGCTCATTCCTAGTTCACGGGCTTTCTCATTCATTTTATCAACAAATACATTCTCTGCCCCGCTTATGTGTTCTGCCATTGCAACACAGGCATCATTAGCACTTGCCACCGCTATACACTTAATCATAGTCCTGACACTCTGTATCTCTCCCGGCTCAAGGAACACCTGGCTTCCGCCCATTGAAGCCGCATATTCCGACACAGTTACCGGGTCTTCCATATTAATGCTTCCGTCCTCTATTGCCTCAAATATAAGTATAAGTGTCATTATCTTTGTTATGCTTGCAGGTGCAAGAACTGTATCGGCATCCTTTTCATATATTACCTGTCCTGTCGCCGCCTCCATAAGTATCGCAGAAGGTGTATCTATGTCTGGTCCTGATACTTCCTCTGCACAGCAAAAAACAGGTACAATAACAGCCGTAGTAATTAACATAATTATGGCTGTTATTATACCTGTAATTCTTTTTATATGTCCTGTTCTGTCCTTATGTCCTGCTTTATCTGAATATTCTGCTAACACTTTCATATATCCGGACATAATAATAACCTCTTATAACATTTGTTATTATATATGTCCTTATATACCCTATTATACCTTAAAGTCTTAGAATAATGCTGTAATATCTGTTCCATTAATATACAATTGTTTTAATGTGTTCCAATCCACAGCCTGTCCACTGTTCCTATCTGGCTCTTTGAACCACCCTTTAAATCGCAAGAATATAATGTCTTATCAGAACCATAATAATACAATCTCTTTCTGTAAAGACTTGTATCAGATGTATTAACTGTATCTGTAACATTTCCCATAAGCACTTTCTTAGCTGATGGTGTCTTTAAATAATACTGTCCGTCATTATCTATATAAGTAATAGACTCTTTTGTATTATTAATAAGCGATAAGCTTCCGTCCTTCACATTCTCTGCAATAACAGTCTTATCACCCTTTAATGCATTGATAAGCTTTGCCTCTGAATTAATGTAGACAAATTCACCCGAGGCTTTTAAGAATACTATACTCTGCATATTTCCTATGCTGTCAAGTTCTTTCTTATCTGACACTGTTTTGTCTTTATACTTTGCATATGACACTTTTTTATTACCTACCCAGTATATGTAATCATTCTTACTGTCAATAATATATGTCATATTAGCACCATCAATGCCATCAAGCTGCTGTGCCAAGCCACTCTTAACACTAACAATATAATTATTGTCCTGTGAATTATATATATATTCATCAGCCTTGTCAGATGTATTCAGATGTCCTGCACCTTTAGTATACACGCCATCTGTATCACTTAATGGATATATATTATCCACATTATCTGCCACATATGTCTGCTTCTTATTGCTATAATTATACTGATATAATCTGTTATCACTATCAAGTATTATAATTGTATCGCTGTCACTGTATACATATGCCTGCGTAAGACTGGCTTCTATTGTATCAGTCTTTCCTATAAGACTTCCTGAACTTTTATCATTGGTAATCTCTGCCATAGACAGCTTAAGTCCACCCGTCTTTCCTGTGTCATTGATAGTTTCTGTTTCTTTGTAAATAATTGTGCCTTTATCTGAAATATAATATATCTCGTGTGCATATATATTATTTACAACTTCCACACTTCCATCCTGTGACCATACATATAATGAATATAGCTCATCTTCATCATTATACACATCTGCCGCATAATACTTTCCATCCGGACTTGCAGCACTTGAAACCACACTGTCCTTAGATATATTTTCCGGCCATTCCGGTGTATAAAATGTAACTTCATCAAGACCAAATAATGCATCCTTAACATCACATATATACTGGCTTTCAAGTGAAGATACATCATATATGCGGCTTCCATCACTCATATATATATATGAATTCTTCCTTAACAAAACAGCCATAATTAATGAAATAGCAGCTATCGCCACTATAACTATGGCGACAGCTACTCCTGCTTTCTTATATGAATGTTTTGTCTGTGGTCTTATCCTGCTATCCATCTTAATATTATTATCTGCCTTAACATTATTATCCGTCTTAGCATTATTATTTTTTCTGGTCTTAGCCTTTTCCTGCTGGGCTTTTCCTTTAGCTTTACTGGCAAGCTTTTCACTTCCAGCCTTTAACTTATCAGCCACATCATTAAAATCAACTTTAGTTATATCAAAGACACCTTCATCATAATTCTTTACCTTATTCGAACGCTTCTTTGCACGCTTTCCCTGCTGTATTGTCTTGCCATCTTTATCAGATTGTTCTGATTCACCAGACAAAACATTGCAAGCTTCTTCTGCACTGTCTAAGACCTTCTGTATCTCTTTTCTTGCCAGGCTTTCTTCATATGCTTTACGTCTAGCCATATAGTCACTGCTGTTAATCTTAATTACAGGTCCATTACATCTGGGACACTCATTGCCCTCATATTCTGTTCCACATTTAACACATTTCATAAATTAATACCTATATTAAAATGTAAACTTGTCTTCAAAATATGCCTTAAGATCAGAAATCTTAACTCTTTCCTGCTGCATAGTATCTCTATCTCTTACTGTTACAGCATTATCTTCTTCTGACTCAAAGTCATATGTTATGCAGAATGGAGTACCAATCTCATCCTGTCTTCTGTATCTCTTACCAATATTACCTCTGTCATCAAATTCACAGTTGTAATACTTAGAAAGCTCTGCATATACCTTCTCTGCACCTTCGTTAAGCTTCTTAGAAAGTGGAAGAATACCAACCTTGACTGGTGCTAATGCTGGATGGAAATGAAGAACTGTTCTTACATCTCCTCCTTCAAGTTCTTCCTCATCATAAGCTGCACAGAGAAATGCAAGTGTCACTCTGTCCGCACCAAGTGATGGTTCAATAACATATGGAATATACTTTTCCTTAGCTTCATCATCAAAGTATGACATATCCTCGCCAGATACTGTCTGGTGCTGTGTAAGGTCATAATCTGTTCTGTCTGCAATACCCCATAATTCACCCCAGCCAAATGGGAATAAGAACTCAATATCTGTTGTTCCCTTTGAATAGAAGCAGAGTTCTTCTGGTGAATGATCTCTTGCTCTCATCTCATCATCTTTAATTCCAAGTGCCTTAAGCCAGTCTATGCAATACTGTCTCCAGTAATTGAACCATTCAAGGTCTGTTCCCGGCTTGCAGAAGAACTCTAATTCCATCTGCTCGAATTCTCTTGTTCTGAATGTAAAGTTACCAGGTGTAATCTCGTTACGGAATGACTTACCGATCTGTCCAATACCAAATGGCACTTTCTTTCTCGATGTTCTCTGTACATTCTTAAAGTTAACGAATATACCCTGAGCTGTTTCTGGTCTTAAATACACTGTATTCTTAGCATCTTCAGTTACACCCTGGAATGTCTTGAACATAAGGTTGAACTGTCTTATATCTGTAAAGTTGTGCTTGCCACAAGTTGGGCAGCATATATTCTTCTCATCAATAAAGTTCTTCATCTGTTCCTGTGACCATGCATCAACTGAACCTTCTATCTCATAGTTATTCTCATCTGCCCAGTCTTCAATAAGCTTATCAGCTCTGAATCTTTCGTGGCAGTCTTTACAATCCATAAGAGGATCAGAGAAACCGCCAAGATGTCCTGAAGCAACCCAAGTCTGTGGATTCATAAGTATTGCACAGTCAACACCTACATTGTATGGGCTTTCCTGTACGAACTTCTGCCACCAGGCCTTCTTAACGTTATTCTTAAGCTCAACACCAAGGTTACCATAATCCCATGTATTAGCAAGTCCACCATAGATTTCTGAACCCGGATACACGAATCCTCTTGCCTTTGCTAAAGCTACTATCTTTTCCATTGTCTTTTCCATATCAATAATCCTCCTAAAGATACAGATGCCATCTATTGATAAGGTGATAATGTACTTAACACATATACACCATAATATTTCGCATCTTCACAATAATCTTTTTAATTCTATAACATTCCTTGTATAATTTCAACTGTGAATATCGTGTAATTATGACTCCCATGGACGTATTCTATAAGAAGCACCTATCTTATCGCATATTATCCGACACTGTGCTTCTTCCTCGTGTGATATAGTTGTGTCAACCGTTGTCATAACAACATTAAGTCCATTTGCTACGCATTTCTTCGCAAAATCTATCATCTCATCAAATGTCTTATCACCGAATTTACTTCTTACAAGCTTGTTATACTCATCCTTATCAGGATTGTTAAGACTTATTGATACAGTATCTATAAGACCGGCCATTTCTTTTGTTATATCTCTTTCATTGATAAGGTTGCCTGCTCCATTAGTATTGATTCTGATTGGCTTATTATTGTAAGTCTTTTTAATAAATGCTGCTACCTCTCTTACCTTATCCCAGCTTTCTGTAGGCTCACCAAAACCACAGAATACTACTTCACCAAAATCATCAAGATTCCATTTGGCAAATTCATCTATAACTTCACTTACAAGAGGTTCTCTTTCAAGCCATAATCTGTCCGATTCGCCAATTCTATCCATAGTCTGTCTAAGACAAAATGTACAGGCAAATGGACATTTATTAGTCATATTAACATAAAGATTATTATGTACTTTATATAATATCTCCATAATTGTTCTCTCTTTCTTTTATTAAATCATCTAACATTAACATTCTTCTAATTATCTCTCATTATTATCAGACGTCTTAAATATCAAGATATTTTAATATCTTATCCATTAATCATCTTAATGTTGTAAGCAGCTCCTCAAAGCACACTCCGTCAGTAACTGGTATCTCTAATTCTATTGATTTCATTATGCATTTCTTTATGAACTGTGAAGCCTTTCTTACTGATTCGTGGAAATTAACTTTATTAACTGCATCTGCTGCAATTATCGCCGTAAATATATCACCGGTTCCAGACCTCTGTGTTCCAACCTTAGTTGTCTTAATCTCATATCCACCACAGCCGTCCTCATAACAATAGTTAGCAATATATGTACCTCTGACAATTCCTGTTATAACTATCTTTGAAGGTCCCATATCTGATAACTGCTTAGCGATTGTCTCAAGCTCTTCATTACCGTACTCTGCATTATATTCCCTGCCTGTTAATATACAGGCTTCTGTAAGATTAGGTGTAAGAATATTGGCATAACTTACAAGCTTTTTCATCTCTTCGCAGGTTTCTTTAGTATATGTAGCATACAGATTACCGTAATCCCCCATAACAGGGTCAACAACAACTATATTATCAGGTGTCTTAAATATATCGAAGAAATATCTGACTATCTCAATCTGTTTATGCGAGCCTAGAAAACCTGTACATATTCCATCGAATTTAAGATTAAGCTTCTCCCACTCCTTTATATAAGCCGGCATACTTTCTGTAAAGTCTTCAAAATAAAAGCTTTCAAAACCTGTATGATTAGACAATATTGATGTTGGCAGTGGGCAACACTGCACTTTAAGAGCTGATATAATCGGAAGCTCTACAGCTATAGAACATCTTCCAAAACCTGAGTAATCATTAATAGCTGCTATCTTTTTCTGGTTATTGTGACTCATAAATCTTCCTTCCTATCATATATTTAACTTTAATCAGTTACATCTTAACCAATATATTATTAAAATTAATATCTTCTTAAAACCTATATACTCTTAACCAATATCAAGCATTTCTTTGGATTTGAATTGTTTATCAAATGTGATAAATTCTATTCTATTCACCACCTTTTTAAGTTCCTTTAGCACATCAGCTTTTACAACGAAGTTAAACAGCTTTGTAAGTGGTGCTGTAATAATATACTGTAATGTATACAAGGTTGAAGATTGAAGCACTATTCCGTCACCCGACGAGGCAGCACACTCCACGCAGTACATTCCATTTTCCTTATATGAATATAACTGTAACTCCTTCTCACTTCCGCAGCCTGCACAGCTAAAGAAATCCGGACACTCTCCATTAACGGCTATCAGCCGTATCTCATATATATATCTTACAAGTTCATTGGGTAATGATTTATTAACCAGTGCCTTAAATGCAACATATAAAAGATTAATCATATCTGCGGCATCAAGATTTTCCCTGCCATAATATTCTGCCAGCTCCGCAAAATAATATCCGTACAGCACACCATCAAGATCGCTTACAAGCTCCTCAAAATAATTCGTAACATTGGCTTTCTGTATTGTGTAAGAGTCCCTGCCCCTGTACACCTCGAATGTTCCAAATATAAATGGTCTTGTAACTCCTATAAGGTGGCTGTTAGGACGTCTTGCTCCTTTGGCAAATGCCGCTATCTTACCAAGCTCCCTGCTGAGTATGACAACACGTCTGTCATAATCTCCAACAGGCATACTCGACAATATAAATCCTGTGACAGAAACTACATCAGCCACCCTGCCACCTCCGGATTAATTCTGTGTCTTGTTATCTTTCTTATCATAGCCAAAATTCTTTATAAGAATGTCGCTGTCTCTCCATTCCTTCTTAACCTTAACCCAGAGTTTAAGATTAACCTTGTTTCCAAGCTGCTTTTCTATCTCATACCTGGCATTAGTTCCTATCTTTTTAAGCATTTCACCACCCTTGCCGATGATAATACCCTTATGTGAATCTCTTTCACATATTATTGTTGCATCTATATCTGTAATCTTGCCTTTAGGTGACTTTCTATCTTTAAATGTATCTATAACAACAGCTATTCCGTGTGGAATTTCTTCATTGAGGGCGTGAAGTGCCTTCTCTCTTATAAGTTCTGCAACAATCTGTCTTAATGGCTGGTCTGTAACAGTATCTTCATCATAGAACATAGGTCCATAAGTAAGATACTTGAATATTGTTGTTACAAGGTCATCAACATTACTGCCATTTCTTGCTGATACTGGAATTATCTCATCAAATTCAAGCTCTTTATTATAGCAGTCGATTACAGGAAGTATCTCCTCTTTCTTTACAGTATCAACCTTGTTGATTACTAATATCTTAGGTGCATTTACCTTTTTTAACTTCTCTATAATATGTTGCTCACCTGCTCCGATATATGTTGTTGGTTCTACTATAAAGCACACAACATCAACTTCATTAATAGTCTTCTCAGCAGCTCCTACCATATATTCACCAAGCTTATTCTTAGCCTTATGGATACCCGGCGTATCAACAAATACAATCTGTCCTCTCTCATCTGTATACACTGTCTGTATCCTGTTTCTTGTTGTCTGTGGCTTATTAGATGTTATCGCAATCTTCTGCCCTATAATATTATTCATAAGTGTAGACTTGCCAACATTAGGTCTTCCAATAAATGTTACAAATCCCGATTTCACATTGTCGTTGCCAGAAGCAGCACCGCCGCTTATTCCACTGGCTTTAAGCATTTCATCTAAATTCATCGTATTCTCCTTATATATCCAATATCATTTATCCGATAAGAGGCTTTATTTCATCAAATAAATCTGCTGCCCCATTAATCTGCTTCTGGTTACCTACTACGCAGAAATAATTCTGCCCAACTGCTGATTCTATAAGTGGAGCAAGTTCTCTTATACTCTCAACTGTCGCATCAAGAACTTCTTCCCTGTCTTTTCTTAACATATCTTCTGTGCAATTGCACATATAATGTGTAAATGACCTGCTGCCCATAGCTGATGGTGTAAGAGGTGCATCTATCTCTCCAATTGTTCCTATTATGAACTTAACCATATCTCTTCTGCTGACATCAAAATTCCTTATATAATCAGCCGCACCCTCGTATATATCGTTAGTCTTTTCAAGATTAGGATCCCTGTAAGATACCATATAGAAATCACCATTTCTTGATGAACCACTCATACAGCCGTAAGCTCCGCCTTTAACTCTTACATTAATCCAGAGATAATCATAAGAGAATATAACCTTTAACACCTTAAGTGCTCCTGTATACTTATAGCCGTCCTTTACGAAATTACCACATCTTGCAACATACTGTACCTGTGATGCTGATGTGTATCCAGTCTTTACATTAACCGGTGTAAACCTTCTTACTGCTGTATTAAAATGTTCGTCTTTGATATTACAGCTCTTGGCTGACAATGCCTTAGCAAAGCAGTCATAGCCTTCATCATCTGCTGTAAGGCTTACTATAACATTATCCTTGTTGAATATATATCCAACAAGCTTATTAAGCTTCTCCACTATCTGTGTCTTATTCTGTTCAAATTCTTCATCAAGCTTCTTAATGAACTCATAATATTTGTACCCCCTTAATATATCTGAGTAATAAGCCGACTCTGAGAACTGTGCACAGCACTCTAACATAGCAATTGAATGACCCTGCCCCATAAGAGAAGCTTCAAGTCTTGATTTAATTCTTGCAATTATCTCCTTTAATCTCTTATAGTCATCAAATCTGGTATTATACATAATCTCTTCCATCATGCCAAGCACAAATGGAACCTTCTCATATAATGCCTTACTCTTAACCTCATATACAATTGTATTCTTACTAAAATCAACCTTATCGCTATATAGAGCTGTGCCTGTTGCAAGACCACCACAGTTGATATTAATCTCATTAGTAAGCTCTGGATAAGTATAATTCTTAGTATCCATAAGACTTAATGTTGAGCCTAACAAGCCCATATATGGTATAAGTTCATCTGGAACACACTTAGTGTCAAATGACAGATTAATATATGCAATCTTATTAGTAAATATATTATGGTGTACTATCTTAATTCCATCAACGCTCTTAACATCATTGTAATCCTTAGCAGGCTCTCTTTTAATATCTGACAACTCAAGCATTGGTATCTTCTCAAGCTCCTCCTGGCTGGACGGAGCATCCTGATATTCCTTTAATTCCTTTGTCTTTTTAACAAGCTCTTTTAATTCATCATTAGTTAATGTACTCTTATACTCTGCAAGCTTGTCCGCTTCTTTCTGTTCCTTTTCCTTCTCAAGCCCATACTCTGGAACAAGGCTTATAATTGACTTGTGATTGTTATCAAGAAGATACTCTTTTATAAGCTTCTCGAAATAGCCATTTCTGGCGTCTTTCTTTAACTCATCAAATGTATCTCCCGCCTCAATATGAATAAATGGCTTTGTTTCATCATATAACCAGCTATCCATCATAGTAAGATAATACATAAGTCCCTTTGGATATGGACCATAATCTGCTTCTCTGTATTTGAATTCGTAATAATTAATTCCAGCTTCTATTGTTCTTTCATTAATTCCGTCCTTAACAAGCTTTTCTAATGTGTCATTGATAACTGATACAAATCTACCCTGCTCCTTAGAATTAGAATTCTTGGCAACTATTGAATATACAGGCTGGTAAAGTGATGTCTCATAACTTGAATATACATCAGTGCTTATACCTGCATCTAAAAGTGCCTGCTTAACAGGTGCTCCCGGTGTCATAACAAGTGCATAATCAAGTATCTGGAATGCAAGATAAAGCTTGGCATCAACAGAAGTTCCAATAACTGCATTATATGAAAGATAAGTATTATCCTCTAATGACTCATCTTCTGTTATGGCATAAGGCTTTGTTTCATATACAGGCTTGTCAAATGCTGCCTGTCTTTCTATATTGGCATGAATATCAACATCTGATACATCAAAGTCTGATAGATATTCCCTGTCAAGATATTCAAGTCTTTCATTAACGTCCATATCGCCATAAATATATATATAGCTGTTAGATGGGTGATAATATTCCTCGTGGTACTTAAGGAAATCTTCATACTTAAGTGTAGGTATAACCTCAGGGTCACCGCCCGATTCATTCCTGTATACAGTATCTGGGAATAATGATACAAATGTATATCTTGAAAGCACGTCATCTGGTGATGAAAATGCCCCCTTCATCTCATTAAATACAACGCCATTATACTTGATATCATCATCTGCATTATCAAGTTCATAATGCCAGCCTTCCTGCATAAATATCTCTGGCTTTTCATACATTGCAGGATAGAACACTGCATCCATATATACATCCATAATATTCTTAAAGTCAGTATCATTACAGCTTGCCACTGGATATACTGTCTTGTCTGGATAAGTCATAGCATTAAGAAATGTATTAAGTGAACCCTTGCACAGTTCAACAAATGGATCTTTAACAGGATATTTTCTTGAACCACACAATGTTGAATGTTCAATTATATGCTGCATTCCTGTATCGTTAAAAGGTGGTGTCTTAAAACCTATTGAAAATACCTTATTATTATCATCATTAGATATAACGACAACCCTCGCTCCTGATTTCTTATGTCTTAATATAATACCTGCTGAATTAAGATCTTTTAATTCTTCTTCAAGGACAATATCATATCTTGCATTACTGCCACTTATTATGTCTGATTTATTCAATTCTTCTATCTTCTTTTTAACGTCAAAACTCATCTGATAACCTCATCTAATCAATAAAATCAATATTCTTATATATTGTACCATACCTTGCCAATATTGTAATCTATTTATATAATTTTTATAACCAGCAATTATTTATAACTTGATAAAATCTTATGGCATAATTTTCATTTTTAAAATACTTGCCAAATACCAAGTTTATTGTATAATTAATTGTTTGCATATAAACATATTATAATATAAGCTGTCCCACTTATTCTTTAACATATATTATATGCAGCTAAATTACAAATTATATTTAATGCACTATGCGAAAGCGTTAGTGCTGGAATGGAGGTTATATGGAAAAAATATGGATTACCGGTGCCAAAGGCCACGTTGGTACTGCACTTTCTGCTCTCTTAGACTGCCGTGAGTATGAAATATTCCCTACTGATGTTGACGAAGTCGATGTTACAGACCTTGAAGCTGTCAACAATTATGCAAGAGTTAATCGTCCTGATATCATTATCAACTGCGTTGGTTACAGTGATGTTGCAGGCTGCGAAACTAATCCTGACAAAGCATTTGCGGTAAATGCTGTAGGAACACGAAACCTTGCTGTTATGGCACAGTCTATCGGTGCAAAGCTAATTCACATATCTACAGATGATATATTCTCTGGTACAGAGGATCATTCTTATAATGAATTTGATACACCTAATCCTAGAAATATATATGGTAAAAGTAAGCTTGCCGGCGAAGCTTATATACAGTCTTTCTGTTCGCGTTATGTGATACTAAGAAGCAGCTGGGTATATGGAATAGGACAGGATTTCCTTAACACTGTACTTTCAGCAGTTAAAGATCCTTCTGTAAATGAACTCACTGTATCTGAATATGAATATGCGTGTCCTACAAGCGCTTCTGAGCTAGCCAGAATTATTGAATATTTCATTAAAAATGAGTGTCTTGGAATATACCATGCTGTATGTCAGGGCTCTTGCAGCCGTCTTGAATATGCCAGGACTATTCTTGAATATGCCAATGCAACAGACAAGTTAAAACTTGTTCCTGCCAACAATAATAAACCAGTATATTCAGTTCTTGATAATATGATGTTAAGACTTGAACACATTGAACAGCCTAAGAACTGGAAAGATGCGCTTAAAGAATATATTAATTTATCAGGAGGCTGCTAAAGAATGGAAAAATCTTTAAAAAACACAAAAAAGCCTATGGGGCTTTCTACTAAGATATTCATAGCACTTATAGCCGGTGCAATAAGTGGTGTTTTAATCCACTATTTTATGCCAGCAGGCTATATCCGTGATTCAGTTATCGTTGAGGGTGTCCTCTATGTAATTGGACAAGGTTTTATCCGCCTTATGCAGATGCTTGTAGTTCCACTTGTATTCTGCTCACTTATATGCGGAAGTATGGCTATCGGTGATACTAAGACACTTGGTAAAGTAGGTATTAAAACTATTCTTTTCTATCTTCTTACTACTGCTGTTGCTGTATCAGTTGCATTATCAGTTGCTATGCTCATCAATCCCGGTATTGGCGTTACAATTGAAAATGTATCTACAAGCAGTGTAACTATCACTGAGAAACAACCACTTACACAAACACTTCTTAACATAATACCTAAGAATCCTGTTGAATCACTTGCAACTGCTGATATGCTTCCAATTATCGTATTTGCATTATTCGTAGGTATTCTTTTAGCGAAAATGGGTAATAAGGCATCAACTGTAGCTAACTTTTTCAGTCAGTTCAATGACCTTATGATGGAAATGACTATGGCAGTTATGAAGGCAGCTCCTATCGGTGTATTCTGCCTTATCGCAAGAACATTTGCTAATATTGGTTTTGACGCATTTGTTCCAATGCTTAAATATATGGGCTGCGTAATACTCGCACTTGCTATCCAGTGCTTCGTAGTATACCAGTTACTTTTATTTCTCTTTACAAGACTTAATCCATTTAAGTTCTTAAAGAAGTTCTTCCCAGTTATGAACTTCGCATTTACAACAGCTACATCAAATGCAACAATTCCGCTTTCAATCAACACGCTTGATAAAAAGCTTGGTGTAAGCAAGAAAATATCATCTTTCACAATACCACTTGGTGCTACCGTTAATATGGATGGTACATCAATTATGCAGGGTGTTGCTGTAATATTCGTAGCACAGATATTTGGAATTACACTTTCTCCATCTGACCTTGTTACAGTAATTATAACAGCTACACTTGCTTCAATCGGAACAAGTGGTGTGCCATCTGTAGGTCTTATAACACTTGCAATGGTATTCCAGAGCGTAGGTGTTCCAACAGAAGGTATCGCACTTATTATGGGTATTGACCGAATTCTTGATATGTTAAGAACAGCCGTTAATATCACTGGTGATGCTGTATGTACAACTATCGTTGCTAATCAGGAAGGCCTTGTCAATAAAGAAACCTTTAATTCTCAAGTTACTGTAGATAACTAATTATCAATAAATATTTATTAATATTATGAACAAAAGGGCTTCATATACCTGTCACACAGATATATGAAGCCCTTTTAAATAACATTATTCAATTGTCATCTTAGCGATAATCTGAATTATGTAGCCTGAACTAATTACTTAGAACGGATTTCCTTAACTAAAGCAACTGCCTCAGCTGTCATATCCTTAATCTTATCGAATTCTCCAGCCTTGATTAAGTCACCCTTAACCATCCAAGAACCACCACAGCAGAAGATCTTATCGCAAGATAAGAATTCTTCAAGGTTAGATGTATTGATACCACCTGTAGGCATAATTCTTACTGTTGTGTAAGCTGCACACATAGCCTTAATCATCTTAATTCCGCCTGCTGCTGTAGCTGGGAAGAATTTAACTCTTGTAAGACCTCTCTTAACTGCCTGAGCAAGTTCAGATGGTGTTACGATACCTGGCATTACAGGAATATTCTTAGAGATACAGTAATCAACGATTTCTGGATCAAAACCTGGGCTTACGATAACTGAAGCACCAGCTGCTACAGCTCTGTCAACCTGCTCTGTTGTAAGTACTGTACCTGCTGCAAGTACCATATCTGGATATGCTTCGTGCATAAGACGGATAGATTCCTCTGCTGCTTCTGTACGGAATGTAACTTCTGCACATGGAAGACCGCCTTCTACTAATGCCTTAGCTAATGGAAGTGCGTCCTTTGTATCATTCAATACTACTACTGGAATTACTCCAAGTTCTTCAAACTTATCTGCTATATTACTCATTATAATAATAGCCCCTTTCTTTTAATTATTCGACTGATACTTCTCAGTGTCTTTGATTATATCATAATTCTTTAAAAACGACAATGAAATGATATATTTCGTTTGTATTTTTATAAGAACTTTATGCATTTATTTAAAGAAGCCCTTCTTCTTTGGATGTTTGTGTTCCTCTCCTGTAAGTGTCTTATCATATTCCATAAGTGCTTCTTTCTGTTCATTATTAAGCTTTGTAGGAATATCAACAATAAGTGTAATATAATGATCTCCTCTTGTCTGAGGATTTCTTAATGTTGGCATACCTTTGCCTCTGAGCCTTACTCTTGTACCTGAAGCTGTTCCCGGCTTAACTTCATATATAACTTCACCATCAACAGTCTTTACCTTGACTTCTCCGCCAAGAACTGCTGTAGGATAGCTTATTACAACATCTGAGAAAATGTTATAGCCATCTCTCTCAAATGCTGGATCTGCTGATATCATTACAGCTACTAATAAATCACCTCTTGGACCGCCATTAGTACCTGGCTCGCCCTTGCCCTGAATACGGACACACTGTCCATTATCAATACCAGCAGGTATATTAACTTCAATTGTCTTCTTGCTGCTTATATAACCTGTTCCATAGCAGTCTGGACACTTTTCTTTAACAATCTTACCTGTTCCGTGACAGTCTGGGCAAGGCTGTACACTTCTCATCATTCCAAGGAATGACTGCTGTGTTACTGTTACCTGTCCACGTCCGCCACATTTCTTACAAGTTTCAGGACTTGTTCCCGGCTTTGCACCTGTTCCGTGACACTTAGAACATTCGTCCTTAAGTGTTACATCTATCTTCTTCTTAGTTCCTGTAACTGACTCTGCAAATGTAATTCTTACATTAACCCTTATATCTGCACCACGTCTTGGTCCGTTGCTGTTACGTCTGCTGCTTGAACCTCCTCCGAACATGCCACCGAATATATCACCAAATATATCGCCCATATCACCGAAGTCAAAATCAAAGCCGCCACCGCCAGCTCCACCTGCACCGCCTTCAAATGCTGCGTGTCCGAACTGGTCATACTGTCTTCTCTTATCTGCATCACTAAGAACTGCATATGCTTCTGATGCTTCCTTAAACTTAGCCTCAGCCTCTTTATCTCCCGGATTCATATCAGGGTGATACTTCTTAGCTAACTGTCTATATGCTCTTTTAATTGCTGCATCATCTGCGTCCTTAGGCACACCAAGGACCTCGTAATAATCTCTCTTTTCTGCCATATAGGTTCCGCCTTTCTATACCCGAAAGGAGTCAGGTACCCTGATATGAGTCCTGACTTCCTTTCTGATTTCATCTATAATTGTCAAGTCTTAAGAAGTCTTTATATAACTCCATAATTAATCATTGTTAATTGCATTAACTCTGATATTATAACCTTCAATAATCATAGACCACATCATATATATTACTTAATTATACTTCCTTGTAGTCACCATCTACAACATCATCACCATAAGGTGCGCTTCCCTGTGCATTATCAGCACCTGCGCCAGCTCCCATATCAGGACCAGCACCGGCTGTGCCTGCACCCTGAGTTGCTTCATACATCTTAGCAAAGAGGTTCTGTGCTGATGTCATAAGCTTTTCTTTAGCTGCCTTAATCTCATCAACCTGAGCATCTGTCATATTCTCAGCATCTGTTGATTCAACAAGTGACTTAAGCGCGTTAAGGTCTGCCTCAACATTTGCCTTGTCGTTAGCATCAAGCTTGTCGCCAGCTTCATCAAGAGCCTTCTGTGTCTGGAATACCATAGAGTCAGCTTCGTTACGAACTTCGATAGCTTCCTTACGCTTCTTATCCTGAGCTTCGAACTCAGCAGCTTCCTTAACAGCCTTATCGATATCTTCATCAGACATATTAGAACCAGCTGTTATTGTAATATGCTGCTCCTTGCCTGTTCCAAGATCCTTAGCAGATACATTAACGATACCATTAGCATCGATATCAAATGTAACTTCAATCTGTGGAACACCTCTTCTTGCTGGAGGTATACCATCAAGTCTGAACTGTCCAAGTGACTTGTTATCCTTGGCAAACTGTCTTTCACCCTGTACTACGTTGATATCAACGGCTGTCTGGTTATCAGCAGCTGTGGAGAATATCTGGCTCTTCTTTGTAGGAATAGTTGTATTTCTCTCGATAAGTCTTGTAGCAATACCACCCATTGTCTCAATTGAAAGTGAAAGTGGTGTTACATCAAGAAGAAGGATATCACCAGCACCGGCATCACCAGCAAGCTTACCACCCTGAATAGAAGCACCGATAGCAACACATTCATCTGGGTTAAGTGACTTGTTAGGTTCGTGACCTGTTAACTGCTTTACTTTATCCTGTACAGCTGGAATTCTTGTAGAACCACCAACTAATAATACCTTTGAAAGTTCTGAAGCTGTAAGACCTGCATCTGAAAGTGCATTCTTAACTGGCTCAGCTGTCTTTTCTACTAAGTCGTGTGTAAGTTCATCGAACTTAGCTCTTGTAAGTGTCATATCAAAATGCTTTGGACCTTCTGCTGTTGCTGTGATGTATGGAAGGTTGATGTTAGTCTGCATAGCACTTGATAATTCCTTCTTAGCCTGCTCAGCAGCAACCTTTAATCTCTGAAGTGCCATTGTATCTGTAGAAAGATCTACGCCTTCCTTAGCCTTGAAGTCATCTAACATATACTGTGTAATAGCATTATCAAAATCATCACCACCAAGTCTGTTGTTACCAGCAGTAGCAAGAACTTCGATTACACCATCACCGATTTCAATGATAGATACATCGAATGTACCACCACCAAGGTCATATACCATAATCTTCTGCTCGTGTTCATTATCAAGACCATAAGCTAAAGCAGCAGCTGTAGGCTCGTTGATAATTCTCTTAACATCAAGACCTGCAATCTTACCAGCATCCTTAGTTGCCTGTCTCTGTGCATCATTGAAGTAAGCTGGAACTGTGATAACAGCTTCTGAAACTGTCTCACCAAGATAGCTCTCAGCATCAGCCTTTAACTTCTGAAGAATCATAGCTGATATTTCCTGTGGTGTGTACTTCTTACCATCAATATCAACCTTGTAATCTGTACCCATATGTCTCTTGATTGAAGAAATTGTCTTATCAGCATTAGTAACTGCCTGACGCTTAGCAGGATCACCTACTAATCTTTCTCCGTTCTTTGTAAATGCAACTATTGATGGAGTAGTTCTGATACCTTCTGTGTTAGTAATAACAACTGGCTTACCACCTTCCATAACAGCTACGCATGAATTAGTTGTACCTAAATCTATACCAATAATCTTGCTCATAATTATCTTCCTTTCTATGTCTTATATAGACATACTGTTTAATAATATCAATTCTATTTGTTACAAGTGTGTGTATTGTTCTGATAAGCCCTAAGCCTGTAAACGACTTCTTTCTATATCACAACTACCCACATACTTTACTTCTGGTAAAAGTTCATACCATTATACATCAACTAAATATTCTGATGTATTAGTTAGCAACCTTTACCATACTGTGGCGGATAACCACATCTCTATATGTGTAACCCTTCTCGAACTCTTCAACGATAATATTCTCGCCCTGAGAGTCATCTTCCACGTGCATAACTGCATTATGAAATTCAGGATTAAACTCTGAACCAACTGCCTCGATTGGCTTAACCTGTAAGTCTTCAAGCATCTTAATTGTCTGCTTGTAAACCATATCCATACCTTTGGCAAATGGTGTTTGTAACTCTTCCTCTGTCACTGACTTAAAGCCGCGTTCAAAATTATCTACTATCGGAAGAAGTTTCTTCACTACATCCGAAGCTCCCATCTCGAACATTGCTGACTTTTCTTTGTCAGTACGCTTTCTGTAGTTGTCAAACTCAGCCATCTGACGCTTCAAACGATCTTGTAAATCCTCAATCACAGCGTCCTTCTGGTCCTTTTTATTATTTATATCAACTGTTTCCTCCGCTCCTTGCGCATCACTTGCGTTGTCAGATTTCTCTGCCTTCACATCTGCGTCAGACGAGCCCTGAGCTTCTACAGTATCAGCGTCTTTATCTGTATCTGATGTAACATCTGTATCATTAATATTAACATCTGCTTCATCAACATTATTAATGTTATTATCTTTCTTAGACACCTTATCTCCTCACCTTTCTATGATTTCTTGAATACATCATCCAACTGCGTCCTCATATTCTTCAAGGTTTCCACAACCTTTTCATAATCCATACGCTTTGGACCAATAATACCAATTGTACCCTTCATTCCATCCTGTAATTCATATGTTGCTGTTACAACACTACAGTCTTTCATAGATTCAATCGGTGTTTCATTTCCTATATATACCTGAATACCATTGTTGGAACTACTATCCTGTTCATCAACACTATTGTCATCATCAACAACAAGATCTGACAGGCTCTGCTTTTCCTCCAAGGCATATATAAGCTCACTGGCTTTGGTTGAATCACTAAGTTCTGGATACTTGAATATGTTAGTTGCACCGCTTGTATATATCTTTAAATCATCTGCACTGCTTATTGTATCAACAATCGCATCAAGAACTTCTTTGACAAGATTAATATGTTCTCCTGCCTGATTTTCCATCTTTGAAACAATGCTCAAATTCATCTGTTCAAGAGTAAGCCCTGTAAGTGTTGTATTAATAAGAATGTTAAGCTTTAACAAATTCTCCTGTGACAAATCCTCGCTTACTGTTATCACCTTATTCCTTATAAGATTGCCTTCCATAACTATTACGGCTAATATCTTATTGGCTTCAAGCTGTGATAACTGAACGAACTTAAGCTTATTGCCTGTTACCTTAGGTGTCGTTACCATAGTTGCATAATTAGTATCTTTGGCAAGAACCTTGGCAACATTCTGAAGAAGCTCTTCTACCTTTTCAACCTTCTCACCTAACATATCCTTCATTGAACTTAATTCCTGTTCTTTAACAGCAACCTCGTTCTCTCTGTTGGTTATGTTCTGTTCTTTCTCAGACATCATATCGTCTACATATAATCTGTAGCCTTTATCTGTAGGAATTCTTCCTGCTGATGTATGTGGCTGAACTATATACCCAAGCTCTTCCAGGTCTGCCATCTCATTCCTTATTGTCGCGGAACTAAGCTTCATGTCTGTGAACTTAGATATCGTTCTTGAACCAACTGGCTCGCCTGTTTCTAAGTAGTTCTTAATGATTGCTTTAAGTATCTTTACTTTACGCTCATCAAGCTGTTCATCAAGCCCCATGACATACCTCCTTTTCTTTATTGTTAGCACTCAATAATTAGGAGTGCTAATATCAACATAATTAAGGTATCACTTTGCAAGGGTGATGTCAACAATTAATTTAATTTTTTGTATAAATAAATTATAAACTTTATTAAGTGTTTGGAGAAGGGGGTGGGGCTTCGGGCACCAGAAAGCTGATTGGGTATTTCTAAGACTTTCCTTTTGTTGTGGTTATGAGGGACGCAAACGCTCAGACGCAACGTCCTGTTGCGTATTCGCTCCATCGCACATCCGTGTGCGATAATTCTATCAGAATTTCCTATTACATAAAAAACTGCTGTGTAAATCTGGGGCTTTGCCTGATTTACACAGCAGTTTTATTGAGGTTAAAATTATTCTTAATAGAAATTACTTAGGATTAGATTATATTCCTAAGAATTTCTTTACTTCATTGGTCATCTCGCTTACTTCACATACTGTGTTGTGGAGGACTGGCGCTGTTCTGATTTCTTCGATAGCGTTAGGAACTTTTACTTTAGCAAGTTCGCTTAACTTATCTACAAGTTCAAAGTCACCCATTGAAGCATACTTAGGGTCGATTGCTTCCATTACACTTCTTGTAAACTTGTATGGGCTTGCTGTTGAAGCTATAACTGTCTTAGTTTCGTCCTTAGTGTCTGCCTTGTACTTGTTATAAACTGTAGCAGCTACTGCTGTATGTGTATCTATAACATATCCACAAGTTTCATATAAATCCTTTATAGTAGCAGCATCTTCCGCCTCTGTAGCATAATTGCCATAGAAATCTGAAAGCTGTGCTTTCATATCAGCAGTAATCTCATACTTACCTGTTTCTTTAAGTGAAGCCATAAGCTCGCTGTTCTTCTCAGCACTGTTGCCTGCTATTCTATAGATAAGTCTTTCAAGGTTGCTTGAGATAAGAATATCCATAGATGGTGATGTTGTAAGAACGAAATCTCTGTTTCTGTCATACTCACCCGTTGTAAAGAAATCGTATAACACCTTATTCTCATTAGAAGCACATATAAGCTTATTAATAGGAAGTCCCATATTCTTAGCATAAAATGCAGCAAGGATATTACCAAAGTTACCTGTAGGAACTACTGCATTAATCTTTTCACCTGCCTTGATTTCTCCGTTAGCAAGAAGTCTTGCATATGCATATACATAGTATACAATCTGTGGAACAAGACGTCCTATATTGATTGAGTTAGCTGATGAGAACTGGAAGCCGGCATTGTTCATAACCTTTTCAAGTTCCTTATCACCAAATATATTCTTAACACCTGTCTGTGCATCATCAAAGTTACCCTTAATTCCAATTACGTGAGTATTAGCACCCTTCTGTGTAACCATCTGCTTTTCCTGAATAGGGCTTACACCGTTCTTAGGATAGAATACAACAATTCTTGTTCCTGGAACATCTGCAAAACCTGCAAGAGCTGCTTTACCTGTATCTCCTGATGTTGCTGTAAGTATTACTATTTCATTTTTAACATCATTCTTCTTAGCTGATGTTGTAAGTAAGTGTGGTAATATAGATAAAGCCATATCCTTAAATGCAATAGTTGCACCATGGAATAACTCTAAGAAATATGCACCCTCTGCCTTAACTAATGGTGCAATCTCTTCAGTATCAAACTTAGAATCATAAGCTTTGTTAATACAGTTCTTTAACTCTTCTTCTGTAAAGTCATCAAGCATAAGCTTCATAACTTCATAAGCAACTTCCTTATAAGACATCTTTGAAAGTTCTTCTAAGCTCTTATCTAATGAAGGAATAGATTCTGGTACGAATAATCCACCATCTGGAGCAAGTCCCTTTAATATAGCCTGTGAGGCTGTTACTCTTACACTATCATCCCTTGTACTTCTGTAAAATAAACTCATCTCTTATTCCACCTTCTTATTTTATTGGGGTGAATCACAGTCAATCTGATGCATAACCGTCTCCCACATACATATGTACCTGCCAGAACAACATCTGGTAAATGGAATAGCTTTATCATCACTAACCGGATTCTTGTTAAAAATGCTTTAAACAGAAACCATTATACAACAGGAATGATACGAAAAACAATAGGTATATTGAATTATTACTAATTTTATCATATAATTTATAGGATTGATAAATATTAGACAATTTCCAGCTGACAGTAATATATACAATATTATTAAGATAGCAATGTATTTATTATAAAATCAAATTAACATATCACTAATATATGATAGCATAATAATCAAGATACGTTAAAGGAGAACCACAACTTGGCTAAAGGTGTTTACAAGACCAATAAAAAAGACGGCTCTGTATATTACAGGGTTTCAATAACATATAAGAATAAACATATAAGTATCGGAAGTTATGATGATGAAAATACAGCCTCACAGGTTTACTGTACTGCTTGCGATATACTTTTTAAGCCTGATATATATTATGTTAATATTGACCTTCATACTTCATCATACGCCGAATGTCATATTGATTTTCCTTATTCTAAGTTCATAAGTCTTATTAATTTCCGCGACAATGGCATATATATTAAGACACCCATATACCTGTGCAACAAGGCATTTTTGTATTTTCTTGAACCCGGGAATACTCTTATATTTTCCATTGATGACCTTTTCTATTATTCACACCACACAATTATGTGCCGCGGCGGTTATTATTTTGTAAATGATTATGGTATGCAGACAAGCATTTTATCAAGATTTGGAATACGCAGTCATTCCGTTAAAGGAAAAGATTACATTTTCAGGAATAATGACGAACACGATTTCAGATATGAAAATGTGTGTGTAGTCAATAAATATAATGGCGTGAGCCAGATTGTAAAAAACGGACGTATAATGTTTCAGAGCAGAATTCACATTAATGGTGATTTTATAATAGGGACTTATGGGACGGAATATGAGGCAGCTATTGCTTATAATAAGGCAGCTGATATGCTAGAGCCTGTATTTCCAGTAAGTTATACAAGGAATTATATTGAGGATATATCTCATATTACTTATGCGGCTGCTTATAATAGTGTGAAGATTTCTAAGAGGGTGATTGAGTATGTTAAAGGGCTGGCGGAGAAAGTGAAATAATTGACAATTAGTGGGTTATAAATTCAATTGACAATGGTTATTTTAATTGACAACGGATGCGGGCGGAATAGCCAATATATCAACGTCAGGCACGCTCTCGCTACTCTCAAACGCAGCGGATACTAAGGCGGTAAAGGACACCGCCTAAGTACCGGCGTTTTCAAAGTACCTGACTTTTGATATATTGGCTATTCCGCCCGCTGGGTGTCTATTCATTTAAAGGGTATTTGTCTTATTCACTTGGCTTCTTAATAGATAACAGATATAGCAGATATAACAAAATTACATTGTAATTATTTCAACTGGTGTAATTGTGTTATATCTGTTATTTTTATTCCTATATTCTATGTTCCGACTACACCTATACCTCTCATATACAATACGCACCTGTCTCCTGCCAATGCTCTCTACATCTATCTTATAGGCAAATACATATTATAGGACATACAGATTGCTCTTGCCACTAAACAATCTACATCTATATTCTGCCAGCACACAGAAATACAACGAAATAGCGGCTATATATCGTTAATCAGGTACTTTGAAAACGCCGGTACTTAGGTGCTGTCCTTTAGCACCTTAGTATCCGCTGCGTTTGAGAGTAGCGAGAGCGTGCCTGATGTTGATATATAGCCGCTATTTTGTCCGTCTGCCACCAAAATCCAATAGAGCCATCGTCCATTAAGCAGCACCGGTGTGTAATGCATTTTTTATTTATTATTGATATAATTCACAAGTCCCTCAGCCTTTATGATTTTCTGCATAAATTCTGGGAATGCCTGTCCCTGGAATGTCTGTCCTGTTGTCTTGTCTGTGATAACACCGCTGTCAAAGTCGATAGCTACATCATCGCCTGCATTGATAGCCTTAGCTGCTTCTGGACACTCTATAATAGGAAGTCCGATGTTAATTGAATTTCTGTAGAATATTCTCGCAAATGTCTCTGCAATAACACAGCTTACACCTGCTGCCTTAATAGCTATAGGTGCGTGCTCTCTTGATGAACCACATCCAAAGTTCTTATTAGCAACAATTATGTCGCCTTTATTAACATTTTTCACAAAATCCTTATCGATATCTTCCATACAGTGAGTAGCAAGCTCTGCTGGGTCTGAAGAATTAAGATATCTTGCAGGAATAATAACGTCTGTATCTACATTATCGCCGAATTTAAAAACTCTTCCTTCTGCTTTCATATACTCCTCATTTCCTGTGTATTCGTACACATTTATAATTCATAATAATTATGTATCTTCTAAATATATTCAGTGTGCTGATTACAATATATTATAAACCAAGGTCAGATGGCTGGCTTATCTTGCCTGTAACTGCACTTGCTGCTGCAACAGCAGGGCTTGCAAGATATATTTCTGAATCAACGTGTCCCATACGTCCAACGAAGTTTCTGTTAGTTGTTGATACACATCTCTCGCCTTCTGCAAGGATACCCATATATCCACCAAGACATGGTCCGCAGGTTGGTGTGCTGACAACTGCTCCTGCTTTAATAAATGTCTGTACAAGACCTTCTTCTATAGCCTGCATATATATTTTCTGTGTAGCTGGGATAACGATTACTCTTAAGCCCTTTGCTACCTTTCTGCCTTCTAATATCTTAGCGGCACATCTTAAATCATCAATACGTCCATTAGTACATGAACCGATAACTACCTGATCAATCTTGATATCATCTATAGAATCAACTGTGTGTGTATTCTCTGGAAGATGTGGGAATGCTACTGTTGACTTAATTGTGCTAAGGTCGATATCAATCACCTGATCGTACTCTGCATCATCATCTGCTGTATATTCAACAAATGGTCTCTTAGAATGTTCCTTCATATACTCTCTTGCAAGATCATCAACAGGGAATATTCCGTTCTTTCCACCTGCCTCTATAGCCATATTAGCAATAGTAAATCTATCATCCATAGTAAGTGTAGATACTCCCGGACCAGCAAATTCCATAGACTTATAAAGAGCTCCGTCGACACCTATCATTCCGATAATATGAAGAATCACATCTTTACCGCTTACCCAAGGGTTAAGCTTTCCTGTAAGATTGAACTTAATAGCTGATGGTACTTTAAACCAGGCCTTACCTGTTGCCATACCTGCTGCCATATCTGTTGAACCTACACCAGTTGAGAATGCACCAAGTGCACCATATGTACATGTATGTGAATCAGCACCGATAATAACATCGCCAGCTACTGTAAGTCCCTGCTCTGGTAAAAGAGCGTGCTCAATACCCATCTGTCCTACTTCAAAGTAGTTAGTAATATCATGCTTTGCTGCGAATTCTCTTACACATTTGCAGTGCTCTGCTGACTTAATATCCTTATTAGGCACAAAATGATCTGGAACAAGTGCAATCTTATCCTTATCAAATACTGTCTTAACAGTCATCTTATCCATTTCATGAATGGCAACTGGAGATGTAATATCATTACCAAGTACGAGGTCTAAGTCCGCCTCAATTAATTGTCCTGCTTTAACTTCAGAAAGACCTGCGTGAGCCGCAAGAATCTTCTGTGTCATTGTCATTCCCATTATAAATCCTCCTTTATCCGCGAAGTATATACTTATATATTTAACGCTTAATCTTATTTATTTTACAGTATATTCCATACATTTGCAAGATATCTGAATTCTATACGTTTTTATGTTTTATAAGCATAAAATTTTTACATATTTCATCATATCTGATACATTTTACACTTTTCATCATAATATATACATTTTATATATTACTTTAACTCATATAAAAAATGTATATTATCATCTTTAACAGAAACTTCTGCATATGCACCGCTTATTACAGGCATTGCTGGTGGAAGATGCCCCAGATCTGCATCCATAATTACCGGAACATTGTATCTGCCTGCTGTTTTAATAATAGCACTGTACTGGTCAAGTCCCATCATTTCCTGTCCATATACAAGTGGCCTTCCAATTACAAATGCCTTAACATTCTCAAACCAGCCAGCATTGTCCATCTGCCACATAGCCCTTCTTATTGAAAATACATTAAGGTCGCAGCTTTCAAGAAACCATATAATGCCATCATCGCTGTATTTACTATTAAATTCCTTAACTTTGTCGTATTTAGTTCCTAAAAGGTTGACAAGGCAGTCCATACATCCGCCTATAAGCCTGCCTGATGCCTTTATATTATTAAAGCTTTCTGAACTATTATCAAGCTTCTTATCTCCTATATAAGCTGTAAGCACCTTTTTCTCAGTAAGGTTATACGCTGGCGTGGGATTGTCCTCTGTCTTTAAAGACTCCTTTTCCCACATATCATAACCACTTATATTAAGCTTTTCTCCCGTCAGCACGCCGATTGCATCAAGCTGGGAATTATGAAGCTTGTCTGCACCAAATGCCGCCGCACAAGGTCCATATACGCTTGCAGTATCAGCTATTGTATTAAGCAGAAATGTAAAATTCGTATTGTCTGAATATCCCATAAACCACTTAGGTTCTGCTTTAACAATCTTATCCCAGTCAACATAACCAAGAATTTCACACATAAGCTCACCTCCGCCGCATGATATTAATGCATCAGACTTGTCAGATGTGTACATATCAGTAAGCTCCTGTCCACAAAGCTCTGGCGTATTGCTTATTCCTATTCCATTTGCCTCATATACATTAGGACCATTAACTATTCCATAGCCTAGATTTTTAAATCTCTCCTGTGCCTTTTTAAAACCTGTAATATAAGGCTCCGTTGCACAGCCAAATGATGGTGCAACGAAGCCTATATTTCCATTACAGGCAAGAAAATGCGGATACCTCATATTCTTCTCCCTTAATTATAAATACTTCTTAACTTTACTAATCGCGTTGGCTTTTATAACCGCCTCACAATTCTCCTTAACCCATATAACTCTCTGCTCTTTCTCTGAGTCAAGGCGTGCATACTCGCTTATAACATTACATATTGAGTTATAGCGTTCCCTGGCACATCTTCCCTTCTCAAGCACAAGATAATACCGGTTGTCCTTCTTATATATTCCATTGGCAACTCCCCATACCTTAGGGCATACCATACACATATCTTCAAAGTCCTCAAAGCTGTCAAGAATATATACGCCATAGCCTACAGTCACAACATCACTGACCTTTGGCTTATTATCTTTCGCTTTCTTAGCTTCTTTTATAAATTTCTCTGCCTCAGGTATGTCTTTCATCTGGTCAAATATATCCTTCAACTTATCAAATGCAGCGAACTCCGGAGCTTTAAGATCCTCACCGCCATTCTTTATAACATTACTCTCACTCTTTGACCTGTCACCTAAAGCTTTTGCAGCTCTCTCGCCTGCCTGCTTTAACATATTACCAAAATCTTCCTTTCCTGATGATACAGTAAGAAGGATTGAATGGTCTGGCTGTGGTGCAAGCTGTAATGACATAACGCCGCCACCAAGTTCAACTCCTATATTCTTATGTGCTTCGTCCATAATAACTTCCAACAGATTATGTATCTTTTCTGTGTCATTTCTAAAGAAATCATCAAGTGTTATATTATTATATTCAAGATCCTCTTCGTATAACAGGCATTGAAACTTGTCTTCATTTATCTTCTTAAATTCCATAAATTACCATTCCCATCTAGTCTATATATAATTCAACATTTTAATAATAACATATCTGTCAATATTAATCACGATAATTTATGCAAAATCTGTCTTACAAGTTTATCCATCATTCTCTCAATATATACATCTTCGCCTTTCACCTCACATCGGAAGCTCTTATCACCCTTGTATATATTGGCTGCAATAACAGCATTTTTACCATTAAATGATACAATCACCTTTGCATCATCTACCATTCCGTAAGACTTAATCCGCCCTATTAATGCACTTTCAATATCTATTATCTTTATAGTCTGCTCATCGCTTGCCTTCCCTATAATACTGCATATTTCCTCATCATCAGCAGTAAGTATTGCAGACACTGCCTCCCCTGTATCCGGTATATATATATTATTCTCCACATAATTATAATCACAGCCTCTTATGTGGTTGAGCCTTAACATTCTTATATTATCGCTTCCTGCAAATACCCCATCACACTCATTTTCCATAAGCATATCAATGCAGTCCTCTATTGTATCTAAAAGCTGGCACCCGGTATTATCATAAATGTATCTGCACCTTTTAAGCTTATCGTAATTGTCCGTATAAAGCTTTACTTTATTATCTGTATCAGCACTTCTTCGTTTCTTCTTAGTTATAAGCACAGCCCTTGTGTCCCGCCTTTTTGTTATTGCACTAAGTGTGACACCTTGTTTTAATATTTCAGACATATCATTAGCAAAAAGTTCATTAAGACCTGTAACTCCCACATCTATATAACCTGCTGATATTGCATCAGATACAGCTACTGACCACGGCACAACATCATTCATATTACATAATACACTTTCAGGCACCCCTGCTATTCCTGATGTATTAAAATGCCTGCCACCGCCTATATCAAACTTAGTAAAGCTCACATCCTTGTGTACCTTTTTAATATGGCTTATGACAAGCTCTGTCTGGGCATTTATTATTTCGTTATTACATATTCCAACTCTCAGCCTCATTTTACTAATATCTTCTTTCCTTATATCCATTTATCTATTAAAAATATCTATTCTAATTAAATGTATCTATTTAAACGTGCCATTTTGCATCTTTTCTTGAAAGTATGTGCATAATATGTTATTTTACCATATGGTAAAAACAATATAAACATTAAATATATACAGATTGGAGATTAATAATGAAACTGCTACTTAAATCTGCTGTCATTGCATTTTCCGCCATCGGAATAGTGTTGTCTTCACACACCATTTCCTATGCGGCAGACAACAGTACTGCTAATATTGCAAATGCACCGGACATCACATCTGGAAATTCTGCCACAACTGACAATGATACAGCACATAATATAGGCATAACCGTATCCGTTAATAATAATGGCAGTGTATCTGATTACACTAAGAATTTAACAGACGGCTCATATGACACAACTATTAATCTCGTCCCTAATGCCACAGTAAATGTCAAGGCAGATGAGAACATTTATGGGCTTTACATCATATGGAGCAGTGAAGTCACTAATTATACGATTACTTATAACAGCCAGACTGTTAAGTGTGGAGAAAATGGATTTCTTCACGACTATATGGATATCAAAGACGGAAGCCGTGATATTACAATAAATGTACCAGAGGGTATGCAGATATCAGACATATACGCATATTCCAGGGGAAATCTTCCTGACAATGTGCAAAGATGGGAAGCACCTCTGTATGGAATGACAGATATTCTTGTATTCTCAACACACGCTGATGATGAGATATTATTCTTAGGTGGAGTTCTTACTAACTATGGCGGTGAGCAAAATCTTAATGTACAGATTGCCTATATGTGCGATTTCTTTCTCACTGAACCTGTAAGACAGCACGAGGAACTTGATGGTCTGTGGGAATGTGGAATTAAGAATTATCCTGTTAAAGGAACGTTTGAGGACTTATACTCCTTAAGCCTTGAAAAAGCCAAATCACAGTATGTATATGATGATATTATCGCATATTCAACAGAATGTATAAGAAAGTTCAAGCCTTTAGTATGTGTATCACAGGATTTCAATGGTGAATATGGACACGGCGGACACCGTATATATGCCGCCGCAATACAGGAAGCATTAGAAGCTTCCAATAACGCTGATATGTATCCTGATTCTGCTTCCAAGTATGGCTTATGGGACGTTCCAAAGGCCTATTATCATCTTTATGGTGATAATACAATAACTCTTGATGTAGATACACCGCTTGATAAGCTTGGCGGCCGCACTTCTGTACAGGTATTACAGGACGCTTTCAAAAAACATGTATCGCAGATATCTTATTCATTTAATATGCTTGACAGCGGTTATGCAATAACCTTTAATGGACAATTCGATACACGTTCATTCGGACTTTACAGAACTCTTGTCGGCTTGGATACTACTAATAATATGATGGAAAATGTTACACCTTACAAAGAACAGGCTGCTACTAAGACGGACGAACCTATAGATGTTGAATTCGGCGTTGACCAAGAAGATACTGCCGATAATGCCGCAAACACCAAGCCTGATATCAAACAATTAGCAGTTACAATAATTGCTATTATTATAATCGGAGTTGTTATTATAGCCCAGGCATATAGAACCAGGAATTTATATAAGAAAAAATATGATAAGAACAAGGATGAATTCGTGAATAAGCAGTAATAAGCCATCAGAATTCCCTATTACATAAAAATACCCCTCCTTACCAATACAGTAAGGAGGGGTTATATTCTGCTTATAATTATTAGTTGTTAATAAGCTTGTCTGATTCGTTGTTCCAGCTGTAAAGCTTTCTGATTTCTTCGCCAACCTTTTCTGAAGGATGCTCTGATGCAAGCTTTCTCATAGCCTTGAAGTGAACCTGTCCACCAGCTTCGCTCATATCGAGTAAGAATTCCTTAGCGAATGTACCATCCTGGATATCTGAAAGAATCTTCTTCATAGCCTTCTTTGTATCCTCTGTGATGATCTTAGGACCTGTTATGTAATCACCATATTCAGCTGTGTTAGAGATAGAATATCTCATACCTGCAAAGCCTGACTGGTAGATAAGATCTACGATAAGCTTCATCTCATGGATACACTCGAAGTAAGCGTTACGTGGATCATAACCAGCTTCGCAAAGTGTTTCAAAACCAGCCTGCATAAGTGCACATACACCACCGCAAAGAACTGCCTGCTCACCAAAGAGGTCTGTTTCTGTCTCTGTTCTGAATGTTGTCTCAAGAAGACCTGCTCTTGCTCCACCAATACCAAGACCATAAGCAAGTGCCATATCAAGAGCCTTACCTGTCTCATCCTGTTCTACAGCTACAAGACAAGGAGTTCCCTTACCAGCCTGATATTCAGAACGTACTGTATGTCCAGGTGCCTTAGGAGCGATCATAGTAACATCAACGCCCTTAGGAGCCTTAATTAAACCGAAGTGAATATTGAAACCGTGAGCAAACATAAGCATATTGCCTGGTTCAAGGTTTGGTTCAATATCTTCCTTATATAATTTAGCCTGCTTCTCATCGTTGATAAGAATCATAATAATATCAGCTTTCTTAGCTGCCTCTGCTGCTGTGAATACTTCAAAGCCCTGCTCTTCAGCTCTCTTCCATGACTTTGATCCTTCATAAAGACCGATAATTACGTGGCATCCTGAATCCTTTAAGTTTAATGCATGTGCATGTCCCTGGCTGCCGTAACCGATGATTGCGATTGTCTTTCCATCAAGTAATGATAAATTACAATCTGACTGATAATAAATCTTAGCCTCTGCCATCTTACAAATACCTCCGAATGTAATAAATAATTTATTTTAAATTTGCAGCACCACGAGCAAGTCCAGTTATTCCAGTTCTTGCGAGTTCTGTAATTTTAAAACCATCAAGTAATGCGATAAATGAATCTATCTTGCTCTGGCTTCCTGTAAGCGAAATAATAAGAGAATTCTTAGCAACATCTACTATATTAGCCCTGTATATATCTGCCATAGTTGTTATCTGCTGTCTTTCCTCTCTTGTACATAATACCTTGATAAGAACAAGTTCCCTGCATACAGATTCATCATGAGGAAGTTCTACGATTTCCTTTACATCAATAAGCTTAGCAAGCTGCTTTTCAATCTGCTCAAGAATATCATCATCACCTGTTACTGTTATTGTCATTCTTGAAAGCTTAGGGTCAAGTGTCTCACCAACTGTAAGACTGTCAATATTATAGCCTCTTCGGCTGAATAAGCCTGCTACACGGCTAAGAACACCTGATGAATTGTCTACTAGAATTGAAAATACTGCTCTTCTCATATCTCTTTCCTCCATACTGCCAATATATGACAGTCATCTAAAATCACACATTATTGTAGCAACTGCCAGCTTTATTGTCAACAAAAAGCACATTAGCTCTTAATTTTTTTACAACTTCCTCATCGTGTGTGGATATTATCACAATACGATTATTGATATTATTCATTATATAATTAATAACATTATCTTTGGTAACTTCATCAAGACCTGCAAATGGCTCGTCCATAATAACTATATCCGATTCAGCCATCACTGCCCTTACAATCTCAACACGCCTCTTCATGCCACCGCTTAATTCACTACAAGGCTTATCTAGTGCCTCTTTGTCAAGAAGCTTTAAAAGCTCACTCTTTACAGCAAAAGCCACGTCTTTGGCAGAATTCTTCTTATTCTTCTTTAGCACCATTTTTACATTAATCACTGGTGACAGGTGTTCTATAAGCCTGCAATCCTGAAATACTGCTGAAAGCACTGGCTTAACGCTTTGTCCATTATCATTAACGAATTCCACCATGCCTTTATCCGCTTTAACAACTCCCATTATAATATTAAGGAGTGTAGTCTTTCCAGCTCCTGATTGTCCCCTGATACAGGTTATCTTAGATGAAGTAAATTCTGCATTAGCATTAGCAAGGACTGTGATGTCATTGTACTTCTTTGATATATCTGATAATTTTAATGTTTTCATATTTTTACCAATTTAATAATTTTATATATGCTGTATGCACTTATATAGCATCTTCGCAAGCCATATTATACATTTTTCTATAACAAGGCTCACCACAATTACAACTATGCTCCACGAGAATAACTCAGCAGATAAAAGATACATTTTGGCATAGTACATCTGCGTACCGATTGTCCCTGTCACAAGCCCTATTATCTCTGCCGATATTCCAGCTTTAAAGCACATTCCGGCTGCCACCTTTAACTGTGCTGTAATATACGGATATACACCTGTAAGATATACATATCTGAATGTGTTAAATGCAGTCATATCATATACTCTGGCAAGTTCTATCTGCTTGTTATCTGTATTATCAATGCCTTCTTTTACGCCTGTCGTAATCATTGGTATTACAACCATTGCACTGATAATAAATGTAACATTTTTAGAACCCCACCACATAAGCACAAGTATTATAAATGCCGCAACCGGAAGTGATTTCATTAACTGTACGGCAATGCCGAGCCACTCCTTTAAAAAATCAAACCGTGCAGACAATATTCCTGCACATATTCCAATCAGACAGCCAGCAAGCATACCCGACATAATATGCATAACACTTAAATACAGTATCCCATAGAACTGCCTTGTAACAAGCATACCCGCCAGTGTCCTTAATACAGTAACAGGACTTGCAAGCAAAAGCTCAAGTCCTGTCATCACACTGGCAATCTGCCATATTATCAGCCACAAAGATACTGCCGCCAGCCTTTTTATAAGCTTATTAATCTTATCCGGCTTCATTACCCTTATCCTTCTTATCAGCTTTACTCACAAGCACCTTCTGAATCATCTTATTGCCAACAGATAATATGCGGAATATATATCCCCCACACTCTGTTTCAAACTCTTCATTCTCATCAGGAATCTTACCAAGCTTATATATAAGATATCCATTGATAGTATCAATATCTTCACAGTCAAACTTAATATCAAGCTTCTCTTCAATATCTTCAAGAGGTGTCTGGCCGTCCATCTCGTAACTTCCATCAGAAAGCTGTCTTATCTGCTCCTCTTCCTCGTCATATTCATCAAAAATATTACCTACTATCTCTTCAAGTATATCTTCCATTGTAATAATTCCTGTTGTCTGTCCATACTCATCAACAACAACAGCAAAATGATTCTTCTTTGACTGCATTTCCTTAAACAATACACTTATGCTTCTTGTCTCTGGAATACAGAATGGGTCAAACATAACCTGATTTTTAACCTGATAAAGCTTCTTATCCTTATCACTGCCTTTAACGTATACCTTCAGAAGATCTCTGATATGTAATATGCCAATTATGTTATCAATATCATCATCATATACAGGATATCTTGAGTAGCTTTCTTCCATCACTATATCAAATGCCTCTTTAACTGTAAGTGAGGCATCAAGTGCTACTATGTTCTTCCTGTGGGTCATAACATCTGATGCCTGCTTCTCGGCAAATTCAAATATATTGCCAATCATCTCAGCTTCATTCTCAGCTATAACTCCCTGTTCATGGCTTTCATTAACCATATCCATAATCTCTTCTGTTACATCTTCGTCGCGTTTTCCTTTAGTAAGCTTCTTAAATAAGCCAGAAAACAATCCTTGGTTCCCATCCGCGGGATGACCATCATTCATAGTTATATCCATTTCCTTTCGTTATTTAGATAATTATATTATTATATAATTATTCCCTATAGAATACCATATATTCTATTATATCGTCAATCTTGTTTCAGGTTCATCTCAAGACTAACCCTCAATGCCTTGTCAACCTGATTAATTATCTCATTATCAAGATGACATACTTTATCTTTGAGTCTTTTCTTGTCTATTGTTCTTAACTGTTCCAGCAATATAACTGAATCTTTTACGATATCGTAATGACACGCATCAATCTCAACGTGCGTTGGCAGCTTAGCTTTATTCATCTTGGATGTTATAGCTGCACATATAACTGTCGGACTATGCCTGTTGCCTGTATCATTCTGAATTATAAGAACAGGTCTTATACCTCCCTGTTCAGAACCTACCACAGGTCTTAAATCTGCATAAAATATATCCCCACGTTTAATTACCACTTATATCACACTCCCAAAGCATTTACTTAATTGTTTATACTCAAAGTATTGCCAAGGTTTCTGACGTGTATTCAATTATTTTGCAGGTTTGTTATTTAATAATTTTATGAAAATGCTGTATATTACACTACTTCTTAATCTGTTATTAACTTCCAGTTCTCATGAAAATAATCATGACTTCCAATATATTGTCCATTAAGATAATAATTTCTTGGAATTCTCTTGCCAAGGTCACACACAAATTCATAATTAAATGTTCCTGCTAAAGAAGCAATCTCTTCAACTGTAATCTCTGCATCCTTGTCTTTTCCTACTAATGTTACAACATCACCACGATTTACAGGACCTATATCTGTAACATCTACCATCATCTGGTCCATACATACCCTTCCTGTTATAGGAGCTTTCTTACCATTAATAAGCACATATCCCTTTGATGATAATGACCTTGGATATCCATCGCCATATCCCACTGTTACAGTTGCAAGCACTGTTTCTCTCTTAGTTTCAAATGTTCCGCCGTAACCTATCTTTTCTCCTGCTGGAACTGTCTTTACCATAGCTACATGGCTTTTGAGCTGTAGTGCTGATTTCAGTGCTACTGCTGACTTATCCACTTCATCTGATGGATACATACCATATAAAGCAATTCCAAGTCGCACCATTCCATGATTAGCCTGTGGCATATCTATAATAGCTGCACTGTTGGATACATGCTTTATCTCAAATGATATACCTTCTTTCTTCAACGCATCGTCAAAAGCATCATACTTTGCAATCTGTCTTAATGCAGCGGTCTTATCCTTCTCATCAGCAGTTGCAAGATGTGTAAACAGGCCTCTTGCATTGAGTGCCTTTAAATTCTTTATCTTTTTAACTATCTCAACACCACTTTCATCTGGCTCAAGACCTATTCTTCTCATTCCGGTATCAACCTTGATATGGCAGAAAGCTACCTTTCCAAGCCTTAAGGCAACATCATTAAGTGCCTTGGCTGTCTCATAGTCAAATACTGTTGCATCTATTTCATTCTTAACCAATGCCTCATATTCCTCAGGCTCAACATAGCCTAATATAAGTATGGGCTTATTAATTCCATTTTCTCTTAAATTAACAGCTTCATCCAGCGTAGCAACTGCATATCCATATACTAAATCTCTTACTGCCTTGGATACAGCCACATCTCCGTGTCCATAGCCATCTGCTTTAACAACTGCAAGTGCCTTTGTTGAAGGTTCTGTCTTGCTCATAAGCTCAATACAATTAGCCCTGATTGCATCCAGATCTACATCTGCATATACTCTGTAATACTTACTCATTATTCACCTCTTGCTTTTATAAGCACATTTTTTATATTGTCAATAATATCGCCCGCAACCATAGAATACTTACCATTACTTAAGGCAGCTTCATCTCCTGCACAGCCGTGTATATATACGCCAAGTGCTGAAGCTTCAAAAGTAGTAAGTCCCTGTGCCATAAGTCCTGTTATTATGCCTGAAAGCACATCTCCCGAACCTCCTGTTGCCATTCCATCATTGCCTGACATATTAATATACACTCTTTCTCCATCAGAAACAATAGTTCTTGCATCTTTTAATACACATACGCAATTATGTTCTCTTGAATATGTTCTTGCTGTATCTATAGGATTATTCTTTATCACCGCAATATCAAGTCCTGTAAGACGTGACATTTCTCCTATGTGTGGTGTAACGACAACATTCTTATCTGACATATCATCTTTATATGAAGCATTACCACTATTGCCGCCAGCTTCATAGTCTACATCATCATTACTGCCATCAAGTTCAATTTTATATTGGGCGATTATATTAAGGGCATCTGCATCATACAGCTTTTTAATATTCTTCTTTGCTGACACACTTCTTACAAGCTTTACTGCACTTTCTTGCATAGACAGCCCCGGACCTATGCACACAACATCTGCCCAGCAGATACATTTATCCACTAATGTCTCTGTATTCTTAACAAAATCGCCACATTCCTCATCAGTATCATATGTATCAACAATACATTCCATATTGCCCGTTATAACTGCTGTACGGTTGCTTATATGCGTAAGGGTTCTTACAAGCCCTGCACCTATACGTGCCGCCGCTCTTGAACTTAATACTGCTGCACCTCCATAAAGCCTTGAACCAGCTATTACAAGTGCCTTTCCAAATGTTCCTTTATTGCCATCAGGCTTTCTTAGCGGAAGCATATCAGATATATCACTATAATCATATGTGAAAATATCCCTTGTCATATCCGGATATTGTGCAAAACCTATATCTTTTCTTATAATCTTCCCACAATATGAAGCTGCTGGATATAATATATGTCCGATTTTTTCAAATCCGAAGGTAACTGTTATATCAGCATTAACCGCAGATCCCATAACCACACCTGTCGATGCACTTATACCTGATGGTATGTCAACAGCCACAACAAGCCTGTTTCCATTATTGTCGCTATTCTGTGTATACTGTGAACGCACTGATGTACTGCATTTATTAATTGTATCTACTACTATTCTGGCCTCTCCTGCCAGTTCTCTTGATAAGCCATTGCCAAATAAGGCATCTACAATAACCCCATATTTAGAAAAATCCGGGCTATTAATACATTCTATGCCCAGATTCTTTATTATGTTCAATTGTATATCGAATTCTTTGGTAGAAGCGTGTGAGTTAATTATATACACATCCACATTGTAGCCCTTAAGATAAAGCTGTCTTGCCACCGCAAGTCCATCTGCCCCATTATTGCCACGTCCACATACGCATATAATGTCTGTATGTATATTTCCTTTAACCTTGCTTTCAATAGCTTCTGTCACTGAGAGTGCGGCTCTTTCCATAAGCACAACTGATGGTATACCAAGAGTATTAATTGAATAAGAATCCACATTCTTCATAGAAGCCGCATCTAATACATATCTCATTCCTGCTTATCTCCTACATTGCCTTCATTAATTCTGTCAACTGCACTACAATTCTCAGGTCCGATAATATCGTGTATAAGAGAATACATATTATTATTAACAGTTTCTTTATCCTGTTTTATAAGAATATTCTTCTTAAGCTTGACTCTTGTAGCATTAATCCACTTATCAAGTACCTCTATATCCTCTGTATTGGCATTCATTCTGTCATAGCAGGCTTTAAGTGTCTCTGTAAGAAGCTTCTCGTTAGCCCTTGCCAATTCTCTTGGTACTTCTAAGAGTTCATCTTCAAGCGAAGCTATCTTGTCATTAGACTCCTGTATAAGTCTTTGGTTCTGGCTCATACGCTTCTGCTTCTGCCTGCTTGAATCATCATCTTCCATATTCTCAACAACATCATTGATAAGCTGCTTTTTAAGCTTCCTGATGTCTTTAATGTCATTATTAATTCTTCCCTGCTTCTTAAGCAGTTCATTAACCTGTTTCTCCCAATACGCAATCTCATCTGTCTTATTCTTCTCGTTAATAAGGTGATACCATCGCTCATCAAGCGTAAGAATCGGAATATTCTTAAATACATCACTATTCTTTAACAATTCATAAGTTATCTTAGACACCATCAATTCCCCCTTTGGATTTAATATCTTTATGAGTGCTTATTGGCAATTGTGTAAGAAAGTCTCATAAGGCTTTCTGATAAATGTACATTCTCAACTATTACGTCATCTGGCAGATTAAGATCTGTATGTGCGAAATTCCATATAGCCTTAATTCCTGCATCTGCAACCTGCTTTCCGATTTCCTTAGCCGCCTGCTTTGGTATTGTCAGTGCAACTATCTCTATATCGTTCTTATGTATAAAATCGGCAAGTTGATCCATCATCATTATATCTATTCCGTGAATGCTTTCACCTTTAAGCTCTGGATTGTTATCAAATACGCCACATATAACAAAACCACGCTTCTCAAAGTCTGTATAATTAACAATAGCACGTCCAAGGTTACCAGCACCTATTATTATCATATTGTGCTTCCTGTCTATTCCAAGTATCTTGCCTATCTCATCATAAAGATACTTCACATTATATCCATATCCCTGCTGTCCAAAACCTCCGAAATTATTGAGGTCCTGTCTTATCTGTGATGCTGTAACTTTCATTCTCACACTTAAATCTTTAGATGAAATCCTCTGAACACCACTTTCTATAAGTTCGCCCAGATATCTGTAATATCTTGGCAATCTTCTTATAACAGCCGATGAAATCTTCTTATTCTCTTCCATAACATTCTCCATTCCTGTGCAATACTGCTACGAAAAGGAGATGGGAAACCTGTAATTACCAGCTTCCCATCAGCCTTCAAAATTAATGTTAATTATATAACTATTTTGCTAAAAAGTAAAGAAATGTACTCTATCCAAGCACTCTCTTAGCAATATCCACAGACTCCTTTGCATCCTTTGAATAGAAATCCGCATGTATTTCCTTAGCATATTCAGGAGTAAGCACTGCTCCTCCTACCATAACCTTACAATCAAGATTGTTCTTATGTATAAGTTCTATTGTCTTTTTCATTGAAACAAGTGTTGTTGTCATAAGTGCTGACAGACCACAAAGCTTCGCACCATTTTCTTTAATCGCATCTACAACAACCTGATATTCAACATCCTTTCCAAGATCAATAACCTCATAACCATAATTCTCAAGAAGTACCTTTACGATATTCTTTCCAATATCGTGGACATCTCCCTTAACCGTCGCAATAACAATCTTTCCCTTGCTTACAGGTGCATTATTGCTCATAATCATATGTTTTCTTATAACCTCAAACGCTCCCTGTGCAACGCCAGCCGCCATTATAAGCTGTGGCAGGAATAATGTTCCCTTCTCGAACTCCTCACCTATCTTATCAAGTGCAGGAATCAAGGCATTATTAACAATGTCCATAGAATCCATACCTGCAAGAAGTTCTTCTGTTATTGCTGCACCTTCATTTTTTAGACCTTTCTCTACTGCATAGAATAAGTCATCACAGGTATAACTGCCCTTCTTATCCTTAAGATTAACACTTCCACCTGCCTGTGCTGTCTGACCACTCTGTACTGCATTTGCCGCTGTATTCATTGGATTAATCTTGCTTATATTAGGCATTGAAGCATAAGCCTTAATATAATCAACAGAATTCTTATCTATATTGGCAAGAAGCTTATATGCCCTTACTGCACCCATCATCTCATATATGTTAGGGTTAATAATCGCAAGATCAAGACCATTCTGCATAGCCATTGTTAAGAAAATGTGATTGACAAGCACTCTGTTAGGAAGTCCGAAAGATATATTCGATACACCAAGCACTGTCCTTAAGCCAAGAGTATGCTTAACCTCATAAAGTGCATTAAGCGTTTCCATTACCCCCTCCTGTTCGGCTGAGGCTGTAAGTGTAAGACAGTCTATATATATATCCTCTTTAGGAATTCCTATAGCTATTGCCCTGTCCATAATCTTTCTTGCTATGGCAACTCTGTCTTCTGCTTTCTTAGGAATACCATCTTTATCAAGAGCAAGGCCAATTACTGCCGCACCATATTTTTTTACTATTGGCAGAATGTTATTAAGAGAGTCTTCTTCTCCATTAACTGAATTGACAATCGGCTTACCATTATATACTCTTAATGCAGCATCAAGAACCTCAGGTATAGTTGAGTCAAGCTGGAGAGGCACATCCACAACCGACTGAAGTGCTTTCACAGTATCAACCATCATCTGTCTTTCATCAATTCCCGGAAGTCCTACATTGACATCAAGAATATCAGCACCCGCACCAGTCTGTTCTAATGCCTGTCCAAGTATATAATCCATATCATTATCTAAGAGTGCCTGCTTAAATACCTTTTTACCTGTTGGGTTAATTCTCTCTCCTACAACTCTTGGCTGGTCAACTATAACTGTGCTTGTAGCTGAGCATACAGCCGATGGCATTTTCACTGGCTCTTTTGCTAAATTGCCTTCTTTATGTAACATATCTGATAAGCACTTTATGAATTCAGGAGTTGTTCCACAACAACCACCGAATATTTTAATGCCATACTTTCTTAAATCCTTCATAAATTCAGCAAACTGCTCTGCTGTCACATTATATTCATTAGTAACAGGGTCGGGAAGTCCTGCATTAGGCTTTACTATAACCGGAAGATTAGTCCAGCCTGTAAGTTCCTTAATAACCGGCTCAAGTTCCTTAGGTCCAAGTGAACAGTTGACACCTAAGGCATCAACTCCAAGTCCTGATATTGTAAGTGCAAATGAAGATATCTGACATCCTGTAAATGTACGCATATTTTCTTCAAATGTCATAGTCGTCATTATTGGAAGCTGGCTATTCTCCTTTGCTGCAAGCACTGCCGCTTTCACATCTAACAGATCTGTCATTGTCTCAAATACAACAAGGTCTGCACCTGCCGCTTCACCAGCCTTAACTATCTCAGCATACATCTCATAAGCTTCCTCAAAGCTTAATGTACCTGTTGGTTCTAGAAGCTGTCCTATAGGTCCTACATCAAGTGCTACAAGTGCTTGTGGATTTACATTGGCACACGCCTTCTTTGCATTTTTAATTCCCGCTGTTACAAGCTCATCAACTGAATGCCCACATTCTTCAAGCTTATATCTGTTGCCACCAAATGTATTGGCATATATTATGTCTGCACCTGCCTTAAGATACTGCTCGTGTATGGAAATTAGAAGTTCCGGTTCTGTAATATTAAGCATCTCTGGTGTTTCACCCATCTTCATTCCTGCCGCCTGAAGCATAGTACCCATACCACCATCAAGAATCACATAATCCTTTTGTAAAAGTTCTTTTAATTTATTCATTACAATGTCCTCCTGCTTCCCTGAATCTACATGTACCTTTAAGGCTACACGACATACAGCCTTTTTTCTTTGAACTGACCTCTCCGGTTGTAAGCCCAATAACTGCTGTTACAGACTTGGTTGGTGTCATCATATCAGTCTTTCCTATATTAAGTCCTATAAGCTTAGGTGCATTTAGTATTTTTAAGAATTCGCCCTGCTGTGACAAAGGCAGATCGCCATATCCTATTCCAAACCTGAATGTCTGGTTATACTCTGGAAGTTCCTCTTTAATAACAGCCTCAACCTTATCACATACCTGTTCAATTGCTGCACTTGCCATACTGTCTGATATTACAGCCTTGGCAAGGTCTGATGCCTGCATTACCCTTAACATCCTGTCTATTCCATCAGAGATTGTCACTGCTATAAGTGCCGCTTTATTACAGCCTTTAAGATGTTCTTTAATTGAGTTTCCTTTTAATGTAACAGAAGTTCCTTCAAGCCTTACGCCCTCATCAACCTGTGTCACATCCACTACCCTGTATACATATCTTGGAACTGCCGCTTTTAAGACCTCTGCCTCACATTCATCTATAAGGCTGTTTATTGTCTCATCTGCCCCTATTCCCTTGTATCCTAAGTATCTTAATACTTCTGCCCTGTTTATACTGCTTAATGTCACCTGTTTTTTCATTTATTTATTCTTTCTTGCTTTGTCCTTATGCTTGCCTTTTCCTCTGCCCTTGCCTCTTGACTGGTTAGCCTTCTCAACATTAACACGGCGTCCCTTAATCTGCACGTTATCATTCATTGCCTTAAGAATTTTCTCTGCGTGTATAGCTGGTACATCAACAAATGTATAGTTGTCCATCATATCTATCGCGCCTACAAGCTTGCCAGGCATACCAGATTCACCTGCAATAGCTCCAAGAATATTAGCTGGCTTTATTTTATCCTTTTTTCCAATATTAATAAAGAGTCTTACCATTCTTGAATCATCTTTATCTGTATCAAAATGGAATTCTTCTACTTCATCTTCTCTGTCAAGGGTATCACCTATAAGCATTTTTAAAAGTGCTGCTGCCATATCCATAGATGTATATTCTTCCTGATTAACGTGTTCTTCAACAAGATTAACCATATCTGTAAGTCCACCCTCTTCGATTGTCTGTCTGATTTTATCAAACATATTATCAAGCTTGGTGTTCTTAACATCATCCAATGATGGAACAGGCTTTGCAAGTATCTTAGTCTTACAGTAACGCTCGATATCCTTTAACTTATACACTTCCTTGCCACTTATAAATGAAAGTGCCATTCCAGATCTTCCTGCACGCCCTGTTCTTCCAATTCTATGAACATAATATTCCTCATCCTGAGGAATGTCATAGTTAAATACCATATCTACATCATCAACATCAATTCCTCTTGCTGCTACATCAGTTGCTATAAGTATGTCTACCTTGCCGCTTCTAAAGTCATCCATTACTCTGTCACGCTGCTGCTGTTTCATATCACCATGTATTCCGTCAGCAAAATAACCTCTGCCCTTAAGCTCTGATATAAGCTCATCAACCTGTCTTTTAGTGTTACAGAACACTACTGAAAGTCTTGGATTGTATATATCAATAAGCCTGCACAATACTTCTGTCTTATTCTTAGGTCTTACCTCATAATAGAACTGTTCTATATTAGATACTGTAAGTTCTTTTCTTACTACCTTTATAATTCTGGCATCTTTCTGGAAGTTTCTTGCAATATCCATAATAGCCTTTGGCATAGTAGCTGAGAACATTACTGTCTGTCTGTCTTCTGGCGTTTCTGTAAGAATTGTTTCCATATCTTCCCTGAATCCCATATCAAGCATTTCATCAGCTTCATCAAGAATAACCATATTAATATTATCAAACTTAACAGTCTTTCTTCTCATATGGTCCATAACTCTTCCAGGAGTTCCAACAATAATCTGTACGCCCGTCTTTAATGACTTTATCTGTCTTACTATCTCCTGTCCTCCATATACTGGAAGAACTTTAATATCACTCATATATTTGGCAAGTTTTCTTATCTCCTCAGCCACCTGTACAGCAAGCTCTCTTGTAGGGCAGAGTACGATTGCCTGAGGCTTTTTTATCTGTGGGTCTATCTTCATAAGCATAGGAATTGTGTATGCTGCCGTCTTACCAGTACCTGTCTGTGCCTGTCCGACAACATCAATACCTTCACATACAGCTGGAATTGCCTGTGTCTGTATAGGTGAAGTTTCCTCAAATCCCATATCCTCAATAGCTCTTAATATTCTTTCATCAATGTTTAACTCGTCAAATTTCATTCATTTCCTCATTTCTTAAATTTAATACACTTATCTTAGTCTAACTTTTTAATAATACATTATAGGAAGAAATAAGTCAAAAAAATTGCAATTTATTCTTAAAGCAAGTATAATTCAACTAATTAATTTAAAGAAAGGAACACTGTTATTATGATTCTTTCCTGTAATAATATAAGTAAATCTTTTGGAACAGATGTTATTATCAAATCCTGTTCTTTTAATATTGAAGACCACGAAAAAGCAGCTATCGTTGGTATCAACGGTGCTGGAAAGTCTACTCTTTTAAAGATTATAACCGGAATTGAACCTGCTGACACAGGACTTGTAACGTTAGCTAAGGACAAGACTTTAGGTTATCTCTCACAGCAGCAAAATCTTAATTCAGACAACACCATTTATGATGAGCTTTTATCTGTGAAGCAATATATCCTTGATATGGAGGCACAGCTAAGAAGTATTGAGAACCAGATGAAATCCGCAGATGATACAGCTCTTGAAACACTTATGAAGAAATATTCAGACCTTAACCACGAGTTTGAATTAAACAACGGTTACGCTTACAAAAGCGAGATAACTGGTGTTCTTAAAGGCCTTGGCTTTGCAGAAGAAGATTTCACACTTAATGTTAATACTTTATCAGGCGGACAAAAGACACGAGTTGCACTTGGCAGGCTTTTATTATCAAAGCCTGATATTATACTTCTTGACGAGCCTACCAACCACCTTGATATGGAGTCTATAAGCTGGCTGGAGAACTATCTGCTTAACTACAGTGGTGCTGTACTTATAGTTGCCCACGACAGATATTTCCTTGACAAGATAGTAAGCAAGATTATCGAGTTAGACAATGGCAATGCAACTGTATTCTCAGGCAACTATACTGATTACGCTTCAAAGAAAGCTATCCTGCGCAATATGCAGCTAAAGGAATATCTTAACCAGCAGCGTGAAATTAAACATCAGGAGGAGGTTATAACAAAGCTTAAACAGTTCAACCGTGAGAAATCTATTAAAAGAGCTGAAAGCCGTGAAAAAATGCTTAACAAGATGGAATTTGTCGATAAGCCTGAAATTTTAAACGACAAAATGGATATTAAGCTTGAACCTAATGTAATAAGCGGTAATGATGTCCTTACTGTAGACAACCTTACTAAAGGTTTTGACGGCACTGTTCTTTTTGATAACATAAGCTTCCAGATTAAACGTGGTGAACGCGTAGCACTTATCGGAAGCAACGGAACAGGCAAGACAACAATATTAAAATTAATTAATGGAATTATACCTGCCGATTCAGGCTCGATATATCTTGGTGCTAAAGTAAATATTGGTTATTATGATCAGGAACACCACGTTCTTGACCCTGACAAGACCATTTTTGATGAAATCAGGGATGCTTATCCAGACCTTAATAATACACAGATAAGAAATACCCTTGCAGCATTTTTATTCACCAATGAAGATGTATTCAAGTATATAAAAGACTTAAGCGGTGGCGAGCGCGGACGTGTATCATTAGCCAAACTTATGCTCTCTAATGCCAACTTCCTTATATTAGATGAGCCTACTAACCACCTTGATATCACTTCAAAGGAAATTCTTGAAAATGCACTTAATAGTTACACAGGTACTGTCCTGTTCGTATCACACGACAGATACTTTATTAATTCTACTGCAACAAGAATTATTGAGCTTGCCAATAAAACAGTTGTTAATTATATTGGTAATTATGACTATTATCTTGAAAAAAAGGATATACTAGGAGCAAAACCAATAACCAATAACACTTCTAAATCCAGCAGTTCAGCCATTTCAAAGCTTAACTGGCAGGAAGAAAAGGTAAAGCAGGCACAGCAAAAGAAGATTAAAAACGAAATCAAGCGTACTGAAGAACGCATGGCTTTAATTGAGGCTGAGATTGAGGAACTTGATAATATGTACGCCGACCCTGCCATAAGCAGTGATACTGCCAAACTTATGGAAATACACACCAGGAAGGAAGCTCTTAGCAAAGAGCTTGATGAGCTATATGATAAATGGGGGGAATTAACATTATAATTCCAATACCAAAAACAGCGAAAAATGCCGAAATAAGGCAATTCTTAAGCGTTTTTTATTGACAAAATTACCTATATGGAGTATAAATAACCTATACTTATTATTACTTATTTCATTTAAGGAGGATGTAGTTTATTATGAATAAGACAGAGTTAGTTGCTGCAATCGCAGAGAAGGCTGAACTTTCAAAGAAGGATGCTGAGAAGGCTTTAAAGGCTTTCACAGAAACTGTTGCTGAACAGTTAAAGAATGGTGACAAGATTCAGTTAGTTGGTTTCGGTACTTTCGAAGTTGCTGAAAGAGCTGCTAGAACAGGTCAGAATCCTCAGACAGGTAAGGCTATTGAAATTCCTGCTTCTAAGGCACCTAAGTTTAAGGCTGGTAAGGCTTTAAAGGATACTGTTAACTCAGCTAAATAATTAATATTCGATAGTGGATATTGCGACTGTCACTTAGGTGACAGTCTTTTTTATATGTATTTATAGATACATATAAATATTATCAATGAAATTCAGAAAACGGAGACGCACTATGGAAATAGAACGTAAATTCTTAGTTGCACAATTGCCAGATAATCTGGACAATTATAATTGCAGATATATTGAACAGGGTTATCTTTCAACTAAACCTGTAGTCAGGGTAAGACGTGATAATGATGATTATTATCTTACTTACAAAGGCAGTGGTATGATGGCACGTGAAGAATACAATCTTCCACTCACCAAAGACTCGTATGAACATTTGATTAAAAAAGCTGACGGTAATATAATAACCAAAAAGCGTTATGAAATTCCAGATGGTAACGGATACACTATTGAACTTGACATATTTGAAGGAGCATTCAACGGCACTGTTATTGCAGAAGTTGAATTTAACACTATAGAAGAAGCTGACAATTACATTATGCCAGCGTTTTTTACAGAAGATGTAACTAATAACCCTGAATATCACAACAGCAATATGAGTAAAAAGAAGTTCGACTAACGTAAACACTCTAAGAAAAGAGGATAACCTAATGAAAAAACTCTCTGATATATTAGATATAAGTCCTGATATTACTCTTGAAACACTTCAAAGAGCAAGAATGGCAGCCTTAACACTTATCAAATGGCTTCTCTGCTCTTTATTTACAGGAAGCTTTATAGGACTTATCGGAGCATTATTTTATAAAGCTTTACAATATGTAACAAGCTTTCGGATCCAACACCCTTACACTTTATTCTTTCTTCCTGCTGCCGGTATAATAATCGTTCTTATGTACCATTTTACGCACGAAGACAAGAATACAGGAACTAATCTTGTAATAACAGCAATCCAGTCCAATGCAGAAGTTCCTGTCCGTGTTGCTCCTCTTATTATAATATCAACACTGCTTACACATCTTTGCGGTGGTTCAGCAGGACGAGAAGGTGCAGCCCTGCAGGTTGGCGGCTCCTTAGGCAATTTTATCGCCAAAATATTACATTTTGACGACAAAGATACAAGAATTATGATTATGTGCGGAATGAGTGCCTGTTTCTCTGCTCTTTTCGGAACTCCTATAGCCGCAGCCATATTTTCTATGGAGGTTATAAGTGTGGGGGTTATGTATTACGCCGCACTTGTTCCCTGTATTATATCCGCACTTATTGCTTCCGGCGTAGCTGGGTTATTCAATATAACACCAACTATGTTTATAATAAGCGAAATATGTGAACTAAGCATATCTACCGGAATAAGATTTATGATAATGTCGGTAATATTTGCCCTCGCAAGCATTGTATTCTGTTATATGCTTCATTCATCAGCCAAAATATATTCTGAATACTTAAGCAACCCATATATCCGTATTATAATAGCTGGTGTGCTTGTTATTATTTTAAGATATATAACCGGTACTACTGATTATCTTGGTGCTGGTGCTCCTATGATTGCGGCAAGCTTTATAACAAGCTGTTCGTGGTATGTCTTTATTTTAAAAATGCTGTTTACAGCCATTACGTTAGGTGGTGGATTTAAAGGCGGTGAGATTGTCCCTACACTTTTTGTCGGTGCAACTCTTGGAAGCTTTTTGGCTCCTGTATTCGGACTTCCAGTCGGCTTATGTGCCGCGTGCGGTATGGTAAGCGTATTCTGTGGCGTAACTAACTGCCCACTCACTTCTTTCATATTATCAATTGAAATGTTTGGTGCTGGTTCAATGAAATTCGTAATTATATGCGTAGCAATAAGTTATATGCTCTCTGGCTACTACAGTCTTTATAACAGCCAGAAGATTGTTTACTCTAAATACAAGACAGAATATATTAACAGACATTCACATTAATTATAATAAAAAAGGCAATTCATACAGAATTATCATATCTACCGATTTTTCTGCTAATGAATTGCCTTTTTACTGCTTTTACCGCTTTTACTGCTTTAACTATGCATCATTCTTATATATTTTATTTGTAGAAATTATCCTCTGGAAGCTTTCCACCAACTGAAGCTGGATTTGCTTCGTAAAGAACATTTAAATATTTGCTTATTTTGTCTTTGGCATCACTGCCTGTTATTATTGTTATGTTGCATTTAGGTATTGCCTGCTTTGCAACTGCGGCTTTTGTTATACCATATTTTTCTACAAGTGTTGAAACCTCATCTACATTTGCATTAACATAATCTGCTGAAAGCTTATATTCCTCAAGGAACTTGTCAACCGCAGCCTTATGGTTATTGTAATATTCTGTATTGACAACTATTACACCTGTTACTACTGTACTTCCATCCTTTGATACATTTTCCCATTCCTTAGTAACATCAAGAGCTATTCTTGCTTCCTTATTATTCATAAGAACTGTTGTAGCAAATGGCTGTGGAAGCATAGCTACAGTTTCTTCCTTCGCTGATGCCATAATAGCCGCAACCTCGGAAGCCTCTGACTTAAATTCAATGTGTACATCCTTATCAGGGTCAATTCCGTTGGTATTTAAAAGGTATCTTAATGTATATTCAGGTGTAGTTCCTTTACCTGTTGTGTATATTGTACGTCCTTTAAGGTCGCTTACATTAGTTACCTCGCCCTTATTATCAAGTATATATAACACGCCAAGTGTATTAATTCCTACAACAGATACCTTGCCATTACTCTTATTATAAAGTGTTGCCGCCGCATTACAAGGCATAGCTGCAATCTGGACATCACCCTTTATAAGGTCTGCTGTAAACGCATCTGCTGCCGCCTCTATCTGAAATGTATAATTATTGGCTGTTTTATTATCCTCATTATCGCTCATAAGCTTAACCATTCCGATAGCTGTAGGTCCTTTAAGTGCAGCTACTTTTATATCTTCGCTTACATACTCACTTGTACTTTCCTGTGTTGCATTGTCTGACTTATCACTGCCGTTACTGCCACAGGCTGTAAACATTACGCTGACCATTACAAGCATAAGAATAGCAGCTGTCAGTTTCCTCATTCTCTCTCTCATATTGTTTCCTTCCATTCCTTTATAATTATCTGTAATGACATTATTCCGTTAAATGTATTGATATCCGGATAATATATTATAGAAATTCTCATTCCTGCCCTTGGAATATCATCTATATTATTAATTCCAAACTGTACAGCAGGTACATAAGTTCCGTCCTCTGTTTCTAACTGGCATCTAAGAACATTTTTGTTCTTTCCAATAACTGAGGCTGTCTTTACATATAAATTTCTATCTGCAAATACCGGCTTTTCATTCCCCTTTCCGAATGGTTCAAGCAGCTTTAACTGGTTAACCAGCCGGATATTGGCATACGATACAGGCATTGGAACATCAATCCACATTTTAGGAATTAAATCCTCATCTGTAAGTATCGCATTATCATTCAGCATTTTTCTGAATATGTCAATATCAGATATTGCTAATGATAAACCAGCTGCCATTGGATGTCCACCATATTTAGTGAGAACATTTTTACATTTATTAATCTCTTCGTACATATTATAGCCTTCGATTGAACGTCCTGAGCCTTTTGCCCCGTCCTCAGCATTAGTAATAACAAATGTAGGCCTGTAATATCTTTCTTTAATTCTGCCTGCTATTATTCCAGCTATGCTCTCGTGGCAGTCCTTTAAATATATAACAAGCACTCTATCCTTAAGAAGACCAGTATTCTCTACTAATTCTATTGCCTTCTGCGTCTCCTGCTCTGTCATTGACTTTCTTTCATTGTTAAGGGCTATAAGCTCTTTTGCCATATTATGTGCCTTTTCATTATCCTTGCAAAGCATAAGTTCAATCGCCTGTCTTGCTGTATCAAGACGTCCACTGGCGTTAAGACATGGTCCTATTACAAAGCCTATATGATATGAGCTTATATTATTAATATCAAGCTGGCACTCCTCTATAAGTGCCCTAAGCCCTGTATTTTTTGTATGTGCAATATGCTTAAGGCCATATTTAACTACTATTCTGTTCTCGTCAATAAGGTCGACTATATCACCTACAGTGGCTATTGCCATAAATTCAATATAATCTTCAAGCTCTTTCTTATCAAGCCCTAATCTGTCATATAACAGGCTTATAAGCTTATATGCAACGCCTGCTCCACATAACAGCTTAAATGGATAATCACAATCTGCCTGTTTAGGGTTAATAACTGCATCTGCCGGAGGTACAATGTATACCTTTTTATCGTCCTTTATCTCAAATGGAACATCGTGGTGGTCGGTCACTATCATTGTAATTCCATTATCCTTTGCATACCTGACCTGATTATATGCAGCTATTCCATTATCACAGGTAACAATTGTATCAATCCCTTCATTGATTGCATTGTCTATTAAATGCTCATTAATTCCATAACCATCATTTATCCTATGCGGTACAACATAATCCACATCTGCTCCTGCCGCCTTTAAGCCGCAGAATAATATATAAATAGAACATATTCCATCAATATCATAATCTCCGATTATTCTTACAGGCTTATGTTCCTCTATTTTCTTAGTAATAATATCAACAAATTTATCGGCATCTTTCATACTATGAGGATTATGTATATCGTTAAGATTCCCATTAAGATACATATCTATATCTTTACTGCTGCATATATCCCTGTTTCTTATTATACGGGCAAGAACCTGATCTATTCCGTATTCAGAGGCTATCTGCTTAAAATCTGCTTTTTTGGCGTATACCATCCATTTGCTGTTCACGTTTGTTCTCCATTCTTATGGCAATATTGCTTGTATTAAAAATGGTGCATCGTTTGATGATGCACCATTTTACTGCTTTACAAAGCCATTATATTAATTATTTATTATACCTGAGCTCCGTCTTTACCTATGCTTTCTGCTTTTTTTCTTTTATTAACTGCTTCATCAATAACTCCTCTGTTCTTTCCACCAAGCATATACCAGAATGAACTTGTAAGGAATACTGATGAGTAGAAACCTACGATAATACCAACAATAAGTGGAAGTGAGAATTCCTTAACTGATGTTACACCGAGTATGTATAACATAACCAGCATAATAAGAGTTGTTATTGTTGTATTAATATTTCTTGTTAATGTACTTGTTATAGCTGAGTTAACAAGCTCTGTAATATTAGTCTTAGAGTTAGCACTCTTTAACATTTCCCTGATACGGTCAAATATAATGATTGTACCATTAATTGAGTAACCTACTATTGTAAGCATACAGGCAATAAATGTGTTACCTACTGGCACTCTGAATACTGCATAGAATGTAATAACTACTAATACATCCTGTAAAAGAGCCATAACAGCTGCAAGTGCGAATTTGATATCCCTAAATCTTGCAAAGATATATATAAGCATTGCTATTGTAGCAAGAATTACTGAAAGAATAGCATTCTTCTTCATAGTACTGCTGACAGATGAGCTGATTGTGTCTGTCTCAACTATTGAACCATCTTCAATAGGGAACTTAGCTGTTACAGCTTCCTCAACAGCTTCTCTTTGCTCAAGTGAAAGGTCTGTTGTCTTAAATGAAACCTTAGTTGAGTTCTGAACCTTCTGCTGTTGTACTTCTGTTATACCTGCAGCATCCCTGATTACAGGAATAATATCATTCTCTATCTCTGACTGTGAATATTCTTTGTCAAATGTAAAGCTTGTTGTTGAACCGCCAACAAATTCAAGGCTGAAATTAAGTGCTCTGTTACCAAGTGCACTCTGTACTCCCATTGTTATAAAACCAATAACAATAAGAACAATTGAAACCGTAATAGTCCATTTCTTAATTGAAAGAATATCATAAGTTCTTCTATGTGTTGTCTTTCCATACATCGATGGCTTAGTAAGACCAAAGTTATAAAGAAGCTTCATAATAACTTTAGTAATTACAAGTGCTGTAAATATTGAAACTATGTTACCTACTGCAAGAGTTGTTGCAAATCCCTTAACAGGACCAGTACCGAATATATAAAGTACAATAGCTGCAATAAGTGTTGTTACGTTACCATCAACGATAGCTGATGTAGCTTTGTCGTAACCTGCAAGAATAGAATTCTCAACACTCTTTCCTGCGGCTATCTCTTCCCTGATACGTGTATAGATAATAACATTGGCATCAACCGCCATACCAATACCAAGTATGATACCGGCAATACCCGGAAGTGTTAATGTAAGATCATATACACTTACAAGGAATAATACTAATGTTGTGTATATAATAAGCGAAAGTGTTGCAACAACACCTGGTACTCTGTATATAGCAATCATAAATACACATAACAATGCAAAACCAATAGCTGCTGCTATAAGACTTGTATGAATTGCATCGTGTCCTAACTGTGCACCTACGATATTAGAGCTTACTTCATTAAGTGTAAGAGGAATAGATCCAATTCTTATGTATGTAGCAAGATTATCTGCCGCATCAAATGTTTCCATACCTGTAATAGAAGCATTACCACCTGTTATAGCCTGATTAACTGTTGGATAACTTACAACCGAACCATCATATACTATGTATATTCTGCTTCCTATATTGTTAGCTGTTGCCTCAGCGAACTTATCTCCACCTTCATCTGTAAATGTAAGCGATACACCATATGGTGTGCTGTCTTTAGATGATGTATCTGTGTAAGCCTGTGCTGTCTTTACGTCAGAACCTGTAAGAAGTGGTGTGTAATCCTCTCCCTGTGACCACGCTGTATAACCTGTGTAATCAAGGAATTCAAGCGAACCTGGTGTTCCTAATTCTGTAAGAATTTCATTAGCATCTGTAACACCTGGAATTTCTACTGTAATTCTGTTCTCGCCTTCTTTGTAGACCTGAGATTCTGTACTTCTTCCCTCGATACGTTTCTCAAGCTTATATATAGTATCTTCTATATCCTGGGAACTTGGGTTATCTTCTTTAATCTCATAAGTAATACTGACACCACCTGCAAGATCAAGACCTAAGTTGATGTCCTTAGCACTGCCATAGCCTTTGCCATTCATTCCGAATATAGCTGTAAGTGAAAGTCCTACAAGCAATACAAGAATAATAATGCTATAGCTTATCTTCTTAGTTAAATTGTACTTCATTTTACTATTAATACTCCCTTCAACATTTCTTTTAATCTTCTGCCATCGCAGCTCTTATCATAATTGCACATTCAATTCTCTTCTTCTGCATCTCACAGCCAACATCATATGCATCATTGATGTTACCGTGGAAGTTGTAAGAATTAGCGGCACACCCACCACTACAGTAGAACTTGGCAAAACAGTTCTTACACTTTTCTTTTGAATATACATTACAACTCTTGAATTCATCTCTTATATCATTACGGGTTATGCCTTCATCAACATTACCCATAAGGAAATCTTCATTACCTACGAACTGATGACATGGATAGAAATCACCCCAAGGAGTAACAGCAAGGTACTCACATCCTGAGCCACAGCCTGATAATCTCTTAGCCACGCAAGGACCGCCGTTAAGATCAATCATAAAGTGGAAGAAATTAAACCCATTGCCTGCTTTCTTTCTCTTAATAATTTCCTTGGCAAGCTTATCATACTGCTCAAATATAATTGGAAGGTCTTCTTCTCTTATCGCATAAGAGTCTGTAGGCTGTGCAACAACCGGCTCTACCGAAATCTGCTCAAAACCTTCGTCTGCTAAGTGAAGAACATCTTCTGAAAAATCAAGATTGTTATGTGTAAATGTACCTCTGACATAATAATTCATCTGGTTACGGCTTTCAGCAACCTTTTTAAACTTAGGCATTATAATGTCATATGAACTTCCGTGGTTATTTCTTGTTGGTCGCATAAGATCATTAATCTCTTTACGTCCATCTATGCTTAATACGATATTGCTCATCTCTTTATTGGCAAAATCAAGTATCTCATCATTAAGAAGTATACCATTAGTTGTAAGTGTAAAACGGAATTTCTTATTGTGCTCTTCTTCAAGGCTTCTTCCATATTCTACAAGCTGCTTTACAACTTCAAAATTCATTGTTGGCTCACCACCAAAGAAGTCAACCTCAAGATTTCTTCTTGAGCCTGAATTAGCAACAAGGAAATCCAATGCCTTCTTACCAACTTCAAAGCTCATAAGAGCTCTTCTTCCGTGATACTCACCTTCTTCTGCAAAACAATATCTGCAGGCAAGGTTACAGTCGTGTGCAATATGAAGGCATAGAGCTTTAACAACTGTAGGTCTGTCCTTAAATGAATCTATATATGGCTCATATATATCTTCTGTGAAAAGCTGTCCTTCTTCTTTTAATTCTTCTATCTCCTGACAGGCTTCCCTGATATCTTCTTCCTTATATTTATCTTTAAGCTTATCTGCTATCTCATCAACACTTGAATTCTCATAAAGTGCGATTATATCATATACTATATCATCAACAACGTGTACAGAACCACTATTTACGTCTAACACGATGTTATATCCATTATTCTTATACTGATGTATCATAATTATCCTCAATTTCTATTGGCTGTATACAGCCATTTATTCTTAATCACAGTTAACTAATATACCTGTAGCTATCAGACATACACTAACTATGAACTGTCTTAACAGAAATAAGAGAGTGTCTAAAATGCTTTAGCACTCTCTTACCCTTCACTAACCAATTAACTAATTATTAGTTATTCTTATTCTCACAGCTCTGGTTACCAACTGTGCAAGATGTCTTACAAGCTGACTGACATGATGTCTGGCATTCGCCACATCCACCGTGCTTCATTGTATCCTTTAATACGCGATTGCTGATTGTCTTAATATGCTTCACAACAATACCTCCTTTTTGTTCATAACTATTAGAAGTATAACATATAGCTATTACATTTTCAACAACTTTATATCAAGCCTAATGCTCTTAAAATAAATATCCAGCCTGTTAATGTTATGCTTGATAATACTGTCGTCAAAACAATTATGCTTGATGATAATACCTCATCATTATCCATACTCTTTGCCATAACATAGCTTGTAACTGTAGTAGGAGATGCAAGCATTATAAGAGCCGCCACAAGCTCCTGATTTCTAAAGCCAAGAAATACTGCAACCGGAATAAACACTGCCGCAAGTCCTATAAGTTTAATAAATGTTGCTATAATAGTAGGCTTTATCTTCTTTAATGCTTTTCTCCCCTCAAAACCTGCACCAATGCATATTAAAGCTATAGGTGTTGCTGTCTGTGCAAGGCTTTCTATAGTCTTATTAATAATTGCAGGATACTTCATATTAAGCATTGATGATATAAAACCAAGAACTATACCTATAATAATTGGATTTTTTAATATATTAACAAATGCTTTTTTTATATTATTACCTCTTCCAGCCTTAACAGCTTCACTGCTGTCTGCCGGATGTGCCTTAAATGTAAGTACAACGACTGCAAATATATTAAATAACGGAACTGCTGCAACAATCATAAGCGGTGCCATTCCTGTATCTGAATACATATTCTGCACAAATGCCATTCCAAGAATTGCTGCACTGCTTCTGCACGAACCCTGCACAAACGCTCCCTTTTGTGTATCGTCTTTCATTAATATCTCAGTTGCTATCCACACTAATGAGAACATAAGTATTGTTACTATACTGCAATACAATACAAACTGCGGGTCAAATTTACCTTTAAAATCAGACTTTGACAAATCCCTGAACAGTAATGCTGGCAATGCCACCTTAAACACATATCTGTTAGCAACATTGGCAAAATGGTCATCAATAAGACCTATCTGTTTAATAAACCACCCTATAATCATCACAAGAAATATAGGAACTGTTGCATTAATACTATATATAAAACTATCCATTACCAATCTCCTATCCACACTATTTTACTTATCAAGCACATACATATGATTAAGAGGTCCACTTCCCTTACCTATGTTAAGTCCAGCCTTAAGAGCACCTGTTATGTATTCTTTCGCCCTTGCAACTGACTCCTTAACACTATACCCCTCTGCTATATTACATGCAATAGCAGATGACAGCGTACAGCCTGTTCCGTGTGTATTAGGATTATCTACTCTTTCTGCCTCAAACCAGCTTGTTCCAATCTCTGTATACAGATAATCATTAGCACAATTAATGGAATGTCCGCCTTTTACAAGAACTGCCGGTCCTTCATCATTAATATTTATCTTTTTATAGATAATTTCTGCCGCTTTTTCCATATCATATCTGTCATTAATAGTTATGCCTGACAGACTTTCAGCTTCTGGAATATTAGGTGTTATAACTGTTGCAAGCGGCATAAGCTTCTTAATAAGCACTTCCTCTGCTTCTTTAGTGATGAGCTTCTTACCACTTGTTGACACCATAACCGGATCTAACACAATATTAACCGCTTTGTATTTTCTTAATTCTTCTGCTATCTCCTCTACTATGTATGGTTCAGACACCATTCCAATCTTTACCGCATCTGGTCTTATATCCTCAAATACTGCATCTATCTGGCTTGTTGTAAAGCCTTTCTTACAATTCATTATTCCATATACGCCCGTTGTATTCTGTGCTGTAAGTGATGTAATAACACTCATTCCATATACACCGTGTGCGGCAAATGTCTTTAAATCCGCCTGTATTCCAGCACCTCCGCTACAATCACTTCCCGCTATTGTCAATACTTTTTTCATAATATCCTTATTTCCTTATTTATCATTTTTTGTATTTTACCAATTAATATTCTGTGTAATATATTATTATTTTCCTATAAATACACTTAACCTTTTATATAAGGCACTGATGCCTTTGCATAAACAGATATTTTTATAATCACAATCTGCATATATATTTTCTTTCTATATCTATATATTGATATACAAAAAGGGAAGCCTGACCAGCTTCCCTCAATAAAATGCAGTCGGCGGGACTTGAACCCGCACCCAAGCAATATGGACTAGATCCTTAGTCTAGCGCGTATGCCAATTCCGCCACGACTGCTTATTTAGTTAATCGCTGTTCCCAACGACTTGATTATATTATCATCTGCGTAACACTTTGTCAACAGCTTTTTACAATTTTCTCAATTATTTTTTAATTCGTCTTTAATTTTGTTGTATAACTGTCACTTTTTAAAAATAATATTTAATCTATCTTCAAATTCTTACTATTGATTTTTAATCTTCTTTAAATTAAGTGTGTCTGCTAACTAGTACTTCTTTATGCCTTGACAAAATCCCTGCCTTAGAATACAATAATGTAGTTAGCGGAAATGTCGGAATGGCAGACGAGCAAGATTCAGATTCTTGTGTGGGTTACCACGTGTGGGTTCAAGTCCCATTTTCCGCATTAATTAATATTTTTAAAGGTGTGATAAGATTAATTCCTATCACACCTTTTTTTACATTTCATATTTACAATTGTAATCAAGACCTGTAACACAGGTTATTACAATTGTTACCCAAATCTATAACTCTGGTTATTACAATCCATTGTTATTTATATAATCCGATATTATTTCTAATCAATAACTGCTATCTTAGTTATAACCGGCTGGTTATTCTTAGCAACCGTACCATTGTCATCTGTTGCCTTAACATTGGCACATATCTTATCTACAATATCCATACCATCTGTTACATAACCAAAACAGGCATAATTACCATCAAGGTATGTACTGTCTTTATGAACTATAAAGAACTGTGAACTTGCACTGTCATTATTACTTGAACGTGCCATTGAGATTGCTCCTCTTGTATGCGAGAGATTATTCTCAATTCCATTATTGCTGAACTCGCCCTTTATCTTATTATCCGAGCCACCTGTTCCATTGCCAAGTGGATCACCACCCTGTATCATAAAACCTTTGATTATTCTATGAAATGTAAGTCCATCATAAAATCCATCATTAGCAAGATTAATAAAATTAGTCACTGTAATAGGTGCCACGTCAGCATCTAATTCCACATTAATATCACCATAATCCTGCACTGTAATTGTAACGTGATGTTTTCCTGATAAAAGATTATCCTCTTCTTTAGTCTGTGTCTGGCTGTCAGCAGCTTTTCCACAGGCCATTAAAGACACTGATAACATCATTGCAATTAATATACTTAGTATCTTCTTCAATTCTTTCTCCATTCCAGTCCAAGAAATTCTGCTTCCTTAATACTGCATAAATTCGTTAATATCTCTTAACACATCTTCAATCTCACTCTCGCCGCCATTAACTGTCAACTGGAGTGGTCTGCTTATATCAAGGCTGAATAATCCAACAAGAGACTTACCATCAACACAGCTATTGCCACATTCGACATCGAATCCACACGAATATCTGCTTATTTTGCTCACAAATCTTTGAACTTTCTCAACTGAATCAAGTAAAATTGTTACTGTCAACATATACTAATAATCCTCCTGTAAATTATCCTACAATTCTTCAAATGTAATTAATCAACCCACAACACCAACAACTATACTACTTTTCATAAATAATTACAACCAGTTTAATATATCTGTCACTGCGATTATCTGACTTTTTATAATATTCCAGCTGTTACTTTTTATGCCATGCCAGTTGTTACTGCATAATGTGCATCTTTAATAATTACTGCCCGATGTAGCCCTCTATTGTATTCCACAGTTCATCAAGCCCCTGCTTTGTCTGTGAAGAAAATGGTATGAGTATATCATCTTCTTTAAGACCAAGACCTGCTCTTACAGCTTTAACGTGCTTTGCTATCTGGCTTCTCTTTAATTTATCAAGCTTTGTTGCAATTATAACCGGTCTGAAGCCGTTATCAACAATCCAGTTATACATCATCTTATCATTCTCTGATGGGTCGTGTCTTATGTCAACTAATAAGAACACCTGCTTTAGATTAGCAGACTGTCTTAAATATTTCTCTATCATCTTACCCCATTTTGCCTTTACCGCAGGACTGGCATTGGCATAGCCATATCCCGGAAGGTCAACAAGATACATCGCATCATTAATATTATAGAAATTAATAGTCTGTGTCTTACCAGGCTGTGACGATGTTCTTGCATATGATTTTCTATTCATAAGAGCATTAATCAAAGATGACTTACCAACATTTGATTTGCCCGCAAATGCTACCTCTGGAAACTCTGTATCTGGTATAGCACTTGTCACACCTATTACTATATCAAGATTAACCTTTTTAATTACCATATTTATCCTCATTTCTATGCTCTATAATACAAGTGCATTATTAAGAACCTCTGACATATCCTTTACATATACAAGTTCTAAGCCGTCAGTTATCTCTGCATCTAACTCTTCTACATCAGATACATTTTCTTCTGGCACAAGCACTTTCTTCATACCAGCAAGCTTGGCCGCAAGAAGCTTTTCCTTAAGCCCGCCTATTGCAAGTACCCTTCCTCTAAGAGTCACCTCGCCTGTCATCGCGACATCTGGTCTTACCGGTATACCTGTAACTGCCGACAACATAGCCGTTGTCATTGTCACTCCTGCTGATGGACCATCTTTAGGAACCGCTCCTTCTGGTATATGAAGATGAAGCATATGCTCATCAAAATACTTCATATCAACTTTATATTTTCCACTCTCAGTAATAGCTCTCACATAAGAATACGCAATCATAGCAGACTCTTTCATAACATCTCCCATATTGCCTGTAAGCCTCAAATCATCACTTCCCGGCATTGCATTAACTTCTATTTCAAGAGTTTCACCACCAACGCTTGTCCAAGCAAGTCCTCTTACAATTCCTACCTGTGGCTTCTTGTAAGCTTTGTCAGTCTTATATTTAACATTGCCAAGATAATCACTCAAATTCTTGTCCGTTATTCTTATGCACACCTTAACCTCTTTGTTTCTTGTGCCATCAGTATTAAAAACTCCCGCCTCATACAGCTTGGTTACTGCTTTTCTGCATATTTTTGCAATCTGTCTTTCAAGCTCCCTGACACCCGACTCTTTAGTATAATCAAGAATTATATGCTTTAATGCTGCGTCTGATATCTTTAAAAGTGATGTAACAAGCCCGTTCTTACGAAGCTGCTTGCCAACAAGGTGTTCCTTTGCTATATGAAGCTTCTCATTAACACTATAGCCAGATACTTCTATAATCTCCATTCTGTCAAGCAACGGTCTGCTGAGTGTTGATAAATCATTAGCTGTAGCTATAAATAATACCTTCGATAAATCTACAGGCATTTCTATATAATGATCCGTAAAATGTGAATTCTGCTCGCTGTCTAACACTTCCAGAAGAGCCGAGGCTGTATCTGATTTATAATCATTGCTCACCTTATCAATCTCATCAAGAAGCATTAATGGATTGGCTGTTCCTGCCTTCTTTAAGCCCTCTATTATCCTTCCCGGCATTGCACCGACATATGTCTTTCTATGTCCTCTTATCTCTGCTTCATCTCTTACTCCACCAAGACATATCCTTACATATTCTTTATTAAGGGCAGCCGCCACTGAACGTGCTATTGAAGTCTTTCCTGTTCCCGGAGGTCCTACAAGACACAATATCGGAGCTTCTGTATTAGAAATTATATTTCTTACAGCAAGTGCCTCTATTATTCTGTCTTTAATATCTTTCATTCCATAATGGTCATTATCAAGCACTTTTCTTGCATTAATAATATCATTGTTATCCTCTGACATATTATTCCAAGGAAGCTCAAGACAATTCTCAATATATGTTCTTTCAACATTGACCTCTGATGAACCCTTAGATAAGTTCTTAAGCCTTTTTACCTCCTTATGAAGCTTATCCTTCACTTCATCAGAAGCATTAAGCTTATCTATCTTTTCTTCTAATTCATTAGTTTCAGAATATTCATCCTGTCCAAGTTCCTTATTAAGAATTTCAAGCTGTTCTTTTAATATATATTCTCTTTGGTTATCGTCTACTTTAGCCCTGACTTTACCAGATATTTCTTCTTTAATTCTATATGCTCCTGTCAGCTCTATAAGTATCCTTGCAATATATTCATACATATCAAGTATATTATTCATCTCAAGGAACTTCTGACGGTCAGTATATTCCATAGGAAAATCACAGATTACACTACTCATAAGTTCTCTGGCATTGTCAATCGCGAGCCAGTGATTAAGCATCTCCTTATTACATCTTGGATTAGCAGCCGCATATTGTCTTAATAATTCATTCATTCCAATGACAATAGCTTTATCTGATACTTTATCCGTTTCTTCTATAAATGTACTGCACTCCTGTACATCTGCATATATGTAATCACCCTCAGTATTAATATCTGCAACTACAGCTTTCTTAAGTCCCTCAACCTGCACTCTTACAAGCTTGTTAGGCATTCTTATAACCTGCTTAATGGAAGCTATAGTTCCTGTCATATATAAATCTTTAGCTGTAGGGCTTTTAACTGCTGAGTCGGTCTGTGTCAACAGCAGCACCTTCTCATCATTTTCCATAGCAGCTTCTACTGCTTTAATTGATATTTTTCTGCTTATATCAAAATGTATGACCATGTCGGGTAACACGGTCATACTTCTTAACGCAATTACTGGTATTGTAATCATATTCATATTTATTGTGCTTTCTTAACTTCATCAGTTCTATACTCTATAACAGGCTTTCCTGTTCCCATAACTGCATCCTTAGTTATTGTACATCTTGCTATCGTTTCATCAGATGGCACTTCATACATAACTTCGTTCATAACAGCTTCTAATATAGAACGTAATCCTCTTGCTCCAGTCTTTCTTTCAAAACTCTTATGTGCAATAGCCTTAACTGCATCATCATCGAATTCCAGATCCACTTCATCAAGGCTTAATAATGCCTTATACTGCTTAAGTATAGCATTCTTAGGTTCTCTAAGAATTCTTACAAGTGACTCCTCATCTAATGAATCAAGTGCAACAACAACAGGTACTCTTCCTACAAATTCAGGAATAAGACCGAATTTAATAAGATCCTGTGGAAGTGCCTTATGGAACATCTCTCCAACATCTTCAGTTGCTGTCTTATCTTTAATCTGTGAATTAAATCCGATTGTACTCTGATCCATTCTTGCTTCTATAATCTTCTCAAGTCCGTCAAAAGCACCACCACATATAAAGAGAATGTTAGTTGTGTCAATCGGAATAAGCTCCTGCTGTGGGTGCTTTCTTCCTCCCTGTGGTGGAACAGAAGCAACAGTTCCCTCTAATATCTTAAGAAGTGCCTGCTGTACGCCCTCGCCGGATACATCTCTTGTTATAGATACATTTTCCGACTTCTTAGTTATCTTATCTATCTCATCAATATAGATAATTCCATATTGTGCCTTTTCAACATCATAATCAGCCGCCTGAATAAGCTTTAATAAAATGTTCTCTACATCCTCACCTACATAACCTGCTTCTGTAAGTGTTGTAGCATCTGCAATTGCAAATGGTACATTAAGAAGCCTTGCAAGATTCTGGGCAAGAAATGTCTTACCTGAACCTGTAGGTCCTAACATAAGAATATTACTCTTCTGAAGCTCTACATCGACATCTTTGGCTGATAATATTCTCTTGTAATGATTATATACAGCAACTGATAATACCTTTTTGGCCTCATCCTGTCCAATCACATAATCATCAAGAAATTCTTTGATTTCTTTAGGTTTTAAAAGGTTGATATTCATACCCTCAGCATCTTCCTGAACATCTTCCTCATTTTCAAATTCTTCGTCAAGAATGTCAGCACATATTCCTACACACTCATCACATATATATGCCCCATTAGGGCCAGCTATAAGCTTCTTAACCTGATCCTGTGTTTTATTACAGAATGAGCATCTTAGCTTTTCATCTACATTTCTGCCTGCCATACTTCCTCCACAATTACTATAACAGCTTTATACACCTGATTAACAAATGTACCCACTGTATTATTGTCTTAAAAAACGGGACTGTGCGAAAAGCTACAGTCCCGTTAAGCAACTATCTCTTTTCAACAACACTATCAATCAAACCATATGCAACAGCTTCCTGTGCAGTCATATAATTATCACGTTCTGTATCTCGAGAGATTTCTTCTACTGATTTACCTGTATTAGCTGCAAGTATTTCATTCAATTTGTTTCTTGTCTTTAAAATGTTCTCTGCAACTATTCTGATCTCTGTTTCCTGTCCTCTTGCACCACCTGATGGCTGATGAATCATAATCTCAGCATTAGGAAGAGCAAGTCTTTTGCCTTTAGTTCCGCCTGAAAGAAGAAATGCTCCCATACTAGCTGCCATACCAATGCAGATTGTAGACACATCGCACTTAATGTACTGCATAGTATCATATATTGCAAAACCTGCAGACACAGAACCACCTGGGCTGTTAATATAAAAATGTATATCCTTGCTTGGATCTTCTGCTTCAAGGAATAACATCTGCGCAACCACAAGATTTGCAGACACATCTGTAACCTCTTCACCTAAAAAAATAATTCTGTCTTTTAACAAACGTGAATAAATATCATAAGATCTTTCTCCACGGCTGTTCTGTTCAATGACATAAGGTACAAAACTCATCTTAATCCTCATTTCTGCGCACAGATTATATAACATATTGCGCATATAAACCTGTGTCAGGTGCGCACTGACACAAATTCTGCATACAGACAGGCAATAGCTGCTTATATGCCGTAGCACACAGGCAGCCTGCACTTAAATCCGTCTATATTGCTTTCGTATATTAAGTATTAATTACTTTTCTACTACTGAGTTAACGATAACATCAACAGCCTTCTGGATTGCGATATCTTCCTTAATCTGCTTTTCTTCGTATTCACCCATAAATTCTTTAACTTTTTCGATTTCCATCTTGTACTGCTCAGCCATCTTGTTAAGCTCATCCTGGAATTCTTCTTCTGAAGCTGTAAGACCTTCTGCCTTAACAACTGCTTCAAGAACAAGTCTTGACTGAATTCTCTTAACTGCTTCTGGCTTCATATCTTCGATAATCTTCTCAGCAGTTACACCTGTATACTGGAAGTACTGTTCTACTGATAATCCCTGCATCTGTAATCTCTGAGCGAAATCTTCTAACATTCTGTTAACCTGTGTGTTAACCATAGCTTCTGGAATATCCATCTTAGAAGATTCGATAATCTTAGCGATTGCTTCGTCTTCCTTCTTAGCCTTAGCTTCGTTAGCCTTACGTTCTGCTATTGTCTTCTTTAAATCATCCTTGTATTCTGCAAGTGTATCAAAGTCAGATACGTCCTGAGCGAAATCATCATCAAGTTCTGGAAGAACCTTTTCCTTAATCTCGTTAACCTTTACCTTGAACATAGCTGGCTTACCCTTTAATTCTTCAGCGTGGTATTCTTCTGGGAATGTTACGTTGATTTCTTTCTCATCACCAATGTTCATACCTATAATCTGCTCTTCGAAATTATCAATGAATGAATGTGAACCGATTGTAAGTGGATAGTTCTCACCCTTACCGCCTTCAAATGCTACACCATCAACAAATCCTTCAAAGTCAATTGTTGTCATATCGCCATTTTTAACAGCTCTGTCTTCAACAGTAACAACTCTTGAATTCTTATCCTGAACCTTCTTTAATTCTTCTTCAACATCAGCATCTGTAACTTCTGTATCACACTTCTCTACTTCTACACCCTTGTACTGTCCAAGTTCTACTTCTGGCTTAACAGCTACAACAGCTTCAAATATGAAAGGCTTTCCAGCTTCAATCTGAACTACATTAATCTTAGGCTGTGAAACTATCTCTAATTCGCTTTCATCTGCTGCCTTAGCATAAGCATCAGGAATAATTGCATTAGCTGCATCTTCGTAGAAGATTTCTGTTCCGTAAAGCTTTTCTACCATCTTTCTTGGAGCCTTGCCTTTTCTGAAACCAGGAACACTAATCTTATTCTTATTCTTATTAAAAGCTGTATTAAGACCTGCTTCGAATTCTTCAGCTGTAGCCTCGATTACAAGCTTGACCATATTCTTTTCTTCCATATTCTCAACTTTAAAACTCATTGTTAATAATTCCTCCTTAAATATATATATGAAGTCTCTTTTCTATTCGTACAATGTACATACTAATGAATTGTATCACATCAGGTATTAATTTGCCAATATATTTTTTATAATTTATATTTATTTATGTTTATTTTAATATTTCGTCCTTGGCATCAACTTCTTCCTTTGCATTATTATCATCATAATCATTCTTGCAGAAGAAGAACTTTCTTGTAGCAAATAACACACATATAGATAATACACCTAATGCTGTGTTAAGTGCCGAATCATGATGTGTAACCATCTCCCTTGCTATTGCAAACATAAGCACTTCAACAACTGTTGCCGGCGTATGCTGTGATAACATCTTAATAAGCTCAACTCCAACCGCCAGCGTCATTATATCTGCAACAAAAGTTTCAAAGAATTCCACTGGTGCACTATCAAACATTCCACCAAGATCAAACACAAACCTCACACACATAACTGCAACGACAACCACAAGAATTGCCGATATTATCCATTCAAGTATATTGCATACTTTTCTGAATATTCCATTTACTTTGTTCTTCATATATCTCTGACCTTTCTATTTATTTATTCATATTCCATTACTGGTATCCAAACCCGCAGTTTAGTCCAATAACCTGAACAACACTCATCCCTGCAATATATAAATTTAATTATATATCGAATTACAGGCTTTAATTTAAACAATATTAAGTATACGAAAAAATCCCACATATAGCAATACAACTTCACTTCAAAAAGCCCACAAAGACCATACGCTAGTCTTTGCGGGCTTCTTACTTATTTTAATAGTTTTATAAAATGTAATCTTTACTTACAGACTAAGAATTACAGATTAGTATATCCCATAAGATACTTATCAACTTCCCTAGCGCAGTCCCTGCCCTGTCTGATAGCCTTTACAACAAGTGACTGGCCTGTGTGGCAGTCGCCGGCAGCGAATACTCCTGCTACATTAGTAGCGAACTTGTCTACATCTGTCTTTATGTTAGTTCTCTCATTAACCTCAACACCAAATGCATCTGTAAGATACTTCTGTGTTCCAAGGAAACCAGCAGCTATAAGAACAAGCTCACAAGGAAGTTCTTTTTCTGTTCCCTCAACCGGAACCATCATTCTTCTTCCTGTCTTCTCATCAACCCTAGATTCAAGCTGGACAGTTACAACCTTTTCAAGATTGCCCTTCTTATCCTTCTTAAATTCCTTAACTGTTGTTGTATATATTCTTGGGTCGTGTCCAAATACTGCTATAGCTTCTTCCTGACCATAATCAGTCTTGCAGACTAAAGGCCACTGTGGCCAAGGATTAGTATCTCTTCTTACATCTGGTGCTTTTGGCATCATTTCAAGCTGTGTTACCGACTTACAACCGTGTCTTATACAAGTTCCGACACAGTCATTACCTGTATCACCACCACCAATTACAATAACATTCTTGTCTTTGGCATTGATATATTTGCCATCTGTAAGATCTGAGTCAAGAAGGCTCTTAGTTGTAGCTGTGAGGAAATCTACTGCAAAATGTATTCCATTGGCATCTCTTCCAGGTGCATTGATATCTCTAGGATTAGAAGCACCTACAGCAAGCACAACAGCATCATAATCTTCCATTATCTTCTTAGCTTTAATATTCTGTCCAATATTAGCTTCTGTTATGAATTCAATTCCTTCTTCCTTCATAACATCTATCTTTCTGTCAATTATATGCTTTTCAAGCTTCATATTAGGTATTCCGTATCTTAAAAGACCGCCTACCCTGTCAGCTCTTTCATATACTGTCACAAGATGACCTCTCTGGTTTAACTGGTCTGCTACTGCAAGTCCTGAAGGGCCTGAACCTATTACAGCAATTCTCTTTCCTGTTCTTGCCTTAGGTGGCTTAGGACCAGCAAGTCCATTGGCATATGCATGCTCAATTATAGCCATCTCATTTTCCTTAGTACATACTGGATCACCATTAAGTCCACAGGTACAAGCCTTCTCGCAAAGTGCAGGACATACACGGCTTGTAAATTCAGGAAAATTGCTTGTCTTATGTAATCTGTTATAAGCCTGCTCCCAGTTGCCCGTGTATACAAGGTCATTCCATTCAGGAATAAGGTTGTTAAGAGGACAGCCACTTGTCATTCCTTTTATATTCATACCTGACTGGCAGAATGGCACGCCACAATCCATACAGCGGGCACTCTGGCATCTCTGCTCAGCTTCTGAAAGTGGTGTATGAAATTCATTAAAATTCTTTATTCTTTCTTTTGGTGAAACTGCTTTAGCTTCCACACGTTCATATTCTAAAAATCCAGTTGGTTTTCCCATGATTATCTCCTTTCAAATACACATTTTCACAAATATGTACCAGCAGACTTATAATCTGCTAATACATATCTGTTATTGTACATTTCTATCTTACTTAGTTGCTGCATAAAATGCTTCAATCTGAGCCTGTTCACTGCTAAGACCTTTTTCTTCCATCTGAACAATCATATTAAGCATCTTCTTATAATCATGTGGCATAATCTTCTTAAACTTAGGAAGATATTCGCCAAAGTTGTCTAACACTTCTTTACCCTTCTTAGAATTAGTATAAGCAACGTGTTCTGTAATCATCTGCTTAAGTTCAAGTACATCATACTTGTTAGTTACAGGTTCAAGTGATACAAGCTGCTTGTTGACTCTCTTATAAAGTGTTGTGTCATCATCAAGAACATATGCAACACCGCCGCTCATACCTGCTGCGAAGTTCTTACCAGTTCTACCAAGTACAACAACCCTTCCGCCTGTCATATATTCACAGCCATGGTCGCCAGTACCTTCAACAACTGCTGTTGCACCAGAGTTACGTACACAGAATCTCTCACCTGCTACACCATTGATAAATGCCTTGCCACTTGTTGCTCCATAGAGTGCTACGTTACCGATGATGATATTCTCATCTTCCTTATAAGATACACCTGTTGGTGGATATACAATAAGCTTACCACCTGAAAGACCTTTTCCGAAGTAATCGTTGCTGTCACCGACAAGTTCAAGTGTAAGTCCCTTAGGGATAAATGCACCGAAGCTCTGTCCGCCAGCACCTGTACATTTAACTGTATAAGTATCTTCTGCAAGGCTCTCACCAAATCTTCTTGTTATCTCTGCACCAAGAAGTGTTCCTAATGCTCTATCTGTATTAGTTACATCAACCTCAACACTTCTCTTCTGCTTCTTATCCATAGCATCCGAAAGCTTCTTAATAAGAATCTTCTCATCTACTGTCTTCTCAAGTTCAAAGTCATATACATTCTTCTTATCATACTTAATTGAAGAAGCTTCCTTAACATAAGGATTGTTAAGTATATTAGAAAGGTCAACCTTTGAAGCTCTTCCGCTTCCCTCTACATCTTCTCTTGCTTCAAGGAAATCTGTTCTTCCTACAAGTTCATCAACAGTCTTAACACCAAGCTTTGCCATATATTCACGAAGCTCCTGTGCGATAAATCTCATAAAGTTGACAACATATTCAGGCTTGCCTGCAAATCTCTTTCTAAGCTCAGGATTCTGTGTAGCAATACCAACTGGACAAGTATCAAGGTTACATACTCTCATCATTACACAGCCCATTGTTACAAGTGGAGCTGTTGCAAAACCGAATTCTTCTGCACCAAGCATAGCTGCTATTGCAACATCACGTCCGCTCATAAGCTTACCATCTGTCTCGATTATAACCTTATTACGAAGTCCGTTCATTGTAAGTGTCTGATGAGCTTCTGCAAGTCCTAATTCCCATGGAAGTCCTGCATTATGTATAGAACTTCTTGGAGCTGCACCAGTACCTCCATCATAACCTGATATAAGGATAACCTGTGCACCTGCCTTGGCAACACCAGAAGCTATAGTACCAACACCTGCTTCTGATACAAGCTTAACTGATATTCTTGCATTCTTGTTGGCATTCTTTAAATCATATATAAGCTGTGCTAAATCTTCGATAGAATAAATGTCGTGATGAGGTGGTGGTGATATAAGTGATACACCTGGTGTTGAAAGACGTGTCTTTGCAATCCAAGGATATACCTTCTTTCCTGGAAGATGTCCACCTTCACCTGGCTTAGCACCCTGTGCCATCTTAATCTGGATTTCCTTAGCACTTACAAGATACTTACTTGTAACACCAAAACGTCCTGAAGCTACCTGCTTGATAGCTGAACATCTGTTAAGTCCGTCAGCACCTACTGTAAGTCTGTCTTCATCTTCTCCACCTTCACCTGAGTTAGACTTGCCGTGAAGCATATTCATAGCAATAGCCATAGTCTCGTGTGCTTCCTTAGAGATGGAACCGTATGACATGGCACCGGTCTTAAATCTCTTAACGATAGAATCAACACTCTCTACCTGATCTATATTTATTCCCTTCTTAGGGAACTTGATATCCATAAGTCCTCTTAAGTTCTTAACGCCCTCTTCTTTATTAACAAGAGCTGTATATTCCTTAAATGTATTATAATCACCTGTACGTGCTGCAAGCTGTAAAAGATGTATTGTCTGTGGATTGTAAAGATGTTCTTCTTTTCCACTTCTCATCTTATGAGCGCCCTCACTGTCAAGAGTTGTATCTGTTGAAAGTCCAAGTGGATCAAATGCCTTAGAATGAAGTGTTTCCACATCTTCCTGAATATCCTTAAGTCCGATTCCTTCAATTCTTGATACAGTACCAGTGAAGTACTTATTAATTACATCTGAGTTAATACCAATTGCCTCAAATATCTTAGCACCCTGATATGACTGGATTGTTGAAATACCCATTTTAGCTGCAATCTTAACAATACCACTTATAATAGCATTGTTGTAGTCATCAACTGCTGCATAGTAATCCTTGTCAAGCATATTAAGGTCGATAAGCTCCTGTATGCTCTCCTGTGCAAGATATGGGTTGATAGCTGATGCACCATATCCTAAAAGTGTTGCAAAATGATGTACATCTCTTGGCTCACCACTTTCAAGTATAACTGCCATACTTGTTCTCTTCTTAGTCTGTACAAGGTAATGCTGTACAGCACCTACTGCAAGAAGTGATGGAATTGCAACGTGATTCTCATCAACACCCCTGTCTGAAAGGATAATGATGTTAGCACCTTCTCTGTGTGCCCTGTCAACCTCTACGAATATATGGTCAATAGCCTTTTCAATTGATGTATTCTTATAATATGTAATAGGAATTGTCTCTACCTTAAAGCCTTCAACTTTCATATTCTTAATCTTTAAAAGATCTGTATTAGTAAGAATAGGATTGTTAATCTTTAAGTTCTTACAGTTCTCTGGCTTTTCCTCAAGCACATTTCCATCTTTACCAAGATATACAGTAGTTGAAGTTACAATCTTTTCTCTTATCGAATCAATAGGTGGATTAGTAACCTGTGCAAATAACTGCTTAAAATAGTTAAATAAAGGCTGGTGTCTGTTAGAAAGCACCGCAAGTGGTGTATCTATACCCATAGCTCCAATTGACTCTGCTCCATTAAGTGCCATTGGAAGTATTGATGTTCTGAAATCTTCATATGTATAACCGAAAGCTTTCTGTAATCTTGCTCTTTCTTCCTTAGTATGTGTTGGAACTTTCTTGTTAGGAATCTTTAAATCACAAAGATTTATAAGATTGTTATCAAGCCATTCACCATAAGGCTGCTTAGTTGCATACTGCTCTTTAAGCTTGTCATCATCAATAAGCTCTCCCTTAACTGTATCTACAAGAAGCATTTTTCCTGGATGAAGTCTGTCCTTAACTTTAATTCTACTCTCATCTATTGGAAGTGCACCTACTTCTGATGAAAGAATAAGATAACCATCATTAGTAATATAGTATCTTGAAGGACGAAGACCATTTCTATCAAGAACTGCTCCCATAATATCTCCATCTGAGAAGAGGATTGAAGCAGGTCCGTCCCAAGGCTCCATCATTGTTGCATAATACTGGTAGAAGTCTTTCTTCTCCTGCTCCATAGCTTTATTATTGCTCCAAGGCTCTGGAATTGTAATCATAACAGCAAGTGGAAGTGGCATACCATTCATTACAAAGAATTCAAGAGTATTATCTAACATAGCTGAATCTGAACCGTTAGTATTAACAACTGGTGTTATCTTAGACATTTCATCTTCAAGATATGGAGAAACCATAGTTTCTTCTCTTGATAACATTCTATCTGCGTTACCTTTGATTGTATTAATCTCACCATTATGAACAATAAATCTATTAGGATGAGCACGTTCCCAGCTTGGGTTAGTGTTAGTTGAAAATCTTGAATGAACAAGTGCAATAGCTGACTCATAATCTTCATCTACAAGATCCTTAAAGAATGTTCTTAACTGTCCAACAAGGAACATACCCTTGTATACAATAGTTCTGCTTGAAAGCGAACAGACATATGTATCTTCTGCTGTCTGCTCGAATACACGTCTTGCAACATAAAGCTTTCTATCAAAGTCAATTCCCTTATTAACATCCTTAGGTTTCTTTACAAAGCCCTGCATAATGTATGGCATACAGTCAACTGCCTTTTTACCAAGTACATTAGGAAATGTTGGAACTTCTCTCCAGCCTAAGAACTCAAGACCTTCTTTTTCAACGATGATTTCAAACATCTTCTTAGCACGGTTTCTTGCAAGTTCGTCCTGTGGGAAGAAGAACATACCTACACCATACTCTCTTTCCTCACCAATCTTAATTCCAAGAGGTTTAACTGCTTTCTTAAAGAATTTATGTGATATTTGAAGAAGGATACCTACACCATCACCAGTCTTTCCCTCTGCATCTTTACCTGCTCTGTGTTCGAGGTTCTCAACGATGCTTAATGCGTCTGATACTGTCTGATGTGTCTTTACTCCCTTGATGCTTACAACTGCACCGATGCCACAGTTATCGTGTTCAAACTGTGGGCTGTAAAGTCCAGGCTGATTATTTTGATTTTCCATAGTCTGCTCATCCTTTCATATATAATCTGTAATGCAAGTCTTATCGTATGATTTGTATAATTAACAATCGTCTGATTTAACCCACCAATGTGGTAGACTTGTTTTTCTTGTGCTTAATATACTCCTATTTTTTTATCTTGTAAACTTTTTATTTTGTGCAATTGTCAGATTATTTAATTATTTGCATTTTTAAATATTATTATCTGATTATTTTGTAAAACCAGCGCTTACAATATATCATTTGCAAACACATTAATACATTTTGTATATTAAATCAGCTTTATGTCAGCCCATATTTTAACTTCACTTTATCACAAAATTCAAAATTGTGTCTGAATTGTTTGTCTTTTAAGTTCCATTTTCTGCCCTTAAAACTAAAGTTGTAAAAAAATAAAGTGATAAAAGCCATATACCCTTGCTGATAGCTTTTATCACTTTAATTATTTAATATTTCGACATATTTTTTACAAACAATTATTAATTTAATTAACTTTATCAATCCGCTTATTAATTTAATAAATCTTTTTCTTCTTTTTTCCTTCTTTTCTTAACTATAAAATCCACTGCTTTCTGGCAGACTTTTAAGTTGACATTATTATGTATGCCTCCAAATTCCCCGTCAAGTGTCCATTTAACTTCTTCTCTTGACTCAAATGTTATATCCTTGGTCTTGAATGTATATACCATATCACAGTCATCTATCTTCTGTGTTATAAAAGCATTAACTATTGTCTGGAAATCCATAGGATTCTTAATTTCCCTTATAAGGGTAACTTCAAACATTCCGTCCTGATAATCAACTTCTTCTGCTATAAGGCCTTTCATTCCGCCTATTGAACTTGCATTGCTGACCATTCCATATATAAATGAATCTTCCACATTAAGTTCATCGCTCTTAATCTTCATTCTGCAGGCCTTAAGATTAGATAATCTCTTAACACCCTCAATAACATACGCCTGATGACCTAACATATTCTTAAGATCCTGTGGTGTTTCGTAGGCAACATCTGTAAATGCACCAAAAGCCGCCACATAATTAAAATATTTATGGTCATTGGCAATTCCTATATCGCATGGAAAGCTTTCACCATTGATTATATTGCATGCAGCCCTGATCTTATCTGACGGTATTCCAAGACTCCTGGCAAAATCATTAGTAGAACCGCTTGGAATATAACCTATCGGTGGTTTAACTGTACTATATCCTGCTACAGCACTGACAATCTCATTAAGAGTACCATCGCCGCCACTGCATACAATAACATCATATCGTCCTTCATCAGCTTTAACTCTCTCAAATCCGTCCAGTGCTGCTTTCGTAGGATACACAGTAACCTCATAGTCCGCATTGGAGAATATCTGAATAATCTTTAACAAAGAATTCTTAATCTGAGCCTTACCAGAATTAGGATTGAATACAAAAAGCATTTTTTTCATAATAATCTCCATTCTTATCTAATCGCTTAAATTATATATAATTATATTATTAATAATGATTTACTATTATTATATTTATAATTATTTCATCTTAAATTATTCTCTTATCTGTCCCATTTATCGCAAAGTGAATTAATCTGATCTGTAAACTTCGCAAGATCCTTATTAGCACCGCCCTCATTGTGTGCAATAACACTCATAAGTCTCTTACCAGCCGCAACAAGCCTGTCAAATACACTCTTATTACGCTTATTAACCGTTGTTCTTCTGCTCTTCTTATCCTTATTGCCCTCAGTAATCATCTGTCCTGTAATCAGATCAAATGAAGCGCCGGTATATGGAGCATATGCATCGAAACCATATTCTTCTTTAAGACATTGTGTAAATTCTTCACATACACTGTCCTCACCGTGTACAACGAATACCTTTCTTGGCTTATTGGTAAATGCATTCACCCAATGAATCAGACCGTCTTTATCAGCGTGTCCGCTTGAACCCGGAAGCTGTGCAATCTCTGCTTTTACCTGAATTGGCTCACCAAATAACTTAATCTCGTCAATTCCGTCAACAATAATTCGTCCTGTTGTACCATTGGCCTGATAACCTACAAAAAGTATCGTACACTCTGGTCTCCACAGATTGTGCTTTAAATGATGTCTTATTCGTCCGGCCTCACACATACCAGATGCTGATATGATTACCTTAGGGTTAGTATCAAAATTAATCATCTTTGACTCTTCACTTGATATGGCATATTTAAGCCCCGGAAAAGATAAAGGATTAATCCCCTGTCTTACAAGTTCAATCGCTTCTTCATCAAAGCACTGCTCTACATTCTTACTAAATACCTCTGTAGCTTCAATTGCAAGAGGGCTGTCGACATACACATCAAAATCCCTGTCCATAAGTCCATCCGCTTTTATCTTTCTTATATGATATAAAAGCTCCTGTGTTCTTCCAACCGCAAATGATGGTATAACAACATTACCGCCTCTGTCAAATGTACGCTTGAATACTTTGACAAGCTCAGCCACATAATCAGGTGTTCCGTTATGGCTTCTGTTGCCATAAGTTGACTCCATAACAACATAATCTGCATCTGCAACTGTTGCAGGGTCCTTGGTTATCGGCTTATGAACATTGCCTATATCTCCAGAGAATACAAGCTTTCTTTCAACCCTGCCCTCTGGTGTATCTTCTGATGCCCATACTTCAATACTGGCAGAACCAAGCAGATGTCCTACATCTCTTAATCTTATGCTCACATTATCATCAATCTTTACAACCTTCTCATATTCAAGACCAACGAACTGCTTCATAACCTCATATACTGCTTTTGCATCATATAATGGAATAAATTCCTTTAAAGTGCCATTAGAACGCTTAGCCTTTCTGTTACGCCACTCAGCTTCAAACATCTGTATATGTGCACTATCCCTTAACATTATGTCACATAGCTGTACTGTCGCCTCTGTACAGTATATTTTTCCCCTGAAACCATTCACATAAAGAAGTGGAATAAGTCCTGAATGGTCAATATGTGCGTGGGTAAGAAGCACATAATCAACATCACACGCTGGAATTGGAAGTTCCTGATTCTCATACACATCATTGCCCTGCTCCATTCCACAATCAATTAAAATGTTCTTGTCTGCCACCTGTAGATAATGGCAGCTTCCTGTCACCTCGTGATCTGCTCCTAAAAATGTTATTCTCATAAGCATACCCCCAGTCCAATATTCAATTAACGCAATCCTGTTTAATATATGAAACACAGCCTTCTTCTATGTTCTATATTTTGTTAGATTTATTATAACATTTTATTCATTCTTTGTATATTTAATATTAGAAAATGTAACATCTGCATTTCTTGATACGAACATTCCTACATATACATGAGCCGGGTCAATTGCAGTAAGCTTAAAATCATATCCTCCTGTAATAACATCACCCTTTCCAAACTTAGCCGCATATCCGTCAGAAGAAGATGAAAGCATAAGCTCATACTCCCCACCTTCTTTTATAACCTCATTCGTATCTTTTCCAAGCACAAGCTGTCCGCTTCGTCTTGCAAATGTAGCTGTCGCCTTCTCACCTCTTGTTATAAATAATGGTGCGGCGGCAACATAATCTCCTAGTATGTCAGGCATATTCTTATCAATATAGCAGTCATCTCTTACCATAAGCCCGAAAGATACCTGATCATTAGCAAATATTTTATTGACCTTAACTGTTGCTGTAAGAGTAAAATGTTCTGTTATATCAACTTTTTTATAATACATAGCAATGCCGTCTGTCACAGCAGATATCTTGCCTCTGTTATTTCTGACAGCTATGTTCATATCTCCATTAGCATCTGTTCCAAGAGTAAAGTCTGTATCATCAACCTCTCCTAATACATCACCAAATACAGCCGCCTTATACTCATCATAATCTTTAAACAGTCTGCTGTCTGGAAGCTTATCGCTGAATACAACTGGAACATAATCTTTATTAGATACAAGAAACTCCTCTTTATAATCTAACGGGTTGTTATCAATGTTCACAACATTTTCTGACAGACCACTTATATTAAGCTCTTTCACTGCTGACATTATCATATAAGCATTAACCCTTGCTCCCCATATGTTAGTATGCGTATTATCAACACTCAGCTTATTATTCGATGGCCACGCATGAAGATATATTGTATTATCAGATCCTAACTTTTCATATTCATCCCTGGTAAGCTGTGTCATATCTATAACCGGAACGCCAACGGCTTTTCCTAATTCTCTTACTGCAAGTGCATAATCTCCGCCTTTATACTGTGCAACGTCCTGTGTAATATGAAGTTCTGTGGCTTTCCATTCGCCAGATGCACTTCTTCTTACAATAGGAGTACAAAGTATAGGATAACAGCCTGCATTCCTTGCTTTCCTGATATAATTAACATATAAAGAATTAGCAAATGTTCCTTCTGTCATATAGTCACCAACAGGACTTGTATATCTTTCCTTCTCTGTCTTTTCATCATTGTGTCCAAAACCTATTAAAAGATAATCACCCTGCTTCATTCCATTAATAAGCGTATTATATTCAGGCTCTGAAAGATAACTCTTACTGCTTCTGCCAGATAATGCAATGTTGACAACCCTGACATTATCATTAAGGTACTTATCAAGCATTGTTCCATAACCATATCTTGGATAGTAGTATTTATCCTCAAAACTGCTTACTGTTGAATCTCCTATAACCCATAATGTACTCATAATCCATAACCTCGATTTCCATTAATTAATATGTCCTGTTAAGGTAATCGCTGCGGATATGCTCCTCCATAGCTTTTACCTCTTTCTCAAATTCTCTTGCTGAATACAAAAGACAGCCTGCTCCACGGATAATAACCTGCTCAAGTCCATCTGATGTAGCAACTGTTATATTATATTTCTTTCCATTCTCATGTGCAAACTTTTCTATATAATGGTCTGCCGTTTCTGCCTCTTTCGTGTATACAACGTGAATATTATGATAGTCCATATATTCTTCATGATGTCCTGATACCCTGTAAGCATCAAATACAACGATAAGCTCACACTTCTTCATACCCTGATAATTGCACATTATATCAAGAAGCTTATCCCTTGCACTGTCCATATTAATTCTTGACAATTCCTCAAGCTCGCTCCACGCGTGTATTATATTATAGCCGTCTACAAGAAGATACGATATTGAATTTGTCTGCTTCTTAGACTGCGAAGCTTTATACTGTCCATTATTATAGCTTCCACTGCCAGAGGCTGTTACATATCTTCCCATTTCATCAGAGGCTTTTCTTTTAGACATCTTACGTCTTTCATTATCACCCCTGCTGTTAGCAAAGTACGTCTGTGCCAGTATTCTGTCGACTTCATCTGTTCCAATCCATTCATCAGATACCGTTCTTGCTGCTTCTTTTGGTGTGAGAACTACATTTTCATTAGTTCCCACTGGATTAAGCACGCTGTCAACGTGTGCATAATCTTTGACTTCATACCAAGGCACATTAAAACCTGAACCGTGCGCACAGAATACTGAATCTGCTGGATTTCTTGTATCTCTCTCGGCTTCATATCCGATTTGTTCAATAACCTCATCTGTATTATGACAAGGTCTGTAGCCAGACATTTTAAGTCTTAATACTCCCTTTCCCCTAGTGTACGCATTAACCTCTGCCTGATAGTTACCAACAGTGGCAACAGGACCAGCACCCTTTATTACTGCTTCATCACCATTATCGTTAATATCAAACTGCGCACCCATTCTCTCAAAGTCAGTCATAGCCCTGCCTATATACTGTCTGTCAAGTATTAGAGTGAATTCATAAAATGGCTCAAGCAGTACACTCTCTGCCTGCATAAGTCCATTTCTTACTGCCCTGTATGTAGCCTGCCTGAAATCTCCGCCCTCTGTATGCTTGTTATGTGCCCTGCCTGCAACAACCGTTATCTTAACATCAGTAAGTGCTGAACCTGTAAGCACACCCTTATGTGTCTTTTCACACAGATGTGTATATATAAGCCTCTGCCAGTTCTTGGCAAGCATATCCTCACTACAATCAAGCTCATACTGCATACCGCTCCCAGCTTCACCCGGCTCTAATATAAGATGCACCTCCGCATAATGTCTTAAAGGCTCAAAATGTCCGATTCCTTCAACTTTATCAGCTATGGTTTCCTTGTATACAATGCTTCCTTCAGAAAATGTCACATCACAATCATATCGTTCTTTAATAATATTCTGAAGGACTTCTATCATAACAGGTCCCATAACCTGCACATGTATTTCTTTAAAGCTCTCATTCCATTCAATGTGAAGCTGTGGTTCTTCCTCCTCAATCATCTTAAGTTTAGGAAGCATCATAAGCGGGTCTGTTCCTGCTGGAAGATTAATCTTATAATTAAGCACAGGGGATAACACCGGTGCATTATCATTATTCTCCCTGCCTAATGCCTGTCCTGCATAGGTGCCCTCCAGCCCTGTTATTGCACATATACTTCCACATACAGCTTCATTTACCGAAGTGTACTTCTCACCTGAATATATTCTGATCTGGTTAATCTTCTCACCATTAATAAGCTGTTTAGCTTTAAGGCTTCCGCCTGTAACCTTAATGTGTGTAAGCCTTTCACCCCTGTCATCTCTTGATATTTTATATACTCTTGCTGACATATCCGACTGCTTATCATCACCATTTTCAGATACCTCACAATATTTATTCATAATATCAAGAAGTCTGTCCACTCCATCAAGTCTTAATGCAGAGCCGAATATTACAGGAAATACTTCTCTTTGGCTTATCATATTTCCTATAAGCTTATCATCAACAATGCCTTCATCTAACACCTGCTCTAATGCTTCTTCATTGCACACAGCAAGCTCTTCATAATCAAGCCTGTCAAAATCCACACATCCTGATGATAACTTATTCTTTAATTGTTCTAATATTCTATGCCTGTCTGTTCCCTGCTGGTCCATTTTATTGACAAATATAAACACAGGGACTTTTAATCTCTTTAAAAGTCCCCAAAGTGTCTCTGTATGTCCCTGAACCCCATCCATTCCGTTAATAACAAGAACAGCATAATCAAGCACCCAGAGCGTTCTCTCCATCTCTGCCGAAAAATCAACGTGTCCGGGTGTATCAAGCAATGTAACATCTAAATCTTTGTAGGTAAATACTGCCTGCTTGGAAAATATCGTTATTCCACGCTGTCTTTCATAATCATTATTATCAAGAAACGCATCTTTGTTATCTACTCTTCCAAGCTTTCTTATAGCTCCCGATGTATACAATATGCTCTCAGATAATGTTGTCTTACCTGCATCAACGTGGGCAAGCATACCTATAACAAGTTTCTTCACTACGTTTATCTCCAATTCAGTTATATATTTCCGGTCTTCTATCTCTGAATAACCCCCACGATAATCTGTCTGTCATATATTCATCTAAATCAAACTGTGCAACAAGTACTTCTTCTGTATCTCTTCCTGCTTCACATATGACTTCACCTGTATTATCTGTTATAAATGATGAACCATAGAACTTGAGTGAACTTTTCTGTCCACCATTTGCCTCGCAAGGGTCTACTGTTTCTATTCCAATTCTGTTAGCTGCCACCACAGGAACAAGATTACAGCCGGCGTGTCCCTGCATACACCTTCTCCAATGAGGCATACTGTCACATTCAAGTATAGGCTCACTTCCTATAGCTGTAGGATAGAATAATATCTCTGCACCCTTTACCGCTAATGCTCTTGCCGTTTCAGGGAACCACTGATCCCAGCATATTCCTATACCTATATTGCCAAACCTTGTATTAAACACCTTAAATCCTGTATTACCCGGCGTAAAATAGAATTTCTCCTGATAATAATGGTCATCTGGAATATGTGTCTTTCTGTATATTCCAAGATTGCTTCCATCAGCATCAATAACCGTAACTGTATTATACAACACATTTATGTTTTTTTCATAAAAACTTACAATTATAACAACTCCAAGTTCCTTAGCAGTCTGTGTAAAATGCTGGACAGCATCATTTTCTTGTACGCTTTTGGCATAGGCGTAATATTCATATCTTCTCTCCTGACAGAAATACTGTCTTTCAAATAATTCTGGCAGAAGAATTATATTAGCTCCCTTTTTTACTGCTTCTCTTGTCATTTCATCAGCTTTTTTTATATTATCGCCGACATTATTACTGCACCGCATCTGAATTGCCGCAGCTTTTACTTTTCTGCTCATATTACCTCATTTCCGTGTCTGTCACACTAAAACCAATCTATAACCTATTACGCTTTGACTTCTTTTTATACCTTAATTGTGCCAGCAGCACTAATCTGTAACATATATACCACTTTAATATATCCTGTTATTGCGGTATCTGCTGTGTAATACAATGTATATTGCCTCCACCAACAATTATATCTCTTGCATACACACCAATAACCTCATACTCTGGCATAAGATTCTGAATAAGCTCTAATGCCTGCTTGTCTTTAACATCGCCAAACTGTGGAACAAGCACAATATCATTGGCTATATAGAAGTTAGCATAACTGGCCGCAAGCCGCTCTCCAGCTTCACGCATATCTTCTCCTGCTTCAAACACAAGACCCTTTAAATCATTATCAGTTATGCACACTGGGACATCCGGTATATGCAGTTTATGAACATTAAACTTACGTCCTCTGGCATCAGTTTCTCTTTCAAGCACCTTCATATCAGCCAAAGACATTGCATATTGAGGATCTTCCTCATTATCCGTCCACGCAAGAACTACATTAGCTGGTGAGGTAAATGCACACACATTATCAACGTGTTCATTAGTTTCATCATTATATATTCCATATGGAATCCATATAATTTTCTTTGCCCCCAGATATTTCTTAAGATTATGCTCAATCTGTTCCCTGCTCATATCTGGATTTCTTCCCTTGCTTAAAAGACAGCTGTCAGTTACTATAACCGTACCTTCACCATCACTGTGTATAGAACCTCCCTCAAGCACAAACAGATTGGCATCATAGCAATCATATCCTGTCATATTACAGAATTGCAGAGCTGCTTTATCGTCCTTTTCCCAATTCTTGTAAAGTCCGTCATAATCGCCACCCCACGCATTGAATTTCCAGTTAATCCCACGTACATCACCTGTATGTCCGTTTTTTACAAACGTGGGACATACATCTCTTGCCCACGCATCATCTGTTTCGATGCAGACTACTTCAATATTCCAGGCAGCTTTAATATCTTCACTGGCTTTATTACATTCTCCTGTTACAGCGTCTTTTATTTTCATAAATCTTGCTTCTGCCTGTGCATAGTGCTTCTCATCTGCTAATATATACACTTTTTCGTGTCTGGATATTATATGTGCAATATCCACAAATACATTCTGTGCAGCTACAGCATTATAAGGCCACGAGCCTGTCCTTACAGGCCATATCATAATTGTAGCCTTGTGCCTGTCATATTCTGCCGGCATATAATAGCCATCTTCTATAGGTGTAGTATCTGTTATTCTCACGAAAGCCTCCACTTAAAATCTTCATAACCAAATTCTTTAATAACCCGCACTTCTTTATCTTTCATTACCGCTATAGCTGGAAGTGGTATTCCATTAAATGTATTATTCTTTACCATTGAGTATATCGCCATATCCTCAAATACAAGCCTGTCCCCTATATTAATCTTACTGTCAAACTTATAATCACCTATAATATCTCCTGCAAGACAGGTATATGAAGACAGCCTGTATACATTTTCTCTGTATTCTTTTTTATCTTTATACTTCATAATATCTTCATTTTCCTGAATATCTTTACCAGCAGTAACATCTTTATATTCTTTGATATTTTTAATTATCTGTGCCCCCCGAAGTGGTGGTGTATATGGCATTTCGAGGACATCTGGCATATGGCACGCGGCAGAAGCATCAAGTATAAGCGTTTCGATTCCATTATCAACCTTATCTAACACCTCTGTAACAAGATAACCGGCATTAAGAGCAACAGCCTCGCCCGGCTCTAAATACACCTGTACATTATATTCACTCTTTATGTGATTAACGCAGCCAATAAGTGTATCTATATCATAATCTTTTCTTGTTATATGATGTCCACCGCCCATATTAATCCATTTCATATTCTTCATAATATGCCCGAATTTATCTTCAACTGCTTTAAGTGTAATTGCAAGTGCATCTGAATTCTGCTCACAGAGAGTATGAAAATGAAGTCCCTCAACTCCATTAAGAACTTCCTCATCTGCCTTGTTTAACATATCAATAGTTACTCCAAGCCTTGAACCATACGCACAAGGGTCATATATTGCATTATCACCCTGAGTAGATATTTCCGGATTAATTCTAAGTCCTATGCTGATACCGCTTCTTATACATTTTTCCTTATAACGCATAAGCTGCCCTATGGAATTAAATATTATATGGTCACATATTTTTACAAGTTCATCTATATCCTTTTCTTTGTAAGCAGGAGCATAGACGTGATTTTCTTTATTCATCTCTTCCCTGCCAAGCCTTGCCTCATACAATCCACTTGCTGTTGTGCCACTTATGTATCTGCCAATTAACGGATATTCATAAAATGCTGAAAATGCTTTCTGTGCAAGCAATATTTTACATCCTGTTTTGTCTTCAACATATTTTAAAATTTCAAGATTATGAACCAGAATATTCTCATCTATAATATATGCTGGTGTTGTAATATCATCTATTGTCATCAACTCTTATATCCTCTATTCTACAAGCTGTGGATTTTCCTCAACTACCCAAGGAAGTCCCCATTTATTAAGTGCTTCCATATATGGATCAGGATCAAATTCTTCCACATTGTATACACCTGCTTTATTCCACATTCCTGTGACAACCATCATTGTTCCTATCATTGCAGGAACTCCTGTTGTATATGATATTGCCTGTGATTCAACTTCCCTGTAACATTCCTGATGGTCACATACATTATAAATATATATTGTCTTTTCTTTTCCATCCTCTCTTCCCCTGAATATACAGCCAATGTTAGTCTTTCCTACTGTTCTTTCTCCCAGTGTAGCAGGATCTGGAAGAAGTTCTTTTAAGAGCTGTATAGGAACAACTTCAACACCATTGACTTTTACAGGGTCAGTTCTTAACATTCCAACATTCTCAAGACATTTCATATGTGTAAGGTAGCTCTGTCCAAATGTCATAAAAAATCTTATTCTTTTAACTCCCGGAATGTTTTTAGCAAGCGATTCTATCTCCTCGTGATGTAAAAGATACATATCCTTCATTCCAACCTGTAGAAAATTATATTCTCTCTTAATAGACATAGCTGGTACTTCTACCCAGTGTCCATCTTCCCAATATGAGCCAGGTGCTGATACTTCTCTTAAATTAATCTCTGGATTAAAATTAGTCGCAAAAGGATAGCCGTGATCTCCGCCATTGCAGTCAAGAATATCAATTGTGTCTATTTCATCAAAATAGTGTTTAAGTGCATATGCTGAGAATACACTTGTTACACCAGGATCAAAGCCCGTTCCTAAAAGTCCCATTATTCCAGCTTCTTCAAATTGCTTCTTATAATTCCACTGCCAAGAATAATCAAAATAAGCTGAAAAACCTTCTTCCTTACATCTTTTTTCATATATAGCTCTCCACTCAGGATCTTCGGTATCTTCTGCTTCATAGTTAGCAGTATCAATATAATGCACCTTTGTCTTAAGGCAGGCATCCATTATTGTTAAATCCTGATATGGAAGTGCAAGGTTAAGCACTGCCTCTGGTTTATAGCTTTCAATAAGCTTCACAAGTTCTTCTACATTATCTGCATCAACCTTTGCTGTTGTAATTACTGTCTTTGTATCAGGCTGTAATTTATCCTTTAAAGCATCACATTTGCTCTTAGTCCTGCTTGCTATACATATCTCTGTAAATACTTCACTGTTCTGACAGCACTTGTTAATTGCCACTGTTGCAACTCCACCACAACCTATTATTAATACTCTGCTCATAATTATCCTCCATTCTTTAAGCCCTGTTTATTAATTATCTTAACGCTTTCTTTTTAAACACTGTCTATTACTCTTTTCAGGCTTTCTTCTCATTTTCTTCTTCTTCAAGCATCTGCTCTACATAACCCGGAAGCATAAATGCTCCCCTGTGAAGATTAGTTGTATAATATCTTGTCTTTATACCTAACTTCTTCCATTCCTCCGGTCTGAAATCATCAAGCGGATGATATTTCTTGGAAGCAAATCCAAACAGCCAATAGCCTGATGAACAAGTTGGTATATGTGCCTGATATACACGGCTTACAGGAAATGCCTGATATGCCTTTCTGTGCATTTTCACACATTCATCTTTATCTTCTGAATAAAATGGACTTCCATGCTGATATACCATAATGCCATCACTTTTAAGTGCTTTATAACAGCTTCCATAAAATTCTTTGGTGAATAAACCTTCTGTATATCCAAATGGATCTGTCGCATCATTAATTATCAGGTCATAATCACCCGTCTTATTTCTTAAAAATCTTAATGCATCCTGAATATACACATTAACCCTGTCATCATCCAGTCCACAGGTAAGCTCAGGAAAATGCTTTCTACATACTTCAACAAGCATTTCATCCGGTTCAACAACATCTATTCTTTCTATACATTTATAATTGATAAGTTCTCTTGCAACTCCACCATCGGCTCCACCAATTATTAATACATTCTTTACATCAGGGTGGACTGCCATCGGAATATGGGTTACCATCTCATCATATATAAACTCGTCTTTTTCAGAAAATAGTATCTCTCCGTCTAATGCAAGAAATTTACCAAATTCATCTGAAACAAGCACATCAATCCTCTGACAGTCACTCTCCACCGAACACAATTGTTCTTCTATTCTCATTGAAAGCTTCACATTGCTTGTATGAAGCTCTGAAAACCACATCTCCATATTAAATAATCCTCATTTCCTGTATATACTTTCATATGGCTCTTCCACAATTATCTGTCTATACCAGAACCTTTAATTTATTAACGCTCTTGTCTTCTGTTCCCTGCATTGAACAGCCTTTTTCTTTAACATACAGAATATACTGTATAATCTCGTCTGTAATCATCTCTCCCGGTGCTAATATCGGAATTCCCGGAGGATAACACATAACAAATTCTCCTGATATTCTTCCCTCAGTCTTCTCAACCGGCAGGGATTCCTTGGCAGAATAGAAAGCTTCCTGAGGTGATCTGGCTACTATTGGACTTATGAATTCTCCGCTTAACATTCCAGTACTGTCTTTTTTATATATTCTGGCTATATCTGCCAGAGCTCCGACAAGTCTTTCTATATCCTGTAATCTGTCTCCGATAGATATATAAGCAAGGATATTGCTTACATCTCCGAATTCTATCTGGATATCATATTCATCTCTTAACAGATCATATACTTCAATTCCAGCAAGTCCCAATCCAAGCGTATGAACTGACAATTTAGTGACATCATAATCATATACGCTTGTTCCATTAACAAGTTCTTTTCCATACGCATAGTATCCGCCTATTTCATTAATCTCCCTGCGTGCATATTCTGCCATATCCATTACCTTTGCAAATGACTCTTCACCCCTTAAGGCAAGATTTCTTCTTGAAATATCAAGACTGGCAAGCAAAAGATATGAACCACTTGTCGTCTGCGTAAGATTGATAATCTGTCTGACATAATCAGCATTAACACCTTTATTCGTAAGAAGTATCGAACTTTGTGTTAAAGAACCACCCGATTTGTGCATAGATACTGCCGCCATATCAGCCCCTGCTGCCATAGCAGAAACTGGTAATTGCGGCTGGAAATATAAATGTGTTCCGTGTGCCTCATCAGCTAACACTTTCATTCCGTGTTCGTGTGCCAGCTTCACTATTGAACATATATCAGAGCATATTCCATAATATGTAGGGTTATTTACAAGCACTGCAACCGCATCAGGATTTTCTTTTACAGCTTTTCGTACTGACTCCAGATTCATACCAAGTGAAATACCAAGCTGATGATTAACCTCCGGATTAACATATACAGGAATTGCACCGCATAACACTAAAGCATTAATGGCACTTTTATGCACATTCCTTGGAAGTATTATTTTATCTCCTCTCTTACAATTCGATAATATCATCGCCTGCACAGCAGATGTCGTTCCACCTACCATAAGAAATGCGTTCTCTGCACCAAATGCCCTGGCCGCTAATTCTTCTGCATCCCTTATAACTGATACCGGATGACACAGATTATCTAATGGCTTCATAGAATTAACATCTATTCCAACACATTTTTCTCCTAATAATTCCACTAATTCAGGATTGCCCCTTCCTCTTTTATGACCCGGAACATCAAATGGTACTACTCTTTTTCTTCTAAGCTTTTCCAGTGCTTCATATACTGGCGCTCTTGTCTGATCATTAGACATCTCCCTTACCTCACATACATTAAAAATAATTTCTTTAAGCACTGCCAGAAAATTTCCATAATTATGTAAAATCTTATAATTAAACTTCATAAACAGTGCAGTTTTTCTTAATCACACAAAGCTTCCTAAATTACACAAAAAAGGTGGCAGTGCTTACACACTTACCACCTTATTAGTCATAATATAATATCAACATCATTACATTAAAATATATCTGTAACTATACAATATAATGTCATAATATATACGAAATCAGCGAATATATTTCATAGACGACTTGTCTATGTCATACAAATATGCGTCACTCTTTATTGACCGTTTCACAAGATGATGTGCTTGGCACAGATTATAAAGTAATCAACTTAAAAAACAGAGCTTAATGCTCAATCAATAATAATAATGTGGTTCTACCACACCGGCAACCGACCCGCCTGTCCGTTAGGCTTAACTTTATCCTGATATGCTGTATAACTACTGCACACCTAAGATACAAGTGGTCATATTTGTATGAAATCATATACTTCCTGACTCACACGAATAAATAATATCATATATTAATGTTATATGTCAATTATTATCTGACAATCTTTTGTCTATCTTTTATCTATTTATAATATTCCTACAGCTTTCTTAGCCAGCCTGTCGGCTTCCTCATTACCTTCAACACCTGAATGTCCCTTAACTTTAACAAAATTAATGGCTATCTTATCTTTTACTGACTGCATATAATCATAATAAGCTATAGTACCTTTCTTATTACGCTTCCACTCTCCAAGTGCCCACGCTCTTATTCCCATATAATCAAAATATATATCTACACTTTTAACGCCAAGTTCTATTGCTTTCTCTACTGCCGCCATACTTCCAAGAATTTCACCGGCTACATTACGCATTGAAGCCATTTCACTATCACTGCCACTTCCTGTAATGATATATTTTTCATTATTATATACAAGAAATCCGCCATATCCATAGACACCCGTTACTATATTAAAAGAACCATCAACATACGCATAGCTCTCACTCTGGACATCATTATTCTTAAGCCTGCCAATATATTCAAGAGCTTCCTGTTCAGTTGTAAAGCTTTTATATTCAGCTCCGGCATATTGGAACACCTGACTTTTACATTCATCCCATGTTCTATATATTCCTGTATTTCTGCCTTTTCTTACTGCATAATATTTAGCCGCCATTATCAACTGCCTTTCTGTTAATCTTAATACACTCTTATAACACCAGCTATATTCTTAACTGCTGAAAGTCCCTTAAATACAGCCATAGCATCATTAAAGTTCTTCTCAAGAACTTCTGCTGTTATAATAACAAGTTCAGCAACTCCGTCTTTGCCGCTCTTCTGAACTACCTGTGCTATGCTTACACCGCTGTTACCAAGAACGCTTGCAATATTGGCAAGAACGCCCTGCTTGTCTGCAACTTCAAGTCTTAAGAAGAATTTGCTCTTAGTATCTGTTATATCCTTCACTTCAAGATTCTTATAACAGCAACAGCCAATTCTTCCGCAGGAATCGTGTACTATATTTCTGCATACATCAATTATATCACCTACAACTGCACTGGCAGTCGGCATCTGTCCTGCACCTCGTCCCATAAACATTGCATCATCCATAGCCTTACCGTGTACAAATACAGCATTAAAAGCATCATTAACATTTGCAAGAGGATGATTATTAGGTATGAGCATTGGGTGAACCTTTACTTCAATTCCGTCCTCTGTATTCTTGGCAACACCTAAAAGCTTGATTACATAGCCAAATTCCTTGGCATACTTAATATCATCTGCGGAAATCTTAGTAATACCTTCTGTGTATACATCAGCAAATGTTACTCTTGAGTTAAATGCAATAGAAGCCATAATAGCTATCTTTCTTCCTGCATCGTATCCTTCCACATCTGCTGTCGGGTCTGCTTCTGCATAACCTAACTCTGTAGCCTTTGCCAAAGCTTCCTTGTAGTCCATTCCACTCTCTGTCATCTTAGTAAGAATATAATTAGTCGTACCATTAACAATACCCATAATCTCTGTGATATGGTTACCAGTCATACTCTGCTTTAATGGTCTGATAATTGGTATTGCACCAGCTACAGCCGCCTCAAACTGAAGGTCTGCTCCTGCTTTATTAGCCGCATTGCCAACTTCCTCTCCATACTCAGCAATAAGATCCTTATTAGCTGTAACAACCTGCCTGCCAGCCTTAAGCGCCTCAAGAACATAATCCTTAGCTGGATGAATTCCACCCATAAGCTCAACAACAATGCTGATATCCTTGTCATTAATTATATCTTCCCACTTATCTGTAAGAATTTCATCTGGAATACCTTCTCTTTTCTTAGATAAATTTCTTACAAGAACCTTCTTAATAACAAGTGTTGCTCCTGTCTTATGCTTTATCTCATCACTCATAGCCTCACATAATTTGTATGTTCCAAGTCCTACTGTTCCTGCTCCAAGTATAGCTGCGTATATTACTTTATCCGACATTTTAATTATTTCCTCCATATTTTTACATTTATAAGGCCTGGCTGCCGCCACAGCAATATAATTTCATTATAATAATTCATTAATAACAGCAGTTACGATTACCACTTCAATAATTGTATTAATCTTAATTATGCCAGAGACAAATTCTATTCCGCCTCCCGACAATACACTATCCTCTTAAATTCTTAATAAACGAAGATATTCTTATAATAGATATAAGGTCACTCAGGCCCTCAACCATAAGCACAATTCCAACAAACATCATAAGTACAGTTGATGAACCAAATGGGTTAAATAATGCAACAACACCCATAACAACCATTAATGCTGCAACAATTGCCTCTATCCACCAGCGCTGTGCTTCCATATGATAGAATTCTATTGCATACTGAAGCTTTAATATACCGTCAATAATAATTATTATGGCAATAGCTGTTCCAAAAAATACTGCAATAGCTTCTGGTCTCATAACAAAGAATATTCCAAATGCAAGTAATGATATACCCTGTACAAGTCCGAATGATACGAATACATCTTCCCTTGACATTCTGAAATATGTCATAAGCCTTAACACTCCCCATACGCATAATGCAATTCCTACTGCCCTGCATATGATAATCTGTGATACCTCAGGAAATATTGTAAGGAAAAGACCTAACACAAATAACGCTATTGATATAATTATAAGTTCGATTTTAATTCCCCTAATCTTTTTAATCATAATGTGCCTCCATTCCTGCACCATTCAAAGGTGCATATTAATATTATTAGTATAGCACAGCAAAGTATTCTTTAGCAACTTACTATATAACTACGGCAATAATTATAATGCAAAAATACCTTTCTGTTGTTAAGGATTGTCCCTGCAACAGAAAGGTATTCTTATCTTCATATAATCATTGTATTTTGTTGTTTTATCTTTTGATACTTAATGTATCCATATATATCAATATGTATATATAATTATCACCATACTGATATATTAACCCGCATATATTATGCTCTATCCATAGCCTGTTCAAAATCTCTAGTTCCTGCAAAGATTTCGTTCTTGTATGGATTCTTCTTCTGTTCAATAGCTCTCTTAATGATAACTGAGATACAGATTACGTTAGCTACTACTGCAAGAATAGCCATTACACCCTGAGCAACTGGATATGCACCTGCGGCATTCATCTGCTCTAATGTATAATGTGTAAGTTCCATTCCTGACTTAGCTCCTGTGTACTTGTAAAGGACTGGAAGTGTAGCAAATATTCCGTCAACCTGGAATAATGGAAATACCTGTGCGAACATACACCATATTGCAAGTGTATTAGCACGGTTCTGAATCCAGCCACCCTTGTTCCATAACGCATTAGCAAATGTAGGAGCAAGAAGTAATGCAACACCACAATACCAAGTATGTGTTGGAAGGTTGTTATATGTATATGTGAAGTTCCATATATCATATGCAACAATGAACCATATTGTCATATCTGGCCATAACATATCATCCTGCTTCTTTGATGAGTAAATTCCCCACCAGCCTGTCATACAGAAGATATTGATTAAGCCTGCGATACCGTTAAGCCAGTTCCACCAGCCACCGTAAAGCCATACGCCCTCGTTAGAGAACCACCAGCCGCCATTAATTCCACCTTTGATTGCTGATTCAAAATCACTACAAACAGCGATAAGAATATTAATGGCAACGATTAAGAATGGGAATACTTTAAACCATTCTGTCTTACCTATGCTCCACTTATACTTAAGCATCATAAATCCGATACAGCCTGCTGTAGCGGCATAAAGCTTAGCATAATGGAACCATCCATTCATATATCTATATGTAGTATTATTAAGTGCCCATGAAGCACCCTGTGCAGCTCCTATCTGGATAGCCACAAAATAGATTGTAAGTGCGATTGGAATTATAATAAAGAATAACAATCCACCAAATTTAGAACGTCTTGCAAGTTCGTTACAGATAACGAGTCCTGCAAAGACAAGAACACAGCCTAATAACTGGTAAATGGCACCTTCGCCATAAATCTGAAACAACATATTACACGCCTCCGATCAAATAATTGATTATATGTTATCAATATTTTACAACATTTTAATATTTTTTTCAACAATTTAATCGTTTTTTCGTATAATTTTCGATAAATTTATAACAATCATTTTGTACATCCAAATACTTTTATTCTTCTATTTCCATTTTCTCTGATGTAATTCTAATATTGCCAACAGCTTCTTTAACCTGCTTTGCATACTCAAGGTTCTGTTCACTCATATTATGTACCTGCTCGGCATTGACTGTTACTTCCTGCGTAACTGCTGATAACTGTGAAATATTCTCTACAATCTTATTATTAGAGTCTGAAAGACCTGCTATTTCTTTATTAACAACATCAATATGCTCTATAAGTGTTTCTATATTCTTGTTAAGCTGTTCAAATGTATGTGCCGCTTCAATTATTCTCTCGCCCTGCTCTTTAGTTGCCTCAACGGAAGAATTAACAGATACAACAACTTCATCTGCATTATCATTAAGTTCATTAGTTATCTTAGTAATATCTTCTGTAAAATTCTTTGTCTGTTCTGCTAACTGTCTTATCTGCTCAGCAACAACCGCAAAGCCTCTTCCTGCTTCACCAGCTCTTGCACTTTCAATTGAAGCATTAAGTGCTAAAAGGTTAGTCTGGCTTGATATATTAAGTATCATTCCAGCAATATTTTCCACGTTCTTAGTCTTTTCCTGTAATCTCTGCATAGACTCAGTAACAGACTTATTAGTATCTGTTATCTGCTCAGACTGCTTTCTTAATTCGTCCATAACAACAATATTCTTCTGTATACTGTCGTTAGAATTAACAGCCAGCTCAACCATCTGATCAGAAGCCTTTCCTGTATGTTCAATAGCCTCCTGTATAGTTGTTGTCATACTGCTCTGCTCTTCTATGCTTGTCGCTGTCATATTAGTTGCCGCAGATATCTCTTTCATACTGTTAGTTACTGTATTAGTTGTATCAACGAGTTCATTGATAAGCTTATCACTCTTCTTAGTTTCATTGCTGACAACACCTGATACCATAATTATATTATCTAAAATCTCTTTTATTCTGCTATGTTCATCTTTAGCCGAATTAACAGCATCATCATTAAACAGAATTGTTAATTTACCAACTTCCAATATAACAACACCTATAAGCACTATCATAAATATTGAACATACTGCATTAACGTCCTGTCCATATATTCCCTTTGAAGCCTGCACAGCAGTTACAATTATGTATAAAATCAACATTCCTGCCGCAGTTCTTTTCAACGACTTCTTCTCATAATAAGGAATCTGAAGTATAAATATTCCAAGAATAGCATAACTGATAAAGCTTGCATCTGTCTGCACACCAATTAACAGATATTCTATTCCAATCTCAATAGTTGACATAACCTTTAAATATCTTGTCGCTGTATTCTTTCTGTAAACTATGACATTAACAGCTGCAAATACAGCAATAAGTGCTGTGTTACAATACACAACTACTGATGGAATATTGTGATTAAACTGCTTCATCCACAGATAAAAAAGAAACATCAAACCAAGTAGAGAAGTCGCCACTATATAGAACCTATTCATTCTTCTGTTTCTTTCACTCACATCTGTGTATTTATATTTATCCTGCATTAAAAAAATACCTCCTCCGTATGTTACTATCTTTAATAGTACCACAAAAGGAGATATTTTTCTATAGTTTTATAATTATTGCAATTATTTCTCACTTTTATATCAGCTTTGTAAGCTTCTTATACATATCCTCAACAATCATTCTTATATCACGGCCCTCCTGAACAATTGTTATATCTGCATATTTCTCATAGAGCCTTTTTCTGTCCTCAAAGATTTCTTCTACTGTAGACTTGCCGTTGGATACAACACCTCTTTCTTTAAGGCTCCCTAATCTGCTCTCAAGCTCTTTTTCTGAAACTTTTAAATATATAACTGTTCCTATCTGCTTAAAATGCTCCATAGCCTCATCTCCATATACAGCACTTCCACCTGTTGCTATAATTGTATGCTCTGGAGATATTAAACAATTCACATCATTCTCAATCTTAATAAAGCCAGTATCGCCATTTTCTTCTATAAGCTGCTCAAGCGTCTTTTTATATGTATCCTGAATCACAATATCAGAGTCTATAAATGAATATCCTATCTTCTTGGCAAGTACAACTCCAAGTGTGCTTTTACCGCTTCCCGGCATACCTATAAGTATAATATTGTTCTTTGACATTTTACTCCTCGTTCCTTCCTGCAACTTAACTCAGCGTTACAGTACTATTCTCTATTCGTCTTTACTGTCTATTATCATCTGCAAAATGCTGACTTCTTTCATTACATCATCTAAAAGATTATTAATATTCCTGCTTCCATTAATAGTCTTATTACTGAGTTCCTGTGTATTCTCTGTGTTGGCAAGAAGCTCTTCACTGAATGCACTAAGGCTTTCTATCTGCTGTGTAATCTCATTGTTGCTTGTTGTGATATTATCCATATAATTGTATTCTTCGTCTATCTTTACCTGAATATCCCTTATGTCATCTCTTATCGCATCAAATGATTTCTTTGACTGGTTCACTAATTCCATCTGGTTCTCATTGGCCGAAAGAAGATTATTAACACTAAACCCAGCTTTCTCAGCCTGCTCTGCCAGTGCTACGATAATATTCTCTATCTCCTCTGTTGACTTTTGTGTCTCCTCTGCAAGCTGCTTAATCTGCTGTGCAACTACTGCAAAACCTGCTCCTGCCTCACCTGCTCTCGCAGCTTCTATGCTTGCATTAAGTGCAAGGAGTGCTGTCTGTCTTGTAATTCCGTTAATCATTCCAAGAATCACTTTAGCTTCTTCTGTCTTAGCTGTAAGCTCATTCATAGCACCACTTACATCACTGCCAATATCACTGCTGTTCTTTGATACATTTTCAAGCTGTTCCATATTGATATTGCCTGTCTTAGTAATATCTGTTGTTGTATCGAACTGCTTCTTGATATCCTCAATAATCGTTCTTGCATTCTCTGTAAGCTCCCCAATACTCTCTGTCATCTCAAGCTGGTTCTGCACTGTTCCTGCAAGCTCATTAGCACCTGATACCATCTGTGATACTGCAAGCTGGCTTCCTTCCGCCTGTTCCTGCATATTCTTTGACTCATCATTGATATTGTCAATCTCTTTGCAGAGGTTATCATTAGCTTTGATTATCTTATCAAGCATATCATCAGTCTTAGCCTTCTCTGCTTCAATTGTCTCAAGCTTATAAGCTGATATATGTCCAAGTACATCTGTTGTAATATAAGAAAATGCTACAACAAGTGTCATAAATGCAATCTGTATTTCATAATCAACCATATCACTGCTTGTTATTCCAACATTAACATATTGGATAATAATATATACAATATTAATAAGTGCACTTGCAATACCAACCTTTAAGGTATACTTTTTATCTGCAAACATAGATATTGCAATTATCATAGGAATTGCATAAGTAAATGAAAGAATACTTACTGATGTCCATAATACAAAGGCATATAATATTCCATAGCCTATTGCCGTAATTGACCTGACTATTTTACTCTCAGCATTTTTCTTATATGCGAATGCTGCCATAATAACCGGCACAATAAGAATAATCGAAAATACAAACACATATCCTGCCGTTCTGTTTCCCTTAACAAGTTCCATTATATATGCCGTCAAAAGTACCATTGATATAATCAAGTAGCACTGCAGCAGCTTTTTATTAACATAGCTTTTTTCGTTTAAATTGTTACCATCCTTAGTGTCTTTAGCCATAAGAAAATCCTCCATATTAATTGGCGTGAAGTTAAAAGTTACCAGTTAAGTTTATCTGTCTGCAGGAATTATAAATATCCATATAAGCGAGCTTATAAGCAGCATCATCGGATAGAAAAGAACCGGAAGTATCTGAAATGCTGACATCTCATAACCAAGCTCATTAACCGCTGATATAGCAACAAGCATCTGTGCTCCATAAGGAATAATCCCCTGAAATACACACGAAAATGTATCAAGAAGCGAAGCTGCTTTTCTATTGGATATTCCATAATCTACTGACATCTCCTTAGCAATTGGATTAGCCATAACTATCGCTACTGTATTATTCGCTGTTGCAATATCCATAGCCCCGACCAGAAGCCCCATACCAAGCTGTCCGCCTTTCTTTCCTTTAAAGGTTCTTTTAACCCAGCCTAAAAGTGCCGTAAATCCGCCATATTCCCTTATTAAGGCACACATAGCAGACACAAGAATGGCAACCATACAGGTTTCAAACATTCCAGATACGCCCGAACCCATACTTGTTATTAATTCAAATACACCAATATGACCTGTCACAAGCATAATAAATGTTCCTGTTACAATTCCTATCAGCAGCACAACGAATACATTTATTCCTGCTATTCCACCAATAAGCACGAATACATATGGTATTACCTGAACAAGATTATACTCGTGTGTTACTCTTCCTGAAATATCTGTTCCAAATGAAAGTATAAGTATAATTACAAGTGTGACAACCGCTGCCGGAAATGCAATCCAGAAGTTCTCCCTGAACTTGTCCTTCATAGCACAATCCTGTCCATTGCACGCCGCAATTGTTGTATCTGATATAAATGATAGGTTATCACCAAACATCGCACCGCCCATAACAGATGCAACACATAGTGCCATATTAAATCCAGAAGCCTCTGATACCGCAGCCGCAATCGGTGTTATAAGCGTTATCGTCCCAACTGATGTACCCATCGCTGTTGACACAAAACATGCAACAATAAAAAGCACTGCAACTGCAAACTTAGCTGGTATAAGATTAAGCATAAAATATGCCACACTTTCTGCACTGCTTCTTCCAACAACACCTACAAACACACCTGCTGTCAGGAATATAAGAAGCATAGTTATAATATTCTTATCAGCAAGCCCGCCTGCCATAATCTGTAACTTTTCATCAAAAGATACATCTCTGTTCTGTATACACGCTACAAGTATTGCCGCAAGAAATGCTACAATAATAGGTATGTTATAAAATCCCATTGGTATCTTACATATATATTCAAATATAATGCCAAGTCCAAGGTATATCACCAGAAATACTAAAACCGGCAATAATGCTGTCACATTAGACTTTTTCAAAATAAAAATCCTCCAAACATAATATATAGTTAAATTATCTTAATCTAAACTATTATATTACATTTGGAGGATTAAGTATAGTGCGAAGCTGCTATATATTAAATTTATATATTAGAATTTCTTAAATACCCTTGGTACTTTCATCTATTGTAGTTGAAATATCACTAATCCCTGAATTCATCTTAGCCATTGTGTTCTTTAAAGTTCTGGCATTTTCTACGAAATTCTTTAATATTTGTGGAAAATTAATGAACTTCTTCTATAGAAAAAGCAGGTATTCTATAGTATAATAAACTCATATTAAGCTAAGATTTGACATTTAATTAAGTATTTATATTAGGAATTGGGGAGTAATATGATTACTAGACATTTTATGAGAACCAGGCAGCTTAAACCAGGAATGAAGCTTGACCAGACAATTCTGGACCGTACAGGACGAAACCTCGTTATGAGAGGTTCTATTCTTGACGATTATGTAATTGACTCTCTTTTACGAATGGGTATTATGAACGTATATATACAGGAGGGTGAACCTGAACCCGATAATATCGAACAGATGATAACTCCTGAGGCTAAGAAACAGATTGAACGACTCCACAAAGATGACCCTGCCAAGGTAAAGCTTTCTGACAGTGTCAAGAACCGTGTCGCTGAAGGAATTCAATACATATATGCTAACACAGAATCTGAAAAACTCTCAGACACTGCTGACAGCATCGCTTCTAACCTGATGGACGCTATTAATGCCAACAACGCAATAGCAATTGATATAAGCACACTCAAGACAAGTGATGAATACACTTTCAAGCACAGTGTTGACGTGGCAACTATGGCTATGATTATCGGCAAACAACAGTGTCTGCCTGATAAGCAGATATATGAGCTTGGTGTATCCGGACTTCTACACGATATCGGAAAGACTAAAGTACCAGCTTCAATACTTAACAAACCTGCCAGACTTACAGATGAAGAATTCGCTGTTATGAAACAGCACTCTGTATTTGGATACCATATGTTACAGGAATGTAATGAATTTAATAACGATATATGTATGGCTGTCCTACAGCACCATGAAAAGATTAACGGCAATGGATACCCTCTTGGATTTGACGCTCCAAGAATAACTCCTTATGCAAGAATACTTGCAGTTGCCGATATATATGATGCACTTGTCACAGAACGTCCTTACAAGAAAGCATTTTCCCAGAAAGATGCAATCGAGCTTATTATGTCTATGACAGAGGAGCTTGACATCAAGGCTATGAAAAGCTTTCTTGAGAGTATTATTCTGTACCCTGTTGACTCAATCGTGGAATTAAGCAATGGCGAGAAAGCCAAGGTTGTAAGCAACAACAACAGCTATATACTGCGCCCTACTGTAGTCGGCATAACAAGCGGTCGTGTATACAATCTTGGCGAAGATATGGATTGTGCTAATATTGTAATCATCTGATATGGGGCTGTCGCACTAAAAAGCAACATACTACATTAACAATAAACATAGTACATTGCTTTTCACCTTTACCTACTCCCCGTCACAATCCCATACACCTTCGGCAGCCACCGCTCCAGAAGCTTGCACAGGACAATGCAGCATACAATGATAATGCACGGAATCAGAAAATACTCCATAAATATTGTAATTGAATTCTGCGGAACAACCTTCTGCACGATTTTCCGAAGTATCGTCAGATTCATCTCATGGAACAGATAAATTCCCATGCTGTACCTTGATACGACTAGCAGCAGCTTTTCAGCTCCGGCATTCTTAACCTTAGTCTCAAGAAGAATGGTACTCCTGCTCTTGATATAACATTTACCAGAAAATAATTAGCAATATTATTAACATCTCGCAAAGGATTCAGATGAATTACAACCACTCGCAGTGTGCAAATAACTTTTGCCATATCAATTGCAACAAATTCTTTCTTCTCTTGTCATATATGTTTTTGCAATTAAACACCTACATTATCTGCTTATTTTTTTTAATAGGACATACTCTTATACACATCTCACATTTTATGCATACGGATTCATCAATAACCGGATATTCAAATCCTTCCTCATCAGCCTGCATTGTAATTGCATTTTTCGGACAAACCGCAAAACACGCTGTACATCCGCAGCATTCTTCTTTCCGCTCGAACAAAGTTATCTTTTTCATAGGCAATCTCCGCCATCAATAGAAATAATCTGTCCAACAATATGATTTGATAAATCACATGCCAAATACGAAACTAAGCCTGCGACCTCATTAGGCTGTCCAACTCTTTTATTCGGCTGATAATTCACAAGAATCTCGTCTTTTTTCCATCCGACCATATCTGTTGCCATAATACCAGGTGCAACACCATTTACTATTATTCCCTGTGAAGCCAGTCTTTTCCCCAATCCCTTAGTAAGTCCGGTAACTCCCCACTTGGATAATCCATACGGAATTACCGCACCTACCAATGATGTTTCTGATGTAACATTAATGATTTTCTTAATCTGATTATTCTTTTGCTGTAACATAAGTTCTGCAACCGCCTGTGAAATGAAAAATACTGACTTCATATTCGTCTCAAACACAGTATCAAAATCTTCTTCTGTAACCGCGAAAAAGTCTCCTTGCCAATCATGTGCTGTCAATGTTCCTGCATTATTAACAAATATATCTAATGTTGGATTCTCAATATTTTTGCACAATCCCAATGCATTTAATATATGCTGTTTTGCATTCCTAATATCTTTAACATCCCACTCATATCCATATATTCTATCAGAGTTTAACTGTTCACAGCTTCTTCTGATTTTATCAGCGTTGCGCCCCGTCATAACAACCGTCGCACCTTCAGCCAGAAATGCCTTACATATCTCCAGTCCCAGTCCGCTACTGCCTCCTGTTACAATCGCAACCTTCCCCTGCAAAAGATTTCCTGCTGTCGGATTCTGCACAACTGTATTATACACAACTGTTGGTCTTATAATTTTTTTAATCACTTTCTTGATTCCCATATTATTCATCTCCTAAATATTTTGATAAATCCTGATAAAACAATTCCATAAAATGTTCTCTTCCATCTTTTGTAAGCCAGTCACACCCATTAATAAACCAGTCATAATGCTTCTGGAAATCCGGATGATTTCTATAATCAAAGTACGGAACGTCTCTTTTATTAGCCTTCTTTACATTCTGATACAACATTGCATCCACAAACTCATCCGAAAAATGTCTATTCAACGCATCACTGTGTGGCGTAGAAACAATAACCGGTCTTAATTTGTGTTCCAGAGCAAGTTCAATCATATCTTTAACAACCTTAACATTTTTATCAAAACACTTTTTAACCTCTTCCGGTATATTATCTGTTTGCGTATCTTTTAAACCAAACTGTCTGCACCAGCCTTTAATTCGATTTTCTCCGTTTAATAACGCCTGCTGTTTTGTTATATCTGACAATCTCTGTCCCATATAATCTCTATATTGAGAATCTTTAACAATATGAAGCCACTTCATACCTGAATTAAGAATAGGAAATCTATGGTATTTCATATCCTTCCACTTAGAATAACCTAATATATTTTCTTTACTTAAGAAAGAATAATACTTTGCATTCTTTGCATCATCTGTATAATCCAGCAGTGCAAACACAAAAACCGGTAAGGTTATAATGACAATACCATTTTCATTAATATGCGATATATACTCTTTTAATATTCTGCTGTCGTATGACAAGGATTGCGGAGACATTGCAAAATTATATCCATGTTCATCTGCTTCATATTCAAATGCAAATCTGCCAAATACACTTCCAAAATTGACAATATCCAAATTCTTCGGAATAGGCTTATCTTTATCTAACACATTATCAAATTCGCTAATATTTTTATAATATGTAGTTTTTTTATAAAGATAATTAGCTGACAAAAACATTATAATCAATCCAGCAATTATCAATATACATATCAATGATATCATCATTTTTTTCTGCCTCCTAACCGTATTATTATGCTTTGAATTATATCTTTTTCCTTCCTTGTTGTTCCGCAAAAATATATTACCAAATAATATACCACTGTATATACAGCTGCCATAACGAAAAATTTTACCCACGAAGAAATATCAACATACTGATAGAATTTCCACATAACAAAAGCCACCACAAGTGTCGCCGGAAGAATATCCCTGCACATGCTGCTTATAAATTTCTTCATATTTAATTTAATGCTAATATGATAATAGGGAATTAAAATAAAGATAGTTCCCCCCACAAAGGTTACCATGGTAACCGCTGCAGCACCAATAATCCCCGTATGAACAACCAATGCATATGTTATAACTGCATTGAGCAGGAATATAATAAAATATGTTCCCATAAAAAAGTTCTGCTTGTTCATTGCCTTAAGAATTGCATGTCCGCTAACCAATAAAGAAGCAAATACACTTCCAATCATTACCAACAGAGACGATATCCATGCATCTGAATAACTGTTACCCATCCATAGCTGAACAAATTGTTTTCCCATAACAAAGTAAGCTGAAACGATAAAAAATATGATGAATGCCTGAATCCGTGCCACCTTAATCATATAATCCGTCAATTCACTTTTGGTAGCACCACTTTTTACCATAAAAACAGTTTTTGGCATTAATAAATTACCAATAACCAATGACATATTGTAAAACATACTGGAAATCGTAGCTCCAACGCCATATATAGCCGCACTTACTGAATCAAGACGCATTCCTATAATTATAGAATCAGTATTCCATATTAGCTGATTGATAATAATATTCAACAGAACTAACGAGGCAAACACAAACACTTCTTTATAGAATTTAAAATCTATAGTCTTTAAATTCGGCAATCGAAAAGCTATAACAATTTTCAGTTTAAAACGAACATAATACATATTACTTAAAAGCACAAATACATTTAATGCCAAATCAATCATTGTAAGAAAAACCGCACTGCTGTTAAATGATAAAATCATAAAAACAAGTACAATTTTTAAAATATTACGTATAACGTCTATGCTTTTCACAAAAATAAACTGTTCATAAGCATTAATAATTGAAGCATATATATCATTCACAACAGATACAATCACACCAATAATTAATATTTTAAACAATTCTTTTGCCAGATCAATCTCTTCCAATGTCAGAGAACTTGAAAATATATCCCCAATAAAACTATATATAATAACTCCGACAATTACGCATATACAAATCGCAAAAAAATTCATATATTTTATAATTGTAAGAAACTCGCCCTCTTTTTCTTTCTGATTCTTAACACGAAACTCTGATATATAACGCACTGCTGAGCTTCCAAAGCCGAAGTTCAGAATAGACATATACGCAATAAGTGATACTATAATTCTGTAAACTCCATATGAACTGTCACCAAGACATTTAACTATAAATGGCGTTACTACTATCGCACCGACACAGCTTATTACAATTGACAAATATGACATTATTGTGCCAAACGCAATCTGTTTATTACTATTTTGCATCAATTTGTTTTCACTCTCCTGCTTTTCTGTTTTTGAGGCAATATAATATATTCTTCATTGGAATAACTATTTTTCTACGTATTGAATTCTTTATGCCCCTCATCGTATAGTATTTTTTTAACAGCTTTTTCTTATTAACCGCTTCATTGCATAAGCTGTTAAAAAACTCCTCCCTGTTAATGCTCTTTGAAATATTTTTCATTGCATATGGATTATACTTTAATAAAGATTCAGGTTTCATATCTTTATACACAACATTTTCTTGAATAGCATTAAATAAAGAATTACCTTTCCGGGTATGAATGTATATACCTGAAACTCCTTTGCTATTGTAAAATTCGGCATCAATCACATCAATTCCCCAGCAGTCAGAAATTGTAATATCACTTCTCCTATTATTCATTCCCTTAAAGCAACATTCATAACAAGACGGTCTTAAATATAAAGCATTCAGATATCCATTCATAAATATACTATGATTGCCTCTTTCCCGTATCGTTCTTGTTTTTCCTCTTACCATGAAATCCCATGACTTCCATCCATGCTTTTTGTCTTTAAACTTAATTTCTCTAACATTTTTTATTCCAAAAAATGATTCCAGATATGTATTCCATACCTTGGGTGAAGCAACTCCAAAACATATGAAATCAATACAAATCAGATTATCATAATCTTTGTTAAGATAGCTATGCAAGCCCTCAATCTGACATGCCGTTCCTGAAAACAACACTAATCTGTTATCTTCCAGAAACTCTTTTACCTTAATAAAAGCTTCTCCCATCTTACTTTGGGGATATTTGGAGCCTCTAAATGCCTGTAATCCTTCTATTGATTCTGTAAAGGAATGTACCACATTATACTCATCATCAAATTTTGCACCAAATACTACACCATTTTTTTTAAGAACCTCCCGTGAAAGTTCAGTAAATACCCCTCCTGATGTACTTTGCATTCGTATGTCATTATCTTTTGTATAACATGCAACTGCCCGCAGCATTTCCTCTTCACTATGCATGTACGTTCCTTCCTTTCTAATCGTCTATGAATATTTCTTTACCAGATATTCATATGTTGTTTCAGGTACAAGTTCTCTTATACCTTCAAAATCTTTATTCTCCAAGCACTTTCTCACTCTTGAAGCACTGATAACCTGGGCCCCCATTTCTTTTCTCTTTATTTCCATAACCTCTATACCATATAAAGGTAATCTTTCCTGCATACTGCGATTATACTGTCTTGTAACCATATCAATAGGTTCTTCACCAACAAACCTGACTTTAATATTCAATATTTTTGCAATATACTTACCAAATAAATCAACATCTTTAGATGTATCAACAACTGCATCTTTATTATTATCTTTATAGAAATATCCCGGAAATGTAAGTGCTGATATAATGAATTTACCACTTGGTAAGACAACAACATTTTCAAGATCCTGTGTTCCTGCTTTTACCAGCTGATATCTGTCCTCAAACTCAAAAAATGATTTATTCTCTTCTACAACGAATATATAGAGTGTGTCCACCTGCTTTGAAGCTGTTTCAATCAAATATCTGTGTCCTAAGGTGAATGGGTTGCAATTCATTACAATTGCACCTATTTTCTTATCTTCATATCCCTGTACACGGTATTTTTTCAATGAATCCAGATACTCTTCCAACTCTTGATTTTGTATATTCTCATTGACATCGTTTTTTTCTTTTAAAACAAAACTCTTTCTCTTTGCCTTCGCATCCTGACATAGAATTCCCATCGCTTCCATTTTTCTGAGTATACAAGTTGCAATTCCTTTATTTCCATTTTTATTTGTGTGCACTGCTGTATCTGTAAACCATTCGCCGTACTCATGAGGTCTTTTAAACTCAAGTGATGTTTCAATACTTGGAATGTTCTTTTTTTTGCAAAATCTCATAAAGCTTTCATTTATATGCTGGCACAATACAACAATATCGCCCTCTTGGAATATCGTTGTTTTAATTCTCTGAATATCGTCATAGATTGTTGAACCACAGCCAATACCCTGATTCACTACACAATATGAGTCCGGATACTTACTATTAATCTTCATCTGTAAAAAACTTGCAATAGTTTGTCCGTCTTCTACGCCTGTACCTCTAACTGTACATGGTCCATAAATATTAATCTTATTATGAAATTTATCCGGCTGCCCTATTGTCAGACGACGTCCATTAATAATATTAACGTACTTGCTTGAGAAATCCGCTACTGTCTTTTCTCCATTTACTGTGATGACCTTTGCACCATCATATAACTGAATCAGGTAATCTGCATCAAAAGCATCTCCGTAGATACGGGTCAATTTATCAATGTCTTTTTCAATATGATTAAAGTCAAATACCCAATTGTCAATCCTTTCCTTTTCAAATGCTGTCAGATTAACCAATCTTTCGTCCACCGGAGGTTCACAAAAGATAAAATGTACACCTCTTATACGCAGTTCCCTGCTTAATTGTAAAACTGCATCATATAATTCCGCATTTTTCTTGCAATTTACATGATATGCAATCTGTTTTGTCAATGGTATTTTTTTTACAATCTTCTTGATTTCCTTTTTCATATATACTCCAATCTATTAAAATCATAATGATTTCAAAGAACTTAAATACTCTATTCCCGATTTGCGCTGCTGTTCAATAAGTTCATTTACTCTTGAAAAATTATATGTATTATCTAATCTGCCGTCACTATTACTGATGCCTTTATTATCAAGTTCATATATCTGTAAAAGATTCTTTATTCTGCCTGGTGCATGTGCCGAAAATACCGCATAGAATGGTCTATTAAATATAATTGAAAATGCAATACCGTGAAATGATGTACTGACTACATATTTAGAATCTCTGATTAACTTTACCAATTCCATCGGTCCTGCATCATTTACTACATAATCACCTTTCATCTTAGAATACGCATTCGGTGCTACAATAACTATCTTATATCCATATTGTTCCTTTAATTTATTGGCAATGTGTTCCATAACCGGGTTCGGAATTAACTCGTAACATAAAATGTATTCACCAAAATCATGCGACTGTTCGCTTTCATCCGCAAGAGCTGACCATTCCTGTTTTCCCAGTAAAAATACCGGGTCAATATTAATCCTGTTCTGCACATTTATTTTTTCTTTATTAATGTACTCTATCACATCACGTTCTCTGGCTGATATATATTGAAACTCCTTTAAGCGACTATTAAACTCTTTTTTAATACTGTCATTAAATTGTGAATATCCTCCCATACTAACCGCATATGTTGCTTTCTTGATTTCATGGTTGAATGAGAATGTATAAAATTCACTGATTCTTGACCTATTTTTAAAATTCCATATCTGGTCGCTTCCGGCTAACAACAAATCACAACTAATGTCTTGTAATTCATCGTATTTATAATATGGCCTTGTTTTTATGATTTTATCACGATAAAACCTCTCAAAGCGTTCATACCCTGACTTAAACTTTTTATATTTTAAAAGTATCTTGATATTATAATAAACCGAAACCAAATTATCCTTTTTTAAAGAGAGTGATATTTTGTTAAATAATCGAGGTTTATGTTCTGTATAATCGATAATTTCATTTTCATAACCCAAAGAAATCAGACTCTGCTGCAAGGCATATGCCTGTAACATTGCTCCATAGTTATGAGCGCGATGATATGTTGCTGTACATATTTTCATAATCTACCTCTTAATATACTAATTTTCTAACGCTTAAATCTCACAAACATTTCGCACAATAAGCCATTTTGTGAAATAATATATTTAATTCTGTCTTTTCTCCCAAGATGTTTTTCTTGTTTTAAAAATCTATATGCTTTCTTCCCCAATTCTTTATCTTTATATTGAATTGCAAGTCCTAACTTATTAGAAGCACTTCCCAAAAAAACCACTCTCATTAACTTTTCTTTATTATCAATGCTCATTGCATCTATTGTATGTCTATATGTCTTTTCAATTTCCTCAATTGCTTCTAACTTTTCTTTTTTTCCCTTTAATCTTAAGTGGTGATTAGATGTGTGAATATAATAATCATATAAACTTTCTTGTAAAAATCCCGTTTCTCCTAAATACACAATAGGCAATAACAGCTGTATATTCTGTCCAACATACTTTTTATCGCTTATATATATATATCTTTGAGGATTCATGGCGTCAAAGCTGCTCATTCTAACCATAAAATTACCAGGTTCAAAGTCAAATTTCTGATTAAGCAAGAGCCTATGAATAAGTTCTTTTCTCTCAATTGGAATGTCCTTCCACGAACATCCCACCTTTTCTCCTGTGCTTTGTTCTATGTATGTACATCTTGATATCACAAGATCCTTATCCGTATTTTCTTCCAAAAACCTTACTTTTTTTGAAATATAGTCACTGTGCATGGAATCATCAACATCTATCCATGTTAAGTATTTTCCTTTCACATTCTTTATTCCCTTTTCAATTGCTGACGCAGCTCCATTATTTTCTTTCCATATGTATTGGAACGATATTTTTCTTGCTAAAAATTCATTTTCATAACCCAAAATCAATTGTTTCGTTGCATCATTTGAACCATCATCCACAAATATTACTTCGATATTGGAATAATCCTGCTTAAAAATAGAGTTCACATAATTAGATATAAACTTTTCCCCATTATAACATGGTGTTAATATACTCACTAAAGGCTCCATAGTCATCCTCCTAATTCTGATTATTTCTATTACTTTCTTTTTTTTGTCAATTCTCTAATTTTTACAGCTAAAATGTAAATAAAATCTGATTTTCCAATTTTGTACATAATTTTATCCTTCATCCCATATTGTTCATTTGATTTTTGTACCAATGTATTTCGTTCATATGGAATATTGTTTTTCTTATAATAATCAATCAGCGTTCTATCAGCACGTGCATCCCAAAGATAATTTATCTTTCGTGCATTCTTATTCTCTTTATAATATTGTATTGTTGCATCAATTCCATTATCAAAGGAGATTTCTCCCTTAAATTCAGGAACAGCATCTCTAATTTTAGAATTATCAAATACCATATCTCTCGATTTGTCTCCCGATAATTCCGCTATATCAATTCCTATATTCTTCTTGCCTTGCAAAAACTCAATCGGAATATCGACTAAATTAACCCTATGATTTAACTTCTTTCCTATCGTTTCGACAATATTCCCCCACGTGGTTTCACTACCTGCTGTAATATGAAATGCCTCTCCATACGCCTTTGGATTCATAAACAATCCTACCGCCGCAATTGCAAATTCCTTTGAATTTGTCACTGTACATTTTGTATCTTTACCACTTATTAAAACAGGCTTGCCATTCATTATTCTATTTATGATCGTATAATATTCTATCGGAGCAATCTGAAATGGGAATCTTGTCTTGCCATATGTTACATATGGTCTTATAATTGAATACTGACAACCTAATGTTTCTCTGTGATTTTTTAAATACCATTCACATTCCGATTTTTCTAAACAATAATCCCATTTATCATTTCCAATCTCATCCGACTCAATATAATGATGATTATTTTTTTCTTTATATACCGTTGCCGATGATATAAAAATATACTGTTTACATTTATTACTTACAACATCCAACATCTTTTTTACATGTCCGACATTGTATGATATAAAATCAACAACTACATCATATGAAGACTGTCCAATTTTCTCCTTAATCTGTTCTGCAGATTCTTGTCTAACATCAGCTACAATTAAATGTGCTTTTTCATTGATAAGACTTTTTCTTTTCCCTCTGTTTACTATTGTTACATCATGTCCGCGTTCAATTGACAATGAACATATTTCGGAACTTATGATCCCAGTTCCTCCAATCATTAAAATTTTCATGACTAGTCTCCTATTTTCTCCGATTTGTTTTAATAAACTTCCTTTGTAACTCCCATGGTAATACCATTTTCAACTTGTCTTTTATAGATGTTGTTTTTAGAACAGCTTTTCTCAGCCCTTTTCTCTGATATATTTCCATAAATTCATCTCTCATTGGATTCTTTTTATTTCCAGTTTTAATATATGGGTTATCTTTCTGTATCTTTTCCTCTGTAACAGGAACAAAATCGCACAAGTCCATGATTTTATCAACCCAATAACTTCCTTCTGCTGTATGTACCATAACCAACGATGTTCCCAAAGGATTAAAAAATTCTTCTTTTCTTTGTGCCCCATGATAATCTGCCAATGTGATATCAGACACTTTATCAAATCCAATATATTTACAATTATAACAGGAGTTTCTTTGAACTATGCGAAAAGCATGACCTATATATGTATTATAAAATTCTTTTAGTTTTTGTTTTCCATTGCTGAATTTAATACAAATAAACTGAGGAATCCATATATCAAGCTTTTCCCATTTATATCTCATATTTAAATATGTAATATGTGCTCCCTTTTTCTTTTCCTCCGCTTTTACATAATCTTTTATAAACAATGGCGATGTTGGTCCCTTACACAAAAAATCAACACATAATAAATTAGGTTCTTCTACCCTTATATAATTCTTTAAGCCAGCAACCTCACAAGGCGCTCCTACAAACATAACATGATTTTTTTCTTTTAAAAGCTCCTTTACCTGACGATATACATCCCCCTTATCACTTTGTACATATTTTGATGTTTTAAGTGGTTCCAATTCTAAAACATTACTGATTATTATATGTTCAACTCCTGTAAAATCTTTCTTCCAGACCGCTCCGACGACATATGCATTCTCATAACTAGCCAAAAATATCTTAGCAAGTGTTTCAAACACACCCCCAGAAGATCCTTCCAAAACAGCTTTACCTTTTTTTGCACTACCTGCAAAGCAGCCTAATGTTCCCTGCTTCTTATTTTGCTTTTCTTTTCCTGTTATTACCGGACATACATTCACACAAAGTCCACAAGAAACACACTTGTTTTTCTGAACAGCCGGATATAAAAACCCTTCTTTATCTTGTTGCATTTCAATTATACGACTAGGACAAATCATACTACATGCGGAACACCCACAACAATCCTCTAACTGTATATATTGAAATGTCGGTGTATTCGCTATTATATTATTTTCTTTCATGATAATCTCCCTGACAACATTTATTATTTACCAAAAATGATAAAATGACTTTCCTGACAATTCATAATCTATCTCATTATTTCTATCACCTATTTTTTTCGCCGGAACCCCTCCAAATATTCCAAACGCAGCACAATCCTTTGTTGCACATCCTTTAGAAGCGAGCACACACCCTTCTTCTATATGTACTCCCGGTAATATTGTGGAGTCAGAACAAATCCACGCATTTTTTTCAATAACAACAGGCTGTGCGTTTTTTTCCAACACCCTAAACCTTTTATCATTCACATCATGTTCCTCTGTCCAGATATGAACCCCCGAACCTAGCACCACATTTTGACCAATTTTAATTCCATTTCTAGCATCTAATATACAATTATTACTAATAACGCAGTTATCTGCATAAAAGTTCCATGGTGATCTAAATTCACATCCGCCAAAAACCACTGTTTTTCCTGTGATTTTCATATTAAATACTAATCTATATAACCAATTACGAAGATGATAACTTGGTAATTTACCAACCATTATTATATTATATCTGGTCAAACCATATAAGTATCCATATAAAGTCCAATAAACCCTTTTTAAAAAGAGCTTTTTATTCCCTTCATCCTGTTCCGAAAAACTTTTATTATCAGTCTTAATTTCATTTCTTTTTTTTCTTTTTACATCCATCTTCTCCTGCACACGACAATACAACGCTGTTACAAAAAAACTAACAAATGTAAGACCCAATAACACAACAATCAAAATCTCAGCTACGCCCATTCAGCTACCTTCTTTCAGCTATCATTACTTTACAAAATGCTTCTTTTAAATACTGCACAGATTCATCACTTAATTCTTTTATTTTTTCTTCGATTGCGCTGTAATCTAACTTTTCAGATAAATATGAATCTATACTTTCCTTACCAAAATAAAATTTTCGATTCAACTCAAATAATTCCATCAAATCATTAATTTTATTCAGCTTATCTTCCCTTCCCATTATTACAAACTCTTTTTTATTCTTGAGTGCAAACACTGTTCCATGAAATGAATCCGTTATAACTAATTCAGCTGATGCAAAAGCTCCCAGCCATTCTTCAAGTCCAATAATATCATAGCTTTTATCAGCCCAGCATATCTTCCTGCCAATTGATACTATCTTTAAATCATGTTCTTTAGCGTATTCCCGCACTTTAGCCCCATAATTTTTCCATTCGCTAAATGAATACACTAAAATATATTTATCCACGGGTAAACTATGTTCATACTCCTTATAATCATACAGGAATGTAGGATCCACAACTAAATCCACATTTTTTTTCACATTATGCTGTATTAAACTTTTTGTATGCATATCTCTTGCAGAAATACTTACCATACGCATAAGACTTTTTTTCATCTCATCCGTAATATCCATATCTTCATTACACTGACCGCTGCTTGGAGCATATGTCATGCAGACTGTCTTTAATCCAACTCCATAATATATTGGGTCAAATAACGGATGTTCTAAATTAAACACTTCATCGCTTCCTAAAATAATCAAATCATAACCTAACTGGTCTATCTCTTTCGCAGAATGAACCGTTTTACTTGTAATATATCTAGAGTTCCCTCTTATAAATTTACGGCATCTTTGAAATCCTCTAATTGAATTTAATATATTCCCTCCAGAATATTCTCGTCCCATGCTCATCTTATAATTAAGAACCTTCATTCCTTTAGGTTTATAATCAATAAGCTCACACTCATGTCCTAATTCTATTACTTTCTTCTGCAAACCTAATGAATGTGCTTTCGCACCATAATTTGCAGCATAATACCATGTTAAAATTCCAACTCTCATAATTCACATTCTCCTAATTGACAATATAAATCCATCTCTAATAACGTACAAAAATATCTGTATATCCAAAAAAACACACAATATATTCATCATTCCTCTTCAACAAAATTGCACCTATTAATCAATCCTGCTACAACAAAAAATACCCCGCTTCCCAACATTGATATTGATGAAGATGAAACTACTGATTCTAACATGATTGAAAAAATACATGCAATTCCCAATACATATGAAATTTCTTTGGTTTTTTTGTATTCTTTTGCCATGTTAAAGCAAATCATACTCAGGAATCCATATAAAAGCAAAACACCTACTAAACCTAACTGTGCTGATAATACGGCAAAAAACGATTCAGAATATTCCTTTTCTACAATAACTGAGCCCATTGCACTTGCTGTATACCCTGCCATACCCAAACCATTACCAAACAATGTCAGGTTCTCTAATCCATAGCGAAATGATGAATAATGATTACCTACCGCAGTATTAACCGTTAAACCATCCACATACTCATTCATATGAGAATTGAATACCACAACAGTGCATACGCCAACAACCCATAAAAATTTTTTGAGTAGCTTTGTTGATTTACAGCAATAAATATATACTAAAATTGTTGTTACAATTATTACAAGCGAACCTTTTGAAACACCTAACACAATCCCTATAATCACAAATAACTTGGACATATAATATTGTTTGCGATTAAAATACATCAATATTAATCCAATCGAAAGCAAGTGTACGGTTGCAAGCGGATCTGCTGTAATTGATACCATTCTTTTTAATCTTCCAAATATATTAACTAAATCATACGTATAAAAGTTTGAATACGTGACTATTCCATTTGTTCCTGTCTTATTTCTCCAAAATTGCTGATATCCCATATAATCCCATATTTTATTTGGTAAAAAATACATTATTATACCAATAACACTTAATAAAACAGTTACACGTATTATAAAATGAAAAATATCTTTTACTTCTTCATATTTTATTGATGCGAAGTTCCCGAAATAAAAACACATTATCGGAACAGCTAACTGTCTCCATCCTAATATCTGTGCTGTAAAACTCACGCTCGAAAAAAACATATACATCAAAGATATAATAACAAATAAAAGCGCAACTATATCTATATTACGAATTCTCTTATATCCGCATATATTCTTGAACGCCCTCACAAAAACAAAGCCATATACCAACAGTTCCTTTACAAAGACAATCAACTGTGTCTCGAAACTGCTTAAATATTCGGAAAATATAATGCACACTAAATTCTGCATTATACAACACATAATAAAAAAATATATAGCCCACTTATCTTTTTTTGTAAAAATCAGAAAAAGATCAATAGAATACAGAAGTAATACAAACGGAATAACTGTTCTAAATATCGGTATAATAAGAATCGTCAAAAGAATTAGTGAAACTAGTCTCACTACATTCTTATTAACTTTTATTTTGACACTATACACCTTTTTAATCCTCCAAATATAATTCTTGTACTTGCTTTGCTATTTTATCCCATCCAAGCTCTGCATCAATTAAACTATGCCCAAGCTCCCCCATTCTATTTAAATTAGCTTTATTATTATATGCTTTTTCAATTGCTGCCTGTAAGCTATCTACATCATTAATCTCCGCAAGATAACCTGTTTCATCCTCTTTTACAAATTGAGTAAATGCTGGCAGTTTACTTGCAACAGCCGCTTTTTTATACGCATATACCAGTTGAATCACTCCACTCTGATATACATCTGTGTATGGCAAAACACATACATCTGCTGCAGAATAGAAAAACTTCACTTCATCATCAGGAATATATCTTATATCCCACTTTATCTTTTCACGAATATTAAGCTCATCTATAAGTTGCTCATATCCTTCCCTATCATCCTTCCATACACTTCCTGCAACAACCAAATATATATCATCTCTTTTTTTATATATATTTGCCATAGCTTTAAGTAGCAAATCAACACCTTTTACTTTTTTAATTTGCCCAAAAAACAACAGCACAAATTTATCCTTTGATATACCTAATACATCTCTTGCTTTATCTTTATCAATTAAATTCGCATATTTTAAAAAATGCCCATGTGGAATCATAAATGTTTTATCTTGTAAATTATTAAAAATACTATTAATGCGTTCCAAGTTCTGTTGTGCCTGCACTATAATAGAATCACTCAGTTCATAGATTTTCTTATGAAAACACTTATCATAAAACTTCTCATTAAATGGAAGAATATCATGAACCGTCGTAATTAATTTTACACAATTCTTTTTCTTGAATTTATTCAAGAAATAATAGTCTACTGGCGAAAAAATCACCCACTGAGTATGCAAAACCGTTATTCCATCAGCTTTTATAATTTTCCCTATTTTTCTGTATGAACTAATATAATTAATCATTTTTTTGATTTTCCCAACATTCTTTTCATCTGTATTGAACAGTCTATATCTTTTAACAGACACCCCTTCATCTTCTTGCTTTAAATCAATAGCCATTTCAATATCTGTTCCACTATCCGATAAAGCCTGTGCTAGAGAATATGAATATTTGTAATTCACCTTTGCTATTTGATCTAATAATAATACTTTCATTATTAACCCTTTACACTCTCAAAATTTTCTCATAATCACTTATTATTTTCGTCCAACTAAACTCATCTGTGATTCTTTCAGTTGACTTCTGTGCCAAAAAAGCTCTGTAATCATCCAACATATTATCGCTTTTATCTATAAGCTTACACAATTCCCCATCATCTTTGCTCCAATACATTGCACTATCTTCTGCCACTTCTCTGTTAAAGCTAACATCTACAAGTAAATTTACATCTGTAGATGCAAGTGCTTCAAGTAAACTTGGATTAGTTCCACCAACTTCATGCCCATGAAAATATGCATAAGCTTCTTCTCTGATTTTTTTAAGAAGTTGTTGGTCATACACTGTCCCAACGAACTTAATTCGATTATCTTTATCAAAGCCTGTCTTTTGTTTTAGCACATCATAAAACTTATTATTTTCGACATTCGTAACTAAAACAAAATCCTTTTTTGTTCGTGACTTCATAAATTCACAAATCATCGTTTCATAATTATTCTCTGGAACAAAACGTCCTACTACCAAATAATACTCTTTTGCATTCACATGATGTTTCTCACACCAATCCAACCACTCCTTTGAGTTGTCCTGCAGACGTGATTTACACACATCTGCACCATATGCAATATACGTTGTTTTGGGATTATACTTTTTATAATCATCCTGTATATATTTTTCTATATTCCTAGAGTCACAAATCAGTAAATCTGCATGTTTTACCATGAGTTTTTCAGACAATTTCCAATACTTTCTTATTAACCAATTCCATTTAGCTCTTTTCCACTCATGCCCATCCGGATTTATATATAAAGTTCCTCCTAACTTAATCAATTGTTTCTTGTAATAATTAATAAATGGTCCGATTCTACATGCCAACACATATACTACTGCATCATCTATCTGTTTTCTCTTAATATATCTATTACAATACTCGAACGCTTTCATATCATAATACACAGCTTTTGCTGGTCCGATATTAGGAACCTTCACATTAAAACAATGTGCTCCATTATGTTCAAACTCGTTATTATTATCCGCAAGACAAGCAACATGATATTTTATTTCTGCACACTGTTGTCCTTCTGTCAATTTCTCAACAAATGTCTCAAACCCACCATATTGTGCAGGTATCCCCTTTGAACCAATTACAAATACATGTTTCATTATGTTTTCCTCTTCTTTTACAAATTTTTATGTATATATGTCCATCGACTATCACTATAGCTTCTACCCCCAGCTCACTCTCACACATCTCAAGCGCTGCTTTGACAACCTTATCCATATCGTAATACTTATATCCGCCAAGACGCCCTCCGAAAATCACCTTATCTTCCTTGTCCGCCAGCTCTCTGTACTGCTCGTACAGCGCATTATTCTTGTCGTTATTGACAGAATAGTATGGCTTATCGCCCTTCTTCCACTCGAAGAAAATTCGCATTGAACAAAATCGCTGCGCGATGGCCAGCTGCAAATGCTGTGGCATAACGATTTTCTATAACAAAAAGCTGTGGAAAGCAAGTTCTAAAAGTAGTATTGTTAAGTTGCAACACCAAACAATCATACAGGATCAACCTTTCCACTGCCAATGAAAAGAATACCATCTTTCCACTTGGTTTGCAAGCCGTTTTATGACCCGAATGCACCTCCGTTGTACTGGTCACTGCTTCTGCTACAATCAGTGAATTGACTGCTAATCCGGCATACCTTGGTGTGGTTTTATTAAGAAAAAGAGGCTTCTCCTCAACGATTTTCAATCGTTAAAGCGACAGCCCCATATCAGATGTATTAATAGATGTGTTTCAATTAAGCTGTCTTACGTCTTTTTACAAACACGATTACACCCATAGACACAACTGCAATTACTGCATATATTACAACTTGTTATTATATATTTTATTCCTCGCCCATATTAGCAAGCTTAGCCGCCTGGTCGGCTGCTATGCAGGCATCGATAATTTCCTGAATATCACCATTCATAATCTTATCAAGCTTATAAAGTGTAAGACCTATTCTATGGTCTGTTACACGTCCCTGTGGGAAGTTGTAAGTTCTTATCTTCTCAGCTCTGTCTCCAGTACCTATCTGGCTTCTTCTTGCATCTGCTTCTGCATCGTGTGCTTTCTGTGTTTCAAGGTCATATAACTTAGCCCTTAAGAGTGCGAAAGCCTTTTCTTTGTTCTGTATCTGTGACTTTTCTGTCTGTGAGTAGATAACTATACCTGTAGGATAATGAGTAAGACGGACTGCTGAGTCAGTTGTGTTGACACACTGTCCACCATTACCTGAGGCACGCATAACATCAATACGGATATCCTTATCATCTATCTGGATATCAACTTCCTCTGCCTCTGGCATAACTGCTACAGAAGCTGTCGAAGTCTGAATTCTTCCGTTAGATTCTGTTACAGGAACTCTCTGTACTCTGTGTACACCACTTTCGTACTTCATAACAGAGTATGCACCCTGTCCCTTAACCATAAATTCTACTTCCTTCATACCGCCGATACCAGTTTCATCAGCATTAACTACTTCTATCTTCCAGCCCTTAGTATCTGCATAGTGTGAGTACATACGGAAAAGTTCTGCGGCAAAAAGTGCTGCTTCTTCTCCACCTGCACCAGCTCTGATTTCAACCACGATATCTTTATCATCATTAGGATCTTTAGGAAGAAGTAATATTTTAAGCTTCTTCTCTAATTCTTCAACCTTCTTCTTAGAGTCAGCAAGCTCTTCTCTTGCCATCTCTAAAAGTTCCTCATCACTTTCTTCACTTATCATCTGAAGACTGTCCTCTATATTCTGCTTGCTTGCCTTATATTCTGTGTAAGCTTCAACGATAGGTGCAAGATTGCTCTGTTCTTTCATATATTTTCTGAACTTGTCCTGATCAGTTACAATATCCGGATTGCCAAGTTCCGCTGTTACATCTTCATAACGGCGTAATGTATCTTCTAATCTGTCAAACATACTCATTGCTGTATTTCTCCATTTCTCCGTTTAACGGTATTAATTAATATTATTAAGCCTGCCAATTACAACTCTGTCAAGTCCTGCAAGATCTTTTATAACCTTAATGCCAGAATAGCCGCACTGTTCCATTATATTACGGACATCTTCTGCCTGATTATAACCTATTTCATAACATAAATATCCATTTTCTTTTAAATAATTTACAGACTGTTTAGTTATCGCCTTGTAGAATTTAAGGCCGTCCGTATCACCATCTAGTGCAAGCACAGGGTCGTGCAGCCTTACTTCCTCTGATAATTCATCTATATCTTTAGTAGGTATATATGGTGGATTAGATACTATAACATCAAATCTGTTATCCTCATTTTTATATTGCTCACATTCCGAAGAACTAAACATATCACTCTTTATAAGCTTAATATAATCTGCATTATTATATTTTTTATTATAGTCAGCTACTTTTAGTGCATCATCTGATATATCTATGGCAACAGCTCCATTTTCAGAAGTATGCCCTGATGCAGCAAGTGATATAATTATACAGCCTGAACCTGTACACATATCAAGCACACGGCTTTCAGAGTTAGTCAGCTTCATAACTTCTTCTACAAGAATTTCTGTATCCTGCCTTGGAATAAGCACATTGGCATTAACCTTATATTCCCTGCCATAGAAATTCACGATTCCGGTAATGTGCTGTAAAGGAATATGCTCTGCCCTTTTATTAATAAGTTCTGCGTATTCTGCAAGCTTTCCACTATCTATCTTATCCATTGAATTAATAAGATATTGTGTTCTACTAATGCCCATCACAAGCAATAGCAGCTCGGTTGCATCATACTGGGCATTTTCTATACCGAAATCCTCAAGAAACTGTTTTCCATAATTAACAGCATCCCTTAAAGTCTTAACATTATCTAACTGCATATATCTACCTTATTCTCTATCTCTCTGCTTAAATAATGGCACTTCGTCAGCACTGATATTTTCTTCTTCCTGTTCTGTCTCTTCTATCTCGAAAGCTGCTTCTACTTCTTCAACAGACATATTCTCAGACTCGTCAATATCTTCCTGAACGTTTTCTGTTGTAAAAGCATATTTGCTTCCAGTTTCTGTCTTGATTTTTTCAACAGTTTCGTAGTGGTCTTCTATCTCAAAGCCCTCAGGTAAATCATCATCGGCATTTTCCTGTGACGTTTCATTATCAGCTTCTGTGCTTTCTTGTGCTTTATCATCTGACTCTGCATTTTCCTGTAATGCCTCACTGTCTGACTTAGCATTATCCTCATCTGAATTGCCATTGTCTGTGTCATCAACAGCATTTACTGTGTCTGGCTCAGCTTCAACATTGCCTGTATCAGTTGTATCAGTCTTCACAACATCTGTATCTGAATTTAATGTGTCAGAATTACCATTTTCTGTATCTGACTTAGAACTATCTTTATCCGAATTATAACCGTCTTTATCAGCAGACTCTGCATTTTCATTAACATCTTTATTATTGCTATTATCCCAATTATGCTTATCTGCCTCACCTGTTTTATTGTCTGGCTTATCAGCGGTTTTATTGGTATCTGCCGGCTTTGCTTTATCCGAACCTGCAAGTGACTTACTTTCAACAGATTTCAAAGTTTCTGCCATAGCAACTTCCTTGGCATCAATCTTTCTTGTCTTCTTAGGCTTATGTATTAATTCACCTGTCAGGGCAAGCTTGGCTTCTGCCGCCTTAATATCAGCTTCCATATCAAGTGAAGTCTGATAATATTCCTTCAAAAATGCTTCCCAGTCAAATACTTCCTCAACTGCCTTTATGGCAACTTCTACCATATCCTCATCAGGTTCTCTTGTTGTGAGCTTCTGAAGCCACATTCCCGGTCTGCTTAAAGCAACTGTAAACCCATTATCATTACGTCCTGCCCATCTTATAAATTCATAAGATACGCCTGCAATAACAGGAACTAAAAGCAGTCTTATAACAATCTGTAGTGCTGTATTGTCAACTCTTATGAAAATGAAGAATACAACACTTATAAACATTACTATAAATAAAAAGCTTGTTCCACATCTTTTATGGTATCTTGAACTGTTCATAACATTTTCTACTGTAAGCCTTGCACCATTCTCAATGCAATTGATACATTTGTGTTCAGCACCATGATACATAAATGTCCTTTTAATATCTTTCATCAATGATATAAGAACAAGATATAGTATGAATATTGCAACTCTGACTAGGCCTTCTATAAGATTAAGAAGTGTCTTTGAAGCAACGTATCCTTTAACAAGTCTTGATACATAGTATGGCAGAAGCATAAATAAACCAACTGCAAGAAATACTGACACTATAACTGTAAGTGCCATAAGTACTGATTCAAACTTGTCTTTGAATATTGATTTGCCGATTTCATCAGCCTTGGTCTTCTTCTGCTCATCTGGATCATCATAAAATGATGCTGAGTAGTTGATTGTTGATATTCCTGTTATGAGTGAGTCTATGAAACTTACTACACCTCTTATTACAGGGTAACTCATCCATTTATGTTTTTCAGTAAGAACCTTACTTTCTCTAACGGTAACTTCGATTTCATTGTCAGGCTTTCTTACGGCAATAGAGTATTTGTCTTTATTGCGCATCATAATCCCCTCGATGACTGCCTGACCACCTATACCTGATGGTTTCATAGTTTGGACCTCCAATTTGTTTGATGGAATATTGGTGAGGTTAGCGGACAATGTGTGTAAACCGGACGGGCTCTATGTGCTTTGCTGTAGAGTGCCTGTTCATTGACCTGTCGGACAAGCTCTAGGCGCTTCGCTGTAGAGTGCCTGTTCATTGACCTGTCGGACAAGCTCTAGGTGCTTCGCTATAGAGCTTTGGGGCTGTTATAGCGGCGGGTGAGCGGTTTACGTTGTGGCTAACTCGTAACGATGCCGTTCCAGAAGCAAAAGCTTCTGTCACTGTCGCGGTGCTCCTCGAATAGAAATATATAATACCGTGAATTCCTGCAAGCAGGATTCACAGCATTATATATTCCTATTCTCATCGTTACTCGCGCAAAAAAAAGTTGAGGTCTTGACAACCTCAACTTTATGTTCATAACTAGTTATTAACACCATACTTTCTGTTGAACTTATCAATACGTCCACGAGCTGATGTAGCCTTCTGCTGTCCTGTATAGAATGGATGGCACTTTGAGCAAATTTCTACGTGAATTTCTTCCTTTGTAGAACCTGTTACGAATTCGTTACCACAGTTACAAACAACCTTTGCCTGATAGTATGCTGGATGTATTCCTTCTCTCATTACTTTCACCTCTTTACAATATCTTTATATGATTTATCCTTATTTCTTTTTATCATTTTGATAAACAGCTTTGTTATTGTATCATACACATATATGTAATGCAAGTACTAATTTTAAAAACTTACAAAAAACTTACCAATTTTTTAACTTCCATATATTCCATATATTAATACGAATTAACAAACGCAGCTTTTATATTTTATATATAATATTTTTATACATAACGGTTCTTGATGATTGTCTTTACGAATTCATCATTATTTCTTGTCTTGGTGAACAGGTCAAGTATTCTTTCTGCAGCTTCATCTGTCTTAAGGCTGTTAAGGGCTTTCCTCATTATGTCTACTGCCTCAAGTTCTTCCTTATCAAGAAGAAGGTCTTCTCTTCTTGTACCCGACTTGGCTATGTCTATTGCCGGGAATACTCTCTTCTCGGATAATTTTCTGTCAAGTACAAGTTCCATATTACCTGTTCCCTTGAATTCCTCAAATACTACGTCATCCATTTTACTTCCTGTTTCAACAAGTGCTGTTGCAAGTATTGTAAGACTTCCGCCTTCTCTCATATTACGTGCTGCACCAAAAAATCTCTTAGGCATATGGAGTGCCGCCGGGTCAAGACCACCTGATAATGTACGTCCACTTGCCTGAACTGTCATATTATAGGCTCTTGCAAGTCTTGTAATACTATCCAGAAGAATAATTACGTCCTGCTTCTGTTCTACAAGTCTTTTAGCTCTTTCTATAACCATCTCAGATACTCTCTTGTGTCTTTCCGGAAGTTCATCAAATGTTGAATATATTACCTCTACGTTATCACCTGTTATTGACTCTTTAATATCTGTAACTTCCTCTGGTCTTTCATCAATAAGAAGAATCATAAGGTGCATTTCCGGGTTGTTCTTAGTAACCGCATTGGCAATCTGCTTAAGAAGTGTTGTCTTACCTGACTTAGGCTGTGATACTATCATACCACGCTGCCCCTTGCCTATAGGTGATATAAGATCAACCATTCTCATCGCTATTGTATTGGAATTCCTCTCAAGATGAATTCTTTCATTAGGAAAGATTGGTGTGAGCGTTTCAAACGCCTTTCTTCTCTGTGCAACAACCGGATTAAGTCCATTTACAGACTCAACATACATTATTGCGGAGAACTTCTCAGCCTGTGTCTTGGCTTTCTTAGGTCCTCTTATTATATCACCTGTCTTTAAGTTAAATCTTCTTATCTGTGATGGTGCTACATACACATCATTCTCGCCAGGAAGAAAATTCTCACATCTTATAAATCCGTAGCCTTCCTGTAATACTTCAAGTATTCCATCCGCCATCTCTGGCTCTTTTGCTTCATCATAAGAAGCCTTACCTTCATTAACTGTATGCTCCTGATATGTACGTTCCTGATATTGACGCTCCTGATATGGGCGTTTCTCATATCTTTCGTTCTGGTGCTGTCTGTGATTATTATTCACCGCTTCATTATTATTGGTATTATTTATTACTTCATTATTAGTATTAGCTGTTTCAGAATTATTAACTGTCCGTTCAGTAACAATATTAACAGTTGCCTCATTATCAGTATATCCCACAGTACTCTCATTTTCCTCTGCTGCAATAATAGCATCAATAAGCTCACTCTTTCTCATAGCAGATATGTTCTTTATCTTCTTGTCTTTTGCAAAATCCCTTAATACGCTTACTGAAAGTGTTTCTAATTTCTCACGCATCTAAACCTCCTTACTTATTCCAGTATTTATTGATTATAAAAAATGCTATTACTCATAAATACCGGATATACACTATGATTAAATTCAATATCAATTGTAAAATAACTATATATAACAAATTAATCTGGGAAACGATACGAATATGTATCTTAGATTTCGTAATTTATTATACATTATTTTTTCCAAAAATAAAAGACTTATATTGATGATAATTTCAGCTTGTGTTATTATATAGTCTATATGATTATTTAATAATATTATTCACGAAAGGAACATATATCTTATGACTAATGCAGAAAAAGCTTTACAGCTTCATAAAGAATGGAATGGTAAATTTGAAACAACTCCTAAGATGAGTATTACAACAAGGGAAGACCTTGCTTTAGCATATACTCCTGGTGTAGCAGAACCTTGTAAGGTTATTGCCAAAGATAAAGAAGCCGCTTATACATATACAATAAAGTCTAACACTATTGCTGTTGTATCTGACGGAAGTGCCGTTCTTGGTCTTGGAAATATCGGTGCACACGCCGCTATGCCTGTTATGGAGGGTAAAGCTGTGTTATTCAAATCATTTGGTGGTGTTAATGCAGTTCCTATCTGTCTTGATACTCAGGATACAGAGGAGATTATTAAGACTGTTGTTAATATTGCACCTGCATTTGGCGGCATTAATCTTGAAGATATATCGGCTCCAAGATGCTTTGAAATAGAAAGCCGATTAAAAGAGCTTCTTGATATTCCTGTATTCCACGATGACCAGCACGGAACAGCTATCGTTGTATTAGCTGGTATCATCAATGGTTTAAAGGTTACAGGAAAGACCAAGGAAGAATGTAAGGTTGTAATAAATGGTGCTGGTTCTGCCGGTGTTGCTATTACTAAGCTTCTTCTTACCTACGGCTTTAAAAATGTTACTATGTGCGACAAATCTGGTATTCTTTCTAAGAATAGTGAAGGTCTTAACTGGATGCAGAAATCTATGATGGACGTTACTAACCTTGAAGGTAAGACTGGTTCACTTGCTGATGCTTTAGTCAGTGCTGATGTATTCGTAGGTGTATCTGCTCCTAATATCGTTACTGCTGATATGGTTAAGTCTATGAATAAGGATGCTATTATATTTGCTATGGCTAACCCTGTTCCAGAGATTATGCCAGATGTTGCGAAAGCCGCTGGTGCAAGAGTTGTCGGTACAGGCCGTTCAGATTTTCCTAATCAGGTTAATAATGTTATTGCATTCCCTGGTATATTCAAGGGTGCATTACAGGGACGTGCTACACAGATAACTGAGGAGATGAAGCTTGCAGCAGCTTTAGCAATTGCTAACCTTATTCCAGATTCAGAACTTTCAGATACTAATATTTTACCAGAAGCATTTGACCCTAAGGTAACCGATGTTGTTGCCAAAGCCGTTATGGACTTAATTAAGTAATATATGTTACCATATTACTATTCCCTTAACGAATTTCTTCAAAAAGAATATGGCCATAAGCTTTACAAATTAGCCCTGAACGGTGGAATGACTTGCCCTAACCGTGACGGGCTAATTGATACAAAAGGATGTATATTCTGCAGTGCCGGAGGTTCAGGCGACTTCGCAGGCGGCAGAAAATCCGATATGGATATTAACACACAGATAGATAATGCCAAAGCATTAATAAAGAACAAATATAATGGCGGTCATTTTATCGCCTATTTCCAGTCCTTTACTAATACTTATGCTGATATAGATTATCTGCGTAATCTTTATATGCCGGTTATCAGGCGTGATGACATAGACATTTTATCTATAGCTACAAGACCTGACTGCATAGATGATAAAGTTCTTGATTTATTAGCTGAGCTTTCCTTAATAAAACCTGTATGGGTTGAATTAGGCTTACAGACTACCAACGAGAACACTGCCCGTTATATAAGGCGTGGGTATCCTCTTAAGACATTTGATGAGTGTGTAAGCACTCTTTGTTCTATTGGAATACGTCCAATTGTCCATATGATAGCAGGGCTTCCCAATGAAAATATGACTGATATGTTAAATACTGCTGACTACATCGCACACTGTGGTGCATCAGGAATTAAGATACAGCTTTTACATATTTTACAAGGTACTGACCTTTGCCAAGATTATGATAAAGGTCTTTTTAATGTGCTTTCACTAGAAGAATATATGGATATTGCAGGACAGATAATAACTCATCTGCCACCTAATATGGTTGTCCATAGAATAACGGGCGATGGTCCCAAATCAATACTTAAAGCTCCTTTATGGAGTTCTAACAAGAAGCTTGTATTGAACTCACTCAATAAACACTTCAAAGATAATAATATTTATCAAGGACGGAACTATGTATGAATACCGATTCGACAACGCTTTATAAGCTGATGATTTTGTATATGTTAAGCAAGGTCAATTTTCCACTTTCCAATGTACAGATATCAACTTTTATGCTCGATAATGAATATACTTCATATTTTACATTTCAGGAAACAATTAATTCATTAGTTGAAGATTCCTTTATCCAGCAAATGAATTACAGAAACAGTACACAGTACAAACTCACACAGGAAGGCGAAGATACTGTAGCGTTTTTCTATACTAAGATTTCACCTGCAATACGTGAAGATATTGATTCATATCTTGCAAGGAACAAATACGAACTAAAATCCGAGGTTGGAACTACTTCTGACTACTATCGTACTACCAATGGAACTTATATCGCACATCTTCTGGTTAAAGAAGGGGACAGCACACTTATTGAGCTTAACCTTGGAGTACCTTTAGAAGACCAGGCTAAAGATATGTGTGACAAATGGAAAGACTCAAGCCAGGATATATATGACTTTATAATGCACAGACTTTTATAATTATAATGAGGATTAATATGGATAATTGCAAATACAGACATATTCTATTCTTAAGTTATAAAGATATATGCTACAACTCAACATCATATTTTGAACAGCGTATATCAGAAGAACTCATCAATGCTGGTATTAAAGTTACACATCTTAATATTCCAAAGCCAGCCAAAGGTTTAAGCGGCACATTAGCTGATACAGCATATATGTTGCTTAAGCCTTATTTTAACGCAGATTTAGATGCCATAATTGATATTAATACGACTATTCCCTGTATTAAATATAACAATGGATACATTCTTAATAATTTTGATATTCCTGTATGGCATTACATTCTTGACCACCCACTCTACCACTATAAGGCTCTTAAAGTGCAGCTTAACAATTACAATGTAATATGCCTTGATACATTTCACGCAAAGCTAATCAAGGAAAGTTTCCCACATATCAGGGAAGTAAAGGTTATTCCGTTAAGTGCTGATGAATATTCCATCAGTAATATTTCTAAAAAATACTGTCAGGACAATATGGCTGATACTAATTCAGACAGCAGCTACAACACTTTATCATACCATAAATGTAGTAAACGTGCGGTAAAACTGCTATTTACAAGCACTTACACTGACCCTGTAAAGGCTGCACTTTTATATAACAAAAGTGGCTTAAATATTCAAAATAATAATATTAACGATAAAGATATCAACGATAATAGCACTAAAAATACACTAATTAAGGATATAGATAATGATTATCTGCTTAATGCACTTCTTAATAATCCTTCATTTACGCAGGAGAAAGCCGTCCAATATCTTAGAAGCCTTAATATATTAGACAATTCTTCTTCAACAATACAATATCTTCACAATAATTTCCTAATAGATGTATATCTGCAATGTATTATCCGTGAGGAGATTATAAGCACAATAATTAAAAACAGAATTCCAATAACTATATACGGACACGGCTGGGATGCATTTGCCGATAAATGTGATATCTTAATTCCCGAGTACACTAAGTATCTTGATATACGAAAGGAAGTTACTTATAACAGGCTTCCAGCCATATATTCAAATGCACGTCTGTCTTTAAACCAGATGCCATGGTTTAAAGGCGGTATGCACGACAGGATTCCACTTGCACTTATGAATGGCTGTCTATCATTAACTGATACAAGTACCTATTTGACTGATGTTCTGAATATCGGGAAAAATGAGGGTGTATACACATACTCTCTTGAAAATATCGAAGCTGTGCCTGATATCATTATGGATATTCTAAATAACACAGCTGATGATAATTGTGTTCTGGAAAATATTAATTCATTGTCTGATAATGCAAGAGCTTACGCACATAAGCATTTTTCCTGGAAATGCTGGGTAGATAAATTTTTAGATTAATATTAATATATTTAAGAAAGCCGCCTTACAAGTAGTTCATTGATTAACTGAGCCAGCAATTGTTATTTATCATATAACAATTACTGTATTATCAAATTCCTGCCTGCAAGACGGCTTTTATTATTAAATTGGTTGATACTGTTTAGTTAAGCGTATCAGCAGTTTAAAAATGTCATTATTAGATTTATCTAATATATGGCTTTTACCTAGTTGCCACCCTGTGACATCTGTTCTTCCTGCTTTCTGATCATTTTCTTAACCATATTACCACCTACAGAACCAGCCTCAGCGGAAGTAAGGTCACCATTGTAGCCTTCCTTTAAGTTGACACCGATTTCTGATGCTACTTCCATCTTAAATCTGTCGAGTGCATCCTGTGCATTCTTCTTAGTCTTTGATGAAGTTGAACTTGAATTTGAACTAGCCATAATAAACCTCCGTCCTTATGTCCTTAGACATATTCTTTATTAGATAAGCTTCATTGCTTATCTTGGTATTATTATGTGCTTATACCGTCTGTTTATTATACCAATTTATGGAAGATATCTTTCATATATCTTAAAACCGTCAAATATTACATACCAGCGGTTGCCTGCCGCAGCCATAACTGTTACATATTCTTTTCCATCTTTTTCTGCAAAATTAACAAGACAGTTATGTGCTTCATCTGTATAGCCCGTCTTTCCTGCCTTAATGGTTACTCCCGGCACTTCATTACCGACCATTCTTGAGAACATTGTGCTTGTAAGATGTATTCCATCAGGGTGCTGTGGTGTAGACGCAGTTGTATACTGGTATGTTCCAAGAACCTTTGCACACACCTCATTACTCATAGCATATTCCATAATCATCGCCATCTCTGCCGGCGTTGTATACTGATTGACATCGTGAAGTCCTGACGGATTGCAGAAATGTGTATTCTTCAATCCCATTTCTTCGCATTTCTCATTCATAAGCTTAACGAATTCTTCTTCTGAACCAGCAGTTATCTGTGCTATTCCGTATGCCGCATCTGCTCCTGAGGGAAGTGCAAGTCCATATAATAAATCATTGGCTGTCACTTCTTCATCAACACTAAAACCTGCAACTGATGCCTGCTGTATATACAGATTATTAAGCTCTTCAAAACCAAAACGGTACGTTTTTTTCAAATCCTGTATATTCTCAACTGCTATTATAAGTGACATTACCTTTGTCATAGAGGCTGGATATATTCTTGTATCTGCCTGCTTGCCTGCTATAAGCTGGTTATTGGTAACATCAAGAAGTGCCACATAAGGTGACTGTATATCACCATCAAGCATTTCCTTATAGTCTGGTGACTTTGCGGCACACTTAAATACCGGTTCCTGCTGTATAACTGTTATATTATTATCTTCTATAACATTATCTGTAAGAACTGCCTGCTGTTGTGCATTACTATCATCTGCACGCGAACTTATTGCTTTAACTGACTTTGTGACGACAACCGATATTACTAACAATAATATAGCTGCAAATAAATTTCTCTTGATAAGTCTTATCTGTGCCTGTCTTTTTCTCTTCATTGCCATAGCCTTCTTCTTTCTTGCTCTATTGGCTCTGACAGCTTCATCATAATCTAAATACTCACTCATACTGCCCCCAGATACAATTAATCATTAATATACTGTGTACTGACAGCAAGTTCATCGGCTAATTCTTTACCCCTAATAAGAGTAACAAGTTCAAGTCCTAAATCAACAGAAGTACCCATTCCTCTTGAAGTTGTTATATTACCATCTGTAACAACTCTCTCTGTCTTAGGTGCAACCTCAGCCCCTTCTAACATATCTTCAAAGCCCGGGAAAGCTGTTGCTCTCTTTCCTTTAAGGAAGCCTAACTTTCCAAGTACGCTTGGTGCGGCACATATTGCGGCAATTCTGCCACCAGCTTCATTATGCGCCTTCAGCATATCAATAAGCTTGTCACAATCATAATATGTCTTGTGTCCCGGTCCTCCCGGAAGGAAGCATACATCTTCATCGTTACAGTTAATATCTTCAATAAGCTTATCAGCTTCAACTATAATATTCTGTGCACTTTTTACTGATTTATTACCAGTAATTGATACAGTGTAGACACCTATATTCGCTCTTCTTAATATATCTATAACTGCAAGTGCTTCTACAGTTTCAAATCCATCTGTTAAAAAAGCTAAAACTTTCATTTATTAATCTCCATTTCTACTAAATGTCTTAATCTACCGATATTTTATAAAATGTTATTTATTAGCGTATTGTTTTTATAAAATTTTAATTAAATCAATTTATTTTATAGTATATCACTTTTTGTTATTTCATACCATACTTTATAACACTTTAATTACAACTTTAATTCAATTATAACTGATTATTTTTTAGTCAAGCTGAAAACATTTTTATCATTATGTCTTGTGGTTTTGAATACTATGTGTTATCATATATAAATAAATATTTGAATGTTGGAGGCACATATGTTTAAACTTATAAGTGATACTTCATGTGACTGGATTAAGGAGTACGCAGAAGAGCATAATGTTACATTAGTTCCGTTATATACTACATTTGACGGACAGACTTATTATAAAGAACAATTTGAAATCAGCTATGATGAATTCTATAGAAAAATGACAGATGAGAACGCATTTCCTAAATCTTCTCTTCCTTCTATTCAAGATTATACCGATGCATTTATGCCATCAGTTGAGGCTGGTGTACCTATTATATGCTGTTGTATATCAACATACTTCTCTGGTTCATACAACTCAGCCTGCACTGCAAGGGATATGATTATTGAAGATTATCCGGATGCTAAGATTACCGTTATCAATTCTTTACAGAATTCAGCTTCTATGTCTTTATTTGTATATGAAGCTATGTGTATGAGAGATGCTGGATATTCTTATGAAGATACAGTTAAGAAGCTTGAAGCTATGCGTCCTTTTGGAAGAATTATATTCACAACAGAATCTCTTGATTACTTAACTAAAGGTGGACGTCTTGTAAAGACAGCTGCTATGATTACAAGCAAGTTAAATCTTCGCCCTATTATTATTATGAAGGGTGGGGAAATCGGCGTTGGCGGTTTCTTTAGAACAAGAAAGAAAGCTAAAGCAAAGGTTATCGAATTATTATGCAAGCATTTTCAGGAGTCAGGACTTAATATCAATGATTATGATATAACAGTTGGATATTGTACTAACCCTGAGGAAGCAAAGGAATACAGAAAAGAAGTTGAGGAAGCTATAAGCACTAAGCTTCTAGAGTCAGGAGTTGAATTCAAGACACGTATCGGTGTTGTTACTTCGTGCCATACAGGTCCTACTGCACTTGGGGTTGCACTTATGCCTAAGTTTGATAGATTTGAGGCTTAATTAGGATGGCTTCAAATATAAATAATGTGTCATTTGATGATTGATTTCTACCTTTATTGGGTGGCGGACGGACGTAAAATGGTGGGTGAATACACACTGTGATGAGCGGACGGACGGGTGACACAGCTACGGGATTGTATAAAGACAATTGGATATTCTAAGCCTTTCTTATTTAGGTGGTGAGGACGGACGCAAACGCTCCTATTCGCCATCGTGGCTCAGTAGTCGCTTGGCAGGACATCGTGTCCTGCCATTGCTGGTTTATGGGGAAGAAAGGCTAAGAATATCTCAGTTGTCTTTATAAATCATCCTCTTTAGCTGTGTCACCCGCCCGCCTCGCTCATCGCATTGCGTATTCGCTCACCATTTTGCTGGTTGTATCATTATGTACGCTGACTTATCATCGGAACAGCATAACTCTTACATATAGTTCTGGCTTTCCTCTAAATTATGAAGCTCTATACAACTACGGCTGTACAGCTGTTGCATTTTATCGCAATACAGGCAGGGGAGGGGCTTGCTGATGGCGGGGTGTGGTGCTGTGTTTTATAAGACAATTGGCGAATATTCCAAGCTATTCTTACAATAAACAGCAATGGCAGGACACGATGTCCTGCCAAGCGACTATTAAGCCACGATGGCGAATAGGAGCGTCTGCGTCCGTCCTCACCACCTGAATTAATAATAGCTTAAGAATATCCAATTGCCTTATTACACAGCACTGCACCCCGCCATCAGCAAGCCGCTCCCCTGCCGTCCGTAATAAAATATAACCCAAACCTATACATACCACCACAGTTGTATAAGCTTCACAAAAATTATAACGCCTTAATTCTCTCAAGTGCCTTAACAGTATTCTCATAAGATCCAAATGCTGTAAGTCTGAAGTATCCTTCACCGCTTGGTCCAAATCCTGAACCTGGTGTACCTACTACATTAGCTTTCTCTAAAAGATAATCAAAGAATTCCCAAGATGTCATCTTATCAGGAGTCTTTAACCAGATATATGGTGCATTAACACCACCTGATACTGTATAACCCGCTGACTTTAAGCCTTCAAGAATAGTCTTTGCATTATTCATATAATATGCAATCTGTTCTCCTGTCTGCTTCTGTCCTTCTTCTGTATATACAGCCTCTCCTGCTCTCTGGATAATGTATGGAGCACCGTTAAACTTAGTGCCATGTCTTCTTGCCCAGAGGCTGTGAAGCATAACATCTCCACTCTTTAAATCCTTAGGAATAACTGTGAAACCAAGTCTTGTACCTGTAAATCCTGCATTCTTAGAGAATGAACGAAGTTCTATGGCACAAGTTCTTGCTCCTTTACATTCATATATTGTATGTGGTACATTTTCTTCTGAAATATATGCTTCGTAAGCTGCATCATATATAATAACTGCACCTACCTTGTTAGCATAGTCAACCCATCTTTGAAGTTCATCTTTAGTTATTGTTGAACCTGTTGGGTTATTAGGAAAACAAAGATATATAATATCAGGTGTTTCCTTGGGAAGTTCTGGTGCAAAGTTAGTCTCTGCTGTACAAGGCATATAGATAACATTGCTCCACTTCTGCTGTTCTGGAATATAATCACCTGTTCTGCCAGCCATAGCATTAGTATCTACATATACCGGATATACAGGGTCACATACTGCAATCTTATTATCAACCGAGAAGATGTCTCCGATATTACCTGAATCAGACTTAGCTCCATCACTTACGAATATTTCATCAGCAGATATATCTGCACCTCTCTTCTTATAGTCGTGCTCTACAATAGCATTTCTTAAGAACTCATAACCAAGATCTGGGGCATATCCGTGGAATGTCTCTGCCTTACCCATCTCATCAACTGCATTATGTAATGAATCAATAACTACTGGTGCAAGTGGAAGTGTAACATCTCCGATACCAAGGCGGATAATCTCCTTGTCTGGGTTAGCTGCACTGTAAGCACTTACCTTCTTGGCAATTGTTGAAAACAGATAACTTCCTGGAAGCTTTAAATAATTCTCATTAATCTTAAACATTCTTCTCTCTCCTTATCCTATACATAAATCATTTGCAAGTATTATACACTACTATTATTCTAACAACAATATAAAGGATAATAAACCTAATAATAATAACCGTTACTATACATTTACCGCTATGTCCCAAGATAAAATCTTAATAATCTTTCATATTCTTCATTAATTGCAAGCACAATGTTATTATCTCCGTGTGTGTTATCAGGATGATATATTTTCAACAAATCTTTGTAACGTTTCTTAACAGAGTCAGTATCATTAACACCTTTAAAGAATATCTTGACATTTTCTGCATCAGCCATAGTTCTTCGTGCTTCGCGATACACCTTATCCCTGTACATAAGCTTTTCTCTGTTAAACCTCTCCTTGTCAATTGCAAGCTGTCTTGTCTCTTTTTCAAGTATAGTCCACTTCTGATCAAATAAAGACTGCTGGCTCTCAAGCTGTTTCTTCATAAGCTGGTTCTTTCTCTGCTGGCTTCTTAACATACCCTTCTGTATATCAATAAGCTGTCTGTCCTCTTCAAGAGACTGGCTTAATTCATTCAATCTTATATTCTCTTTGAACAGAAATTTCTTCTGTTGTTGTTCACTAAGAGTTTCAAACTTTTTCTCATCCATAAACAACCCTCTCTAATAATTACTTTGCACTATGAAACCAGAACACCTTAACAGGCTGACATCCCTCTTTGGTTCTTATCGTATGGGCCACTCCTGCGAGTGCAACAAATGAATCACCCGCCTTAATCGGAAATACCAGATCATCAAGCTTGGCATACCCCTCTCCTTCTAACACATAAAAGCCTTCCTGGTCATTATGCACGCCTGGTTTATCTGAAAATTCATTAGAAGCATATATTGTTGTTCCTGAAGCACACCCATTAGTACAGCCATTCTCTGCTGTAAGGAATCTGTGTGTTCTGCTGTCCGCTCCCTGTGTACTGATAACTTCTTCCATAGTTACATATGGCTTCATAATCTAATCCTCCTATTAAACAAAATGGAGTCAATGCCTGAACACCGACCCCACTTGACTTTATATAATTAATTATTATCTGTTCTTATATGCAAGCATCTCTGTATAAGCAAGAAGAAATGGTCCAACACCCTTAGCATCATCTTCAACGATTGGCTCTGACATATAATAATCATATGTACCTGGTCTGTTACCCTTGCCACCAAGTCCTGCTACAAGACAGATGCCACCAAGTGACATCTCACCATCTTTAGTGTTAAGATATTTATCACATATTCCATTAATAGCTTTTTCTGCATATTCTCTATAGCTTTCTGGAAGATATCCTAATCTTACACCCTTAAGAATTGCATATGCCATAATCGAGCTTCCACTTGTCTCAAGATAGTTCTTCTCCATACCACCATAATTAACTACCTGATACCACATTCCGCTTTCATCCTGATACTTAAGCATTGAATCCATAAGTTCAACAAATGCGTCCTCAAGCATCTTACATTCTGCATCATACTTGTGGTCTGAATTATCAACCTTATCAAGAGTGTCAAGTAATGCCATAGCATACCAGCCGCTTGCTCTCAACCAGCAATGCTGTGAAAGTCCGGTAACCTTGTCACACCAGAATGCTTCCCTGCTGACATCAATAGCATGATAATATAATCCATTAAGAGGATTCTTCATATTCTCAATAACATACTTGAACTGTGCAAATATATCTGGATAATTCTTTCTATTATTAAACTTAGTCTCATATTCAAGGTAAAATGGCTGTCCCATATACATACCATCAAGCCATACCTGATTAGGATATATATCCTTATGCCAGAAAGATCTTGCTTCATTGTTACATCTAGGCATAATCTCAATCTGTGAATATACTAAATCAATTGCCTTTCTATACTTTTCTTTACCTGTAAGGTCATAAAGTTCAAATAAAGTCTTACCAGCATTAACATTATCAATATTCTTCTCTCCAATGCTGTATCCATCTATTGTTCCATCTTCGTGAACTCTGTAATCGATGAAATTATCTGCGAACTTAAGATACTTCTCATCCTTAGTCACATCATACATCTGAAGCACAGCCTTAATCATAACTCCATCAATATAATTCCAGTTAGACTTAAGACCCTGTCTTATCTTTTCAATATTCCACATAGGTGCTTCTGGTGTGCTCTTTTCGAGCAATTCATCAATATACTTTACAATAATATCCATCACGTTTCTCCTTAACATTCTCAATTTGTTATAATTGTATCAAATCCTGTCCAATTTTACAACATTTTTTGTCATAAAATACAATTTGTTTATAAATTTATTATACCTAAACTATCTTGTCGTATTCTGTCAGAAAAGGTAACTGATTAATATTTTCTAAAGAACTAATAGCAGATAACAGCATTATCAGGAACAACAGCTTTATATGATACTCCCATACCATCGGTATTTCTGATAATTGAAGTAACTGTATTGACATTGCCAGCTTTGATATATTCAAGCTTAATATTCATTCCTGCCTCATATCTTATAATGTCAATATTGTCCGCAGCATTAACATCATATATATCATTGTGTCCGTCAAGCATAATATACATATGCGTGTTGCCATCAACTACAACAGGCATAATCTTTGATATAACACCTGTTACATTTTCTGTATTAGTAATCTCCTGCGTAGATTTATCAACAATTCCATTATCCTTAAGAAGCTGGATATAATTAGATTCACATTGAAGAACGGAATCACCAATTGCCACATTCTGGTACTTCTCTATGTTAAGCATTGCATAACATTTTACAAGCCCTGCATCATCTTTTAATGCCATAAAATATGTCGGCTGTCCACTTACATTAATTAAAAGCGGAAATGTCGCTTTATATCCAAGATTCTGCACTCGTCCTCTGGCTGAATCCATAGCCGAATATTCCTCAGCTCCCGAAACCTCATAATAACGTGTCTCCATTGTACGCTGGTTCATAAGCACAAATCCTACATTAGAATTATCCTGTCCAACTGATGTGATTCCTGTATATACCCACACATCGTCCTCAAGTGCAATATAATTATAACCATCCGTTGTCTTAAGGCAGTCCCTCTGGCTTAAAATACTGTTAATAAATCCATGCTTAAGACTTCCGTTATAATCATACAAATCAATAAGAAGCTCTGCTGAATACACTTTATCAACCCACGTTGGAACATCCTCCACCTTATAATCTGTCATTTCTCCTGTAACTGCATTACAAAGCACAACCCTGCCTACTGTCTGTCCGCCAAACAGTCCTATATTAAACTTCTTAACAGGGCATACCCAGTAAGGCGTTCCCTCATCATCAATCTCGAAGTTAATACTATCAAAAATATATGTTGGATATGCAAATCTTAAATGCCTGTATATATATCTTGAAAAATGATCCGACTCCGAATACTTAATCCCCTCTGAAAGCCTTACACATTCAGCCTCCTGTGTTGTCATATCAATTCTTATATATGCTGGAATACCCTTCTTATAGTTAGCAAACCATTTAATAAGATTGCCATATTCAAGTGGTGTAACCCTGACTGGCTTTTCTTTATAATTAATCTGTGAATACATATCCGCAACTTCATACTGGGAAACCATATCAACCATAGTTCCCATTACTCTTGTACCAATAATCGAAGCTGACTCCTTATCAAGCAGTGGAATCTGGTCATACGAAACTTCCCTGATATCATCTGTAAAGCTTCTGTTCTCCACTGTTAAGAGATTCCGGTACTTTGCCGCATTAATTATTGGCGAAGATAATACATTGCCAACTACATATACAACAACAAATGCAATCGTAACATTAAGAAGCACCTTAAATATAATACTACCTGCCTTAGTCTTAAATTCAAAATGAGGGACTTTTATTGTATTATTATTAATGTCTTTATATCTGGTGCTTCCCTCCTTATGATTCATTATCCACTGGGCAATTGTAATTATTATCATAACAAATATAATAAATCCCCAAAATCCCTGTGAATGTATATTAATTGCCGGTAGCTTGATATAGTAATACACTGCTGCAACAACAATAACAACAAACGCCATAATAAGCTTCAATCCATTACTGACTTTCTTCATATACTCTTACCTTTCCTCTCAATTCAACATACTATGTCACAATTGTATTAAACTGCAAAGCATTTAACCAATCCATATAAAATCATAGACATATATGTTTATTTTTATAATCTTAATATTAATCTTAACATATATTTTATTGACAATCCATAATTTTAGTATAAAAATGATAATTGGAAAATATATGCTATAAAGGATGGTAACTAAAGTGAAAACAGGAATTGTATTTGAGGGCGGCGCATTCAGAACCATATTTTCTTGTGGTGTTATGGACGCTCTTGTTGAAAATGATATTATGCCAGATTATATGATTGGTGTATCTGCCGGTGCGGCATACGGCGTATCAATGGCTTCAAAACAGCCCCGCCGTAATCTTGATGTACTTATGAAATACCGCAATGACAAAAGATATCTCGGTCTTAGTAATATGATTGATAAAGATAACAAGTCTATCTATGGATTGGAGTTCTCCTATGAAACAATCCCTAATGAACTTAATCTGTTTGATTATGATGCTTTTAAGCAGTATAAGGGCGATTTCTACTGTGTAGTTACTAATCTTCTTACCGGTCAGCCTGAATATATGAAATACACCGGTGATGACAGGACTAACACCGTGCTTAAAGCTACCTGTGCACTGCCTATGCTGTTTCCGCCAATTATTATTAACGATGTTCCTTATATGGACGGCGGCTTATCAGACTCAATACCTTATCTTAAAGCCATTGAGGACGGTTGTGACAGAATAATTGTCGTTCTTACAAGACAGTCAGGCTACACTAAGACAACTTCACGCTCTACTAAGGCTATTGCATATTCTTATAGAAACCAGTACCCTAAGCTTACAGAAACTATGCTTACAAGAGCCAGCCGCTACAATGAAAGCCTAAAAGGTCTTGACCAATATGTTAAAGAGGGACGTATCATAACTATACAACCTACAACAAGCAAGGGCTTTTCTCGTCTTGAAAAGGATAAGAACAAAATCCTTTCTATGTACAATGACGGCTACAACCAGTGCTATGAACTGCTGGATACCATCAAAGAATTCTATGGAATTAAATAATTCCACATAATCCGCTTATTATTAATGTATACACTCTGTTTATTCTTCAGAAAATAGAGTGCATACATTAACATCTTAATAATTCCCGCATACAAAGTCTTTCACTATTCCTATCGCTTCCCTGACCATATAATTAACAAACAACACATCATCGCTCCCGCTTGCTATTCCACTTACATGTGTCAAGCCTTGTCCCTTAGCTAAAAGCTTAGACCTGAATATATGGAAATTATTCGTTGCAATGCCTACCGGAGAGCTGAAATCTGAAATGTATTGTACGGAATATTTCATATTCTCATTAGTATCTGTTGACTTATCTTCCATAATTATTCTATCACTATCTATACCTCTTTCGCATAGATATTCATACATTGCAAGTGCTTCTGTCTTATTCTCGCCACGTCCTTGTCCACCCGATACTATTATCTTACATTCTGTATTAATACATGCGTAATCATAGGCAGAGTCAAGTCTTCTTTTAAGTGAACGTGTTATTCGGTCGCCTCTTATCTGACAGCCAAGCACTATTACATATTCACAATTATAATCTGGCTTTTGCTTCATACTTATAACTATAAGGCTCTCAAGTATTGCAAATATAACAAATCCTGTTATTATGACAACTCTTGCAATATTCTTGACAAGCTGTGGGATATCTATAATTCCTTTGGCATCTAGTGTTCCTGCTATGTATAAGCCTGCAAAGAAAATTGTACCTAAAAGCCATATCCATATAAATGAAGATTTACGACCTGCATATGATACACATAGTATATAGTAGGCAAGGCATATTATGGATAAAATTAAGCATATATATCTCATATGTGGTTTCACTTAGTGCTCCTTTACTGTTTGGTGGATTGTTTCTTATTTACTATATCCAATAAAACTTATTAGTTATAATCATACAGATATTTTGTCTTTTTGTCTATTTTTTGATAATTAATTGTATTGACACTGGTTTTAAAGATTTATACACTTTAATTAATACAATTAATATGTCTGATTTCCTCATATTTAAAAGTGAGTGTCAGGCAGGAAAAGGAGTTTTTATGTTTAAATATAATAAAGATGTTATACCTACTGATTGTGAACCAGGAGTCACACGCAAAATTCTCTGTTATTCTGATGACCTTATGATGTGCGAGATTACTTTTAAGAAAGGCTCTAAGGGGAACTTTCATAAGCACGAACATTTACAGATTACTTATATTGCCAAGGGAAGCTTTGAATTTACAATTGGTGGCGAAACCAAGATTGTAAATCAAGGCGACAGTGTGTATATGCCATCTAATGTTGAGCACGGCGTTACCGCACTTGAAGACGGCATACTTGTCGATGTGTTCAATCCTATGCGAAAAGATTTTCTTGCTTAAGCTCATTACAATTAATGTATTGGATTTTAGACCCTTTTCGTGCGGGTGCACATAATCGTCACATAGTGTCTTTTATGTAATATACCATATAATTAAATAAAACTGCGGGACATACATAAATGATACTCAAATATCATCTATATAATATATCCCGCAGTTTTTATGTTCTTAAAATATTATCGCAATAATTTAACAATATTCTTAGTATCAATTAAACTGCCTACCACCACTGATATCTGTAACAGACAATTACCTATTAACCGTTATATTAAGAAATGCATCCTGTCCGATATTCTTTACGCTCTTTGGCACTGTTATCTCTTTAATTCCACTTGACATAAATGCCGCATAGCCTATATTTTCCAAACCGTCTGGAAGTATCACCTCTGTAAGATTAGTACAGCCTGAAAAAGCATATGTACCAATGTTCTTAACTGATGATGGTATTGTCACACTCTTAAGATTGGTATTGTTATAAAATACACCTGAGGCAATTGTTACAACTCCATCTTTAATAGAGTAATTCTCTTTATTCTGGTCAGCTTCATAAAGAATATTATTGACAATTATATCATTAGAGTCCTTTAACTTTTCTGCCCTCCATCTGGTTTCAGTAAATGCGTGTGTGCCTATATCTTCAACTGACTCTGGTATGACTATTTCTTCAAGGTTATAACAAGATAAAAAAGCATTTGAAGATATGTAGGTTATCCCCTGCTCTATAGTTACTTTTTTAATCATCGTATCGTCCCTGAATGCACCATCGCCTATTGTGGATACACTTTTACCGTCAAGAACTGCTGGAACAACAAGTTCATCTTCCGACCTGCCCTTATCTGTAAGAGCAGTAATTGTAAGCGTTCCGTCTTCATTCTCTGTATACTGGTAAAGAGCAATTTTAATATTCTTTCTACCACAGCCTGATATTGCTAATAACATAATAAGCATCAAGCCTGCCACCAACATTTTCTTATGTATCTTCATTAACAGCCTCCCTTAGCCCACATATAGCAGAATGCCTGTGTTCTTGCCGCAAATCTGCAATTCTTAAGAAGTTCTTTCACTTCTTCTTTAGTGTACCACGAAGCTGTTATTTCTTCCATAGTTGATGTACTTTTAGAAAATGTTCCTTCTGCCTTTCCAATGACTACCTGATTAGTTTCATTTGAAAAACCTATTGCACTGTAGCTGTCATAAAGCTTATCATCAATCCTTATAAGATTAAGTCCTGTTTCTTCCTTCAGCTCTCTCTTAGCCGCAACCTCCGCCGTTTCGCCCTCATCAATAAGTCCCGCCGGGAAATTGTATACATAATCTCCTACGGACATTCTGTATTCCTTATTGATAAGTATTTTCCCGCCAGCCATATCTGTCGCAACTATAACAACCCCGTCAGGTCTGTCATTATGAAGGTCAGCCAATGAACTCACATTATCATTACGGCTTATTATTTCATATACCTTGGTTCTGTTATCCTCTGTTGTATATGTAATATCATATCTGTTAATAAAATGTCCGTCTAAAACCTTCTTGATACCTTCAAATCTCATTTTATTCCTCACTTCTTATTCTGCATGCATAGAAAATGCTTCCATATCGTAGCTCTTAAGGTTATCATATATCTTTCTGTCATCGGCTTCTGATAAGAGCTTATCCCTGTCTTTGGCTACAAGCATTTCATTCTTGCTTGAACGATGATGGCTAGGTCCGCCTACACAGCCTCCTTCGCACGCCATTCCTTCAACAAAGTCAGCTTGAAGTCTGTCCATTTTTAATAGCGTAAGTGCTTTCTTACATTCTGCTCCACCTGAACATTTTTCTATAGTGAACTTAGATGGGTCTTCACCTAACTCCTTCATACATTCTACTACAGCGGCAGCAACTCCACCACCATTACCAAATCTCTTGCCATATACACTTGCCTGCTGGCTGCTGTTAGCTTCAGCCTCAATCTTAACGTCCTTAGCTCTAAGCATTGCTCTGTACTCACCTACTGTAAGAACATAATCAGCATTTCCTTCTAAGTCCTTGTTACGTCTTTCATCTTTCTTTGCAATACAAGGTCCGATAAATACCGTTACTGTGTCCTTATCCTTAGACTTTAACATTCTTGAAACCGCACACATAGGTGATACAGTTGTCGATATATTGTCTGTTAATTCAGGATAGTGTTTCTTTATCATATTAACAAATGCAGGACAGCACGATGTTGTCATCTTTTTGCCCTCTTTATTAGCTTCAAGCCATTCCTTTGCTTCTGCACCGGCTGTCATATCACCACCAAGGGCAACCTCTACCATATCAGAAAATCCAACTTTCTTGCAGGCTGTTCTTATACTGTCCATTGTAATATCTGCACCAAATGAACCTTCAATTGCCGGTGCTACCATAGCGACAACCTTTTTACCTGATGTAATTGCCTTAATAACATCAACTATATCTGTCTTAGAACCAATAGCACCGAATGGACAGGCGTGTATGCAATGTCCACATTTAATACATTTACTGTCATCTATCTCACATATACCATTTTCGTCCATAGTAATTGCACCTACCGGACAGATTTTCTTACAAGGTCTAATCAAATCTGCAATAGCATTATATGGACAGGCTTTAGCACACTGACCACATTCTTTACATTTGTCAGGGTCAATATAAGCTCTGTCGCGCCCCATAGATACAGCCCCAAACTTACACGCCTGCTGACAGGCTTTAGCCATACATTTTCTACAATTATCTGTAACTATATAATGTGAAAGTGGACAGTCAGCACATGCCGCTTCTATAACCTGAACCACATTATCCTTACCTGTCTTAGGTGTTTCTGATGGACACTTTCCTTCTGCAAGTCTTATACGTTGTCTTACAACTTCACGCTCTTTGTATACGCAACATCTGTACTTCGCCTGAGGTCCCGGAAGCAGCTCATATGGAAGCTCCTCCTTCTTCTCTTCAAGCTGTCCAGCATAAGCAAGCTTTGCAACCTGATATAATATTTCATGTTTAATTTTCAGTATATTAGCATCATTAGAAAGCATATCTTTTGTCCTCCTGTAATCAAATATATTTACTAAGTAGATACAGTATAGCACACTTAATATATGTTTCCTAACCCTTTTTTAAACTTTCCCATCTAATCCCCCAACTCCAGCAAAAACATTCCCTCACAACCAAACAACACACCCCTCTCAACAACCAGTATAAACTCCCCCAGCAACCAGCAATGCCCAGACATAAGTCTGGGCGAGCGTCACTACTATCCAAAATCTTCAAAACCCCAGTCAACAACATACCAGCCAAAAAATCATCACACCCCACCAATCAACATATACTCCCCCAACAACCAGCAATGCCCAGACATAAGTCTGGGCGAGCGTCAGTTATTATCCAAAATCTTCAAGAAACCAATCAAAAACAGAAAAGTCAATATCTACCAAAATCCCTGATACCCTCTTCTCCCCCTGTTAGTGTCCCTCATCAATAAATTAATTCCTAAGCAAATCACTTCAAGAACGTAAATCAGATTGAGGAAGCTTATAGTTGCATAAGAAGACGATGGGGAGCCGCCGGTCCTTAGTCGGCAGCCCTGGCTGGCGACTTAGTACCGCTGCGAGCGACACTCAGTGCAAACGTGTCTTCGTTGTAACTATAAGCTTCCCCAATCCTCACTCACAACCTCCCGTTCTTAATCCTCACAACCTCAATTAATTTATCGCTATCACCTTATAATCCTGCTCCTCCACAGCCTTCTTAAGTACCTCATCATCAACTTCCTTTGCAAGTGTCACGACAGCCTCATTCTTCTCGTGGCTTACAACTGCCCCGCTTACACCATCAACTGACTCTAATGCCTTCTTTACTCTTGCCTCACAGTGTCCACACATCATACCTTCAATATTCATTGTCTTTGTCATTTTATTATCCTCTTTTCTTTTATTATTAATATCCTGTGATGTAATATTATTCACAGGGCTATTATCAGTATTGTCTGTTGTCTTAACAATAAGACCCTTTCTGGCAGCTTTCTTTTTGTATACCTCATCTCTTGCTGTGTCATATATCTTTACAAGATTAAGCCTTAAAGCATTAGTCACAACACAGAAGCTTGAAAGGCTCATCGCCGCCGCACCAAACATAGGATTCATCTCCCAGCCTGTCAGATGTATCCACACACCTGCTGCAAGTGGAATTCCTATTATATTGTATATAAATGCCCAGAACAGATTCTCGTGGATATTTCTTATTGTCCTGTGGCTGAGCCTGATAGCCGCCGCAACATCACTTAAGCAGTTCTTCATAATAACAACATCTGCTGCATCAATCGCCACGTCTGTTCCTGCACCAATCGCAATACCTATATCTGCTGATGTCAATGCTGGTGCATCATTAATTCCATCACCAACCATTATTACTTTGCCATATTTCTTAAGACGCTGTATTTCCTTTTCCTTACCGTCTGGAAGAACTCCTGCAATAACCTCATTAACACCTGCTATCTTTCCTATCGCATTGGCACTTCTTTCATTATCACCTGTTATCATTACAACATAAAGACCCATATCCTTTAATTCCTTTATGGCTTTAGGACTGTCCTCTTTTATTGTATCGGCAACAGCAATAATTCCTAAGAATTCTTTATCTGTTGCAAAGAACATAGGTGTTTTTCCATCGCCTGAAAGCTCGTAGGATTTTTTTATATATTCTTGTGGTATTGTTGCCTTTTTGCTTATATAATCTGCATTACCGCCGTATAAACTGATTTTATCAGAAATATCTGCACTGTCCGCCTCAAATGCTTTAATATACTGTGCACTAGCTTCAAGCCCATTTCCTGCAACTGCATTTGATACATCTATTGATATAATATCTGAATAATCATTCTGCTTTACTATATAATCGTAATTCACAACAGCTTTAGCAAGTGGATGCTCACTTCTTGCCTCTAACAGCTTCGCTATTGATATAAGCTTGTCGTCAGTAATTCCATCTGCACTTACAACATCAGTAACTACCGGTTCACCAGCTGTTATTGTACCTGTCTTATCAAGGGCAGCAATCTGCATTTTACCAGTCTGTTCAAGTGAAATGGCTGTCTTAAACATTATACCATTCTTAGCACCAACACCATTACCAACCATAATAGCAACTGGCGTTGCTAGTCCAAGTGCACAAGGACAGCTTATAACAAGCACCGATATTCCTCTTGCAAGTGCAAATCCAGCACTCTGTCCGGCTAACAGCCACACTATAATAGTAACTGCTGCGATTCCTATTACTACAGGCACAAATACTCCTGATACCTTATCTGCTATCTTTGCAATAGGTGCTTTAGTTGCCGCCGCATCACTTACCATCTGTATAATCTTTGATAAAGTTGTATCCTCACCTACTCTTGTTGCAACACATTTTATATAACCTGATGTGTTAAGAGTTGCCGCTGATACACTGTCACCGACATTTTTATCGACCGGGATACTCTCTCCTGTGAGGGCTGACTCATTAACCGCACTCATACCCTCTATAATCTCACCATCAACAGGAATATTCTCTCCTGGTTTTACAACAAATGTATCCCCTTTGTGAACCTGTTCTACCGGAACAACCTGTTCATTACCATCAATAACTACTGTCGCTGTTGTCGCCGCAAGCTTCATAAGGCTTTTAAGTGCATCTGTTGTCTTTCCTTTTGAATGGGCCTCTAGCATTTTACCTATTGTTATAAGTGTAAGAATCATTGCCGCTGACTCAAAATAGAATTCGTGCATATAATGCATTACACCATCCATATCCATACGCACCTGTGCATCAGTCATCGCAAATAAGGCATATGTGCTGTATACAAATGCTGCACCAGAGCCAAGTGCTACAAGCGTATCCATATTAGGTGAGCCGTGAAGCATACTTTTAAAACCACTTATAAAAAATCTCTGGTTAATAACCATAATTATTATTGTAAGAAGCATCTGTATAAGTCCCATAGCTATATGGTTATTCTCAAGTACACCTGGAAGCGGCCAGCCCCACATCATATGTCCCATACTGAAATACATAAGTATAAGCAGAAATACAAGCGATGCCACAAGTCTTTTGGCAAGCTTAGGTGTTGTTGTATCTTTAAGCGATTCCTCAAGTCCTGCTATTGTTTGATTGCCTTCACTTTTACTACCTGAACTTTCTGAACCTCTTATGCTTGCACCATATCCTGCATCGGTTACTGCCTTTATTATCTGCTCGTCTGCGGCTGCACCCTCAACGCCCATTGAATTAGTGAGCAGACTGACTGAACAGCTAGTTACACCAGGAACCTTGGATACAGCTTTCTCAACTCTTGCCTGACACGCGGCACAGGTCATCCCTGTAACATTGTATTGTTTCAAAATGTATCATCTCCTCCCTTAATCTGTTAAGCACATTAATTATATTGTCTTAATATCTACTACCTTAAAATCTAATCTTTCTATAGTTCTTCTTATTAAATCATCATCAACAGGCTTATCAAGCTGTATTGCAGCTGTCTTTTTCTTTAAATTAACTTCACAGGCCGCTCCATCTATTCTGTTAATCTGATGTTCTATGCTGTTCTTGCAGTTATCGCAGTGCATACCCTCAATTGTTACAAGCTTAGTTGCAATTATGTCACCTGCAAGCACTTTCTTGTCCTCTTTCATTGTTCCACCGCTGCCACAGCAGCCGCCTTCTCCTTTGCCGTGCTTTATGCCGCTTTTTACTGCAAATATTACTATAATAACTAATACTACAATTATTATCGCTGTTCCCATATATACCTCTTTTCTTACTTCATAAACTTCTGCATTGTCATAATAAGTTCATCAACTACCTCATCATCACCATTCTTTATGTCATCAACTACGCAGGTCTTAATATGATTAGAAAGTAATGCTTTATCAAATGCAGTAAGCGCCGCGTTAGCGGCAAGTGCCTGATTAAGAATATCTATACAGTAGGCATCATTCTCAACCATACCGTATATTCCTCTTATCTGGCCTTCTATCCTTTTTAATCTGTTAAGAAGAAGCTTCTTCTCTGAATCACTTCTTTCTTTCATCTTACTGCCACAACAGCATTGTTTATCTTCTGCCATTCAACCACTCCTTTCGCCTGCTATATTACTGTGTTAATATCATCATCTATAATATATACCCCCTGTGGGTATTTTGCAAGGATAATTTTTCTCATTTAAGGCATTTTAATTTTAAAATGAATTCTATCAGAATTCACTATTACACAAAAAATGTGTATCCGTCAGATAACTACCCAATTATAGCTGCCTGTAAGATACACACTTTACTTTTAATATTCTTTTTTCTGTTATTTTCCTGTACAAGGACTATTAAAGTCACAGTACAAAATTGCCTCTGCTATTCTGTTGTCCCTTTCCAGCCCGCGATATCACTGTCACTAAAAGCATAATCAAGAGGCCTTTTATATATTTGCTCATAAGCTGCCTTCTTCTGCTCATAATCTTTTTTCATCATATCAAAGCTGTTATCACGCTCATTCTTTTCCGGGTCTGGATATATAGGGTCTAATATGTGAAGAACATACTTAACTCTTTTAAATTCCTCTGTATCATCCTTATCCATATCTTTCATCTCAACAAAGCACGATATAATCGGAACATTAAACTTGGCTGCATAAAAGTATGCCCCCCTCTTTGGTGGACGAGGCTTTCTGTAATTAAACCACATTTCCTGCTCTGGATATATAAGAATATACTCTTTCTTATTAACAAGAAGGTTATTAAGTGTTCTATAAAAATGTCTTTCCATATAATCCTTATCTTTGCTGACTGGAATTTCATCTGCATATCTCATAAGAAAACCAAGAAAACCTTTCATTGCAAAGTTAGTATCCTGACTTACGATAAACATTCTGTATCTTCTTGCCTTCTTAATTCCATATCTTATAATCGTTGTATCAACAGGATTAAAATGATTACTTGTTATAATAGCTCCTGATTTAATATGTTTAATCTTCTCTGCACCTACAACCTTTGTATTAGCATTAACGCCAAAAGTTATAAAATCAACAATTCTTCTTGCAAGCCAGTTCCTGTAATGATATGGAATTTCATTACGCTGTTTTACATATTTGCCAAGAAGCTTTTTTCTTCTTGTACTGTCAAGTTCCGGATCGCCGATTTCTACTTTGTCATTAAACCTTCCGTTATCTGCCGCATTTTTAATATTAGCAACAACTTCCTTCTTGCTTCCACCTATTATCATAATCTTATCTTTTCTCCACTTTCAAGCACTTTTCTAAATGTTACTTCTGTATCTGCATTAGTTCCTGCTCTTCTGAAAAGATCAGCCATATGCTCTTTATCTTCTGCCTTCTGTTCATCTGAATAATTCTCTTTGCTCTTAACAATGTCTTCAAAATAAACAGAACGTTTAGCATAATCCCAGAAATAATTCTCGTACTGAATTCCGTCATAACACCAAGGCTTATCAAATAAATTATAATGAATTATCTTAGGTGATGGATTCTCAGGCTTGTTTCTGTTAGGCATTGCATCCCAGCAAGATTCAAGATATTCTATCTTACCATAGCACATAGAATTAAGATAATCCTGATCTGGTGCAATACAGTCAAAATGATACTTATTAAGAAGATATAAGAAATGCTCTGCAAGCTTAGCCTCTCTTAAAGCCTTCATATTCATAAGAAGCATACCTGAATTAAAGTAATCACCAAGCTTTAAACCAAGAGATTCTGTCATATATCTTTGCAGTTCAGGAGCATCATTAACCGAACTATCTTTGCACACTCCTATAAGATTGCCGTGCATATCTGTATCATAAAGCTCTGATATATCGCCAGGAACAACTATATCACTGTCTATATATATAGCCTTATCATATTCCGGATACATATCTGGAATAAATATTCTGAAATATATTGTCATTGTGAAATAATCTGAACGAAGTCTGTTCTCAATTCTGTCTGTTATCATATCAAGGCTCTGCTTCATATACTTAAATTCCATCTCAAAATTAGGATGATCCTTAACCAGTTCAGCAAGATTATTTCTATTCTCCTCATTAAGCTCTTGGTAAACTACTATTATCTTGTAGTTTCTGTCCTTTGAAGCATTTTCAATAAGTGATATTAATGCAACATGCAGATATGGTGCATATGCATCATCAATTGTAAAAAATATTGGTATTATCTCATTCTTGTTAATCATATTAATTCTCCATTCCAATTATCTTTATTATTTTAATATTTTTATTTACATATTTTAATTTCATTAATCTGTACAAATACTCATAAATAATAATTATATTTCATAGCTGCCAAGCTCTGCCAAAGCATTTTTGTATTTATTAAACAATACCTCGTATTCTTCTCTTGGGATTTTCAGCACCCCAAATACTTCTTCTGTCTGCCACGGCTTCACTGTTTCTGTCCTGACATAAGGAAAGAACTTAAAATGTGTTGTAAAATGCTGGAATACTGTATCACTGTGAAGTCTTCTCTGGTCGTTATATTTTCTTTCACATATTTTCTTGTTAACCGATAGCTTGTTAAGTGCCGACTGGTCTGGCATAAACATCTGCTTTGAAGTACACATTTCACGGCATTTCTTTAAAAGTCCTGTCTTCTTTAACTGTACCATATTCATAAGAAGCACTCCCGAGTTAAGATAATCTCTTTTAAAAATGTTCTTTCTAAAAAACCAGCTTCCGTAATAATCAAGAACTCCAGCTATCTCTACATTTTCCATATTCTGATAATAAAATTCTGTAAAATCTTTTCTGCATATTATATCAGTATCAAGATACAACAGCCTGTCTGGAAGCTCTGCTATCTCATCTGCAAATAATCTTAACATACAGCATGGCGTAAATCTTGTCGACATATTGGCAAGAGGCACTTCTTTATTGAATAAACCGGACGTATCAATAAATTTAATACGAAGCCTGTTATCATATTTCTTCGATAATTCTGTATTACAATAGTCAGAAAGTCTGCCATCTATCGGCTCATAATGCTTATCATTAACAGACATATTAAGCGTTAATACATATACATCAAGGTCTTCTTTGGTGTGTTCCAATAATGATATAACCGCTATAAGAAGCCCATTCTGTATATTCTTATCTCCACAAAACAATATATTCATATCTGTAATCCTGCAATGCTATTACATAACATTCTTTCTTTCATATCTTATATATTCATAATCGCTAAGATGACTTCGCGACTTCATAACTTCATATACCCTATCGTGAAGCATCTTCTGGTTATCCTTTATTCCTGCACCTGTGTCTGGATAAAACGGTCCATCAATATACACATTGACCTTTGGTCTTTTTATAATGTTCTTAAGAAAATGTCTATGCGTATATGTTGTCGTCATCACATACACCGGTTTATTAAGCTCCGCTGGAAAACGGAATGACGTCTTCTCAAATGGTCTTATCTGTGTATAATACGGCCAGACGTGTGCCTCAGGATATATAATAACAGGATGACCCTGCTCAATGTGCTTCTTATACGCTTCTGTAAACTTCTTATACTGGCTTATGGAATCCGGAACAGGAAGTGCACCAAGCTCTGGAAGTATCTTACCTATAACGGGTATTCCATAATTGGCCTGGCTTACTATTACATATACTCTCTTTCCTACACACGCAAGTGCTGGTATTACAACATCTCCTACAGGCTGTGTGTGATTGGCATATACAAAATAGCCATCTTTCTTACACTTCTTTAAAAGCTTTCTATTCTTGTAGCTTATATTAAAAAATAACTTACAGCATATGTAACCTATAACTATTGCCAATACATATATAACCATTGAAGCCATTTTAAATAATAAGCTGTTATTTATCCATTCGTAATTAGTCTTTAACTTAAAACTCTGATTGTGGCTTTTAACAACATCATCTGTGTATGAACTATAATATATAGTTCTGTCAGCCTTCATAATATTATCATCTCCAATCACTATCTGCTTTATAGAATAAGATATAAAGCAAAAAGCTACAATTTGTTGTATTGTACCCCTCTGCAACCTGTTTGTCAACAAAATGTAGAGTTAATACTCCAAAATGTAGCTTTAATATCTTTCAATATAGTTCTAATTATTATATTGCATTCTCTTATCACTATGTGATATAGCTTTCATTACTATATAATATGATTTTAATACTGTAATGCACTCATTATATTATATACAATTAAACAGCTATTCAATTACACATTTTCTTCAATCCATTCATATAAATCGCTGAATATATCCTCACGGTCTGTTTCACTGTGAAGTTCGTGTCTGTCATCTTCATAAAGATAAAGTTCAACATTATCCACATATTTAGTATACATTTTAAATGCCTTCTTTACACCCTTACCATAATCTCCTACCGGGTCTTCAAGTCCTGATGCAAATAATACAGGAAGCTTATCCGGTGTCTTTGCTATATTCTTCTTATCAATATCATATTTAATAACATTTAAAAATCCTATATACGCATTGGCTGTGAACTTATAAGAACACTTAGGGTCGCTTAGGTACTCATCAACTATCTTAGTATCCTTAGTAAGCCAGTCGTTAGCTGTCCTGTTGTCCTTAATTCTCTTATTATATGCACCGAACATAATCGTATTAAGGAGTTCACTTCTATATCTTTCTCCCCTTACAAGCTTCGCAATATGTGCAAGCTTAAGTCCGCTGTCAACAACTGCCTTAGGCTGGTTGCCTGTTCCTAAGAATATAACCCCGTCAAGCTCATCTCCATATATGCTGGCATATTTTCTTGACATATATGAACCCATACTATGACCGATAAGAACATATGGAAGGTCTGGATAATTCTTCTTCATTATAAGTGTAAGCCTGTGCATATCTTTAATTAAAAAGTCTGCACCATGATTACCCTTGGCAAAATATCCCAGATCTTCATCACTATTAACTGAATCTCCGTGTCCTAAATGATCATTACCTGCAACTACAAAGCCTTTGCCTGTAAAGTATTCTGCCATCTCTTCAAACCTTTCAATATGGTCTATCATTCCGTGTGCAATCTGTATTACACCTACAGGCTTCTTATACACGTCACTGTCCGGATACCATATAACCGCGTGGATATTACATATTCCGCTAGAAGACTTAAACTGTTTATCTTCTCGTTCCTTTGGCATATTTAAAACCTCCTTTTATCTGATATTTTTATTTAATATTGCAATTTCATATACTGACTTATACTATCAATATTATTATCTGCTATTAATAATTACCAAAGTGCTGCTCATAATGATTAATCCCTGTGGCTTCTGTCAACATATTCCCTCTTAGTAACAAGGCTCTTATATGCTGGACGGATAATCTTGTCAGTTGTAACAAGTTCTTCTATTCTGTGTGCACTCCAGCCAACAATTCTTGCTATTGCAAAAAGCGGTGTATAGAGTTCCTTTGGTATATCCAGCATATCGTATACAAATCCACTATAGAAATCAACATTAGGACTTACACCCTTGAATATCTTTCTCTCCTTGGCAATAAGCATTGGTGCAATCCTCTCTATATTATTGTACAATGCCATATCCTCAGCTCTTCCCTTTGCATTAGCAAGCTGCTCAACAAATCCCTTGAACACTCTTTCTCTTGGGTCTGATAATGAATATACTGCGTGACCCATACCATATATAAGACCTTTCTTATCAAATGCTTCTTTATTAAGAATTTTATCAAGATAATGCTCTATTTCCTCTTCATCGTGATAATCCTTAATATGTGCCCTTATATCTTCCATCATATTCATAACCATAAGATTAGCACCACCATGCTTTCTTCCCTTAAGTGATGACATAGCTGCTGCAATTGCTGAGTATGTATCTGAACCTGAGGAAGTAACAACTCTTGTTGTAAATGATGAATTATTACCACCACCATGTTCCATATGAAGAAGCAGTGCAATATCAAGTACATGTGTTTCCAGTGGTGTATATTTCATATCTGGTCTTAACATTCTTAAAAAATTCTCAGCAAGTGATAATTCCTTATCTGGTCTGTGGATATACATACTATCATCTCTCTCATAATGATTGTATGCGTGGTAACCATATACAGCAAGCATTGGAAATGTACTTATAAGCTGTATGCTCTGTCTTAATACATTTTCTATGCTAAGATCATCTTTCCTGTCATCGTAAGATGCAAGTGTAAGAATACTTCTTGTCATTGAGTTCATAATATCAGCTGAAGGTGCTTTCATAATTACATCTCTTGTAAAGTTAGTCGGAAGCTCCATACAGTTAGCAATTATATGTCTGAATTCTTCAAGCTGTGTGGCATCTGGCAGTTCACCAAATAATAAAAGATATGCACTTTCCTCAAATATAAATCTCTTATCTCCAGCACCTTTTACAAGTTTAGTTACATCATAACCCCTATATAAAAGTTCTCCATCACAAGGTACTTTCTCTCCGTCTATTACATCAAATGCCCTTACACTTGATATATTAGTAAGTCCTGTAAGAACTCCCTGTCCATTTTCATCTCTAAGACCCTTCTTAACTCCGTAATCTGTATATAAAGCCTTTGGAATGCTGTCATTATCAATGCACATATCAGCCTGTTTCTTTGAATAATCATTAATATTCTCCATAGTTTTGTTCCACCTTTCCATCATATGCCTTCCTTTCCTATCAAACTAACATAAACCTGTGCTACGTCCAGCACATATACAACTTTAGTTACTCAAGTTCACCATTAACATTGTCATTCATCTGTCTTATGACTCTTCTAAATACCTGCAACTCCTCTTCTGAAACCCCCTCCGTAAGTATCTGCCTGCACTGTTCATATGCAACATTAACTTTATCTATGACCTTATAAGAAGCCTCTGTCAGCGTAATTCTCATTACCCTGCGGTCATCTTCGTCTTCTTTCATATTAATAAGCCCCTTTTCTAATAAATGTTCCAACGACTTAGAAATATGCGACTTTGATAAATGTATTCTGTGTATAATCTCTTTAGCTGTGTCGATATTCTCTTTGGTGATGAATTCAAGAATATCCAGTTCAACTGGTCTTAATCCATATTCTTCCATAATAGGTTCAACCCTTTTAGCAAGAAGCTTTCTAAGCTGCAACCCTGATGTAATTAAATCATAGGCATCCATTGTTAACCTTCCTTAAAATATTATGCGGTATTTAGTTCGTTAGGAAACTATTTCAAGTATAAATGCTAAGCTTTAATCTGTCAATAAAATATATCAAAAGAAAATATAAATTTTAAAAATTTTAAAAAAATTTAATAGAAGTATGAACATCTTTTTATATTTGTATGTTATAATCTGTCATATTTTGTCGATATATAATATAAAAGTAACATTTTGAAATAAGGTCCAAGGAGGGATTATTGCAGTAAATGGAGTTATTAGCAATTCAAAAGTGTACCCTGTCCAGACCATCAGTAATCTTAAAGGTATAGGACGCGATAATACAAGTGCTGAACATAAAAGCGGTGAAAAGCCTCATAGACAGACAATGAATATGAAGATTGCTTTTGAAGCTTACAACAATGCACCTGCTGACTGCTATACTGTTACTTACAATAATAAGAGCCAGTTACAGTCATTTTATTATTGTCCTCACCACGAGTATACTTACTGATAGCGGACATACAAGAAAAGAGGCTGTCACATCAGGCATAATCCATACAATATATCTGTTAGTCATTACTTACAGTTTATATATTATATGAACAATATCTGATATGACAGCCTCTTTCCTTTTTCTATTTGCTTTACTTTATTTTTATTGATTAAATTCATTTACTATTTAGTAACACAGCTTTTTCTTAAGTTCTTCTCTTTCGTCTTCTTTTACTCTTATTATAATGGCTTTCCTGCCAGCACTTCCTTATAATCCTTATAATTATCCTCCAGCAGCTTAGGTGTATCAAGCCCATATGGACAATGAGCACTGCACGCTCCGCAATGTATGCAATCCTCTATCTTCTTCATCTTAGCCTGCACCTCCTTAGTAAGCTGAAGCTCTGATGGTGAACGTCTAAGAAGCAGTGACATTCTTGCACAATTGTTAATCTCTATATGTGCTGGACACGTTGGCATACAATATCCACATCCCCTGCAAAAGTTGCCAGCAAGCTCTTTCTTATCATTTTCAATTACCGCTTTAATCTCTTCATCAAGAACTGGAGGGTTATCTATGTAACTTATGAACTCATCTAATTCTGTTTCCCTCTGGACACCCCATATTGGAAGAACATTATCGTATTGTGCCTGATAAGCATATGCAACCTTGGAATTAGTTATCAGTCCTCCAGAAAGTGCTTTCATTGCTATAAATCCGATATTTTTCTCACGACAGACTTCAACAAGCTTATGCTCTTTTTCTGTTGCAAGATAGTTAAATGGAAACTGCAATGTTTCATAAAGTCCTGACTCAAGTGCCTCCATAGCAACATTAAGCCTGTGGTTAGTAATTCCTATATGTCTTATCTTTCCCTGTGCTTTTGCCTCAAGCATAGCTTCATAAAGTCCTGTTCCATCACCCGGCTTTGGACAGAATGATGGATTGTGGAACTGGTAAATATCAATATAATCTGTCTTTAAATTATTAAGGCTTGTTGCAAGGTCCTTCCAGAAATCCTCTGAATTCTGTGCCGCTGTCTTTGTTGCAATGTAAATATTATCTCTTACATCTGACAAAGCTTCACCAATCTTTTCTTCGCTGTCTGTATAAAATCTTGCTGTATCATAAAAATCTATCCCCGCCTCATATGCCTTTCTTAACAAATGGGCAGATGCCTCGCTGCTAATTCTCTGGATTGGCAGTGCGCCAAATCCATTTTTATTAACTGTTATTCCTGTACTTCCTAATGTAACCTTAACCATAATATTCCTCTTTTCTATGTATTATTTTATTATTCCTGCCCAGCCTTAACTAACAGATTGTCCTGTATAATTACTTTATCGCCGACATCTATACCCTTATCATAAAGATACATATCTGCCGCTTCTATATATAGAAGATTTCCCTTCTCATCTATAAGTGTAACCTTATCAATAACCTGCTGTCCATCCATAAGACCCTCACAGCCAAAATCCGGTTCTTCAATATCCTTAACTGTATATATCATCTGTATCCTTCCCTGCTATTTACACTTTTATATATTATATTTATTATGAATATTCAACCTTGAAAGTCTGTTAAAATCCTGCTAATATAATTTAATTATAAATCCAATAGTAGTATTATAGCAATATAAATAACACAATTAAAGACAAAGTATCAACAAAAGCTGTTAGAATTATCGGCAAGGCACCAGATAAGAAATACATATTTGTAACAGGTTTTATACCTAAAAATGCTTAATATCTTGAAATATATATGCTATACTCTATTCATAAATCAACGCGTATATTTAACACGTTTAGATATATCACGATTTAAGAAAGGAATTACATCTATGTTTAAAATTGATGAAAGACTCCCTAAAGAATCTGCTAAAGATTATGTTGTAAGACAACTTGTATATAACATTGTCCACATCAATCTTACACCGGGACAGCAGCTTGACTCTGACGAGATAAGCGAACTTCTTAATGTCAGCAAGAACCCTATACGTGAGGCAGAGCTTGAACTTTCACAGACACGTCTTATTGAAATCAAGCCTAAGATTGGTGCTTATGTATCATTGATTGATGCCAATATTGTCGAGGAAGTAAGGGAATTAAGAAGCGTGCTGGAAGCTGAGCTTGCAGCTCTTGCCTGTACTACTCTTAACAAAGAGCAGATTAATATGCTCTGGGAAAATGTCGCTTTATGGCAGATGTATATGAAACGTAATGACGAAGAAAAGATATTCCAGCTTGATAAAGAATTCCACAAATCATTATATAAAATGTGCAATAAGAATTACTGGTATGAATTAGTGAATAATATCTCACCACATTTTGACAGAACTACTATTCTTAGTTTCAGATGTATATCTGTTGGCCATATTTTATCAGACCATGAGGAACTTGTGGCTGCCATTGAGAACAGGGAGACTGATAAAGCCCGTGAAATATCTAAACGTCACTTAAACAGATATACTGAGAATATTAATTCTATAAAAGATAATTATGCTGAGTACTTTAAAGAATAATTAATGACTGCTACTTATCAGCGTAAAAATATATTTTAACCCTTAAGATTAGTGCCTGTGCACATATGACATAAAATTGTTATCACAAAAAACGTGCACAGCCACAAACTTTATATGTGCAAAAATATGCACAGAAATGGAGATTATTATGGCTCACTTAACTATTAATTACAAATCTTCTGCCCTCAATATGCCTATTATGCTTGATGTCCTTATACCTCAGGGAAGAGGGAATTATAAAGTCCTGTATCTTTTGCATGGTGCAGGCGGTGACCACTCAAGCTGGGTACTTAACACCCGTATTGCAGATTATGTAAATACTACTGATATTGCTGTAGTTATGCCATCTGGCAATAACCGTTTCTATATCAATAATATTCACGGCAAGGACTATTATACTTATGCTGTAAAGGAACTTATAACACAGTGTGAACAGTGGTTTAACATAAGCCGCGACCCTAAAGACCGCTATATTGCCGGTATGTCAATGGGCGGATATGGTGCATTTTATGCAGCACTTAATAATCCTTCTATGTATAACACCGCATTTTCATATTCAGGTCTTCTTAATATACTTGAACGCTACGATAATCCTCAGGGAATTGATATGTTCCCTGTATTCGGAAGCCGTGATGACCTTATCAATAACAAGCTGGATTTATACAGCCTTATTGACGCCTATGCTAAGGAGAACGAAAAGCTTAAGGCTTCTGACACTCAATATAACGATACCAAATTTGTAATAACCTGCGGATTGCAGGACCCAAGAATACATATGAGCTGTGAATTTAATAATGCTCTTTCAGCCGCCGGAATTAACACGTCTTATTACGAAACAGATGGTGGTCACAACTGGGAATACTGGGACAGATGTATTAAAAATACAATTGATTATATATACAATGCAAAAGGTGCAGAATGGAGGTCATTATGTCGGTAATTAATATTAACTTATTCTCTATGATGTTAAGGAGAACTATTGATGTAACTGTCGTTCTTCCTGATAAGATTAACGATGATGAAAAGCTTCCCTGCGTATGGCTTTACCACGGCGGAAGTGGTGACCATACGGAATGGCTCTATCACACTTCTTTGGTGGATACTGTTAACGAACGCCATTTTGCGGCTGTTCTGCCAGAAGTATTTGAATCCTGCTTTGTCAATATGAATATAGGCGACAGGTACGAAAGCTTTGTTGCCAAAGAACTGCCATCTACTATACATAATATGTTTGCGTGTATCTCTGATGACAGAAAATATAATTATGTGTCTGGATTTTCCAACGGAGGCTATGGCTGTTTACATTCAGCCCTCAAATATCCTTCAACTTTCTCAAAGGTTGGTGCTTTTTCTGCTGGTGATAAAGCCGATTCTGTATTTGTTAATGATAACAGTACTAAAGCCAAAAACCGCATATTATTATTCGGTGACAAAGATATCCACAATACAGATTACTGCCTTACATATCTTGCGGATAAGCTTATAGCTGATAATAAGAAGGCACTTGCCCCTGATATATATCACGCCTGTGGAAGTCTCGATCCCTGGCTTGACATGAACCATATTGTAAGAGATTATTTCCTTGAACATAATGATTTCTACAATTACACCTATGATGAACTTGAAGGACTTGGACACGAATGGAAATTCTGGGATATCGAATTACAGAAATTCCTTGATTACGCAGGACTTCCTGTAGTTAAATAAATATAATTATATTCATACAACACTGTATATATCCGGCAATAATTTGTAATACATTTATTATAATAATCGACAAGGCGTTTTATAGCTGTCACTTACACAGTACTATAAAACGCCTTTTATTCAACAGGGTTGTCGCAACCCTATTTATATTAATTCAATACAATTCCCTTATTAAGTTACCCCAATATTATATTTCAAAATGCTTCTGAAGTTTTTCTGATACTTCTGAAATATTCTCAATATCACTAAGAATATTACCAATCGAATTATTCTGTGCAACAATAGTCTGTGATATATCTTCGATTGTTGCTGAATTCTCCTCTGATGTTGCAACCAAAGTCTGCATTTCTTCCTGTATAGTTCCAAAGCTCTGCTTTATATTATCAGTAATGCTATACTCTTCTTTGACAATATCACTTGCCTGCTCTGTGGCATTATTAATATTCTTAAAGTATTCAAGAAGTCCATCAATAGTATCAACACTCTCCGCCGCCGCATTGGTACCTTGTGTAATCTCATCATCAACCTGTCTGGTAGTATCAGTAAGCCACTTTAGTATATTCTGTATATTTCCAGCGGACTTTGCACTCTCTTCTGATAATGCACGGATTTCATCCGCAACAACAGCAAAACCTTTTCCGTGTTCACCTGCTCTTGCCGCTTCAATAGACGCATTGAGTGATAACAGATTAGTCTGTGCCGCAATTGAATTAATCTCACCAAGAATGTCTGTAATCTTCTTCATCTGTGTAAGAAGCTCACTTGTAGTCTTATGTGCTGCTCCTACTGTACTCTTAACAGAAGCAATCGTACTCTTAGCTTCTTCAACAGCCTCATTACCTTTTTCTACAGCTTCTTTAACATTGTTAAAGCCATTATCAAGCTGTCCAGCCAGTTCATAATTATTTCCAACTTCCTCTGTTGCCGCATTAACCTTTTCCATAACATTTACTGTTGACTTTGCAGCTTCTTCAACTATCTGCTGCATCTGTCTTGCCGCCTGATTAACATTACTGCTTCCGTCTGCCAGTTCATTAACTGCGATCTTGCTTGTGTTAATCGTAGCACTAAGGTCATCTGCTATGTCATTAGCCAGCTTTGCATTCTGCTGTACAATATAAAGTGCTTCTTCCGTACTTTTTACAACTGAAGCACCTCTCTTAGTTGCAAAATAAAGTATCAACGCAGTTATTCCAAACAATAGAATTCTTGATACAACTCCTGCAACAGTATATTCAATACCTGCTATAGTCTGTGGACTAACAATACCGAATATAACCGAAATAATTGTAAATGGAACTGCAAACGAAATTATTACTTTCTCAATAAAATATGTTGCAGTCATTGCAAGTAATACGAAATTTGCTATGTAAGGTATAGAATTTCCTCCTGATACCCACGAATAGAACAAAGTTCCTATTGCTGGTGGCAGTGCTAATATTAATGCTTTTCTGGAATCTGATATTGGGAGGAAATACCCGATGGTTGAAATAATTCCTGACACAATAACTATCATACTTCCTTTAAGTGCCATTGCTGTCATCCCATATCCGAATACAGATACAAGACTTAATGCCACTACCGAACACCATATGATAATAAGATTCTGTTGGTGTAACTTTTTCATCATAAGTTCATCTACCTTTCTTTATCTATAGGTGCATATATCACAATCAAAACATTATAATCTAATTAATAATAGTTACAGATACAAAAGTCTTATCGTACAGGCACGAACAGTTTTGACCCTTTGACTCCTACATCATATAATTATGGTAAATATTATATATACTTTTCTTATTATTTGATTGGTCAACAGCTTTAATATTGTAATATTTTATCATCAAAATATCAATACTTTAAATTGTATATAATAATCTTTTCTTTCAGCCTCAGGCATATCAGAAAGGGTTGAATGTCTTCCATCATCGTCTATAGTGTTTAATTTCAATATATTTTTAGAGTATATTATCACACTATTTATATCTCCTGAACGGTTATCTGCCTCAATAGGCGTATTTCCTTTGATACATACTACTTCTTGAATTATTTTATTATTTTTTCCAACAAACTGAACTTTCACGCCAATGTCATCCGACATTCTGTCAACTTCCACCTGTAATCTGATAACATCCTTATTCTGCGGAAAATATTCTATTATTGCTCTTGCACACGCATCACGGTCAATAATCTCATATTTATCATCATAATCGATGAATTTATCCCTGTCTGAATATGGTTTTGGATTATGTTCATAGTTAATATCACACCATAAAGGTTTCATTATTGAATATTTATTATCCTTTGTCAGCTTGCTTATCCATATATCTTCTTTATTACAGCTGTAGGTTATCCACACATTTTTATCAAAATTCCCATTATATGAACATATCCCACGCATATATTGTGCACCAAGATTCTTAATATTCCCCTGATATTTATAAGGAGGTATCTCTGGAATAAGTGCTTTCATATTATAATATTCCCTGCCGTCGTTACTTTCCATAACTGCTAAAGGCCATCTGTGAGAACCATCCGTTGTTGGATTATAACATATAATATAATTTCCATCAGGTGTCTTTTGTCCCCATACTTTAGCAGTATTAGTTATAAGAGAGGGTATTTTCTCATCTATAAGAACATTCCCCTCTTTATCAAACAGATACCCCTCACCTTTCTTGCAAAGCCCTACTATATTGCCATAGGCATCTTCATAAAGGGAAACAGCCCTGCCGTGTGTCTTATATGATTTATCATACATCTCCTCCTCATACCACTGCTCAAGTATAAGCTTCTTAGTAAGCAGCTCATCACAGGCTTTAACGAATTCTTTATCCGAAGAATGAACATAATATGGAATATCAAGCTGTTCATTACTGCCCTCTGGTGAATAAAATATTGTGTTGTCCCCATTAAATCCACCAGCCTCATTATATTTAATAATATACATATCTGACAATGTGTAATCTTTATACACTTCTCTTACAAGACGTGCTGCACCATAACCATTATTAGGGGCTCTGTGGCTGTCTGGTGAGAAGCCATAAAATGTTGTTGCAATAAGCTTTCCATTGGAAGCCTTATAAAAACACATTCTAAAATGCACTATTGCCGGTGCTTTCTTAGGAAGAAGTTCTTTATCAGGTCCTGTATATCCATCTGTGTCCGCTAACATATATGGAAAAAGTACCTTTTCCTTATCCCATACACAGCCATCTTTAGATGTTGTATACACGATTTCATCAGGTGCACCGTGCTCATCACGCTTACCGCTTATATATGAAAGCACAAGCCTGTTATTAAAAGCAGTAAGCATAGGTGCGTGGTTATATGTATAATCTCCATCCGAGCGGCAGCTCCTCCTTATCTGATATGTATACACACCTGCCTTATGTTCCAATCCGCCATCTTGTCGTGTCATATCAATCTCAGGCACATCATTACAATTAATTATGTGTTTATCATCCATAGTCTTCTCCCTTTATTAGCACATTTTATTACTTTCCTTAAATGTTTTGCCTTATCTCTTAAAATACTCTTTTACAAGCTTAACTACAAGGCCTGACAACAATAATACAGCAATAGGATTAAATATAGCCATAAGTCCGTTAAATGTCTCTGCTATGCTCCACATAAGCCCAAGATTAACAGCCATTCCAACTATTGCAGCATATATGTAAAGAAACATAAATGGGTTATATGCAGACTTAAGTCCACATATAACCCATTATATATAACCTTATTGCATAACAATATAATTCTTAATTATGTTATCTGGCATTTTGCTATTTATACTGCTATTTATGATAACTTTGTTCCACAGTTAGAGCAGAACTTAGCACCATTCGCAGGTGTCCCACAATTAGGACAGAACTTGTATGTACCCGCTGATTCTAAACTATTATTCATATCAACATTCTTCATCATCTGTTGTCCAATTGCCATACCCATCTGTACGCTCATCATATCACCAGCAATGTTATTGCCACCCTTGCCGATATTATCTGCCATAGCCACCTGGCTGTACTTTCCCATATCTGCTACCATAGACTGTGAAGCTGCCTTATTCTGCATCTTCTGTATCTCTTCTGGATAAGAGAAGCTTGCTATATTAAAATCTGTAATCTCAATTCCTAGCTTGCTCATCTGCATATCAAGGTCGTCTTTAATTCCTGATGAAATATCAAAAGCATTAGCCTGAAGGTTGAACATATCCTTGCCTTCCTTAGTTATCCACTTCATAAGAAGCTGATCTAACACTGCTACAACTCTTTCCTTAACATCATTAACAACGTACATCTGCTTAACGCCTGCAACTTTATCAATCAAGCATACATAATCAGTTACCTTAAATGCAAAATTGCCAAATGCTCTTATTGGCATACCTCCTGGAAGGTTAGCTGCTGGAATAGCTATAGGATTCTTAGTTCCCCAGTTGACATTAAATTCCTTAGTATTAACAAAGAGAACCTCTGCTCTCATACCACTGTTAAAACCGAATTTAAAGCCTTTAAGTGTTGAAAGAAATGGAATAATCTGTGATTCTATATCGAATTCACCTTCATCCTTAAATATTCCTTCTATCTTGCCATTGTAAAGAAATATTGCATCCTGTCCGGGACGAATTATAAGACGGCTGCCTTTCTTAATCTCTTTATTAGTCCACTTCCAGAATATACAATCGTCCTTGTATTCTTCCCATTCTACAACATTAGATAACTGACTCTTAAATAAACCCATGGTGTCCTCCAATTATCAATTAATTCTATTCAATTCCCATCTGTGCCTTAAGTGCAGCAAGTTCATCATCAACTGCAGTATTAGCTGGCTCAGCATCATACTTAGCTGCAAGATTATCAATATTAGAATCCTCTGCTGATGCATTAAGTTCAGCCATAGCATTAGCTTCATCAAGCATCTTGTTAGCCTTAGCTTCCATCTTATTGAAAGCATCCATACTATTGCTTGCACCCACAACACTTGAACCAACCTTGTTAATTCTTTCCTGTGCCTTAGCTGCCTTTACTGTAGCCTTAATAGCAGTTCTTCTTGCTTCAAGTGAAGATATATCCTTAACAAGCTTATCGTGCATCTGACGCATCTTAGCTGCATTATCTGCTGCCACATTGTAAGCCTGTGTTAAAGCTGCCTGTGTTGTTGCAAGCTGCTGCTTCTTCTCAAGGAATGATCTGGCATCTGATTCATTACCAGCCTTTAATGCTTTCTCTGCATATGCCTGCATCTTGTTAATCTGCTCTGTGCACTCATCAAGTTCTCTCTTAGCTCTTGTCTCCTCAGCCATAACAGATGCTGTCTCAGCCTTAACCTTGCCAAGATCACTTTCAAGATTTCTCATATACTGGTCAATCATCTTCTCTGGATCTTCACACTTATCAAGAAGTGCATTAATATTAGCGCTCATAATGTCCTTAAATCTTGTTAAAATACCCATAAAATCCTCCCATATATCAAATCAATATTATATGATTCCTTATATTTAGAACCAATAAGGTAATTATACTATATAGATAATTAAAAGTCACGTTAATTTATCAATATTTGTCAGAAATCTTTATAAAATATTATCAATTTTTCGTTCTTTTCTTAACTTCCTTCTTGTCTTCTTTGACATTTCCCTTACCAGACGATAATACATTTGCCTTGTTAGTATAATCATCTATGAGGCTTTCTATTATATTTTTCTTCATATATACATCAAAGCTTAAAAGTCCCACAAGGCTGAATAACTGAAGAAAATCCTTATCCTCCTCATTTTCCACATCTAAGAATGCTTCCTTTGCAACCTGCGTTCTTTCAACAACATCTTTAGAAAGGCTTGCTATCTGTGCCTTTTCCATATTGTATATTTCACTATATATATATTCCAGATCTGGAAGTTCTTCTTTATTAAAGAATTTGTCTGTCAATGGATTTAAAAGCTTCTGAATATCGCTTATAGATAGAATATTCTTAAGATAATATATAAAAGTAAGAACATATATATGCTCTTTAGAATATTTTTTCTTTACCGGCGGTGGAAGCAGGTCATTCTTAGTATAATTGTTAATCATAGTCTTAGTAAGAATTTTATCATCCTCATACCTTTTGACATCTGATAAATGTTCATCCATAAATGTTGTGACCTGATCCATATATAAATCTATATTAGGCACATCTCCCGGTTTAATATAATTAAGCTTCGCCAGCCTTTGCAATAAAGAATTAACAAATTCCTGATTATCTTTGTTCATAATACTCCACTCCTAACCAATATTAACTTAGACAGCCACATACTTCCTATGATATATCACAACCCGTCTGTAATTATCTAAATATAAAATATATTAAGTACAAAATGATGTCTCTGCATACAGAAACATCACTTTACATTTTAAATACTTGTATCATATTATATAGTATTAAAAACCATATATCAAGAGGGAGATTATTCATCTTATAGTAATAACTTATTCCTGGAATCATAATTTATAATAATAATCTTATCAGCATCTTTACTGCTTATCTGATAATATACCAAGTCTTTCAAATACCCTGTCATATCCATCATTGCCATAATTAAGCGAACGGTTGACCCTGCTTATTGTAGCTGTTGAAGCACCTGTCTTTTCCGCTATCTCAAGATATGTCTTCTGTTCTCTTAACATTTTGGCTACCTCAAATCTCTGAGCTAAAGATAAAAGTTCATTAATTGTGCATACATCCTCAAAAAAATCATAGCACTCTTTAACATCATTAAGACTTAATATAGCCTCAAATAATTGCTCAACTTCTTTTGATTTTAACTTATCGTTCATATTAACCCTCAACTTTTGCTAATCTGCATTTATAATATATTGTACAGTTTAACACAGTAAAGTCATACAGTAAATACATTTTATTAATTTTACTGTCTTTTTCCTATATATGACTCATATAATTCTGTATTACTGTTCACAATCAGCTCCTTCGGGAAACCTACTTCCTCAATCACCTTATAAGCCCTGTCAAAATCACATATTGACTCTTTAATATGGGCATCACTTCCAATAGATATACATACGCCGGCTTCTTTGCAAAGCTTAAGCATTGTAACATCATTATCATATGCTCCCTGTCTTGGTCCTGTAGGTGATAATGATGTATTGTTAAGTTCTAATAAGACGTGCTTTTCCCCCGCTGCCCTTACAAGCTGTTCATAATCAACTGGGTATCTTGAATCATCAGGGTGTCCTATTATATTAACATATGGATTGTCCATAGCATTTATTAAAGCTTTAGTATTCTGTTCAATGCTTCCTGGCTTAATACACGGAATGTGAAGGCTTGCTATAACTACATCACAGCCCTTAAGTCCATACTCTGATAAGTCTATTCTGCCGTCATAATCCATAATATTAACTTCACAGCCCATATATATATTAACGCCATATTTCTTTCTTGGAATTATTCCCATATTAGAAAAATATAATACACCTGCACTTCCCGGCATCTTAGGTGCGTGGTCTGTTATTGCAAGATGTGTAACCCCCTGTCCTGCAGCATATACTGCCATCTCGTCTATTGTATTATATGCGTGTCCGCTTGCAATTGTGTGCGTATGTGTATCTAATGTAAATCTCATATTAATCCTCGTTTCTACTCCGAACGCAATGCAACTACCGGGTCTTTCTTTGCTGCAAGTCGTGCCGGTATAAGTCCCGCAATAAGCGTAAGAAGCATACTTATTATAACAAGAATAACTCCACCTGCAACAGGAAGCTGTGCAACATTGGCAATCGATGTAACATTTTTAATAATTGCATTAGCTGGCACACATAAAATAAGTGTGACAATTATACCAAGTGCACCTGCAACAAAACCCTCAATAAGTGTCTCTGCGTTAAATATTCTTGATATATCCTTCTTTGATGCTCCTATACTTCTAAGTATGCCAATCTCCTTAGTTCTTTCAAGAACTGAAATGTAAGTGATAATTCCTATCATTATTGAAGATACGATAAGTGATATTCCAACAAATGCTATTAATACATATGAAATAGCATTAATTATAACTGTTACTGATGACATTATTATTCCTACATAGTCTGTGTAGTTGATAACATTTTCATCTTTGCCATCTTTCTGCTGGCTTGTATTATAATCTGATATTATGTTCTGAATATGCTCCTTAGAGTCAAAATCTGATGGATATATATTAATTCCTGACGGATCGTCCAAATCAGTTATTCCAAGCTTGCTTTTATTAGTTTCTAGTGTCGCATCAGTTGTCTGTGCCTTAACTGACTGCGAGAACATATCAAGTATCTGCTCATCTGTCATAGTCGATAAGAACATTCTTGTCTGTGCCTGCTCATCTGATGGAAGACTCTCAAGATATGCCTGCACATCATCCATTGTTATAGGTGTATCTTTATTATTATCAAATGGAACACCTGTGAATATATCTGTATCCTCATCTGCAAGCTGTGCCTTAGCTATAGCACTGTCATTAACACCATTGATAATATATTCTGTAAGTTCCTTTGTATAACCAATTCCACTGCTTAAAGATGTACTTACTGCTTCTTCTGAAGGTTTAATAATTCCTGCAATCTTTATATCTGTTCCGTTGTTGACAACATTTTTCATAAATATATCATTATCAGACTTATCTTCCCAGATTTCCTTACTTTCATTATACGAATATACATCAGTTGGAAGTATAAGCTTAAATGTTGTATTTAATATCTCGTCAAATGTGTAAGTTGTTTCATCATTATCAAGAGTATAGCTCTTTCCTGACATCATAGCCTTAATCATCTCTGTAATCTCGTCAGGGTCTTTAAGTCCTATTGAATACAAAGTATAATCATCAATTTCATTGTTCTCATTAACAACAAGCACAACCTCGTTATAGCTTTCCGGCCAGTGTCCGGCAAGTACAGTATACTGCGACTCAAGTATCTCTTTATTATCAAATAACTGTGACCATACGCTTGAATTAGAGTACATGCTCATTCCACTCATACTGCTCTGTGAAGAACCGCCATACATCGCATCAAACATTGTATTAGGGTTAAGCTGTGTTACCTTATCAGAAGTATCTGACTTATATATATTAACTGGAATATCATAAGTATATTCTATGGCACTCGCATAATCCTTTATATTGCTTCCGCCATTCTCTATATAATGCTTGAATTCCTTAAGGTTGTTGCTCTGAACCTCTGAAACCATAGTATTCATCATATCAGACATTATATTGTTGCTATATATTTTATCCATATCCTCGTGTGTTTGACCACTTCTGCCATTATCTGTCATGCTTGAAACCATACTACTTATATCTACAGTTTCTGACTGTAACTGGATTGGATAACTTGATAATGTATCCCTCTGCACCCTGTCAATATATAACTGGATACCATTTGATATTGATAAAATGAGTGCTATACCGATAATTCCTATACTTCCTGCAAAGGCTGTAAGAATTGTTCTTGTCTTTTTTGTCATCAGATTGTTAAAACTTAAAGATAATGCTGTAAAAAATGACATTGAGGTCTTTGGCTTTTTCTTTCTTTGAGTTTTTGAGACAGATATACTTGTTCCCTGACCTGACACGCCTGAATTATATGCTGAACCATTGGCTGTTGCTGTGCCTGACTTATCTGTTCCCTCTGCTATGTCTTTTTTAAGCTGTTCCTCTGTATATGGATCTGTGTCATCAACAATAGTTCCGTCAAGAAGCCTTACAATTCTTGTTGAATATTTCATAGCAAGTTCCGGGTTATGCGTAACCATAATTATAAGCCTGTCTTTGGAAATCTCCTTAAGAAGCTCCATAATCTGTACACTTGTCTGTGTATCAAGTGCACCTGTCGGTTCATCTGCAAGAAGAATATCAGGATTATTGACAAGTGCTCTCGCTATGGCTACTCTCTGCATCTGTCCACCTGACATCTGGTTAGGCTTCTTATGAATCTGTTCACCAAGTCCTACCTTCTCAAGTGCCTCAACTGCTCTTTTCCTTCTCTCTGCCTTTGATACACCTGATAATGTAAGTGCAAGCTCTACATTAGAAAGAACTGTCTGGTGTGGTATAAGATTATAGCTCTGGAATACAAAACCAATTGAATTATTCCTGTATGCATCCCAATCCCTGTCCTTATAATCTTTAGTAGACACATCATTAATTCTTAAATCACCACTTGTATACTTATCAAGTCCTCCGATAATATTAAGCATAGTTGTCTTACCACAGCCCGACTGACCGAGTATTGATACAAATTCGCAGTCCCTGAACCTTAAGTTAATGCCCTTTAAAGCTGCAACCTTTGTATCACCAGTTTCATAATCTTTCTTAATATTAATTAATTCAAGCATATAATTCCTCTTTCTTTCTATAATTTAGTATACCACTATAAAACTCTCATCATCTCATTACCATTAATTTGATATATTAAATAATAATAACACCCATTGTGGCTGCTTGCAATTTATGTGGACACATTTTATACTATATTAAGATTTTGGTGTTATAGCTAAAAAATATTAATAATACGATATCAGGTATAAAATGTCTGACAGTTGTTCTTGCCTGCACGATAAGACTTTTGACTTTCAGCCACTCCTGACATCAAATTTATAGAATCAGAAAGGATATAACTTGCAGTTGAAACATTTTAATGCAGTAACTAAATACATAGCGTTGGCACTCATTGTCTGCCTGACTTTCATATCCGTTACATCACCTGTATATTCACTTGCTGATACCAAGACAGAATATGATGATAATAACAAAGAACTTGAACGCTTAAGAAATGAGCAGTCGCAGCTCTCAAGTGAACTTAACGACCTTAATTCAGAGCTTGATAATGCTGGTGAAAAGCTGAACTCTATTAATGACAGAATTGCTGATACACAGGAACAGATTGACAGCCTTAATGAAGACATAAGCAATATGGAGATTGAGAAACAACACCAGTTCGATACTATGAAGCTTCGTATACAATATATGTACGAGAACAGTGACTACAGTTTTCTTGATGTACTGCTTTCCTCTTCAAGTATGGCTGATTTATTGCAAAGAAGCGAATATGTTTCATGCATTTCCCAATATGACCGCAAAATGCTTGAAGAATTAAGTTCTCTTATTGCTGTGCTTAACCAGAACCAGCTAAGTCTACAGACTAATATGACAGAACTTGTGTCTTTAAAAGAGCAGTCAATAGCTGAGTCTAATAATATTAAAAGGCTCATAGCTTCAAAGCAGTCAAAAATAGATACTAACTCTGAAAATATTGCCAAAGCTGAAGCCCTTGCATTAGAATACGAGGAACGTATCCGTCAGGAAGAAATCCAAAGACAGCTTGAAGAAATCAAAAAAATGACCCCATCAGTTGATGAAGTCATTAATAATACACCTATAGCATATGATACAAGCGACCTTGCAATGATATCCGCTATGATAGAATGTGAAGCTGCCAACCAGCCTTATGAGGGCAAGCTTGCCGTTGGAAGCGTTATCGTAAATCGTGTAAACAGTCCTAAATTCGGCAGCACGATCCAATCTGTACTCTACGCCCCTTCCCAGTTCAGCCCTGTCGCAAGTGGACGTTTCGCAATTGTCCTTGCCAGAGGTGCTAACGCTGAATGTACCAGAGCCGCTAATGAGGTTCTTAATGGTCATATAACAATCGCCGCTCTGTACTTTCACGTCTACGACAGCACTGTCGATAAAGGCGGCACAATAATAGGCGACCATGTCTTCTATTAGCTAACCAGCACCAGCCAAAGATGCACCCCTGTAAGGTGTCAGGCTGCATTAAATCAACATAAGCTTGTCTTTGCTGCTTATGTTGATTTAATCTAATTGTCTGTCCTATCTAGCCTATCCACTCAGCAAACTTATTAAGCCCTTCCGAACTACCCGAAAGATACAATATATCCCCATTTCTAAACACATACTCTGGATTTACAACCTGCATAACTTCCCCATTATTCTCAATTGCAATTATATTAACATTAAATTTCTTACGCATATTAATATCCACAACTGTTTTCCCCTCAAGCCTGTCAGGAAGCATAACCTTAGATATATTAATTCTCTCACTAAGCTGAATGACATCTATAACCTGCGAAGCTATAAGACGGTTAGCAAGTCTTTCTGCCATATCCTTCTCAGGATATACAACTTCTGCCCCAAGCTTAGCCAATATTTCTCCGTGTTCAAGACCTCTTGCTTTCGCTATAACCTTTTTTATTCCCATACTGACAAGATTAAGCGTTGTAAGAATTGACGTATCAATATGTTCACCTATACACACAACTGCAACATCACAATTCTGTATTCCTGTTGCGCTAAGGCTTTTCCTGTCAAGTGTCTGCACAACATAGGCATTTTCCGTATAATCGCGCATTTCTCTTACCTTTTCCTCATCTTTGTCTATAACCATAAATTCAGCACCGCTGTTAGCAAGCGATAATGCAAGCGACTCGCCAAATCTTCCTAAACCTATAATTCCATAAGTAGTATTTTTATTTGATATTCTAGTTTTAAACATAATTACCTCCGAATTCACGTATTATTGTTGGGTTTGTATTGATGATTGGGTTTTGGCTAACGGACGTTGTGAGTGCGGACTATATTACCGCTGGGCACGCTTTCGCTACTTGAAACCGCAGCGGACACTAAGCGGCTAAAATACAGCCGCTAAGTGCCGGCGGCTTCAACAGTACCCAGCTTGCAATATAGTCCGCACTCACAACTGTTTCGTTTCAATAACAACATTCACCAAAACAGTGCATCAATACTCTGCCCGCATATATTTCACAATCATCATCCTATAGTTATATTACCCTCCGGATAATTAACCCTCTCTCCCTTAGAGAAATGCCACAATGTAGCAATCGTAAGCGGTCCAAGTCTTCCTATGTACATAATAACAATAGATAACAGCTTTCCTGCAATTCCTATCTGTTGTGTAATTCCTGTTGAAAGCCCTGCCGTTCCAAATGCACTTGCAACCTCAAATAATATATCAATAAAATCAATATCCGGCTCAAATATTCCCATAAGATAAGATCCAACAGTCACAACACACATAGCAAGTATCATAATAACAGAAGCCTTTCTGAACGCTTCCTTAGGTACTGCATAATGAAATGCTTTCTCCGACTTATTAGTTGCTGCCGACTTAACACCCTGTATGAGAGCAAAAAATGTGCTTGTCTTTATTCCACCTCCTGTAGATCCCGGCGAAGCTCCTATAATCATAAGTATTATAAGCACAAGTAGTCCTGATTTTGAAAATGTCCCAAGTGAATATGTTGCAAATCCAGCTGTTCTGGCTGACACACTCATAAAGAATGCTCCCATCCACGAGATATTTTCTGTAATCTTAAGAAGCAGAGCACCAGCGATAATAAGCACAATACTCACTGATATTACAATCCTTGTGTGCATTGAGAATTTCTTCCACTTAAATCTCTTTTCCCACAATTCACATATTACAAAAAAGCCAATACCTCCAAAAAATACAAGCGTACAGGTTATAATATTAAGTGCTATATTACCACTGTAATTAATAAGGTTCTGGTTATTTCCAAGAATATCAAAACCAGAATTATTAAACGCTGCTACCGAATGAAACATGCTTATTCCCAATGCCCTAAAAAATGGATAATCTCTTATAAACACCAGAAAACCTGCTATTGCACCAGCCCCCTCAAATATAAGCGTAACAATAAATATCTTATGTATAAGCCTTACAAGCCCCTTTGCCGTATCCATATTCAGTGCTTCCTTTAAAAGAGTACGTCCTTTTATATCTACCTTTTTACCCATAACAAGTATTATTCCAGCCCCCATAGTCGTCACACCAAGACCACCTATCTGAATAAGTGCCCCTAGTATAAATTGCCCCACAGGTGTAAATGTGTCATATGAGTCAACCACCACAAGCCCCGTTACACATACTGCACTCGTTGATGTATACAAAGCATCCGTGTATTTTAAATCAACACCATCCCTAACACTAAACGGCAAAGACAAAAGCACTGACCCTACTATAATCACAAATATAAACCCAAACGCTATTATTCTTGCAGGCGACTGCTTTCTTATTAAATTAACCATCATAGTACTTCCTTAAATCGCAATATTTATACTCAAATCTCATAAAATTTATCATTTAAGATACTATATACCACCCTGCTCTCCAATGCAAGCAAAATTCTCATAAATATTCTAATGTCAGCTTCCAAACCTTCCCACAAAAAAGTGTGCACTCCGCCACTACAGCAAAATACACACTCTTCATAACTATTTAATTAAACATCTCCAACAACTAAAATAACTCCTGCCATACATCCTATGTCCCCTCCAGGTGGGGAGCCACCGTCACTTAAGTGCTGTACTTTAGCACTTTAGTACCGCTGATAGCGACACTCAGCGAAAGCATATCTTTGTTGCTTATGTTAATTTAATCCAATCGCCCGTTGTCTATACATCTATACCTGATATAATCAGCCGTCACAAATCCATCCCCTTCATTCTCATTCTTAATCTCATTATTATGATTAACAAACATTCCATTCTTAACGCCAACCCAGCGTCCTGCCTTTGCTGTAAAGCTCACCTGCTTCTCATAAGCCTTTCCGTCAAAGCTTATTTCCAAAGTCACCTCTTCTACAGGAACATTTTTAACATCCAGTGCCATTTCCTTAGTATCCTTAGTTCCTGTTCTCTTAACTGTATATCTTAAATATACAGTCTTTTCCTTATCAGCAAATGTATCTTTAGCTATAGGATAGTCCTTAACATCTTCCTTAGAATATGCCGCCTCACAATCAAAGCTCTGAGTGCCTCTGACTGTCCTTATTGCATATTCCCCGAAATTCTTGACAATTCCAACTGCTCCATATTCCACGCCTAATGACACAATTCCTGCATAATCTCCATTTTCAAGACCATTCACGCACATTTTAGTAACACACTCAAATTCAGGTGCAGGCCATTTCTGCAAGAGAAGATTTCTGTAATCGCTCACTGGTCTAAGAGGTGTTGATGCAAGTGCATTAAGTCTTATATATGAGCCATCTGGTAATTTCTTTCCATAAGCATCAGTCTTAGTCACATACCAGCTGTCATCATAATTAGAATTCCACTGCCACTGTAACATCATCTTATCAGTATCAAATTCATCTGTTGTGTCTGGCTCACATACTGGATATTTATCTGTATCATTAATCTCCTCTGCTGTCTTTCCAATATTGGGCTTTACATACTGCATAACTGGTTCACCGTAATCATTGCCCTCTTTATTAACGCCAATTATTGGCCAGTCATTTTCCCAATGCATTGGCTGTAAATGTGTTATTCTGCCTGCAGCATACACATCCTGAAAATGTAAGAACCAGTCCTCACCAGTAACTGTATCTACCCACGCACCCTGATGAGGTCCGTTGACTAAAGAATCACCCTGTCTTAATACAACCTTATGTTCATATGGTCCAAATGGATTTTTGGAACGGAGTATCGTCTGCCAGCCTGTCTTAACACCTCCTGCTGGTGCAAATATATAATAATATCCGTTACGTTTATACATTTTAGGTCCTTCTATTGTTATCTGACCATTCTCATTACCATCAAATATCTTTACTTCATCTCCAAATATCCCCATACCATCTGGTCTCATTCTTACTATATGAAGAACACTCTTATATCCAATTCTGCTCTTTGCAACACCTGCCACAAGATAAGCATTACCGTCATCATCCCAGAATGGACAAGGGTCAATCCAGCCTGCACCTGGTCTTATATTGACAGGCTCGCTCCATTCACCAAACGGATCTTTGGTTGTTGTCATATATATTCCCTCATCTGGCATTGGAAAACATACATAATATGTACCCTCGTGGTATCTTATAGATGGTGCCCACACACCACATCCGTGCAACGGATTGTTATATCTGAATTCCGGAATGTGTTTCAAGCAATAATTAACAACCTTCCAATTTACTAAATCTTTTGAATGTAATATTGGAAGTGCTGGCGAATTAGAAAAGCTTGATGCCACCATAAAATAATCTTCTCCCACTCTTATAGCATCAGGGTCAGAATAATCTGCATAAAGTATCGGATTCCTATAATTTCCATTGCCCAAATCAGCTAACCACATAAACATTACCTCCATAATCATACATAATATTTCATAAGTTAATATTAGTTTACATCATTATAAGTAATTTGCCAATACTTTCATAAAGTAATTTTATAAAAGTGTTTTTACATAAGTATTTTTTTTATAAGTGCCCATATTTGCACTGCAGTACGAACCTGTATATAGGACTTTTTATGTATAATGAATTAAATTAATTAGATTTCCCTATTACATAAAAAGCCTGCCAGTATCACATTTTACAATATATCACATAATCGTGATACAATCATAAAACCCGATACAAGCAGGCTTACATATTATTCTATTTATTGAAATCTTTTTCTATTTTCTTAAGTGTTTCAAGTGGAATATAATAACTTATTCCAAGTGGATTAAATATTGCTCCAGAGGCTCCAAGTTCGTCTATAACCCCAACAAGCTCCTTATATGTATAGAGCATATTCTCATACTGCCCCTTATAGCATTTGTCCATCTCAAAACCATCTGTAAATGCTGGTATTGCTATAACCTGCTCATCTTCCTTATGCTCAACCCTGTCTGTGACATCAATAAAATGATGTGCTATAGATACCTCTTCCTCTGTCTCCTCCTTAACACATGGAACCATATATTCAGAATTAACCATAGCATTTAACATTACATTTTCTCTCTTATCAAGAAGTTCTTTGACTGTATCTTTATCTGTATTCTTTCTGAACTCCTGAAAATAAGAAATCATTGCATTCTGTAAACCTGGGTTAGTTACATAATCATCCCTAAAGAACTCATCATATGTCCCAAATGCTTCTCTTGGTATTACATATTCAAGCTTGTCACCATCTGTAAGTCTTATATTCTTATATCCATTACGGTACATATGGCATAACTCCATAGCAAACGCATCATTATTCTCAACACCAACTGATACTTCGTAACCGCTTAGCTTAAGCTTCTTCTCAATAAGCGAAGAATTCTTAGGATTAAAAAGAACAAATAAATCACTGTCTACCATATATGGGTACGCTGTTGTACTTGAATATACAACCCATAAATGTTCCTCTTTTCTTAATTTATCAGCCATAACATTTGCATATATCTCTTCAATTCTTCCAAAATATGCTAAATCGTTAGTATTGCCCATCTCCTTGGCTCTTTTCTTTAAAGATGGCAGTACAACAGCCATAACCTCTACTGCATCAGCTAAAGAAAACTTCTCCATCATATCTACGCCGTAGTCTTCATCTTTGCTGATATGTCTTATTACGTCCTGTATTTTTGTCTGATTCATAATATATATACCCTTTCCGAATTGCATCATATGTATAATAGTAACATATTTGTGTACAATTATCAATTCAACTTTATTTAATGATTCAACTCTGCAAATTGCACTGCCACATTACAGCTTCACAACTGCCATTAATTAAAGAACTCCTGCCAGTCAGTTATATTCTTATCTGTAAGACATAACATTGCCATTATTCTTGCCTGCCAGCTTGTCATTGTCTGTGCTGTGATGACATTTAAACCATCAGCCGCATAGTCATATTCACTGCCAGAATTATTAACAACAATTACCTTAATATAACCTGATACATCTTTTACAAGCTGTGTCATTGCTGGCGACAGACTTCCGTCAGCAGTATCGCTGACTACTACTACAGACTCATATGAAGCCATTATTTTCTGTGCTGTATACACATCATTGCCTATATAATCATTAACCATACCGACATAGCCCATATCCTTAATCCCTGTCACGTCAAAATGATGTTTTGCACTATCATTAACCTTATTCGCTTTATTATCAACAATATCAGCTATTTCTGTCTTATAATTGTTATTATCTTCCTCAACAACATATATACTCTTATCTGTATCTATTGTATAAGTAAGAAAATATCTAATCTGGTCTGCAAATCTTTTCCTCGCCGATACGATAACTATATCCGCATCACCACTACATATTTCCTGGACTTTAGAAGCCAATGATATTAAATCCTTTGTTTCATCAAAATCTTTATTTTCCTGAATTAATTCAATATCTATTTTATTCTCATAATCTGCTGTATTAACAAGCTCACTCACACTTCCATATGTCCCAACAATACAAGCCTTTCTCTTACCACTGGTCTGGTTATTACCATTACTATTGTCGCTGCGATTTACAATACTGCCGGCATCAGAGCTGTTATCTTTCATACCGCCCGCATTATTTCCACTATTATTTGTTATCTTATCAGTGTTATCGCTGCCCGTACCATTCTCATTATCTGCCTGGCTCATATATTCAACCGGGTTAGACACAAAGCCACAGCCTGCAAGTGAAGTTACACCAAGCATAACAGCTGCCGCTATTGACACTGCATTTTTTAACTTCAATTTATTCTTTAGATTAATAAGCGTATCACTTATATTCAATAATCTCATATATTCTCCTTTTTGCCCTGATTATCAAATATATTATTCAGGACATATTAAGCATTTTAACATAATCCCCCTGATTATAAAAGTCCCCCAAAAGCTTTTAAGGCACATTCGCCTTACTTAGCTTCTGGAGGACTATAATATTAATTATAAAATGTATTATATAAACATTATATCACTCTGCATAATTATACTATTTGCATTAATTCAATTAACCTCTGTTATCAATTGTAGCAATATCTACTATTGAAAGTTCCTGATTATTAAATGCATGCTCAAGACTTGAGATAAGTGCGTGAGCTGTATCAAGACTTGTAAGGCAGTGAACGCCTGTCTCGATAGCATATCTTCTTATAAGGAAACCATCCTTTGCTCTCTCAATACCATTTTCTGGTGTATCAATAACAAGGTCAATCTTATGCTCTAATATAAGGTCAAGGAGTGTTGGAGCTTCCTGTCCAATCTTATTAACCTGAATAGCGTGTACACCATTTTCCTTAAGAACCTTAGCTGTACCTCTTGAAGCATATATCTTGTATCCAAGTGCTTCAAATCTCTGTGCTATATCAATACCGTCCTGCTTATCCTTATCTGCAAGAGTCATAATAATCTGCTTATGCTTTGGAAGTCTTATTCCAGCTCCCTCAAATGCCTTGTAAAGTGCTTCATCAAAGCTCTTAGATATACCAAGGCACTCACCTGTAGACTTCATTTCTGGTCCAAGGCTTATATCAGCACCTCTGATCTTCTCGAACGAGAATACTGGCATCTTGATTGCATAGTAATCAGCAGCCTTCTGAAGACCTGGCTCATAACCTAAATCTCTTATCTTAGCTCCTGTAATAACCTTAGTTGCAAGCTTAACAATAGGAATACCAGTAACCTTGCTGATATATGGTACTGTACGGCTTGAACGTGGATTTACTTCAATTACATATACCTGATCGTTGTATACAATAAACTGGATATTAATCATACCCTTTACATGAAGTGCTCTCGCAAGTCTTCCTGTGTAATCAGCAATCATTTCAGTTATCTTTGGAGAGATTGACTTAGCTGGATATACTGAAATACTATCTCCTGAATGAATACCAGCTCTTTCAATGTGTTCCATAATACCAGGAATAAGAATATCTTCGCCATCGCATACGGCATCTACTTCGATTTCCTTACCCATAAGGTACTTATCTACAAGGATTGGGTGATCCTGCTTAATTCTGTTGATAATTCCCATAAATTCCACTACATCTTCATCAGATACAGCAATCTGCATACCTTGTCCACCAAGTACATATGAAGGACGTACAAGAACAGGATAACCAAGTTCATTAGCAGCTTTAAGGGCTTCTTCAACAGTGAATACTGTCTGTCCTTTTGCTCTAGGAATCTGTGTCTTTTCAAGAATTTCATCAAATAACTCTCTATCCTCAGCAGCATCTACATCTTCTGCCTTAGTTCCAAGAATTGGCACACCCATCTTCATAAGAGCTTCTGTAAGCTTGATAGCTGTCTGTCCACCAAACTGAACTACAGCTCCATCCGGTTTCTCGAATTCTACAATACTTTCAACATCTTCTTCTGTAAGTGGCTCAAAGTAAAGCTTATCAGCAATATCAAAGTCTGTTGATACTGTTTCTGGGTTATTATTGATAATAATTGTCTCATAACCCTCTTTCTTAAATGCCCATGTACAATGTACTGAACAGAAATCGAATTCAATACCCTGTCCAATTCTTATTGGACCTGAACCAAGTACAAGAACTTTCTTCTTATCCTTAGTCTCTGCAGCTTCATTCTCACTGCCATATACTGAATAGTAATAAGGAGTTGTGGCTGCGAACTCAGCGGCACAAGTATCAACCATCTTAAATGCTGCATGAATATCATACTTATCACGAAGTTCTTTTATTTCTCTTTCTGTATGTCCTGTAAGTTCTCCAATAACATTATCAGGGAACTCAATTCTCTTAGCCTCTCTTAATAATTCTTCTGTAAGAGGACCTTTCTTTAAAGAATTCTCCATCTCAACGATAATCTGAAGCTTATCTATAAACCATCTGTCAATCTTTGTTATGTCATGCATAACTGCTGGCTCTATGCCTCTTCTTAAGCCTTCTGCTATCTTCCAGATTCTTCTGTCATCAACTACAGCAAGATCTTCTAAAAGTTCCTCATCTGTAAGTCCTGTAAAATCGTATGACATAAGACTGTCAACATGCTGTTCAAGTGAACGTATAGCCTTCATAAGACCACCCTCGAAGTTATCAGATATACTCATAACCTCACCAGTAGCCTTCATCTGTGTTGTAAGTGTTCTCTTTGCAGAGATAAACTTATCAAATGGAAGTCTAGGTATCTTAACTACACAGTAGTCAAGTGCTGGCTCAAAGCTTGCATATGTCTTTCCTGTAACTGCATTCTTAATCTCATCAAGTGTATAACCAAGTGCAATCTTAGCTGCAACCTTGGCAATAGGATAACCTGTAGCCTTAGAAGCAAGTGCTGAAGAACGGCTTACACGAGGGTTAACCTCGATAACGCAATACTCAAAGCTGTCTGGATGAAGTGCATACTGTACATTACATCCACCTGTGATACCAAGCTCATCTATAATGTTAAGTGCAGATGTTCTAAGCATCTGATATTCTTTATCTGAAAGTGTCTGTGAAGGAGCAACTACAATACTATCACCTGTATGTACACCAACTGGGTCAATATTTTCCATATTACATATAGTTATGCATGTTCCGTTGCTGTCACGCATTACCTCATATTCGATTTCCTTCCAGCCAGATATACATCTTTCAACAAGAACTTCACCAACTCTTGAAAGTCTTAAACCATTCTCAAGAATCTCTCTTAATTCTTCTACGTTATGGGCGATACCACCGCCGCTTCCACCAAGTGTGTAAGCAGGACGAAGAACAACCGGATAACCAATCTTAGCTGCAAATGCTTCACCAGATGGAACATCATTAACAACTAATGAAGGTGCACAAGGTTCACCTATCTTTTCCATAGTTTCCTTGAACATAAGTCTGTCTTCTGCCTTCTTAATTGTAAGTGCAGTTGTACCTATAAGCTGTACATTATTCTCTTCAAGGAAACCTGTCTCTGCTATCTCCATAGCAAGGTTAAGACCAGCCTGTCCACCAAGTGTAGGTAAGATGCTGTCTGGCTTTTCCTTTAATATAATCTGCTTTAATGCTTCTACAGTAAGAGGTTCGATATATACTTCATCAGCAATATCCTTATCTGTCATGATAGTCGCTGGGTTAGAGTTAACGAGGCATACTTCTATTCCCTCTTCCTTAAGAGAACGGCAAGCCTGTGTACCTGCATAGTCAAATTCTGCTGCCTGTCCGATTACGATTGGACCTGAACCGATTACTAAAACCTTCTTTATATTAGGATTCTTTGGCATTGTCTTAGTCCTCCTTCTTCATCATATCCATAAATCTGTCAAAAAGATACGCTGTATCCTGTGGTCCTGCACAAGCTTCCGGATGGAACTGTACAGTAAATATATTCTTACCCTTATAAGATAGACCTTCATTAGTCTTATCATTAACATTTTCAAATGCTGGTTCTGCAACCTCTGGATTAAGTGTTGCTTCATCTACAACATAACCATGATTCTGTGTTGATATATATACCTTTCCAGTAGCAAGATCCTTAACAGGGTGGTTAGCACCTCTGTGTCCATACTTTAATCTGTGTGTATCAGCACCTGTCGCAAGAGACATAAGCTGATGTCCAAGACATATGGCAAATATAGGCACATTGCTTGCATAAAGCTTCTTTATCTCTTCTATTATCTCTACACATTCCTTAGGATCTCCAGGACCATTTGATAACATAATACCATCTGGATTAGAAGCTAAGATTTCCTCTGCCTTAGTATACGCCGGATATACTGTAACCTCACAGCCTCTGTCATTAAGAGACTTGGCAATATTCTTCTTAGCACCAAAGTCCATAAGTGCAACTCTTGGTCCATCTCCGTTAAGTACATACTTTTCCTTGCATGTAACCTTTCTTACAACTCCCGCAACCTTGTATTCCTTAATCTTAGGAAGTACTTCATCAAGATTATAATTTTCGTTAGTTGTAATCATTCCGTTCATAGTACCCTTTTCTCTTAATATCTTAGTAAGGGCTCTTGTATCTATTCCACAGATACCTGGTATATCATTATCTAAAAGGAACTTCTGTATAGGAGCTTCATTTCTGAAGTTACTTGGCATCCTTGATAATTCTCTCACAATAAATCCATCTGGCCATGCTTTTTCAGACTCCATATCTTTATAGCATATGCCATAGTTGCCAATCAGAGGATATGTCATTGTAACTGCCTGTCCTGCATATGAAGGATCAGTTAACACCTCCAGATATCCTGTCATCGAAGTATTAAAAACTATTTCGCTAATGACTTCGCGAGTGGAACCAATACTTGTTCCTTTAAATACTGTTCCATCTTCAAGTATTAAAAATGCTTTCATGAATGCCACCTATTCCCTTTCGTATATTAAATTGATTATAGTGCGCAAACCACAACTGTTAATAGTCTTTATATAGTTTCAATTGACTTTTGCGCAAAAAAAAAGACACAAAAATGTCTTTTTTTCTTAAACTCTATAAATATTATCATATAATGAATAATAATTCAAGCAAAAAGTCAATTATGCTTATTATTATTCTGCGTAATCTCAAGCTGCCTTACGAACACCCAGGTATCACCTTTATCAGATGACTGATACTTAGCCGCCGTCTTTCCATCATTATAAGTTCCATCAGAACCCTGTGTAAGATATACAGTTATAATACCTTTATCATCAACTGTAGGAACTAACGCTTCCTTGTATACATCATTCCATTTTAACTCATCATCTGCTACCGTGCTTGAAGCCGTTGATGACTTAGCTGTACTGTCAAGCTCCTGTTCTGGAAGTGTCACTTTAGAAAATGTCTTGCCGCCATCTTTAGTCATATAAAGATTGCCGTCCATTCCTTCTGCATAATTGTAGCAGAAAAATCCAACATTTTCGTCCACATACATAACACCTTTTAATATATAATTAGCAGGACCGCTTCCAACTGTTGTCCACGTCTCGCCACCATTAGCTGTCTGGTATATCCTGTAAGACTCCTTTTCATTATCAGTCCTGGCATAACCACATACAATAACACCCTTATTCTCATCAAAGAAATCAACATAGTAATCTTCTGCGTTATATATATTATCAAGTTCACAGCTGGTCCAGTTAACACCTTTATCATCAGAATATATAAGAGTTACCGGTACTTTCTTAGAACTTCCCATCCTGCCGCCAAATAAAAATGCAGTCTTTGATGTAGTTATAAGATAACTTCCATCCTTCAACGTGCTTGTACTTCCGCTTTCATACATAAGATTTTCAACATCTACTGGAACAGTTGCATAATGCTCACCATCATCATAAGTTACACTCAATATATCATCTCTTATAACATATCTTGCAAGCAGGTCTGTAGAAGCATTGGTCTTGTTCTCGCTATCTGTTGCCAGGGCTGCCTTCTCATTGTACTGTGCTATTCCGTATTCTTCCGGACTTAATGCTGATGTAACATACACCGTAGCAGTGTTGTCAGTATGTGCATCAATATAGTAAGATACAACCCACTCACATTTCAATCTGTCATCATCAGTAACTCCGTCCCACGAAAGAAAATAATCAGAAGCAGCATTTTTAAGAATTACCGAAAAACTTATTAACGCTGTATGTTCATCTTCATTCAATACATTAATATCATCTATTGTCATCCTCTTAACTGACTTATTATACGGAAGATACTCATTCATATACTGATTAACATACTCATTAAGCCACGTCCTGGCCACTGTTTCTGTCTTAACCTGTGATACATCAGGCATCGTATTTATGACATTAGAATCATCATATGTAGTTGCCCTTGTCTGATACTGCTCATCAATAACATCCCCGTAAGCATCTATATCCACTGTGAAAGTATACCTTGACTTAATATCAAGATTACTTTCCTTGCTTCTGTAATAATATGAACGTATGAATACAGCTATAACAAAAGCACAAAGAATCCCTATACATACCCTTAATGTAATCAATCTTAACTTTTCTCTGTTCTTTTTCTTCATATTCGTTCTCCATCATCCTAATCAGCTCTCGTGTTTTAAATGCATAGCCTCTCTGACAATCTTTCTGTAATACTTATACCACCATAAGAAATACATTGCACCAGCTCCTGCAAGGAAAAATACCAGCACCACAAAAGGATGTACTGCATAAAGCCAGCTATGGGAAAGTCGTCTTACAAAAAATGGCACACCATACGCAAGTAAAACACATACCGCCATAACAGTTCCATTAAACACGCTTCTATTCTCATATACCCATATAAAATGATCAAAAGACATAATCGCAAACATCTCACCTATAGGTCTTACGCATATTGTAAGCATACAGAGCATAAGCGAACGAAACCACGAAACGCCGAATATATTAAGAATAATAAAATAAAATATGAATTCAGCAGCCATCTTATAAAGAAGCTTTCCTAAAAAATTCATATATGGACTTATTGACATAACTCTTATCATAAGGTAATCCCTGTCACCTATAGTAAATAATATGTTGTTAGAAAGACTTCCGCATATAACCGAAAGCATAACAAACATATATATAATTGTAAGCTCCTGATTGGCCTTAATCAATGGGCACTCAAGACCTATAAGCAGATATGGTATATATATAAGAATAAATACATACATAAACTTCTTTATAAATTCCCATAAAACCATAAATAACTGTGCCAAAATACCAACAAATAATCTTGCCTTGGAATTCTCTGCAAATGTATTCTCTTTAACACATCTGCCTATCAGTGGTGCATTACTTATATATCTTATACCTGCATTAGTACCCTCATAAAACCTTAAAATCTTCTCAGCAAACAGCTTCCTAAATAATCTCATTGTCTGTCTCCCCTAATATATCTAAAACTGCCTTCCTTATCTCTGGAATTTCCATAGTCTTTTTATCTATATGATTAAATTCTCCGTTATTTAAGACTAGCGTATCCTCACTTATCCTCTTGGAAATCTCTAGAAGTCCTGTTGAGATAAGTATTATCCTGCCTTCTTTTATTGTATTAATAACTTCGATAAACTTATTAATGTATTCTTCACTGCAATAATCAAGTGGCTCATCAAAAAGCACAACATAAGGTCTTATTACAAGAATACAGGCAAGCTGTAAAAGCTTCTTCTCCTCAAATGTATAATCCGCTATAAGCTCATCTCTCTTGGCAACACTGAACCCAATTCTGTCAAATATATCCTCTGGCTCAGGATCGTCTCTCTCCATATCACAAAGCATACTTATAAACTCATAACCTGTTATGTATACAGGAAGAACACTCTGCTTTGCCGCATAAAAATATTTACACTTATCAATTGTAACTATGCTTCCGTCATCAACAGATATATCCCCACATATACACTCAAATAATGTTGTTCTTCCAGCTCCCGGTCCACCAAGTATAGGATATATCTGTCCCTCCTCAAATGTAAAGGATATATCTGTAAGAACTTCATTCTTCTTATAGCTCTTTTTTATATGGCTTAATTTAAGCATATTTTTCTCCAATTCATATCATATAATTAAGTGACAGCCGTTAATATATCCGGACATCTACAACATAATTGTATACCAATCCATCACTTACTTTACAAACATTTTCTAACTATTATAATAATTTTTTATTAAATATTAAATCACAACAAAATATTATATTAAAAATCTATAACTTTGTAAACACATAATCAAATTGCTATTGCTTTTGATTAGAAACAATGCTAACATCTTAATATTATTTATTATAGCGGTTATCTGCTGGAAATGAAGGTTATGATGAAAACATTTAAAAAAATATGGTGGCGTCTGCTTTTTGCACTTTACGCTTTTATATATCTTCCCTGGTTCTTTTATCTTGAGCATAAAATAACTATGGATTATCCCGGAATTCACATATTAAACGGAACAATCGACAGCTATATACCTTTCCTTGAGATATTTATAATCCCTTATCTTTTATGGTTTGTCTATATAGTTGCTTCATGCATATATATGGTTCTGAAAGCTGACAATAAAGAATTTATAAGATTTGCTCTTTCACTTATTATCGGTATGTCTGTATCTATGTTTATATGTATGATATACCCTAATGGTCTAACATTAAGACCTGATAACATCCCTGATAATATATTTGGAAAGCTTGTTACTGTACTCTATGCTACCGATACAACAACCAACGTATTTCCAAGCATACATGTATATAATTCAATTGCCGTCCACACTGCCCTTTCAAAGTGTAAGGCACTTAAAGATCACAAATATATTGTCAATGCCTCACTTATATTATGTATACTTATATGCCTGTCAACAATATTCTTAAAACAACACTCTGTATATGATGTTATCGGAGGTATCGTTCTTATGGCATTTATGTATTTTATGCTTTACATTCTGCCAGAAAGAAATGCAGAAGCAAAGTGCGAAGCTGAAAGCCAGCAGTCTATAACAGACTAACAATAATATTATTATAACCTGCCCGATAAAAGTCTTTACATAAGATTGACTTTTATCGGGCAGATGTTATACTATCAATCATAAGATATTAACTGGGGAGCAGAAGGCTTTTGCCTGGCTGAGAGGGAATCCGGTTCCGACCCATATACCTGATGTGGATAATGCCACCGTAGGAAGATTATTATTCTCTAGTCATTTTAATAAAATATATGATGTTAAATTAAATGCAGATATTATAATTTTATGTTACATTCTATTTTTTAATCTGTATAAATATTCATCTTCCTAATTCTTCCAGTCAGTTCCCTAATTAATACATTACACGAAAGCACCAATACTTATTATGAATTTTTATTTTGTATTATGTGTGGAAATGGAGGATACTTATGGAATACACAACACAGATGGATGCCGCCAGAAAAGGCATTATCACTAAAGAAATGGAATGTGTTGCAGCTAAAGAACACATGGATATTAATGAACTTGTAAAACTCGTAGCCTGTGGACAAGTTATTATACCAGCTAACAAAAATCACAAATGCCTTGACCCTAACGGAATAGGCTCTATGCTTCGTACTAAAATTAATGTCAATCTTGGAACTTCAAGAGACTGCGTTGACCTTGATATGGAACTTGATAAGGTAAACAACGCAGTAAAAATGGGGGCTGAGGCCATAATGGATTTAAGTTCATTTGGTGACACACAGAAGTTCAGAAGAAAGCTTACTGCTGAATGTCCAGCAATCATCGGTACTGTTCCAATATATGATGCCGTTGTATATTATCACAAGGCTCTTAAGGAAATTACTGCTAAGGAATGGCTTGATATTGTAAGAATGCACGCTGAAGATGGTGTTGACTTTATGACTATCCATTGTGGAATTAACAAAGCTACAGCTAAGAAATTCAGAGCCGACAAACGTCTTATGAACATTGTCTCAAGAGGCGGTTCAATCATCTATGCGTGGATGGAAATGACAGGCAATGAAAATCCATTTTTTGAATACTATGACGAAGTACTTGATATATGCCGTGAATATGACGTTACTATGAGTCTTGGTGATGCATGCAGGCCTGGCTGTATTATGGATGCCTCTGATATATCACAGATTGAGGAGCTTGTTACTCTTGGTGAACTTACAAGACGTGCGTGGGAAAAGGACGTTCAGGTTATGATTGAAGGACCGGGACATATGCCAATCAACCAGATTCAGGCTAATATGGAAATCCAAAAAACCATATGCAAAGGTGCTCCTTTCTATGTACTTGGACCTCTTGTTACAGATATTGCACCTGGCTATGATCATATAACTTCTGCTATCGGTGGTGCTATTGCTGCTACATATGGTGCTTCTTTCCTCTGCTATGTAACTCCTGCCGAACATCTTCGTCTTCCTGACTTAAATGATGTTAAAGAAGGAATTATTGCAGCAAGAATTGCAGCTCACGCTGCTGATATTGCAAAAGGTGTTCCCGGTGCAATCGACTGGGATTTAAAGATGGATAAAGCAAGACGGGTTCTTGATTGGGATGCACAGTTTGATGCTGCCATAGACCCAGAAAAAGCAAGACGCTACAGACAGGAAGCCAAGCCAGAAAAAGAAGATACCTGCTCTATGTGCGGTAATTTCTGTGCCGTTAAGAATATGAATAAGATTATGGACGGTGAAATTGTTAGTATATTTGACGAATAATACACCAAAAAGCCAGCCGGAATAATATCCGGCTGGCTTTTTATATACTGTTAAATATTAAAGATGAAGAACTCTTTCCTTAATCTCCTGTGTACGTCCCTGATTCCAGAACTGTGTTCCAATATAACCACAGGTTCTTCTTGCAACATTCATCTTATCCTGATTACGGTTACCACAATTAGGGCATTCCCATATAAGCTTTCCATCATCATCAGTTATAATCTGTATCTGTCCTGTATAGCCACATACCTGGCAATAATCACTCTTTGTATTAAGCTCTGCATACATAATATTGTCATATATAAACTGCATAACAGAAAGAACTGCTGGTATATTATCATTCATATCCGGAACTTCTACATAACTTATTGCACCACCTGGTGAAAGCTCCTGGAACTGAGCCTCAAACTTCAGCTTGTCAAATGCATTGATATTTTCTGTTACATGAACATGGTAACTATTAGTTATATAATTCTTATCCGTAACACCTTTTATCTTGCCAAATCTTTTCTGAAGATTCTTAGCAAACTTATAAGTTGTTGATTCAAGCGGTGTTCCGTAAAGACTGAAATCTATATTAGTCTCCTTGGCCCAGCGGTTGCAGGTATCTCTTAAATACGTCATAAGCTTTAATGCAAATTCTGTACCATTAGGATCCGTATGTGTAACACCCTTCATATAATAAGTACATTCACACAGACCAGCATACCCTAAAGAAATAGTAGAATATCCGCCGTAAAGAAGCTTATCAATAGTTTCGCCCTTCTTAAGTCTTGCAAGTGCACCATTCTGCCAGAGAATTGGTGCAACATCTGATGGAGTACCTTTTAATCTATAATGTCTGCACATAAGTGCTCTCTTACAAAGCTCAAGTCTTTCATCAAGAATTTTCCAGAATTTATCCATATCCTTACCTGATGAACATGCTACATCTACAAGATTAAGTGTAACTACACCCTGATTAAAACGTCCATAATATTTAGGCTTGTTATCATTCTCTGGGTCATTATAAGGTGTCAGGAAAGAACGACAGCCCATACAAGGAAAGCAATGTCCCTCTCCAAACTTATCAACCTTAAGCTTCTTCATAATCTTTTCCGATATATAATCTGGAACCATTCTCTTAGCTGTACATTTAGCGGCAAGCTGTGTAATGTTCCAATACTTTGAATCTTCTCTTATATTATCTTCCTCTAGCACATATATAAGCTTAGGAAACGCTGGTGTAATCCATACACCCTTTTCGTTCTTAACACCCTGTATTCTCTGCTTAAGAACTTCCTCTATTACAAGGGCAAGGTCTTCTCTTGTCTGTCCTTCCGGAACCTCATCAAGATACATAAATACAGTAACAAATGGAGCCTGTCCATTAGTTGTCATAAGTGTTATGACCTGATACTGAATCATCTGTACACCACGTTTAATTTCATCTCTTACTCTTAATTCTGCGACTTCCTTAATCTTATCTTCTCCTGCATCAATTCCAGTCGCCTTGAATTCCTCTGCAACCTGCTTAATGAACTTTTCCCTGCTTATCTGGACAAATGGAGCAAGGTGTGCTAATGAAATGCTCTGTCCGCCATACTGTGAGCTGGCAATCTGTGCAATAGCCTGTGTAGCTATATTACAGGCTGTAGAAAAGCTATGTGGCTTCTCAATCATTGTTTCACTTATAACCGTTCCGTTCTGGAGCATATCTTCAAGGTTCACAAGACAACAGTTGTGCATATGCTGTGCGAAATAATCTGCATCGTGAAAATGTATAAGTCCCTGCTCGTGTGCATCTACAATATCTGCTGGAAGAAGAAATCTTTTAGTAATATCCTTGCTGACCTCTCCTGCCATATAATCTCTCTGTACACTATTAACAGTAGGATTCTTATTGGAATTCTCCTGCTTTACTTCCTCATTATTGCACTCTAAAAGGCTTAATATCTGCTCATCTGTTGAATTAGACTTTCTTACAAGAGCTCTCTTATATCTGTATGTGATATACTTTCTGGCTACTGCAAATGCCCTCATATTCATAATCTGGTTCTCAACAAGATCCTGAATTTCTTCAACATTAAGTGATCTGTTCATCTCCTGGCAGATGCTCTCGACATTATCAGATATTGTTTCAATCTGCTCATCAGAAAGTCTTTCGCTATGTACAACCTCCTTATTTGCCTTTGCAACTGCTGCCATTATTTTACTAATATCAAATGTAACTTCTGATCCACTACGTTTGATTATCTTCATAATTAGTAAACCCTCCTTTTTTACCTGACAATAAATTTCTATTCACATTTAGTATACAAATAAAATTACGCGTAATATTTATTAATAATAAAATATATCATATTGGGGCTTTATCTACCCTAATCGTATATAATGCGCTACACAAGAGTTCTCTTGTATAGCGCATTTTAAATTTTACATCACATATATCTTCAAGTCAATACAAACACAATATGTTGTGGATTTAATACAATATAAATACAATATACTGCAATATATAAAATTCCCCTAATTACTTATGCCAATAGTAATTAGGGGCTGTTTTTAATCTGTAATATTCATCGCTGCAACATAATCCTGCTCTTCATCACTTATTATTGTATACAATAAAGTTGATGTTATCACAGCACACTCTATCTCATATTCTGCCCACTGTGAAGCTTCTTTGGTCTTATCTATTGTAAGAACACCTTTTATATCATCCCTGCCACCAATAAAGCACTGGATTGTTGAACATATATGCCGCTTCTTCATCTCCTCAACAAATTCAGGAGCTACATCCAGATTTCTGTTGACGAAATCGGCTGATATATAATTCTTATCTCCCATAAGCTTATTAAAGCCATCTGTATTAACATATGGCAGATACTCCGCATCCTCAAGCTGCTGTCCAAATGTCAAACACCTCTTTAAAGCCTTACCTTTATAAATGCTTATGCTGTCCACCTTGTAAGTCTGAATCATATGTTCAAACATATTGCTTACAGCACCCTTTCTGTCTGTGTTAAACTGTAACATAATGTCTGTAAGATATCTTAATTCGCGCATCTCCCTGCCGTCATTAAATATCTTATCCTTCTGGTTAAGAGAATTCTCATAAGACTCTTTATGTATCTCATCCCTGAAAAATACATACCTGTCCCTGCCCTTTTCCTTTGCTACATAAAGACAGAAATCAGCCTTTTTAAACAATTCTTCATATTCGTGTCCATTATTAGGACTGAATGCAACACCTATTGATGTCGTGACCTGAAAATTTTCATAATCATTCTTGAATTCCCACTTAACCTGTGTTCGTATAGCTCTTAATATTCCTCTTAATGAATAATCGTCATTAATTCCATTTAAGACGATCATAAATTCATCTCCGCCTATACGTCCGACAACACCATCTTCACCAACAACCTCTTTAAGCTTCTTGGCTACTCTTGTAAGTACTTTATCTCCATAGAGATGTCCATATCTGTCATTAACCTGCTTGAAATAATCAACATCAAGTATAACTATGCTTACCCTGTTAATCTTCTCTTTCTTAACAAGCTTCTGTGCATACTCTGTTATAGTCTTCTTATTATACACCTTGGTAAGCGAATCCATAGTAAGTTCATCGGCAATCTCAACAATATTACCCATACTGTTAGTTCCGTCAGCAAGAATAATCCTTCCAATAACCATATTCTCACCTGTATACTTAGTATATACAGCTCCTACGAACTTAACCTTTTCCATAGCTTTTCCAAAGGTTCTCATATTAGTTGTAAGCTTGACACTGAACTCTGATGTATACAGCTTTATATACCTTATCAGATTATTCAGTTCAACAACGTCCTCTTCAAGAATTCTGCCATCAAGCATATATGCTTTCCATTCATCAATAGGCATTCTAGTTATTACTTCTCTTGAAATGCCTTCATATCTTACAATCTTAATATCCCCAGTCTTCTCAGAATACGCAAATACATACTCGCCTGTGAGTCCCATAACTACTCTTTCCATTGCGATATCGTCACATATCCTGCGATTAGTCTCTACAACACTATCTATATCGATCATCTCTATATCAATATTACGCAGAGCATCATTATTCTCAAATGACAAAAGCTTAATAAGATTCTGTCTGTACTCCCCCTTATAGTCCCTGAATAAAAAGCATTTACCCACAGGACTTCCATCAAACGAATCAATAAGCTCTATTAACTTTTCTTTATCATCTGGATGTACGAACTCCGTAAGACAGCCATATGACGCATTTCCAAAATAGTCATTAAAGGCACGGTTCGTTACATTAGTAAGATAAAATCTGTCTATGACCGCAAGCCGGCGGTCCAGTCTATGTGCTGTCACATAGTCATCCCCGATTCCAACATTCTGTTGTGAATACATATCTAAACCTTCTCCTTAATTCAATTGTCGAAATAACCCTGCGATTATTATAATTTATAATGTACAAATATGCAACAATTTTATTTGTTTTTTGGTACTTTAGTACCAATGGCAAATCTTGTATTTTATTTTAAATATGTATGTGATACAATACAACATATTGTTAATTTGTTTTAACAATTATATATTATTAATTTAATATGTGGAGGTTTTTTATTATGGAGCGTGTGAAATTCAGCAGAGTAGAGGTGTATCACGGAGACAGTCCTAAGAAGTTTCCGGTATATGAGATTTATCTTGATGGGGTCATTGTAACAAAAGTATCATCTAAGACAGAAGCTGAGGAGATGGTATCACGCTGGCAGGAAGTTTACAAGTAAGCATATAAGTATAATAACAAATATTACTAGCAATTATAAAGCTGTGGACAAGCATTATCTTTAAAAGATTATTTTTAAGCAAAGATTACTCTTGCATAAAGAATACTTCGGGATAAAGACTACTTTTAAAGATAATTACTGTTCCACAGCTTTTATTAAACAAATTATATAATTTTACCATTGTATATTATATTTTTTATATATAATAAATCTTCTTAAACACCTTAAAGCATTTTCTTCTTCTTAAGGAACCACAATACAAACACACATATAATAAATATTATTACAACAATTATATAAAATCCATACCTGGTTGCTGATAAAGGCATCCACTCACCGGCAACATTCATTCCATATATTCCCGATATTATTGTAGGTATAGCCATAACTATAGTGATTGATGTAAGAATTTTCATTACATTATTAAGCCTGTTATTAATAACCGATGACAACAGCTCTCTTGTACCATCTATAATATCCCTGTATATAGACGTCATCTCGATAGCCTGCTGGTATTCGACTGTTACATCTTCAAGCAGTTCCATATCCTCCGGATACTGTTCAAGTCTTTTGTATCGTCTTAATCTTTCAAGCACAATGCTGTTCGCCCTTAAAGATGTAGCAAAGTATACAAGCGTCGATTCTAATTCGTGAAGCTCGATAATATCTGTATCGTGTGTATCATCGCCAACTCTTTCTTCTATCTCAGTTCTTTTCTTATCAATCCCACGTAAGTAAGCCTGATAAAGCATAGCCGAGCGGAACATCATTTCATATATAAAACGCATTTTCTTCTTAGTACTGAACTCTTTTAACTTATTGCGCACAAAATAGTTAAGCACGGGTGTATCTTCCCTGCATATCGTTATTATTGCATCATTCTTTAATATGATACCTAATGGTATTGTTGTATACATCTTTTTCTCGTGTCGTACCTCAGGTGTTGGTATATCCACAAGAATAAGTGTATAACCGTCTTCAAGACTTATTCGTGAACTTTCTTCCTCATCAAGTGCTGTCGCAAGGTCAGCTAAGTCTATCTCAAAATAGCCTGATACAAGGGATAATTCACTGCTTGTCGGGTCAATCATATTAACCCAGCAGCCTTCTTCTATATTATCAAGCTTTTGCAGTACCTTATTATCTGTCTTATAGATTTCTACCATAATCCACCTTCTTTCTGGTCTTTACGAAAATGTTTCTCTCATCTTTAACCATACTTCTGTAACCTGACGGACACTGCGTTACACACTGTCCACAGCCTATGCACCTGTCTATATCATATACAAGCTCTGCGTGCTCTTTATCATACCACGTTGCATTGGTCGGACAGAAACAAGCGCACCTGTTACAGCCTGTACATTTCGCGTTATCAACTATCTGTGGTCTGTAAAATGCCTTAATCATAAGCTGCGATAAAGCACCCTCCCTGAAGCTTCCATATAAGAAACAGCAGTCTATACAACAGTTGCACAGCACAATCTCTTCATTACCAGAGTATGTGCCATAGTGATATAATGTATGTATACAGCCTTTTTTCTCAAGCGTATCTATAAGCTTTCTGGCTTCATCTATGGAAATGTGTCTTGCAACGCCAGCTTTTTCAAGCTGTACAGCCATTCTTCCAACCGCCATACACGACTCAATCGGCATATCATAGTCACATTTTCCATTCTCAAGCATCTTTTTGGTGCGGCAGAAACAGTTCATAACAGCAATATGTTCTTTATTCCTGTTAAGAATATCCATAACCTCACCCTCTGTATACACAGCCTGCACAGCATCTACATTTTTATTAATCTTAATAATTCTCTTTTTAGCACTCAGATTATTGGCAGGGTCAGGTATAAGCGTTGACATTCTTCCCTGCTCCATCTGCATATTGCGCTCATTGACACGGTTCATATACATTCTTACAGGTGCTATATTAAGCTTTATAAGAAGCTCCTCAAATTCTGCAAACTTAATAAGAAGCTGTCTTCTCTTATCATTAAGCGGTCCAGAGGCATACAGTTCAACCCAGCCCGGAAATATCGGCGTTATATCATAGACACCTTCCTGCCTGCTCTCCCATATTCCGCCTTTGTCCCTTATGCTTGTAAATACTTTCTCAAATGCCTCACCGTCAAGCTGCCACAATTCTTTAAGCTCATCCCTGCTGTAATATCCGTCCTTCATAAGAAGCATATAATCTATATCCTGCTCACTGAATACTATCTCAAAACACTCAATAATACATTTTACAAGCGGTACAGATAATTTAGACTTGTTATTCATTAGCTTTCCAAGTTCGACAGCCTTTTTCCTGAATTCATTAGTCATATTTATTCTCTTTCTTACTTCTTATCTTTAGAACCAGTTGAACAATGGGCACTGCACGAAGAACAATTGCCGCTACAGGTATCTCCAAGTCCGCTCTCTTTGTGCTTAGATGAAACCCACAGGAACAATACAACTACAACAAATAGTACAACTGCACCAAGTATAATATTAATAATTCCTGACATATCTAATCTCCATTTCTTCTATAAATATTTCTATAATATCATTTTTCAAATCTTGCCTTGCTTATCTTATCAGTAAGCGACAAAAGCATATTCTTAATAAGTGTTCTGCTGTCCTTATCAAGTCCGGCATACTGACGTATAACCTCCCTTGTGCTTCTTAATCTGTCTGCTGACACATCTGACAAATTCTTAGCACCGCTGGCATATAAAAGTCCGAATAAAGTTTCAACGAACTCCTCCCTGCGTTCATTATCAACGCTGTTAATCCAGCTGCTTAATGCCTTATTAAGCCTTCTGCTCTGTGCACTTAATTTCTTAGCCTTTACAAGAAAAGCACCAAGCACCTGCCACGACATTGCATCATGCTGCATAAGCCCGCTCTGTGAACTCTTAACAATAATATAATCCTCATCGTGTTCAAGTAACATTCCTACTATCGAATTCTCTGGGACTATGCTTTTGATAAGCGGTAACATCGCCTGATATTTCGCACTTTTTATCATATTCACATCAAATCCAGGGCCATCATTATTGTATACACAATCTATCTTTTTTCTTACTCTCTCACTGCATTTTACAGCCGAATATATAGCAAGATTGCCACCCTTGGAATGTCCGCCTATATAAAGCCTTCCTCTTATGTACTGGCATGTACTATTAATATACTCTACCGCCGCCTCCTGTGACGGAACAGGCATAATAAAGCTCATATTAAAATCCTCTTTCCAGCCGACAAGTGTATCATCTGTACCCCTGAATACAACATAAGTATGCTTAGGGCTTATTCTTATATGAAATGCCCCGAACTGCTTTTCCAAGGTTTCATCTACTGTATCTACATAACTTGATAAAATCAGATTTCCAAATCTTTTGGAAGCTGCCGCTTTTTTCATAAGAAATGGAGCTTCACTAATAAATGATTTATCCTGCTTTAGTTCATTTTCTGTATACATATCAAAAAACATCTGCGATGCTTCTTTTAATGTAATGCTTCTCTTCTCCTCAGGTGATGGTATAATATCCCTGAAATTAACGTATGCAAGCTGTGCAAGAATAACATTATCAACCTCATTAAAAGGTGACTGTTCAAATGTTATATCCCCACGCCAGTCAAGATAATCCATTATATTTCCCATATATACACCCCCAGCAAATGCTTAATAAACCTTATTTGGATAAAGTCTTAAGTTCATTAACAATATCTATATCAGACTGCATAACCTTCATATTAGAAGTTACCGGCTGTTCTCCTGGTTTTGTCACAGTTATCTCTATAACTGTTCCCTCCTGAATTCCACCATTGAGACAGTAATTAATAAATGACACAAACTTTGGATGGTTTGCGGCAAATTTATTCTTTAAATTCATTATTTTCATAATTGATGCTGGATTAACCATATCATATCCTCCGACTATATATTATTATGCTTTTGCATTCTGTTATTCTTTAGTATAAGAAATACTACGCATACAACTGCCGTTATTAATTCTGTTGCCGGAAAACTGCTCCATACTCCTGTCATTCCAAACAGCTTTGAAAGGCTGATTGACATAATAAGCATAAGAACAATTCCTCTTAATAATGATACCACAAATGATTCTTTAGCACACTCCACTGCACTAAAATATCCGGCAGATACTATATTAAATCCTGCAAATAAAAATCCTGCAAAATATATTATCATTCCGCTATGTGCATATACAGCAAGTGTCTCAACACCCTCACTGTTAAACAGTGCAACAAGCTGGTCTGTAAATCTAAATACAATTATATATATTACTGCAAAAAGTGCAACCGCTGTAGCAGCACTCATTCTGTACAGCCTTTCAGCATCTTTTCTGTCACCCCTGCCGTAACATTCACTGATAAGCGGCTGTGTTCCCTGGGCAATACCATTAAATATAGCTGTTCCAATATAAGCATAATTAGCAACAACTCCATATGCTGCAATACCGATATTTCCTGTGATTGACAGTAACAGCATATTAAATACAGTTGTAGTAACCGCCGATGCTATCTCACCAATAAATGCGGCTGTTCCAAGCATACACGACTCCCAGAGCATTTTTAAAGACGGAAAGTGCCATTTAAACACAACCGTATTATTCTTACCAAAAAAATGTGTCAGGCACACCAATATACTGCATACAGGTGAAGCTGCAGTAGCCATCGCAGCACCTAACAGCCCAAGCTTCATCGGAAACATAAATATATAATCAAACACTATATTAAAAAGACTTCCACAAAGTGTCGCAATCATCGCCCTTGAGGGATCATTATCATTTCTTACATATGCACTTACAATGTAATTACACATAAAAAATGGAGTAAACATAAGAAATGTCCTTGTATAGCAGGTTCCAAGTGCCGTAATTGTATCATCTGCACCCATAAGCCTTAAAAGCCTATCTGGTGCAAACAGGCCCACAAGTATAAATACTATGCTTAACAGGCACGCACACATTATTGCATTTGAAAAATAATCATCTGCCCTCTCATCTTTCTTGGCTCTTAATATCTTAAATCTTATCGCCGAACCAACACCTATCATTGAGCCAACAGCAAATATAACATTAAATACAGGAAGTACAAGATTAAGAACTGTAATTCCGTCTGCCCCTGCGAATTTAGATATAAAAAATGTGTCTGCAACAACATAACACGATATTCCAAGCATACCGAATATGTTCTGTGACACATATTTAGCAAATTTCTTCCTTATGTCCATTAATATTCCTCATCTTTCCGTAAGCATATACCATATCTTAACCAGAATATTCCAGTTATTTCAATACACTTATATGCCGCATAAACAACAATATTAATATACAGTAATTCAACCAGAAAATCAATTATAGTTTGACATACAAAGTAATATGTTATATAATCCCGTTTGTTATATTTTGATTATAAAAATATTTGATACTATTATCATAATTTAATTGGAAATTGTATCTAAGCTGTATATTTACAGACCATATTGCAATACTATTTTCACGTTCAATTTTGGGGTTTTACACACTTCCTGTATTGCAATACTATTTTCAGGCTTGTGGCTTTGCGTACCAGCACCTGCCTGTCAGCAATGGTACGCAGAAATGAGGATTATTTATGAATTCAGCTTCTAAGATAACAATTATAACAGATTCAGCATCGGATATGCCAGGAAATTTACACAATCAGGTCACAGTTCTTCCTATGACTGTATCATTTGGAGATGAACAATTCGAAGATGGTGTCACACTCTCAGCAGATGAGTTCTATATGAAACTCATCGAAAGCGATACTCTCCCTAAGACAAGCCAGGTAAGTCCTTTCGCATTTACCTCTGCCTATGAAACTGCACTCACCCATTCTGATGCCGTTATAGTGATAACTCTTTCTTCTAAATTATCGGGAACTTACCAGAGTGCCTGCATAGCCGCCGGGGATTATGAAAGCGAACACGCCGGCAGCCAGGGGAAAATATATATTATAGACAGCGAAAATGTAACTGTAGGCGAACAGATTCTAATTGAATATGCTTTAAAACTTATTAATGATGGATTGTCAGCCACAGCAATCGCTGATGAGTTAAACTCCGCGAAAAAACGCATACGTCTTGTAGCACTTCTTGATACTCTGGAATATCTTAAAAAAGGTGGCAGAATATCAAGCAGTGCCGCTTTCTTAGGAAATGTATTAAAAATAAAACCTGTAATCGCAATTGATAATGGTGAAGTTGCCATATTAGGTAAAGCCCGCGGCTCAAAGCAGGGCAACAACTTCTTAATTGAACAGGTCAACACCTACGGTGGAATTGATTATTCTATGCCTGTCCTTCTTGGCTACACTGGCTGTTCAACAGAACTTATCGACAAATACATTAAGGACAGCAGCTCTTTATGGGAAAATAAGATTCCTGTTCCGGCCAGAATAAAAGTAGGAGCTACAATCGGAACACATATTGGACCTGGTGGAATTACTGTCGCGTTCTTCTCAACAAAGTAATTATTTTAATTTTTTTGAATTTTTTTCAAAAAAGTGCTTGACACTTTTAACTTTTGCGTGTATTATATCACTTGTGTTCGCGAGAAGCCAAACGAACAACACAATATAATATGCGCGAGTGGCTCAGTGGTGGAGCACCTCCTTGCCAAGGAGGGGGTCGCGGGTTCGATCCCCGTCTCGCGCTCTATGAGATAACAAGAAGGACTTCCGAATGGGAAGTCCTTTTTTGTCATCCAAGAAGTGCAATGCACTTCTCGTTACCCAACTGCAAAGCAGTTGTGGTTCGATTTCTCGGGAAACTAAAGTTTCCCTCGGTCGTGTCAGAGCAGAGGTCCACCGGACCTCTTGACACCCGTCTTGCATAACATACAGAAATATTTATTTGCGTGGCAGATTTTTAGTTCACTACCTCCAATGTTCCTTTTTATTATATCCTTTTTATTATTATTTCACATATCTTTTCACACACATATTATTAATATATCCCCTGTTTATGTGCCCTCATTTGTATACACATTCACACATTTGTTGCGTCATTTTGCATTAATTTTAATATTTTTTAGTTTTTTACTTGTATATTATTCACAAAGTGTTAAAATATAAACATAAATTCAACGTGAATGGAGGTAAATATTATTATGGCACAGAGATTTATTCTTAACGGTACATCTTACCACGGAAAGGGAGCTATCAAGGAGATAGCTACAGAGGCTATTTCAAGGGGATTTAAGAAAGCATTTGTATGCTCTGACCCTGACCTTATCAAATTTGGTGTAACTAAGAAAGTTCTTGATGTATTAGACGAGAACGGACTGGCTTATGAGGTTTATTCAGACATCAAGCCTAATCCAACAGTAGAGAATGTTAAGACAGGTGTACAGGCATTTAAAGATGCTGGTACAGATTATCTTATCGCAATCGGCGGTGGTTCTTCAATGGATACAGCCAAGGCTATTGGTATTATCATTAACAACCCTGAATTCAGTGATGTTATAAGCCTTGAAGGTGTTGCTCCTACTAAGAAACCTGCCGTTCCTATTATTGCAGTTCCAACTACTGCTGGTACAGCCGCAGAAGTTACTATCAACTACGTTATCACAGATACAAGCAAGAACCGTAAAATGGTATGCGTTGACCCACACGATATCCCTGTCGTAGCTGTTGTTGACCCTGATATGATGTCTAGTATGCCTAAGGGGCTTACAGCCGCAACTGGTATGGATGCTTTAACACACGCTATTGAAGGTTACATAACTGCTGGTGCCTGGGAATTATCTGATATGTTCCATCTTAAAGCTATTGAAATCATTTCTAAGAGCCTTAGAGGTGCTGTTGAGAACACACCTGAGGGACGTGAAGGTATGGCACTTGGACAGTATATAGCAGGTATGGGATTCTCTAATGTAGGTCTTGGTATTGTCCATTCCATGGCTCACCCACTTGGTGCCCTCTATGATACACCACACGGTGTTGCTAACGCTATTATCCTTCCAACAGTTATGGAATACAATGCTCCAGCAACTGGTGAGAAATATCGTGACATTGCCAAAGCTATGGGTGTCAAAGGAACAGATGATATGACACAGGAAGAATACAGAAAAGCTGCTGTAGATGCTGTAAGAAAGTTATCACAGGACGTAGGTATCCCAGCTAACTTAAAGGATATTGTCAAGGAAGAAGATATTCCATTCCTTGCACAGTCAGCTTATGATGATGCATGCAGACCTGGTAATCCAAGAGAAACAAGTGTTGAAGAGATAACAGAGCTTTACAAGAGCCTTATTTAACAGACAACTACTTAAATTATTGTTTATCATATTTTACACCTCTAAAAAAGAACCCCGCTATACCGGCAGGGTTCTTTTACTATTTACTATTTTAGTGTTATATAACGAAACATAGGTTATAGGACAAAACGCATTAACAGCTTAATCCCACTCATCAAGCAGTCCCTTAAATACATTTAATGCAGACTGTACAACTTCACGTTTTTCCATATCTATTCGGCATAGCTTAAGCAGGTCAATAGGGTGAAGACTGCTGCCACCTGAAAGGAACTTTTTATAGCCCTCTTTAACAGCTTTATCTCCCTTTAATATTCCATCAGCTATCGCAATAGCAGCAGAATATCCTGTTGCATACTGGTATACATAAAATGGAGTATAAAAATGTGGTATTCTCGCCCACTCGTATGCTATCTCATCATCAATAACACACTCACTTCCAAAATACTTTTCATTAAGCTTTCTGTATACATCACACAGATTATCAGAAGTAAGGACATTGCCTTCTTCGACCATTTTATGGGCTGTCATCTCGAATTCAGCAAACATCGTCTGTCTGAACAATGTACCCTTAAACTGCTCAAAATAATGGTTAAGAAGATACTTTCTTCTCTTATCATCTTTATCATTCTTACAGCTTTCCAACAGATAATTCATAAGAAGTGCTTCATTACAGGTTGAGGCAACTTCTGCAACGAATATCTTGTAACCGGCATATATATATGGCTGGTTGGAATTAGAATAATATGTGTGCATTGCATGACCCATTTCGTGAATAATTGTAAACACATCATCTAATGTTCCTGAGAAATTAAGGAATACATAAGGGTGAGTTCCATATGCTCCCCACGAGAATGCTCCCGTTCTCTTTCCTTTATTCTCATATACATCAACCCAGCCTGTTTCAAAGCCTTCTTTAACCTTAGCAACATACTCCTCGCCCATAGGTGCTAAAGCTTCAAGAACTATCTGTCTGGCTTCATCATAGGTAACCTTCCACTCATAGTCCGCTACCATCGGAGCATATATATCATAAAAATGAAGCTCATCAACTCCTAAAGCTTTCTTTCTTATATCAACATACCTGTGCATAAGATTAAGATTGTCATCTACAGTATTAATGAGATTCTTGTATACATCTACAGGAATAAATGAATCAGACAGATACATATGTAATGTTGATTCATATTTTCTTGTTTCAGCCTTAAATACTGCCTGTTTTACGTTGCCATAAAAGCAGGCTGCAAGCGTATTGATGTGCTGCTTATATTCCTTATAAAGACACTCAAAGGCTTCTTTTCTTACACTTCTTTGCTGGCTCTGCATATATTTTACATATGTTCCATTAGTCAGCTCAACCTTATTCCCAAATTCATCAATTATACTGCCAAAATGGACATCTGCATTGTTAAACTTAGAAAATATCTCATTAGGAACAGACATTACCTGCGATGCCTTTGCAAGAAGAACCTCTTCCTTCTCCGAAAGAGAATGTTCTTTCTGGCTTAACATATCGTCAATCATATGCTTATACAACTTAAGCCTGTCATCTTTTAAATATTCATAGAGAACATTTTCATCCATACTTAATATTGCAGGCTCAACAAATGCGTACTTCTCAGCACATTTAGCTGATGCCGCCTGTGCCCTGCCCGACATATCCTGATACACCGAATTAGCTGTATCCTCATAATATCTCATAAATGCGTATACATATAATCTCTCAACAAGATAATCAGTATCATTCAATTCCTTTAATACATTATAAAGATTATCAGCCGACTCAGTTAAAACAGACTGATATTCACAAGGCTCGCCCGCCTGTTTAATAAGCTTCTGGTAATCTTCTTCCCACGCATTATCTGATGAGTAGATGTCATTAACTGCCCATTTGAATTCATTATCAATCTCACTTCTTAAAGGTGCTGCCATTATTCTGCCTCCGGTACATAAGCTGACACTGCTATTGCCAATGAACCATATCCGATATGGCACGCAATACTAAGTGACAATGGAGCCATATAAAAATCATACTGAGGAAATGCTTCTTTTACAGCCTCAGCCCATTCCCTGGCTTCTCCTTCATTACCAGTATATGCAACTTCCATATGAAGCTTTCCTTGTTGTGCATAATCTTTAAATCTGTTATCACAGTCATCCTTCATAGCCTTAAGCATAATCTTCTTAGCTGACGCTTTTCCTCTTGCCTTGGCAAATGCATCAAGCTTCTCACCCTGTATCTGTAATACAGGATTGAGCTTTAACATAGTTCCGATTGCCGCAGCTGCAGGTGTTATCCTTCCACCCTTTTTAAGATACTTAAGTGTCTCAAGAGTAATATATATGCTTGAGTCCATTTTATGAGCTTCAAGTATATCCTTAATCTCCTCGGCATTCTTACCCTTATCTGCCAGAGCCTTTGCATCCATAACTGACTGGCGCATAGTAACTGATATACGCTGGTTATTAACAACCTGCACCTTTCCATCATAATCACCTGCAACCATAGTTGCTGTCTGGCAGGTACCACTAAGACCGCTTGACATCGGTATAAATACAACCTCATCATTATCCTTTAACAATTCATCAAAATAGTCCTGTAATGTTCCTATTGATGGCTGTGATGTAGATATATCTGCATCATTTTTAAGCTTTTCATAGAATTCTTCCTGTGTAAGATTAATATCTTCAAGGTATTCCACTCCATCAATAAAAAAAGGCATAGGTATAACTGTAACACCCATATCCTTAGACTGTGCCTGTGTAATACCGCTATTGCTGTCTGTTAATATTGCTACTTTACTCATAATATGACCTTCCTATTATTTACTGTAATTGCTACCAATCATCACTAATATATATAGCAATTACTCTCTATCTACCCGTAGTATAAAAATGATTATCAACTCTTATTGTACATTATCTTTTAGTTTGCTACAATGATTTTTACATAAAATTTGCAACAGATTACCATTTTTACTTAAATCAGGGGGATTTAATATATGAACGCACACGCCAATACTACTTCATTCGCCAATACAGATATTATTATAGAAAATGTCTTCTCTTATGATGATGTTTTAAAGCTTTCCGAATTATGCAATTATGAACCATTCTGTGATGAACCTGAGGCTGAAGACTTAATACAACTTGCGGCTTTTACAAAGGATACCCACTGCCTTGTCGGGTTTATTTCGTGTTTAAACCCTATTATTAACTGCAACGCTTATGACATAGACACTCACAATAATTCAGATACTATTAAACCGAGTACATATGATGATATGGTAATTGAATTTACCGCTATGACTGCCCCTGACTACAGGCAGCAGCACATTTTCACAGCAATGTTTTATGCACTTATGTGCACCGTTAATGCTTTAATATCAGACAGCAACATAAAATACATCACCGCCATTGACGATAAAACTGCGAACAGCATTATCAGCCACAAGCATAATCCTGCTTGTAATATTTCCGGCAATATCAATATAGCATATGCCTGCAGCGAATATCTTATGGAACTTTCAATTAAACATATAACTAATAACTTTTCCACTGTCCTTCCGGACACTATTGAGTTATTAAAATATGATGATGAATACCAGCTTTTATCAAGTGCCTCTGATGAGCTTATATCATCAATATCATTTGAACATTTTAACACACATATATGTATACACGATGTATGGACTGACCCTGATATGCGCAGATGTGGCTATGCCAGATTATTATTAACAGAGCTTATTCAGGATTGGAAAAATGACAGCTTAAACAACAGCCACGATAATACTATAATTCCTCTTATACTTCACGTTTCAGGCAGTAATATGCCCGCTGTCAGTCTTTATAAGTCAAGCGGATTTGTTGTAAGGGAAGAACTAAAGTATTATAACGTAAAATAAGTCCTACAAACAAAAGGTGTGGATAATGCAACTAACAATTCAGGCTTTAACCCTGAATACTGCGGTTGTTACATTATCCACACCTTTAATAATTTAATCTGTTCTCTTCGTGCTATCCCATTTATTATCTTGCCGCTATAACATCTGACATATCATACATTCCTGCACTCTTACCTGCAAGGAACTTAGCTGCTTCTATCGCACCCTTTGCGAATACTGACTTAGAATATGCTGTATGTGTGAATTCAATAACTTCATCTTCACCAGCGAATATTACATCATGTACTCCTACTATTGTACCACCACGCACTGCACTGATACCGATTTCTTTAGGATCTCTCTTTACTCTTTCCTGACTTCTGTCATACTTATAGTAATAATCATCACCAAGAACTTCCTTGATTGAATCTGCTAATGCAAGAGCTGTTCCACTTGGAGCATCTACCTTCTTGTTATGATGTCTTTCTACTATCTCAACATCGAAACCTGCTGGTGCAAGAATCTTAGTGGCATCCTGTAAAAGCTTCATAAGCATATTAATGCCAAGTGACATATTAGCAGACTTAAGCACTGCAACTTTGCAGGCTGTCTTTCTTACGTGTTCAATCTGCTCATCTGTAAGTCCTGTTGTACATACTACAACCGGAATCTGCTTCTTTTCACAATAATCAAGAAGTGCATCCTCTGCCTTTGCTGCTGCAAAGTCAATTATGACATCTGCTTCTACATCACAGTCATTAACTGATGCAAATACAGGATAATCATTATGTCCATCGTCAAATGGATCAATTCCTGCTACTATCTTACATTCATCATCTTTGCTTACAAGGTCTGTAATAACTCTTCCCATATGTCCATTACAGCCATGCATAATAATTCTTGTCATTATCATAGCCTCCATACACTATTTTCTTTATTATTTCAATGTTTGTGTTCGCACATTTCTTATATCTGCCTAATTATAGCTTCTTATATTACTTTATAAGTCCATAATTCTTAAGTGCTGTCTTTAACTTATTAAGGTTAGCTTCTTCCATTTCGCAAAGAGGCATTCTGAGTGGTCCTACTTCCATACCCATAAGATTAAGAGCTGTCTTAACTGGAATAGGATTAACCTCACTGAATAAAGCATCTACAAGCTCAAGTGCCTCAAACTGTAACTGACGGCTCTTTTCAATATTACCGGCAAAGAACTCAGCACATATGTCGTGTGTCTGCTTTGGTGCAACATTTGATAATACAGATATAACACCCTTAGCACCAATAGACATAAGCGGTACGATAAGTCCGTCTTCACCTGAATACATATCAAGACAGCCTTCTGCTAACATCATTGTCTTAGATTCCTGTGAAAGATTGCCTGTTGCAGCCTTAATGGCTACGATATTATCTACTTCCCTGGCAAGCTTTACTGCTGTCTCTGGCTGAATGTTGCAGCCTGTTCTGCTTGGTACATTATACATAATAATTGGAAGGTCAATTGATCTGGCAACTGCTGTGTAATGCTCTATAAGTCCCTTCTGTGTAGCCTTATTATAGTAAGGTGTTACAACAAGACATCCGTCAACACCTGCCGCCTGTGCTTCCTTTGAAAGTTCAACAGCTGTCTTAGTACAGTTAGAACCTGTTCCTGCAACAACAGGAACTCTCTTTTTAACATAATCAGCAGTAAATCTTATAGCTTCGATATGCTCTTTTTCTGTCATAGTTGCAGACTCACCAGTTGTTCCACAGATAACAATCGCATCTGTTGAATTATTAATCTGATAATCAAGAAGCTCTGCAAGCTTATCATAGTTGATTTCTCCATTGGCTTTCATTGGTGTGACAATAGCGACACCTGCACCTGTAAATATTGACATAACTCCTCCATTCCAACGCTTATCCGTTGTATTAATATTAATTATTTCAATTCTATTCCTGTATTGTCTAACAGAGTACAACGTTTAAATAACTCTTTTACAATAAAACAGACCGATCTAATGACAGACCGGCCTAAGTAAGAATTCATTATACAAATATCATTATATAAATCTTCGCGTAGCCCTCCATCATAAGGCATCAATGCCCATAATGACAGTCATAAGATTATTAACCTTATGCCCAGCATATAACTTCCCTGAATTATATGCTTCGGCACTTTCCCCTTTCGCTGCACATCATATGCTTGGGGACATCCGTACAGTTACTATTGAATCGTGCGACCTCTACTTTGTAGAATTAAAAGTTAATTTGACTATATCACTTGCGTAGTTCATTGTCAATATCAACACATTCTTATTTATATGATGTCAGGTGTAAATAGCCATAAACTATTCGTGACTACACAATATTTTATTCTTCTTCAACTAAATCAATCTTGCTGACAGAAACCTCATAGGCTACTCTCTTCTCAACTGACTCCTCATCAACCTTTTTGGTGTATTCTCTTGACTGTACTCTTCCGCATATCTGAAGGTGGCTTCCTACTTCAAGGCCGCCTGCAAATCTTGCATTTCTTCCCCACGCAATACATGGTATGTAATCAGACTTGCCATATGGTCTGTTGACAGCTACAAGAATATCAGCTATCTCTCTTCCTAATGGAGTCTTTCTATATATAGGTGGCTTACATACATAGCCATCAAGGAATATCTGATTAGACTTTGACTGCTCCTCTGGAATATCTTCATCTTCTATAAAGCGTAATTCTCTTACAAATATTGAAAGAACGAGCTTATTCTTAACACCTTCGTGTCTGTTATAAGAACGGAACTGTCCAGATACCTCTATCTTCATTCCCCTGTAATCTTTAGTTACATCAATAAGTCTTTCACTTATCATAAGTGGAATTATATCCACCATATCACTGAGACGGTTGACAGATACATTTGCAATATAAAAGCCCTCTCCAAATACCTCGTGGCTAAATGTAAATTCTGATACCACTTCTCCGATGATACACACCCTGTTGTTTTCAATTACCTTATCAAGCATAAGTATTTCTCCCTTCTTTGACCGATATTATTGTGCCTCGGTCCTGTGCTTTATTTATTGTTCTCAATATGTATATGTTCTAACTTGCTGTAATATTACAAAAATATTTTGAAAAAGTTGTGTACAAATTATAATATTTTTGAAAACATTATAAAAATACTGTGTTTTACTGTATTTACACAAATTGTATTTTTTTACGAACACAGAAGTATACCGGTATACTTCTATTAAAATATATGTTATAGTCTTACTAGCATAATCGCAATTATTAAATATTAATATGTATATATATGTGCAATCTGCTATAAAATATATTTGATATTCTTTAATATTTTTACCATATATACTATTGTATTTTGATAGCTTTGTGATAGAATATAAAAGTTGCTAACCATAACCATTCAATGTATAATATATATTGCTGGTAAATATGTAACAGTGATTGAACATTTTGACTTATATATGAAAGGAAAACATAATGAAAACTAAACGCGAAGATATTCGTAATATCGCTATTATCGCCCACGTTGACCATGGTAAGACAACTCTTGTAGATGAACTTTTGAAACAGAGTGGTACTTTCCGTGCTAATCAGGAAGTTGCTGAACGTGTAATGGATTCTAACGATATAGAACGTGAAAGAGGTATTACTATACTTTCAAAGAATACTGCCATTCACTATAAAGATACTAAGATTAATATTATTGATACTCCAGGACATGCTGATTTCGGTGGAGAAGTTGAGCGAGTTTTAAAGATGGTTAATGGTGTTGTTCTTGTCGTTGATGCTTTTGAAGGCGTTATGCCTCAGACTAAGTTCGTTCTTCAGAAGGCACTTGATCTTAATCTTGCAGTTATCGTATGTATTAATAAAATTGATCGTCCAGAAGCCAGACCTAATGAAGTTATCGATGAAATTCTTGAATTATTCATCGACCTTGATGCAAGCGATGAACAGCTTGATTGTCCATTCATATTCGCATCAGCTAAGTCTGGTTATGCTATGGCTGACCTTGATGACGAAAGAAAGGACATGCAGCCTTTATTTGACTGCATAGTTAATAATATACCAGCACCAGAGGGTGATCCTGATGCTGATACACAGATGCTTATATCTACTATTGATTATAATGAATTCGTTGGACGTATCGGTGTAGGTAAGATTGAGAATGGTAAGATTAAGGTTAATCAGGAAGTAGCTATTGTTAACCACCACGACCCATCTTTAAGAAAGAGAGTACGTGTAACTAAGCTTTACACATTCAACGGACTTAATAAGGTAGAAGTTAATGAGGCAGGCTTCGGTGATATCGTTGCCGTATCTGGTATTGCTGACCTTAAGATTGGTGATACACTCTGTTCTGTAGAGAACCCTGTTGCTATCCCATTCCAGAAGATTTCAGAGCCTACTCTTTCTATGGACTTTATGGTTAATGACAGCCCACTCGCTGGTAAAGAGGGTAAGTTCGTAACTTCAAGACATATCCGCGACAGACTTTTCAAGGAACTTAATACTGATGTAAGTTTAAGAGTAGAAGAGAATCCTGGTTCTGAGAACTCATTTAAGGTATCAGGACGTGGTGAACTTCATTTATCTGTTCTTATTGAGAATATGAGACGTGAAGGCTATGAATTTGCTGTAAGTAAGGCTGAAGTTCTCTACCACACTGATGAACGTGGCAAGAAGCTTGAACCTATGGAGCTTGCATATATTGATGTTCCAGAAGAATTCTCTGGTTCTGTAATCCAGAAGCTCAGCCAGAGAAAGGGAGAACTACTTGGAATGACACCTATTAATGGTGGTTACACAAGATTACAGTTCTCTATTCCATCCCGTGGTCTTATCGGCTACAGAGGTGAATTCCTTACTGACACTAAGGGTAATGGTATTATTAACACTTCATTTGAAGGTTATGAAGAATACAAGGGTGATATATCTTACAGAAAGACTGGCTCACTTATAGCTTACGAAGATGGTGAAGCTGTTACTTATGGTCTTTTCAATGCACAGGACAGAGGTACTCTTTTCATCGGACCTGGCGAAAAGGTATATGCTGGTATGATTATCGGTGAGAACCCAAGAACTGAGGATATTGAAGTTAATGTCTGCAAGACAAAGCACCTTACTAACACTCGTTCTTCAAGTGCTGATGAAGCTTTAAGACTTGTACCGCCTAAGATATTAAGTCTTGAACAGGCTCTTGATTATATTGACACAGATGAGCTTCTTGAAGTAACACCAACTCATCTTAGAATCCGTAAAAAGATTCTTGATTCTACAGCAAGATACAGAGCTAATAAGAAGTAATTACATTTAATCATAATTCTTCTTATTAATATATAACAACCAATTAACAATTTATAATTATCAATGGAGGTCTACTATGGATAGCGATTTAGGAGCAAAAGTTAAAAAATTAAGAATTTCACAGGGTTTAACACAGGAAGACGTTGCTAAGGCACTTGATGTAACTCCAGGTTATATCAGTAATGTAGAAAATGGACGTAATCTTATGACATTAAGAATGCTTTCATACTATGCAGAGCTTACAGGCGTTTCTCTTGACTACCTTGCAGGAAGTGTTGATAAGAACTACCAGAGCACAGCTCTTGATAATGAAATTATGCAGTTAGTATCTAAATTAGATTCTGAGACTAAGGAAAAGTTAATCTCAACATTAAGAATCTGGATTAATAACTAATAAGATAAGTTGATATAATATATGTTCTTTGTCAAATTAAGGACTTTGAATATCACATATAAAAGAAACCTGGTGCTAAAATGGGCATCAGGTTTCTTTTTACATATTGGCTGATAATTTATGCTGTGACTTCGTTAAAAATGCAGGCAGACCCCCTCTGTGCTTTCGGGTTAGACAGACATTATGACTGTATCTTCTTCATCTGATAGAACTCACCCTTGAGGTTCATTAATTCATCGTATGTTCCATATTCTACACAGTGGCCATCAGCTATTACGGCTATTTTGTCAGCGTCTTTTATTGTTGAAAGACGATGGGCTACTATAAAGGTTGTTCTATCTTTGGTAAGGTTATTGAGAGCCTCCTGTATAAGTTTTTCTGATATACTGTCTAAGGCTGATGTGGCCTCATCTAACACTATAACCTTAGGATTTCGTATAAGTGCTCTTGCTATTGATATACGCTGCCGCTGACCGCCTGAAAGCTTTCCACCGTGCTCTCCTACCATCGTATCAAGTCCGTCTGGAAGTGAATTGATTAAATCTGTAAGATTGGCGGCTTTAACTATTTCATCAAGTGTTGCCTCATCAACGTTATCAACACCATATGTAATATTATCCCTTATTGTCCCTGAAAATAATATTGATGTCTGTGGAACAACCGCAAGATACTTTCTATATGAGCGAAGGTCAATATCCTTCATATTGTGTCCATCTATAAGCACTTCTCCACTGTTAACCTGATTAAAACCTATTACAAGGTTAAGAATTGTCGATTTACCAGCTCCGGATTCACCAACCAGTGCAATTGTTTCGCCTTTATCCACATGAAGATTAAGGTTATGCAGAACTGGCCTGTCAATATTATTATATCTGAATGTTACATCTTTAAAATCGAACTCACCATATATGTCCTTAATTATTTCCTTACCTTCATTCTGTTCTATGTCATCTTCTAATAATACTTCACCTATTGAATTAACCGATTCAATACCTTTGGCTATTGTAGGAATAAGAGACATAAGTGATGATACCTGACTTACGATTGTAGCAAAATAGCTCTGATAAAGTGTTATATCTCCCGGCATTACAGTTCCTTTAATTGCAAGAAAGCCTGTGAATCCAAGACATACTACCTGAAATATCTGGAATATCGCCCAGCCTACTGAACCAAATAATGATTGTATTACATCAAGTCTGTAGCCTTTTTCTGCAACAGCAAATAATTGTCCACTCATTTTCTGAACTTCTTCCTCCTCAAGTGCATGTGCCCTTGTGACAGGAATAAGCTCAACCATCTCCATTACCCTTGCAGAAGTTTCTTCCATCTCTTTTCTGAATTCATTATTACGCTTCTTCATTACATTCCTGAAAAATACCATTGTCGCAGCGGCAATTGGTGTTGTGAGCAGAAAGAATATGAATACTACAAGGCTCTTATTAATGGTTACTATAAGTGCTATAGCTATATTAAGTGCTATATTAAGTATGCTAAGAAACATCTGCGTTGACAGTGTTTCCACCGCTTCGACATCTCGCATAATCTTGGATTGCAGACGTCCTGACTGCGTTTCCTTATGATAAGATATAGATAACTGCTGCAGCTTTCTTACAAGTGCCCTTCTTAAGCCTGTCTCTGCATATCTTGTTGCTAATGATTTGTATCTTGTATACATATAATTCATAGGAACATTAAGTGCTACAAGAACAATCATAATCATCGCCTGTATAATTATGTTCTGATAAGTTTCTGACGAACCACTCGTTATATCATTAATAATATTCGCTGTGACAATAGGCAGTACCCATACAGGTGCATGCTTTATAAAGAAGAATATAACAGCAAGAAAGAACTTATGATAGTTGCCTTTATAAAGACCTAACAATATCTGCATAGGATGACCTTTATGCTTTTTATAACATTCTATAAACCAGCTCTCGACATCTATTCCCTTTGGTGCTCTTAAATTCAATATACTCACCCCGCTTTCATCGTTATAAAAAGGAATGTGCCGCGGCACATTCCCCTATTTATAGTTGTAATCATATGATGATAAAGTCATAAGTTCAAAAATCCTATTACGCAGGTATTAACGACTTTCTGAACTTTTGACTCTGACATCTTATTATTTCTTAATTATATTATCTACATTTTCTGCGACAATTTCTTCACCGTCACAGCCTGTAACCTTAACATTATCAAGAATAAGTGTGTTGATATTACTTACAATCATACCTTGTCTGCTTGCTTCATCACAGCCTAACATCATAGCTGCAACACCTGACTTGGCATTATCTGCGTATGTAATATTAATATTCTCAAATGTAAGTTCTTCTATCTTGCTTTCTGGAAGTCCGCATATATAAGTACCTGCAACGTGGCAGTTCTTAGCATTGATATTCTTAAATGTGAACTTCTTAATTGAAGGTGTTCTATCATCTACAGGAAGCGGCTTCTTAGAACCAACATACTCTGTCTTACCATCTGGGTCACAGAAATAGAAGCTGTTGACTACAAATGGTGTCATAACATTATCCATATCTATATTCTCGAAAGAAATGTCATCAAGAACTGAAAGCTTTCCTCTTCCTCGTCTTGTCTTAACTCTTAAGCCTCTGTCTGTGTTCATAAACAGGCAGTCTTTGATATGCACGTCCATAACACCTGCGGCAATCTCGCTTCCTACTGTTACAGCTCCGTGTCCATCTCTCATACAGCACTGTCTTACTATCATATTGGTTGTTGGAACATTGTATTTCTGTGCCATATAGATTTTGCCTGATTTAATAGCAATACAATCATCTCCAACTGAAATATATGTACCAAGTACGAGTACGTCCTCACAGCTTTCTGGATCAAGACCATCTGTGTTGTGTGAGTCTGCTGGTGCTTTAATCTTTACATCTATAAATTTAAGGTGGTTACTAAAATATGGGTGAATAGTCCAGCAAGGTGAATTCTGTACTGTTATGCCCTGCATAGTAACATTTTCACAATGATTTATAAAGAAAAGGTTAGGTCTCCACGCTATATTACGCACTTTGCAGTTCTTCCACCAGTTATCGTGTGTTGTACCACCATCAATAGTACCCTCACCTGTTATAACAATATTTTTAACATTAAGACCACATATTATTGCTGAGAAAGAGTCTACCGGATTACCTTCCCATGAAGCCAGATTGTATTCTGACTTCTCATCATATGACTCAATAAGACCTGGTAATATAGGGAACTTATCTCTGTCTGTGAATGCAAGTAATGTAGCACCCTTGGCAAGCTCAAGTGTAAGGTCATCTTTTAAGAAAATGCTTGATATTCTGTAAGTTCCTTCTGGAACATATACTCTGCAATTCTTCTTAGAAGCCATAATTGCACACTGGATTGCATTGGTATCATCGTGCTCACCATCACCATATGCACCGAAATCCCTTACATTAAGTGTTACAAATTCATAATCTGTATGAAGCTCGACAGGTCCATATTCTTTGCCGTCATATACCGCTGTTATCTCATAATCTGTATCTGGCTTGAAGCCATATAAAGATGTAACCTGCTTGTCTGTATGTGTGAACAATTCTCCATTAACATATATGTCATATTCTTTCTTGGAATAATACTTTCCTGCTTCTGTTAATTCTACAACTGCATTTCTGCTTGTATTAGTTACTAATACTAACTCCATAATGCTCCTCCCTTGCCACGGCCATAATCCTGATATTCTCTGTTGCGTACTGTCTCGCTGTATACTAATGCCGCCTTGCTTACTACATTCTTATCGGTATCATCATCAGTGAATATCTCACCTGCCATTACCTTATCGCACACGCCTAACACAATGCCTTCGTATTTCTCTGTGTGAAGTGCCTTCATTCTACATCCCTTTAATACAGCATAGGCAAACATAAGCTCTGACTCTTCATCAAAATCATCAAAGTCATCATAATCTCTCCCTGTTTCAAGAACAGCCTTAACTGATGCCTTGAAATAGTCCTGCATCTTTCTGTAGATTTCATATATCATCTGGTCCATAACTTCCATTGTATCAATAAGTGAAGCTGCATATACAGATAATACCTTAACCTTGGCTGTTGTATCTGATGCATACTTAGTGTCTGCAAAAAGCTCATCATTCATAGCGTTATACTGTCCGATAACGTCATTATACTGCTCTTTTCCACCGTCCTTAGTTTCATATGCCATATAAAATGGTTCATATGAATATGCCTTACATAAGCATTTCTTATCATCTGCATCTTTAAAATAACCAGCTTCATTTCTTTCAAAATCCTTAAAACCAGACGCAAGCTTTACAGCTTCACTCTTATATTTATCATCACCTGTAAAATCTGATGCTGTATAGAACGCATTACCAATCATAAAATGCTTAAGGCCATTCTTATCGAGTCTGTCTATAACACCACTCTCTATAACCTTATCAAGTGCTTCTGTTAATGCTTTAACTGCACTATCTTCTCTTAATGCCTTACATAATGAAGAAAGTGCATTAAGTCTTAATCCAAGAGCGTACACATCGTTACTGCCGATTAATTCATCAACCTGTGATAACTTTGCATACATATTCTTTTCCAATTCTGAATTTCTGTTAATTATCATTGCAATCTCCTTACTATATATTAACATAAGCACATTGGTGCTCATTATTTCATAATTCACGATACTTTACAACGTTTATAAAGTTTCGTCAGAAACTTTTAAGATGAGCACCCAGGTGCTCATTATTCCGTAATTCACGATACTTTTCAACACTTATAAAGTTTCGCAAGAAACTTTTAAGATGAGCACCTTGGTGCTCATTATTTTATGCTTTATATCTGAAATAATCAAATGCCGCATAATAATCATCTGTTCCGTGTCTTCCCTCGCTGTCAGTATACCGGCTTCCATAATCTCCAGCGTAAGCATACATTCCAATCATTGCACCTGTAAAACGCTTACCCTTACGAATTCCTTCATCACACAGATAATAGACATTATCCAGAGTAACAACTTTATTATAGTCTTTATCATTATAACTATATGAAAATGTCCTTCTTAAATTGTTCGTATCTATCTTAAGATATATGTCTTTATTATTGTTATCAACACATACACCATCGTGTGTAATGACCTCGTCACCAATCTTCTCGACTACATTAAGCGTAAGTCTTGGTGTTTCCTCTAACGTAGCAAATACACCAAATTTGATATAGGTGTTCTCATCATAATAACAAGTCATACCGCAGTTCTGACCCGGATATAATTCTGGCATACAAAGCTTACATACAGCACTAAATCTGAAATGTTTCTGTCTTCTTAAAAGTATATTCTTAGCTTTCATAGTATCAAGGTCATACTTGCTTCCCTTGATATGAACATAAGAGTCTTTTAACTTAATGCCGTCCATCTCCGGCACTCTTGGGAACCACCATTCATTACTCAGATATGAATTATTAAAATCATCATCTGACTCATCTTCCCATATCATCTCTGGCAGATCAGGCTTTACCTGTAATGCACTAGGACCTTTAAGGTTATTGACTATCGGCCAGCCGTCCATAGTCCAGCTTATAGGGTCAAGAGCAGTTTCTCTTCCTAAAATGCTGTATCCATCGCCAATCTTTCTTCCACACAGATACACCATATACCAGTCACCATTCTGTGTCTGTACCGGCTTTCCGTGACCACACCTCTGTATTATCTCATCAGGGTTGTTCTGTCTTATAATAGGATTGTATGGGCAGGGTTCATATATTCCTTTAAGCTCCCTGCTTCTGGATACCGTTATTCTGTGTCCCGGTCCTGTTCCACCCTCTGCTTCAAACAGATAATAATATCCATCCTTCTTTAAAAGATGAGGTCCTTCCGGTGCTCTCTTATTATCTCCATAGAACAGAAGCTCTGCTTTGGATATCTGTTTAGTAGCATCCTCATTAAGCTCAAATATTCTTGCTCCCCTGTTAAGGAGCATATATCTTCTTCCATCATCATCATTAAATATAGATGGGTCAATACCATCTTCATCTATAATGGCAGGCTTGCTGTATGGTCCTTCCGGCTTATCTGAACTTACAACTATCTGCTTTCTGTATACATTACCTGTATCATTAAGTCTGTATGTAGCTGTTATATAAAATCTTCCCTTATAATAAGATATATCGGGAGCCCAGTAACCTCGTCCTCCTTCAAGGTCATCAAGAGCCGCCCACTCTGGTTCTGTAATAGCATAACCTATTATCTTCCAGTGAATAAGGTCTTTAGAATGCGATACTGGTATACAAGGATAGAATATAAATGAAGAATTAACCATATAATAATCATCTTCAACCCTGACAATTGATGGGTCAGGATACATACCTGTCCTTATTGGATTGTGATACATCTCACTTAACTTATGACCAACAACACTCTCAAAATATTCTTCTAACTCTATAAAATGATTCTGATGAGCAACCTCAAAAGGTGTCTGTAAATTAATATCTCCGGACAAAGGTGACATTCCAACTCTCTCAACCAGATACCTGCAAGTAGGTACGCTTCCCGACATAGCTGCATAATGAAGCATATTCTTATTATTATCATCGTGAATATTCATACTTGCCCTTGAATATTCAACTATATACTTCACAAGCTCAAGGTTACCTGTCTTAGCGGCAAGTAATGCCATAAGTACTCCATGTTCATCCTTCTCATCTATAAGATTAGGCTCATTCTCAAGTATAGTCTTAACTTCTGCAATATTTTCAAGATATATTGAATCTGCTAACTTTCTCAATTCTCCACCACCTTAACGTGTTTTATATAGACAATTCCTAAATATGTCCTAATTTTAACATATAGATATATGTATTTCTACATAAAAAATGCCAATACAACAAAAAAAGACGGAAATGATATTAGCATTTCCGTCTTTTTTATTAATTATATTAATTAATCTCAACAATCAGATAATAGTTGATTAATAACTATTCTTATATTCCTGATATTACTCCTTAACGGCACCTACGTTAACACCCTGTACGAAGTACTGCTGACAGAATGGGTAGATAATCATGAAAGGTAATATAGCAACAATTGTAGCCGCATTAGAAATTGTGTTAGGGTCTACTGAATCATCGTTAGGAATATTACTATCCATAACCATGTTACGAAGCTTAATCTGGAAGTTGTATAACTTATCTGTTCTGATATAAATCTTGAAGTTAGTATAATCATTCCAGAATGTTACGGCAAACATAAGACCGATTGAAGCAAGGGCAGCTTTAGAAAGTGGTAACACAATCTTAAAGAATATACCCATTGGTGAACAACCATCAATCTGAGCAGCCTCAAATAATGATTCTGGAATACCTTCAAAGAAGTTTCTCATAAGTACAAGGTTATATACGTTGATAGACATTGGTAAAATTACTGCCCATAATGTATCAAGTAAGTGTAAGTTCTGCATAACTAAGTACTTAGGAACCATACCACCATCGAAAATCATTGTGAATAATAACATATATGCGAAGAAGTTTCTTCCTGGCATTTCCCACTGAATGAGTACATAACCACCGAGTGTAGCAAGTAATAATCCCATAAATGTACCAGCTAATGTTGTAACAACTGATACAAGGAATGGACGATAAAGAGAAGCTCTTGTAATAATCGCACCATATCCACCTAATGAGAATGAGCTTGGCCACCATCTAAAACTTGTTGCTGAATGAGCATCAAATGAATCTACAATAACCTTCCACATAGGGAAAAGAATTAACAATGAAACCAATATAAAGAAGATTACATTGACTATTGGGAAGATCTTAAATTTTTTCTTTTTCTTTTTATAAACTAACTGTTCTTCACTCATCGTCTAACCTCCTATACAATTCCACGTCCACGGACTTTTTTACTTGCGTAGTTACAACCAAGTACGAGGATCATACCTACAAATGACTTGAATAAACCTACGGCTGTTGTATAACCATAATCAGAGAATGAAGCCGAGAATGTCTTATTGTAAATGTATGTCTGTAATACCTGAGAAACATCATATGTACCAGCACTCTGTGTAACGAATACTGATTCAAAAAGGTTCATAACCTTAGCAAGGTTAAGAATAAATACTGTGATGATTGTGTTAGCTAAAGCAGGAAGAGTTATATATATAAGTCTCTTAAATCTGTTAGCACCATCAATCTGAGCAGCCTCATAAAGATCTGGGCTGATACCTGATAATGTAGCAAGGAAAAGAATAGTTCCCCATCCTGTATCCTTCCAGATATTCATTACGAAGAATGTACCTGTCCAATACTTAGAGCTGCCAAGGAAATCAATTGGAGAATTGATAAGTCCCATATTAATTAAAGCACCATTAACAACACCTGTGCTGTTAACAGAAAGAATTACTTTGAATACAGCAGCGACAACTACCCATGACATAAAGTGAGGTAAGTATACAATTGTCTGTACTGTCTTCTTGAATGCCATATTAGTAATCTCGTTAAGAAGAAGTGAGATAATAACTGCGGCACCTGTATTAAGTATTAACTTAACAATTGATAATACAAGTGTATTTCTGAATGCTGCCCAGAAGAATGTATCGAATTTTAACATTGTCTGGAAGTGGAATACACCAATATAATAAGGGTTAGCTAATACATATGAAGTAAAGGCGTAACGACATCCTAACATTGGCCAGTAGAAGAATAATAATACCATTACTAATACTGGCAGGAACATAAGATAAAATCCTCTGTAGTAGAACATCTTCTGCCCAATATTCTGATTTAATGTGTTAGATAAATACTTTGTATCAACACCGAGGTCTTTCTTGAATATCTTAACGACATCCCAGAACACACCAACAATAGCAACTATAAGGCCGATGATTATAACATATACACCTGAACCTACTGAATAAGAATTACCATTATAACCATTAGATAATAAATCTGAAATGTTATGGTATACATACTTTAACGTACCAGTCTTAGTCTTTCCATCAGCACTAGTAAACTGGAATGCAAACATTGAAATAAATGCAACAGCTGTAGCTGCCACAGATGTAATAATAGATAACTTTTCTTTCTTAGCAACGACTAATAAAATACCAGCAACAAGTATTAACATAAATATGTACCACATTGCAATGACGCTGATATTCATAAAGCCAAATGAATATGCCTTAGGTGTATAACCATCCATAAGAGTTTCGTTAGACTTTGCAAATGGAAGTAATCCGCCTATTAACATAATAACCATACCGATAATAGCTAAATATCTAGTATTACCAGCTGGCTTACCATTAAGTGCTCCACACTTAGGGCAAATCTTTGCCTTCTTAGGAAGCTCTGTTCCACAAGACTTACACTGCATCTTTATACCCTTCTTTCCTAATATTATAGTAACAATTGCTTATATTAAGCAAAATTCGTGCCAGAAGACCAGGTCTACTGGCACGAAATATAAAGTGATGTTTAAAACATCTTTTAACACATATTAAGCAGCATTAATTCTTTCCAGCGAACTGTGTATTTAATGACTTAAGAGCTGCTTCTACCTTAGAACCAACAGTCTTTGTGTATTCCTGCATACCCTGATCAACTGTCCATTCACCTCTTGCAACGTTATCAATTACTGTATATCTTTCTGTATTGATATCACCAACAAGCTTACCAACTTCTTCTGTCATAGCAGGTGAATCTACAAGTGTAGAATGTTCAAAGAACATATCTGAGCAAGATGTAACATTTTCTGGCTGTTCATCCTTTCCTGGATCCTTACCGCTTACGAAGTTAGCAAGAACTAAGTTGCAGTCAAGGTGAGCCTTAGAGTAAAGTGTCTTAGCGTTAGTCTTCTTAGGAAGGAACTTGAATGAACCATCAGCCTGCTCTTCATAGTAGTAACCCTTAGGACCATATTCCCAAAGTGTCTGGATATCTCCACCATCTAACATTGTATCGATGAAGTACTTGAAAATTCCCTCAGCCTTACCTGTCTCAGCAGCGTGAGATGTGATACACCATGATGGTGCAAGTCTTTCTGCGTATGAACCAAGTTCCTTAATTGGAAGCATTGGAATAATTGAATCATCAAGACCTGCTGTCTTTAAGTATCCTCTTAATGTCTCAGCCCACTGTCCAGCCCAGTATGTAAATACACCTGATTCTGTCTTAGGATCTGATGACTTGAAATCGTTACGTGCTGTCTGAGTTGTCTTTGTGCTTGTTTCCTTATTGATAAGACCATCGTTAACAGCGTTCTGAATTCTCTGAAGAGCATCCTTCATCTCCTTCTGAGAGAAACCATCTACATATTCACCCTTTGCCTGGTCATAGTAGAAAGTAAGCTGAGCATTCTGATAGAATTCTGGAAGGTAGTTAGTATAAGGTGCTTCCTTTGAATAGAAACCTGGAGCAGAAATTACATAATCAACTCCTCTAGCTTCCTTCATCTTCTTAAGCATTGTGTAGAACTCATCATATGAGAGCTGCTTGCTTGTTAAATCTGCCTTAGAATAACCAGCCTGTGTAGCCCAAGCTTCCTTTACATATGTAACGCATCCGTTACCACGAGCAGGAACGAATCCGTAGAGAGACTTCTCACCATCAACGCCTCTTACGTAGTTAGCCTTCATAATCTTCTCTGCATCTGAGATAAGTCTTCCAGAAGACTTTGTTGCTGAATTATTCCAAGCATCTGTCATATCCCAAAGAAGACCCTGGCTTGCATAAAGTGCTAAATAATCAGATGAAAGAATGATAACATCTGGCATTGCACTTGCATCAAGCATTGAGTTAGCAACTGCATCATAGTATGAGTTGTGGTCAGGACGTGTAACTTCAAAATCAAGACCTGTTAATGACTTAAGCTGTTCATCGAACTTCTCGCCCCATTCCTCTAATGTAGGAACTGTACCATCAACCATAATTGTGAAATGTCCTGGCTTTTCTACGCTTGCCCAATCTACAGTTTCTTTTGTGCCGTTTGAAGCATTGTTATTGCCACATGCTACAAGACCCATTACTGATGTAAGAGTTAAACCTACAGCAGTAAGCTTTTTAATTGTCTTTCTCATAAACTTGTAAACCTCCCTTAATTGGTTCTTGTGGGGCAACCCCACTTAATATGTTTTTTGACATTGATATATTACCATTTTTGTACTATTTTAACAAGACTATTTTTAACAATTCTTGTATTTTTTTTAATTTTTTTATGAACCCCAGTATTTATGCGGCTTTCCAACACTATATTTTTGAACAATTTATTAACAAAGCACCCTTTATGTATTCATTCTGTATAATTTTACATCTATTAAAAATAGATGTTTTATGTAAATTTTGCACTATTATTAAGATAATTTTAGCATTTTTTTACATCACTTTAACAATCAAATGTAATTTTTATCTAAAAACCATACTTAAATTGTGCTTATTTACCAGTGTTAATTATTTGTTCACAATTCGTCCATTTGTTACAATCATATAATTGTACGATATGTTATAAAAATATTATATTTCCAGCCATATTTCTGCAAAATTTAACATTTTCTTTATCATTAAGAGCTACATTGCCCGCAAACGTGTCCATCAGCTTCTTTTCAAATGTGTCACAAACTGACATTTCTGCTGCAAGTTTAATTGTGACATTTGCACCAAAGTCAGTATCAATGATATCCACATTATTATCATTACATATATACTGCAATTTGCCATATGCGTTATAATCAGTCGTTATGACAGCAGTTATTCCGTCACACACCTGTGCTATGTCCGAATTCTTAATCCCTTCTTTAGCAGCAGCCTGATATGCTCTTATAAGTCCGCCTGTTCCAAGAAGCACGCCGCCAAAATATCTTATTACAACTAAGAGGCAGTCTGTAAGCCCATATGAATTAAGTATATCAAGCATCGGCTTTCCTGCTGTCCCCTGCGGTTCTCCATCATCACTAAATCTCTGTATCTGCCCCTTATCGCCTGTTACATAAGCATAGCAGTTATGTCTTGCATCCCAGTATTTCTTCTTTACTGCAGTGATATACTCCTCTGCTTCTTCTTCGCTTTTTATTTTAAAAATGTGGCAGATGAAACGCGATTTCTTCTCCTCTATTTCTCCACTGCCGTTCTTTAAAATTATATTCATAACTCCTCCGATTGCCTGTCATTCATTTCTATGGTACAATAAGGTATCCGTGTTACGGATTATCACTTTAAATCCTTATTGGATTTTGTACCTTGCATTTGGTAAATAATATCATAGTTTTACCATTTATAACAATATGGAGGATTTACAATTATGAATTATGGTGGAAACGGCATAAGACGAAAGAAAAAGCTCCTTAATTCATCAGCAACGAAGTTTAGGACTAAGTTTAACATTTTCTTTATCAAACTACTTCTTGTTGGTGCAATTGCAGTTGTAATAAGCGGCTCCTGCCTTATATTCGGTGCTGCACAGGGCATAATTGAGAGTGCACCTGATATATCGTCAATCAATGTTTCACCCGAAGGTTACGCAACTAAGATATACGATAACAATGGTGAAGAAATACAGACGCTTGCAACAACCGGAGCTAACAGAATATACGCTTCCCTTGACCAGATTCCAGTATATCTTCAGCACGCATTTGTTGCTATTGAAGATGAAAGATTCTACAAGCATAACGGAATTGACCTTCAGGGTATTATGAGAGCTGCCATGATTACTGTATCCGATGGCGAGATGTCACAGGGTGCCAGTACAATCACACAGCAGTTACTTAAGAATAATGTATTTAATGCTTACAATGAATCTACTATGGAGAAGATTAAAAGAAAGGTTCAGGAACAATATCTTGCTATCAAGCTAGAAACTGTTATGGACAAAGACAGCATTTTAGAGAACTATCTTAATACAATTAACCTAGGCAATGGTTATTATGGTGTACAGGCGGCTGCTAACGGATACTTTAATAAAGATGTATCCGAGCTTACTTTAAGCGAATGTGCCGTACTTGCTTCTATTACCAAGAACCCTTCAAGACTTAACCCTTTGAAGAATCCTGATGATAATAAGGAAAGACAGCTTGCCGTGCTTAATAATATGTTAAAGCAGGAATACATCTCTACTAATGAATACAGCGAGGCTGTTGCAGATGATGTATATGCAAGACTTGAAGGTATTGATGTATCAGCTGCTTCTTCTTCATCTAATTATTCTTATTTTGTAGATGAAGTTATCAACCAGCTTATAGATGACCTTATGCAGCAGAAGGGTTATTCTAAACAGCAGGCTACAAGTATGATATATTCTGGCGGTTTATCTGTATACACTACTCAGGATATGTCTATGCAGAACATTGCAGATTCAATACTTAATGACCCAGACTACTATCCATCCAATACAGATTTTACTATTAATTATAATCTCACAGTAAAAGAGGCAGATGGAACATTTTCATATTATTCACAGAATAATATGGAGAAATGGTTTAAAGAAAATGTTGATTCTTCTTTCAGCCTTACATTAAGAAATGAAACTACTGCTCAGGGCTATATTGACCAGTACAGGGAAGCTATGACAGCTAATGGCGGAACTGTTACTTATGAGAAGTCCTATTTTGTTATACAGCCTCAGATTTCTTTCTCTATAATAGAACAGTCAACAGGCTATGTTAAAGTTCTTGTCGGCGGACGTGGAGATAAGGCTACTGACCGAGGCTTAAACAGAGCTACTGATGATGTAACAAGACAGCCGGGTTCTTCTATCAAGCCGCTTGTTGCTTATGGACCAGGACTTGATACTGGTGCTATCACTCTTGCTTCTGCTATCGATGATGCACCTTACTATTATTCAGGAACAGATGCACGACTTGTAAAGAACTACACAGAAGGACAGTATCTTGGATATATGACAGTGCGTGAAGCACTCACACGTTCACAGAACGTACCTGCTGTAAAGGTTCTTACACAGATAACACCAAGCGTTGGTTTCAGCTACCTTGAAAAGTTCGGACTTTCAACTTTGGTATCTACCAAGAATGCAATTAACGGAAACCACGATGTTGTGCAGTCACTTGCACTTGGTGGTATGACAAAGGGTGTATGTAATATAGATATGACAGCCGCCTATGCGGCAATCGCCAACAAAGGAACATATACCAAGCCAATATATTACACTAAGGTATTAGACAGAGAAGGTAATGTAATTATTGACAACTCAATACCAGAAACACACAGAGTCTTAAAAGAGTCATCTGCATGGCTTCTTACAAGCGGTATGGAATCTGTTGTTAATTCAGGTACCGCTACAAGAGCCAAGTTATCTAACCAGCCGGTTGCTGGTAAGACTGGTACTACACAGTTTGATACTGATATATGGTTCTGTGGATTTACACCTTACTACACTGCTTCTATATGGGTAGGTTATGATGATAACTCTAAGCGTGTTGACTCAGTCAACCATACCGGTATATGGAAAGCTATTATGCAGGAAATCCACGAAAATCTTCCTACTGGAAGCTTCACACAGCCAGATGATATTGTACAGGTTGCTGTATGCTCTAAGTCAGGCAAGCTCCCTGTTGAAGGTTTATGTGATGCTGACCCTAGAGGAAGCTGTATAATCACTGAATATTTTGCGGCTGACAACCAGCCTACAGAAACCTGTGATACTCACGTTAAGGTTAATATATGTAATGACTCAGGTCTTGTTGCTAACGCAGGCTGTACTAATGTTTCAACTAACATTTATGTTAAGAAGTCATCAACTAACACTTTAGGTGGTGAGGATACTTCTGGTTATACAACTGCTGATGCACAATATGCGATAACTGATGAGAAGCTAAGCAAGCTTTGTACGCTTCACTCAACAGCCGCACCTGTAACACCATCAACAACTACTAACAATAACAGTAACAACAGCCAGTCAACAACTGCAAAGCAGAACACGACCCCGCAGAACACAACAGCTACAACCACCACACAGAACGCTTCTAATTCGCAGTCAACAACTGCAAAGCAGAACACGACCGCTTCTACTACAGGAAGCAGTAATTAACCTGTCGGTAACAATAGCTTGTAACTGTCAGCCAGCTGATTATTTAGTTATTTAATTAGTAATTGCGTTAATTAGTTCGTTAATATTCATAACGATATGCAATATAAAAAAGCCCCTGCTTACTATATTTATAAGGTCCTTCCTAAATGCCCTATAGCCTTTATGCAAGTGCTATAAGCAAACCCTATAAATTAATAAGCAGGGGCTTTTTATATATCGCTGTAAATTTTATTTCTTTTTCATCTTAGGCTCGAATATCCACGAGGCAATATAGCCGAATACAAGTGCCGCTGACACTCCCACCGCACAGGCTGTAAAGCCACCTTTGAACAATCCCAAGAATCCCGAGTTATCAACAGCCATTTTCATTCCCTTCCATAGTACATTTCCAAAGCCTGTCAACGGAACGCTCGCTCCTGCTCCTGCGAACTGCACAAGTGGTTCATATAATCCTACCGCGCCAAGAACCGCACCTGTGGTTACAAGTATAACCATTATTCTTCCTGGCATAAGTCTGGTCTTTTCCATTAAAATCTGTGTCAGAACGCATATAATTCCGCCTACAACAAATGCTTTCAAATAATCCATTTTAACTCCCAGCTCCTTTCTTTTACTGACATATAACAATCCTGTTATGAACTTTCAACTTATATCTGCCACAATGCTGTGTTATGCACCTTATACAGCCTCAAGCACAACGCCGTGTGCTATTCCCGGTATTGACTTACCTTCATTAAAGCTTACCTGCGACAACAATGCCCCTGTTGGAACAAATAATACCCTTTTTAATTCACGTTTTCTTAACTTGTCCAATACAAGCGTATCAAGAACTATCGCACTGCACCCACAACCGCTTCCACCTGACTGGGTATCCTGCTCATTTTTATCAAACACTTCTATTCCGCAGTCCGTGTATACATCACTTATATCTATTCCTTTCTCTTTAAGAAGTGTAAGAAGTATCTCTCTACCTGTATACCCCAAGTCACCGGTTATAATCATATCGTAATACCCTTTAGTCACTTCAAAATCCTTATAGTTGGCTTCTATTAGGTCTGCCGCCGCAGGTGCCATACAGGCTCCCATATTCATAGAGTCCTTAACACCATAATCAACTATTTTTCCTGTAGTTATACCCGATATAATTACATTTGCATAGCCGTTATCAACAATCCGGCATACATCTCCATCACATTTTGTTATTACTGGCGAATTAGATACAAGATATGCTCCTGCACCTGTAACTGTCCACGTTGAACTCATTGGCCTCTGGTTGCCATATAATAATGGAAATCTGAACTGCTTCTCAGCACTTGCAAAATGGCTTGAAGCTATCGCCGCCACATTATCTGCGAAACCAGCATTAACACACATAGCCGCAAGCGATAATGACTCGCCCATAGTTGAACACGCACCATAAAGTCCAAAAAGCGGCACATCATACGTCTTTAAGCCAAAAGATGTCGCTATAAGCTGACCTAATAAGTCACCTGCATATATATATCTTATGTCATCTGGCATCATTCCTGTCTTTTCTAACAGCTTCTCAAATGCAAGGCTCTGTATCCTGCTCTCTGCATCCTCCCAGCTTTCACCACCGAATAAATCATCTTGCGAAACGACATCAAAGCAGCAGCCCAGCGGTCCTTTCTTTTCCTTAGTTCCCGCCACTGTAGCTCCTGCTTTGATGTATACATTATTATCAAATTTAATGCTCTGTTTACCTGCAATCATACGCTACCTCTTAATATTTATTAATAATCAATCATCAATAGGTAGTATCTGCTTTATCAGGTAATTTATTCATTACTGTATTATTTCCCCAGCATTATCCGTTAATTATTCTATATTAATATTATCATGTGAGTGTCAAAAGTAAATTCTGCCACTCACTAATGTATCCAGTTAAAATTACTTAACTCTTAATATATCAAGTGTATGTGCTGCCGCTCCGATTAAATCCTGTCTTTCGCACGTTGCAAGATGATACTTCACGAATTCTGCGAATTCTTCTTCTGTAAGCTTATTAAGATATGGTCTTATATAGTTAGCCGGTCCGTCTGGTGATAATATTTTAATTCTCTCAAGTCCTGCCGCCTCATTAAGACTGTTAATATCTTCTATTCTCATATAATCATAGAGGTTCTCCTCACTTGATACAGTGTGATAATCCTCTGTCAGTCTGTTCCCATTAAGACATTCATTAATATGTCCTTCTTTAAACGCATATGTAATAACACTATATTCATTCATAAGATATGCCACAAGTATAATTCCACCCGGCTTGACAACTCTCTTTGCTTCATTAAGTGCCTTAAGCTTATCCTCAAATGTAAACAAATGGTACATAGGTCCAAAAAGCAGTGCCATATCAAATGTATTATCTTCAAAACGCTTAAGCTTAAGTGCATTGCCCTGATATGCCTTGACATTTGAATTCTTAGCCTTTAGAAGTCCAAGATTATGCTTTACTAGTTCCACCGCAGTGACATCGTACCCTTCCTCAGATAATGGAACGCTGTATCTTCCTGTTCCTGCACCTATATCAAGTATCTTTATATCACTGGCAATATCCATAGCCGCCTTAATATCATCAAGGCAGTTATGGATATATTTCATAGATGTTATAAATTCAACCCTTCCGTGACGTGAATCCAGACGTTTCTCCTCATTGAATTTATTATAATGCTGTTCTAATTCGGTCATTGCCATTTCCTTAGTACCTCCAAATAGTTAATCACATAAGACTTATTATCCAGTATATCAGACCTATAATCCAGCTGAAAAATATTCCATACAATATAACCGGTCCTGCTATCGTAAATATTTTACAGCCAATACCAAATACCTGTCCCTCTTTCTTATATTCAATCGCAGGAGAAGCTATACTGTTCGCAAATCCTGTAATCGGAACAAGTGCACCAGCTCCTCCAAAAGACGTGATAAGCGGATATATTCCAAAGCCTGTAAATATAACACTTAAAGCAACAAGTATAAGCGTTGTATAACTTGCTGCATCATCTGCTGTCATTCCTGTCATCTTCATAAAATTCATAATAAGCTGGCCTATTGTACATATAATTCCACCTGTTATAAATGCCTTAAAGCAGTTGTATACACACCCCGCCTTTTTCGTGACATTTTCAACATACTGGTTATAGCTTTTATTTCTTTTTTCAACATCCTGAACCATAATAATCCTCATTCCTACATATGCTTTATTAGTGACATATGTTGATATTAATAATCATATATTCCGCCTGTCTTATTGCATTATATTACTATTAACATATGTTTCTATTAGCATTACCATAAACTTAAGAATTATTCATAAATAATAATACATATCATATATGTTAAGGCATGTTATTCCCTCGCCCACATTAGGGTGCTTCTTTGTATACAACTGGTCTGCAACAAATATCATCATAAGTGCCACACATAATGGTATAATAATCTGAAGCTTTATCTTTCTGAAATAATTATCAAGCAATGGTGCTACAAAATACACTATAGCCATTCCACCAATACCAAAGGCTAACAGGCCTTCCGCACATATACGCCCGTGAAGATTAAGGAAAAATCCTGTGTAGTCCCACCACTTCTGTCCGTTATGTGTAAGTTCCAGCACAAGTCCTGTAAAATACTCAACAACTCCACACAGAATAATCGCCAGCACGAACTCAACAGCCGGCTTTTCCCTGAACTTTTTAAGAAGCAGAAGTATCAAAAGACCGCCAACTCCGTATATTGGAAGCCAGGGACCGTGGAGCACGCCTCTGTTAGCAAATGAATGATACAGCATTAAGTGTGATGAAACTTCCCAGAACCACCCTATAAATGACATTACAAAGAATATAAGTATAAGCGATGGAATTGAGTAATTACGCATATATACCGTACTTTCAAAATTAGCTCTATGCTCCTTTAATGTAAACAGCCTTGAAGGATACATATTACCAAGTATCTCCTGTTTACATCTGTCAGCTTTTATCTGTTCCGCCTTGGCATCCTCGAACTTCTTTTCCTCACTCGTATTAAAAAGAATTACGCCGAACCAGTCAGCAAGAAACTTTCTTAATCTCCTGAAATACCTGATGTCAGATTTCATAATATCATCATCAAATCTTTCCTCTGGAGAGTCCTCATTCATATATGGATATATGTCTGCGTAAGCTGCCTGCAATTCTTCTTTTCCTGCCCGCTCATACAGATATACATCGCTTAGCATTTCCATGCCTTCTATATTATTCTTAATGGCATTTTCTCTTATAAGAACATATAATTCTGTAAAAAATGCTGTCTTATATGGATTAGAATATAATACCCCCACAAGACCCATAGATATAAAGCTTAATATATTCCAGCCAATAAATGATAACTGGTAGCAGAAACATTTCCACTTATAGCCGTTCATCATTCTTCTTGATAAGGTTATTGCATCATTAGCCTTTATGTCTGGATTTTCAGCTATTATATATGGCACAAGCATATATGACAGCGGCTTAATAAAAGCCCCTGCTATTGTAAGCGACCATAATATTGTATACAAGTCTTTAACGAACATTGTAAAGGCTACACGCATCCATCTTTTTACTCTCATAAGGAACATAAATTTGCCGACCCCTACACTTTTATATGTCCGGCTTTCAAGAAATATTCTTCTTGATATAACAACATAAGACATTTTCACGACATATCTTATTCCAAAGTAAAATATAAGTGCCAGACATAAAAGCAGGATAACAACAAGATGTCTTGAACCCGTAATTCCGTATACAACATCAACTATAGTAAATACAACCGCACCTGATGATACGTTATTAACAACTGATGATAATATTCCCGAAGTTCTCCCCAGTATGTCCCCTGCATTATCCTTTGCTTTGTCGATAAGTGTCTGCGACTGCTCTTTGCCCTGTTCCTCATTGTTCATAATAACTGATACAATTGCATCAAGCATTGCACTTTTCGTCCTGTTATCAATATCTGATGTAACAAGCGTAACGCCCTGTGATTCGTTCGTATCTGTATTATTAATGTCTGTCATCTGCATTTTAAAGAAACTGAAAGTTTCCGTAAATTCACTTCCAACAAACGCTGCTATAAGACACACAACAACCAATATCCAGAAATGCTTTTTAAATGTTCTCTTAGCCGCTTTTGCAAGCTCTTTTCTCGTAATCATATTTTTTCTTCCTGTCTGTTTAGTATTTAAGGTACTAAATAGTATACCAAATGTCCCACCATCTTTCCAATAGCAATAAACAAAACTACAAAGCCAAGACATTTTTTAAGCTTTACCCTGTGTGCTAATATAGGAAGTGCTTTGACTGTTTCTGCAAGGCATATTAAAAATGTACCTATAAATATTCCAGATACCGCACCATACAATATAACACCTGCCACGCCAAGCTTAATCGGCAGTTCAAATATATACCATATATTCCCAATCCCTGCACCAAATATAATCATTTCCTCATAAAGCATTATTGATTCTGTTGTGTTGGTCACATCTGCGTATCTGTTAATAAGACCTATGCTTGATATTAAGGCGAACAGTCCTGTAGCCGTAACACCTCCGGCACTTAACCCGATAAGTATGATAAATAATATTTTAATCAGCATTTTGTTGCCCCCGGATAATTGTTTCTTACGCATCTTGGCATACACTCTACAGAGTCGATCATAGCCTGATTTTCATCTTTGACATACTGGTTCATAGACACCTCTATAGGGGTTGGTGCTTTACTCATCTTCTTTCCAGCAAAATGGTCATAAAATACTGCTATCCCGGCAAACAACCCTATTGCATAAGCTATCTCACACACATTGTATTTCATAAGCCAGTCCACACCTGACATCCGGTATACTTTTTCAAATATCTCTATTGTGCTGACATCATTATTATACGCCATTATCGCATAAGCACTTCCTATAAATATTATTATGCACACGATAATCTTAAGAATAACAGATAACCACACCGGCTGCTGGTTCTTTCTGTAATCGATTATAAAATCACTCTCGCCTATATTATTAACGTCAAGTGTATCATCAAGCTGCTGTATCGCTGATATAACCTGCATTGAGCTTATACATATCCTGTCCTTTTTAGTCCTGTAAAATGTTGCCAGCTTTATGCTTTTTATCTTAGGAAGCAGCTTTTTTTCAGCATATACTTCTGCCACATCAGACAGATACACATCCTGCTTGTCTGTCTTAGTAAGCTGTCTTATCTTTAAATATACTGTTTTTGACATAGTAACCTCCATTTCACAGCATTTTATGCTGATTAAATAATGCTGTTAGAAGTATTGCCAATATTGCCCATATTATTCTATATCTATCTGGCTTCGCATACGGTTTAATATTTTCTTTTCGAGACGTGATACCTGAACCTGTGATATTCCTAATACCCTGGCGGCCTGTGTCTGTGTCATATCCTCATAATATCTCATTCTTATAAGCTTCCTGTCCCTCTCGCACAGGCTGTCCACAAGCTCATTAATCATTATATTATCAATAATGCTGTCGCTTCCGCCATCCTTGCCCTCTAACTTATCTATAAGACATACCTCATTGCCATCCTTCTGGTATATTGTCTTATAGATTGACTCCACGCAGTCGCCAGCCTCCATTGTAACAATTATATCCTCTGTCGCTATTCCTGTTTCCCTGGACAGCTCCTCAATAGTCGGCTCGCGGTTAAGAATACCCTTTAACTTCTGGGAAGCCGTAAAACATTTGTATCCATTTTCCTTAATACTCCGGCTTATCTTTATTATGCCGTCATCTCTAAGAAATCTTTTAATCTCACCCGTAATCATCGGAACTGCATAAGTTGAGAACTTCACATCATAGTCCATATTAAAATTGTCTATTGCCTTTATAAGCCCAATACAGCCTATCTGGTACAAATCCTCCATCTCTGCACCCCGCCCTGTAAATCTTTTAACTATGCTCCACACAAGTCCGCTGTTATCAATAACAAGCTTCTCCCTTGCTGATTTATCATTGTTGTGTGCTTTAATGATCAATTCTTTAGTATGATCGCAAGCATACACATCCATTCTACCTGTTACTTTCTCCTATTCTTTTCTTCATAATTACAGTTGTACCCACATTTTTTCTTGAATACACATTAAGCTCGTCCATAAATGCTTCCATAAATGAAAAACCCATTCCTGACCTTTCAAGCTCTGGCTTTGTTGTATACAAAGGCTCCATTGCTTTATGGACATTTTCTATTCCTACACCCTCATCTTTTATCTTTATAATAATCTCCCTATCCTCTAAAGAAAGTGTCATATATACCTTGCCGCCTTTTCCCTCATAGCCGTGCACAATACTGTTGGTAACTGCCTCTGATACTGCTGTTTTTATATCTGATATTTCCTCTAAGGTCGGGTCTAATCTTGTCACAAAAGCTGCAGCAACCACTCTTGCAAAACTCTCATTCTCTGATATTGCATCAAATATTACATCCACATTATTCTCCTGCATTTTACATCCCCCTCTTATTCTGCTTTCTGACGGCATCGCACAGATTATCATATATATCTACTATTTTATGAAGTCCAGATATAAGCAGTATTCTTTTAATGCTCTCATTAATTCCGACAACACATATATCACCTATATCACGTATCTTCTTATATCTTCCCATTATAAGCCCTATTCCAGCACTATCCATAAAATCAACCTTGGAAAAGTCTATAATAACCCTGTCCACTCCCCTTTTATCGATTATATCGTCTATTACCTCTCTCATCTCATCTGCCAGATGATGGTCAAGTTCTGCATTAAGGCTTATAACAAGATTATTCCCGCTGACCATATATATGTAATCGGTTCTTTTAATATCCTCTGCTGTATCATAGCTGTCTAATTCACTGTCTAATCCATTATTAAGAAGCTGTGTATCATCTCTCATAACTATCCTCCTATCCTCTATTCAGGGTATCGGCACCCTTGTGCTAAGCGTAACATATAATTATATCAGAATTTCCTGTTACACAAAAATATCCCTGACGGACTAATTTCCGTCAGGGATTTATCGTGTGGTAATTAATGTGATGTCACATAATCATTAGCTTCTTTATAATATCCACTTGTCTTAAAGTCATTTACAATGTACTGATAGTACTTCTTGGCATTGTCTGTCTGTGAAAGTGCGACATAACATTTAGCCGCATAATAAGCTGCATCTACCTTAGTGGCATCGCACTTAAATGCCTTAACATAATCATCAACTGCTGTAGCATAATCTGATTTATAGTATGAAGTCTGAGCCTTGCTGTAGAACTCATTAGCTGCCTGTGCCATAACGGCAGTCGAAATTGTATTATATAAAGTCTTGGCTGAGTCTGATGGAAGTGCACTTACATCAACGTCAATAAGCTTCTCAGCAGCTTCTGTCCTTTTATTGGCTATATAAGCATTAGCAGACTCAATAAGTGATATTAAAAGCTTATTGCCACCGCCAGTTCCATTAAGTTCACTTAACTGCTGTTCAAGTGATTCTTTCTCTGCCTTTACAGTCTTTAATTCACTTTCCATACTGTTAAGCTCTACATTGCCTGATGAAAGCTGTTCACTGTATTCTGCCAGACTTCTGTTATAATCTTCTGTTATGCCCTTGTATCTTGATGGCATTACTAAGAACCATATAAGTGCCGCACCAATCACAACACCTACAAGCACATTGACTATTGTAATAGCACCATTGCTTGGTTCTTTGTATGATGACCTTGGAAGTATTACATCATTACCATTAAGAGGCTTGCTTTCTTCTTCCTTTACCTTCTTCTTAGGTAAGAAGCTTCCAGATATATCATTATCTTTAATATTCTGGCTCTGGTTTATCTGTTCAAGGTACTTACTTGCAAGAGTATTATTCCTGTCTATCTTAAGCACTGAATTCAGGAGCTTTCTTGCTCTCTGGTATTCATTATCTTTAATATATATAAGCGCAAGCAACAGGTGTGCCTTTATAAAATGTGGATTAGATATAACAATCTTCTTAAGCTGTATTACTGCCATATCTGTATTCTTATCCTTGGCATACTGAAGCGATACGTTATATTTCTTAATAGCATTAGTAACTGATTCAAACTTATTCTGATTAGACTGAATTTTCTTTATATAACTCTCTGCAACATTATCGTCCGGGGCAAGGTTCTTGCTCATTACCCACTGTGATAATGCCTCAACCACTTCTCCCATCTCACAATATATAAGTCCGAGAAGATTTCTTGCATTAATATTATATTTGTTAATCATAAGACTTACTTTTAAAGTTTCTATCGCTCCTGATAAATCCCTCACACGGGCTTTCTCAAGACCTTTGTTGTAATATATATCTGAAACCCTGGCAGTCTTTTTGTATATAGAGACATCTGTACCACACTTGGCACATGTGTCATTTGCTGAAAGGACACAGCCACATTTGTAACATCTCATAATTACTTCTCACTCTTTCCTTCGATAATCTTGTTAATTAAATCTGTTATATCTGGTACATCATTCTTGTATATTGCATCTTCTGCATCCTCAACTTCCAGACTTGGCTGGAACTTCTGGATTTCCTCATCAAAATCTAACATATCTATTCTCCAATCTTTATATTATTCCAAAACTTTCCTTATATCTGCTACAAGATAAAGTGAACCTGTACCAAACACCATCGGCTCATTCTTTAATGCAAGAACCGCCTCTTTCGCACTATCATACACTTCCACTTCAATATCTGTATGTCTTTTAAATGCCGCACTTATGTATTCCTTATCCAAGTGCCTTATGCCGCCTGTCACAGTAATCGCTATTCGTGCAAATACCTTACAGCCGCACAGTATGCTTATCATCTGTTCAAAATTCTTATCACTTACAACTGAGAATAATAATGCCGCTTTATCAGTGCTGTCAGCATACATTCCGTTAACCGAATTAACAAAACTCTGTATTCCCTGAGGATTGTGTGCACCGTCAACATATATGTTATCCGTAAGCTTCTCCATTCTGCCCTGCCATATGTGGCTCCCTGCCGAATCTACTATGGCACTGTCTTTAATATCAATATGATACAAATGCTTTAAAAGCCTGCATACTGTAATTGCTATTGACACATTTTCCACCTGATATATTGCAGGAGTAGCCAATCTTAAGCAATTATTAATATAATACTCATTATGCAGTGAAAAATCAATACAGCCATTAAAGTTTTTAATTATTTGATATTGCTGTGGTGATACTCCGTAACAATAGCTGTTCTTGCTGTGTGCAATATCCTCTATCACACTAGAAGCCTCATTGTCATCTGCATATACAACAGGCACGCCCTGCTTTATTATTCCTGCTTTCTGCTCTGCTATTTTCTTAATCGTATCTCCCAGTATTGCTGTATGTTCAAGGCTTATTGTCGTAATTACACAGCACAGTGGATTATGTACTGCATTAGTCGCATCAAGGCTTCCACCAAGCCCTGTTTCTAACACTACATAATCGACCTTGCATTTATCAAAATATAACATAGCCGCACCGAAAAAAAAGTCAAAATATGCAAGCTTAAGATTATTCGCCCTGGCTGTTTCATACACCTTATTAAAGTACTGTGTAAAATCTTCTCTTGATATAAGTTCACCGTCAACCTGTATGCGTTCCCTTATTGTCACAAGATGGGGTGATGTAAACAGACCTGTCTTATATCCTGACTTTTTTAAAATATCATCTATATAAGAACACACAGAACCCTTGCCGTTAGTTCCTGCTATATGTATTATCTTTAAATTCTTATCAAGATTTCCAAGAAGCTCTAAAAGCTTCCCAGCCCTTTCTACTCCTGTAGTTTCACCATACTGCGGCGTATCATTAAGAAACGCTTTTATCTCTGAATATTCCATTAAACACTCCATTCTTATATATGAACACTATCGGTTTCCTGCCGCCTGTATACACATTAAGCTTATCACCATCAAGATATATGCTGTAATCACTGCTGTCGTGCATTTCCTTAAGCATTTCCTCGATAACTACGATATGCTTTCTGTCGTAGTTCTTTACAAGCTCTGTAAATATATCATCACTAAATCTGAATTTATAATAATAAGCACTCCAGAGACGCTGTAAATTCTGCTTTCTTTCATTCATCTGCTCATCAAGCTTATTATGATAAGTCTCGGTCTGGCTCTTTGTCATCTCAATTTTCTCTTTAGTAAGATATATCTGGTTAAGAAGTTCCTGATTTTTTCTCTCCCTTACACCAGCTTCTTCTGATGCCCTGTCTAACTGTCTTTTAACCTCATTAACCCTTGCATAGTAGCTTTTAGTTTCCTGCTCGGTATGCGAACCACTCATATATTCGTTCTTCTTAGCTTCAAGCTCTGAGAATTCTTTGTCCACCTCATCTAAATGTTCTTTGGCTTTTTCAAGCTTTTCCTCTGCATCTGCCTGCCTTTTTTCTATTCCTTCAAGTTCTTTTATAAGCTTGTCTGTTTCACCATCTATCTCTTTTACCTGATTGATAAGTGCTGCATATTCCATATCCTGCTCAAGCTTTGCCTTATCATCTTCTGCCACATAGGAAGGCATAAGTTCATCTTTAGCATATAACGGCTTATTGTACCTTCTTACAGCTATATTAATCATTCTTGCAAGCTGTAGCGAAGATACCTTATTGAAGGTTCTAATTGCCTGATACATAGTCTTTATCTCTACTGTCTTATAATCAAATGCTTCAACTCCAAAACACTCTATAACAAGTCTTAGCTTCTCCTGTGTCTTCTGCTTTCTTAAGCTCTTTAACACACCCATTCCATTAAATGCGTCCGGCATAAGTTCTTTATGTACTACCCTCTTCATCTCAATATCTGCACTGGCAATTGCTTTATCCATAATGGCTGACCACTCCCTGAACTGGTCAGGTGTTACATTCTTAATGCTCTGGTACAGATTATCCATAAATGCCTCGTTATATTTGTCACTTATAATCTGCATTTTATGGGCTGGTGCTATGTACTGGTTAATGGAATATCCTGCTCCTGCCGCATTAACAGCAAGCATTAAAAGCTTATCCCTTCCTGCCACTGTGCTGACATCTATGCTGCCCTGTGCTCCTGCTATCTCAAGCAGTTTAAGTTCTAACATTGACATTAAATGTGTCCTGTCCGCTGTCTTAAGCTGCATATATTTGGCTTCCACCATATCTGACACTTTCTTATAATCATATTCGACTTTTAACTTACTGCTGAATATCTCTGCAAATGAATTCGCCATATCTGCAAGTCCGGATATGATACGTGAGCCTGTCTCCTTCGCTGCATTTCCTATTGTCACACTATCAAAAAATGCAAGCTGCAGCCTTATATCATCATCTGTTAAATTATTAAGAATACTGTATAAATCTGACATTAATACTCCTCTCCAAGTGTTTTGTCATATTATTTTAGAAAAATACCATTTTCTCCCTGATAGATCATTAATGGGCAGAATACTATCTGGCACCTACATCTTAATGTTTAATTATATAAGTTATGCAGACAAAATACAATGTGCTATTTATTAAAAAACTGCCCTTATATATGAATTATCTATTACACAAAAAGAGCCGCCGCATAAGCCCAATGTCAACTTAATAACATTGCACTTAAGCGGCAGCCCTCATATATTAATTCGTTATAATTATGGGATAATTAGCATACACCCTGAGCGAGCATAGCGTTAACAACCTTCTCAAAACCAGCAATATTAGCGCCAGCTACATAGTTGCCTTCCATACCATATCTCTTAGCAGCATCATCGATGTTGTGGTAGATATTAACCATAATGTTCTTAAGCTTAGCGTCAACTTCTTCAAATGTCCAGCTAAGTCTTTCACTATTCTGGCTCATTTCAAGAGCTGAAGTAGCAACACCACCAGCGTTGGCAGCCTTACCACAGATGAACATTACGCCATTATTCTGGAAGTACTCTGTTGCTTCAAGAGTTGTAGGCATATTAGCACCTTCGCAAACAGCCTTAACGCCGTTAGCTACTAACTGCTTAGCATCTTCAAGGTCAAGTTCGTTCTGAGTAGCACAAGGAAGAGCGATATCACACTTAACTGCCCATACACCGTGCTCACCATTCTTCTTCTCATGGTATTCAGCTGACTTTCTTGCAGCAGCATATTCTGTAAGTCTTGCTCTCTTAACTTCCTTAACTTCTCTAAGAAGTTCTACATCGATTCCCTCTGAATCATATATCCAGCCTGTTGAATCAGAGCATGTAACAACCTTAGCACCAAGCTGCTGTGCCTTCTGGATAGCATATATAGCAACATTACCAGCACCTGAAACAGCAATTGTCTTGCCTTCAAGTGATTCACCATGGCACTTCATAAGCTCTTCTGTGATGTAAAGAAGACCATATCCTGTAGCTTCTGTTCTTGCAAGTGAACCACCATATGTAAGACCCTTACCTGTAAGTACACCTTCAAACATACCTCTGATTCTCTTGTACTGACCGAACATATAACCGATTTCTCTTGCACCTGTTCCGATATCACCAGCTGGAACATCGACATCAGCACCTATATACTTGCAAAGCTCTGTCATAAAGCTCTGGCAGAATGCCATAATTTCTCTATCTGACTTGCCCTTAGGATCGAAGTCAGAACCACCTTTACCACCACCGATTGGAAGGCTTGTAAGTGAGTTCTTGAAAATCTGCTCAAAACCTAAGAACTTGATAATTCCTAAGTTAACAGATGGATGTAATCTTAAACCACCCTTGTAAGGTCCGATAGCGTTGTTGAACTGTACTCTGAAACCTCTGTTTACCTGTACCTGTCCCTTGTCATCTACCCAAGGTACACGGAACATTAATACTCTGTCAGGTTCTGTAATTCTTTCAAGAATTGCATTGCTTCTGTAAAGCTCCTCGTTAGCATCAACAACTGGTCTTAATGTGTTAAGAACCTCTGTTACAGCCTGTAAGAATTCTGGCTGATCTGCATTCTTCTTAGAAACTAATTCTAATACTTCATCAACATATCCCATAATCGTTTAACTCCTTTGATTTAATATTCGTACGCTTTAGTACGTTACCCAAGTGATATTATATTAATTTCACTTAATTTATGCAAGTTTTTTATGTGTTTGACATAATTAAATTGAACAAAAATGAATATTATTAAGTTTAATTAGGTTTATCTTTAATTTTCCGCTTTATTTTCTTTATATTATTAAGTAAAACATACAATACCAATATGTTTGTATACTGCATACAGGCATATTTTTACATTTTTCTATATTTAATACTCTATTTATTTATTTTTTTTTAGTAATATGTTATAGTATTTTTGTTATGTTAAGCTTTTAATTGAATATATTTCACATTTTTTAGCTTGACTTATACATTTATTCTATGAATATTAACAGGAGATAACATTATGTCAGGATTCTTTGACAAGACCAGAGAAGATATGCAATATATCTTCAAAAAGGGGAGCACTCTTTCCCAGAGTGAGAAGAAGCACAAGCTAAGAGCATGGGCGACAGTTATTGGTATCGCACTCGTTGTTGTTCAGCTTATATTCACTGTATTGACACTATTGAAGCTTTACAAACTTGATATTCTTCCACTCAAGTATATAGCAGCTATTGATGCCGTTCTTGTGCTTGTGGCAATATACGACTTCCTATCACAGTTTACTAAGACACATATTATAGGAAAAGTAATATCTGTACTTTTATCCGCTGTACTTTTATATACATTCCTTTTCACATCAAAGGTTGATACAACTCTTGATAAGATAAGCAGTAATGGTAATAACATACAGGAGATTACAGATGTAGTTGATGTAGTTGTATTAAAGAAGGATAAAGCACAGTCACTTTCTGATACTTTATCTTATACTTTTGGTTATAATTCTACTGTAGATGCTGATGATAATCAGGATGCCATACAGAAGATTAACTTTAATAACAACGCAGATATCAGAACCAAGGAATATACAACCTGGGAAGATATCATTCCTGCATTAGAGGCTGGAACTGATATTCAGGCTATGCTTATTAATGACAACACATTGTCATCATTTGATGAGGAATATGAAGAATTCCTTAACTCAATAAGAATTGTAGGAACGATTGAACTTAAGAGAACTGTTGAATTAAGTGAGTCTGATAAGAAGGTCAATGAAGAACCTTTCGTTATATATATATCTGGTAACGATGAAGAAGGTAAGATAATGTCAACCGGACGAAGCGATGTCAACATTTTATGTGTCATCCACCCAATAACAAGACAAGTGCTTCTTATCACTACTCCAAGAGATGCCTATATCAACCTTACTAATCCAGGTACAGGTGCTCAGGGCTATGATAAGCTTACACACGCCGGACAATGGGGTATAGAGGGTTCTATACTAAACCTTCAGAATCTGTATGACCTTAATATTGATTACTATGTTAAGATTAACTTTACCGGCTGCGAGACAATTGTAGATGCACTTGGTGGTGTAACCATCAATTCATCTGTTGACTTTGTCAATGGACTTGAGGCAGCTCCAACAAGATATCACTATGTAATAGGTGATAATGAATGTAACGGTGAACAGACCTTAGCTTTCTGCCGTGAAAGAAATGCTTTCTTAGATGGTGATTACCAGAGAGGCCGTAACCAGCTTGCAGCCCTTACAGCTATTATCAATAAGCTTACATCACCTGCAATACTTGCAAAGTACAGTGCATTACTTGATTCTGTCGGTGATATGCTCTACACTAATATGCCTGTATCAGATATTACATCACTTGTAAAAGGGCAGCTTGCCAACAGCCGTTCATGGAATATACAGACATACAGCACAGGTGCAGAACCTGACAGCAGACTATGCCAGCATTTCGGTTCTTATCGTTCTGTATCACTTCTTTATCAGGCTGATGTTGATATTGCCAAACAGCTTGCCAAAAAGATAATTAATGGTGATATATTCGATGCACAGGAATATTATGACGAAGAGATCAGCAAAGTTTCTAACCCAACTGGTTTGATGTCTTTACCTAATACTTCAAAATCATCAAGCACTAACAAAGAAGAAACTTCTGCTGCCACATCAACTAAGAGTTCATCAACAACTAAGCAGCAGCAGACTACAACTAAAGCAACTGCCGCTCCTACAAAAGCCGCACCAACTACAGCCGCTCCTACACAGGCCCCTGCTCCTGATAACAATAACAACAATAACAACAATAATAACAATAATAACAATAACAACAGTAATAACAATAATAACAGTAATAACAGTAACAGCAATAACAGCAATAATACCGGCAGTAACGGCAATAAGACAGAAGCTACAACAGCTCCTACACAGGCCCCTGAAAAGGCAGATAGCAATTCCAATGCTAATCAGGCTGTGGCTAATTAACTATCAAATATTGCTCAAAATACTATTAATAAAACAATATTAACAATAATACTATCAAATATTAAAAAAGGCTTCACATTATGTATATCGTAATGCGAAGCCTTTTTTGACATTTTAAATAGTTATTAAATTAATACGTCAATTAACTGTTTATATTATTATATGTTATTTACGACATAACCAGCCACCTACTTATTGGCGTGTTCTCCATACTTGCCATAGTATTTGCCATAATACTTACCATAGTATTTGTTATCGTCCATATCGACCTTATTAAGTACCACTCCAAGAAGCTTACAGTCTGTCTTTTTAATCTGCTCCAGACCCTTCTGGGCGTATTTGTAGCTTACATCATTAGCCGCCATTACATAGGCAACTCCGTCACACTCCTGTGCCACTATGGCACTGTCTATTACACTTCCTATAGGTGGTGTATCAATTATTATATAATCATACAAATCCCTTAATACTTTTATAAGTGTCTTAAACACCTTATTGCCAAGAAGCTCTGTAGGATTAGGTGGCACCGGACCAGAAAATACTACATTAAAATTCTCAACATTAGTTGCATACATAACTTCTTCAAATTTATTAATTCCTGATAAGAAATGTGTAAGTCCCTTAACAGACGTATTAATCTTATAACGTCCTACAAGCACCGACTTCCTTAAATCCGCATCAATAAATATAACCTTCTTGCCTGCTTCTGCAAGTGATACCGCAAGATTAAATGATACAGTAGATTTACCTTCTCCCGGTGTCGTACTTGTGAGCATAATAACCTTGATATCCGAACCGCAAAGCTGGATATTCGTTCTTAAATTCTTATATGCCTCATTAGCCCTGTAATCAAGCTTTCTTAATCGTTCTATATTGATAGTCTGCATATTATCTTTTCACCTGACTTTTACTTTTTATTCTTGTTCTTTTTGTTCTTCCTGCTCTTTTTCTTGTTCTTTGGCAAGCCATCATCCATTTCTTCTGAAATTGGAATAACTGCAAGTGTACTGAGGTCAAAATATTTCTCCACATCTTCTGTAGTCTTTACAGTATCATCTAACATTGACTTTATTACTATAACCGCCGCTGACAGCACAAGACCTGCAAGAGCACCTATAATTGTCCATTTCTGGACAACAGCAAATGCTGGTGTCTCTGATAATGAGCCTTCCTCAATAACATTTACCTGTTCAATCTTCATAATATCACATATCTTCTGTGATGATACTTTAGCCACACAGTCAGCTATCTTCTTAGCCTGATAAGGATCATCACTAACAACTGTTATCTGCAATACACGTGTATCCGAAGGTGTATCAACAGATATGCTTGAAGCAAGCTGTGAGGCTTTCATATCAAGCTTTAATTCCTTGATAACCTCATTCATAACCGGAGCACTTGTTACAAGTATCTTATAATCTTTCGTAAGCTGTGTAGATAACTGGACATCTGATAAAGTAGTCGCACTGTCGTTAGCCCTGTTTAATACATACAGCTTGGTTTCTGACTCATACTGTGGTGTTATAAAAAACTTTGCCACAAGAAATGCACCAAGTCCCACTATTATGCCTGTTGCAATAATAACCATTATCTTATCCCATAATATAGATAAAATATGTCCAATATCAATTTCTATTTCTTCATTCTGAACATTATCTCTTCCCATTGTCAATCTCCATAATTATTTATCACTTAATCACTCTAAGCATTTAATATAAATCTTTTAATTATATCGGCAACTCCCGATTCATCATTAGATGGTGCGATATAGTCTGCATACTTTTTCACTTCTTCATACGCATTATCCATAACAGCCGCAACACCTGCTATCTTTAACATTGGTATATCATTCATTCCATCTCCACAGGCTATAAGCTCATCTTCTTTGATAGACAGCTTACCTAATAACTGCTGTAATGATTTATCTTTGGCAACCCCCTTTGGTACTACCTCAAGGAAATAATCTTCTGAATAAAATGCATCAAGCACGTCAGAATAATGCTCTAATAAAGCTTCCTGCACTGGCACAAGCTTATCGTGTCTTCCTACAACAAGGAACTTATTAACTGGATAATCTACATATTTCTTTAAATCATCTGTCTTAATTATTGTTGTATTATTGCAAAATGCTTCTTTTAACACATACTCATCATCATCACTCTCTGCTGCTATCTTTCCGTCCGAATATGTAAGTGCATACACATCATTAGCTCTTGCATAATCGCATATATCGTCTATACACTGCCTTGGAAGCTCGTGGCTTACAATTACATCTCCATTAAGGCAGTTAATTATCTCACCACCATTATAAGCTAATATATATCCGCCTCTCTTATCTAACTCCAGCTCATCTGCTATCGGTGTTATCCCAAATAATGGACGTCCTGAAGCCAGTATAACTGTAACATCTTTATCAATTGCAGCCCATACAGCCTCCTTATTAGCCTCCGGAAGCTTCTTATTATGGTCTGTGAGTGTTCCGTCAAGATCGAGTGCAATCGCTTTATATTTCATTGTTAAATACCTGTCCTTTATAATTCTTATATAGGTGTCGGGGATACTTCCCTTACATATGCCAATTAATTGCTTCACTGTTACATCACCCTGTAATTCCTGACAATATATCCGCATACATAATCACTTTATCATATACACTTAATAATTACAATAAGCTAAGCCTTAAGCTTTTATTAACTTATCCTCATCTGGTCAAACGCACCTGCTATATTCAATCTGCCATAGCCATATTCAACATTTGGATAAGCAATATCCCCCGGTCGGTCTGCTCCCCTTATTATATATGACTTAATCTCGCTATTACTTATAACTGATCTGTTATTGTTAGTAACTCCCCAGCTAAAAAATAATGCCGCTGCCCCTGCAACGTGTGCCGCAGCAATGCTTGTTCCTGATCTAACTGTATAGCCTCTTACGCCTCCAACACCATACACATTAACTCCTGGTGCTGCTATATCAGGCTTAACCCTGTTATCCGCCGTATAACCCCTGCTGCTGTTCACGTCGCTTCCGTTGGTATTATGATTATATGCACCAACAGTAATAAGCCTTAAACCGCTGGCAGGCTCTACAAGCGTTACATCAGCATCTGAATTAAGAAAATAGGCATCACAGTCCATAAGCTCTTTTAAAGTTATCCACGCATTAAAATATCCAGGAAGATTAGTAAGACTATATACATCTATCTTCCACAGTCCCTCTGCCGGACGTTCAAATCTCATAAATATAACTTCCTGCCCTGCAACAGTTTCTGTAATCTGGTAATCAACATATATCCTTGAATTCTCCAAAAGAAATGAATATTGTGTACTTGAGCCTATCCTTGCTGGTATTCTTGGAATAATCTCGCCTGTCGGTGATATTATTGATACCGACAGTACATCAAGACTTTTTGCCCATATTTCAAGCACAAAGCCTTTTCCACGCCTCTCAACATTTATCTCCATTTCCTTATATTCAGGAACAACAGAAGCGTAACCGCTAAAATGTGTCCTTTTGACTGCCTCATTGCCAGCAGGAACAACAACACATGTATTAACGTGCATTGTAAGTGAATCAAGAACATTTGATAAAGGACTTCCGCCAGTTCTTGAGCCCAGACCACTACCCAGTCCCATATATATGACAAGAGGCATTTTCTTTAACCCGGCATAATCCTTTAGAAATCTTGCGGCAAGCATAATATCCGTTTCCTCAAAACACACTGCATCATCCCTTATGTAGAAGTAATCCCTTAAATATTTCTTTGCATTTTTTAATCTTACACATACTATGCTTGCCTCTGGTGCAACACCTATGTAATCATCAATTTTTCTTGAAGCAATTACTCCAGCCATAAATGTTCCGTGCCCTGTAATATCGGTTGTTCCCACATAATCGTAAGGATTTAGTCCATTACGGTATGCTTCAAGCGCTGTATTAATCTCTTCCTGTTCATATATACGACCATAATTAACATATAAATTCTGCCTGTACTCAAGGGTCTGATCCCATATAGCCATAATACGCGTATTACCAGCCGTATCACAGAAGTTCTCACTAAGATAATCAATTCCTGTGTCTATTATCCCCACGATAACACCCTGCCCTTTTGAATTTAAAAAAGGCTGGCTTGTTATGTTGGTGGCATTTACCGCATCAATGCTTGATGTATCCATAAGCCCATACAACTTGGGAATTGTATAATATCCCAAGTCACTTATATTAAAATCCCTGTCATCCGGAAGCCTGCTATGTGCAACAAGCCATTGGTCATCAACCTTCTGTATACATACATCAGGGTTGCTTTGAAGCATCTTATTAATTCCCGGAAGATTGACAACTATATAATCATATATATCCTCATCTGTTATCATTTCACTGCATAAAGGCATAAAAAATGTCCTTAAAGATAATCTTTAAGGACATTATATGATTAAAATTTTATAATAATACTAATATACTGACATACTGACATATACATAATAACTTCTGCAAAATAACATCAGCAGAATATCTTGTGCATAATGGCTTGTGAAACTGACAGCATTAAGCTTCTGCATTATTCATTGGAAGTCTTTCCTGTCCACGCATCATAATAAGCGGTGTGCCCTTCTTCTCAATGTAATCTGCTGTTATTGTGATACTTCCGATATTATCATCTTTAGGAATTTCATACATTATATCAAGCATATATTCTTCTATTATAGACCTTAATGCTCTTGCTCCTGTATCTTTTTCCATAGCTTTCTTTGCAATCTGCCTTAAAGCATCATCATCAAATTCAAGCTTAACCTCATCAAGTTCTAATAACTTCTGGTACTGCTTAAGTATTGCATTCTTAGGCTCTTTCATAATCTTAACAAGCATATCCTCTGTAAGACCTTCTAAAGAGAATACTATAGGAAGTCGTCCTAAGAATTCAGGAATCATACCAAATTCCCTTAAATCCTCTAATTCAACCTTTGATAATATATTCTTGTCATTATCATATTTATCCTTAAGATCTGAATTAAAACCTATTGATGACTGCTTATTAAGTCTTGCCTTTATTATATTCTCAAGGTCTGGAAATGCACCACCGCATATAAATAATATGTTGCGTGTGTTAACTGTAACCTGCGGAACCATAGCATTTTTGCTTGTAGCACCTACTGGAACTTCTATATCACTTCCCTCAAGAAGCTTTAACATTCCCTGCTGTACAGATTCACCACTTACATCACGGCTTCTTGTTTCTTTCTTCTTGGCAATCTTATCTATCTCATCGATAAATATAATGCCTCTCTCTGCCTTCTCCACGTCATTATCTGCCGCCTGTAAAAGCTTTGATACAACACTCTCTATATCATCACCTATATAGCCAGCTTCAGTAAGTGAAGTAGCATCTGTAATTGCAAGAGGTACTTTTAAAAGTCTTGCCAGTGTCTTTACAAGATAAGTCTTTCCACTTCCTGTAGGTCCTATCATAAGCATATTAGACTTTTCAATCTCAATATCGTCCATAGTTCCTGTGGCAACTCTCTTATAATGATTGTATACAGCAACTGACATAACCTTCTTGGCATAGTCCTGACCTATTACATATTCATCTAACATTGCCTTTATCTGATGAGGTGCTGGAAGATTAGCCAAATCAAGTGTATCATCCTTTTCCTTATCTGTAGGTTTGTTAGTATCTTCTTTCTTTTTCTTGACTTTCTGTCTGTTGGAAATGTCATTACCCATCATATTAAAGCCGCCGAACATTCCCATATTAGGCATGTTATTCATAAGGTCATCATAATTGATATCACTGTTATTAATTGTATCAAAGGTCTTCTGCATACAATCTGCACATACACATAAACCACCCGGCATATTAATCATTTTACCAGCCTTAGACTCTGACCTTCTGCATATATAACACACCTTTTCGTATTCATCTGTATTAGCAGTTGTATTGTTCTTATTATTATTATCGTTGTTACTCATTTAATCCTCAATTCTGTGTTACGAGGCTTATTAGTTCTTCTTTCCTAATGTAACCTCCACACTCTTTAGTACATATTCACTACCTTCAAGATGATAGTAGTCAACCTTTACTGTCTCTCCTGCTGAATAATACTGCAGAAGTGACTGTAAACCTGACATTGTTGATATTGACTGGTCATCAAAACCGACAATTATATCGTAGGCTGAAAGTCCTGCCTTCTCTGCTGCTGAGCCAGATGCTACTGTACGAACCATTATACCCTGTGGGTAACCATACATAGAAGCATATGTGCTTGTTATATCTATAGCAGCAATACCAAGATATCCAGCATTATCTGAATCTACCTTCTGTCTTGTCTGCTTGCTCATAAGTGAGCTTATAAGTTCCTTAACATTAGATACAGGTATTGAATATGCCATACCCTCAACACCATCTGATGATGTCTTAGCAAAGTTAATAGCAATTACCTTGCCGCTTGCATTAAGAAGTGCTCCACCACTATTACCTGAGTTAATAGCTGCGTTAGTCATTATAAGTCCTGAAAATGTAACATTGTTAACTGTTATTGATCTGTCAAGGGCACTTATAATACCATTAGTAACTGACTGTCCTTCTCCAAGTGCATTACCAATTGCCACTACCTGCTGGCCTACTGCAATTGTATCAGAATCTGCAAGTTCTGCAATAGCTATTTTACTTATTGTGTCAGACGGAATATCTGATAATGATACAGCAACTACTGCTATATCCTGATCTGACTTAGAACCCTTTACCGTTGCACTTACTGACTGGTCATCCACAAATACACATTTTAAGTTGGATACATTATCTACAACATGTGCATTAGTTACAATAAGAAGCTCTGTATCATTCTTACCAACAATAATACCAGTTCCACTTGTTGAAGCCTCGTACTGCTGCTGTCCCCAGCCATACATTGAAGATGAACTGCTTACTGTAGTTGTACCATTAAGGGCAATCATAGCAGGAAGTGCTGCCTGTGCCACACTTTCTACATTCATTGATGAATACTGTGAAAGATTAGTATCTCCATTAGCATTAATATCATCGCTTGTAACTTTATCAATATTGCTTGTCACAGTTGAAATTGTATAGTTCTTAGTATCATTACCACCTAAATATTTCTTCTCAATATGATAAGTTCCATACATTGCTGAACCAGCTACAACACCAAATACCACTGCTGCAAGCACACCACTTATATACTTCTTAGCCGTGGAATTCTTAGAAAACCAATTGTTAAATGACTTCTTTCTTGCTTCCTTCTTAGCCTGCTTAGCTGCTCTTTGTGCATTCCTATAAGAATTATTCTGGTCACTGCCTATATTATTATTAACATATGAATATCTATAGGTTGAATTATTGTTACCTGATGCATTATGGAAGCCTGTATTAGCACCATTATTATATGCTGTGTTATTATATCCGGCATTAGTTCCTGTGCTATTGTATGATGTATTAGCACCATACTGTGAATTATTCATACCACCCTGATTATATCCATAACCATTATAGCCATAATTATTACTTCCGTTAGAATACTGGTTCTGTCCATTATTCATACCAGCACCACCTGCACTGTTCTGATTATAACCTGTGTTATGGCTGTATGTTGTATATCCAGTTGTTCCTGTACTCTGATTATTATCAGGCTCTACATTCTCATAATTCCTAGAATTATTATCAGAATTATTGTTCATATAATCGTTATCTTCATTATTATACATATCCAAACACTCCTTACTTATGTCATTTCAACGAAAAAATGAACACATTTCGTTGTTGATACTGTTAGTATATTCACGAAATGTGTTCATATTGTGTATTACTTGTTAAGAAAATCTGAACTTATATAATTATGCTATGTAAAACATATCCATCAAATAATACTTACTGATTACTGCCCAACAAGCTCCATAACAGCTTTCTTTAAAGCTTCTTCTTTAGCTGCTGCATCTTCTATGCTGCTGCCCTTAACGCCCATATAGAACTTAATCTTAGGCTCTGTACCAGATGGTCTTGCACAGCACCATGCGTTATCTGATAAATCATAATAAAGTACATTAGAGTTAGGAAGTCCTGTGCTATGCTTATCGCCTGTAACCATATTGACACATTCGTCCTTCTTATAATCTCTTGCTTCAAGAACTGTCCAGTTACCAATCTTAGATGGTGTATTATTTCTAAGGTCATCCATCATCTTAGCAATCTTTCCAGCACCCTCAGCACCCTTCATTGTGATAGCAACCTGTCCTTCTTTATAGTAGCCATACTTCTCATAGATGTTAATCATCTGATCCCATAAAGTAAGACCTTTATTCTTATAGTAAGCTGCTGCTTCACAAAGTGCCATAACTGCAACGATAGCATCCTTATCTCTTGCGTGTGTTCCTACAAGACAGCCATAGCTTTCCTCAAAACCAAATTCATATTCATATGTACCCTGCTGTTCAAAGAACTTAATCTGCTCACCGATGAACTTAAAGCCTGTAAGAACTTCAATAAGCTTAAGGTTATATTCCTTAGCAATGCTGTCAGCCATATTAGTTGAAACTATTGTCTTAACAAATGCTCCGTTCTTATGAAGAAGCCCCTTTTCCTGTCTTTGTGAAAGGATATATTCAGCAATAAGCATAGCAGACATATTGCCTGTAAATGACTGGTATTCACCTGTCTTAGTATCCTTAGAATATACACCAAGTCTGTCAGCATCCGGATCTGTTGCAAGAACGATATCTGCATCAACTTCTTTAGCAAGCTTTAATGCTAATGTGAATGCCTTAGGATCTTCTGGGTTAGGATATTCAAGCGTTGTAAAATCTGGGTCTGGCTTTTCCTGTTCTGGAACAACATATACGTGCTTAAAGCCTAATTCCTTAAGAACTCTTCTTACTGGAATATTACCTGTACCATGGAATGGTGTGTATACAATCTTAATATCATCCGCTACTTTCTTAATGATATCTCCATTAATACTCATCTTCTTTAATGCGGCCATATATCTGTCATCCATATCGTATCCGATCACATTGTAAAGACCGCAAGCCTTAGCTTCATCTTTATCCATAGTCTTAACTGTATTGTAGTCTGTTACAGCCTTAACTTCTGATATAATCTGTGAATCCTTAGGTGCTGTAATCTGTGCACCATCTTCCCAGTATACCTTATATCCGTTGTATTCTGGTGGGTTGTGGCTTGCTGTTACTACAATACCAGCTATGCAGTTAAGGTCTCTTAATGCAAATGATAATTCTGGTGTTGGACGAAGTGAAGGGAATATATATGCCTTAATTCCATTAGCATTAAGACAAAGTGCTGCTTCATCGGCAAATTCAGGTGACATTCTTCTTGAGTCAAATGCAATAGCTACACCTCTGTCTGCTGCGCCTTCCTTAATAATAAAATTAGCAAGTCCCTGTGTTGCTTTTCTTACAGTGTAAATGTTCATTCTATTAGTACCATTGCCAATTACACCTCTTAAGCCACCTGTTCCGAACTCAAGATCTTTGTAAAATCTGTCTTCAATCTCCTTCTCATCATTAGCGATCGACTTAAGTTCATCTCTTGTTGCTTCATCAAAATACATATTGTCACACCAAGACTTATAAACTTCCATATAACCCATACTCTGTACCTCTTTCCTTGTTATTTAATAATGTCGGGGAAAATGGTATTTTTCCCTGACTGATGTACACGTATTGCTACATCATTTTATTTAATTATAATTCAATCCGTAGATTAAATCAATCTTTAAGAGCTTCTTTAAACTTTTCTGATACTGTCTTTAACGCTTCTTCTTCATCGCTTCCATCAGCTATTAAAATTATCTCATCTCCACATTTAACACCTGATGCAAGTATTGATATTACACTCTTTGCATTGGCTGTCTTACCCTCTGCATATTCAAATGATATATTAGAATCAAATTTAATTGCCGCATCACACATAGCACCCGCTGGACGAAGATGTATTCCAAGCTGGCTTGTGACAATTATATTCTCCTTTACCATTATAATCCCTCCTTAAATGGCAGTTCTTAACAAGTTACCTTGTCGCCGATGTAGTGCTTTCTGTCGCTTTGGTACTCTCTGTAGTTGTTTCCTGCTGTATTGCCGTTATTGTAACATTAACAGTAACATTTCCAACTACAGTTATTCCATCAGGCAGTGATAACGCCACTGTGACATTATGAGTTCCTGCCCCAAGATTCTTAAGATCAACGCTCGCCTTTACATCTGATGCACTGACAGCCGATAACACATTATCATTACCTGTTACGGTAAATGTAATTCCCTGAGTTACCTGTGCATTAAATCCTGTCTGTATGTTATTAAGTGTTATCTCTGAGGCTGAAAGACTTAACTGCTTTGTGGCCTTCTGTGCTATCTTAACTGTAACAGTAAGACTGCTGTCAGATACAAATTTAATTCCTGACGGAACATAATCTGATAATCTGAAAGTGTATGTCTTATCAGCATTCAATCCATCTGCATTAATATTCTGCGATGGAATTGTTATTGTATCTACTTTACCCAGCAAATCATCTGGGCCTGTTATAACCGCAGATGCCTGACTTAATATTGTATCTGTTATAACATATCCGTCTGCCGGCGTTCCACTTGTCTTTGCTGTTATTGACACCGTCTTCATTCTTGCTATATCAACATTGATATCTGCTTTAGTACATGACAGTTCAAGTGCATCATTTACTATTTCATTACCATCTTCATCTAACATCTTAACATCTGCACTTGTGCTTATGTCTTCCTTAGCACCTGATACATCTACATTTACTGATAATGCTGCTACACTCTCAAGTAAAGATGTAGGACCTGTAACTTTGATATATGTTGGTGATGAACTTGTCGAAGCAACCGTATATCCTGAAGCTGTAGAACCTGTCGTGTTAACATCTAATGACAAAGTCTTGGTATCCCTGTTCTCTATGCTTAGCTTAAGTGCTGATGTTCTTGGAACAGCCTCTACATTATTAAGGACCTGTCCATCTTTAATTACCTGAACCTGTATATCTACATAATCTGTAAATGCAGTAACCTTACTCAAATCTGCGGTTGCACTTATATCACTTGTCTTAAGGTCTGTTACGACACTCTTTGGACCGCTTACTGTAACTGAAATCTTGCCGCCATCAACAACTTCATAACTGTAATCTTTGTCTGTAAGGCTCTGTGTATTAATAAGCTGTACAGTTATATTACTGAATGTATAACTCGTGTTAGGGTCATATATATTAACAATAACTGTCCATAGAACAACTGCAAATACAGCGGATAATAACTTCAGGCTGAAATTCTTAAATATCTTCTCTTTCATGCTTCAACCTGCCTCTCCATATCCTGAAAGACTTAACATCTATATTCTTTCTACGGATATATTCCAGTTTATTCTTTAAAGAATCTGCATCAATATCGTGTATTAATTCACCACCAAAAGCTACGGAAACCTTACCCGTTTCCTCTGATACAATAATTGTCATACTGTCTGTAGCTTCGCTTATTCCGACTCCGGCACGATGTCTTGTTCCTAAAGCCTTGCTAAGATTAACATTATCTGTAAGTGGAAGATAACAGGTAGCTGCAACAACCCTGTTACCCCTAACTATAACTGCACCATCGTGAAGCGGTGTATTATGCTCAAATATATTAATAAGAAGCTGGCTTGTGACAATACCATCTACAGGTATTCCTGTCTTTATATACTCTTCCAGAAGCATATCCTGTTCTATAACTATCAATGCACCTGTCCTTACCGCTCCCATCCTGTAGCACGCATCAACAATTTCGTCAGCTGTCTTAACACTAAAACGCTCATCTTTATTGCTGTTATCACCAAAATTCAGGAAATTAAGAACAAATTTCTTCCTTCCTAACTGCTCTAACGCCCTTCTTAACTCGGGCTGGAATATAATAACAAGGGCTATAATTCCTACGCTTATCGTCTTTCCTGCTATCCACAATATAGTCTTTAAGTTAAGCAGATATGCAACTACCGCGAATAAACCTACTACTATAATTCCTTTAAGCAAAGCCCACGCTTTAGTATTCATTATCCATAACAGAATATTATAAAGAACAACCGCAATAATAATTATCTCTATAATATCTGTCCACGTAATCCTTGGTATATATAGTCTTGAAAAATAATTCTGCAACAGATTACCTGATGTAGTCACATTCTCACCACCCTTTTAAATTCTATGTGATAAATAACTATTATTTATCGAAAAATATCATATCATCGTCTTCTTCTGTGGCAGCAGTTGTTGATTTAGCCTGTCTTACATCACTTATATCTGAGGCTTTTCTGGTCTTTCTAGCATTAATCTGCTTAACCTTTACATCCTCACCTGCTACATTAATCTTAGGCACAGCCTTTACATAATAATAGTATTCGTCATCTTCATACTGTACATACTCTGTTCTTCTGAAATCAACTGCAAAGAACATAACATTACAGATATAACCTGCAAGTGCACCTAATATAACGCCGATTACAATAAGAACTATATTAAATTCAGTCTTAAATACAATCTCGCATACAACAAGAATTATGAACTGTAATATACTTCCTATTCCTATAGCGTAACCCCACGCATAGTCAATCTTAAGTCTTCTTATTATGTATACAACAATTACAGTAACGGCAAGTGCCGCAATTAACACAATCATCTGCTTGTCTTTAACAAGACTTTCTATTAAATAAGAAACCTGTAACATACTCTCTGTTAAAGATTTGTTAGTAACTGCTGATTCGTAAGCACTGGCTGTATTAATTATATAATAAATTATTACACCAAAGCTTACAGGTATTGCCGCAAGAAATGACGAGCATAAACCTACAGCAACCGGTATAACATAAGGTATCTTAAAACTACACATAATTACTGTTAATATTAGCAGATATCCAAGCTTTGGTGTAAATCTGAAATATAACAGATACATAAGAAGCACTACGCACAATGCAATAAGTGCAAATTCTACTGATATTGCATACAAGTGTGCAATCATAAATATTGAAAGCATTACTATTGTAAAGCCATTAGGCAGAAATGCACATATAACCGATACTAATACTGCTATTATAGGACTATTAAGCTTATCCATATAGCCGATAGAGGCATTAAGCATAAGAAATGAAACCAATGCTGCTATAAACTTAGCCACCGGTACAATATATATATCATATTTGTTGTAAAATCTTTTAAAATTCTCTTTGAGTTCTAATAAAACCGCCATTATATCCTCCATATTTACTTTCTTTTCTTCTGGCTGTTATAAAATCTTTCAAGCTTATTAAGTCTTGAAAAATATTTCTTAAGACCTTTTCTTGAACGTTCATACTGGACATTATATACAACAGCTGCTATTACTGTAAATATAACTAACATTCCTATATAGTATATTGCCACTCTCCTGCCAAATGCAAGATAGTCCATTGAATTAATATTCTCAACAAGTCCCTCTGCATTGCATAATACATACATAATTGCAACTATCATAAATGCAAATGTTGTAGTTATTAATGTCTTTAAAATACCGAAAGCAATGAAATCACCTTTGAAATATTTCGCTGTACGAAGCATTTTCCTGCCCTCGTTCTTTTCATATATAGCCATCTTAGTCATCATCTTAACTTTATTCTCATTAAGCACAACTTTCACCTCATTATTCATTTCATAAATATGCTATTGGTTATATAACAGCATTTTATTAAATATAGCATATTTGACATTAATTGTATATTACAATTTGCGAATGTCCTCCGCCTGCTGCTGTTACAATTCTTACTTTTCTTCCCTCAGCAGTAAATGTTCTGTCACTTGAAGCAGAAAGATAATTGCTCCATACCTGACTATATTCTGATGGGAGAAGCTCACTTAATACACTATTAATCTTGCTGTCAAAACCGCCGCTTCTCTGCTTGATATATATAATAGAAACTTCTGGCTGTATTATTATTTCTCCATAATAAGTATCATTTTCTGTATATATGTATACATTAGAATATTCTCTTGTAAATCCCTGATTACCAAGTATGTCTGGCAGATCTGTACTCTTCATTCCGTCACTGTTTCCAGTTGATGAACTGCTGCTTCCTGTGTTAGTGCTATTGGTATTCGATGAATTAGAGCCTGAATTGTTAGAGGTATTGCCTGAATTATTGTTATAAGACCCATCTGAATTATTAGATGAATCATCTGCAATATAGCCTCCGTCAGAACTACCATTATCTGTACCACTGCTGTTACCATCATCATAGCTTCCTGCCTCACTGTTATATGAGTAGCCCGTTCTGCCTGATGTGCCACTATTAGAAGCCCCTGATAAGCTGCTGTTAGATGAATTAGAACCCGTAATGCTTCCATTACCTGTGTATACAACATATCCATTGGCTGAACCTGCTGATACACTCTTTATTCCCTCAATAGCTACGGCATCTGACACATCTCCTACTGTCGCTGTAAGTGCCGCAACACCTACATTATTAACAGTTACAACACCATCTGAATCAACCTTCATAATATCCTCATTACTGCTTGACCACACAAGTGCCTTATCAGTATTCTCCGGCTCTACAACTGCAGCTGCTTTAAATGTTGTGCCGACAACAACAGCTGTATCATCCATTAATATCTCAACCTTAGTAAGTGACCTGTCAGCTACACTGTTGTTAGATGAATTATTATGTGGTTTCAAATTCTTCTCTGTCAATGTCATTCCAACAGTATTATCACCACTTTTCTTATTATTAGAACTTACAGCTCCTGCTATAATAACTGAAAAAAGAGCAATTACAGCTATTACAATAAGTACAATCGCAATTGGTGACAGCTTAATTCTTGTATTTGCTGTGCCTTTTGAATTATTATCCTTTTCGTTGTGCATCTTTATCTCCATTCTTAAACTATCTCATCAGGAAGCTTCCATTGTTCTGCCTGATACTTATAATCTTCTGCCATCTGTCTGAACTGTGCTATCTGTTCTATATCTTCTGATGTTTCTGAAAGCTTGTCATAACATCTGCTAAGGGCATACAAAGGCTTATTACCTCCGCTTGTAATATCTAACACGCTTGAAGTTTCATATACAGCATTATAATACCACATTGCCGCTTCTGCATAGTCATTTATATCATAATAATAATTGCCAAGTTCATAACATACCTCTGAGCTTGGATTATCAGCGACACATCTTAAAGCAAGCTTAAAGAATTCTCCCATACCACCTGCTATACGGTATATTTTAACAAGTACGCAGTTCACTTCCTGTCGAATGTCGTCACTTCTGTTCTCATTAATAAGAATATCTGCAAATATATCTTTAAAATCCAGAAAATCTTTATCTGAACCAGAAATATAAAGTTCCTTGCATAACATGGTTATAACATAGTCCTCTAACTGTGTTCCTCTGGCAAATGCTTTAAGATATGTAGAAAAATCCCTCCTGCTGTGGTCTGATACCGGTCTGTGCAGTATCTCTATATCACTGTCATATACCACAGGGGTAAGCCTTACTGTTTCATGAATTGGTGATGTCCATACGAAAGGTCTTAACCTCTTAAAAAGCTTTGGTCTTAATTCTCTGTGTACATTGTACACAGAGTTATAGTCATTATCATTAACATAATACATCTGTACTATATCTATCTCTGGAAGAAGCATTGATTTCAGGTTTTTTAATGCCTGATTATTGCATTCGTCTAATATCTCATCTGCATCTGCACTGAATATATAATCACAGGACGCTAATGAAAATGCATAATTTCTGGCGGCGGCAAAATCGTCACACCATTTATAATCATATACTTTATCTGTGTATTTATGTGCTATATCTTTGGTTGAATCAGTCGAACCAGTGTCTACTATTATTAATTCATCATAAGTTCCTGCGTATGAAGTAAGACAGCGTTCTAATATTGACTGTTCATTTTTTACTATCATACATAAGGTGATTGATATCATTTTTCGGGGTCTCCTTATAATTGTTTCCTGTTCATAAGTATACCATATCAGTTTTTATGTGGATAGATTTTTAAATAAAAAAGGAGTTTGTGTTTGATATTTCACTTGTCTACTGGGACGGGTGGCAATCTAACACAAACTCTTTTTAGGTTTCCTTTATTATTTTTTTATCATTTCAACACTTGAATTATTTATTCCAGCTATTTATTTTAAGCCTTTTTCAAGATCTGTAAGCATTATGTCTAATGCCTGTATTCCACCTTCGGCTGTGTACCATACATTTGAATGTTCAAGATATATTATATGGTTGTTTTTGTAGGCATCTGTTGTCTTTACAAGTTCATTTTCTACTATTTCTTTAGCAGTCTTAGCACCTGCTGTTGATATTGCGCTATCTCTGTCCATAACGAATATATAATCAGGATTCTGCTGTACTACTGTTTCAAATGAAGATTCATTGCCGTGTGTTGATGTTGAGCCTGCAGCTGTAAGATTGTTAAAGCCTGCTTCTACACCTATTAAAGAGCATCTTCCATCATTTCCAAGAAGATTAAAGCTTCCGCTTGTTGTCATACCTACTAATGCTGTTTTTCCTGATGATATCTTCTTTATTGCATCTATTCACTGTTTAATATCTGTATTATATTTAATTGTATACTACTTAACTTTTCAGAATTCTTCCAATTATGCAGTTAATTATGAAAATGAGAATATATATCGTTACGATTGTCGAACCTACAGGAGTTGAGGTAAATATTGATATTATTATTCCAAATACTGCCCCAAATACCGAAAGGATTGCTGAGTATATTATAACTGATTTGAAGCTTGTCATTACTCTCATCGCTGACAGAGCTGGAAATACTAAGAGGGCTGTTATAAGCAGTGAGCCTACAAGGTTCATTGCAAGAACGATTATTATTGCTGTTATAACTGCTATCATAAGATTGTATACATTAGTATTTTTTCCCATTGAACGTGTGAAATTCTCATCAAATGTCACTGAGAATATTCTGTTATAGAATATTATAAAAAATGCAACAACTACAAGTGAAGCAATTACACACATAACAACTTCTGAACCTGTAAGTGTAAGTATTGATGTTGAACCAAAAAGTGTGGAACACACATCTCCTGATACATTTGAGGATACTGAGAATACATTTAATATAAGGTAACCAACTGCCATTGAGCCTACTGAAAGCATAGCTATTGCTGCATCACCCTTTAATTTCGTGTTAGTTCCTGTTCTAAGAAGCAATATCGCACACACTATTGTTACAGGCATAATGAATATATTTACATTAGCAATCTTTAACACTGTAGCTATTGCAAGTGCACCAAATGCAACGTGTGACAAGCCATCTCCTATGAAGGAAAATCTCTTTAACACAAGTGTCACGCCAAGAAGTGATGAGCATAAAGAGATAAGCACGCCTACGATAAGTGCATATCTTACAAATGGATATGACATATAAAACTGAAATTCCTGTATAAAGCCACTCATTACTCCTCATCTCCTTCCATCTGTCCAAATACATTGGCTTTGTCGCTTTGCATAAATTCTTTCTTAGTACCATAAAAGCTGTCTTTACTGTCAAGATAAAGAATATGTGTCGCATATGATACCGACTGAAGGTCGTGGGACACCATAATTACTGTTATTCCTTTATCGTTAAGCTTCTTTAATATCTCGTAAAATTCTGCTGTCACCTTAGGGTCTAAACCTGTAACAGGCTCATCTAAAAGTATTACCTTGGAAGTTGCACAGAGTGCTCTTGCAAGTAAGACCCTCTGCTGTTGTCCGCCTGAAAGATTGCGGTAACATTTTTTCTTAAGGTCTGTAATATCAAGCTCTCTCATCTTCTCAATTGCAAGACTTTTCTCTTTCTTTCCGTAAAATGGCTTAAATCCGCTTCCTGCAAGTGTTCCTGACAGAACAACTTCCCATACAGTAGCTGGAAAATCCTTCTGTACAACTGTCTGCTGTGGAAGATAACCTATCTCATAATCCTTAAGGCCATCACCATATTCTATCTTTCCTGATACTTTATCTATAAGGTTAAGCAGTGTCTTTATAAGTGTGCTTTTTCCAGCTCCATTTTCACCAAGCACACATAAATAATCACCTTTATTGACCTTGAAATTAAGGCCAGATACAACTGCCTTTCCCTCATATCCCAAAGCCAAATTCTCACATTCTATATATGACATTTTCTTTTCCTTTCTCAATTCCTATTTATCAATTGTTATTGATAAACATTCTCTTATAAGCATAATAAACACAAAAATTATCGTTCACGTCTGACATTAAAATCTATTGTAAAGCCTGTTTTAATACGACAAGGTTATTACTCATAACATTCAGATATGTATAATCTGCATCATCTGTCCCTGCCGACTGCATTGAATCCATAGTAAGTATCTGCTGATTCTTCTGGCTTGTATTGCCCTTAATAGTGTTAGCTATTCTTTTATCGGAACCATCAATTACAAGTATGCTTCCTGTTCCTATCTCGTCTATCTTGCCAGAAAGGAATGTAACTGTCTTAAAACTTGCCTCTGTTTCTGCTGAACAGCCTGCAAATGCGGCATAATAATCAATTCCGTAATCATCAACAAGATACCTGAATGGAAATCTGTCTCCAAATACAACTGTCTTAAGTCTTGAGTTCTCACATACATTTTCATAATCACTATCAAGTCCGGCAAGCTGATTTATATACGCATCAGCGTTATCCTGGTATAACTGCGAATTATCTTTATCCAAATCCTTGACTATATCTGCAAGATACTGTGTTAATATAGCTGCATTTTTCAAAGAGAGCCATATATGCTCGTCATATTCAATATCATCGTCTGTGTGACTGTGCCCTGCCTCCAAACTATGGTAGTCTGCGTGATTATCTTCGCTATGGTCATCGCTGTGTTCACCTGCCGTATATTCATCTGCGTGGTCATCTGCTGTATGTTCATCGCTATGCTCATCTGCATGGTCATCACTGTGGTCGTCTGCACTATGGGAATGTGTGTGTGTATGCCTGAACTGGAAACGGCTCTCCTGCATACCTTCTATTACCTCTTCCTCTTTAGTCCTGTCGCTTATAAGCTCCATCATATTGACTTTTATCATTTCTTTGTTCTTAGTTTCCCTTACCGCATCAAGAACCCACGCATCAGACTCACCTCCGACATACACAAACACGTCTGCTGATGAAATCTTAGTCATATCCTTAGCTGAAGGCTGGTAACTGTGTAAATCCACTCCACCATTAATAAGAAGTGTCAGTCTGAATTTATCGGAATTATCACCTATTATCTGACTTAGCCAGTCGTACTGTGGGAATGTTGTACACACAATACTTATCCTGTCATCATCATACCCTGTATCTGATGAACAGCCTGTTAATAACAGCATTGAAAATGTACCAATCAGAAGAACAGTACTCATAAATAATGCTTTTATTCTTTTTCCTGCCATTTTTATATCTATATTAAAATGCTTATTCTGCATATTATCTTTACTCCATTCTAACCCTGCTCATCTTTGCAATTCCTGCAAAGACCGCTTAAAGTTGAGCCATTACATTCAAGTGTAAATCCATATTGTTTCATAAGATTTTTTCTTATTTCGTCCATAAATGCACAGTCAAGGTGCATAACCTTTCCACACTTACGGCACTGCATATGAAGATGTGCATCACAATTATTATGTTCATCTGATATTCTATAATAATAATTACCACTGCTTGCTGTCTTAAAACGCACAAGCACTCCATTATCTGTCATTCTGTCGAGCGTACGGTACACTGTTGACTGGTTTACATCTACATTGTTGCTTTCAAGGTAATGATATACGTCAGCCACGCAGAAGCTCTTGTCTTTCTGGAGTGAAAGATATTGTTCGATTTCCTGGGTAGCTTTAGTATGGTATATTTTGGGCATTGTGTACGGCTCCTTTCTTGTGAGGGAGGTCATTAATTGCTAATTTACTTTAATTGCTTCCCTTTTTATAAAAAATGCGAAATGCATTGTAATTTGCATTAAATTTGCAAATCGTTTGCATTTCGCATATTATCATTTAACAATTGTTCTGTCAATATGTTTATATTTATTTAACAATATTTACTGGCAAAGAAGTAAACTCTCTCATTCCTGCCAATAATGTAGATTAGGATTGGGGAGAGCTGGCACAGGCATAAGAAGACGATGGGGAGCCGCCGGCACTTAAGTGCTGTCCTTTAGCACTTTAGTACCGCTGCGAGCGACACTTAAGCGCAAGCGTGTCGCCGTTGCCTGTGCCAGCTCTCCCCAATCCCTCACAACCTACATTCCTCTCCCCCAATTGCCCAATCAAATATTTTTTATCATATTCTTACAACTATTATAAGTTATAACAAAATACCCTCCATATATCAAAAGTATAAACACTCCGGTCATTATTATTGACTGTACCATATATTCCGTACCAAGCTGTTCCATCACCATATAGCTTACCCTCATCCCGAATACTGAGTGTATTATTGCAAGTGACATTGGTATTCCAAAGAATATCGCTGTCTGCTTTAATACTACGTGATTGATTTTGCTATTGTCTGTTCCAAGATTTTTAAGTATCTTATATCTGCCAAGATTATCAGCACTTTCTGACAGCTCTTTTAATGCAAGTATTGCCGCTCCGGATATAAGGAATATAAGTCCAATGTACAATGCTATAAATGCTATCATAGCACCAAGCCCCATTGAATTTTCTTTTACTGAGATAAGCGTATTAATATCCATTATAATACCTTCTTTACCAGCACCATCCGCTATCTTTACAATCTTTTTATCAACTGCCTCACGTTCATCACCCTCTGGTATCTTATAATTACCAATATAATATTCGCCTGTTGGAAGCATTGTTTCAAGTACTTCGTCTGGCACAACCACAATTCCAATATTTATATGGTTAGATGACAGCTGGATAAAACCATCTGAACAACAATTATATTTTGGCTTTAACAATTTCCCATTTAAAGCAATCTTTACTCCCTTATCTAAGGCTTTGTTTCGCACTTCTGCCATCGACTTAAAGTCTGCAACAATTATATATTCATCAGAACTAAGGCTGTATTGTTCATTACCATACAGAGCTGCCACCTTGTTATAATCACTAAGTTTCATAATATCTTCAGAATAATATGCATCAAAATATGACGAATCAATATTATCTGTGATATCCGGATTATTAGCCTTCGCTGCTTCTGTATTTCCTAAAGTATCATTAATTGTAAGTTCACTTGTATTGTATACATACACATCTACTATATCTTTAAGAATATCTTCAAGGTCAATATCTTTTCTCTTATAATAATCTTTAATCAATTCTGCCTCATCATCTGAATAAAGTTCCTTTTCTATCTGCACATCTGCTGGTGATAGAATATCAATATTGTGTACAAGTGAATTACGCACTGTAAGTCCGCTTGATAATACGCAGATTGTTATAAACATCATAAGGCATATAACTGTCATTGCGAACACGTTGCTGTTCATACGGCTGCTCATCTGACGGAACACAAAGCTGTTAAGTCCTTTGTAGTACACCTTTTTCATAGAATGTACTGCTGAGAACACAATTCCTGATAATGACCAGAAGAATAAAAATGTGCCTGCACAGCCCATTACTATATATTTGCCAAGGTCAGTAACTAACTCTAGATTCCTGCTATCTGATACCTTATAGTAGGCAAATGCAAGCAGTACAACTGATATTATCCATACAACTGCACATATATATGGATTTTTGTTAGTTGCTTTTTCTGCCTTTCTGCTTCCTGTAAGAAGGTCTATAAGCTTATATTTGTTAATGCAGAACATATTAAAGAGTATTACAACAACATATATAATCGCAAAATATATCAATGTCTTTACAAATGCCTGCTGCGAAAATACAAATCTGTATTTCTCAACATTAACCCCAAACATATTGGCAACAAATATACTTGTAACCTGTGAAAGTCCTATTCCTGCCACAAGTCCTATTCCTAACGATATAACACCTATAATCAGTGTTTCCAGAAACAGTATAAGTGATATTTTCCTTTTTCCCATTCCAAGAAGAATGTATAATGCGAATTCCTTTTTTCTCTTCTTCATAAGGAAATTACTTGCATATATAATAAGAAATCCAAGTATAAATGCAACAAATACGCTTACTCCCGAAAGTGTTGTATTAATAAGCTTTACTATCTGTCTTGTGTCTTCCGATATTTTAAGCATAGTTGTCTGTGTTTCAATTGCATTGAAAAGATAAAATATCGCAACACCGAGTATTAACGTGAAGAAATATACTGCATAATCCTTCAGGCTTTTTTTCATATTGGAAAATGATAGTTTAAAGAGCATCGCCCGCGTCACCTCCCAATAATGAAACAACATCTATTATCTTGTTAAATAAGGTCTTCCTGTCATCATCACCACGGTTAAGCTCGTGGAATATCTTACCGTCCTTGATAAATATAATTCTGCTTGCATAACTTGCAGTAAATGAGTCGTGTGTTACCATAAGTATTGTCGCCTGCAATTCCCTGTTAAGCATATTAAACCTTTCAAGAAGAAGCTTAGCAGCTCTTGAGTCAAGAGCTCCTGTCGGCTCATCGGCAAGCACCAGACTTGGACTTGTTATAATTGCCCTTGCAGAAGCAACTCTCTGTTTCTGTCCACCTGACATCTGGTAAGGATATTTATTTAATATCTCTGTTATATCAAGCTGTTCTGCTACATTTTTTACTGCCCTGTCAATTATCTCAGGAGAATCATTTCTGATTGACAATGCAAGTGCAATATTCTCATATGCTGTAAGTGTGTCCAGAAGATTAAAATCCTGAAATATAAATCCCAGCTTATCTCTTCTGAATCTGTTAAGAGCACTTCCTTTAAGCTGTGTGATATTATTGCCGTCTACATATATATTGCCACTTGTAACCTTATCAATTGTAGATATGCAGTTAAGAAGTGTTGTCTTACCGCTTCCCGAAGCACCCATAATAGCAACGAATTCACCCTTATTTACATCAAACGATATGTCATCTATCGCTTTAGTCAGGTTATTCCTGCTGCCATAGTATTTCTCTACATTTTGAATTCTCAAAATATTCTCACTCATATAAAATCCTCCATTTCTGTATACGAAACCTCTAAGGCTCATATCTGCCAATCACTTGACTTCCTCTACATTGTAATAAGGATTTTGTTATCTGTCGTAATTCTAATATTACGCAATGTTACATTTTTGTAATATTGGCTTTGTATAATATTAACTTTCTGTAATATTAATTCTTTATAATATCGGTCTTTTCAATATTAACCGGGTTGTAATAGCTGTCCCCGTAAAATGTTATTTCAACCTCTGTATATTCTCCCTCAATTGACTTTATCTTTATATTATGTCCAAGCTTGCCACACATATTTTTAGCAATATACAAGCCCATTCCTGTTGATTTGGCGTTATTTCTTCCGTTAGAACCTGTATAAGATTTAATAAATACCTTATCTATATCTTTAGCTGGTATTCCAATTCCGTTATCCTTTATATGAAGCACAGCATACCCCACTTTGTCTGTGCCACTGTCCTGTCTTTGCTCTGAATATACTTCGATGTAAGCCTCTCCTGATGTCTTTTTGTATTTAATACTGTTGCTTATAATCTGATTGACTATGAATTCAAGCCATTTGGCATCAGTATTAACATAAGTATCTATGTCGTGGACATTAAGACTTATGTTGTTGCTTAATATTATGTCTTTATTCTTAACTGCCGCCTTGTTAATAATTGTTTTGAGATTAACTTTTCCAAATGAGTAGTCTTTCTCTGCATTTTCTGACCTCACATAATAAAGTACCTTGTCTGCATAATCATCAAGCCTGTTAAGCTGTGTAATAAATTTCTTATCTATATGCTCTTTGTCATTGTGGCACATAAGCGTAAGGCTTGCTATCGGAAGCTTTATCTCGTGAACCCACATTTCTATGAAATCTTTAAAATCCTGCTGTCCCCTCTCATACTGGTTAATATGCTCAATCATAGATTTATTAATGTCATACATTGCTGTATACACAAGTTTTCCCTCATAGAATTCCGGCTCGTCCAGTGTTTCAATAACAAGATATTTCTTATCAATCATCTGCGTATTATCAATAAGACTGTTATAGAAATTCCGTTTTCTGCAAAAATCCCATATGAACATTATAATAAAAAATATGGCTGCAAGCACAGCCATAAGTGCCGCCATCTGTACTCCGAAGTTAAATGCACACAGAAGCCCACATATAAGCACTATATATACAATAATAAGTATAATTTTAAACAACTCATCTTTTATATATTCTTTTAATTTCATACAAGACAATACCCCTGTTTCTTTCTTGTTTCTATCGCATCTTCGTATCCAAAATCCGAAAGCTTCGCTCTTAACCTGCTTATATTAACAGTGAGTGCATTATCATTAATATATTCCTCGTTATCCCACAGTGCCGTCATAAGTTCATCTCTTGATACAATCTTTCCTATATTGTTAAGCAGACTTAAGAATATTATCATCTCATTCTTGGTAAGCACGAGCTCTTTCTCCCCACGGCTTAATGTTCCTTTCGCAGTATTAACAGCTGCTTGCCTATACTGGTATATTCCCTTCTCACCTGTATCTGCCTCACTGCTGTCCTGCTTTCTTGTCCTCTTTATTACAGCTGATATTCTAAGCATAAGTATTGTCGGGTTATATGGCTTGGTTATATAATCATCTGCCCCATAACTCATTGACAGCACCTCATCACTCTCTGATGTTCTGCTCGTCACCATAATTACCGGTATATCCGTCTCTTTTCTTAACTTTCTTAATACAAGCTCTCCGTTAAGCTCTGGAATGTTAATATCCAGAAGCACAAGATCTGGCTTTGATTTTATAATCTGTCCTGCCGTATCTGAAAATGTACTTATATATTCTGCCGCATATCCTTCATTACGCAAAAGTTCAATAAGCTCATTTCGTAATACCTCATCATCCTCAACAACTAATATCCTGCTCATTATTCTTCTCCATTTCTGCTCACATTTCTGCCACGCTTATGTCACACTTATATGCAGCTTTTACCTGCTTTAAAAATGTAATAAATAATCCCTGCCGCATCTGCTAAGAACCAGCCAATAGGAATAGCCACCCATATTCCAATAACCCCAATTGCTGATATTCCAGATAAAGTGTATGCAAGCACAACTCTTGTTCCAAGTGATATCACTGTAAGCACAACTGACATCATCGGCTTATTGATTGCCCTGTAATAGCCATACAGCATAAATAATATTCCAATTCCTATATAAAATGTTCCCTCCATTCTAAGATACACAGCTCCCGCATTAATTACTTCCACGCTTGAATTATCAACAAATATGCCCATAAATGTGTCTGCAAATCCACATACAACTGCACTTATGCACATGCAGAATATAATAACGCTTACTACTGACTGCTTTATTCCTTTCTTAATACGCTGTCTCTGCCCTGCCCCGTAATTCTGTGCAACAAATACTGAAAACGCATTTCCAAAATCCTGTACCGGCATATATGCTATGGTATCTATCTTTACAGCCACTGCAAATGCTGCCATAATCACTGTACCAAAACTGTTTACTATTCCCTGTACGCATAATATTCCAAAATTCATAACTGACTGCTGAAGACAGGTAAAGCCTGATAAAGAAAATATATTCGTTATATTTTCTTTATTAAACTGCATATCGTCTTTATGTATCCTGTATTCAGGATAAGCCGCAATCATATATATAAATATCCCTATTCCAGATACATACTGTGCTATCACCGTTGCTGCTGCCGCACCCTTAATTCCCATATTAAAACCTGCCACAAACAATATATCTAAAAATATATTAAGCACAACTGATACTGATAGAAATACAAGGGGAACTACCGAATTGCCAATTCCCCTTAATATATTAGACACATAATTATATATGTATATTGCAATAAAACCTATAAACACATATATAAGATATTCTTTCATATCTCCGGCAATTTCATACGGAACCTGCAAAAGTAATATAATCTTATCAACTAATATATAGAACAATGCCATAATCACAACAGCAATTGCACCTATCATAGATGATGATAAGAATATTCCATTACGGATAGCCTTAACATCTTTTCTGCCATATGCCATAGACACAAATGAACTGCTGCCAAGACATAAACCTATAATTACTGATGTAAGAAATGTCATAAGCGTATATGACGAACCTACTGCCGCCAGTGCATTATCACCTACATATCGTCCAACAACCCACGTATCTACAAGATTGTAAAGCTGCTGTAATACATTTCCTAACATAAGAGGAAGTGCAAATCCCCATAAGCCTCTCGTTATATTTCCTTTTGTCAAATCCGTACTTCTTGCCATAATACTGCTCCTTAAGTAATTCTCTTGTAAAAAAGACTTCTTAAATAATAGTTACCAGAAATTAAGCTTTAAAATTATTATTCAAGATTTAATTTCTTATCGAGTATATATATTGAGGCAGCCACAAACGCAATAAACATAACTACTGACATCACAACCGAACCTGTCATAATATGTCTGAATTCTTCAAACTTAAATGCCACATCACTTCCCGTTACAGATTCCTTAATCATCTCTTCAAACATATTACCATTCCCCTTTATTGGCGTAAGTAAAAGCACAATAACATTCAATATCTGTCCAACAATATACACTGCAATATATGTTACAAATGAGAATGCATCCCTGTTGCCATTGGCTGTATATCCCATACACATACAGAAAAAGAACATTGCATACATATATATCCCTGACAATATAACCAATATAATTATTAATGTGCAGAAACTGCCTTTATATCCTAACACATTTAACTGCTCATTAATACTCTCTGGCACTCTCCATATCCAGTCTACCCTTGCAATTGCTATACATACAGAAACAATAATCACTACAAAATTAACAAGATATATAATATATCCTGATATAAGCTTGCATACATATATAAGCCATACAGGAACTGGAAGTGTGTGGGTAAGATAGCCCTCATCTTTTAACATGCTTCTTCTAAAATATAATATCACAAATACTATGCTTACAATAAATAAAACTACGCATACAATTACATAAACTGCTATCATAACCGGATATGCCACTGGTGTAATGCCATTATCCGGAACATATTCTGACAACATATGTAATGCCCAGCACCCAAATGCTGCAAGTAATGTAACTATATATAATGCAATGTGCTTTTTAAATAATTCTTTCAAATCATATTTTATTAATCTGCCTGCTGTTAATAACATACGAACACCTCCCTGAATAATGCGTCAACACTCTTATTGTATTTGGTTCTTATATCATCAACTGACTCCTTAAGATATACCTCGCCCTGTTTTATAAATACAACCTCGTCAAGAACATTTTCTATATCACTGATAAGATGTGTTGTTATAACAACTGTCGCATCTTCATTATAATTGCTTATTATTGTCCGTAAAATGTAATCTCTTGCCGCAGGGTCAACGCCACCCATAGGCTCATCTAAAAGATACAGCTTTGCTTCCCTGCTCATAACAAGAACTATCTGCACCTTTTCCCTTGTTCCTTTAGAAAGTGACTTTATCTTATCCTGCTCATTAATTCCAAACTTCTCAAGCATATCAAGTGCTTTCTGCCTTGAAAAATCCTCATAGAAATCCGCAAAATAGTCAACTGCTTCCTTTACTTTCATAGATGGGTTAAGGTATGTTCTTTCTGGAAGATATGACACTATCTTCTTAGTATCAACACCAACTGGATACCCATTAATTATTATCTGTCCTGACGTTGGCTTAAGCACACCTGCCATCATCTTAATAAGCGTACTCTTGCCGCTTCCGTTAGGACCTAGTATTCCTATAATCCTGCCACTCTCCAAAGAAAGTGACAGATTATTCATAGCATTTTTCTTTCCGTAGCATTTGCCTAATTCTTTAATCTCCACCAAATTGCTCATATATCCTCCATTCTAAGATAAATTAAAGCACAGTTATAACATTTATTCCTTGTTGTAACTTTTATTCTTCCATACGGCTGATATATCCCTTATACTCTGCAAGTGCTTCTTCTGGAGTAAAACCTATCTTTTTCATTCCATTATAGAAGCTCTCACAAAGCTCTATAGCCATATCCTGCTTTAACCTGTCTATCTTTTTACCTCTGTCTGCAACTAACCTTCCAGATGTTCTCTGTGATTCAAGATAACCTTCTCTTTCAAGCTCTGATAAAGCCTTCTGCATTGTGTTAGGATTAACCCCTGCCTCTAATGCAAGCTCTCTAACAGGCGGAATCTTATCGCCAACTGCAAGCTTTCCACTGGCTATCTGAACTTTAAAATGCTCCATTATTTGCAGATATATAGGGACATCGTTACTAAAGTTCCAACTCATAACTTATTTCTCCTGCTTATAATCAATATTGATAATTCCCATATGGTAGTAATGCATAAACAATATATGCGCCTTACATTGTATTATTGTATTACTCTATTAGTACAATAATACACAGTTAATAAAATGTCAATATATTTATTTATCATCTCTGTGCTCTCCGCCCCACTTGCACATTGCAACAAGAACCGGTACTAAAGACTTACCTCTTTCTGACAGGCTGTACTCTACTTTTGGTGGAATTTGAGGATACTCTTTTCTTACAATAAGCCTGTCCGCCTCCATCTCCTTTAATGTGGCACTAAGTGTCTTATGTGATATATTTCCCATACATCTTTTAAGCTCACTATACCTCATAACCTCCTTATGGTTAGCCAGCCAGTACATAATCACAAGCTTATACTTCCCACTTATAAGCGACAAAGTATACCCAAAATCCGTATCACCAATCCCCTCCCCCGTCTGACAACATAAACTACACATCTCTTTCATAAAACCAACTCCTTCCTAAGTTATCAAAAAACTTAGCGGCTGTCCTTTAGCCGCTTAGTACCGCTACGGTTTCAAGTAGCGAGAGCATGCCCAGCGGTAATACAACACGTCCTCCACAACGTCCGTCCTCCATTACCCCTCCACCAGAATTTTTTCACTCCACACTAACCTAAAGGAAAGTATATAACCTAAATGTGCGTACTTCCCATTTATATAATTATAGGTTATATTCTAAATTGTAACAAGAATTATTATACAACCACACCTATTAGATGTACCCTATTCATCAGATTGGAGGATTATGAAATTTAGTATTGAAGAACTTCGCCCGATAAGAAATGGTATGACTATCTCAAGAGATTCCAGACTTGGTAATTCCACCAAAGTAACTTACTTCTCTATGGGAAAGGATACTTCCATAAGTCAGGAAAGTTATGACAGAATGACTATGTATATTGTAGCTTCCGGCTGGGGAGAATTCATTATTGGAGAAGAACCTAAGACTATTAAATTACAGCCAGATGAACTACTTATTGTACCAACAGGTACATTATGTGGAATGCAGACATCTAACGGAATTGTGTATACAGAGATTATATGTACAGGAAAGGATATTAATATGAACGCTAACGTAAAAACTAATGAAGTATTTGCACTTAAGAACCTTATATCTTACGAAGAAGGCAGTATTGCCAATATGGACGTGGTAAGCACTCCTGATATGAAGTATGTCCTTATGGCATTTGATGAGGGAACAGGTCTTACACCTCACAGAGCACCTGGTAATGCTATCGTATTTGCACTTGAAGGAAAGGCAGTTATCGGATACGAAGGTAAAGATTATGAGCTTTCAGAAGGTGAATGTTTCCGTTTTGAAAAAAATGGACTTCATAGTGTGACAGCTAATGGAAAGTTTAAGATGGCGCTTTTACTTGTGTTAGAGTAATTCCAAAAAGCAGTGATGAATGACGGACAGCTATTACTAACGGACGTTGCGAGGCTCTGCTATATTACCGCTGGGCACGCTCTCGCTACTTGAAACCGCAGCGGATACTAAGCGGCTAAAGGACAGCCGCTAAGTACCGGCAGCTTCAACAGTACCCAGCTTGCAATATAGCATAGGCTCACAACTTGGTGTAGATTGTTGTGACGTGTGGACACTGTTCTTTGTAGATGAACTCTGTAGAGTGTTATGACTATATCGTATATTATTCGCTTTGGTATGATATTTAAAAATGCTCCTTTCCAGATGATTGTTGAATTGGGATTTACCTGTTAGCTGGATGGGAGCATTTTTTCATATCTTATATTGGCTTTTGTTTCTTACTACTTACCTGTTGGTTTGGCTTTCTTGTGCTTTATTATTATTATTGTGGCAAGAAGTATTATGGCTATAGCGGCGGCTATGTAGTAGATTATTTTGTTGGAGTTCTTGTGTATAAGAGCAAAATCGGCTTCGTATGGGATTACGGCTGTTATGTAACTGCCGTTCTTTTTCGTGTCTGCTTTGACCCAGTTGTTGCCGTCTTTATCTACATACCATATTTCATTGCTGCCATCACTATCTTCTACAAGAAAATGACCTGTAACAGTATCCTGCTGGCTTGTGTGAGAGCTTAATATCTGCCAGCTATAAGCATATACTACATCTCCTGACAGACCGCTTATGTCACAAGTCCTGGTTACAAGCTTGTCATCGTTGTAGAACTTGCCTTCTGCAAGGAATAATATTTTGCCATCTGCATTTTTCTCATTAGATGCAAGACTTTCTGTCCAGAGGTGATATTCTGCCTCAACAACTTTATTCTGTGTTATAGGATTTACTGTAATATCTGCCGGCCATTCACCATAGTATCCGTCTTTCTTTGGTATTGATGGCAGATCTGATGTTGTAATATTGCCATTGTAGGCTATTATCTTAGTTCCAACAACGTAATTATCAGCTTTAAATGTTATTGTTATCTGATGAAAGCCTTCTGGAATATTATCAAGTGACATAACATAATCATAAGTCACCTTATCAGCAACACCACTATAATTAATATCATCTATGCCGCCTAAAGTGTCACTCACAAATATATTATTTCTTATGCTTCCCTCTGAATCAGTAGTTCCAGCAATCACACCTTTTTTCTCACCATCACCGCTGATTGTTGCAATTGACACATTATTCTTAACTGTGTATCCCTGTCCGCATATTCCGCCTGTGCAGCTGTCGCTTTCAACATTGCAGAGGCTGTAATTATCTGATACTGCACTGACACTGTTACCAGCTATTCCACCTGCGTAATCACCAGTTTCAGACTTAACACCCCCATAGCCCTCGCAGCCATATATAAGTCCTAATTCCTGCAAACCAGTTATTCCGCCTGCACAATCTTTTCTGGAAGTAACCTCTCCATAATTAACACAGTATATTACTATGTCATTAACTGTTGAACGAAGCTTGACATTTGTTGAACTTCTTAAATCCAGATCATACTCAGGGTCTACATCATATTCAATGTTCATAGTTCCTGTTATTCCGCCTACATTAAGGTCGCCATATACAGCTCCCCTATTCACCGATTTAGTTATAACACCATCCGTATTCTCCGCATTTTCCGCCGTGGAAATATCTTCTATATGGCTGTCATCACCTGTAACAAGCTGTGCTGTATCATTCACTGTACTTCCTATATTGTTAATCTGCGAAGAAATTGTGTTGATACTGTCAGAAATATTCTGTATCTGTTCATCAAGAACATTTACAATCCCCTGAATATCTCCTGTAATATTGCCTGTTCCAAGCTGGTCTGATACATCTTTCACAAAATCTTCTGCTGTATCACTCGAATCTGCCATTGTGTTACTGATGTTCTTAAGATTATCATTAATGATATCCCACTGCTCATCAATAGCATCTTTCTGGGAGTCTGATAAAATTTTATCATCACCCTGAATGTCTTTTATCTTATTAAGCGCATTATTAATATTGTCAAAATACTCTCTTGTATCAGGGTTATCCTGCATAGAGTCAGATACTTCCTTTAAAGAGTCCGATAATACATCAACATCTTCCTTATACTGGTTCGTAATGCTTTCTGCATAATCTCTTGTCTTAGATGAAGCACTGCTCATTGAATCTGACAAGCTTTTTAATGTATTGCTTATGTTATTAACAGAGTCCTGAATTGTATCAATTCTGTCCTGTAAATATTCAGACTCTATATAAGGCTCTGCCTGTCCGACAATACCGCCAACATCTTTTCTGCCGTATATATCGCCCTCGTTGATACAGTTAAGTATCTTTCCATTCTGGCTTCCTGCTATTCCACCAACATTATAACCTGTATGGTTATATCCAATTGTTCCATAATTTGTACACGATGAAATAACACCAGATGAATTACCTGCTATTCCACCCATATCGTTACGGTCTACAACGTGCTGTGTAATATTAAATGTTCCAACATCAACTCCACCGACATCAAATGATGAATCTAATTCATCTGTATTAACGCGGCTTCTTGATACACATTCACTTATAAGTCCTTCATTCTTGCCTGCTATTCCACCTGTCTGGTTAGTCGCTGTAACAACAGCATCACTAAGACAGTTAGTTATATTAGCACCCGGCTTATTAATTCCTGCAATTGCACCTACATATGTTGTACCATTGACTTTTCCATAAAATATGCAGTTAGTTATTATACCATAATTAACACCGGCAATTCCGCCTATATTCTTCTGTGTACCAGATGTATTAATGCTTCCTGATACATTAAGATTGCATACATAAGCATTTTCTCCAAGATAACGGAAAAAACCGTAATCAGAACCTTTATAATCGATATTAAAGCTTCTTACTGTATGGTTAGCACCATCAAATGTTCCATCAAAATATGGTATGCCTTGAAAATCTGTATTCGATAAATTGATATCTGTTACAAGTCTTACCGTCCTGCCCCTGCTGTAACTGTCGTATTTACAGTTATTGGCAAATTCAATAAGTTCCTTGGCACTTGAAATTACTATGACATCACTGTCAGCTTCCTCTGCCTGTACCACATATGGAATAATATTTCCAAATGCCGCAAAGATAATGAGCAGTGACAGCATTACTGCAAGTATTTTATTAAATTTTGTATTAAGCTTTACCATTACTGCTCATCTCCTTTCTCTGTATTGTCCGTAACATTTTCTGTATTATCCACACCATCACTTTTATCTGTTAATAAAAGATTATCTGTATCTTCATATGTAACCTGTCCCTGACGTCCTGGAATTAGTGAATCAACTGATACCTTCATCTGTCCCTGGAATGTTCCCTGAATGTCAGCATCAATCTCACCCTGTACATAACCTTTGACGTGTCCTGTAACTCTTACCCTGCCGGCAACTTCTTTCTGTGGTCTTGCAATATTCATTGTAAGAGCTGTCTTTTCAATAATTATATCTCCAAGTAAAAGTATCTGTGGAAGCACGAATAATACAAGGATAATTGATATTAATGTACCTCGTCCAAGTGCAACACCTATTGAAGCAACTGTCGCATCAGAGGCAATCTCACCTATAAGGAAGCCTGCACAGGTAAGAATTGAACCTGATGTAAATATTGTTGGGAATGACTGGTTAAGTGTCTCAATCATTGCATCTTTAAGCTGCATTTCCTTCTTTAACTGCAAATACCTGTTAGATATAACAATCGCATAATCGATTGTAGCACCCATCTGTATTGCTGATACAATCAGGTATGCAATAAAGAATACTGTCTGTCCCTGTAATGCCGGTACAGCAAAGTTAACCCATATACTTCCCTGAATAGTAAGAACAAGAAGCACTGGAAGTCCTGCTGACTGGAATGTAAAGAACAGAATTATCATAACAAAAAGTGCAGTAAGTACGCTTATAATAATATTATCTGATGCAAATGATGACTCAAGATCGTGGTCACTTGTAGAATTACCAACAAGGACTACATTATCTGTGCCATAATACTGAGCTGCAATACCACGGATTTCTTCCAATGCATCATATGTTTCCTGACCTTCTACCGGAAGTGAAAGGTTAAGCACAAATCTTGAATAACCGCTTCCCTGAAGCTGTAGCTGGGCATCGTGAAGTGTATCATATAATGTATTAAGCTTATCGTCCAAATCACTATCTAATTTTACATAACCTTCCCTATACTGGTCATAAAGGAATAAGAACATATCAATAATAGGAACCTCATAATCATTAACTCCTGTAAATACAGGACCATACTGCTCATGATTATAAGCATATGCCATATAAAGCACATCAACTACTTCCCTGTCTATATCAATCAATTCAGCAAATTGTCTAGGATTTAACTTATCCGTAAGCACATAATCATCATTAATTGACACATTTGCAAGACCAAGTGTTGATGTAACATAGCTTAGATTATCTAATTTGCCTAACACTCTCTTCTCTGACTCATAATCGCCCTTTGGCACCATAACAACTAACTGGTTGCTCTTGCCAAATGTATCTTCTATTCTTTCTTCTGCTATCTTAGCATTACTCTTCTTCGCACTCACAATGGAGCTTGTGTCATAAATATACTGGCAGTTATTTGAAAATACAGCTGCTGCTATAAGTAATACTATAAATAAAGGTGGAATTATGTATTTGGTCTTATTAGCAAATTTACCAACAATTGTAATCTTTGGCACATAACATTTGTGATGTGTATTATCAATTCCCCTGGCAAATATAAGCAGTACTCCCGGCATAAGAAAGAATACTGATATAAGACTTATAATAATGGCCTTAACCAATATAATACCCATATCATAACCAAGCCTGAACTGCATAAACATCATTGCAACCATACCTGATACAGTTGTAAGTGATGATGAACTAATCTCTGGAATAGCCTTTGAGAGTGCAACCTTTACCGCTTCTTCTGCATTAAGCGTTTCGTGCTCCTCCATAAATCTGTCGCAGAGAATAATCGCATAGTCAATAGCCAGTGCAAGCTGTAACACTACTGCTATCGAGTTGGTGATAGACGAAATAGTACCGAACCAGTAATTAGTTCCCATATTAAGAATTGCCGCAACACCAAATGTTATGAGCAATACTGGAATTTGCAGATATGCCTTTGTTGAAAGCATTAACACAACTACTATAATAATTACTGCCAGTACAAGAATAATGTTCATATCCTTTGACAGTGATTCCGCACTATCTTCTTCCGAACCAACCTCCGTTGAAACATATACGTCATAATCTGATAACGTATCCTTGACATCATTCAATGCCTGTTTGCTTATATCCTCATCTTCCGTTCCATCAAATGTAATATCAAACAAAGCATCTGTACCTTTATAATGGTCTGATGAGTCGTCAAATGTTACCTGCTTAACTCCATCAATGTCCTTAAGTTCGCTTACAAGCTCGTCTGCCTGATTATAGGTGACATTGGTAAGCATAACCTTAGCACTGCCATATGTAACAAACTGTTCGTCCATAATAGACAATCCCTGTCTTGTCTCACTATCGGCTGGCAGGTATGATGTAATATCCTGATTGACCTGTACTTTATTGATAGATAACACACTATAAATAATCGCAAGAATAAAAAGAATTTCTATTGCTTTACGTTTATTCACAATAAATGTAGCTGCCGTAAGCCAAAAATTGCCCTTTTGCTTTTCTTCTTTTTCCTTCATAAATTCTTCTGTACATATAATTCACTAAATATCCTGATAATTTTCAATAAACTTTAATTATTAATTAGTTTCTTAAATGTACCGTCCTTTCTTCATTTTGCTTATTGTGTTTATAAACATAGTGTTGATTATTTTTATGAAATAATTATAATTATCATATAATATTTGCTCAATAATCACATTTTGATAAAATGTTCATTAATAGACATTACGTTGATAAATGTCTATTAATTAAGAAATATTTAAGACAATAAACAATTACTATATATTTAAAGGATGAACAATATGGAACATAACAAAGACAAGCGTGTAATAAGAACAAAGGCTCTGCTTATCCGCAGCCTTTCTGCTCTTATGAAACAAAAAAACATTAAGGATATAACTGTAAAAGAATTATGCGAATATGCAGATATTAATAGAGGAACTTTTTACCTTCATTATAAAGATATATACGATATGCTCGACTCAATTGAGCAGGAGCTTAGTGAGAAGTTTTTGCAGATCTTCCAAAAATATAATTCTGAGACTAATGAAGATTTTCCTTATCCTCTGTTCTTAGAAATATTTAAGCTTGTAGATGACAATGCCGAACTTTTCCGTGTACTAATAGGACCTAATGGTGATATTTCATTCATTATGAAAATATTCAAGCTCTATAATATACACTGTCTGCAATCAGAATTTAATAAACTGTCTCCACAGTTTTCAATGAATCAGGTATATTACAGCAATTTTATACTCTACGGCTGCGTAGGTCTTATTGAACAATGGCTGTCAAGAGATACTAAAGAATCACCTGAGAAAATGGCTGAACTCATAACTAAGCTTGTATCTACTGGTGTTTTATCATTATTCAATATGTCAGATGATTAGGTAATACAAAGCCTATTTTAAGTGCTCTCCTGCAATGTATATTTATCTTAAAGTCTTCTTTTGTTATTTTAAATGACAGATTCTTTTATTCGTGCTTGTACAAAGAAGATTTTTGATCCTGACAATCTCCTATTATTTTGCCCACACAAGCTCCTCTTCTTTGCCATTATAGTCAAATCTTCCATCATTCTTTTCTTCAATGGCTTTTATCATATGGTATGTATACTCATTGTATGGTGTAGGAATTCCAAGCTCATTTCCCATTCTTATCAATGCACCTGAGAACATATCTATCTCAGTATGTCTCTTGGCATCGATATCCTGTAATGTTGAATATCTTGCTGTTGGAAGGACTGCACTTCCCCTGCCGGAAGAACCCTCAACAACGCTTATGTCAATTCCTTTTGCTGCTGCAACGGCCTCAAGCTCCTTACGAAGACCTTCACTGATTGCCTTCATATGTACGCTGTCCCTGTAACAGCCAACACCTGCCCCAAGAATAGCCTGCGGAAGATTATTGCACACATTAAGTCGGAACTTACACCATATCTCCTCTTTAATATGCTCTGTCACACGAAAATGTATACTGCCACTTTCAAAGAGTTCTTTAACAGCATTAACTCTGTCACTATTAAAAGGCGGATTAAGTTCTCCATATATAATTCCAAGAGTTGTCTCAGGATTAAAGACATACCCCTTTCCTTCTTTATATGCTGAAGCTACCTTAATAAGTGAATATAACATATGAGAAGCACCTATCTTTTCTGCAATAACATCTTCACTGTCTACACCATTCATAAGGCTCATAACTATAGTATTATCACCTGTTGCTGCTTTTATATCATCAAGTGCTGCTGGAAGTGCTCCATACTTTAATGATACAATAAGCAAGTCAACACCTTTTGCTTCGTCCGGCGTCCATACCTCTGGACGGTATACATTACCATTAATCTTACATCCATCAGCCTTAAGCTTTTGATTTCTCTCACCTTTGGCTATAACACCAAGTTTTATGTCCTCGACCTTAGAAAGTCCCCATATAACATAAGAACCTACTGCACCCGCACCTATAATTCCAACTGTTTTAATTGACATAATTACAACTCCTATCTTGATTTTTGATTTTATTTTTTTACTTTTGCTTCTGAATATTAAATACAAAAAGCCCGCAGATACTGCGGACTTTTATTATATAGTTGTATAGCTTTTATGCTGCTTAGTGTTTACCAGACGTCACAATAACTATTCACTATAATTCTTATTCACATAATCTTTAATCTCATTGCTGTCCTCTGGCATTCTACATCCAACAATATAATTGCCCTCGTCATTAGAACATCTTATTATACAGCCCTGTATTTCTTTATCTTTAATAACATCGAAATTATCAATCTCGATAACAATATTCTTACCCTTCATATTTTCAAACGATGAGTCATTAACTGAAAAAGCAAAACCATTAGCACTGATATTAACCATATGTCCATAATATGTTATATCTGTACCATCAACGCTTATTGTACACTTATTGTCAAGTGGCATTCTTGGATATTTTCTTCTGTTATATACCTGTGGGTTCGTATCAATAGTAAGCTTGAACTGTCCCTTTTCTCCTGCCTTGACATTATGTATTGCTATATCATTCCAGCAATATAACACATTATCTACAACAGCGTTAAATGAACACTTAAGATTTCTTCTCTTATCATCAAATGCTGCTCTGTTATTAATATTTATGTATACATTATTGTCTTTTCTGTCAACAACTTCGCCTGTGTATTCTTCCCTGGCATTAGTCTGACCTTCAATAACCATTCTGAACTTCATACCACTCTTTATATCGGAAACATTCATAAATCCACCGATACCAAGTTCTTCCATAAGTTCGCCGACAACAGACTCAATATCCGTTGCACTCTTGGCACTTGCTTCATATTTGCTAAGCATCGTCTTGGTTGTCTGTTCTGCATTATTAATGCTCTCTGTCATTATCTGCATTATTTCGCCAACCTGATTCATATTAGCAGTAAGTGTCTCATTAGAATTCTCAACCTGCTTAACTGCACTGTCAACAACCTTTATATTATCACCAAGGCTTGTTGCATCACTCGTTATATCTGATACTGACTTATTAACTGTTGATACCTTCTCAATGTTAAGCTGTATAAGTTCAACTGTTTCTGTAATTGATTCAAGCATTTCATCTGATGTAGCCTCAAGATGTGAAAGTGCTTCCATAATACTGTTAGAAGAGTCTTGAGTTCCACTGCTTAAGCTTCTTATCTGGTCAGCAACAACAGCAAAGCCCTTTCCTGCTTCTCCTGCTCTTGCCGCCTCTATTGAAGCATTAAGTGCAAGAAGATTAGTCTGTGAAGTAATTCCTTCAATAGTACTTGTCTCCTGCTTAACATTTTCAAATTCCTTCTTAAATGTTTCAAGAATAGTCTCAATCTTGCTTGATAATGCTGACATTCTGTTAGTAATTTCAACAACCTCTGTAAGCTCATCAGCACTTAAGTCAGCATGTTCAACTGACTTCTCAATAAGCTTTGAGAATTCCTCCATAAGATCTGATACATCTTTCACCTGAGTATCAATAACCTTAGTCATCTCTATTGATGAAACTGTCTTATCATTAAGGATACCATTGTTCTTTGCAAGTGTTCCCATATCCTTAACTACATTGTTAGCACCCTGTTTATTCTCATCTGCAAGTTCTCTTACAACTGTAACACCATCAACAATTGAATTACTTGCATCTTTAACCTGCTCAACTGTCTGTACAACCTGTGCCAGCTCCGATTCAATCGACCCAGTCAGTGCACCATCTGACTCAACCAGATGTCTTATCGCCATATTAGTACATGCAAAACAACATAATACAATCGCAAACTGAAGTGCACACTCCTCACTTGCAACAAAATCCATCATTCCCTTAGCCACACCTTTGTAAATATTACTGCTGATTAATACAAACAATGTAAACCACATAATCATCTTTATAAACTTAGGATCTTTGTACAATATAAGAATTGATAATAATGGAAGAATAAATATATAAGAAATCTTATCGAGTGCTGTCCATGCTATAACAGCGTAGAATAAAAGATAACATATACCTAATACCCATTTGTACTCTTTAGCTGCCTTACCCTTAATCATAGATACTATATATCCTGTTATGTAAGTAACCCAGCCTACTACTGTAAATGCTATAAAATATCCCCTTGCAATTTCCCCATTCTTTGTCTTGATACCATAATATATGGTCGCAATAAAAATAAGAGCAAGCCAGGTTATACCTGCTCTTTTGTTGGCTTTCGCCCTAAAAAATGATTCATCATACTCCTGCATATGCATTGTCCTTTCACTGATGTTAGTTTATCATTGATTTCTGTATTCTATTGTCGTCACAAATACTTAAATGATGTTTTTATAATACCACATTTTTATCTATATTCATAGTACATTATTGCTTTCACAATTTATATTTTATAATTAGTTGTTGACAGACAATTTGTCCATATACTATTATATTAACAAAGGGAGTAGTTAGCATCTTTAGATGTAATAATAATCGTCATCACGCTGCAAGGCCGGTTATTATTAGTGAGTAACGAGACTTTTATCAATCATTTTTTTGATGTGGTAAAAGGCTTTTTTTGTATAAAGATTAATAAATGTTTCTTTTGCCGCAGGAAAGGACTTAATATGGAATATTTATTACTACTCATTGGATTCGTGCTGTTAATCAAAGGAGCTGACTTTTTCGTAGATGGAAGCTCGTCACTTGCAAGAATTATGAAGGTACCAAGCGTTATTATAGGACTGACGATTGTTGCTATGGGAACAAGTGCCCCGGAAGCTTCTGTAAGTATTAATGCCGCACTCGCTGGAAGCAACGATATTGCAATAAGCAATGTCATAGGTTCTAACCTTTTTAATGGTCTTGTCGTTGTCGGTGTATGTGCATTTATGGCTGGATTTAAGACTAATCCTGAGATTTTAAAAAGAGATATGCCACTTAACATTATTGTAACAGCAATTTTTTGCATTATGCTTCTTGACAGACATATTAACCGTATTGAGGGAATAATCTTACTCATCGGTATGGCTGTATACATTGCAGCTATGGTTATATCAGCACTTAAAAACCGTGAAACTGCTGATGAATGTAAAATACTTTCTCTGCCTAAGAGTCTTATATTTATCATAGGCGGTCTTATTGCTGTAATATTTGGTGGAACACTTGTTGTTGATAATGCCTGTCTTATCGCTAAAGATTTCGGTGTCAGTGAGAATTTTATAGGACTTACAATAATCGCTATTGGTACATCACTTCCTGAACTTGTTACCTCTATCACAGCGACACGAAAAGGCGACAGCGGACTTGCACTCGGTAATGCTATAGGCTCTAACCTTTTTAATATACTATTCATATTAGGAATGTCTGCAACAATCTGCCCGCTGAATGTATTATCAGAGTCAATTATCGACTGTATAATACTTCTTGTGTCAGCAGTCATTCTTTATGTATTTGCAAGAACCAAAAAGACTATGAACAGATGGGAAGGAATTGTATGCGTGTTTCTATATGTAGGATACACGGCATATCTTTTAATAAGATAATACCTGTCATTATCTCCTACTCTTCCATAATCATCTTTTTTAATTCTTTTGCCGCTGAATTTAAAGGATGCTGGTAATCATATACCATACACACATTTCTTTCAGGAATCGTTTCTTTTAACGATATCTTTACAATTTCACGCTTGCTAAGGGCTTCCTGTGCCATAAGTTCAGGCACGAAGCCCAGACCAAGCTCATTTTTCACAAGTGGGAGTATCTGGTCTGTTGTAGCTACCTCAGTATCTGGCAGTAATTCAATTCCATTTTTATAGAATAATTCATTATAGAACTGAAATGTCATTGTTTCCCTGCCAAGACATATCAAAGGATAATTCTTTAACTCCTTTAATGATAATTCCTGACTTCCCAATGCAGTAAACGTAGTACCTCCTACAAGAATTTCTTTAAATGTCTTTAACATTATCTGCTTAAGAGGTGCTTCTACATTGACAGGTGAAGATGCAACAGCGAAATCTATAATTCCCGATCTTACAGCTTCTATTGCCTGAGGTGTCGAATGGTTATATATTTTAAGACGTATTCCCGGATATTTAATATGGAACTTTTTAAGCTTATCTAACAGGAATATATTAAGTGCTGTCTCACTTGCACCAATTGATACGCTTCCTGTTGTAAGGCTTGAGCTGTCAGATAATTCTTCCTCTGCTTCTAATAACTGGCTCATCGCAACGGATACGTGTGTATACAACTTCTCACCCTCAGGAGTAAGCTGAATTCCCCTGTTATTTCTTATAAATAACGAACAGCCAAGCTGCTGTTCAAGACAATTCATAGCCCTTGTTATATTCGGCTGGCTGTTACCTAATGCGTGTGCAGCTTTAGTAAAGTTACTGTATTTGGCTACATAATAAAATATCTTATAATATTCGTAATTAACATTCATATAATCTGACCCTTTCACTAGCTATAAGTATCACAGTTATATCAAATAATAATCAAAACCATATCAATTATACTTTTTACTTATCATTGTTTCAATAGTATACTCCTTACTTGGTAATAAAAGCAACTAAAATTTATTATCATTATTAAAAGTTACATTTTACCAACTACAACCTATACTATATTTTAAAGGAGATGCTTATATGCTTACTGCTGTAACAGGAATTAACTGGGGTGATGAAGGCAAAGGCCGCGTAATTGACTTGTTAGCTGAGCAGGCTGATATTGTTGTCCGTTATCAGGGCGGTAATAACGCCGGTCACACTGTAGTCACTGATAAAGGGAAATTCGTTCTTAATCTTCTTCCATCTGGAATACTTCACCCTGATGTTGTATGTGTTCTCGGTGATGGAATGGTAATTGACCTTGAACATCTTTCAAATGAAGCTGAACAAATCAAAGAAAAAGGAATATCTGTAACTCCTGATAATCTGAAGCTTTCAAAACATGCCACTATATCTATGCCTTGGCACAAGGTTCAAGATGAACTTGAAGAAAACCGATTATCTGCAACAGGCAGTGCATTTGGTTCTACACGCAGGGGCATTGCTTATGCCTATAGCGATAAATACCGCAAGAAGACACTTCGTCTTGCTGACCTTCTTCATCTTGATAATGAAAATGTTAAAGCAAGGCTTAAAACCATATTAGATGCCAAAAATCTTGAACTTGCCGGCTGTTATCATCAGGAACCAATGTCATATCCTGCCCTCTTATCGTGGTGTGAAAAACAAGCAGATATATTCAGGGATTATATATGTGATACAGGCATTTTCTTAAATAATGCCTTGTCTGATAATAAAAAAGTAGTTCTTGAAGCCCAGTTAGGCGCTATGAGGGATATTGATTATGGTATATTCCCCTACACTTCAAGCTCATCTACAATAGCTGCCTATGGCCCTTTAGGTGCTGGCATACCTTATGCTCCACTTAACCATATTGTCGGTGTCTTAAAAGCTTATTCAACCTGTGTAGGTGCTGGTCCATTTGTTGCAGAAAATGCAATGTCAGAAGAATGGCAGAAGCTCCTTCGTAAATACGGCGGCGAATATGGTGCTGCTACAGGACGACCAAGACGTGTCGGACCATTTGATGCTGTTGCCAGTGCTTACGGTCTTAAATGCCAGAATTCAGATTTAATAGCATTAACCAAATTAGATATCTTAAGCTATATGAGAGAAATCCCTATTATAACAGGTTATAAATATAAAAATACTGTCGTAAAAGAATTTGACCCGACCGACAATATAGATATGTACAAGCCTGTTGTTGAACTTATGCCAGGCTGGCTTACAGACATATCAAAATACCATACATATGATGAACTTCCTGATAATGCAAGAAATTATATTGAAAAGCTTGAAAAGCTGCTTAATCACGAAATCCAGTTCATATCTGTCGGGGCAGAGAGAAACCAATATTTGACAAAGGGAGAATGGCTATGAGAAATTTAATTGACCCTCTTGATTTTACACTTGATGAAACAATAAGCATTTTAGACTTAGCTGACAGGATTGCTTCTAATGAAGAAGCCTACAGCCACGTTGCTGACAGCAAAAAGCTTGCTACTTTATTCTATGAACCAAGCACAAGAACTCGTTTATCCTTTGAGTCAGCAATGTTAAGCCTTGGAGGAAAGACCTTAGGCTTTGCCGGTGCTAACCAGTCAAGTGCCACCAAGGGCGAAACTGTCGCAGATACCGCCCGTGTTGTAAGCTGTTATGCCGACATTATTGCAATGCGCCACCCAAAAGAAGGTGCGCCTTTAAGAGCTTCTATGTATTCATCAATTCCAGTTATCAACGCTGGTGACGGCGGTCACAACCACCCAACCCAGACATTAATTGACCTGATGACAATACGCCATAGAAAGGGACGTCTTGATAACCTGACTGTTGGTTTCTGCGGTGATTTAAAATTTGGAAGAACTGTACATTCTCTTGTGAACAGCCTTGTACGTTTCAATGACAATAAGTTCTATTTTATATCACCAGAAGAATTAAAAGTTCCCGATTATCTTATAGAAGATACTCTTATTCCTAATAAATCAGTATATAAAGAAGTAAGAAGCCTTGAAGATACACTCCCAGAGCTTGACGTGCTTTATATGACAAGGGTACAGCGTGAGCGTTTCTTTAATGAAGATGATTATATAAGATTAAAAGATACTTATATACTTAATAAAGAGAAATTACAGCTTGCCCCTGCTGACATGCCGGTTCTTCACCCTCTGCCAAGAGTTGATGAAATATCAACTGATGTTGATACCGATAAGCGTGCCGCCTATTTTGAACAGGTGCAGAATGGCAAATATATCCGTATGGCTCTTATTATGAGTTTACTTGAACTTACAGACCCACTCACAGGAAAAAAAGTACTATAGTAAAATAGAATGGAGATTATAATGTTAAATATAGATTCTTTGCAAAATGGTGTAGTAATCGACCATATCCCTGCTGGACAGGGGTTAGATATATACCGCCTTTTAAACCTTGATGCACAGTCACATTCTGTTGCACTCCTTCAATATATAAAAAGCGAAAAGTACGGCTGTAAAGATTTAATCAAGATAGAAGGAACTGAGCTTCCTGAAAGATTAGATATTGTTGGTTACATTAATAAACAGATAACTCTGATTATAATTAAAGATGGAAAAGTTGATAAAAAATATCATCCTCTTCCACCTAAAATCTTAACCAATGTTATAAAATGTAAAAATCCACGCTGTATTACAAGTATAGAAACAGGTTGTGAACACATTTTCAAGCTATATCCATCAGGCAAATACCGCTGTATTTACTGCAATGAAGAAATCTCTGTAAGATAGATTAGATTATCCCCATACTTCTTCTGCGATTTCTTTTACAAGCTTAAGCTTTGCCCACTGTTGTTCCTCTGTAAGCTTATTACCTATTTCACAAGATGCAAATCCGCACTGTGGACTTAAGTATAATCTTTCAAGAGGAACAGGCTCTGCCTATAACTTATTTATCTGTTTCTTATTATCTTAGCCGCCTCAACCATATTTCTTAAGCTGGCATCTGTTTCCTTTACACCTCGTGTCTTTAAGCCGCAGTCTGGATTAACCCAGAGTTTGTCCCTGCTGATTTTAGTAAGCATTATATTTAACGCATTAACAATTTCATCAACTGATGGAACTCTTGGAGAATGTATGTCATATACTCCCGGTCCTACTTCTGTCTCAAAATTATTCTCTCTTAAAGAATCTAATATTAAAAGGTCTGAACGTGAAGCTTCAAATGTGATAACATCAGCATCCATATCGTCTATTGCAGGAATTATATCTGTGAATTCTGAATAACACATATGTGTATGTATCTGTGTATCCTTCTTTACTCCACTGTGTGTAAGCCTGAAAGCTGGAATTGCAAAATCAAGATATTCATTATACCAGTCTGACTTTCTAAGTGGAAGCTTCTCTCTTAATGCTGCCTCATCAATCTGTATTACCTTAATTCCTGCCGCCTCTAAGTCAAGAACTTCATCTCTTATTGCTAGTGCAATCTGCAATATTGACTCTTTTATAGTTATATCCTCTCTTGGAAAAGACCAGTTTAATATAGTTACTGGACCTGTAAGCATGCCTTTCATCGGCTTATTAGTTAATGACTGTGCATACACTGACCAGTCAACTGTCATTGGCTTCTTTCTGTATACATCACCCCATATTACTGGCGGCTTAACACATCTTGTACCATAAGACTGAACCCACGCCCTCTGTGTGAATAAATATCCCTCAAGTGCCTCACCAAAATACTCAACCATATCATTTCTTTCATATTCACCGTGTACAAGCACATCAAGCCCAATCTCCTCCTGCCATTTTACGCAATCAGCAATCTGCTTCTTAATATACTGTGTATACTCTTCTTCTGATATTTCATTCTTTCTGTAAGCCGCTCTCTCTGCCTTAATCTCCTTAGTCTGAGGAAATGAACCAATAGTTGTAGTTGGAAATTCCGGAAGACCAAGTTTCTCCTTCTGAAGCTTCTGTCTTTCACTTCTTAATGGAAGACGTACATAATCTTCTTCCTTAATATTAGCAAGTCTTTCCTTAACCTCTGCGTTATGGCAGTTTCTTTCTTCCTCAAATACCTTCTGGTTATCAATATAGGCATTTTCACTCTTAACCTTATCCTGTTTCTTATCAGCAAGAACACCTAACTCAGCAAGCTCTGTAAGCTTTTCTTCTGCGAATGAGAAATGTATTTTATAGCTGTCAGCTAATTTATCCTCGTGCTTTAATGTATATGGAACGTGTAATAATGAGCAGGAAGTTGATATAACAACATTTATATTATTATCACAGGAATTTTTAATGCTGCTTATTAAATCTAATGTCTTTTTATAGTTGTTCTTCCATATATTCTTTCCATTTACAACACCAGCAAATAAAAGCTTACCAGCTGGAAAACCATATTTTTCTACTAATTCAAATGTCTTTCTTCCCTCATTAAAATCAAGTCCAACACCTGCAAATGGCTTATTAATAATGTCCTCATATATATCCCTTACATCTCCGAAATATGTCTGAAGAAGTATATTGCAGTTGCCCCTTTCCTTAAGAAGTTCATCATATATCTTATTAAACAAAGCCTTGTCAGCATCACTTAAATCATATACAAGTGCAGGCTCATCAAGCTGTAACCAGCTTATATTATTATCATTACATAAAGCTATAAGTTCCTTGTAAGCTGCAATAAAATCATCTAAAAAATCATCAATGCCCTTGTTCTCTGTAAATCTGCATAATTTAAGAACTGTATAAGGACCCACGATTACCGGCTTTGTTGTAATGCCCAGTTCCTTAGCTTCTTTGTATTCATTAAGGAATTTGTCTGCTGAAAGCTTAATAACTGTATTATCTTCAACCTCTGGTACAATATAATGGTAATTAGTATTAAACCATTTCTTCATTGCCAGTGCCTTAACATCACCAGACTCTCCCTGATAGCCTCTTGCCATTGCAAAATATGTATCAAGACCTGATAAATTAAGCTCCTTATATCTTCTTGGAACAATTCCAAGTGCAGCTGCTGTATCAAGCAATGTGTCATAAAATGAGAAATCATTACTTGGAATGAAATCTATTCCTTCATTCTTCTGTGTAGTCCAATGTATCTTTCTTAAATTCTTAGCTGTATCTAATAATTCCTGTGAACTAATCTCACCTCTGAAATACTTTTCACTTGCAAATTTTAATTCTCTTAAAGTTCCAATTCTTGGAAACCCAATAACTGATGTCTGCATATATATCCTCCAAATTAATTAACCTCAGGCTGTTCAACTAATATACTGAACAACCTGAGGTCATATTATCATTATATGAATTTTTAATAAAATACTTAATTTATTACGCTTATCATAGTTTTAAACTATGGATAAGTTGTTTTTCAATGCTTTTATATAGAATTCTGCGTATCTGCTAAGCATTATATTCTTCTTTCTGACAAGTCCTATCCTCATAATACAATCAGATTTTAATGGCTTGGCAATGATATCTGAGCCATTGAGCTTCTCATCAATAATACCCGAACTTACGGTAAATCCATTAAGTCCTATTGCAAGATTAAATAAAGTAGCCCTGTCACGCACCTGTATATTCTTAGGGAAATCAAGCACGCTTAAGAATTCTTCTGAGAAATAAAATGAATTTCTCTCACCCTGTTCAAATACAAGATATGGATACGGTTTTAAATCTTCAATCGTCACAAAATCCATATCTGCAAGCGGGTGCTTCTTGCATATAAATACATGCGGCTTTGCTTCAATAAGCTGTTCGTATACAAGGTCATTTTTCTTAAGAAGCTTGCTTATTACTTCCTCATTATTATCTGACAGATATAGTATTCCAAGTTCACTTTTGCCATAAGCAACATCATCTATAATCTCGCCTGTCTGTGTTTCCCTTAATATAAAACTGTATTTATCTGCATCAAATTGATTAACAACATCAACGAAAGCATTAACGGCAAATGAATAATGCTGGCACGATACTGAAAACTTCGGATCTCTTTTATTAACAACCCCGAAATGCTCTTTCATAATATCCGCCTGCTCTAATAACATTCTTGCAAACGACAATAGTTCTTCACCCTCGTGGGTTACTATAACGCCCTTTTTCGTTCTTATAAAAGCTGTAACACCCATCTCTTTTTCAAGATTGCTTATTGCCGTGCTAAGACTTGGCTGTGATATATATAATTGTTCCGCAGCCTCTGTTATATTGCCGCACTCAGCAACTTTTATAAGATAAGACAGCTGTTGTAATGTCATACCATTTCTCCTTTATAATACAATACGTTTAACTACAGCAACTAATGCATCAACAATAAATATGGCTATCGCAATTGCCCCTGCCGCACCAATTGTTCCAACAAGACTTGATAATGCCTGCTGTGTATCTGATGTGAACAGGTAATATACTGTCTGGTACATTCCAGCTCCAGGAACTATTGTTAATATCGCTGGTATAAGTGTTGTTGTAACCGGTGTCTTTAAAAGCCTTGCCAGTATGTGGGAGATTATTGCAAGCACAAGTCCTGACATAAAGGTTGCCATAAGAACTGATGTGAACTGTTCTGTATACAAATAGATTGCCCAGCCTGCAAGACCTAGTATGCCGTTAACTAGCAGGCATTTTCTTGGGGCTTCTATTATTACTGAAAATGTTATGATTGCACCGAAAGCGAATAGGCATTGAAGTAGCATATGGATGGCCTCCTGAATTTTATTTTTTCCTTGATGTGTGGGTGATATTATTTACGTTGTGGCTGGGCTGCCGGCTAAGGACCGGCGGCTCGTTTTTAGGATATTATTACCAGGCCTATGTAGACGCCCAGGGCTATTAGGGCGGCTTCGGTGAAGGCTTGTAGGATATTGGCATTGCCAGAGGCGTAGTCGCCGTGGAGAGTATCTCTTATTGCGTTGGTTATTGCAGCCCCGGGAACAAGTACCATTATCGAACCTATTATTATTAAATCAAGATGGGCAAGTGGGTTAAGATGAATGAGTACCCTTGCCACAACTGACAATATAATAGAAGCTGTCAGGTCTTTTATAAGGGAATTAAGCTTCATACTGCCGGCGGCGTGTAACCATATAGCCAAGAATACGCCAACTATTCCTGTAAACAGCATATCCACGCCATTGCCGCCGTACATTCCCGTAAAGAAAAGCCCAACGAATACTGTGCATATATCCTTTAACCACCACGGATACTGATTCTTCTTTAAATGCTTTAACTGCGAAAATGCCTCCTCTAATGATATTATTCCTTTATAAAACTTTCTTGATATGTCATTGACCTGAGCTATCATATTAAGGTTGGTTGCCCCTCTGTCCACTCTCCTGACAACTGTCAGTGCATCTATTGACGGATCATCTAAAGAAATCATAAATCCCGTTGATACAACAAATGCCTGTGTAGTCTTTAAACCTGATGTTTTAAGCATATAATCGATTGTTTCCTCAACCCTGTATATCTCAGCTCCATTTTCTAACATAATCATACCCGCAAGAGCCGCTGTATCAATAAGAAGCTTATAATCCATATTTTGTTACTCCTTTACACACACCTTCTACGCATTTTCTAAGCATTTTTATCTTTAAATTCATACTTTTTAAGTTCACAGTTCTTAATTCCAAAGCCTGAAAATTCATCATTGCTCATATTCCTGAAATATGACTCGACAATCCTCGAAATACCATTATGCGCAACCAGAAGATATATTTTATCAGAATTGTCATTTCTTATATCATCTATAAGATTATATATCCTCTGGCTCAGATGAAGCATTGTCTCTCCGCCATCGAAATCATCAACAAAGTTCATCTTAGCCGCCGCAAATTCCCTGCCATCTCTTGGTGTAGACTCGTATTTTCCAAAATTCTGCTCCTTTAAACGCATTTCCATTCTGCACGGTATGCCAGCGGTTTCTGATATATGCTTTGCTGTGTCAGCCGCTCTTATAAGTGGAGAATATAATATCTCATCAATATGTATATTTCCCATTTTGATACACTCACCTAATTCTATTGCCTGCTTATGTCCAAGCTCTGTAAGTGCAATGTCTGTTGCACCACATATTTTATTCTCTACATTCCATATAGTCTGTCCGTGTCTTGTAAAATAAAAATAACTGCTCATATATTATTCCTCTGCTATCAAATATTATATACCTATGCACTGTCACGATATATATCTCTGTATCATTTATATACACCATGTTTTCACATATCTTGTATATATTTCATATTTTTACACACTATATACGCTCTATTCTTCCCAATTCTTTCAAAGTGTCGTCTGTCATATTGTATACAGCATCAATTATATAATTCCTGTAGCTTGCATTGCCATCCACTTCTGCCATTCTGCGGTATGCAAGCTCTCCGCTTATTCCCATTACGCTAACAGCTGCACATACACTTTCTAATATATGCTCTTTATCCGCTGCTACATATGCTGATGTAAGAGCTGACAGCTGACAACCGGCACCGGTAACAAGGCTCATCATCTTATGACCATTCCTTATTGCATATACGCGGTTCTCATCAGCAACCATATCAATTCCGCCTGTAACCGCAATCACAGCACCTGTCTTTTGGGACAGCTTATTAATAAAATCTGCCATTTCTTTTATATTATCATCTGTAATTTTATCGGCAATCCCCGCCTCAACACCCATAGCAGACTTATCTTTCTGCATAGTGTCATATACTCCAGCTGCTATATTATGAATTCCCTGCTTTGCGGCTATCGCTTTTATCTCGGATACATTTCCTCTTATAACACCAAACTGTACATTGGACATAAGATTTTGGACAGCTTTAATTCTGTAATCTGATGAACCAGCACCAACTGGGTCAAGTATTACTGGTATTCCAAGTTCATTAGCTGTAGCACCTGCTTTAAGCATTGATGATAATTTATTATCATTAAGCATCCCGATATTAATATCAAGTCCCTGGCATAATGAGGTTATCTGGCTCACCTCATTAATGTCCTCCGCCATTATAGGTGCACCACCGCACGCAAGCACTATATTGGCACAATCATTAATGCTCACATAATTCGTTATGCAGTGGATAAGCGGATGTCTGTTATGCACATTTTTTATTATATTTTCAAACATTCACTAAAACCCTCTTTTCTATACAGAAAGCTTGTCTTTTTCCATATATGATTATCACTGTATTGAATATTACAACGTCTTTTATCATTGCTTACAATAGCTTGTATTCTCCTATATATGCCTATCGATTTTGCATATTGAATTGTCTATCCTGCAAGATTGTCCTGAATCTTAACTAACAAGCCTGCCTTTTTTATGCTGAATACTATTATTCCAGATATGACCGCACCCATAGCAGTTGATATAAAAAATGGAATTATATACGCATAAAATGCTATTCCTGCGGCACTTTTTCCCATAAGGAATATTGCAACCGGATATGCACACAAACCACCAAGTATTGATGTTCCTGCTACTTCTCCTATCATTGTTGCAAGTATATTATGTCCCTTTTTGTATATAATACCGCATATCAATGCGCCGAACATACTTCCCGGAAATGCCATAAGACTTCCCATTCCAAGCAGATTTCTAATAAGTGAGGCAACAAATGCCGCCATTACGCCGTATCCAGGTCCTAAAAGAACGGCACAGAATATATTAACCATATGTTGTACTGGTGCACATTTACTTCCAAATACCGGAAATGAAATCAGGCTTCCAGCTACTGCGACTGCACATAGGACACCAGCAGTGGAAAGTTTTTTAATGTTGTTCATAGTATTTCTCCTAATCTATTAGTCTATTAACCTCTGATTTATTTTAACATAATTTTGTGGGTTGTGTTATATTATATGAGGGAATTATATCAGGTTATGGTTTTAATTTTATGAGGACGGGGAATATTATAATATATACAGAAATGAGGATTTGTTATGAAAGCTTATGAAAGATTATTAAAGTATGTTGTTGTCAGAACTCCTAGTGATGAAGAGAGTGGAAAGTCACCTTCTTCTGAGTGTCAGTTTAAGCTGGCTGGGCTTCTTAAAGACGAGATGACTGAGCTTGGACTTAGTGATGTTAAGCTTGATAAACACTGTTATCTTTATGGCAGACTGCCTGCAACTAAGGGGCTTGAGAAGCTTCCTTCAATTGGTTTTATTGCCCATATGGATACTGTGTCTGATTATTGCAATGGTGATATCAATCCTGTTGTGACTCCTGATTATGATGGTGGGGACTTAGTGCTTGGTAACAGCGGACTTATACTAAGTCCTGATACTTTTCCACATCTTGCTTCTTTAAAGGGCAGAACTCTTATAACTTCTGATGGAACAACTATTCTTGGTGCAGATGATAAGGCTGGAATTGCTGAAATTCTTACTATGATTGAATATATCACTGCTAATAATATTGAACACCCTGCAATTTGCGTAGCATTTACGCCTGATGAAGAGATTGGTATGGGTACTGAACATTTTGACGTTGAACGCTTCGGAGCTGATTACGCATACACTGTTGATGGCGATACTGAGGGTGAGATACAGTACGAGAATTTCAATGCCGCCAAAGCTGAATATGTTGTGAAAGGTTTTAATGTCCACCCCGGCTCATCTAAGGATACTATGATTAACGCTTCCTTAGTAGCTATGGAAATTAATAATTGCCTGCCGGCTATGGAGATACCAAGGGAAACGGAGAATTACGAAGGCTTCTATCATCTTATAAGTATGTCTGGTGATGTTGCAGAAGCACACCTTAATTATATAATCCGTGACCACGATGCTTCATTATTTGAAGCAAAGAAAGCCACACTGTGCCACATTGAAAAGATTATGAATGAAAAATGGGGTGCTGGAACTGTACAGCTCACTATCACTGACCAGTACCGCAATATGGCTGAGATTATCAAAAAATGTATGTTTCTTATAGAAAATGCTGTGAAAGCCTGCAAGAATACTAATATACCACCCCTTATACTTCCAATAAGAGGTGGCACTGACGGCTGTATGTTAAGTTATATGGGACTTCCCTGCCCTAACCTTGGCACTGGCGGACACGCCTACCACGGTCCTTACGAACACATAACCATCGAAGGTATGGACAAAACTGTTGATATGCTTGTAGAACTCGTGAAAACATTTTCCAAGCCTATAACTAACTAACAGGCATAAGCTTACGCCTTAACTGTTTCAATTCTTGTAAAGAAATATATGTACTTGAATATTATCAAAAATACAATAAATACACGCCCATATATATTAGACATTGCAAGCATTGCCAATATAAGCATTGCTGATGCTGGCAGAAGTATGCACAACTTAGTCTTTAATGTCATTGAACGACTGGTAACGAAGCTTTCAAGATGTTTTTTGTAAAGCTTTGTTCCAATAAACCACTTATGAAATCTGTCAGAGCCTTTGGCAAAGCAGAAAGATGCTAATAATAAAAATGGCGTTGTTGGCAATACTGGAAGTACGACACCTATTGCACCGAGTACCATTGACACAATTCCTATCATAAGCCATAAAAGTTTAATTGGGGATTTAATGATATTCTTCATTAATGTTTCGATGTCCTTTCTTATTGTCTTGTAGTGACTAACCCTAGTTAATCACAGCTAACTTTGATAAGTATATATGAACATATCATTTTTTGTCAATACACCGGATTAATATACCAAATAATGGCAATACCTCCGCGCCACTTAAGGACAGGAGATATTGCCATTATTTTATAGTTTTTCCGCTCAATGCTTTATTTTAAAGAACTCTTGGATATCTACAATATTTATAAATTAAAGCTTTTCATTATTATGTCTTTCAAAGAAGCTCTTAGTTTCCTTAACTACAACTCCACTCAATGCGAATAACGCAATCATATTAGGAAGTGCCATAAGTCCGTTAAATATATCAGCGATTGTCCATACCGCACTTACTGTCATATAAGGTCCAATAAATACTGCTAATATGTATATCCAGCGGTATATTTTAACGTGTTTCATATTACCACCGCTAAGATATTCAAGACATCTCTCGCTGTAATAGTCCCAGCCAAGAATTGTTGTAAATGCAAAGAATACAAGACAGAGCATAAGCACAAAAGAAGACACCTGTGCCGGGAATGGAAGTCCATTCTGGAACGCATATGTAGTAACTGCTACACCCTCAATGCCTTCAACCTGCCATGCACCTGTTATTACAATTGAAAGTCCTGTAAGAGTACAGATTACAATTGTATCAATAAATGTACCTGTCATACTTACAAGTCCCTGCCTTACAGGTTCGTTAGTCTGTGCCGCAGCCGCAGCTATAGGTGCACTACCAAGTCCTGCCTCATTAGAGAAAATGCCTCGTGCCACACCTTTCTGCATAGCAACAAGCATACTTCCGACTGCTCCTCCAGTGATTGCCCTAGGAGAAAATGCTGCTTCTACGATAATCTTAAATGCCGCAGGAACTCTAGTAATATTAGCTATTACAAGAACTGCAACAAATAATACATATATAATTGCCATAAATGGCACTACAACCTGACTTACGCTTGCGATTCTCTTAACACCACCTATAAGCACAAGTGCAACACAGACTGCAAGAATAAGTGAAGCGATTACTACTGACCATGAATACTCGCCAAGAAATGGAATATTGACACAATGCTCATTATTCGCATCAAAAAAACCATTAACAGCACTTGAAATACCATTTACCTGACTAAATGTACCAATACCAAAAAGTCCAACACAGACACCAAAAAATGCAAATAACTTAGCAAGCCATTTCCAGCTCTTGCCCATTCCCTGCTCTATATAATAGAATGGTCCACCAAGACTGTGTCCGTCTTCTCCTATAACTCTGTATTTAACAGCAAGAAGACCTTCTGAATACTTAGTTGCCATTCCAAAAAATGCTGTTATAACCATCCAGAATAATGCACCCGGACCACCTGCACAGACTGCTGTTGCAACACCAACGATATTACCAGTACCAATAGTTGCACTTAACGCTGTACATAGTGCGGCAAAACTTGTAATTTCACCTTCTGCCTCTTCTTCATTTTTAACCATCCATTTTAATGCTAAAGGGAGCTTTCTGAGCTGTAATAAACCAAGACGAACTGTCAATAATATTCCGCCAAAAAGGATAATTACCATAAGCGGCACACCCCAGACGAAATTATCAATGTTCGTAAGAATCTGATTAATTGAATTCCACATTGTACTTTCTACCTTTCATATCTAAACTACAGCATAGTATGAGCCTATACTGTCCCAACACCGCAAATGCCGTACATTACTAAATACTTTGCTAATATGCAGACTTTTACTTAATGTATTGGAATTATAGACAATATTGCCTGAATAAATATAAAATCAGAAATAACATTTTAGAATATACAACTTATCATATAACAAGTTATATTATACTTTATGCCTTCTCTGTCCTTTTGCCTGAGAGATTCATATACACTCTTTATAAGAAGTCATAATATTGTCTTGTAATCCATTATTAACTGCTTATAAAGAACTATATGTTGCACCTTCGGCCTCTGTGTTTATCCAGAACTCTCCAGAGAGTCGATCCATTTACAGTTGCGCCAGCAGATACTGGCACCTGAGAGTGTTACTCCTTCGGCAGGCTTGCGCCGTTTTCCTGCAAACTTCATATCGAAAATTGCCTTATATTAATATAATCTTATTTTCTACATAATTCAACTTATTTTTACAATTTTTTTATAATTATATAATTTCCTATTACATAAAAAGGCAGCCACCGTGATTACACTCCTCCGCTGGATATACCAGAAAGTATGCTGTATCACTTTATGTGACTGCCATTTTATTATCTGCTTATATTATTTACTTATACTATTCGCCTATACTATTAACTTATATTATCAGCTTATATTATTAAGTATATAATTCTAAGCATTTTCTTTTCTTCTATATAATGTAAGACATATAACACCTGCACTAATCATAAGAACTGCAAGAAGAATTATTGTTCTTGTAACTGAGAGAGTATCAGCTGTAGCCGCACTATCATCTGCTGTTGCAGCACTGTCTCCTGCCACATCATTATTATCTGCCGCACTGCCATTTCCTGATACATTGCTCTTATCCTCTGTATTAGAATTAGCAACATCCTCATAGACTACAATATATGTTGAGAATCTATCAGTTGCAAATGTAAGTTCTCCTGTTGCTTCATCAAATGCGGCACTAAGAATATCTGATACCCCATTGTGAATTCTTATTACACTATACTTTCTTGTCTTTGAAGAATCTTTATTAATAAGGTCTGAATTTAACTTAACCTTAATATTAATTGCACTGTTAAGTTCATATACATCAGACTTCTGCGAACCTATAATCTTCTGTAACTGAATATCAAGTATGCATCCAGCAGCCTGATTGTCCTTAATGTTACTATTAATAAGTTTCTTCTCATCTTCTGTAAGATTAGAACTCTTATCCTTTACAGTAAGTGCAATATCAACCTTTACACCATTTTCTGCCTGTTTAGCTTCATCTTCTGTAAGGATAGCTTTAATAATGTCTTCTGTTGAATCTACAAGTCCTGTTTCCGGTACTCTTTCATCTACCAATACTGAAACTTTAATATCTGTCTTAACATCAGAGTTATCTGAACCCGGCTTATTGTTATCACCCGGCTTGTTATCATTGTCGCCCGGCTTATTATCGTTGTCGCCCGGCTTATTATCGTTGTCACCTGGCTTATTATCGTTGTCGCCCGGCTGTGTATTCTCAAGCTTAGGAATAACTGTAATGTCTGCCTTGTCACCACATACTGTACAATGATGTGATTTGCTTCCTTCTTCTGTAGTAGTAGCTTCCTTATCGATAGTCCATTCTGTACTATAGTTATGTCCTGCCGCTGGAATTACTTCTATCTTAGTATCTCCACATACTATACAAGTATATAACTTTGAACCTTCTTCTGTACAAGTTGCTTCTTTCTGTACTTCACCATCATTCCATACATGTTCTGTATGTTCTTGCTTAGCTTCATTGTAAGAAGTCTTCTCCCACTGTAATGTTGTAAGTGTAAGCTTTCCTGCACCTGTATATGGTTTAACTTTAGTATCAAGTTCTGAAGCTGCATATAATGTGTAGCCAGTATAAGGAAGGTCTTTCTTGAATTCATCTTTATCCTGAACTAATGCTACTTCACCTTCTTTATCAGTATTAAGAGCTACCTTTAATTCCTGCTTTGCTCCATCCATCATATATATTGTATTAAATGCGTTAATATAACCTGCTGGACTGCTTCCGTTACCACTTATAAGTGCATTAGTTATACCTGACATATAGCAGTTCTCAAGTAACATATGAGCTCCACAGTTAGATGATGCACCATTACTTACAATTTTCTTAGCTAATTCCGGATTTGTCTTTTCTATATCAAGACGCATTTCTCTTAAATCCTGTGCATCCATAATACAATTGTATACATGTGCTGTACCATAACGAAGTCTTGGCATTCTATCCATCGAATTCTTATAGTAGTTATTAGCAAGTGTAAGTTTAATATTCTTAGCTGATGAATCATCATCAGACTGTCCTAATAAATGAGTCTTTTTCTGACCATAAGCATAATTGTATATCTGCTGGTCTGTCATACCCTCTTCAAGCAAATGCTTATAATATGGGTAGTTATCTGGATTAGCCTTCATAGCATTCATCATTTCATCAAAGAATACATTATCTTCACTTGCTGGAAGGAATTCACACCATGATATTGTTATATTACTGTCATTAACTGGTGTCTTAACATCAATAACTCCATCATATGACTTATAGAAAGTACAGTGGTCAACCCATATATCAGAGCTTCCCTTTTCTATTGTCATATAATCCCAGTCATTACGATCATAAGCACCTTCTGTATAATCGTCCCACTCCCATATCTCATCAAATTCAATATTTCTTATGATGATATTATTAGAGCCTGTTATATCTATACATGTATGTGTAATCTTAGCTCCATTCTTAGAGTAGATTGTAAGATTACTCATATCTGCAAGCTTAAGCATTGATACACCTGTCTTTAAAAGTGTTGGGTGTGTAAGTGGCTCAAGCTTATGTGCTGTTATAAATGAGCTGTAGCTGTCAAAGTTATTAATTTCCTTATCACCAAGCGCAATATCTGCTGTAAGCTCGATTACTGATGCCTTACCACTCTTCTTTACACTCTGTATTGCATTAAGGAATTCTTCTGCTGTGCCGGCTGTGTAATAGTTATCTGATGTTTCCTTTAATAATCCACCACCTGTTACATTAGCACTCTGTGCATAACCTTCCTGTGCATACTGTGCAAGTCCTGTATCATCACCTTCTGTCTGTGAATAAGTATCTGATACATATTCTTTCTCTACATATCTGTCTGTGCTGTCTGTCTTAACAGTACCTGTATACCTTATTGTACCTACTATTGTATATGGATCCCAGCCAAGATATGATGTTGAAGTCATTTCATTGGCTTTCGTAGCAGATATCTGTCTTCTGTTACTGTTAATTGCAAATGCAGGACCATAGCTTCCATATTCGAAAAATCTTGCATTAGCAGCCAAATTACCACTCATATCTGTATATGGATTAGAAGCATTCGGCTTTAATATCTTACCCATATAGCAGTTAATCCAAGTAATATAAGCATCTGCTCCCCAAGGTCTTGCAAGATAATACTTACTTCCTGAGCATCCCTCTTCTGAGAGAACCTGACAGTTAAAGAATGTAAGACCATATGTTGCAGAGGCTGATGCCTTAGGAGCTGATACATAGCCTGAATTCTTATTAGCATTGTAACGGAATACAAGCTTGCAATCATTAAATAATGCTCTAGGCTCATTACCATATATGAAATCCACATTACCAGCTATATAGCACTTGTAATAATACTGGGTGCCACCATTAGCACAAAGTGTATCCTGATAACCAAGTATTCTTAAGTTGATATATGATGTTTCATTGGCATCATTTCTTAAAGCATCTGCTGATTCATTTGACTTAGTACCATCACCAAGATAATTATAAGTATTCTCGATTGTAAGGTTCTCTGCCGAAAAGCCTGTTGCTGTCTTATCTGTTCTTACAGCACATCTTAAAGACATATCTCCACCAGCTAATTCCTTAACATCATAATATATTCTTGTCTTCTCGCTATCCTCACCTATAAGTGTTATATAAGGAGATTTAACAACAAGATGTTCTTCATAATCACCTTCTTTAACAAGAATAATTACACGTCTCGTGTTATCAGAAGCAACTGAATCTACTGCCGCCTGAACTGTCTTATAAGTTGGTATTCCATTAACCTCCTCACCATCAGTTCCTGTGTATGCACTATCTACAACCTTGTTGTAATTAGTAAGATATACATAATTAAATGTTTCTCTAGTCTTGTTACCTTTCTTATCTGTGAATATTAATTCAACATCATTTCTTCCTTCTTCAATAGCAATGTCTTTAAATGCAAAGCTTTCTTTTTCTTTAACATCTGTCTTTGCTGCTTCACTGCCATTAACATAAAGCGTTGCTGTTACATTTTCTTCAACTACACCTTCAATTGTAATCTTTCCATTGTATACAGTGTCATATGACTTCTTAGTTATTGTATACTTAACAGCATCATCTTCATATACATATTTACCTGTATGTCCTGCTGTTGGAACAGTCCATAAAGTATCTGATGGGTTACTGTAGTTATCTACTTTTCCATTAACGTGTGAATAAGCTATTATATAATAGTAATACGGCATCTCTGCTGTTACATCTTTATCTTTATAAGCACATTCTGTAACTGTTGCTATCTTTGAAGCATTCTCTGCTGTCTCATCGTATGAATAACGATATACCTCATATTGGTCAGCCTTATCTACTGCATCCCATACAAGATCAACTGTATCTGCACTTGAAGCTATGCTTGCCTTTGGTGAATCCAGTGCTGCTATTACTGTTATTGCATCTGATTCAACATAATCATTAATCTCACCATTAATACCTAACTTACCAGCCACTCTGAACTTATAATCTCCGGCATCCTTAATTGAATACTTATATGTTGGCTCAGTAATGTCTGATGCAACCTTTTCCCAGCTCTTTCCGTTATCTCTTGATACTTCAAGCACATATAAGCCATCGCCTTCGGCTGGTACTTCATCTGTCCAGCTTACTGTGATGTAATCTCTTGTATAAGCTGCTTTAGCTGTAACTTCCTTAACAACTGGTGCTGTACCTACTGCATTGTAGCATTTATTCTGGTCGTAAAGAACTGTTCCGTCCTGTGCTATATACTTCATATTCTGGATAGTTGCCTTAACACCTGCTAATACAAATCCATATGATACTGCTGTATTTTTCTTATCTGCATTAAATAAGAGATTATCACTTGCACTATAAGAATATGTAGCTGTCTTAGTCTCTCCACCCTTAGGTGTTGCTGTGATAACAAGAGCATCGTTTGTCTTTTCAACTGTAAATGTCACAACAGTTCCTGCTGGAATAGTTGTATCCACTTTACTTGAAGCACCTGCAAGATCTGATGGCTTCTTTGAGTAAACCATCTTAAGTGCATTAGAATTACGTATTCCTACGGTGTCTATATAATTCTTGTTAAATGCACCAAAGAATATACCATTAGTATTGCTTGAACCACACTCTGTAATTGTTATATCTGCTGTAAGCTTGTTGGCATCTGTAGTCTCATCAAATCCAAAGAAGCTTACTGTATTATTGATATTAGTTGACTTATCAGTGTTTGTAGTTGTATTTAATGTACCACCTGTCTGTGTAAGAACAAGTTTCTGTCCTGTAGGCTGTACAACAAGATTAGAAGCTGTACCATAATCATATGTCTTAGGCATAGCTAGCTGCTCATTATATTCAACATCCTTAGCTGCATATACTACAGATATTGAAACTATGTAAGCTGAACCTGTTGATACAATTTCAACTGTTCCTTCGCTCTCATCTTCATAATTATATACTGTTGTCACATCATCTTTTGATGCCGGCTCACCCGCTATTGTGTAAAGTGCATATGTACTTGCTGGTTTATATGATTCTACTGATATAGTACACTTTCCACTTACAGGTATTGTTATCTTAGCTCCTGTAGTAAACTGTGCTGAATTAGGGCTTGCTCCATTAGGAACTAACTTACCTTTTGTAGCATCAATAGCTAAACCATTGTAGTAGCCTGTTGTTCCCATAATATTATCATCATAATAATCACCATCATCACTCTTAACAAAAGACCAGCTTGTAACCTGCTCAAATGTAAGCTTATGTGATGCTTCAGCACCCTTTACTGTAACTGTGTTACCTGACTTTACCTTGTATGGAAGTGCAAGGAAATCACCACCAAGTGTAAGTGTGTATGAACCCTCTCTTAACTTGATAGCATCCTTATCTGTAAATACATAGTCATATCCATCATCATTATTCATATATATGTATTTTACATTCTTGCCTGTTAAATCAGGTTCTTCCGGAAGACTTACTGTAACGGCATATGTTGGCTTAAGTCCTACAGTTATATCTAATTCTGCATCTTCTGAATATTTAATTCCATCTGATACAGAAGTTACTTCATAGTCATTAGCACCCTTTACGGCTACACTATATGAAACACCTTTTTCAAACTTAGCTGTATATTTCCAAGTATCTGTATCAATAGTTACTTCTGGAACATAGTCTGTTTCCTCAGTTGTTGTAAATACAAGTTCAAAGTCTTCTGTAAAATAACCATCTGTGATACCATTAATCTTACCTGTTACTGTGCAGGTATCAAGGCTAATGATCGTTAAATCTGCTGTAATCTTGGCAGCAGTCTCTGTACTTACACTATGTTTATAAATACCACTCTTAATCTGGTATGCCGGATTGCTCAGTGATATCTCATATTCCATAACTTCATCTTCTGCTGGTACTTCAATTGAATATGTACCGCTCTTGCCATTCTCTGCAACTGTTATATCTGATGTATATGTAAGTCCAGTTGTATTATTAGTCGCTACAACCTGCATATCAGATGGAATATCTGATTTAGATGTAATAGTTCCATTTATTACTTTCTTATTAAGTTCTATACATTCAATTGAAAGATTTCTGATGTATGTATTAGTTTTAACATCTAATGTAAGCTCTCCTTCATCTCCTGTAAGATAACATTCAAATTCTACATCAACATAACCGCTGTCAGAATTTGCAACACAGGAAATACATTCCATCTTTCTTAAGACCTTGTCACTTCCTGTTATATTAAGTGTATTTCCTAATATGCTGTCCTTATCTGTACCTACGTTCTTATTGACAGTAAGTTTAATAACAGCCTTATCTCCCGCCGCTGGTATAACTATCTTAGTACCAGTATTAACCTGGATTCTATTAGTTCCATCTGTTTTGGGTTGAAACTTACCTGATGTTGCATCAACATATAATACATCTTTATCACCATTAGTATAAGTTCCTGTATCACTTTGAATTGATGAAGTAGAACCCTTGCTTGATAAAACTGTTTCTGAATATCCCCATTCAGCTTTAGTATCCCCCCCATCTGCGAATGAAGCAGATGTTGTCGCATAACTTGTTGATGAGTCAACCTTTATTGACTGAAAATAATTCTGAACATTTGTTGTAAGTGTTACCGATGAAGCACCTTTATCAACTGTTCCTTCAATTATGTAATATGCCCAGCCATTTCCTGACTGTTCTGTTATTTTAATATTGCTCATTCCTGTAAATGCCATATTATCAGCAGTTACTGCTACATATGCCCTTAATGTTATTGTACAGGTCTTAGCATTATTAACTATTGGAAATGTTAATTCAGTGTTTGGATTAACCAGATAGTCGCTAGACCTTTTAGTTATTTTACCTGAATTTGCATTAATTAATAATTCATCATTATTAGAATTAACCAGCTTACCTGATTTGCCGTTCAACTCCGTAACCGAATTATCATTATCGCCATCTGCATACATTGTAGAACTTACTGTCCACTCTGCACTGGCTTTTTCTGCCGCTTTGGCTGTAATGCTAAACAAGCCCTCCGGCAATGAAAGTCCAGATATGATTAAAGCTAACGCCATAAACATAGCCGAACTTCTGCGAAACCATTCTCTTCTACGTCTTGATTTCATAGTCCATACTCTCCCTTTCTTAACAATACAATGTTTTGTAACTTTTACACAAAACTAATTGCCTATTTTTTATAAGATTACAACTTTTGACGAAAATGTACTACTGATTTTTATAGTTCTCGGGTACCAATTACTGAAATTTTTAGGTTTTGATGTATTTTTTGTGATACATTGCATAAAATCCGTGTAAACATTTACCAATAATCGTCTATATCACAAAATAATATATATTTATTACTGCTAATTATTTACACGGATGTTATACGCATATATTTAATTATTATCATTCTCTTAGTGTCACATCTATTATCTGCCTGCTTGTCTGGCAATTATATTAACTAATTCATCAGCATCTATCGGCTTTGCTATATGTGTATTCATACCAGCTTTAATGCTCCGTTCTATATCATCATAGAATGCGTTGGCACTCATCGCTATAATTATTACAGTACCCGCATCTTCTCTTCCTGACTTTCTTATCTTCTCTGCAGTTTCCAAGCCGTCCATAACCGGCATCATTATATCAAGGAGTATAACATCATACTCATTAACATCTGAATTCATATATGTATCCAGTGCTTCCCTGCCATCGCTTACTCCAACAGTCCTTGCACCCGCATTATCAAGAATAAAGCTTACAATCTCCATATTCATCTCGTTGTCTTCTGCAACCAGCACTTTAAGCCCTTCAATTGACATCTGTGCATCACATTTACTATTCTTAGCTTTAGTCACGTTACGATTAATTTTGAATGGTAATATTATTGTAAACTCTGTTCCAACATTCTGTCTGCTAATAAATTCAATTTCTCCACCCATTATCTCAATAAACCTCTTGGTTATTGCAAGGCCAAGCCCGGTTCCTTTATAAGCTGTTCTTGCATTGCTGCTCTCCTGTGCAAATGGCTCAAAAGCTATCTGCTGGAATTCTTCGCTCATTCCTATTCCGGTGTCTTTACATATGAAAGTAACCTTAACTATATCGTCATCAGCTGCATTTTCACTATAAGAAAATCTTACAGAGCCATTCTGCACATTATATTTAATCGCATTGGATAATATATTCTGTAATATCTGCCTTAAATGAAGCGAGCTGCCTATCAGATTGTCATATTCTATACTGCCCCTGTCAACCGAATAATCGATACACTGTTCATCTGCCTGTGTCTCAATAACACTGCTGACCTCATTAATAATCTTCGTAAGCTCAAATGGTTCTTCTTTAATGGCAATCTCCCCCGACTCAAGCTTATTCATATCAAGAACATCATTTACAAGGTCTAATAAAAAGCCTGAGGCTGACATAATCTTATCAAGACATTCTTCTTCCTTTTCCCTGTTGCCAAGATTGAACCTGCATATATCGACCATTCCTCTTATTCCATTAATAGGTGTTCTTATATCGTGGCTCATACGCCTTAAAAAATCTGTCTTTGCAATATTGGCACGTTTCTCCTGCTCTGCTGCCTGTAGAAGCTGTCTTTTATATTCCATTTCCTGTAGCTGCATTTTACTTTTATCTTTGGCAATAACAAGCTGTCTTACAAACATAACAACACCTATTACCGCAATATATACAAACAATGCGGCAGCAACCGCCCTGTTTCTTAAAGCATATACCTGCTTATCCGCAAAGAACGCATATATTGTATAATTCTCTATCTGCTTTCTCTTGCCATAGTAATAATCCTTTTTGTATGGTACAGCTATAATGCCATTATCATTTTCTTTCCATGCCCCATCATATTTCTGTCTCAGTGCCTTCATATCAAGTCCCTGAAGCTCCTCGTCATTGGAATTAAGCACCTTGTTCTCATCTGATATATACACAATCCCATCCATATCAAACTCAAAGCCTGATATGAGCCTGTCAATGCTTATATCTCCACTATTATCATAGCTTTCCTTCTTCACATATGTAATAACTGCACCTTTTGTATCTTTTCTTGCCGCTACAGCAATATCGGAAAATTCCTCATTCTGGCTTTCAGTATATGTTATGCTCCCTGACCGGACATTAACTCTTGTTATATATACCTTCTGTGGGTGTTCAATGACATCTTTTACATTACTGTCGTCTATAACTGAATCAACATCTGTATATTCTATTCCCCTGTAATATTCACATTCACCCTCTCCATCAAGAACAACTATTCCGTCGAGCCTCTGGTTATACATATATTCATCCAAAAATGTATCAATATCATCTTCATACTGCATGCACCTTACCAATTCCTGTGTCTTATCAGAAAGCCTGTACAAGCTTTTAACTTTATCATTCTGTATAAAGTATTCATAGGTATTAACTCTTGTCTGCACAAAATCCAACACCCTGTCTGCTGTCTTATTAACCGTTTCATTGCTTATTTCGGTAAATATAACAGCTACTATTGTCACCAGTATAAATCCTGTAATTATTGAAATCAGAAATGCTTTAACATCTGATATGCCCCATATTCTACTCTTATCTTCCATTAGTTCCCCCATACTGCCATACTAACGTCAACCCCATATTTCTCTGCTATGTTCTGTATTGTGCCATCAGTCCTCATTTCATTAAGCACCCCTGTAAGCTTCTTATCAATTCCACTGTCATTATCAAGTGAAAATGCAATTCCCAGCTCTGACATGCTTAATTCTTCCCGAAGCACACCAAAATGTTCCTCATTGGACTGTACAAATACTTTCATAGCATTTTCGTGACCTGCTATGGCATCAACATAACCTTTTCTCAGACTAGCATATAATTCTTCCATCGTTGACATACTGTACAGCACACCAACCTGCGGCGTATTCGTATTGGATAGTATGTACTCCGGCTTGGAAGTTACCTGCACCGCCACTCTTTTGCCTTTAAGATCAGCAAGGTTTTCTATCCCGCTGTCTTTATTGACAACTACTATATGACGGCTGTACATATATGGTCCAGCCCAGTTGTACTTATCCTCCCTGTCGGTCATTGTAAAACAGCCCCACAGGCAGTCTACTGCTCCCTCATTAAGATATATATCTTTGTTATCCCATACAATCTGCTTGAATACAGGAGTATAACCCATACGCCTGCAAGCCTCTCTTGCTATCTCAACATCAATTCCTGTAAAGTTGCCATCACTGTCAAGATAACTGTAAGGCACATAATTATCACTGCCTATTATAAGAGGCTTTAAATCATTACTCGAACTCTTAGAGCCGTTATTATGTATATTACTGCACGCCATAAGCCCTGCTGATGCTATGACAAACAATATACACATAACTAATTTTAAATAACTAATTATATTATTACTTTTCATTTTCCCCCCACTCTTTAATAAATACACTCTTAAGTATTTCTGCCTGATGTCTGCATATATACTTTCATATATTTATTAATCTTTTTAATCATATACTCTACTGACCTTACATAACTTTTATGTATTTAATTATATAGCCTGATTAACTATAAGTCTATGTTTATATTTTTTTAATTTATTTAGATATAATAAATTGTTCCGTAACTTATACTATATATCAATATTAAAAACAGCAGGAAGATATTATGAATTCCCAATATCTTCCTGCTGCTTATATACATCAGCTTATATGCTTTATTATTCTATTATAATTGCATGTTACTCATTATTGCTGTTATTAAATATACCTGGCTTTTCTACGTTAACAGTGCTCTTCGCAGTATCTTTATTATCTGCTCCGGATGAAGCTGTATCAGAAGATGCATCTCCTATTCCCTTCCATATATCACTCTCTGTAGGTCCGTTAAGTGTAGATGAATAACTTCCGTCTTCATTAAATGTTACACTCTCGGCGACCTTTTCAGAATGTGTAAAACCTGTTGTATCAACTGGTTCTGGAATACCTTTGACCTCACGGAATATCTTCATAAATTCCTTACCTGTAATTGTTTCGTGATCATAAAGGTAATGGGCAATCTTGTCAAGGACATCTCTGTTCTCTATAAGAAGCTGCTTAGCTTCTTCATAGCACTCCTTAAGCATATTCTTGACTTCTTCATCAATCTGTGCAGCTGTTTCATCAGAACAGTCAAGTCTTGCATTACCATTAAGGTAAGGGTCATCAACTGTTGCCAGATTCATAAGTCCGAATCTGTCTGACATACCATACTGTGTAATCATAGCCTTGGCTATCTTGGTAGCCTTTTCTATATCGTTAGCAGCCCCTGTTGTAACTTTGCCAAAGACAATCTCCTCTGCCGCACGTCCAGCAACTAAAGTTACAAGTCTTGCCATAAGCTCATCTTTGTTCTGTAAGTACTTTTCTTCTTCTGGAACCTGCATTACATAACCTAATGAACCCATAGTTCTTGGTACAATAGTAATCTTCTGTACTGGCTCTGAGTCTTTCTTTAAAGCTGTAACAAGTGCGTGTCCTACCTCGTGGTAAGCAACTGTCTGCTTCTCTTCCTTGCTGAGCACCCGGTCTTTCTTCTCTTTACCAGCTATGACAACTTCAACTGCCTCAAATAAATCTTTCTGTGATACATACTTTCTTCCTGCCTTAACTGCAGCGATAGCAGCTTCATTAATCATATTGGCAAGATCTGAACCTACTGCACCACTTGTTGCAAGTCCGATTTCTTCAAAATTAACTGTATCGTCCATAAGCACATCTTTAGAATGTACTTTAAGCGTTTCAATACGTCCCTTAAGGTCTGGCTTGTCAACTATAACTCTTCTGTCAAGACGGCCTGGTCTAAGTAACGCCTTATCAAGAACTTCTGGTCTGTTAGTAGCCGCAAGTATAAATATACCCTTTGATGAATCGAAACCATCCATCTCTGCTAATAACTGGTTAAGTGTCTGTTCTCTTTCGTCATTACCGCCGCCATATCTTGAATCACGGCTCTTACCAATAGCATCAATCTCATCTATGAATATGATACAAGGTGCCTGCTTGGTAGCTTCTTTAAAAAGGTCTCTTACTCGTGAAGCACCAACACCTACGAACATCTCAACAAAATCTGAACCTGCAAGTGAGAAGAATGGTACATTAGCCTCACCAGCTACTGCTTTCGCAAGAAGTGTCTTACCAGTTCCCGGAGGACCTACTAAAAGAGCACCCTTTGGAAGCTTGGCACCAATCTTTGAATACTTATCCGGATTATGAAGGAAATCTACTATCTCTGTAAGCGACTCCTTCGCCTCATCCTGTCCTGCTACATCTTTAAATGTAACACCTGTCTTCTTCTGTACATATACCTTAGCGTTATTCTTGCCGACACCCATGCCGCCCATCATACCGCCGCCCTTGGATATTCTTCTATATACAAAGGCAAATATTACATATATGAATAAGAATGGTAATACATATGCAACCAGAAATTCTACTATTGATGAATTAGAATCTGGTATATAACCTGAGAATTCAATACCTTTTCTCTTGAGTAATGGAACAAGTGTGTCATCATTAACATATCCTGTATAGTATGTGTAGCCTAACTTGTTCGCTCCCGGAGTATCCCCTGCACTGTCAACTGGTGTAATAAGAATTCTATCCTGTTCAAGTGCAACGCTCTTTACTTCATCATTATTAACCATCTCTATGAACTCATTATAAGTTATCTCCTTATAAGTAGCATTCTTTACGAGATTGTTAAGCATCGTTATTCCAATAAATGTAATAACCGCAGCAATTATAATAAAGACAATAAGACTGGTGTTCTTAGGCTTTTTATTATTGTTATTATTGCCGCCACCATTATTCCTGTTGTTATTATTACCACCACCGTAATTATTACCGTTGTTGTAATTATCCATTCGGCTTCTCCATTCCTAGTTCTTTATACTCTCATCGTCTGATAACTTACATTAACAGACAATACCCATTATAAAGAAGGAATATTTATAAATCAACCTTTAATAAAAGGTTTCATACTATTTATTTTTTATTAAGATTTTAAAATATATCTATCCGCTTGAACTTTTTAATCAATATAATATTGCTTATCATAATAACAAGACAGCTTACAACTATAATATGCAATGGATTTATTATTCCACCTGAAATATAAGATGTATTAACATACATAAAAGCATTGCCTATGCACAAAGCATTTCTGATATATGCAGATAATATAACTACCATAACTACCATCATATATCCTACTTCTGAATTAATTATAAATGATACCATTAACTGTAAACTTCCCAATGCCAATGAAGTTATATATGACATTAACAATAGCTTTAAAAATACAACCGATGTATTACAGTTATTCGCTAATTCAACACCTGTAATCCTATATGCAAGTTCTGTACTAATAGCACAGCCAATATTACCCTGTAAATTTATTATGCAGACTAATTCAAGCGTAGCAAGCATACACAAATATACCGTTGATAAAGCACACCATACCCAGACCATCTTTCCAGCAATCCAGCTTATTCTGCTCTTTGTTCTAACTATTATATATCTTGCCCTGCTGTCATAATCTTTCCTTGCATAATCACCTATAACAAATGCTATAATTAACTGAAATAAAAGATATACAGCTGATGGCAGTTCCGATATTCCGTTGGATACATGTATCAGCTTTCCCCTGAAACAATATATCCATATGTCAGCTATTGTAAAACCTGTATTATCTATTTTCCCTTCCAGTACCAAATTGTTGTATGTATATATGTACATAACTGCAATTAATAGGGTTATAACAATTATAACAATATATTTATAAAACTTCCGTAATATCCCCTCTTTGATATCTAATAAAACCATATCATTATTCCTTATACATAATGTCTTTTTTTTGCACAATACACAGCGAAATTATATATATTATCAAACACAGAAGCGCAGGATATAAAAGACACCTTACTGGTCCAATACCATATTTTCTAACCATCTGTCCCGGCATCATTGTAATTCTGCTAAACAACACTTTGGTCAAATATGTATATCTGTCAAGACATACCCATATAATTGAAGCCAACATTCCAATACTTTTATTACTGCTTATCCAATATACAATCTGCGAAATAATAACTGTTATAAACAATATTGAAAATATCTGCACACTTAAATATACAGCCATTTCATATACAGATGGACATTTTTCCATAGTATAACCGGATACAAATCTAAATCTGCTATTCTCCATATCCCAGTTACATATTTTAATATGCACATTAAATATTTTTAATATAATGCATAACCCAATAATATTAATCAGAAGAATACTTGTCATTTCCATACATTTTGCCGTTATATTTTTGCAAATATTATTCCAATAATGTCTTATGCTTTTATAACGGATAATAACTGCACACCTATGACTGCTTCTTAAATCTGCCTGAATTATAACTAACAAAAAAATAAGCAGTATCATTTCAAAACCATAATATTCACTATATAAAATATTATCATATATACATACCTCTCCTTTGTCCGGACGGCTAATTCCATACACTATATATGTATAAATAAATGCGGCAATTATAAGAATTTCACATAAAATCAATATTTCTTTTCTTAATTTCATCTCATATTCTGCTGTTCTAAGACCATTTTTCTTCAATAACATATTTATATTCATCTACCCACTTTATATATTTAACACAAACATAATTTTTTGAGGATATGTACGATATACAAGATGAAATTCCTCTTTTGATATATCAGCATTTTCAGGCACATTAAGAGCATATGCCATCTTTATATCTGTACTTTCCCCCGACTTTAAGTTGACCTTATTACACTCACTGCTTGCTCCGTTACTCCATCCAGATGGCATACATTCCATAACAAAATTATAAATTAATGCCTCAATATTCTTATCTTCATCTGACTGGTTGCATACATTAAGCCTTACATATATATATCTATAATCTTTTTTACTTTTTTTCAGCTTTGTTATTATATTCTCATCTGTGAACTTAGTTATTGTCTGCTCTGTATTATCCATAAGTTCACTTTCCTCAAGTTCAATATTAAGCCCTTCAACTTCCAAGGCATCTTCACATGTATAAATAACTTCTTGTGCTTCTGGAAATGCCGCATTTATCTTAATATAATTGACTGCCCACACAAGTACCATTACAGCTATGCAAATACCTATAGCAATCAGCTTAATCTTGCTGTTTAATTTAAAATTCTTATAAAACTTCATTATGCATCCCCCTATACATATATACAGCAAATGTAATGCCACATATTATTATGTATTCAATAATCAGGTTCAATAGCGTGTTATTATATGAATATCCAACCGTCATTATTCTGATAGGATTGTATTTTTCTAAATTAAAAAATCCCTGAATTATATAGCAAAAATAATTAAGAAGAAATGGAAATATCATTGTTATAAAATACACTGGAACTATCTGGCTTAACATAACACTAAAAGTGGTAAATAAGCCGGTATAAAAAAATATAATCATCAATTCAATAAATATATAAATATACGGATGTGTATATGCTACTCCTGATAAAAGACTAAATCCCCGTGGTTCATAAAATCCAACTACTGCCTGCATTTTTACTGAAGGCAGTATCATTGAACAGGCTATCAAATTCATCAACAACGGAACTACAACAACTATTCCTCCAGCTATATGTGAAACTACACATTTAACTATAAGATAATATTTTTTATCAATTCTGGTATATATATTTTCTATATACCCACTCTTTATATCAGAAACTGCACTATAACCATATGCGAATACTGCCATAAGCGGCATTATCATAATATATAACTGTCTAAGCGGAATTGCATTTTTCTGCAATGAGAAAAACCACGAATTAAACACTGTATTGATAGTATTTCCTATGCTTCCATCAAATGTACCTATTATATCTTTACTGTATCTTAACGGAGCTATAACAAATTCTATTCCTGTTATTACAATTCCCAACAACAACATAAGCCAAAACATCCTGCTTTTAAAAGCTCTTTCCACTTCTATCCTTAACAATGCAACTATCCTCATAGTTTTGTTCCTTTCTATAATTAATCAGGAATTCCTATTCACTCTCTTGATATATTATCCAATATTACTAATGGTGCTTTTTTTCCTTGAGTAGCTGGATTTATTTCTAATTCAAGACAAGGATTTATAAGCAACTGACTATAACTGCCATCATTGTCTGTATAGTTGTCTAGCACCTTAAATAAAACAATATATACTTTTTCTTCACCTGCATTTATATCATCATATAAACAATGTGTTGTCCTTTCATATGAAGATGGATATATTGCCGCACATTCAGATAAACGGTAATATTTATTATCATCATAATAATTGCCTATGCTTGCCATTCCTATCGGACACTCTGCTGTACTGCTGGCAATATTCTTTACTTTTATATACACATACACAAGGCTCATATTCTCCGAATTATAATTACTAAGTGAACCTTTCTGTATCCACTCTGTCTTAAAATATTGTGATGCTTCCAGTTCTATTTCATCATAAGTCTTATCAATTATTACTTTCTGAACCGTTATTTCAAAATCTGAAATATTTACACTGTCATTACATTTATACACACCACCATAATGTTCAACTGCATTTGCTTCCATACTTGTAAGTGAATTTTCTGTTGTGTTTTCTGATTGCTGGTCTTTGTACGGATTGTCAGCTTTTGTTGTCTGTGAATATCTGGAATTATCTATAACTATATCTGTAGCTTTCTGCTTATTACATCCACACAACATAATAAGCATTACCACAGTTACACACACTATACACTTCTTCATATACTCTACAGGCTTGTATAACATCAGCTATACAAACCTTTCCCCTCCTTTCTGTGGCTGTTTCCTATTTTATTTCAGCTTAATACTCGCCAGCTTTCCTTTTTTATATGCCAGACTTCCATACGAATTATAAAATAAAAGCATATCATCAAGCCTGTCCTCATCTACAAGATATCCCGCTATTATATGTATGTTTTCATTAGGATTAACACTTGTTCTATTAACGCTTTGTGCATCTCTGACTATTCCCAATGAAGACTTGAACATTACACACAATGGATATCCCTCACTATTAACAAAGCTGTTAGAATAACATTCCCTTGGTATCATAAGCTTGCCATTATGTCTGTACAGACTACATATCTGAGGTATAAGTCTTACATTCTGTATGTACTCATCACTTGTATTCTCAACACTTATATCCACTAATACCAATCTTGTAGATATATTTTCTGCTTCATAATATGAATTAAGTGTGCTCACCCCATCGCCCATATTATAAGTTACAGGTCTTTTATATTTAATAAATGTTCCATCCTCATTAATTAATTCACCTAATAATTCTGATGAAATCCAGTTACTCTTATCTGATATATTATTGTTTTCTTCATTAATCAGACTGTCTTGCAAATCTTGTATTGAACTTATAACTGTATAATTATTAACTGTATATTCAAGCTTATTACTGCTATACATATCCATATCCGGCATATTAAATTTATCATTTAATTTATAACTTATATCAGTATACTCACCTGCATATATGTCCTCATTATCTTCCTTCACATACTCATCCCTATATATCCTGTAATTAGCCTTTGCCGCTTCACTTTCATCACATTCCACAAGTTCAATATTCTTAATTAATTCCTGTAATAAATCTTCTGATGTATTATTCTGTGCTTTTATCTCTATTGCATATCCATAATCACTATATACTGCAAATATATCATTAATATAATTACCATTATTAGTATTTACAGCATTTTCCCCATAACTATGCGTAAACCATACTATTTTCTTATCACTGTATTCTGTTTCTTTTACATCAGTTATGTATTTAAGCTGTATATCTTCATTATCATTAAGTCCTATAAGCATTACCGATATATTTTTATCTTTTAAATTATCATTTCCTGCATACGAAAGTTTATAATTGCTTCCATCTGTTTCTATATCGTAACCACTTAAATCTGTATTGAAATTTATTTTTACATTTGTATGGAATTTAGTATTTGCATTATAATCGCTGTCTTTTCTCAAGCCTAAATCATAGCTGTAATTTCCAGTCTTTTTAATATTAATATTATAGTAACTAACTATCTTCTCTGCCGCTAATACTGTACACGGAATTAATATCATTGCTAATATTACCGCAGCCGCAATCCTGTCATATTTTCTTGTAAATACCCTTTTAATACTTCTTATTGAACTTATTTTTCTATTATTATTAAAATTTTTTATTACAGTATTTTCTTTGCCTGTTGCTTTATGTTCATTTACACTTTCCAGACTTCTAAGAAATTCTTCTTTTCTATTCTTGTAACTATCTGAAAATTCGTGTACATAATCACTGTAAGTATCCAATTCATCTATAAGCAGATTATCTTTAACATTCTGACTATCACTTTTTTTATTATTGGTAAAAATGTTTTTGTTATCAGTCATCTTATATCCTCCGTTACATTTTCTAACTTTTCCGCAAGATATTTTCTAGCTCTTTCCATCTGTTTTCTTATTGTTGCGCTATCTTTTCCTAATATATCCGCTATTTCCGTCATCTTTAATTCATAGCCATATCTCATTGTAATAATCTTACGCAGATAATCAGAAATATCAGACATTGCACTATCAAGTGCATCAAGCTTATATAATGTTACAAGCTGTCTTTCTACTATATTGGCAGGGTCTGTATCCTCGCTCATAGTATCTTCAATATTCTCACTGTATGTTGATATTTTTTGATTTTTTCTATATATATCTATAGCTGTGTTTTTTACTATCTTTGTTATAAATGCTTTCGTTCTCTTAGAGCCAACTTCTTCTATATCATCAAGATAAGAATATATCTTTAAAAATGTATCCTGTGTTACATCTTCTGCCTGCTCAACATTATTCAATATTGAATACGCAATAGCATAGACGGCTGACTCATAAAGGGAATATAATTGCTCCATTTTAGCTTTTTTATTTATTTCCATCTTTTTCCTTAAGTTTCGTATGTAATCAACGTATAAGTTTCTCTTTATTAATATAACGAAATCAATATTAAAACGTGACATTTTTTGATATTAAATTTATTGTCCAATTTTCAAAAGTTCACCGCACATAAAAAGTCCACAGCCAGAAATCAAATTTCCAACTGTGGACTTTTTTATCATGCTCAAATTAATATATTTTCTTTCCTTTGCTCACAAATTCTCATTGCCACGCTCTTAGTTATTCTTTTTCTGATACTCAAGCGCCGCACCAATAAATCCTCTGAATAATGGATGTGGTCTGTTAGGTCTTGACTTTAATTCTGGGTGAGCCTGTGTTGCTAAGAACCAAGGGTGCTCCTTAATCTCTATCATCTCAACAATTCTTCCGTCTGGTGAGATACCTGAAAGCTGCATGCCATTTTCAACAAGAACTTTTCTGTAGTCATTATTTACTTCATATCTGTGTCTGTGTCTTTCATTAATAGTCTCTTCGCCATATAATTCATATGCCTTAGAATCCTTGGCAAGCACGCAAGGGTATGAACCAAGTCTTAAAGTTCCACCGATATCATCAATACCTTCCTGATCTGGCATAAGGTGAATTACTGGATGTGTTGTATCTGGCTTTAACTCAACACTGTGTGCATCTTCATATCCAAGAACATCTCTTGCAAATTCTACGATTGCAAGCTGCATTCCAAGGCACAGACCTAAGAATGGCACGTTATTCTCTCTTGCATATTTTATAGCCTGAATCTTTCCTTCTACACCTCTGTCACCAAATCCACCAGGCACAAGAATACCTGATACATCTGATAATAATTCAGCTGCATTATCCTTAGTAACTGTCTCTGAGTCAATCCATTTGATTGTGACATCAGCAGAATTGTATACGCCACCATGCTTTAATGCCTCAACTACTGAAATATAAGCATCGTGAAGCTGTATATATTTACCTACTAATGCAACTGTAACCTTCTTAGTTGGATTTTTCCAAGCCTTGCACATAGCTCTCCATTCATCTAAATCTGGTTCTGGACAGTCAAGCTCTAAGCACTCGCAGGCTACCTGTGCAAGATGTTCTTCTTCCATAGCAAGTGGTGCATCGTAAAGTATCTCAACATCAAGATTTTGTAATACGTGTGTCTTTGGCACATTACAGAATAATGCAATCTTATCCTTAATACCCGGTTCAAGCGGGTGCTCTGTACGGCATACTAAGATATCTGGCTGAATACCCATTCCCTGTAATTCCTTAACACTTGCCTGAGTAGGCTTTGTCTTCATCTCGCCTGAAGCCTTAAGATAAGGAATAAGTGTAACGTGTATAAGAATAGCATTTTCGTGTCCAACTTCGTGCTGGAACTGTCTGATTGCCTCTAAGAATGGCTGTGATTCGATATCACCTACTGTTCCACCAACCTCGATAATTGCAATCTTAGTTTCATCAGTTGAATAATCTCTATAAAAACGGCTCTTTATTTCATTAGTTATATGAGGAATTACCTGAACTGTTCCTCCACCAAAATCGCCACGGCGTTCCTTCTGTAATACAGACCAGTATACCTTACCTGTTGTTACATTAGAATTCTTATTAAGACTTTCATCAATAAATCTTTCATAATGCCCAAGGTCAAGGTCAGTCTCCGCACCATCATCTGTTACGAATACTTCACCGTGCTGGATTGGGTTCATTGTTCCCGGGTCAATGTTAATATATGGGTCGAACTTCTGCATAGTCACCTTAAATCCACGTGCTTTTAATAATCTACCGAGTGAAGCTGCTGTGATTCCTTTACCAAGACCTGAAACTACACCACCTGTTACAAATACATATTTTACAGACATTATTCCTCCTATCCGCCTTTCGGCTTACACATTAATCAACATTCCTACATTATTTTCAACATTATACAGTCATAAATTGCAAATTTCCACATTTTTTTATAATTAAATCTGTATTAATTCTGATACATTTATTTCATTTTATAATCGTTAATAAAATGTCTTTTCTATGGCAGATATGACGTATTCTGACTTAATATTATTAAGCTGGACAATATTAATATTAGTTATCTTATCTTTATTAATATAACCATTAATAATATCCTCCCCCTTATCATTCTTCTCATACCTGAACTCTGTATCTGATATCGTGAGAGCTATTCCCTGTCCTGTATATTTGGAATATGCTTCCTTTAATGTCCATATTCTAAGAAAACGGTTCTCATCTTCGCCAATCCACCGACATTCATTATCAGTAAAAAATCTTCTGGCAACCTTTAAATAATTCTTTCTTGTATGCTCTATATCCACACCAACTGCATTTTCTGATATGGCGCATACAACATAATCTCCTGTGTGGGAAAGATTAAAATGTATATTCTTATCCGCATACTCCGGCTTATTATTCGCAGTAAGTTTGATATCATAATCATAAGCCTTATCATATCCGCTGATAAGCTTATTTATATCTATATCATATTCCGAATTACTTTCCCATAAATGTCCTGCTTGGATATTCTCTATTTCCCGCTTGGAAGCCTCAATTAGATAATTCTTATCTACACAATTCGCAGTTATATAATTATGAGCTATATAATTCCCAGCTTCATAGTCCTTTGTCGCATAATTAAGAAGAAGCCCTGCAACAAGGCTTCTCCTCTTATCTTCCATATATTTATATCTGTCAATCTTCTCCTGCCTGTACTCTGGCACAAGCATTTTCCCAGTGTTAAACATATCCTCGGTTACATCAGATATGTCCGTTATATACAATCTCATATTCTTCCTATGCTGTTGCTGTATCGAACTGGCTCTCATATAAGTTCTTATAAAATCCGCCAGCCGCAAGCAGTTCTTCGTGATTACCCTTTTCTATAATATGTCCGTCTTTCATAACAAGTATAACATCTGCTGACTGTATTGTAGAAAGTCTGTGGGCAACTATAAAGCTTGTTCTTCCTTCCATAAGCTTGTTAAATGCGTTCTGAATTTTTATTTCAGTTCGGGTATCTATAGATGAAGTTGCCTCATCAAGAATAAGCATTGGTGGTCTTGTAAGCATAATTCTTGTTATGCACAAAAGCTGCTTCTGCCCCTGTGAAAGACTTCCTCCGTCCTCACCAATCACTGTATCAAACCCATTAGGAAGACGCTTTATAAATCCGTATGAGTATGAAGCCTTAGCTGCCTCAATAATCTCTTCTTCTGTGGCATCCGGCTTTCCCATAGTGATATTCTCCCTGATAGTTCCTGCCTTAAGCCATGTTTCCTGTAATACCATACCAAAACCGTGTCTTAATGAATATCTTGTCATATCCCTTATATCAACACCTGATACATCTATGCTTCCTGAATTAACATCATAAAACCTCATTAAAAGGTTGATTACTGTTGTCTTACCACAGCCTGTAGGACCTACAATCGCAATCTTCTGTCCCTTCTTAACGTGAAGTGTGAAGTCCTCTATAAGCTTTCTGTCTGGTGTGTATGAGAAGTATACGTTATTAAGGTCTACCCTGCCATCAATATCTGTAACACTAACTGCTGATGGTGCATCTGGAATTTCTGGTTCTTCCTCTATAAGCTCGAACATTCTTCCTGCACACGCAATGGCATTCTGAAGCTCTGTTATAACGCCTGATATTTCATTAAAAGGCTTAGTATACTGTGTAGCATAACTTAAGAAGCTTGATAACTGTCCAACTGTTATGCCTCCGCCTATTGCAGAAAATGCACCTGCAACAGCTACTGCTGCATACACAAGGCTGTTGACAAATCTCGTCGATGGGTTAGTTATTGATGAGAAGAATATAGCTCTTAAAGAATACTTCTGTAATCTTTTATTAATCTCGTCAAATTCTTCTACTGCCCTTTCTTCATAGCCGTATGCCTTTACAACCTTCTGTCCGCCAATAATCTCATCAATAAATGCCGTCTGCTCACCTCTTGTTTCTGATTGGAGCTTGAACATTGAAAATGTCTTCTTAGCAATAAAGCTTGCAACAAATAATGAAACCGGGGTTATAACAACAACTACAAGTGTAATCTTTACATTTATTGTAAGCATAAATATAAGTGTTCCTGCAATTGTAAGCACACCTGAAAAGAACTGTGTAAATCCCATTAAAAGACCATCTGCGAACTGGTCAACATCGGCAATTACACGGCTTACAATATCACCATATGACTGTGCGTCAATATATTTAAGAGGAAGCTTCTGTAACTTTTCCATAGCCTCATCTCTTATATCTCTTGTAACGTGGTAAGTTATCTTATTATTGCATATATTCATTATCCACTGTGACAGTGCTGTTATGGCAACAACAATTCCTATTGTTATAAGCACCTTTGTTATGCCTGCAAAATCAACATTGCCCGGTCCTATAATATGGTCAATTCCTCTACCAACAAGAATTGGCACATACAATGTAGAAGCAACTGTTACAGCAGCCATAAGGATTGATATAACAAGAAATCCACTATATTTCTTTATTCTTTTTAATACTTTGCCAAGCGTAGACTTCTGCGCTTCTCTTTTATCCTTATTATCTTTCATAACTAATCTCCATTCTGACCTATGACTTGAACTGTGAATTATATATTTCCCTGTATACTTCACAATTCTCCAAAAGTTCTGTATGTGTACCTATTCCTGCAACCTCACCATCATCAAGCACGATAATTTTATCTGCGTGCATAAGTGATGCTGAACGCTGTGATACTATAAATACTGTAGGATTATTAGGCATCGTTCTTATAGACTTTCTAAGTGCCGCATCTGTAGCAAAGTCAAGAGCTGATGCACTGTCATCAAGAATAAGGACATCTGGCTTTTTAACAACTGCCCTTGCAATTGTAAGTCTTTGTCTTTGTCCACCTGAAAGGTTCTTACCACCCTGTTCAATCATATAGTCAAGGCGGCCTTTCTTCTTATCAACGAATTCCTTCGCCTGTGCTATTGCAAGTGCATCATCTATCTCTTTATCTGTAGCATCTGCCTTAGCCATCTGGATATTCTTTCTTATGCTTCCTTTGAATAATACTGCCTTCTGCATTACTATTCCGACTTTGTCCCTTAACTGTTCTATATTAATATCTTTAACATTAGTTCCATTTATTAATACTTCGCCACTGGTTGCATCATAAAACCTTGGTATAAGTCCGACAAGACTTGACTTACCTGAACCAGTACCACCTATTATACCGATAGTCTGTCCCCTGTAAGCCTTAAAATTAACGCCGGCAATACTTGTATCACCAGCTCCATTATACTTAAGGGCAACATTCTTAAATTCTACGACAGGAACATTTTCTTTATCTGCTGATAAATCCATACTGCCATCCTTCATACTTGGCTGCACTTCAAATATTGACTCAATTCTTCCTGCACAGGCAAGAGCCTTAGTTATATTAATTACAAGATTAGCAAGCTTGATAAGCTCAACAAGTATCTGTGACATATAATTATAAAGTGCTACAACCTGTCCCTGTGTAAGACTACCCTGATTAACTCTTATTGCACCAACCCATATGAGTGCAATTATTGAAACATTAACAACTGTGTAAGTAAGAGGATTCATAAGACCTGAAATCTTACCTACAAACTTCTGCATATGATTAAGTTCTTCATTCTTATTCTTAAACCGTGCAAGTTCATCGTCCTGCTTGTTAAATGCTCTTATTACTCTTACACCTGTAAGATTTTCCCTTGTTATTCCAAGGATTGTATCAAGACCCGCCTGTACCTTCTTATATAAAGGTCTTGTTCCTATCATAATGCCAAATACTATAACGGCAAGAACTGGTATAGCTGCAACAAATATAAGTGCCGCCCTTACATCTATTGTAAATGCCATAATCATAGCACCAAATACAATAAATGGAGAACGTAAGAATAATCTTAATACAAGATTAACACCATTCTGAACCTGATTAATATCACTTGTCATTCTTGTCATAAGTGTTGACGTTCCAATGTCGTCCATCTCTGTGAAAGAAAGTGACTGTATATGCTTGAATAAAGCGTGCCTTATTCCTGTAGCACAGCCAACTGCCGCCTTGGCACTGAAATACTGTGCTGTTATTGAACATACAAGTCCTATAATTGCAAGGCCTAAAAGCATAAGGCACATTTTTACTATATAAGCTGTGTCCTGCTGTCCTATGCCTCTGTCAATTATAGAAGCAACAACCAATGGAACGAATAACTCAAAGAGTGCTTCAAGCATTTTAAAAAGTGGTGCTAACACACACTCTTTTTTTAATTCTTCCAGATACTTTAGAATCATCTTCATTACTCTTTACCTCACTTGTCCTTATCTTTAAACAGCCAATGGATTATCTTACTCTAAATCTATAAGCTCTGATAAAAGATTCTCATATGCATACGCTCTCTTGCTCATAAAATATTGATTATACACTTCATAATTATAATATGAATGTTCATACTGTCTTGAATACAGATGAGCAAGGTCTACCTTCCGTGTAAATGAAAGTTCTTTGTTATTATACCACCAGTCTGCAATATTCAGCATTTTAATTGCAATTATTCCAACAATACCGCCCTTGACTTTTAAAAGCAGATTATAATCATATACTGAATCAAGGAAATATCTGTACAGATAATACATAAGAAGCTGTTCATATTCAGTTTCATCTTCCTTGTGGTATTCGTTAAATTCCTTCACAACAGCCCTGAACTGCTCTGCACTTGTACATTCCTCAAAGAAATTATTAACTTCCTCTGTGTATATATTCCAGTCTTTATTAATAACTTCCATTCCATCAAAACTTTCAAAGAACTTTCTTATATACTTATATGTATCTTTCTTTCCAGCAGCAATACGCCTTGCCCTGTTTAACTTATTTTCCCTGTAGTCTTCCTTGGCAAAACGTCCACATACACCCACTATCAGTTCATCTCTTTCTCTATCAAGATAATCCTGTATGTTTCTTGCAAACATCAGTATAAGCACACATCTTTCCATTACGGTATAATCCCTGTCCGTGGCTATATTATATGCTATAATTCTTGCCTGCCTTAACTGTACAAAGGTAAGCGGGTCTATATCATTGTAGCTGTTAATCTGCTCCCTGTTCTTTACCTCTCTGAATTTAAGCTCGCCCTTATATCCTAATATAAGCTCACCTGCTGTCTTACAGGATGGTGCAATTCCAATCTCCCTTGTATTGCCATATTCATTAATAAATCTGGGAAACTCTGCACACGTTTCACACAGCGAATCCTTACCAAGCTTGATATAAATCTCACACAAATTCTTCTTATTAAGAAATGGACATCTTCCCTCTTTTAGCGTAAATGTACAGCCACCATCTTCAGATGGCACCATAACACTTCTTAACTTATTGCCAAATGACCCAATTACTCTCCTATACTGCTTGTACGACTCTTTATCAACATCAACATCCCAGCCTGCACAGCATGTATCCGTACATTCTCCCGCTATACATTTAAAATTCTTATAATAATCTGGTGTAATTATCTTCATTTAAGCCTGCTCTGCCTTTCTTTTAGTGTACTTCTGCTTTATATATCCTAAGCTATTCATACAATTTAACCCTTTATATTTTATAATATTCGTGTATTTTCTAAACCTGCTGTGTCTTTCTGCCTGTTATAAGTGAATATATTGAAGTTATTGTAAGCACAGCAAATACTGCCACTCCAATAAAAAATGTATAGAACATATAAGGATTATTCTGTAAAAACACTGCAGCTGACGATGTATACACATCATTAAGTGTCACGCTTACTCCAAGTATATTGGCATACTGTGGATATTTCACCATTGTAAGCATTGCAAAATAATACACAGCTATAAGCTCTGGCACACTGCATACAAGTGAAACAGCTATGCTTATTGTCCTTATAATAAATGTATTATTATTCACCAGCTTTCTTGCAAGCACGCTGAATACTACCGAAGCCACCATAAATACCATAAACATAACATAATCATCAACCATCGAAGCTACCCTGTTAAACATATCTTCTCCGGATATTCCCTTATAAGTAATCATCAGCACATAGAAATTATATATCGTCCTTATTCCCATAAAAAATGCACCAATAATAACAACCCTGAATATAATATTTATAATCTTATTATCATTATTCTTCATATAATTCCTCATCTTTCTTTAGTAATCACACTATCCTTATATTTTACATTATTTCTAATATAATTCAATATTTATAATTTTACTTTTTATCATTGAAATATGATACATAATCTGTGTATAATTATAATATTATAATTAAACGAAAGGATTAAAATGATGAACACTAAAAAGCTCTCAACATTCAAACGCCTTTTTATGCTCTCTGTTGTGCTTGTGTTAAGTCTTGCAAGTACATTAACACTTACTGCCTGTGGCAGTAAAATTCCAGAGAACACTGTATTTTCGGTAGATGACCTTGCTGGAAAGTCAGTCGGCGTACAACTTGGAACTACAGGTGACATATATGTTTCCGATATGGAATCTGATGGTTCAGGAACTAAGGTTGAACGATACAATAAAGGAAATGATGCAATTCAGGCTCTTAAGCAGGGCAAAATTGATGCTGTTGTAATTGATGCACAACCAGCTAAAGCATTTATTGCCGCTAACAATGAACTTATGATTCTTGATGAAGAATTTGTTACAGAAGAATATGCTATATGTCTTGCCAAGAACAATTCATCATTAACAGAAAAAGTCAATGAGGCGTTAAATGTCCTTATTGCCAACGGAACAGTTAATAAAATTATCAATAATTATATTGGTGAAAATGCCTCTAAAGAAGCATATGTACCTACAAGCTCAGGTTCTAACGGAACTCTTACTATTGCTGTTAACGCTTACTTTGAGCCTTATGAATATTACAGCAATGGCAAGGTGTGTGGTATTGATATCGATATTTCCAATGCAATAGCTGATTACCTTAATATGAAGACTGATGTTGAAGATATGGAATTTGATTCAATTATTACTGCTGTATCTTCTGGAAAAGCAGATTTTGGTATATCTGGTATTACTGTTACAGAAGAACGTCTTAAGAATATTGATTTCTCAATCCCTTACACAACTTCAAGCCAGGTTGTTATCGTAAGAAATAATGATGTTAAAACTTCTGGTTCTAGTTTTGCTGATAAATTCAAGAGCGATTTCATTGATGATGCAAGATACCAGTATCTTCTCACAGGTTTAAGAAATACTCTTATTATTGCAATATGTGCCGCACTTATCGGTATTGTAATAGGTTTCCTTATTGCAATCGTACGTTCTAACCACGATAAGACAGGTAAGATGAAGGTGCTTAACTTCCTCTGCAACATTTATCTCACAGTTATACGAGGAACACCTACAATGGTACAGCTGCTTATTATATACTATGTAATATTCAGCTCAGTACATATTAACAAGATTGTTGTTGCACTCCTTGCCTTTGGTATTAACTCTGGTGCTTATGTTGCCGAAATCTTCCGTTCAGGTATTATGTCAATTGACAACGGACAGTTTGAGGCCGCACGAAGCCTTGGTCTTAACTATAGACAGACTATGATTCAGGTAATACTTCCACAGGCATTTAAGAATGTACTTCCAGCACTTGCCAATGAATTTATCGTACTCTTAAAAGAGACATCAATAAGTGGCTATATCGGTCTTAACGACCTTACCCGTGGCGGTGATATTATCCGAAGCATAACTTATGATCCAATGCTTCCACTTTTCGGTGTTGCACTTATATATCTTGTACTTGTTGTGATTCTTTCATCACTTGTAAAGAAACTTGAAAGGAGATTAAGAAGCAATGAACGACACTAATGTAATTCTTGAAGTAAAAAATCTTAAAAAGACATTTGGCGACCACGTTGTACTTAAGGACATTAATACAACTATTACCAAGGGCGAAGTAATTGCCATAATAGGTCCTTCCGGCTGTGGTAAATCTACATTTTTAAGATCACTTAATCTACTTGAAGTTCCTACTTCAGGACATATCATATATGAGGGCAATGACCTCACAGAAAAGGGTGTAAATGTTGATAAATTAAGACAGAGCATTGGAATGGTATTCCAGCATTTCAATCTCTTTCCTAATATGACAATCAAGAAAAATATCACTCTTGCACCTACACAGTTAGGACTTATGAGCAAAGAAGATGCTGACAAGAAAGCCTTAGAGCTTCTTGAACGTGTTGGTCTTTTAGACAAAGCTGACTCTTACCCTGATATGTTATCTGGTGGACAGAAGCAGCGAGTTGCAATAGCAAGAGCTCTTGCTATGAACCCGGAGATTATGTTATTTGATGAACCTACTTCTGCCCTTGACCCTGAGATGGTTGGTGAAGTACTTGCAATTATGAAAGAGCTTGCCGCAGATGGTATGACTATGATGGTAGTTACACACGAGATGGGCTTTGCAAGGGAAGTCGCTACACGCTGTATGTTCATTAATGAAGGTATGATTGAAGAGGACGAAGCTCCTAAGGAATTCTTTGATAACCCAAAGAGTGCACGACTTAAAGATTTCTTATCTAAAGTATTATAATAATAATATCCAAAAGCTTATTTTAATATTTTAAGAATTAAGCTATAATAAATAATAGTAATTAAGGCAGGTGTTAATTATCATATAATCTGATGTATAATTAACACTTGCTTTATTATTTAGTACCTGTACTAAAGATTAATAAATCACATCGAGGAGGAGCTATATGGAACAATTCAAAAAAGACCTGATTACAACAGGCCGTCCCAGCTTTATTCCAGCACTGATATTGGGAATAATTGCTATTATATCAGCAGTTACCGGATTTGCTTTTGAATTCAGCCGTTATGATAATTTCGACCCAACACAGAAAGGTCTTGCACAGCTTAATGCTATATATCTTATGGGACCATTCGCCGAGGAGACTACTAATGGAAAAGTAACTGCACGATATTATATTGCAGAGGACATCAATGGATATTTATGTGTGATAAGCACTAACAAGAATACTTCAGTACCTGTATATGGACAGGATTTTACTGACGGCAATGACATTTACTCTTTCACACCACAGACACTTAAAGGTAACAGGGTTAAAATATCTGAAAAGCTTGCTTCCTACCTGGTTAAATACTTCAAAGACTCAGGTCTTGGTATTACTACTTCTAACTACACTGATTACTTTGGAAGCTATTATCTTGATACTGATTACAACCGGCACCAGCTCTCTATTGTATTTTATATATGTTCCGGCATATTGGCATTTACAGCCATTATGTTATTCATATCAGGAAACCGTAATGGTGCATTTATCAAGAGGAAAATGGCACAGCTTGAAGCCGATGGTTCTCTCAACGCTTTATATGAGAACTTCGCTACTAATAAACATTTCTTCTCTAATAAGTTAAAACTCGCTGTATCACCTGATTACATTATTGACCTGAATCGTACCAACAATGGATTTAATGTTATTCCATTAGATACTATTACCAATGTATATGTATGCAATATAGCTGACGGCAGGCTTACTAGCACTAACTATATTGCCCTGGAGGTTGAATTCGGCAACAGAATAACTATTGCTCCTCACGAGGGTGAGCTGACTGAATATAATTATGTAGTCAATAACATAAGACATTTTATTAAAGAACGACACAGGGAGGCAGATGCATGATAGTTATTTACAGTTATGGTACAATATACAAAAAAGATGCTGATACTGGTGTTTTCCAGTGTCCTAACTGTGGACATATAACTCCACACGGCTTATACAGACGAATTAACCGTGTTTCTATATTCTATATACCTGTTATTAATATAAGGGGTAAAAGCGGCGAAACGTGTGAATATTGCGGATTTGTACGCCCACTAAATATAAGCGATTACAGAAAGGCTAAGAAAGCTGCAAGACAGTAATTAAGCAGATTATTGTTATACACTTGTCCATACTAATACGGCACCAGCAATATAATATTAAATAAGCACTCTTGTACCTGACCTATGTCTGTAGTGCTGTAGATTTAAATTATTGACACAATAAAAAACAGATGGTTAATTATGTATCTATACAACAGACCAGAACTAAATTCCGGCCTGTTACAGGAAAATCACATAATTAACCATCTGTTTTTTAAGACTGCATTTTCTTCTTTCCAATAATAAGAAGAACCACACCTGCTGCAATAAAGAATATTGATATAAACTGCGATGTTGAAAGAATACCTATCTCGCCCCTGTAATCATTTCTTAAGAACTCAATAAAAAATCTTCCAATTCCATATAAAATCATATATAAATAACCAATTCCACCGGCTGGAAGCACAAGCTTTCTGCCATCTTTCTTCCTTATTGTATAGCCTATAAAATGTGCCACCGCAATAAGTATTATCATATGAATTATATTAGCTCCTGCTGATATAAGCTGTGTTGGAATAAGCTTTACACCTGCTGGTGCCTGAGAACCTGCTGGGAATATCACGCCAAATGCACTGTCTGTCACACGTCCATAACAACAGCCTGCAAGATAACATCCTATTCTTCCAAAGCCCTGTGCTAATGCTATCTCCGGCATTATAAGATCAAAATACTCGAGGAAATTAATCTTCTTAATCTTACAATAAAGCATACTGCAAAGCACACCTGCTATAATTCCTCCATACACAACAAATCCTGATGAACCTAATACCTCTTTAGGATTTTTCATAAAGCTGTCAAATTCAACTATTATAAATAAAAGTTTTGCTCCTGCAAATCCTGTAAGTCCTGCGATTATCGCTATATCTATAACCGACTCGTCCTTAAGTCCAAGTTTCTTTGCCCTGTATTCACCAAGAAGCATAGCAAGGATAAATCCGAGTGCTATCATAAAGCCATAGCCGTGAACGGTCAGCCCACCTATTTTAAACAAATCTGTCTTCATATATATCCTCTTTTCTTTAAATTTCAAACATCTTTATATTAATAATCATCTTTATATCAGAAGCGATCCACATTCCAAGCATTTCTATATTGACAATCATATTTATGTCAGAAGCTGCTCTACATTCCAAACATTTCTATGGATTTATCAAGTCTTTCCTTGAATTCTTCAAAGAATTTATCTGCTTCGTAACCTTTCATATAAAATGTTCTGAGATTGTACATATTAAGTATCTTAATCTGTTCCTCAGAAAGTCCTGCCAAGGCTCTCTGAACCTTCTTAATATAACTATGCCATTGTATCACATATGAATTATAACTTTCAATATTATCAATTCCTATCCACTTGCGTACTTTTATCTTAGTCAGATTATCTTTATTACATTCACCCTTCTGTAATATATAATAAAAATGCTCATCATCTTCCCAATATCTTCCTAATGGAAACATTCTGCATATGCCAGGTCTGTAATTATGTATTGTACATCTGTTATCAGCTCCAAGAAATGAACAGCCATTACTAACTGTCTGCATTTTAATATTAGGAAGTATACAGCCATCTACCATATTAAGCTCAATATTAGTATCCAGAAGCTGCTCAAATGTCTTTCCTGTGCCAATTCCAAGCCTGTAACAATCATAAGGATCAAGCACTATTGTTCTGCCCATTCCTATGCAGCATATCTTCTTACAGCCCTGACAAGAATTCGTATCTGTCTTTACCATATCATTTTCTCTATATAATCTTCCATCACTAATATCTTCCAATCCTACATCTCTTAACATTATGTCACGTCAGCACCTTTCCTGTTATTTAAAATTTCATCTATTAAATTAATATCTCATCTATTAAATTATAATCTCATCTAACAAATTATAATTTCATCTGTCAAATGTCTTTTTAGCCACTCAGACTTATTCATATTATACTTTAATATCAGATATGTGTCGATACTGCTTTTTCAGCTACACACGTCTTATTATGCTATTATATTTTCTATTTAATTATTATATCTTCCTGTTGTATACTGCTTTGTGCACTTAATAATCTGAAAAAGCACGCAGAAATGACAAAAAATACCAAACTTCTTCAAAATACATATTACTTTTTTATAAAAATGTGATACAATATATCACTGTACGATAAACAGTAAACAATTGATGCAAGATGGGAGATAACAATGAAACACAAGATTATAACATTTGGTGAATTAATGCTCAGACTTTCACCTGACAACAATGAAAGATTTACACAGGCACATTCTTATGAAGCTGTATATGGCGGCGGCGAAGCTAATACTGCTGTATCCCTTGCTAATTTTAATGTTAATGTAAGCTATGTTACTAAGCTTCCAGAACATACTATTGGACAGAGTGCTGTTAATTCTTTAAGACAGTATGGTGTCGGTGTTGAACATATAGTAAGAGGCGGCGAACAGATTGGAATATATTTCCTTGAGAAAAAGACGAGCCAGAGACCTACTAATGTTATATATAACAGAAAAGGTTCAGCATTTGCCCTTGCCAATGTAGATGACTTTGACTGGGATTCAATATTTGCTGATGCTACATGGTTTCATTTTTCAGGAATTACTCCAGCAATAAGTGATAATATGGCACAGATTACTCTTCTTGCCTGCAAGAAAGCTAAGGAAAGAGGAATTACAATAAGCTGTGACCTTAATTACAGAAGCAAGCTCTGGTCTGGTGAAAAGGCTAACAAAGTAATGAGCGAAATATGTAAGTATGTTGATATATGTATCGCTAATGAAGATGATGCAGTTGGAATATTCGGACTTGATGCCTCTAATTCAGATAAAGAAAAGAATTCTTACATTGCAGAAGAACTTATAAAAATGTTCCCTAACTTCAAGATGGTTGCATCTGTATGGAGAACAGAAACTTCAATAACAACATTCAAGCTCCAGTCAATGATATACACAGAAGGAAAGGCTTACTACAGCCAGGAATTCTTTATGAATATTCTTGATTATATTGGTGCTGGTGATGCTTATTGTGCTGGTATTATATATAGTCTTATCAATGACTTTGACCCACAGAAAGCTGTTGAATTCTCTAATGCCGCAAGCTGCTTAAAACATACTGTAAGCGGTGATTACAACCTCGTATCTGTAGATGAAGTTATGAAGCTTGCATTTGCCAAGGCTGGTAATGAGGTTTCCCGTTAATATTAATAAACAATAAATATATATGGGTGTCATTTTAAACTAATGCTCTACAGTATACAGATAATAATCTGTTATTATCTGTATATTACGTAATAGTCTATTGTGACACCCATTTTAAATTCTCTCTATATATTTATCTTTATATGGCAATAACTTACTATACCACTTAAACAGCCTGTGACTGTCACATCTTACTCTTTACAGTAACTACTATTAGCGATATAGCAGATATTTCTATCCTGATTATATTTCTGTCATCATCACACTTTATTCTTATCCACAGTTATTGCAGTCACTTATGTTGTTCCCTGAATTCGGACACACTGGCATATCTTCCTCACACGTTGGCTGACAGCCTGTTTCGCAATCTTGTTTTAATCTACCTTCGCATTTTGGAGGGCTTAAATCAAGAGGCTTGATTGCCAGATTCAAAAGATTGCCGCATACGAATTTCATCTCATTAGAATCTTCCTCTGCTACTATGCTTCCCTTAGGAGTTACAATCTTTCCAGCACTTGCAACCCTGTATCCAGCAAAATACAAGCTCTGTAATATGATTGAAAGACCTATTGTTATCTCATCATCGGTTGTATCAAGGTTAATTACTTTTGGAATTGCAGAAAGATTAAGTCCCTGCGTTATTGTGTTATTAGCCGCTGTAAATCCTGTATAATTAAGTGCCGCACTATACTGTGGTGTAGCCGCTGCATTATAATTGTAAGATATTCCATAAGGTGCAAATATTTCAAGCTCCACAGAAGTTGGATTGACATCTTCATCATAGGTAGCCGAAGTTGTTTCTGGTGGCAGATATACAGCTGTTGGATAAAGTGTTGCCACGAGCCTGCAATTCTCATCATACAGACTTACCGCAAATGTCACTGACAAGTTAGACAATATAACTGAATAGCAGTTCGGTCTTCCTGGTATCTGTGTTATAACTACATTTCCTGTGCCATATTCATAGGATACATCTATTACACTTGCAGTTGCATTTACAGCTGTAGGATAAGTTGCTGATATATCTGCACCTATTGGAAATTCAGCACAAAGGTTAATACCAATCTGGTCATATATCAATGGAGCATAAAGGCTAAGTTCACTCGGTGAACCGCATATCGGATTGGTACATACATCAAAACATCCATTAGGCATATTAGATACAAGATTACTTGCAATCTTTGTTGTACAGCATTTTTTCCTGCACTTACATTTTGCCATTTCAAATCCTTCCTTTAAGTATTCTTACTACATTATATGTTCTAAATACTTTGTTGCTACCATACATTTTAATAAGCTTCACATATCAGATCTACTGATGAACAGAGGGTAATATGTCAAATGTATATTCAGTTGGGAATAACCGCCAGTTAATTATCTATAATGCCGGTTCTAATATATTCTTACGTGTAGCCCATTTTGGTGGGCTTGACCGCCCTATCGTGCTTGCTGCAGACTACTTATGCGGTCTTACAGAGTGTATATATAATTCATCTCTTTATTATTCCTACATCAATCAGAATGGTTCACTTATCTTAAAAAATATTATGGATACCACTAATATATTGACTATAGACTGTAATTATGTACAGGAATATTCTAATCCTAAGCTTGCCATATGTAATAACACCCTGCTTCTTTTCTATCTTAAGCAAAATCCTGTATCTGATAAACCCAGCCTGCACTGTATAACACCTGATGACAATAATGCACTGCCTATCCCACTGCCTGATATTAAAAAGCCTGTGAATTCTTACAGTGTGCTTACATATAATAATTTTATTTTATTATGTGTTAATGAACACATATACAGAATTGAACAAATCGGACATTTCAAACAATTAGCTATATGCACTGCCGACAATAATAGTACTGATAATAACAACGCTGACAATATTAATTCAAATAATAATAATTCTAATAATAATTACATTGAACGTGAAAAATCCCTGACTGAAGATTTCAACAAAAAGATTGCCGCATGCCAGGCAAAAATAAATGAGCAGTCAGCCGTCATTGACAGCATAACCACCCAATATAATGAACTTATGGATATTGCCCGCCAGTACCGTGACGAAGCAATTAAATGGAGAAGTAAATTTATATAACTATTCCAATAATTAATTAGCGTAATGTACTTTTAAGAGGCTTAACCCCTTGGCTGGAGCTGTCGCTCCAGCTAAAGAACGATTCTTTGCCTCTAAAAGCTCTTGCATACTGTCTGCCTCTCTTTTACCAAAACCAACCTCTAATAATGTTCCTGATAATATTCTTACCATATATTGTAGAAATCCACTTCCGTGGAAGGTCATATTAAGATACGAACCCTTAAGCGATATATCAATTGAATATATCTCCCTGACTGTAGATTTCTTCATTTTTGGATTACCGCAGAAGCTTGCAAAATCATGAACTCCCACAAGATAAGAAGCTGCTTTCTTCATAGCCTCAACATCTGGCACATCACCTGTGATATGCACATATTTTCTATTAAATACAGGCTTCTTATCCCCAACATAACAGGTATAACAGTAAGTTTTCCCCACTGCATTATATCTGCTGTGGAAACGTTCTGAGGCTATCCTTACCTCCATTACACATATGTCCTCAGGCAGATATCTGTTCATATAATCACAGATTTCCCCTGGTGTCATAATTGTCTGCATATGTGCATTGGCTGCCATTCCTTTGGCGTGAACCCCTGCATCAGTTCTTCCTGCACCTATTACATCTATCTGCTCCCCTGTCATCTGTGACAGAACAGACTCTAACTTGCCTTGTATAGTCATATCTGTATTAGGCTGATGTTCCCAGCCATAATATCTGGTTCCATCATATGCTATTATCATCTTGTAATTATTCTTCACTTATTGCTTAACTCCATTCTTCTTACATATATCATTAAGACAGCACCCATCACAATGGGGCTTGGTTCTTGCACTGCACACTTCCCTGCCGTGTATTACAAATCTATGGCAAAGGTCACTTCCCTCTTCCGGCGGAACTATCTTCCATAATGCCATCTCAACCTTTTTAGGTTCTTTCTCATCTTTTACAAGTCCAATTCTGTTGCACAGCCTTATACAATGTGTATCTGTCACAATTGCCGGCTTTCCAAATACATCACCCATAATAAGGTTGGCACTTTTTCTTCCAACTCCGGGAAGCTTTAAAAGTTCCTCTAATGTATCTGGCACTTTATTGTTATACACCATATGAAGCATACGCATACAGCCGCTTATATCCTTTGCCTTGCTCTTTGATAAACCGCATGGACGAACTATTTTCTCTATGTCATCTACCTGTGCTGCCGCAAGTGCCTCTATTGATGGATACTTGTCAAATAACTGTGGCACAATAACATTCACTCTCGCATCTGTACACTGTGCTGCAAGCCTTACGCTTACCAGAAGCTTCCACGCATCATCATAATCAAGCGTACAGCCGGCATCAGGATATTCTGTTTTAAGTCGTTCTATAACTTCATAAGCAAGCTGCTTTTTAGTCATTTCTCTTCTTTCCCTTTCCTGCTGCTATGTAAAATACCAACAGTGCAAGAATGACAGCTACTGTCATCCATATACACACAACCTTAGTACCCTGTGGCTTAAACATATCATAATAACCCTTAAAATATATAACTAAATCAATAACCGGAAGAACATATACCATATAGCCTTTTAACCATTTAGGAAATGATATGCCTTTTCCCATATTAACTTCTGCCACGAAATTGTCATATCCCCAGCCGTTCTTTCTTGTACAGAAAAGCACGAATAAAAGACAACCAAGCGGAAGTATATTATATGAAACTATAAAATCTTCCAGATCCATTATAGTTGTACCAGCTCCAAGAGGCTGTACTCCCGACAAAACATTATATCCAAGAACTGCTGGCATAGAAAGTACTGCTATTACAAAAAGATTAACTAATGAAGCTCTCTTTCTGCTACAGTTAAATAAATCCATAGTCATTGCAATAATATTTTCATATACTGCTATTACTGTAGATAATGCCGCAAATGCCATAAATATAAAGAATAATACTTCCCATATAACCCCACCCGGCATCTGGTTGAATACATTAGGAAGTGTTATGAATAATAGCGATGGACCTGCACCTGGATTAATTCCATAGGCAAAACAGGCTGGTATAATGATAATTCCAGCTGTAAGTGCAACTACTGTATCAAGTATAACTACATTTATTGACTCTCCTGTAAGCTTGCAGTCTCTTGAAAGATAACTTCCGAATATCTCCATTGAACCTATACCAAGTCCAAGAGTAAAAAATGCGTGTGACATAGCTGCAAATACTACATTACCGATACCCTGCTCCTTCATCTTGGAAAAGTCTGGAACAAGATAGAACTTAAGTCCCTCCGAGCTTCCATCAAGCAGAAGGGAATTAACTGCCATTATTATCATAAGTGCAAATAATAATATCATCATTACCTTACTTATCTTCTCAACACCTTTCTGTAAGCCAAGTGAACATACAAGTATGCTTATTACAACAACTACAAGTGTCCAGAATATCATAACTGATGGTGTTGAGAGCATATTATTGAACTCCCCGCCTATCTGCTCTACATTCTTTCCTGAAAGCTGTCCTGTAAGACCGTATACAAAATAGTTTAACATCCAGCCGGCAACCATTGTATAGAACATCATTAAAAGATAATTACCCGCATAAGCTACCCAGCGGAAATAATGCCATCTTGTGCCCTCTGGCGACAACATTTTAAATGCACTTCCAAGACTCTTATTACTTCCTCGTCCAATTGCATACTCACATATAAGTATAGGAAGCCCAAGTCCAAGCAGACATAATAAATATATAACAATAAATGCTGCTCCTCCGTTCCTTCCACATATGTATGGGAACTTCCATACATTACCTAGTCCGACAGCACACCCCGCCGACACCAGTATAAAGCCTAATCTTGAAGCAAATTTTTCTCTCTTGTCATTCATTGTTATATATACCTTTCTTTTATTATTAAACAGACACATTATTTTAATGCCTGCTTTAACCTGTAATTACCAAACTTACATATTTAATATGTTACTCCCAGTAACCTAATTCTACACCCTTGGCATATATTGCAATACCTTTTGAATAATAACCATATGAATTAAAATGTGTCCAGTCATATCTTAACTGTTTAGATATTCTTCCTCGCCTGAACCCCTTATAATCACCTACTGTTGGTCTTAAGCCTACATCAGTAAGTCCATTTTCTATAAGATAAGTTCTCATATTAATAAAATGTTCACCATATGCTTCTCTTAATGTCGCTTCCCACGCTGTATCACCAACTCCTATATAAGTTCCGTCCTCATTACGGATTCCCTGAGTTGTATCTGCTATTGATGTTCCTGGATCATCTGTATCACCAACTATTATATAATAATCACAGCCCGAATTCTGTATCATAGCATCATACTGGCTTATAAGCTGTCTGTAATTGTCCCAGCCGCCATTACTTCCTATCTCAAGTATAAGAATATCATTCTTTCTTTCATAAGAAGCCTTGGTATATACCTGTGTGTCCGCATATACGGTTGTAAAAGCATCATAGTTCACTTCTTCATCTGAATAACGGCATATATGAAGTCCCTCTTCTTCTGTGCCTGTTATTTTGAACATTTCATCATTGATGTATACAATATCTGACTCCTGTGGCTCTGTATATCCATATGCACTGAAATCAGCCATATATACTTCCCCGCCATTCTCATCGACAATTGTAACATCTACACTGTCATCATATCCAACCTCAAATGTATCCCTGACATACATCTTTATGCCTCCCTGACGAAGCGCAATCTCATATGATGTCTCACCTGATACGCCAAGATTATATACCTTGATTCCAGTAAGATATTGTAATGTATCAGGACTTGTCCAGCCTGATATATCAAAAGGCTCATCATCTCCAAATACTATATAAGCCTCGCCAGCACCCATTCCAAACATCATCGAATCACCCCAGCACGATATTGTTCTTGGAACTCCATCATATGGGATAACATCTGAGTTAAGTGTTCTTTCAGGCAGCTCATAAGCCTCTGCATCCTCATCAGGATACTCCTCTTCAATATCCTGATTATGATTACTTTTCTTATTATCAATGTGCTGTTTAGCAGCCGCAACAACTGATATCATTAGAATAAGTATCAGCGTTACAGCTATAAATCTTAATAAATTCCTATACTTTTTCTTTAATCTCATTCAATTATCCACTTTCGTTATTATTATGTCCTAAATATATTCCCCCATACTAAATAACAATTTATAATACGAAAATTGTGAATTAATGCTTATACATTTTCTTAATATTATTCAGAATAATTCTTGCTTACATAATTACCAATCTCAATGCGGTCTTCCGGCATACGGCATCCAACAATATGGCTTCCGTCATTGTCAGTACTTCTTATAATTGTACCTTCAAGAACCCTGCCCTGCTCAACTGGAAAATCTGGTACTTTTACAATTATATTCTCACCCTTACAATCTGCGAATTCTGTTTCTCTTGTCTGGAAAGCAAATCCGTTAGCACTTATATTTACCATAGTACCCTCATATACATCTGCTCCGCCCTTGAATGTAACTGTACATTTATTATTAACAGGCATTCTTACATACTTTCTTCTGTTGACAATGCTTGGAAGTGAAGCTACTGTGAGCCTGCATACATCACTGCCATACTGTGTGGCGGGTGCTGCTGACACAGCAGACCAGTGATAAAGTACATTTGCCGCTACAATATCAAGTTCGTATTTCAATGAGGTATTCTTATAATCTACATCTTTGTTCTTGAAACGTACATATAATACCCCATCTTCCTGTTCAACTATCTCACCATGGCTTTCTGTATCAGCTGGCTTTCCTGATATAATCTGTCTTATGGTACAATACATACCCTGCTTGATATCCTGAACACCCATAAATCCGCCAACTCCAAGCTTTTCCATCATTGCGCCAACAACATTTTCTATCTTATCAACATTGCGGGCTGACTCTTCGTATTTGCTAAGCATTATCTTAGTGCTTTCATCTGCGTTGCCTATGCAATCAGTAATGTCTTTCATAACATTTTCAATCTCGTGCATATTGTCAACCATATTACGGTTAGAGCTTTCAACCTCCTGCATTGCTGAATCTACGACACCAATGTGTTCACCTATCTGTGTAGAATCCTTAGCTATCCCTGACACACTGTCATTAACCTGTACAACCTTGGTCTGTGTTGTCTGTATAAGCTCAAGTATTGTTGTTATTGACTTTAACATTCTGTTAGATGTATCTTCCAGATGTCCTAATGCTGTCATAATTCTATCTGATGATTCTTCTGTTTCTGTACTTAAATTTCTTATCTCATCTGCTACAACAGCAAAGCCCTTTCCTGCTTCACCAGCTCTTGCCGCCTCAATTGAAGCATTAAGTGCTAACAGGTTAGTCTGTGAGTTAATCTCTCCGATTGTACCTGTCTCTGTCTTAACTTTACTGAATTCCTGCTGGAATTCTCTTAATATATTATCTACTTCACCTGACAATTCAGCCATAGTCTTAGTACTTTCAACTACATCTGCAAGCTCCTTGGAACTTATATCTGTATGTTCAACTGACTCACTGACAAGCTGGACAACTTCATTAATAAGTGCGGCTACATTTTCTACCTGATTATTAATCTGAGTAGTCATCTGTGTTGAAGAATTAGTCTTATCGTGAAGTATATCATTATTGTGTGAAAGCTCATTCATACTTGATACAACGAAATTAGCTCCCTGCTTGTTCTCTTCTTCAAGCTCTCTTACAACTGTAATTCCGTCAACTATCATATTACTGGAGTCTTTAACCTGCTCAACTGTCTTAATAACTCTGTCAAGGTCAGCCTTAATTGAATCTGTAAGTGCTCCGTCTGAAAGATTAAGATGATTAATTGATAATACATAACATACATAGCAAAGGATTATACACGATATCTGTAATGAATAATTATCAATATCTGCCAACGCATTCATACCTGACATAAATTTAATAATTGTACTTAATATAACTATGGCAACATTACCAATTCCACAGCTCACTATGAACTTTCTGTCCTTGAACAGAATAGTCATGCTTGCTACTGGAAATATATATGCAAATGTAAGCAGTGATGTGCTTGTACATACTATATATCCATAAAACAAACCATATCCAACACCTAATATATGCTTGTATCCATCAGCCGATTTCCCTTTTATCTTAGTATATATAACACCAATTATATATGGGACCCATCCTATAATAAGAAATGGAATTATAAACTTCCTATCATATGTACCTTTAGTCATATTTGACAAATACTGCATTGTAAGCAGGATATTTAATACAAGCCATATATTTCCTGCTTTAGTATTAGCTCTGGCTTTGAATTTCTCAGCATCATATCCCATATTATATCCTCCGTTCTTTCGTTACGTAACACTATGTATAGTATATATCTTTACGCATAATTATTCAAGAAAAACGTATTTTACTGTCGAATTCTGCACCATATTTTAAAAAAAATCAGCTATAGGGTAACATAACTTTCCCTATAGCTGACTTTTATCTTTATTCTATCGTAAGTTTACATATTAATATTCTCACTATTACATATGCGTCTATTATCTTACTTACATACTTTCGTATGTTTCTGTACCTGAAATATTACTATAATACTATATTACCATAATATTAAGCTTCTGATGCTTCGCCATCCTCATCAGTATCAGTATCAGTCTCGGCATATGTCTGCTCTGTTACGCTTACAATAACCTTCTCTAATACATCAGGTGATATTGATACATCTTTGTCCTTAGCAATATCAAGGTCTCCTACCTTAATACTGTCGCCTGGCTTAAGTTCTCCTATATCAACGCTTACCTTTTCAACAAGCGCTGATTTAGCTGCCTTATAAGGAATTTCCTCCATATGCTGTTCAACAACACCCTGTACCTTGTCATGATTAACTAATACTATCTCTGCAACTGAGTGAACCTTTTCTCCTTCTGTAAGCACCTGGAAATCAATCTCTAATGTCTGTCTCTTGATTGGGTCGTAATCAACTTCCTTTACAAGAACATCATAATCTGTTGTATCGATTGTAAGCTTTGCCTCACTACCTTTGTTGCAGACTGATAAGAAACGCTCTGCTTCTTTCTTCTCAATCTTTACCGGTATTGATTCTGCAAGGCTTCTTCCAAATACATTGCCAGTTACATAACCTTCCCTTCTTAATTTCTTTGCCTTGTCATCCATGCTTCTTTTTTCAGCTTTTAAAGTATTCATTTATCTTTTCCTCCAAAAATCTGATTTGCTTAGCAAGCCTTCAACAAAGAGGTTCTGTTAAGTTTATCTATTCTTTATTACGATTTGTATTATAGTCCTTTGCAATTAAACAGATTAACCAAATTTTCAAGTTTTTTTTGTGCAATTATTACACATTTTTATTATAACATTTTAACATAATCGCTTTACATATTCAGATTTTAAATTATTTTATTACAAACATTGCGTGCCGGTATACCGATTTTATATTTATTTTATTGATTTTAATATAATAATCGTCTATTATATATCAGTAAATTGTATTTTTTATGTTTTTTTATAAATTTATTTTAAAAGTCCATTTATAAATTTATTATCGTAACTTTTCATTCAGGCATTTATACAACGGAGGAATCTATGCAGCTTATGTCATCATTGCAGCTTGAGGCTTATAATTACATTAAGAATTTAATTCTTACTCACCAGCTCGATGTCAACACACTTTACTCAGAAACTAAATTATCCAAAGAACTCGGCATATCAAGAACACCTATGAGAGAGGCTCTGCAATGCTTAAGCCAGGATGGTTATATCACAGTTATCCCAAGCAAAGGCTTTCGCATAAGACAGTTAAGCCAGAAAGATATGAGGGAAACTATCCAGATAAGATGTGCTATTGAAGGATTTTGTACACAATGCCTGGCTAAAGAATATCAGACTGCTAAAGGTCAGAATACAATACAGAAGCTTGGTGAAATTCTCAAACACCAGAAAGAATCACTTGCTCTTAATGATAACTACGAAAGCTTTATTAATTACGACCATAAGTTTCACCTGCTCTTAGTTAATTACATTGAGAATGAGGAGATTAATCATATGTTCCAAAAGCTTATGTATCTTATCCGACTTACAACACAGTCGGCACTTGAGGTTGAAGGCCGTATTAATGGAACAATAGATGAACATTCTGAATACTTTGAGAACCTGAAAACCGGCAATGGCAATGAGGCATACAGAATCCTTATTGATCATCTTATGATGCCTCTTAATATTGTCAGGACAGAACTTTAATTTATGGAGAATATAGTCAAACAAAACCGCTTGTAACTAATGCTTACCATTAATTACAAGCGGTCTTTTTATATACCAATAAAATATTTAATTAAATTGACAATCGTCTGTTATATCCAGAATTATTAATTATAACTGAGGACCAGCAGCTACTAAAGCCTTACCAGCTTCGTTGCCTGTATACTTAACAAAGTTCTTGTTAAATCTTTCTGCAAGATCCTTAGCCTTTGTTTCCCACTCAGAAGCATCAGCGTATGTGTCTCTAGGATCAAGGATACCTGAATCAACACCTGGAAGTTCTGTAGGTACTTCAAAGTTGAACATAGGAAGTGTCTTTGTAGGAGCTGTCTTAATAGCACCTGAAAGGATAGCATCGATGATACCACGAGTATCCTTAATAGAAATTCTCTTACCTGTTCCATTCCAGCCTGTGTTAACTAAGTAAGCCTTAGCTCCGCTCTTTTCCATCTTCTTAACAAGCTCAGCAGCATACTTTGTAGGATGAAGCTCAAGGAATGCCTGTCCGAAGCAAGCTGAGAATGTAGGTGTAGGCTCTGTGATACCTCTTTCTGTACCAGCAAGCTTAGCAGTAAATCCTGAAAGGAAGTAGTACTGTGTCTGCTCTGGAGTAAGAATAGATACTGGAGGAAGTACACCAAATGCATCAGCTGAAAGGAAGATAACATTCTTAGCAGCTGGAGCTGAAGATATAGGTCTTACAATATTCTTAATATGGTTAATTGGATAAGATACACGAGTATTCTCTGTTACGCTCTTATCAGCAAAGTCAATCTTACCATTCTCATCAAGAGTAACGTTCTCAAGAAGAGCATTTCTCTTAATAGCATTGTAGATATCTGGCTCTGATTCCTTATCAAGGTTGATAACCTTAGCGTAGCATCCACCTTCAAAGTTGAATACGCCATTGTCATCCCAGCCGTGTTCATCATCACCGATAAGAAGTCTCTTAGGATCTGTAGAAAGTGTTGTCTTACCTGTTCCTGAAAGACCGAAGAAGATAGCTGTGTTCTCACCATTCTTATCTGTGTTAGCTGAGCAGTGCATTGAAGCTATTCCCTTAAGTGGAAGGTAGTAGTTCATCATAGAGAACATACCCTTCTTCATTTCTCCACCATACCATGTGTTGATGATTACCTGCTCGTGGCTTGTGATGTTGAATGCTACACATGTCTCTGAGTTAAGACCTAATTCTGCGTAATTCTCAACCTTAGCCTTAGAAGCGTTATATACTACGAAATCTGGCTCGAAGTTTTCAAGTTCTTCTGCTGTTGGCTTAATGAACATGTTAGTTACGAAATGTGCCTGCCATGCTACTTCTACGATAAAACGAACAGCCATTCTTGTATCCTTGTTAGCACCACAGAACGCATCTACTACGAAAAGTCTCTTGTTGCAGAGTTCTTTCTTAGCAATATCCTTAACCTTAGCCCATACATCTTCTGACATTGGGTGGTTATCATTCTTGTACTCATCTGAAGTCCACCATACTGTGTCCTTAGAATTCTCATCTACTACAATGTACTTATCCTTAGGAGAACGACCTGTATAGATACCTGTCATAACATCAACAGCACCAAGTTCGCTTTCCTTTCCTACTTCGTAACCTTCGTTAGAAGCCTTTGTTTCTTCTTCGAATAATAATTCATAAGAAGGATTGTGAATAATCTCTGTAGCGCCTGTAATACCATACTTGCTTAAATCAACGTTTGCCATTTTACATTAAACCTCTTTTCTTAAATTGTAGCACCAATAGGGCTTGTATGCCCTTTGGCAGATTACAGAAAATGGATTTAACCAAATTCTTCTGTTAGTATACATAATCAGCCTGCAAAAAGCAACCTTTTAATTGTTAAGTTTTTAACTTTTTATATCAATAATTCCTAATATTTATGTTAAATTCCAATTAAATATCATTACTATTTTACATATAACCGTATTTATACACATATGTGTATTATTATCTATATCTATATTCTTACACATAACCGTATTTCCCGCGGTTTATTATTATGAAAATAAGGCTCACAAGCAATGCCAGAAGTTCTGCTGCTATAACCGCCATCCATATTCCATTAATTCCAATTATAAGCGGAAGTATCATAATCATCGCTATCTGGAATACGAACATTCTAAGAAATGATACTGCCGCCGATACCGCACCATTATTAAGTGCAGTAAAGAATGACGAAGTAAATATATTAAGTCCGTTAAAAAGGTATGCAACCGAATATATTCTTATAGCAAGCGTTGTAAGCTCAAGCAGTTCATTATCATAGCTTACAAATATTCCTGCAAGATATTTTGCAAGCACCTCAGCAAGTCCTGTCATAACTAAAGATGCCACAATAATAAGTACTATGCTTTTCCTGAACAGATTTTTAAGTTCTTTTTTATTGCCTGAACCATAATGATAGCTTATTACCGGTGCTGAACCTACCGCATAACCAAGATATGTTCCTGAGAATATAAATCCAACGTACATAATTATTCCGTATGCAACAACACCATTTGTGCCTATATACTTCATAAGCTGTATATTATAGAGCATATTTACAAGTGACATCGACATATTAGTAACCATCTCTGATGAGCCGTTAATGCAGGTCTTTATTATTATATCTTTGTTAAAGCGGGCTTTTTGCAATTTAAGCACATCACTTTTATCACTAAGGAAATATATTATCGGTATTACCGAACCAACTATCTGGCTTATTCCTGTTGCAAGTGCCGCACCAAATACGCCAAGCTTTAATACATATATGAACAGGAAATCTAAAAACATATTAGTAAATCCTGCAAGCAGTGAAACTACAAGTCCAAGCTTTGGCTTTTCAGCCACAACAAGAAAGCTTTGGAAAGCATTTTGCAGGAATAATGCTGTAAGCATAACAAGCAGTGTTCTTCCGTATATTACACAATCATCAGCGATACTCCCCCTTGCACCAAGTGCCGCAGCTATAGGACGTATAAATATAATTCCGATTGCTGACAGTGCAACACCTGATACTATGCAAAGGTATATAAGCATAGAAAAATATTCTCTTGCCTTTTCTTTCTTGCCCTCTCCAAGTGTCTTTGATACGATGGCACTTCCTCCCGTACCAATCATAAATCCAACCGAGCCAAGTATCATTACAACCGGCATTATAAGATTAACTGCTGCAAATGCATCACTTCCTACGAAGTTGGATACAAATACTCCATCGACAACACCATATATTGATGTAAATATCATCATAATAATTGTCGGTAATGTAAATTTAATTAGCTTACCATATGAAAAATGGTCTGATAATTTTATCTTCACTTTAATTCTCCCTGATGTTCTCTAATTCTTTATACTCTCAATAAGGCTCTCAAGCTTTTTCATATGCTTATACGTTATCTCAAACATAGCCTCAATCTCCCTGTTGTCCAATTGTTCAAACGACTGCTTCTCTGCCTCTATTACAGGTTTAATAATCTTTTCCGCTAACAGTTGCCCTTCTTTGGTAAAATGTATCTGTTTCTCTTTCTTATTATCCTTAGACGGCTCTAATATTATAAGTCCATTTTTTTCCATAGTCTTAAGTGAGGAATTAACTGTCTGTGCACTGTAGAACCATTCCTCACATATATTCTTCTGTGTTATTCCCTCACCATAATAATACACAGAATACATTATCCAGAAAGCTGTATCTGATATGCCATTCTTCGCCGCATAATCGTGGTATATAACATTAGTTTCTTTATACACCTGATTAAACATCTGAAGATTTTTTGATATATTTTTCACTCTAACTCCTTCTTAAATTATATTTGCTATCTACTTACTTTTATTTTTTAATTATCCATTTTATCCATTCCCGCAGTTCATTCCGAAATCGGATTATAGTATATTACTCCGATTTCGGAATAAAATCAAGTTGTCAGCTTACTCCCAATACGTAAGGTTCCCACCATACATCAAGTTCCCAGCTTAACCCCTGTAATTTCGCATAAATTTCAATTTCTGCTATATTAATAAAGCTATAATCATACCATTATAAAAAAGACTTTTTAATTATTAACAGCCATATAACTTCACACGGCTGCGTTAATAATTAAAAAGTCTTATTAAACTTACTAATATTACCAATGCTTATGCATTATTATTTATTTTATACTTAATGCCATACTTCTCCTCAAAATCCCCGACAGTAACCGGCTTTGAGAAGTAATAACCCTGAAACCAGTCACAATTCATCTTGGCAAGCATAGAAAGCTGGTCAACATTCTCAACACCCTCCGTTATTACATCCATTCCTATATCGTGTGAAAGACTTATAATCGACCTTAATATCTGCTCTCCACGCTCCTCGTGGCTTGACTTCTTAAGGAATACCCTGTCTATCTTGATAACATCAGCACACACATCTTTAAGGAAATTAAAAGAAGAATATCCGCTTCCAAAATCATCTATCTCTATTATAAAGCCCTCATTGTGAAGTCTTTCTATAGTCTTATGTGCCGCCTGCTTATCCTCTGATAACGCTGTTTCTGTTATCTCAATGTGAAGCTTATCTGTATCTATACCATACTCACTTACAAGATTTTTGAAAGTCTGGTATACATCAATATGATAGAAATCCTTTGCTGATATATTAACAGATATATAATAATTATAACCAGAGTCTTTCCATGTCTTAAGCTGCTTGGCAGCTTCCTCCCATATGTAGTTATCCAGCCTGTATATAAGTCCTGCATCTTCAAAGCACTCTATAAATGCACCTGGCATAATAAGTCCCATATTAGGATGATTCCATCTTATAAGTGCCTCTGCTCCAAGCATATTGCCATCCTTATCCGTCTGTGGCTGTAAATACATACAGAACTGGTTCTCATTAAGTGCTGTCTCGAACTCACCTATAAGCTGCTGTTTAAATATGTCATTCCTATATGAATTCTCATCATAATAAAGAATATAATTGCTCATATTACCTTTACTCTTCATAATCACAAGAGATACCTTGTCTACCATCTGTCTTATCGTTTCATTGACATCTTTTATATAATATACTCCAAGATATATATGAAGCTTGAAATTCTTGTTGGAATACCTGTCACTAAGCAGCTTTATCATATCAGAAAATTCTTCCTCAGACAAATACTCCTTAGGAATAACCATAGCAATTATGTCACCATTAAGTCTTCCAAGAACTGAATTACCTTTCATCTTCTGCCTGATAATATTAACTTCATCTATTAATATCTTATCTGCAATATTCTCACCATATATTTCATTAATAAGCTTAAAACTCTTAATATCTGATAATATAAGACAATACTCGGTATCAGTATGCTCCTTTATGAGCTTCTGTGCATTCTTGTAAAACCCATACCTGTTATACGCCTTGGTAAGTGAATCGTAATTAAGCCTGTATTCAAGCTTGGCATATACAGCGGCATTCTCTCTTGTAGTACCAAGATAACTCCCCAGTGCCGCAAGCAGTCTGATTACGTCCTTTGCATCCCTTATATTAGGATTATCAACACCTATAAACCCTTTTAATGTATTGCTTAATATTATTGGAAACACTATAAGTGTATTTATATTCTGAGGCTTTAATATTTCATATTCAACAGGCATAGTCTCTTTTACATTTTCCAAATCTTCAATAAATATACTCTCACCACTTGAAAGCTTTGATATCCAATACGGCATATCCTCTGCTCTCAAATTCTGAAGTTCATTAATCTGTGGTTCAATACCTTCATTACACCACTCATATGTGTTATAATAAAAACCATCTTTTTCATCAACTATATATGCTCTGTCAGCTTTCGTAAAATGTCCGATTTTTTCAAGAAGATTATTTATCGCCACCTGACATTCCTGTACATTTCTTACCTTTCCAAGCTCTGCCATCTGTGTAAGAATAAAATGTTCTGCCTCAAGCTCTGACTTTAATATTTGATTTTCGTATTGCAAACTTCCATTTTCCATATATTACCCCATTAATTATCAGCTAGTATATTCTTACAAAGTTAATCAACTGCCAGCTTAACAACCTGTTAATTCACAGCCAGCCTGATACCTTCTTCAAGTCTTTTAAGTCCGTCCATAAGCACTACCTTAGGACACGCAATATTTAATCTTAAAAATTGATTTCCATTACCGCCATACACATTGCCTGCTGACAGATATAACCCTGTCCTGTTTCTTATATATGCCGCTAATTCACTGCTATTATCAGTAATTGCTGAACAATCCAGCCATAAAAGATATGTTGCCTCTGATTGCACAACCTTTATTGATGTAATATTGTCATTGACATACTCGTTAACTATTCTTTTATTATTATAAATGTAACCTCTCAATTCATCAAGCCATTTATCACCATAATTATAAGCTGCTTCTGCTGCCCATACCGCAAATGCGTTAGGCTCTGCAACCTCATCAGTATTAAGTGCTCTCCACACCTTATGCCTTAAATTCTTATGTGGCACAATGACAGCTGCTGTCTGTAGTCCTGCAATATTAAATGTCTTAGTAGGTGCAACACAGGTTATGCTTATATCCCTGCATACATCTGATACAGAAGCAAATGGAATATATTCCTTTCCGGGGTCAGTAAGATCACAGTGAATTTCATCAGATACCACTGTTACATAATACCTTGCACACAGCTCCCCTATCCTTGATAAATCTTCCCTGCTCCATATCTTTCCTGATGGATTTTGTGGATTGCATAATATCATAAGACTTGTCTGTGGATCAGACAGCTTATTCTTTAGGTCTTCCCAGTCAATGCTATATTCACCATTCTCATATTTTAATGGGTTCTCAAGAACCCTTCTTCCATTATTGATTATCGAATTAAAAAATATATTATAAACAGGTGTCTGTATAACAACATTCTCGTTAGGTGTTGTAAGCTTTCTTACTATGCTTGACACTGCTGGTATAACTCCTGTGCTAAACACAATCCAGTCTTTATCAATGTCCCAGTTATGTCTTCTTGACCACCAGCTGGCTACAGCCTCATTCCAGCTTTCCGGTATTATTGAATATCCAAATACTCCGTGTGCTGCTCTCTTATTAACAGCCTCAATTATCTCTGGTGCTGTCTTAAAATCCATATCTGCAACCCACATAGGAAGCTCATTTTCTGCAACGTCCCATTTCAAGGACTGTGTATTAGTTCTATCTATTGGTGTATCAAAATCATACTTATCAGTACATTCCATCGCCTTATCTCTCCATCACTATTATTCTGACATATTCTATCTATTCTGCCATCTTACTTCACCCTTGGTAATAATTGGATATCTTATAAGCTCTGTTCCGTCCAGATTTTCCTTGTGCATATCTACTGCTGTTATCTGATGATTGTCATATGTTGTGTAATAATATATTCCCTTTGCCGCATTACAGCAGGATGTATAAATAGTAATCTCATACTTTCCGTCAGACACCTCACAACAGCCTCTCTGCTGTTCTACTGAACTTAGTATATGAAAGAACTGGCTTACACTTTCTTCCTCTGTATCACTTGACATTGCGTTAAGCTTGGTAAATGCTGCTCTTACAAAACGTGACTGGCTTGATAAATCTCCCGGAAGTCCCATAGCTCCCATTCCACGGCTGTAAGCATTTAACTTAAGCTTGTCTGCAAATGTATTATCTGGCTGTCTGCTTGAAAGCCCTGCATAATTATTAAGTGCAAACATCTGCATATCAAATGGAGGATTGTTAGTAAGCACTCCGACCGGATTGTCATATATATGAAGTCCGTCTTTCATCGACTCAACTGTGATTGCTTCATCTTTATCTGCAATTATCCAGTGAAGCTGTGCCGCTGGAAGCTGGCTGCCGAATGGTGTTCCTGTAAGATTAATTCCATCAAGCTTAGCTCTAGCTTCGCTGACTGTCGCACACTGGCTTAATATCCAAGGTATGAACTCAAACTGTGCTACATCCTTCTCACCACATACTGATGCTTTATATGCCGCATTGCCAACAAAGTTAAGTCCAGCCATTCCAAGACCTTTTTCATTAACTGCATCATAATAAAGTGGGTATCCTTCTGACACAAATGCCATACCAATTATTGCATAATGGCTTTTAAGCTGTCCTATATGCCTGAAATCAAATATATAATTCCTTGGTGTAACTGTTATCTCTTCACCATATGAGAACTCATAATCAAGAGTTCTTCCAAAATAGAAATCTTTAGTCTTATAAGTAACTGCTGTACACATATATTAAGCCTCCTCTTTTATTCGCAATTTATATATTTTATTGTATACCAATTATATTATCTTCACTCTCCATATAATTATAATTAATATCTTTTATATAATATTGCAAATTGTTTTTTTTATTATACAACCATTATTCTTCAAAATAAAGTAATTATACAAACCTAATAATTAAATTTACATAAACCATATTATTGACTTTACCTCAAATCTGTATTGATGACCTGCTGTTTCATAAGATACCTTATATGTCTGATTACATTTAATGATGATGTGTCGCCTTTTTATAGATTATATACGATATAAATGCAGTTACCAACTCAGTAACTCCAAATGACCACCACACTCCATTAACTTCATATATCCTTGAAAGAATAAATGCAACTGGAATTATAATAACTACATATCTGAATACTGATATTACGAGTGATGGAAGTCCTTTTCCCAATCCTTCCAGTGCACCAGAGGCTGTTACAGATACTGACGATACGATAAAGCCTGCACTGATTATTCTAAGTGCCTTGGCACCGGCACTAATTGTATTTGCATTAGTTGTAAATAAGCCTATAAGCTTATCTGGTATTCCAAGGCATATAGCTGTTCCAGCACACATAATTATTAATACTATTATTGTGGCTGTCGAATATATTTTCTTAACCCTCTTATGCTCTCCTGCACCATAATTATATCCGATTAATGGTCTCATTCCCTGAACAACTCCATTGGCAGGCAGATAAAGAAATGTCTGTAACTTGTAATATACACCAAGCACGAATACATATGTCTGTGAAAATGCTGCTAGTATTACATTAAGTGCTGATATTAACAATGAAGGAAGTGCCATATTAAGACTGGCTGGTATGCCGACCGAATACATTTTCAGACATAATGTTTTCTCTGGCTTCATACATTTTCTTGTAAAACGAACTGGCATAGGTCGTAGTATATATATGATAACATACACAAGAAGGCTTACTGTCTGTCCTATTCCTGTGGCAATTGCCGCTCCTCTTATTCCAAGATCAGGGAATATTCCTATTCCGAATATAAGCATCGGGTCAAGCACGATATTAGTTATACAGCCACCAAGCATTGCCGTCATTGATGCTGTCATTCTTCCAACAGCCTGAAATGTCTTTTCAAACACCAGCTGCCATGCAAGTATTGTTGAAAATGCAAATGCTATATATGAGTATTGAAGTCCTAATTCTACAATACTGCTGTCATTAGTAAACATACAGAGGAATGGCTTTATAAGCATAATACATCCTGCTGTCATCACTATTCCGTGTATTGTCGCAAGTAATATTCCCTGACTTGCAGCTTTGTCTGCCTGTGCCTTATCCTGTGCACCCATATAAAATGATATTACTGAATTTATTCCTATTCCAAAGCCTATCATTACCGAATTAATAAAATTCTGCATTGGAAATACAAGTGATATGGCAGTCATCGCATCTTCGCTTATCTGTGCTACGAAGAAGCTGTCTACAATGTTGTAAAGTGAATTTACAAGCATTGATATAACCATTGGAAGTGCCATAGTTATCAGAAGTTTTAATACGTTTTCTTTCTTCATATAAGCCTGATCCATACTTATCTCCTTAATCTTATTGTGGTAAATTCCCTATTTCATAAAAAGGAATGTACTAAACACATTCCTGTGCCGAGTGCGGTCGCTTGCGACCAATTACATCTTCGCACGAGTGTGCATTATTGGCACATAGTGCCTTTTGTGTAATAGGGAATTACGATAGAATTCCCTATTACACAAAAATAGCCACATAGCTGTAATTAACAGCTATGTGGCGAAAAATAGATTTAACTAGAAAAATCCACATATGTTTTATAAATTAATTGTAGCTGACAGCCTTTGTTATTGTTATACTCAAGGCTATGGTATTATAACATTATGTATTTTTAAATGTCAAACCACCTTAATATGTTTCTTGCAAGTTCTTTATGTCCCTGTTCGCTTAGGTGTTCCCTGTCTATTTCGCTTGGCTTGGCTGCATCTGAGGCTGATAAGAAATCTATTGATTCTTTTTCTGCAATTTTGCTGTATACACCTGCAAGCTTCTTAGATACTTCAACAGAAGCTTCTGAGAACTCTGGGTCATAATCCTGCTCCCACACGCCTTTTCCAAGATGTATTGGTGATACAAGAAGTATTCTGCTGTGTGGAAGGCAGCTCTTTACCTGATTAATTAATCTCTCCACCCCCTGTCCGATAACCTCTGCCGAAGCGTTGTATACTGTCTTGCAGTCATTAGTTCCTAACATTATAATCACATCCGTTACTGGATTGTGCGACTCTAATATTGTTGGAAGGAGTTTGAATGAATTGCGGCCATCTCTTAATGGATCGTCAAATACTGTTGTTCTTCCGCACAACCCTTCCTCTATTACACGGTATTCATTATTAAAATGTCTGTTAAGTTCATTATCTAAAATACTTGTCCATCTTACTCCCCAAGGGTAACGCTGTTTAGTCTTAGGGATAAGTCCCCAGGTATTGGAATCTCCAAAACATAATATCTGCTTCATATGGTATGCCTCCAATATTATATAAATTTATTGCTTTTGAATTGCATTACAGTTACAAATTGCATTACACTTTCAAATTGCATTACAGTTGAATTGAATTACAATGAATAGGTTCAAATGACTTATTCAACTTTCAATCAGCATTTACATATAATTATTGTATGTTTGTGGGATTATTGTATATTATTATTGAGGGATTGTAAAATTGATATATTTTATGCCTTGTTATAGCCAAAAACTATAACAAGGCATTTTTCAACAATGACAATATCATTTATGGTTATAAATTATAAAAAGATATTTTTATTGGGTTAATCTGTAAAGTCCTGCCACTGGGACTTTTCGATTGGGCTTGTTACTATACATTCGGGTGCTGGGGACAATATGTGCCTTACCACTTTAAAGATTTGGCTGGCATCGCACAGGAGGCTGTCGGCATCTGCGAATTTCACTCTGGTCATTGCATTACATTCTAATAATGCCTGGTCAAGCTTTACAAAGTCTTCTGATATGTGTGGCTGGGCAGCATTGTAATGCTTTCTTACATATACTGTCTTTATAGATTTATCTGGCATAATTATCTGTAGTTTCATTGGTTTGTCTGACAGTCTGTTAGGTATGTTAAGCACTTCTTCAACGCTGTGAATGTATGTATTACGCTCATTGCCAACTCCTATAAGAAGTATCTTTGCACCACAGTCTTTTAAGCGGTCATAACAGCCGCCCGGTGTACAAGGTGTGTTATTGTGTTCTTCACCTGCAAGATATTCTTTGGCATTTACACCTATTCCTGCCATACTGTGTGTTGGGTGAAGTGAACGTATTACCCCATCTCTTTTAAGAAACAGATTAGTAAGTATCCCAACACAGGACGGCGTGACCGCTGGGTCGTATACTTGATTGTCCTCGTTAATATTTTTCCATGTATGGGTTGGAAGCAGTAAAAGTCCGTCCTTAAAATATTCTATAAGGGCATCAAGCACTGTATCTGCCCTGCCTTCTACTTCCCCTATGGATTTCATTGAAGAATGAACAAGTATTGTTTCTTTTCCTGTAAGCCCCATAGCCTTTAAATATTCTTTTAAATCTTCCTTTGTATACATACTAACCCTCACTTCTTGTAATTTAATCCATCATTGATTATATATTGTATAATCATTCTTTGCTTCTTACCTTTTTTCTTACAAATACAAGACATATTGCCTGCATTACAATTGTTATAAACCACGAAGCTGGATACGATATGAATAACTCATACAGACTTCTATGGCTTGGGAATACACCATATATCCACACAAGTCTTGTCCCAACTGTACCTACAATTGAAAGAACCATAGGAACTGCTGAATAACCTACTCCACGCATAGCTCCAGGAAGCATATCCATAATGCCACACAGAAAATATGGTATTGTCGATATTGAAAGTATCTCCATACCACACTCTATAACCTCACTCTGGTTCGTGTATATACCAAGTATCTGGCGTCCTAAAATGTATGAACCACCACCGATAACTACTGACACTATAACCGAAAGTATCATACAGTCAATTAACACCTTATCCATTCGCTTGAATTTTCTAACGCCGTAATTCTGGCTCGTAAAGCTCATACACGCCTGCGTTATTGAGTTGACAGACACATAAAGAAAGCCAAGTATATTATTAGCGGCTGTATAACCTGCCATTGCTATCTCGCCAAATGAATTAACTGATGACTGAAGCAATACATTTGAAAAGTTAATAACAGTACTCTGTATTCCTGCTGGAAGTCCTACACTTAGTATCTGTAAAAGGTAATATTTTCTTATTCTTAAATCCCTTATTCTTAACTTGTAATCTGACTCTGTTGTCATAAGGCATCTTATTACAAGAATACACGATATAAGCTGTGAAGTAACTGTTCCTATAGCAACACCTGCAACGCCCATTTTAAATATTATCACAAGCACAAGGTCTAAAACCGCATTGGTAGAACCTGCTATTATAAGATACATAAGTGGTCTTTTCGTGTCACCTACTGCCCTTAATATTGCCGCTCCATAGTTATAAAGCATAAAAAATGGCATACCACAAAAATACAGTCTTAAATACAGTGCTGCCTGGCCAATTACATCATCTGGTGTGTCAATAAGGACAAGTGCCTCTCTTGCGGCAGCAATGCCAATAATACACATAACAACACCGCTTATTGCCGCAAGTGCTATGGCTGTATGGACTGTCTCCGACATTTCTTTAGCTTTGCCTGTTGCATAAAATCTTGCCGCAAGTACATTTGCTCCCAGTGAAACGCCTATAAAAAGATTGGTAAACGTACTAATCAGTGCCGTTGTCGAGCCTACAGCGGCAAGTGCAGTACTGCCTGTAAATCTTCCAACAACAATTATATCTACAGCATTAAACATAAGCTGTAACATACCTGAAAGCATTAATGGAATTGCAAAGGAAATCAGCTTATCCATTAATGTACCATTACACATATCTATTTCATATTTATTATTTTTCACAACTTTATCCTCTTTCTATATATAAACAAGAATGTGCATCACACATTCTAACACCGAGCATATCCGCTTACGACATACTACAGCTTCAAGTGAGTGTGCATCACCGGCACATAGCAGCTGTTAATAATCAGAAAGACATTAATACATTTTGTTAGCAGAACTTCTGTTTATTAATAACTACATCCTTAATCGTGTCTGGACGGCCGTTTAAAGGTTCAATTTTAACGAATTCCTTACAGTCTGTACACACAATGCCATCCATATCAATATTTCTGAAGTATGGAACATCTTCTTCATTATCCATAGCTATTGTTTCATTACGGTTAAGCAGGTTGAGTACATAACCCATAGTAAGTATAACTGCCTCACCCTTTATATTAACCATATCGATATTGCGTATTGTGATATTCTCAACCACACCGCCTCTGCCTAGTGCACTCTTCATTCTTACACCTACATCCGTACCTATAAATGTACAGTTCTCAACAAGTATATCCTTAACACCTCTTGACATTTCACTTCCGATTACAAAACCACCATGTCCTTCATTAACAACACAATCGTGTATATATATATTACTGCAAGGTCCATCTATTGTTCTTGCGATTGCATTCTTGCCTGCTTTGATACATATTGCATCATCACCTGTCTCAAATACACTGTGGTGGATATGTACATTAGTACAAGACTCTACATCAATGCCATCACCATTCTGTGCATAGTAAGGATTGCGTACCTTAATATTGTCAATTGTGACATTCTCGCAGAAAAATGGATGTATATTCCAGGCTGGTGAATTCATAAATGTTACACCACTTAAAAGTACGTTAGTACAATGACGCAGGCTCACCATTACTGGTCTGTAGAAATCATAATAATCTCTTGCTTCTTCTAAAGCTTCATCTTTATCTGACTGGATATTCTTCTCATTACCAAGAAGGCTTGATTTAGTAGGCATCCATATCTGTGTTTCTTTAGTTTCAAATACGTTATCACTCTTTTTTAGAAGCTGTTCCCACTGTTTATCTGTTACCTTGAACTTCTTAACTGGACGCCATTCATCACCACTTCCGTCAACCATACCCATACCTGTAATTGCAACATTTACCGCATTCTCTGCTGTAATAGGTGATACAGTTCTTATGCATGGCTGTCCCTCATAATTAGTTATAATTAAAGGATAATCTTCTTTGGATTTTATGAACTTAAGAAGTCCCTGGCTTTCAATTCTTATGCTTACATCTGATAAAAGACGAATTGGTGCACTTGCCCATATTCCTTTAGGAATTACAATTGTACCACCACCATTTTCTGAGAGTTCTTTTACCTTATTATTAATTACTCTGGCATTATGTCTTCCTGTTTCAATATCAAGCTTTCCGCTTATTGCTCCACAATCACTTAATAATACCTCAAGTCTTTTAAACTGGGGAACTGTTACCTTATAATCTTCTCTATACATTCTTCCTCCATTCTGCCTGTTCTGGGCTTTATCATTTTGACTGCATAAACACCGATTGTATACCATTATATACAATTGTTTACTATTATTTATTGTTATTTCGTGCTATATTTAATATTAACATTTACAATTAGAGTAATCAATGAAAGGATAATATTCATCGATACAAAATATCAAATACTGTTATGAAACTTTCTTAAATCCTCTATTTCATCACATAACTCCCTGCTTGAACACGTTGAACAATCCATAACAAGCCCATTGAATATATGGTTAAGTGAATCCGTTATCTGCTCACATCTGCCTGCAAATTGCTTAAGCATTTTATAATCTGCACTATCTGATGTAATAAAGTATATCTTTACAGCCTCAACTTCTTCTCTTGTCTTATAAGCCCTTATAAGCTCTGAACCTATATTAGAAAAGCTTATATTACTATTTACAGCTTCCTTTGATATTCTTACTGGCTCTCTTTCTTTAACTGATGATATTCTCATCATAAATCCGTCCGGATATGTATTGTATCTTACATAATCGACAGCTCTCATAACTGCATATAATGCATCTTTTTTAGTGTCATCAAGCACATTTTCCTTAAGCCTTATAAATGTAAGTCTTGCATATGGTATATCTTTGTCAATGCTTGTCATATCATCACCTATAAGATACACTCCGTCTGTATCAACGACAGCTTTATCCGTAGTAAATGCCAATGCACTCACCGCCTCATTCATTCCGCCGCCAAGCTCGTATGCCATATCACTTCTTAGCACAAGCTTTTCTTTATCATTCATCTTCCAGTGTGCATTATTATCAAGCCTTCTGCACTCTCCATATGCCTTTATATCCTGCATTACACAGGCTATATCCTTATCATATAACTTCATACTCATTTATTCTTCTTATCTGCCTCACGTCTGTTCTTTGACCAGTTATAATATGCCGTAAGCGGCTTTATAAGCTTAGAGGCAAATTTCATATCAAGATTAAAGAAATATATAAAAAGGCTGAGTATAAACAGCACTGCAATAACAATCGCTACTATTCCAATTATCTTTAATATTATCATCTGGCCATCCCTTTCTGTCTGGCATATTCAGCCGCTCCTAAAGCACCCATAAGCTGTGGGTCTATAGGCAGTTCTACAGCCTTAACCTTTAATACCTTCTCTATAGCCTGCTTTAAGCCCTCATTCTTGGCACAACCGCCTGTAAGTGTAACTGAGTCAACAACTCCTGCCTTCTTAGCCATTACAAAACATCTCTTTGCTACTGAAAGTTCAATTCCTGCGGCTATCTCCTCCATTGGCTTTCCTTCTCCTACAAGTGAGATTACCTCACTCTCTGCAAATACAGCACATTGTGCTGTTATAGGGATAACATTTTTAGCTGCTAAAGAAAGCTTGGAGAACTCATCAAGGCTCATCTCAAATGCCCTTGCCATTGACTCAAAAAATCTTCCTGTACCAGCCGCACATTTATCATTCATTGAGAAATTAAGCACTGTTCCATCTGTATCTATAGCGATACCCTTAACGTCCTGCCCGCCTATATCTATTATTGCCTTGACATCTGGTGCGGCAATGTGAACTCCCATAGCGTGACAGCTTATCTCTGATATATTCTCGTCAGCAAATGGTACTTTATTACGTCCATAGCCTGTTCCAATAAGATAATCAAGTTCATCTGCACTATTAAGCCCGTCTACTAAAGCTACAGCCTCATCTAAGCTGTCTTTAGCACTAAGCACTGGATTAATTCTGCTTCTTTTAGTGATATTTGCTACTATTTTTCCTGTTTCATCTAATATAACGCATTTGGTGTAAGTGCTTCCTGCATCACAACCGCCATAATATTTAGCCATACTATTTTCCTCTCTTGCTTTTATGAATTCTTACCAGTTCTGTGAGTCATCAAAATCTTCCAATGTAGGGTCAAGCGGCTCTTCACAAAATACAGTTCTCATATATCTGTTGATTTCTGTTCGCATATCTCTTCTACTGCCGTCCTCAGGACACATAAGATTATGTGTTACCCATATAAGATGTACGCCGTGCTTTCTTGCTTCTTCCTCAAATAAACCGTGATATCCTGACATTGATTTACAGCCCATATGTACATACATAATAACTATATCTATATTAAACATCTCACAATAACGCCATAACGCTTCAACACCTGTTTCATAACCGCCATTAGAACGATTACGCATAATCATATTCTCATACAGATATGCAAGGTCAAGCATTGCCTGATGTTTATCCTCTGTATTGACCATTTCTGTTGATACCATACTTAACATATCGGTTATTGTAACTATACCCCAACAGTTAAGCAGCCATATTGGAAGTGCTGTATAATATGCTGCCTGAACGCCCCACGTCATAGCACGATGGCGGTATTCCCTAGCCGCAAGTTCTTTCTTCTTATAGCCTTCCATAGCCATTCTTGTGAGCTTCTTATCCATATCAAGAAATGCCTGGTTTCTTCCGCCTGCCGCCTGATATACACCATATCTGTAAAGTGCAAGTGTAACACCCATAACCTGCGGATAGTCAGTCTTTGAGATTTCCATCCATTCAAGGAATTCTTCTGTCTCTGCATTGAACCTTTTCATACTCTTAAAGAAAGCATCCCAGTTAAACTTTTCTCCTGTCTGCTCCTCAATAAAATGTATTGCATTGACAACTTCTTCTGCCGCATATTCCTGCACGCTTTCCTGTCTGTGCCTTATAGGGACAGCAAGCTGGAATGTTGGAATCTTAAATGAGCGTGCCTCAATTCCATTTCCCATAAGACTTCCATCACAGGTTGTATTACACTGTACAGCACAACAGCCAATAAGCGGAAAATCGTCTGCAAGTGCAACTCCAAGCTCTGCCGCCGGCATAGGACATACATCTGTCGGAACTCCATATTCATGTGTTACATCAACATAATAGCTAACTCCATTCTGCGACATCATTGAGCTTGTATACACAGCTGGAACCTCAACTGAAAGCCACACAAGATTAGGAAATCCACCCATAAGGGTACTCATCATATTCTCATCAAAAAGAACAATCTTCTTATTAAGTTCCTTATCATTGCCGATTGCAGGGTCTGCCCTAAATATCTGTCCAAGCATACCACATATATCTGTAACAATAAGTCCCAGTGCCTGATGTGCCATACGAAGCTGTAAGCCTCTCATTCCTTCCGTATGCCTGTCCATAAAATCAGGCAGTGCAAGATAATTAAGCATCCAGCGGTATCTGAAAAAGCCTTTTATATTATTAGGTTTTATTATAAATGTAATCAAAGTTTTCCAATATCCAAGCCATCTTACATAGTCATACCACGTATCTTTAAAACCTCTCCATTCACGTCTTTTCTTAGGTTTCTTACCAGTATAGAACTTACCAAGCGGCTCACTTCCAAGTTTACCTGACATAGCCAATCCTTTCTTAACCATATATCTGTATTTTTATTGTTAATTTCTTAAATGTATTCTTTCAGCCATACATTTACATCTTATTATTCATTTATTATTTTTTAAGCTTCTTAATCTCAAGGCTCTCAACAAATGCTTGTATTCGTGTCCTTATCTGTCCCGAATTACCTGCTACATAAGGCCTGTCAATTGATAACACCGGATATCCGTACTCTTCACGCATAATATGAAATGCCGAAGCTCTCTCATATCCCCAGTAATCACAGAACTTTATCTGCTGGTATATAAGCCCATCTGCCTTGTATTCTTTGGCAATGCTGTCTACATATTCCTGACGTTCCTTAATCTTATCTGTATTCATATAACGTGGACATTTGCCCCAGTGCATATACTGTCTGCATATCTGCATAAGTACATCTTCCGTGTCATTAAGAATAATCTCGCTTCTTCCCGGAAGTGAACCAAAGCAGAACCTGTCAGCAACAACTAACGCACCAGCCTCCTCACATAGCTTTATAAGCTCTGGATTATCAATCTCAGAACCTACCATAACAACCTTTGCCCTGTAATTTTTCTTATCATCCGGCTGTCTTGTGCCCAACTCCTTAAGCGTATCCTCCAGCTTTTCAACAAGTGCCTCTTTAGGACAGCAATATGTTGCAAGGCATAGCACTGCAAATTCATATCCTGTTATTCTTGGATTATCTTCTTTTCTGTAGTCGCCAATCTGTGTTATAAGCCTGCTTATCTTATTCTGCAAATCAACTGACTTTCTTAATGCTTCATCTGATATATCAATTCCATACACCTTGTTAAGCGGCTCTAATACATGTTCCCTCATCTGCCTTACATAATGTCTTAAGGCAGTTTCATCGTCCTTCATAGGAACATCTGAATATTCCACAAAAAACTTTTCCTTAGAACATAAATTCTGTCTTTCTATATTCTCAACGCACCTGTTCATCTGTGCACACGCATCAGGTGCTATTATGCAGTCAAGAAATTCAAAACCTCCCTCGATTGCTCTTTCAAGTATGGCACGACAGCCCTCACAAAGCATACTGCTCATATAATATGTACCCATCTCTATAGAACCTGTTCTTGGTGCTCTAAGTCTTACCGAGAAACAGCCAGGAAGATTAATTAGTGGCTCTGGAATTTGAAAACAGACTGCTCCAATTGCAATATTGCCTTTATTCTGTGCTTCTCTTACAAGGTCATTATTGACCTCCTCTAATAGTTTCTCAAAATAATATAAATGCTGTAAATCCTTCAAAAATATTCCTCCAATACTATATCAAACCAATATTGCAAAGTGCCTCTGCTGCCCCTGCAACAATTCTGTCATCATCTGAAAGTGTAAGTATATTCTCGCCCTTAATATCTGCCTCTGCCAGTTTCATATCATTTTCAATTACAGATAATAATGGAATCCCACCTATATCCATAAGCTCTATCACTTTCTTATCCGGTATGCGGTTAGCTATAACTCCAGCTTTCTCATACATAACAAGCTCATCTGCAACATTTTTAATAGTCTTAACTACCTGACAGCCTTTCTTGCTTGCATCTGTTACAAGCACAAGATGTGTAACCTTTTCCATAACACGCCTGTTAATCTGCTCAATTCCAGCCTCGCCGTCTATAACCACATAATCAAACTGCTCAGAAAGAAGTGTTATCACCTCTTTAAGATATGAATTAATCCGGCAGTAACAACCAGCCGTTTCCGGTCTTCCTATCGCTATAAATGCGTAGCCGTCCTGTTCTTTAATTGCATCATATATCTCATACTTCGCCTCACCTAACAGTTCAACTGCTGACTTGGTATCGCCGTCCTCTACATTTTTAATAACTTCTTTTCTTATGTCATCTATTGTCTTGTCCACTTCTATGTTAAGCACTGTAGAAAGTCCAACCGCAGGGTCAGCATCAATCGCCAGTATCTTCTTATCTGGATATTTCTCTACAAGCACTTTAACAAATGCTCCTGCAAGCGAAGTCTTTCCAACGCCGCCCTTACCTGCTACTGCCACTATCTTTGTCATAATAATCCTCTTTTCTGTGCATTATTCTATATAACCTAACTGTGCCTATGCACACTTTTTCTAATTAATTGTTGCTGCCATTCCTTTATGTTCTTTAACAAATGTATCTATCTCATTTACAAATCTCTGTCCATATTTCATCAGTTTATTCTGTCCTACACCTGATACCTCAAGCATTGCTTCTGCATTTAAAGGAAGCTTCTCACACATATCTATAAGTGTCTTATCACTAAATACAATATATGGAGGCATACCTTCTTCCCTTGCTATTATCATTCGCAATGCCTTTAAGCGTTCAAATAACTCATAACCTGCACTTGTAAGTGAATCTGTACTCTTCTTTCCTGTTGATGAACTGCTTCTTTTACCTGCTTTGCCTGTCTGCTTTCTGCCTTTCTTTCCTGAACCTGATAGAAAAGTTTCATCATCAGCCTCATAAGAACTGCCTGTGCTTCTTGTCTTACCGACAAGCTTTGCATTTTTCACTTCCTCGGACTCTTTCATACGCTTTAGATATATATGTGCATTTTCCTGCTTTAAAGGTGTTATATCTCCCATTTTAAGGACACTGTATTCGTCCTGTGTCTGTATTATATAACCGTCTGATATAAGCTGGGCTATAAGCGGTCTTAACTCAGCTTCTTTCATTCCTGCAAGCTTTCCATATGATTTATAATTAACAGCTCCAACCTCTTTAAGCCTTGCCCTGTTAGCTCCAAGCAGAGTTCCTATAACTATGCCCTGTCCAAATCTTCCCTTGGTTTCTGCTATACAGTTAATGACCCATTTTGCCTGTGCTGTCATATCAATTTCTTCATATTCACTATTGCAGTTGCCGCAATTACCACATACTCCGGTTACATTTTCTCCAAAATAATTAAGTATGTAATTTCTTAAACAGCCCGTTGTCTTGCAATACCCCTCCATTACATACAATCTATGCAGGTCACGCTGTTTAATAACGTCTATATCCTCATATTCAACGCCTTCAAATTCTTTCTTATCAAGAAGGAACTTATCTATTATCACATCCTGTGCAGAAAACAGCATTATACACTGTGAGTCCTCTCCATCTCTGCCGGCTCTTCCTGCCTCCTGATAATAATTCTCCATACTCTGTGGCATATTATAATGAATTACATATCTTACATTTGACTTATCTATTCCCATTCCAAATGCATTAGTAGCAACGACCACCAATGACCTGTCATATATGAAATCGTCCTGATTTCTTTTTCTTTCTTCATTGCTAAGTCCCGCGTGGTATCTTGTGACACTTATCCCCATACTGCTTAAGGTTTCATATAAAGTGTCCACATTTTTCCTTGTTGCGCAGTAGATAATTCCACTCTCATCAATATGCTCTTTAACATAATTGCTTATATACCTGTCCTTATTCTTGCCGCTTATATGCTCTACGCTGTAGTAAAGATTTTTCCTGTCAAAGCCAGTAATTACAACCTTAGGATTATCAAGCCTTAATATACACTCTATATCCGTCTTTACTTCATTGGTTGCTGTCGCTGTAAATGCACTGACAACCGGTCTTTCTGGAAGGCTGTTTATATAATCAACTATCTTTACATAGCTCGGTCTGAAATCCTGTCCCCACTGTGATATACAATGTGCCTCATCAACCGTCACCATTGATATATCTGCCTGCTTGGAGAACTCACAGAACTTCGCACTTTCAAGCCTTTCTGGTGCAATATATATAATCTTGTATATGCCATTAAGTACCATATTTAATGTACCGTCTATCTCACTTTCTGAAAGCGTGGAGTTGACATATGCCGCATTAATTCCGACATCGTTAAGTGATTTCACCTGATCCTGCATAAGTGAAATCAATGGGGATATTACTACTGTAATTCCTGAAAGCATCATAGCTGGCACTTGATAACAAAGCGACTTTCCTGCTCCTGTCGGCATTATAGCAAGCACATCTTTCTTTTCTAAGATTGCATTAATAATATCTTCCTGCCCAGCCCTAAAGGAATCATATCCAAAATATTCCTTTAATACCTCTTTTGAATCCATCACATATCCCTTTCTTAATATCTATTGCAATATTATCTGCTGTCTGAATAATTACTCTATTATTCAATCCTGTGCAAAAGCCCGTAACACATTCTGACTATTACTTTAATATTAACATATAATCGCCTATTATTCTATCTTAATAATTAATTATCAATAAGCACCAATCAATTATATCTCCAGACTTCCAATAAACATTACTATCATAATTCCATATAATGATAAATAAATCTGTTATTCATAAGTTAACAAATATCATTTTGCCATAATTTAATTATTATATGTGCTATACTTGTATTAATTAATTCGTGAGTATACAACTTACAGATACGAGGTGGCTATGAATAATACAGATACATACTGCAATGCACAACACCCAGATGCCACACAGGGCACTGTGACTACTAATACAGACAATAAACTTATTAACAGACTTGATATAATTGCCAGCTTTAATCCACATTTAACAGATATTAACCCACAATCTCCACTATCAGTTGGTAATGGACGGTTCTGCTATACTGCCGATATTACAGGTATGCAAACTTTATATGAGGAATATTTAACAGAAACTCCACTCTGCACAATGGCTGAATGGGGCTGGCATACTAAGAAAGCCGATAATGAAAAAGGCTTCTACACTTTAGATGATGTCAGAATGACACCTTACAATTACTGCAAACGAACTGTCACTTATCCACGTGTAAAATACGAGGGCAATGAAGCCGCCTACGACTGGGTAAGACAGAACCCTCATAAGTTCAATCTTGCAAAAATCGGACTTTATTTTCATAATGAGCCTATTCAAGCCGACAGCATTTATTGTATAAATCAGACATTAGATATAACAACTGGTATTCTTAAAAGCATTTTCAGGCTTAATGTTAACAGGCATAACAATGCTAGTACACTTAATAATATTACCGCTGATAATATAAATACCAATGCTATTAGTGATAATCTCGTAACTGTATACACAGTATGCGATGATAATTCTGACACCGTTGCATTTCATATAAGCTCAGGTCTTTTGCAGTGCGGACTTAGCATTAATATTGCCTTTCCATACGCTTCCTGTAATATGACAGGTTCAGACTGGAATAACACTAACGGACACAGCGACTTTCTTAACGCTTCCCATATACACCGGCAGATAGATGATACCGCTTACTATGTCAATTTTAATATAAATGGAACTGACACCTCACAGCATACTGCCAATAATAGTATAATTACATCTGATTCTAATGTTACTATTAATAAATGTAATAACTCTGCTGCTGCCACTATTAAATCTAACGGTATACACAGCTATAATATTACAACTACTGATGATGAACTTAATATGTCCGTTAATTTCAATAAATCAATACACACACCTGCCACATACGACACAATTGCCGGTAACAGCAGACATTTCTGGCACAACTACTGGACAACTGGAAAGTTTCTTAACTCTGATAATAAAGAGCTTATGCGCCGTGTAATATTGTCACAGTATCTTCTTGTGATTAATGACAGTGGCTATATTCCACCTGCCGAAACTGGTCTTACCTGCAATAGCTGGTATGGCAAGGCACACCTTGAAATGCACTACTGGCATATGGCGTGGGCTCCTTTATGGGGACACCCTGAACTGCTTACACGAAGCTTTGACTGGTATATTGATATATTAGATGAAGCTAAGAAAAATGCTTCACGCAACGGCTATAAAGGCGCACGCTGGACTAAGATGGTGTCTTACACCGGCTCAGACTGCCCGTCAAAGATTGCACCACTTCTTGTCTGGCAGCAGCCACATATAATCAATATGTTACAAATGGTAATTGATAATAATACCTCTGATGACTTTGACGTTAAGGCATATATGAACAAATACTGGATACTTGTATATGAAACTGCTGTATTTATGGCTGATTATCTTGTATATGACCCGGTGTCCGATATTTACAATATAGAAGCACCTGTAATTCCAGTCCAGGAACGGCATCTTCCTGAGGATACAAGAAATCCTATATTTGAACTTGCATATTTCAGATATGGTCTTTTGATTGCCGCAAAATGGGCTTATAAATTAGGTTTTACTGATGAAGCCAGCCAATGGCGCAATATTGCAATGCATATAGCACCACTTCCAATTAACGACGATGTATACATTGCACATAGTAACTGCCCTGATACATTTACTAATAAAGCTATAGACCACCCTCTTATGCTTCAAATCTACGGTATGCTTGATAACTATGGTGCAGAGGATATTGTCGATAAAGATATCTACCGCAACACCCTTATGAAGGTAATTGATATGTGGGACTATTCAACATTATGGGGCTGGGATTTTGCTGTTATAGCAATGGCGGCTCATAAGCTTGGACTTGATGACATTGCCTTAGAACAGTTACTTATTAACTCCCCTAAAAATGATTATGTAGAAAGCGGCAACAACAGGCAGAACTCCCGCAAAGATTTACCTTTGTACCTCCCCGGTAATGGAAGCCTGCTTCTTGCCGCCGCCAAAATATTTAATATATAACTTAGAATTATATGCGGATTTTCCTGTAATACAGCCGACAGCCTACATCATTGCCAGGCACAACTGGTATATCATTGGCTATTGGCTGTTATTATACATTTGCCGCTCACAACAGACATATCTTTATTTCCGTCTATAATCTTTCCGTTAATAAATGCTTTCTGCATAATCAATGCACTGCCTTATTAATATAATTTAGAACTGCTTCTTACTGGTTCACTTGTAAGATTAACTCCTAATCTGTTAAAAGTCTTGGTATCCGCCTCTGATAACATTACAGATGTATGTACCTGACAGCCCTTAAGAGCAGGTATCTGTTCTAATGCTTTTCTGGCATTCTCATTAGCTACAGATGTCATCGCAAGTGCAATAAGAATCTCGTCACTATGAAGTCTTGGATTTCTGCCACCAAGATATTTAACTTTAAGCTTCTGGATTGGCTCAATATATTCTGGCTTTATAAGCTTCTCATCGTGCTTGATTCCTGCAAGATACTTAAGTGCATTAAGTATAAGTGCTGACGAAGCTCCAAGAAAATCCGTAGTCTTAGATGTAATAACTGTACCATCATTAAGTTCGATAGCGGCACACGCAACACCAAGCTCCTCTGCTCTCTTCTTAGCTGCAACAGTAACCTTTCTGTCATCTGCTGTAATCTTAGCCTGCTTCATTAAAAGCTCAATCTTATATACTTCGCTCTCAGAAGCTTCTTCCTTTGCCACTCTGTTGACTGCATCATAATATCTTCTTATAATCTCCATTTTGGAAGCTTCACAGCAGGCTTCATCATCAATAATACAGTTGCCCGCCATATTAACACCCATATCTGTAGGTGATTTGTAATATGTATTCTCACCGTAGATTTCCTCTAATATAGCATTAAGAACAGGATATATCTCTATATCACGGTTATAATTAACTGCTGTACTTCCATATGCCTCAAGGTGGAATGGGTCAATCATATTAACATCATTAAGGTCTGCTGTAGCTGCCTCATATGCAAGATTGACAGGGTGCTTAAGTGGAATATTCCATATTGGAAATGTCTCAAATTTAGCATATCCTGCCTTAATTCCTCTCTTATTCTCGTGATATAACTGTGAAAGGCAAGTAGCCATCTTACCACTTCCCGGACCCGGTGCTGTAATTACTACCAATGGTCTTGTTGTTTCTATGTAATCATTCTTTCCAAAACCTTCTTCACTTACAATCATAGGAATATTAGATGGATATCCGTCTATAACATAATGCTGGTATACCTTTATATTCTTCTTTTCAAGCTTTTCCTTGAATTGTACTGCCGTATTCTGTCCTGTAAATTTAGTAATAACAACACTTCCTACATATAAGCCCTTCTTCTCAAATTCGCCAATTAATCTAAGCACGTCTACATCATAAGTAATACCCAAATCTCCACGGACTTTATTCTTCTCAATATCTGCCGCACTTATTACGATTACTATCTCAGCAACATCTGATAGCTGCATAAGCATCTGAAGCTTGCTGTCTGGCTGAAATCCCGGAAGCACTCTTGAAGCGTGGTAATCATCAAATAATTTGCCTCCAAATTCAAGATAAAGCTTGTCACCAAACTTACCAATTCTTTCTTTAATGTGTTCTGACTGAATTTTTAAATACTTGTCATTATCAAATCCTGTTCTCATAATGCTCCTCATTAATTATTTTAATTATTCCTTCGTTTATTCATTAATATATTAATATTAACATACATTTCATCACAAATACATATCAACTTTATATTATTTTACTCCGCTTACTTTAGTTGATACTACTGATGTTAAAGGAACCATTTTAACACTCACACTTCCGTCTTTCTTTCTTGTAATTAATGTTCCGCCTCTTTGCGTATACTGCTTCTCAATACCCTTGTATCCAAGGTAATCTATCGACATTCCATAAGTAAGCTGTATATCTTTATACACAAGTGATAATGTATTTAAGTGGTCGTGTCCACAAAACATCCATTTTATTACGCCGTTTTCAACTGCACTATTAAAAAATGTCCCCTTAAACTTGGATATTCCAAAATGATCATTCTTCTCGCCAACACTTCCGTGCTTATATATTACATTATTATCACCAAGCTTCATACGCTCATAAGCTTCCTTAAATTCCCTGACAGGCATATGAAAAAAAGCCATTGCCTTAATATTCTCATCTTCATTTTTAAAGCTGGTCAGCTTATTCATACACCATTCAGTCTGATCCTTGTGTATACAATCAAATCCGCTATAGAACCAGCCTCCTTCTCCATACATATTAGAGTCAAGCATAACAAGTGGAAGCACAGCTTTATTATTATCATCAACAAGATTAATAAAGAAATTACCCACTCCGTAAATATATCTGTTACCTTTAGTAAATATACAATATTTTCCCTCAGCAAATATATCAGCAAGCTCATCCTTATTACAAAATGCACCAAGCTCACAGTCGTGGTTACCAAAGCACAATGTATATGGGATTTTAAATCTGTCCATAAATGCTGTAAGAATTCTTGCCTGTCTTCCGTTATTCATAGTTCTAGACTTGGGAAAAAAAGGAAATATAGAATCACCCGTAAGAACGATTAAATCCGGTCTGCTCTTTTTAATAATCTTAGCCACCGCACTAAGTGCAAGCTTGTCCTTCTTTCCTGAAAACATTCCAAATCCAAGATGAAGGTCTGTAAGTTGTAGAATTTTATAATCTTTATCTGTATCTATGTGAAGATTGAAAGTTTCATTATCTATCTTAGTAAAATTATGAGAATTATACATATATATGTTCCTTTCATTTTCTTAATTATTCCAGTTATACATTTAACCACCGTCTTGCTCATCAACTTAATGGTATAAGTGCCCCGACAGCTGATATTATAGTCGATATTACCATAATTATCTGGAATGGGAGTGTACCTATAACACCGCATATCGGACTGCTGCCAGCCTTCTTTCTAGACTTTCCATAGGTAAGTACAAGCATTATGCTCACAAGCACAACAACACCACTCATAATTCTTGTAAGCACTATAAAGCTGCTCACACCGAATATTGCAAATAATATACATGGAATAGTTGCTATAACCCAGCTTATTCTGTTGCCAATTCCTATCTGTTCGTGAACTACATCTCTTAATGCAAGTGTGTTAGACCAAAAGGTTGTAAGCAGTGCAAAAAGTGAGAATATACCAGCAAGTATCATAGCCCACGAACCTATGCTCTCACCTAACTGCATATATGCTAATTCCTTATCAAGTGTTCCCTTAGTTCCTAGAAGCACCGTAAGCGTAACGATAAGCACAAGTATTGATGATAACGCAAAACCTATAAATATTGACTTTCTTATCTTATGTGGGTTGCCATCAAGTCCCTTAACAACCTGTATTACCGCCTGATTAGCTGATGTTGCAAATACAACCATACTATATAGGGCAAGCAGGTTATTAATGTGAAATGGTGCTGTATATAAAGCATTTAATGGTCTTGTAAATGTTCCAGCTGTCATAATAACAACTATAACCATAAGCAAACTTACTGCATATTTCTGTGCGATACCGACCGCTTTCATTCCAATAAACACTACACTTCCTGCAATCAGATAATATATAAGCTGTGCCACCCACAGCGGTATATGAAACCAATTAACAAATATCTGTGCACCACCATTAATATTGCCACTGACACCTATCATTATGGCAAGTCCATATACAACAAACATTATCCAGCTGAATACTTTCTTCATTCTCCCCTTAAAAAGCTCTCCTTCAAAGCTTTTAACAAGCTGTACACCTCCATTGTTAAAAGAAAGTTCTGCTATGATAAGATGAAGAATAACATTTACCACATAAGCAAGTCCCACCATCCATACAACATCTAACATACTGTTTCTTGTTGCCAGATATGGAACAGCTATAATTCCTGTACCAATGCTGTTACCCATAATCATACTTATCGCTTCAAAAGTTGTAAGCTGAGCTTCTGAATTAATCGTCTTTGGCATATATTCACCTCTCGCAATTCTCATAATATTAATTAAAACTAAACGGGCTGCTGCACAAACCACAATTCACACAATATGCGAATAAGCAACAGCTTATAAATAACTCATACTGTATTAATTATGTCTGGTGCAACAGCCCCATCAATCTACTTTACTGGAATCTGCTTATCCATCTTTAATATGTGGTTCTTTAACCATTCAAGAAGGTAATCAATAAGCTCGAACAGATACTCCTGCTGTCCATCGTCAACTTCTTCCATATTAATCCCTGTAAGTCTGTCAACAAATGACTCGTGTGCAAGCTTCTGAGCTGCTAGTCCCTCGTATCCTATCTTTTCCATATACTCCTCCTCATCTTTAAAATGAAGCTTAGTATAATCTTTTAACTCATTAATTATTGAAACTATATGGTCATACTTATCGTGTAAATAATAGTCATTAATAACTTCATATGTACGCTCTATAATCTCAAATAACTTCTTATGCTCTGCATCTACAAAATCAATATCTGTCTTGTATTCATCTGTAAATTCAAACATACCCTTCTTGTCCGTGCTGACATTTTCAGCTTTCTTAGAATCCTGTGTCTTATGAACAACAGGCTCTAACTTTCCAATCATAATATCGCTTCCAAGGATATGGTGGTAAAGCCACTTAGCAAGGAACTTTACAAGCTCAGCTAATTCCTTCCTGCTCTCCTCATCTGTCATATTATCAAAGTCCACTGATTTAACTTTATTAGCAAAGTCTGTATGCTCCTTCTTCTGTCGCATAAGTTCAGGGTCATTAATTGACTCCATATATGCTTCCTCGTGTGCAAAATGCTCTGCGGCATAATCAACAAGATGTGCCACAATGCTCTTTACTGTCTTAACATCAACAGCCTGTTCCTCTAATAATGCCTGTGCTTCATTAATTATTTTAAAAAGCTGTTCGTGTTCTTTATCAATTGACTCAATTCCTGTCATACAGTCTTTAGTAAACTTATACATAATATTTCCTCCAATCCTGACATATTCACATAAGTAAATAACAATATACTTATACATTTCATTCTATTATATATATTACTCAATCTCAATAGCCATTGTGCTATTTTAGCAATAATTACTTATTCTGTGTATGTCTTAATATATAATATGGTGTAAAATCATACTCCAAAGTATCAGGCTTTTCAACCTTTAACACTTCCCATTTTGATATGCAAGGATGTGTCCTGGCATACAAGTCTTTCCTGTCAGTCTTCTCATATTTAAAGCCGTGTGTAATCATAAAGATATTCCATCTTCTATGCTCTATACGCTCAAGTTCCTCTTTATCAGAAAATGTATATGCCTTCTTGTCACATACAAGCCATTTCTTAATATCCTGATGAAGCGACTGTGCTATACTTGATTCACGGTCAAATATGCTCATCTTGTGCCAGGCTGCATTAAGCTTTGCCTGACTGCTCTCAACCGAAAGTACTTCCTCTGATAACACATCTTCTATCTTTAACATAAACTCATCGTTAAGAACCTTACCCTGCTTCTTATATTCACTTATAACATCATAAAGAACATTATATCTATGGTTAAACATCTTAGCTTCATCGACAATATAATGGTCTGTGAGTGACTCATATGAGAATATATCCCTATTCTGTTCAATTGTGAACAAGTTCTTCTCATCATATATCTTGGAAATGTTATTGCTGTCCTTCATTCTTATAACTACAGGAATGTTAATGCATTTATCGCCCTTCTTATAAAGAAGCTGCTTTAATTCAATAATCGTGTTAGCCATAGAATGTGTGTCGCCCATAGCAACTACAAGATATGTAAAAGGCTTATCAACATTACACTTCTTGAATATTTTATTAAACTGTAATGTTGTAGCATCTGTTTCCCAAAATCTTATTTTAATATGTCCATCTATTCCAAATCTGTCATTATTCTCCTCAAATGGGAAATTCAACTCATAATATTCTGCTTTCTCACCTATAAATACATCTTCAGCTACAAGCTTTAAGCCATCAAGTGCATCTACACTGAAATTCTTCATAAATGAACCGATTATCGACTTCATATCCTTATCAAATACATCTATACATATATCAGACTCTGCTGATAACACTGCCATATTAATCCCCTGTATAAGCGTACTCTGTCCGAACTCACCAAAGCCTATAATACCAAGATGAACATCATAATCATCACCTGTATTAACCTGATATACTGGATGTTCCTTGAACATTTTATTAACTGCCATTCTGTTGACATCTATTATATTAAGGTCATAATTCTTCTCCTCAAGTCTGTCATAATACTGCTTAATAAGCTGGCTCATTGAGTTATCACTACAGCTTAAATATATCTGCTTATATGAGGCATTATCTCCTGAGGGCTTTTGTAAGCTGTTGCATATACTTCCTATAACCTTAAGATATTCAATATTCTCCATTGCATTGTCATCACAAAGAATAATATCTGCATATTTAGCTATATCGATTGTATTCAATATATCTTCAATAGACATATCATCATACTTCTGTCTGTAATTTACACCTCTATTCATATATTTAAGCTTAGCTTCTTCGGTCATTGCACCTGTCTCTATCGTAGTTATGCGGCATTCCTTTGCAAGTCCGCTAATAAACTGCTTCTTATATGTTCCCTCACCTATAAGAAGAACTCTTTTCTTGCCACGCTGGCTTAAAAGGCTTCTTACATAGCTTGCCGGCTTGCGGACAAGTATTGCCAAAGCACCTATGGTACATAAAGGTGCTATAATAACTGCTATGCAATACACATATGTAAGTATAATGGTGAACACTCCACCACCCGCAGTCTTAACATATTCAAGTGCATCTGCCTGATCAATATCAGGGGCAATCTTGTATGCCTTAATCGCATTCTGGATATTAAGCATTACCTTAAGAAATGGGCTTTCCACGCTATGGTAATAGAATATACCCTCAAGTACACATATAACAAACACTGCTATAGCTGTATACCACAAATAATCCTTATATTTATTTCGTTTCATTATGTTCTCGTTTCTTCGCACTTTTTATTCATTATTATTAATATAGCATTAGTGCTTGGTTCGTTATATATTATATAATTTGGGTTGTTTTTTTACAATATTGATTTTCCAATTAACCTAAATGCGGGAGCGTTTTACCGCTCAGAGCAAGGTTGCTTGCGACAAACTACATTTTCGTGCAGATGCACATCACCGGCACATAAAAAGCCCAGCATATTTTAAGATGTAATGTCAGTTTTCTGACTATACTGCTTAAATATACTGGACTTTTTATGTGTTAATCTAAAAATTTAATGTGTTAATTTAACAGATTGATTTTCACTCTGCCACTTTAATCTTTGCCCTAACGGATTAATCTTTACTCTGACATATCAATTTTTATTTGACTGCATCAAGTAAGTAATTATATCTTTCCATTTTACCATCTAATAAATCAAATATAAATTTCTCTGAGTTGTCTGATACCTGATCATAATCTTTCATACCATCAAACTCACCTTCAAGATAACCTTCCATAAACTTATCCTTATTCTTAAGATTATCTAATACAATATTGTAATTATCTAAATCTATGCAATAACGCATAACTGCCTGAACCTGTGATTCCATATCCTCGATTATCGGAGCAAATTGTTGTTCGGCAACATTATCCCATTCAACACCCTCAGCTTTAGCGTTACTAAAGCTTCTTCCTATGAATTTACCACCGAATTTTAATACAAGTACAACACCAGCAACGCCTAATACCTTGCCAAGCCAGTCGCCTGATGCAAAGAAATACCATACACATACTGCTAAAAGTGCAAGCACAATAACAGCTGGAATAAATGCCTTCGTCTTGTCCTTCTTCTTTTCTTTCTTTACAATATCTCTCTGTGAATCTAAATCTTTTCTCATTGACTCAAAGCCTTCAAGCAATTCCTTTATGCTGTCCTCAATATCTTTTTTACCGTGTTCTGCACATTTCTTAATAAATGCAGTTACATTATCAATTATTCCTGTTTTATCGGCATCAGAACAATCTAAAGCTCTGCTTATAAAACCATTTCCATAGAAAAATGACTGACTTCCCATTTCTTTATCATCATCATCAAAATAATTGCCATCACATACGAATAAAGCATATCTGTCAACAGCTTCAAAATCGCCTGTAAGAGCTCTATATAAACCATACCAGGCCTTTGACTTATCAGGATTTTCTTCTGATGCTTTATCATATAGGTCACTGGCTATATCCCAGTCTTTTTTCTTTAAATGCTGTTCAGCTTTTTCAATTATTGCATCTGGATCTATATTACTGCTATTTATAATCTTACTGATATCATCTTTTAAATCTTGATGCATACTGCTTATATGTTCATCTGTCTTTCTGAATTCCTTCGAATGATTATGTATTAAAAATACATTATCACACGCCATACAAGCATACTTTTCTTCTGTTAACTCTTTAACCTGTTCACTTCCGCAATTTGGGCATTTTATCGCCTTCATATCTTTACTGCTCCTTTGTATTCTTTATTTTTCTTATATCAAGCTGTTTAACAATCTCATTACATTTTGCTTCAAATAAAGTATTATCTGTAATATCTGCTAACTCAGCTATCAACCCTTTAATTTTTAAATTCTCCTCTATAACCTTTGGAGAGCTCACAGGATTTTCATATCTCATTCTCTCGTAAAGCTTGTCTATATTCGTTTTATTGGCTGTATCCTGTACATTAACCCTGCATATTTCCAAATCTTTAATTAAATCTTTAAAATCCTGTATAGATTGCTTCTCTTTATTATCTACATCTTCTATATACTGATTATTCCCCCACAAAATCATCTCAAATATTCCAAATCCTACCAGTATAGCCGCCTGTATAAGATAAGAATAAATGCTGTATCTTTCTGGAAATTTTGAACAGAATTTAAAAAATACATATAACTGGACTATCATATATGCCACACTGTAATAAAGCATTGGCATTTTTAGTGCCGCTTTTTTCTTATCCTGCTTGTGATACACATACCAGCTGAATACCGGTTGTACCAGTAATGCGATAATACAAAATATATATTTCATCATACATTTCTCCTTGTTCCGCAGTTCATACAAAACTGTGCATCAGCTGGCATAACTGCTCCACATTCCTGACAATACACTTCTTTAGGAGCGACCTTCTCTCCACAATTCATACAGAACTTAGCACCCTGTGGCAGTGGGCTGTTACATTTACTGCACACCAGCGAAGCACCCTGCATATTCATTGAATTCCCCTGTACTCCCATTGTGCCACCCTGCATATTCATTGCTGAATTCTGCATTGTGTTATTGGCATTTACTGCCGCTTCCATATTTCCTTTAAGCATATCGCCCATTGAAAATGCAAGTGGGATCTGTGCCATCATATTAGCTGGATTACCTGCAAAGCCCTCATTTTCTGCAAATGCTTTGCTGACATTAAACTGCTGTTCCTGCTGCCAGTTGTAGCCTTGTATCTCTCGTGATTTAGCAAGTCCCTGTGCCTCAATAACAGCCGCATCCCTGTTACCCATAGCTTCAAAACGCTTCTGTGCCATACTATTATCCAGTTTCTTTAAATCGATTAAATCATCTTCATTAATATTAACTGCTGATAAGAAAAAATTAAGAATTTGAATTCCATATTCTGCTATATCATCTTTTATAATCCCAGCAACGTTTTCAGAAATATCATTCAAATGCTGGTTAAATTCATTGTAGCTGTACCTGCTAAGTTCCACTGCTATACAATTCTTAACCCTTGTGACTATCAAATCCTTAAAATATTTCTGGATATTTGCTGTAGACATTTCCTGTTCTGTTCCAACAAGATTAATCAGAAGCTTTCGTCCATCAATTATCTTAAGTCCAAATGAACCGCTTGCTCCTGCACTATAACTATAACCATAATTAGGGTCTTTTACTGTAACCTGGCTTGGTGTTCCCCAAGGTATATCCATCATTGTTGCAAGATTAATGAAGTATACTTCTGTGTGAAATGGAGATACTCCACCTGTAACAAGATTTCTAAGCTTTGAAATTAATGGAATATTCTTAGTTTCCAATGTGTAACGTCCAGCCTTGAAACTATCTAATGCCTGTCCATCACTGAAAAAAACTGCTTCCTGTGACTCGTGTACAATAAGCTGTGATAATGTATTAAAATCCTCCGCAGGATGCTTATATATAAGAATGTCATTATCACCTTCGTATTTAATAACTTCCTGTATTGCCATTTATTTTCTCCTGTAAAATACGTACTTTTTACTAAGTATAGCATATAACTTCCATTTTGGATACTATTTTCTTCTATTTTGGATACTTTTTTCTTCCTTATTAGATACAATTTTTAATGTGTGTTAATAAATTTCCAGCCATATTAATATATGGATTTTATAAATCCACCATTATTTACCTATATTTAGCACCTGAGGATTGGAGCCATATGTCAGAACGAATTAACCAGCACTTAAATCCACTTGTCGGAAATAATATAAGAAGACTCCGCAAGGAACGTGGACTAAAAGCAACTGAAGTTATTGCCAAGCTCCAGCTTGAAAATGTCAATGTAACAACCGGCATTTTCAGTAAAGTGGAAAATGGCTACAACAACCCTACAGTTGATATGCTTGTCGCCCTTACCAAAATATTTGAGTGCGATTTCAATGAATTTTTTAAAACAGAGTGAGAACAATTCTACTATATGATTATATATGTGGATTGTTCTCACTTTTTTGTACAGTAACACTCTGCCTTAATAATGGAGCGTGCTCTGTTTCCAAGCTTTGTCTGCACTCTGTCTTCGTATCTTAATCCACGCTCTTCTGTCCTAAATCTTTCTCCTTCTTTAGATACACAACACCGGCATATATACGCTCTATTGGTCTTAACACAGTTTCTATAAATTCTATATCCTCATCTATAATATCTACAAGTTCATTACTGCCATCTGATGTGCTTTCTATCTTTAGTACTACAAGATTTCCTGCAAATATTCTCTCAGGCTTTAAACTTTCCAAATCATTATTACTTATTTTATTGTGAACTGTATTTTTAACATCTGCTGATTTTTTATCTGTTTCATTATTAACTGGAAGTCTGTAAAATGCCCTGTTAAGCGTTCTGCCCTGCACTACCGCATCCTTCCCAGCTATTAATAATAAACTGTCATTCAGCCACACCATATCCAGCTCATCTGTACCGCAGCCTTCATCAATATTTTTACTATCAATTTTTCTATCAGCACATTTACCTGAGATATATCTTCTTACATATGCTAAATTATCGCCTGTTAATTCTGTGTAACCCTTGTATACAACGCCATTCTGTGCACACATATAATATGCCTTTATCATCTTAGTAAGTGTTTTCTTAAAAATCTTTCCATTCATCATCTGATATATCACCATTAATATCTTCTTCGTATTCTCCTGAATGTGATGGCTTTCCTCCTATCAAATCTTCTGTATTGTGACTTTCAAATGGTGAATTACTACTGTATACAGGCGCACCCAATCCGAAAGCTGATGACATACAGAAATTATTGCCAAATCCATGCATATCCATATTAGCTGTTGCCAGAAAGCCAGAAAGACAATATGGCTTAGTCATTCCTTCATCAAATACAGTATCAACAATAGCTGATATTTTTGACTGATAATCATACACTGACATATCCGCATAGCCTTTAATAAGAAGTGAATCAAGAATTTTCTGCACTTCATCATATTGAAGATTTCCGACAAACACATTCTCTTCATTCACTGCAAATACTGACATATTGTCGTCTCTGTCATTATTAAATTTAAACATTACACCTGTTATATCTTCTTTATTACTGTTAGCTTTTGCAATCATACGGTATGAATTCCCATTAAATTCAAATCTCTTTTCAACCATTGGTTCTGCCTTTTTAATCTCTCTTACTGCTCCATTGTTTAATTTAACTATCATAATGTCCTCCATTCTTGCGCTGCTTCTTTGCGCATCTTAAGTTTGTGCGAAGCACAAATCTTGCGTGTGAAAAATCTTATTTTTCACACTATCCTCCATTCTTACCTGTTATAACAGGTACTTGAATTTATTATCAGCTATACAGCCTTTATCTTATCTTTAGGAACTCTCTTTCCTATCGACAATTGAAGCATAATAAAAAGCAGCCTGATTTTACAGGCCGCTTTTTTTAATCTTTAAAATATGCTATTTTACTGTATCTGCAATTTCAAAAAAAATCTTCATCGCATAAATTCACTATCAGAACATTTTCCAATGCGAATTTCTTATAAATTTGTCTATAAATTCAGGCATTGTCATTTTCCTTATATGCCCGCCATCACGAAAACTCACATCGTATTTGTCCATAAATGCCCTGTCGTCTGTCTCACTGCAATCTATATCCGTTATAAATGCTATGCTCTGTGGTCTGTTTCTGTCTTTATCACGGTATACATAGACATATAATGGTTTAACATTGTGCATATTGAGCATTTCCTTATATATAACTTCAAGTGTTATATCATTATCATAGTCAGCTTCTTTGCTTGAAAGCCTGTAATAAGGGCTATTCTCATTCTGGTTCTCAACATAAGTCTTCCAGGTCATAATCCAGTTGCCACGGTAGGTCTTAAGAACCTTAAGTATATCCATCATATGAGCACCGTTAAACTCAAATCTTTTATATTCCCTTATGTATTTTGGCATATCTATATAAAGAAACTGCCTGTCAAATTGAAAATTAAGCCCTTGCTTAACTATGCTTGTGGAAATACTTTCTATATTAAGATAATCAGTTTCTATAAGATGCAAATGTATTTTCTTTACATACATATCAGCAAATTTGCAAAAATCCTCTTTGCTTAATCCACATAACTGCTTTATCCTGCTTCTGGACATTTTCGTACCATCAAGATACGAAGATATATCATCTACAACAAGCTTTCCGTCTTTATATGAATAAGTCTTCTCAAGCTTGGAATCAAGCCAGTATTCAGTCCGAAGACAATTGCACATAAAATACCTTGCCGCAAGCGTGTATTCATCATAACCAGTTGCACTCCAGTCCTGATATACGCTAAACAGTGCAAGCCACTGGTTAATCTTAGATATCAGTACTTCCTTCTGCTTCTCGATACCCATCACTTCTATTGTCTTAATAAATGCTCTGATATGCTTGTATACTTTGACCGGTTTTTTCAATGCATTCTGAAACTGCACAAGCTGGTGATAATTCCTGCGTGCTAAAAGAACAATTCTGTTAGAATATCCATTTGCACAGAACAACGGAACAAGTCCCATTTTGCCAAACATATCAAAAAATGTATCCGTCCTCTGGTCTGCCTGACTTATAATATAATGTAGAATTCCACGATATATCTCATTACACTCAACCTCAGCATAATTAAGTGGTATATGCAGGTTATGGTAAACCTGCTGTCTAAGCTTCATATCAGGTGAATACATATTCCAATACTGCTCCTTAAAGACGTCCTTAGGAAGTCCCAGATATTCAAGAAGCTGTGTCTGAGTATAAGTGTTATCTTTACTTGCAAGCTGCTTATATATAATTGAATATACCTGTCTTTTAAGTTCCATTGGGAAATCCGTATATCCTGTATGTCTGCTTCTTAATTCACTTATTATATTCTTAACATCTTCATACAAATGTATATTCACTCCTTGTGTACACACTACTTTAATTGTAGTAATTCGCACTGATTAATTCCTGCATCCCAAAAATGTTCTGTGCTTAAACCCCTGACCTGGCATATTATTCCTGAATTCATTGCACCATGTCCGATTATTACAATATTCTTTCCATCCTCAAGCTGTGGTTCCACTACATTTCTAAGAAAGTCACCTGTTCTTTCAAATAACTTCTCAATGCTTTCCCCACCTTCAACTGCCTTATACTTTTCTGGTTCTTTAAATAATATATTAATCGGACAATCTAAAGCCCTTGCTGACTGTTCTGTTCCTTCATATATTCCAAAGCTCATCTCAATAAGCCTGTCATCTGTTATAATCGGAATATTGCGGTCTTTTAAAAATATCTCTGCCGTCTGTCTTGCTCTTGCCAATGGAGAACAATAGCATACATCAAGCGGCACATTTTTATAAACCGCTGCTGCCTCTTCCGCCATCTTTCTTCCAGCTTCATTGAGTGGAATATCTGTTCTCCCCTGCAGTTTATTTCTCTCATTCCAATCAGTCCTGCCGTGCCTCATTATGTATAACATTGTACTCTCTCCTTATCTTATGAAGTAGTATTTCGACGAGATGTTATTCTTATATTATAACACCTCATCTCCAGTATTAACAATGTGTTACAGCTCAATCTGAATTATGTATGTTACGCTGTTTCGACTTTCCTGCCTGTGCAGGCAGCATATATCTTATCTATCAACCTGTCACATAACAATGTATACGCCGCTCCTACTACATTTACGCCTATTCTAAGTAAAACAGCATATTTAAGTCCGAACAATTCCGCCGCTATTGAAAGTGCACCAAATGTATTAAACACTGTCTGCCACGAATAACCAGCTGAATATCCGACACCTATTCCACCTATCATACCGATATAAGGATACATCGACTTTGGAAGCACAATATACATAATTGAAAAAATCAGACATCCAACTATGTTAAATGCACCTCTCTTGCCTGCCCGTCCTTCTATATCCTTTGAAAATGGCAGGCACACTGACATGCACGCTATACCTATCCACATCGCTCTTGGAATATTAAGCAGGTTCATCACAAGCATTGCACTTGATACTATAAATGTAAGCTTGATATACCATCTGTTTCTTGCCGAATTAATATTGAATTCATAGAATAAATCCTGGAATGTTCTTTTATATGGTCTGTTCTTCTGGTTCTTATAAAAGATAATCATACAGATTACCATACCACAAAGAAGTCCGATAACCCTTAACACATAGTCCTGTCCTGTAACGTCATACCCCTGTAATAACAGATAACCAAGCACAAATGTCGAATGATTATACATAATTACATTATGACAGCCCATTATCATAAGAAGCATTATACACACTATATTAATAAGAAATGCAACAACAGGCGGCACCATATTACTAAGCCTTGGTCCTGCTATCAATATAGCATATATTCCCATAATTGACAAAAGTCCATGTGATGTCTTTATTCCAAAATCTGCCTGTCTTAACACAAGCACTGCAAGAAGTACTGTAACACCTACCACACTGTTAGCACTTCCTAGAAGCTTACTGAATATTGTAACAACTGCTACACAGAATACCATAACAAGGTAAACCTTGAAATTATATATTAATATATGTTTTCTTTTCTCTTTAGCATCTTTTGTGTTCTTAATAAGCTGTTTAGAGCCTGCAGAACTTAACTGTAATTCCTGATAAAATGTCATAAAACCACTCTGATCCTTTCATCCCCATATATTTATTGAACTACATTACATATGATTTGTACTCAATAATCATCTTCTTTTTATATTTTTAATGATGATAGGGTGGAGTAATATAACACTATTCGTTGTTATTGTCAATTATAAGCTTATAACCCTGTCTGCCATCTGTATTGTTGATGTCCTGTGTGCAATCATTATAATTGTCATTCTACCCTTTAAGTTCTGTAATGTTTCGTTTACTGCACGCTCCGACTCATTATCAAGTGCAGAGGTTGCCTCATCCATAAGCATTATCGGAGCATTTTTAAGGATTGCCCTTGCTATGGCTATCCGCTGTCTTTGACCACCTGATACAGACATCCCCTTTTCACCAACAACTGTGTCATAACCATCTGTAAATTCTGTTATAAACTGGTGAGCATTAGCCATCTTTGCAGCCTTAATAATCTCAGCTTCCGTGGCATCAAGCCTTCCCATTCTTATATTATCCATTATACTCATATTAAAAAGTATTGCATCCTGTGGAACAAGTGCAAAAAAGCTTCTGCCAGCCGACAGACTTATATCATCAAGATTATTGCCACACACTTCAATCACTCCACTGTCCGGCTTATAAAATCCCATAAGAAGCTTAGAAAGAGTTGTCTTTCCAGAACCTGAAGCACCTGTAACTGCCACGAACTCGCCTGACTTTATTCTTTCATTATAATTATCAAGAACAACGACAGGGGTATTATTTTCATCTTTTATATATGAAAATGTTAAATCACTTATCTTAACTGAATAATCAGCATTATTAAAAATATTATTATGACCGCAAGAGTTATTTATTTCATTATGCAATCTTTCTTTATTGAATTCCTGACGATTTAACATTTCCTCTTCTGTTTTCTCATCAAGAAACTCAAATATATTCTGTGCATATGTCAGATATGCAATAAGCTCAGGAATATACTTTCCCATCTGCAAAAATTGCCTTGAAAAACGTCCATACATTGTATATATAGCTGCAATAGCACCAAGTGTTGTGTAGTCCTTCTGTACAAACAATATGCCTAACGCCAGAAAAACAAGATTACATATAAGGTCAAAACCTGTATTAGCACATTCAAGCAAAGATGAAAACATATTTCTTTTATCAGACTTTACAGCATATACATCTGCCTCTTCATTGTATCTGTCAACCGTCTTTCTGCCTGCCTCAAACATCCTTACCTGTATAATTCCCTGAATAAGATCTGTTATATGCTTTGTCATTATGCTGTTTGACTCAGACATTTTCTTACTTAAGCTTTTAAGCGGTCCAGTCAGAACCATCGTAACTCCTATCAGCACTGTATTTACAGCCACAAGACAAAGTGTAAGCTGCCAGCTGAGTGCAAACATAGGCACTAAGAATACAACTACCATTATAAATGGCATAACAACTCTTCTGAATCTTGAACCAAATATATCACCCATTCTTCCAAGGTCGAATGATACTTTTGATAACATTTCCCCACTATGGTGATTTTCATAATATTCACAAGGCAGCTTCATTTCGTGACTTAACACCTGTTCATACAGCTTTCCATATATTCGCTTTGCTTCCACGTTATATCTTATGCAGGCAAATCTATATCCTAACAACACTATCACGCCTGTTATGACTATTATTACAACAGAACCTATAAGCCTGTCCCACTCTCCTTTCTGTGCTATGTCAACAACTATCTTCATAAGAAATGCTTCCATAACTGAAAACATTGCAAATGTTATGCTCATTCCTAATATGGAACCATAATACATAAAACGTCTTTTTCCCATAGTTCTCATAGTCCGTAAGAATAACTGCCATATCCCGGAATTCTTCTTATTATTATCCTTCTGCGTACATTTCTGCATATACCCCTCCCATATCAAGCAACTGTTTATGAGTTCCAGCCTCAACTATCTTTCCCTGTTGAAGTACAATTATCCTGTCGGCATCTTTTATTGTAGACAATCTGTGTGCAATCGTTATGCTTGTTTTTCCTTTGCATAACCTGTCAAGAGCATCCTGTATAAGCTGCTCTGTTCCCTCATCAATAGCAGATGTAGGCTCATCTAACAACAAAATTGGCGTGTCTTTTAATATTGCCCTTGCTATAGCAATACGCTGCCTCTGACCACCTGAAAGCTGGCTTCCACCCTCACTTATCACAGTTTCATATCCGTCAGTAAGTCCTTCTATGAAGTCGTGAATTCTTGCATCCTTACATGCGTTAACAACTTCATCGTGAGTTGCATTAATATTTCCATACCTGATATTTTCCTCAATAATTCCTGGAAATAAAAATGTATCCTGTGAAACAAGCGCCATATTTTCTCTTGCGCTTTCAATATTCCATTCATTAATATCCATTCCGTACAGCTTATATGTTCCAGCACTGGCATGATATAAGCCGCATAACAGTCTGAAAATAGTAGTCTTTCCACCACCTGAGCTTCCGACTATTGCTATATTTTCGCCATTTTTAATCTTAAAACTGACATCATTAAGAACATTTTCACCCTCTTTATATGCAAACTTTATATTATCAAATTCTATAACGTAATCTACGTCTAAGTTGCTCTTATCAGATACGCTATTAGCTATATTCGTTGCCTTGTAAGTCTTGTCCCCAAAATGCTCATCTTTAGCCGAAAGTATTCCTTCAAGCCTTCCTATACACACCATACAGCCTGTTGCATCAACTATGGCAAACGGAATTCCTATAATCGACTCAACAAACTTTTCTAGAATAACGACAAAACCAACAAGCTCTCCAACTGTAAGCTGTCCATTTCTTACAAGCCATATGCTTAAAAATGCACATAATATAGAAGGAATCCATTGTATGAGTCTTCTTATAACTATCGCTGTATTACTTATACCTGTTCTTATCTGCTCTGTTTCCACAAGCTCCTCTGCTGCCTTATGCATTCTGTTTTCAAAATACTTCTGTAATCCAAAGGCTTTTATTATCTGATACCCCATTATAGCTTCATGGTCAATCCCAAGCATTGCATCAACTTTTAAACGATATACCTTTGACACATCACGCATTTTCTTCACAAGAATATTTGACAGCCATATTACAAGTGGATAACTCACAACAACTGCAACAAAAAGCACTACATTTATCCTTCGCACATAATTGGCATATATAAGTGCTGCCGTAATATTTGTTATAATTGTTGCAAAATGCTCTGTCAAAAAGTTTTCCGCTTCTGCTATATCAGAATTCACCTTATTAATTATTGTTGCTGTACCTGCATTATCATAATATGAATAATCTATCCGGTATAACTTGCTGCTTATCTGTTTTCTGTATGAATTAATAACCCTTACCGCATATTTAAGCGAAAGCCTGCTTCCAGCAAAGGAAAGTACAAAGCCTGATAATGTCAGATATATAAACTTCACAATAATACTGTCAATATCAACAGCTTCGCCTGACAGCATATAATCTATGTTGACACTTATTATCTTATTGGCACTCACAATTATCTCATTCACAACAGCATTAAGAAGCAGTGCTATAATTATCAGATACGAATACCTGAGCATATTTTTTATAAAATTATTAGCTTTAAGATTAAACTTCTGATTCATATGTTATCCACCCCTTATTATGATTTAACTATAACTTATTCTTGCACAAAATTTTATTATTTTCATTAAATATTATTGCTTTTATAAAGTATAATTTATAAAATTATGCTATGTAAATTATAACTTGGTTAAACCACTCAAGAATGGAGATTACTATGCCTCTTCCACTTAAACCCGGAGAAAATATTTATATAGACCACAAAATAAAAGAAGCAAGCTACACAATGCCAGCAATGCAGGCAGCACATGACCACTACACCATCGGTTATATGGTATCAGGCGATCGAAGATGGATTGCAACTGATAACATTCGTGTATGCCACGCTGGCGATTTTGGGATTGCTAAGCCTGAGGTTTATCACAGGAACTGTCCTATATCGGATGTTACTTATGACAGATATGTAATAAAAGTTCGTACAGAAGTATTTGAACCTATTATTCAAATAATCGGACATACTCAATTAGATATTCTTTGTCGCAATTATCTACATTTTACCAAAGCTTCACAGGATGAAATACAAAAAATGTGTGATGAAATGTTATACGAATACGAACGAAATTCTGACCACTCACAACTGCTTCTTCAGGGAATGTTTTATAAACTATTCTTCTATGTATATGAGCATCACATTTCAAGTGACTCAGATAACAATACTTTATATCTGAAAAGATTCGATGACAGAATTCAGAAGGCTATGATATATGCTGAAAATAATCTTGAATATGGTGCCAGCCTGCAGAATGTGGCAGACTTTGCCTGTCTTTCTCCATCACATTTTTCAAGACTTTTCAAAGCTGTAACTGGTTCATCATATACTGAATATATAACAGCGGTCCGATTACAACACGCAAAGATTCTTTTAGAAATCGGGGAAATATCTATAAGTGAGGTTGCAAACAAAGTCGGCTTATCAAATGCAAGCTACCTTAGTGCACTGCTTAAGAAGCATTATGGTATCACACCGACACAGATAAAAAGAAATGCATATAGAAACTATCGCACATATAACTAAAGTATAGTTAAATAAATCTGAATATGTAACCATGTCTATCACCTCCCTTCTGAAGAGGTTCAAGACTAAACCGCCTACCGTTATGGCAGCACCCAAATTCTTTATTAACACCAAATATCAAATTTTACAAATTATAAAATGACTGTAAGAACTATGAACTATGCTCATATTAGACCTTTTAACCTTGGTATCATTAAATAAATTTAAAATAGCTGATATCTTATAAATGTAACTATCCACATCGTCCAATCTGTAACCTGACTTTGTAAACTGTCACATCTTATATAAGATACCAGCTATTTTTAATTATAACACATCAACCTGCTTAAGCAGCCTTCTCTGAGTTCTTCTCACTCTTTGCATAGCTCTTAGCTGAGTTAACAACAATGATAAGACCAAGTACAATAAGAAGAATTGCTATTATAAGCTGAAGTCCATTTGCTATGAACACCTTACCCCATGTAGTAGTACCTGCTGGGATTGTAACTGATGCTGCGTTCTGGATAGCCTTAACCATAGCGATAAGTCTCTGTACAAGTGCTGTAAATGTTACACAAAGCATAATGATAAGAGGTGGGAAGAGCATCTTGTTGCTACGTCCTGTAACCTTTAAGAATACGCAGAGTGTTATAAGAACAAGTGCACTTAATAACTGGTTAGCTGAACCGAATAATGGCCAGATGTTAGCATATCCAATCTTTGTAAGTACGAAACCACAAAGAAGTGTTATGATTGTTGAGAAATATGTATTGCAAAGTAATTTTCTCCAGCCTTCTGCATGTTCCATATCATCTACGCTGAAAAGCTCCTGGAAGCTCATACGTCCGATACGTGCAACTGCATCAAGTGATGTAAGGGCAAGTGCTGATACACACATTGTCATAAATACTGTTGCGAAATGTACTGGAACACCAAACATTTCAAAGAAACCTGCTACACCACGGCTGAATATCTGGAATGGAGTACCTGCTGCAGCTGTACCATCAGCGGCTGCGGCTGCACCTGCTACACAAAGAGCAAGAACTGCAAGTAAGCTTTCAAGTACCATAGCACCATAACCAACCTTAAGCATATCCTTTTCATTCTCTACTGTCTTAGAAGATGTACCAGATGAAACAAGGCTGTGGAAACCTGAAACAGCACCACATGCAACTGTTACGAAAAGGATAGGGAACATTGTTCCAAGCTTAGCATTGTTAAATCCTGTGTATACAGGAAGGTTCATAGATGGATGGGCAACTACAAGACCAAGTGCTGCTCCAACTATCATAGCGATAAACATAAATGTTGTCATATAATCTCTTGGCTGCTTCATAAGCCACATTGGCATAACTGCTGCAAAGAAGATATATACGAATGTGATATAGCTCCATGCATTCTTACCTAAGATAATTGGACAGAAGTTACCAATTACAAATGAAGCAACAATAAATGCAATACCAACTACTGCTTCTTTCCAGCCTGAAAGATTAAACTTCTTCTGGATAAGACCAAATACTACTGCGAATACCATAAACATAATTGATACTGTACCAGCAGAACCATTAGTTGAAGCTGCTGGTGCTAACTGTGATGCTCCATCAACTACTGTATATGCATTAAATGTACCTGCAACCATATCAGCAAATGCTGCAATAACGATAAGTGTAAATAACCAGCAGAAAAGTAAGAAAATCTTACGTCCAAACTTACCGATATATTTCTCAATGATCATACCCATTGACTTACCTTCGTTCTTAACTGAGGCATATAAAGCACCGAAGTCTGTTACAGCACCAAAGAATACACCACCGATAAGAATCCAGAGTAATACTGGTAACCATCCAAATGCTGCTGCCTGAATAGCACCTGTTACAGGACCTGCACCAGCGATTGATGAGAACTGATGACTAAATACAGTCCATCCTTTGGTTGGAACATAATCTTTTCCATCATTGTACTTTACGGCAGGTGTTTCTGCCTTAGGGTCTATACCCCACTTGTTTGCTAACCAACGGCCATATACCATATAGGCACCAAATAATATAACAGCCGCGATTAAAACGATTACTAAAGTGTTCATAATGTCACTCTCCTATATATAATATTAGCTGAGCAAATAAATATTCCCAGCCTATTTCACTAGCCAAATACAATGAACGCAGAAAAACGGAAATTAAAAATAACTAATTCCATAATGCAAAAAACCTTCGCCTCTGCACATATCTTAACGATATCGTACAAAGACGAAGGTAAATTACATTACTTCCGCGTTACCACTTTGCTTGCCGGATAAATCCGACCTCTCTACTGCCACATATATGGCATGCCCTGTTAACGATGGGTACCGGTTCTGACTACTAAATTAATATCTTTCACCAAAACTGCTTGCAGGTGAGGGCTTATCTATTCCTTGCTACCGTTTCTCATCAACCAACGGCTCTCTGTAGGCGGTGATATAAATAAATCATTTCCTGTTCTTCGCATTTGACTATTGAATTAAGTAATAAGATAATCTCTTCATTTTAATTTGTCAATAAAAAATTTAATTATTTTTTTGTATTTTTAATGTATTTTTAATTTGACTACATTTCTACTATATCTTTACTGTAACATTTATTATGGTCTGAATGTCTTTAAAGCATCGATTGTCTGCTGTATAAGGTCATCCAGACTCAAGCCAGGCATATCTGCTCCATTTTGAATAACCTCTCTTGAACAGCCAGCAGCAAAACCTTTGCTCTTGTGATAGTTGTGAATAAAAGGAATATTTGATTTTTTTATAATCACTCTGATGTATATTATATATCATTTTGGTATGGTATATATTTATTTTATATATTAATAAATTACAAACTTTATAATTATATACATATATAAGTATATGAAAATTTAAGATTTTTTTAATATTTACAGCTGGTTTTATTGACACAATTCTTTTATAACATTATAATTATTAGATAAAGATGCGTGAAGATATATAATTTTGCACAAATTAATCTAATTTAAGGAGCGTGATTCCAATGAAAAATATTAAGGTTCGAACAAAGCTTACTATAATTCTGGCTTTAGTAATTGTCCTTGTAACTTCTGAAAGTTTTATTTCTATTAAGAATATGAACCAGTTAAAAGACAAGGCACTTGAAACTATGGACACATCATCAAGACAAAATTATGATGATTCAATTAAAGAGCAGGTTGGTGTTGTCATCTCCCTGTTATCGGAAATCAATAATGAGTATAAGTCTGGTAAATATACTCTTGATGAAGCTAAGAAAATAGCCGCTGATGAAATCCGTCAGATGCGCTACGGCAATGGTGGATATTTCTGGGTTGACCAGTCCGATGGCAAGAATATTGTTCTGCTTGGAAGTTCAACTGAGGGTACTAATCGTATGAATACTAAAGATGCTGATGGCTACCAGATGGTCAAGGAAATAATACGTGTTGCAGTCCAGGATGGTGGTGGTTATACAGATTATGTATTTCCTAAGGAGGGAGAAACAGAACCTTCACCAAAGCGTTCTTACAGCGAATACTTCAAACCTTTTGACTGGGTTGTTGGTACTGGCAACTATACTGATTACATAGACACTGCTATTGCACAGCAGAATGAGGAATTCACCAGCTATGCTTCAAGCAAAGCTATTTCGCTTATTTTATGCAGCGTATGTATGCTTATTGTTGTTGCTATACTCGTTGCTCTCATCGCAATTGATATTACTAAATCATTAAGAAAAATAAAAGAACAATTCGAAGTAATTGCCGGTGGTAATTTTGCCACAAAAATGCAACAGCCTATGCTTAAGCGTAAGGATGATTTCGGACAGCTAGCCAATGCACTTGAAACTATGCGCGAATCTGTACGAAGCCTGTTAGCTCAGGTAAAAAACGAGGCTGCCAATATTGATAAGGTTGTAGAAACTATCGACACTAATGTATACAATCTTAATGCAGAAATTGAAGACGTATCTGCAACAACAGAAGAGCTTGCTGCAAGTTCAGAGGAAACTGCCGCCTCTGCTGAACAGATTAACGGAATGACACAGCAGATTGAAGAAGCTGCAAGGGAAATTGCCATAAGAGCACAGGATGGTGCAACTGAATCCCAGGACATCCATAAACGTGCTGTAAAGACTAAGGATGATACTGTAGAAAACCGTCAGAAAGTTAAACAGATGATGGCTGACATCAGAGTAAATCTTGAGCAGGCTCTTGAAGATGCCAAAGTAGTTGACCAGATTGGTGTGCTTGCCGACTCTATCCTGAATATTACTGCACAGACCAATCTGCTTGCCCTTAACGCTTCTATTGAAGCTGCAAGAGCTGGTGAGGCTGGTAAAGGCTTTGCGGTTGTTGCAGAGGAAATACGTGTATTAGCTGAACAGTCTAAAGATGCTGTAGCCAACATTCAGGCTGTTACAGAAAATGTAAACAAAGCTGTAGGCAACCTGACAAGCGATTCTAACCGCCTGCTTGATTTCGTTGATACTGATATTGTTGAATGTCTTAACGGATTTGAAAAGATGGCTGATGACTATAATATGGATGCTTCCAACATTAACGATCTTGTATCTGATTTCAGTGCAACATCAGAAGAGCTTGTTGCATCTATAAGCAATATCACTCAGGCGATAGATGGAATCACTTCCGCTTCTAATGACAGTGCAACTGGAACAACCAACATAGCCCAGAAGACAATTATAATTGTAAAAGGCTCAGAAGCTGTTATGAATGGAGCTAAAACTGCAGAAGCCTCTGCTGCTGAACTTCGTAAGAATGTTAATAACTTTGTTATTGATTAATTGTAAGTGCTAAATAAAATAGTATTGTTGATAAAAAATGCAATCTACGAGAACTCTCGCATGATTGCATTTTTATCGAATATTTACTATGAGTTATTTGTCATAATCCGAAATTTCACTATGACTTATTTGCGTTAACTCGACTGTTTTACTATGAGTTGTTTTGGCAGATTTGTTTTACTTTTTCATTCCATGGTGAAAGACTATCAAGTTGTTCATCTGTCATTTTCTCATTTGGTCTTGATTCCAACAGGAACTCAAGGTATTTGTATGGATTGATGCCATTAGCTCTGACTGTTTCTAATAATGAAAATACCATCATGCTTGCATCTGCACCATCAGTTGTATCGCAGAATAGCCAGTTCTTTCTTCCCACTGTTACAGGTCTGATTGAATTCTCACTCATGTAGTTTGATATACTGCAATGGCTGTCTTCAAGGTATGTCATCATATATGAACTTTGATTTTTGGCATAAGTTATTGCTCTGTCAAATCTTGTACCTTTTGTGGTCGGAGCATTATTTATCCATGACAAAAAAGCCTCAACAACAGTTTTCTGATCCCTTTGCCTACGGTTATATATCTGTTTATATGATAATCACTTCTCCCTGTAACTGCGTTCATACTCAAAAAGTTTGTTACAGTAGAGCATTCCCTGGACTGCCGGATTGGTGAAATCTTTTTCATGTCCTTTTGGAATTGCCTCTATAAAATATCTCCTGATGTGTGCGTAGCAGCAACACCTGTTGAAATCTTTCAACTTATTATATCCGGCATATCCATCTGCCATGATATAAGAGCCGTCAGGATTATTCTTAAGGAAATCAGCTGCTGCATCACCATTGCGTGTAGGATGATACTTATAAATGATGATGGGAGCCATTCCATCATCACCAGACCTGAACAGCCATATATATGACTTGGTCTGTGGCCGCCTGTCCTTTTCTTTAAGGACCTGTATAGGTGCCTCATCTGCACACAGATACTTCCTTTTTGACAGACATCTGTGGAAGTAATCAAGCATTGGTACAAAGTAATTCTTGGCGCAGAATATAGTCCAGTGTGCCATTGTTCCTCTACTTATCTTAATGCCATACTGTGTAAAAAAATCTTTTTCCTGTCTGTGATATGGCATTGCATTTATAAATTTGGAATACATCACATGTGTTGCAAGACTGGCAGATACATAACTATGTGGAACCAGTGGCTTTGCATCATTATCTTTTATAAAATACGGATTTTCTGTCAGCTTACATGATGGACATTCATAAGTAGTTGCTATGTATTCAACCCGTTCAAGTGTTTCAGGATGGAATATAACCTCTGTACGTACAACTTCTGTTCCTATAGCTGCCATCTTATCACCACAGTTAGGACAAATCAGTTCTTCCGGCTTAAGGTTATCCTGTTTTACCTGCCTGACAGTAAGAGAACCAAACAGTTCTTCATAAGTTGCTTTTTTCTTACGTGTTCTTTTATGGGCTGTAACTTCTATATCTTCAGCCTCTATAAGTTCAGGAGTTCTGTCATCTTCCATATCTCCAAAAAGGTTCAATTGCCCCGTAAAAGGTGTCTTTGATTTCTCACTTGATGCTCCAAACAGTTTTGCTTTACAATAATCAAGTTCAGACTGTTTATTGCTAAGTTCAAGACGGAGATTATCTATCGTCTTCTGCAGACCAGCCATTATTTCAGACTGGTTTTTAATAAGATTATTCAGTTGGGCAATGGTATCTTTTAATTTCAAAAGCTGGATATCTTTTGCAGACTCTGACATGATTTTTCTCCTGATTTATGATATTTAAAGTATACCATAAACACACGAAAAATGCAGCAAAATCAAGGATTCAGCTGCATTTTTACGCATACAAAGATATGCTATTTTACATTTCCGATAGCCTTAAGCTACTCAATGTCAAGACCTGACATCAGCCAGTCAAACTGGCGCCAGGTAATAGGCTTTACTTCAGATGAATTCCTTGGCCATCTGTATCTTCCTTTCACGTCAAGACGCTTATAAAGAAGTGTTATCCCATCAGGTTCTTTTAAAAGAATCTTTATTCTGTCACACCGTGTACCACAGAACAGATATATGGAGTTTCTGTTGATTCCCTGTCCCATCATGTCATAAACAATGGCACATAAACCATTAATAGATTTGCGCATATCTGTTTTCCCTGTGATGATATAGATTGCAGTTGCGCCTGAAATATCGCCAATCATAAGCACTCCTTGAAAGATTTAAAAATTTTTATAAGGAAATCCTGATCAATATCCTGCGGAATATCCAGAGTGATACCTCCTATATGAGCAGACAGAACTAAAGGTTTGTCTGCATCTGTATCATTAAATGATGGAAAATCATTCATATAGGAATCAGCACATATGTCATCAATGACAGGTAACTTAACAACTTCCTGTCTTTTAACATCTGGATGATAGTTTAAAGAATCAGGTATTTCATAACCATGACTGGTTACCTGTTTAATCCAGCCATAGAATGTACCCGGAGCAATGTTATTATTATGACACCAGGCAGGGATAGAAAGACCACTTTTATAACAGTCTTTAATGAATTCAAAACGCTGTTCAAGCGAATAAGGTGATATTCCCATATCCAACCTCCATAATTATTTAATTGATGTACTAATTATGAATGGTTTTGAGATAGAAATAAATCCTCTATTTTATTTAGCACTTACGATTTATCATCAAAGCAATTAGGAATAGTACAATTATTATCTTTTAATTCATTGTAGTGAATTGGTACAACTTCCTGTTTTTCATGTACCGGGACTACAGCTGCTGTATCATTGCACGCTTCCATCCTTAATCTCTTAACATTATAATAAAAAGAGCTTGTTGGGATATGGTTTATCCTGCACCATTCATAATCTGACAGACCGCTTACTCTACTGGTTTGTATAAGTTCCGTCCAATATTTGTCACGTTCTGATTTCTTCATAATCAAATCCTCCAAAAATTTATTTGGAGCAAAATGATATAAAAGTCTGATAATAGTTTGAAGTGAAATGCTCCAACTTTTGCAATCCAGATCAGGATTTAGAGTATAATGCTCCAACTGTCCTAATCTTACATCTAAATCTGAAGAATTATACTCCGGTGGATTATGTAGCGCTTACTTTTTAATAATCTATCTGAATAAAATCAACATTATTTAATTTCATTATAACAACCTTTCCAGAAAATATCATTCCATTGTTTCCTATATTCAATCCACTTTATTTAGCTATTCCTTAATATGTATTTATCATTCTTTGTCTTCTGTTAGCAAGTCAAATATTGTCTCCTCAACAGTCCTAACACACTCATCCGTATGATTGTTAATATCTTTGCCCCAAAATCGAATTACTGTCCATCCTTCTGCAAAAAGCTTCTTATTGACTTCATCATCATGTTCTCTATTTCTAGAAATTTTCTTAAACCAATACTCAGCATTATTACTTTTCTTTAATTTTTGTTTAAGAATCTCCCAATCCTTACCATGAAAGAACTCTCCATCACAGAATATTGCTATCTTATACTTTGTAAGAGCTATATCCGGCTTACCTGGAATATCACTGCAATTTTTGCGATACCTATACCCCTTCGCCCATAATGCTTTACGCAATATAACTTCTATTCGCGTATCTCTTGAACAAATCCGCTGCATATTTTTATGCCTCTGCTCTCTAGTAAGATTGTCCATATCATCACCTCATGAAAATCATATCATTATGATATTCTATAAAGTCCTTTCCAGGAAGAAAACGGTCTGGCAATATAATTCTATGTCTATCATAATGCCGTATCCATGCCTTTGTTTCACTATCCATGTCTGCTTTTGTCAATTTATCTGACACAACAATATTGTAATCGTAGTCTATTGTTATCAAGCCTCTGTCAAAAGCTTTATCATGCAATGCATTAAGACACAATCCATTACTTGGATTTGTCCTTTCTGTCTGTGCATTACTTACCCTCCAAGGTTTTATGTGACTCGACACCAGCATCTCCGGCACTGATAATCCTGTTACACAACATCTATTTGAATATGCACTAAGTACAGACAACCTAAAAAAATATTGTCCTACTCTCTGCTTTACCAGCCTTTCTCTATCCTGTCCTGCAGGAATATGCTCCCATTCTATATTATCTAACATATTCTCTATCGTTGTGTGCTTTTTAGTCGCTAGTATTTTCTGTGCTTGAAACGATAATTCTTCCCAATTGTTACAAAATTCGTTCCAGATTTCCTCATCAAGCCTGCTTCCATGTGACATTCCAGAAATATTTCTTGACTTTAGTTCATTATCAAATCGTGCAAGATTTGCCATCTTTAATCCGACAGCACTGGGTGATCTTCCAATAAGGTTTGCAAGTTCTTTTATCTTTTTATTTGTTTTAGAAATCTTAGAAAACGGCATTTTACAATATAAGTCAAATGCCAATATAGTTTCTTCTCTTGTCCAATTATTATGTTTTTCAGCCAATAATAACACCTTCTTAAAATTATATCACTTTTTATTTTCTTGATATTTGAAATATATTCCTTCTATGCTCTCGTCAAATTCTAGTCTAGCACCAAACAACTCAAGTACCTTTTCTGCAACGGCTCTTCCTAAAATTGGAGGTACGGCATTTCCTATTTGCTGATATACAGAATCCTTTGTTCCATAAAAAATATAATCATCAGGAAAACTTTGTAACCTTGCCGCCTCTCGTGCACTCACAGCTCTGTTAAATACAGGATGTATCCACATAGATTTTCTGATGTTTACAACAGTATCTGACGGCATATCTGGATTCAATCTTTTATATACAGTATTTTGTGTTCTTCCCGGATTTTCATACGAGCTTTTTAATTCCTCGGGTAAAGAATGAAAGTTCTTTCCTGGTTCAATCTTTTCAAAACGCTTTAATGCCATTTCCCCTGTCGCAGTACAAACATGATTATGAACATCTCGATAATTTTCTACCATAACCATTTTTCTAAAATATGAATTTATTATAGGGCAATTTTTTCTTTTCTGTGTTTCATCCATTCCAGCTACTGTTGGCTCAATCTTTTCCAAGTCTTTTATAGCATCTTCGACCGTTATATAATTTGATGGATTATCAATAACTGGTGTAGGAAGTTCTATTTTTTTCGTACACATTTCGTTTCTCATTCCTATAAGTATAAATCTTTCTCGGGTCTGTGGGACTCCATACGAAGCCGCATTCAATACATCCCCCTTAATTTCATAACCAAGATACCTAAAAGATTCTTTAATAAAGTCAATTACTATGTAAGTTTCCATCTTTACCCTAATTGTTTGACCTACAATTGAATAATTAAAAATAGCATCTTTTTTTTCAAGTTCCGCCAACCCATGATAAAATCTATGAATATCCCAAAATTTCATCAATTCATCTGCCCATGAAACATCTTCTAGTTCTTCATTATTCAATAATAATTCAATAGTACTCTTTGCTTTTTGAGTATAACTATTATACCACTCAGGCATATAGTCTTTTTTTATTAATTTAGAAGTAATACAATTTAACGTCTTTATATTTAATGGTTTTGAAAGAAATTTCTTAATCTGCTTTTTCTTTCTACACATATTGTAAAGAAAATACAAATCGTCTTCACTTATTAATAATAATTGTTTTTCATTTTCATTATAGCTACAAGCTAGTTCAAAAACACGATTAACACATGCTCCATCAAAAAGTGTTACTTCTTTAGGATAAATATTTAACTTTAGCTCATTCTTTATATAGTTTTCATCCTCATGTGTAACACAAAACGAATGCTTATTTGAAGCTATAGTTTTTACATTTTCCATAACAAACACTTTGGGTTGAATCTCTTTTATTGCTTCAACATATTTTTTTACCAACTCATTACTTCCATTGATTAACTGTCGTCGTTGTCTGTTTGCGTTAGAAAATCCTTGACATGGCGGTCCACCTATAATAACATCGATTTCTCCGCATTCGTTTTTTATTTGTTGAAAATCTACAGTTAATATGTCCTCATAGTTTTTTAAACCAGGATGATTTCTAAGATATGTTTTTGCGGCGTTTTTATTATTCTCTACTATTGCAGCAACCTCAAACTGTCCTGTCTTCTCAAATCCAAGACTTAATCCTCCAGCCCCTGCAAACAAATCTAAAATCTTTAACATTTCATACTCCTAGATTAATTTATTTTTATATCTTGTCTTTAATAATTTCCAACAATCCTCTTTTTTACACCACTGTGTAATATTGATTCCCACTACCTCTGGATTCATAAAATGATTCCAAACTTTCAAAATCAATTTCTCCATTCTAATTGATAATTCAGGAGAAATACTCTGACGTTTCCAGATATCCAGATCATCAACCTCGTTGCTGTGGAACTCTGCTAATAACGCGATAACATAGTAATTTATCTGAGCCTTATATCCCCCAAAATTTTGCTTTGCAACTAACTTATCACATTCCTTAAACAATATTACCTTGCTAATCATGCTAATATATGATTCTTGCGAAGGCTCTGGCACTTCCCCATTTTTTATCATGGCAGAAAATTCAATAAAGTTAGTTTCCAACCCCTTACTTACTACATTAGGATATCTCATCCATGCCATCATGCATTTTGCTGCAACTGTTTTTGATATACACATAGATTTTGGACTTACTTCTTTGAACTTCTTCTTTGCTGCAGGAGTTGGCTGACGATTAACATCCACCATATATTGTCCCCTTGCTCTTTCATAATACCATCTGAGGGTCGACTTACCATTTTCAGATGGTACATATATCTTTTCAGATAGTCTCGCCATCTCAATATGATATGGATCATTTGCGCTAAAATCTGACATATTAATCTTATTCTGGCTATTTGCATACTTAGAAATAAAACCAACCATCTCTTCTGTTTTTGATTGCTCTCGAATTACAGTCAGTTTAATTTGAACATTTACCTGGGAGATATCAACCCCAGTTTGTAATGCATTATGAATTGAAGCGGTTGTTTGTCCACCATTTACAATCTGCCAATCAACTATCTCTTTAATTACCACAAAGTCATCATCACTTTTTTCTTCATCAATGACAATACTTTTTGCGGTTGTGGAAATTCCATTGTTATATGTCATAAACATTTCAGGTTCTTCAATCAGAGTCTTTTTTATACCCTGATTGATTTTTCCCGTTGCTTGAAGAAATGAACGAACATTCTTTTCTATTAATTTCTGTCCCTCATCTCTATATATTTCTGCTAAGCATTGTCCCGAGATTACTCCAATATAACAATCATAAACATTCGTTTCTTGCTTAACCTTAATCATTTTCAATGGATTATTGTATTTATTCTGGAACCGAATTACTAAATCCTCGTGTGATTTATTCTGATATAACGACTGACATATTCTCTCCAAATCCCATACATCAAACTTAACTGCTATTTTATCGATCTTAATACTTTCAGGAATCTCAGGAACTGTTTCCTTGTTAGTCAGTAATAAAACCCTGATATTCTCAATACCTCTTTCATAATCGTTTATATACTCAGCTATTATGTATCCCGGATCCGTTTCTTCTAGATCATTAAAATATCCAGACTTGCACATTCTATAAAATTTTGTGGCCTGCTTTACATTTCTGTTGATATCAACTTTTCCCATTTTTGATATCTCTGTTCTATTTTCAAACACGCTAACAACTAATGTTAATGTCTGAAAATATTCATCATACACATAGGCATTAATTTTCGCCTTTTCATATTCTTTTCTATAACTAAGAACATTACAGTTATTCAGAAAAGATTCTCCAGCATCAATTACATATGATGAAAAAACACTGGTAAATGCATCCTCTGTGCTACATTTTTCATTCTCTCTATACTCGCGAACCTCTTCAATAAGTTCCTCGTTGAATTGTCTCATATGATCTGTAATCATTGATAATCAACTCCTTTGTAAAAAGACTCTATTTCAATCATGTATGAGCGGCATGCGTCTAGACTAACAACATACTCTACAGCTCCAATTCCTTTATGTATATTCTTTGGTGTTATGCGTGGAAAGTTTCCCTTTACCATAAAACAACTCTCTTCTCTAACTCTAAAATGATATGTATAAAGCTCTGGCATAGAATAGACATACCCTACTTTAAGTAACTTTTCCTTGAACATTTCCTTTTGAGAACAATCTAACTGTATCATTATTCTCTCAACTATTTCTGGCAGCATTTCTCCGTCGACTTCACTTTTTTTAATACTTAAATAAAGTAGATAAAGCAATCCCATTACTCCTGAATCATCTAACTGATACTCGTTACTTATCTTCACTTTTTCTGGACCCTTTGCTGATGAACTTTTTATTTCCACAGCATCTTTTCCAATATAAAAGTCATGAGATTCTGAGTTATAACCAGTCCAATAAGCCAATGCTTTATTGCCATTTTTCTTAATCATTTTTTCAAGCACGGTGAGTTCACTGTAGAGCCCTTGCTGAACATTTGCAGACAATACATAGTCTTTCTCAAACTGAAAAAATACACTCCATTTTTGCAATGTATACTTTATAGTTGATACGCCGCCTCTCTTATCAACAAATTCTAGATTATCACATACATCTTTCATTACATTCACAAATATTGTCTGATCATATCCTTCAAGCTGTTCAAATGATAATACTCTTTTAGTTCCTGTTTTTTCAGTAACAATATTGTCCTTTCCTTCCATCCCCTTCCACTTTGGAAGAGAATTTAGTTCTTCATATGTAGTTTCATCCGGAATATCTATCCCAATACCACATAAATCTGTATTTTTGTTCATCGAAACCGAAATAACATTGCCTTTTGCAAGAACAAATCTTCTAGTTAAGACAATGGAATTTCTATACTGTTCTTTCACAAAATCATTCTTTATATCCTCAAGTATATTAGTCAAAGAAATCATATAAATCCCCTTTCATACCAACCTGATTTACCTGATAAGAAATTGACTTACCATTTCCTTTTGGAAATACAACCACCAAACCAAACGGAGGCATATGATTTCCATCACCGATTTTAAACAAGCTTGTTTTTCCCTCATCTCTATGATCAATCGGATAAATAAGCAAAAGACCTTTTTTAGGATTCATCTTTGTTGCTCTTATATGCTCAGCAACTGTTTTTTCATCACCTTTATCTTCTATTTGCTTTATCTCTTCAAATTCACTGAATGACATATCGTAATACTCTTGGTCTTTTGATTTGAGCATATGTACGGAACAGGTATCCTCTTGGGGAACAATACTATTTTCACTTTTTCGAGTAATACCATTCTTTATATGCATACCTGCGATTTCAAAACCGGGCACATTCTCCCCTGTGTTAATAAGACAAACCGTCCAATCAACTAACAACCCCTCTTTGTTCTGTTCTTCAATATATGTAGCAATATTATTACCATTTACTTTTCTAGCACGCCTAGAAGTTTGAAAGTTTCTAAAGAACTCAATAATTCGATTACTGTTTACATTTTCAATAAAATAATGCTCTGTATCAGTTTTACGCCCTAATTTTGTAAAATGCTCTTCTGCCGTCAGTATTCTTTCTGCATAAGAGAACAAATGATTTACAGCATTATAATTTGACTCATACATTTCGATATTAACATCAATATCTCTTGTAACTGTCAAAGTAGCACTAAAATCAAGTTGCTGCATTGCTCCTGACTTAACTTTTTTCGGACTAGAGATTTTTAATTCTGGATGAGTAGCAACACGCAATCCAAACTCACTTGGTTTAGCTTTTTCATCACACATATATGCAATTTGATTTCTAAGATTATCAGTTGCAAAAGCAATTCTTGCAAACCAACGATAAATTGTATCTGTAATAAAAACTCGACATAAATCCGCATACTTTGGTCTAAATCCAAACCATCGCCCCATCTGCATCAGAGTATCATAATACTTAGATTCACGTGTAAAGTAGCTAATTGATAAACCTTCTAATGTTAATCCACGCGAAAATTTATCTCCTCCAATTGCAATAATGTTATAATCTTCCCCTTCATGATCCTTGTAACACAAAATGTCCTTACTATCTCCGTTTATTACATTAATTTTTACTTTATCTTCATTCATTAGTCGAACAATTTCTTCATATATCTCATCTGCTTCAACATCATATGCATCTTCCATATATCTTGAGAAATCTTTTCTCATTTTTTTAGATACTGGCAAATATTCTTTCCTAATCAAATCATAAATCTCTGCTTTGGTTTCACTGTCCCCATCAATAATCATTGATTGTAACTCATCGAAGAAATACTCAGATACCTTTCTTTCCAATTGCTTATGCATATTTTTTATACGTGCAACATGAATTAACATAGTATTTGGTTTATTCATCTCGCCTCGACAATTTCTAATTGCTATTGAAATCAAAAAGCACTTCATTGCTTTCTTTAAGCTATATGGTAAATCTCCAACTATTTTCTTCTTCGTATCAACGAAGTCTTCATCCTTAATCTTTCTTACGAGAGGCATAGGTTTTGGTTCCTCATCTTCCGTTCCATAACCAAAGAATTCATTAGCTCCTATATATCTATATGGTTTTGGCAAACTAATAATACAGTCTGCCGGAAATAAATCATTTCCCAAATCTTCACTAGCAACTGATAAATCATTTGGTATAAAAATATTTGCATACGGAGTTGCCGTATATCCAACATATGATTTACATTCAAAATGATTTAATAAATTACGGATTAATCTGTTAATTGTCTTGACATCATATTCATCAATAATATTCCCATCTTCGTCATAATCATAGCCTGTGTTAACAGATGCCTGATCCGCCTCATCGTCAATCAATAACAACGGATATTTGGCTGGCATAACAAAATGACCATTTTCATCTTGCTTAACAACCTGCTTACTTTCAATGTTTTCAATTAAGTTAGTCAAAGTCGACTTAATCTTTTTTGTAACAATAATTGTTGGAACATCCGGGTGTGTATCCCAGCTGGAATTCTTCTTTGAAAAATCACCACTTTCATCTCTGAAAGTAAGTGTCTGAACAAAGCCCGCATCATACAATCTCCCAACACCTATTCGATTCTTCTCAGCGCGCTCTCGCTGTTTCTGTCGAGCCTCTGATGAAGTTTCATATCCAAGTACTTCCTCATCGATTCGTGATTGAGTCTGACTTCTAAGATTATTATGAATACCTGCCAATACAATAATGTATTTATAGCCTGCATCTAATGCCTTATTAATTAAACCAATATAGTTCGCCGTTTTTCCCGACTGAACATACCCTACTACCATTGCACGTTTTTCCTGTATAATACTTCTATTTGGATCTGCAATCGCATTCAATAGCATATCTGTTGGATTACCAATACTCTTTATAATTGCACTCTTTTCCCAATGTTTTCTTTCGAAAAGATATTTACTATATCTATTCCAAAACTTGAGATTAGTTGCATTTTCTGCACGATACTCGTCCCACCAAGTAGAATTTTTTGCTTCTTCTCCAAGCATTACAGAAACTGTCTCTTCTTCTTTTTCACGACTAATTCTACTTAATAAGTAATCTCTTAACGCTTCCGTATCGTCAATAAGCGCTCTCATGCTTTCAATTGTCTTATCTATTGCTAATGAGATGCGTTCATTAAGATTATCTGCATCAATTTCCTCCAGTATTTTTCCATAAAAATCATATGCTATTTCGTATTTTTCATTAATATTTGTCCGCACTACTCTGTCTCCTCAATGATTTTCTTCAAATCTTCTCTTAAATATAAATATTCAGGTGAGTCATACAATGTATCGTAAATCTCTACATCATCATATTGCAACATTCTATAAATTCTGATTTTCTCCTGAATATTTAATATTTCTCTCTTTTTATCTTCATCTGAAACCACAAAATCAGTCTCTTTGTCCATTACTCCACTAAGCATTGTTGGCGAATAGCTCTCTACCAGAGATAAATATGTCTTTAATTCCTTTTGTGCATTTTCATCCATTCCACTTAAAATTTTCAGAAGCATAGGATGCTTTTTATTCAGATAGAACATATAATTTCCAGATATATTCTTTCTCTGTTCCCATACATACTTCAAACTAGTATTATTCGAAGTGTTTTTTCTATTATACACACCTCTCGAATTATAAACAGCCACAGATTTTTCAATTGCTAAATATGCAATCTGAGTAATTTGTTCTTCTATTGCAACAGGTAAAGTTGCTTTTGATTTCTTAATATCAATATCCCACTCAAAATCACTGTCTGCACTCATATCAAGTTTTATACGTGCAAGATTATATGCGGGTTCTTTCTTAAACTTTCCAAACCAAGTACCATAAACAAGCAATCTTCTGTTTCTATACACATAAAATCCTTGATGACCTCTCCAATCCTTTACTCCAGCAGCTTCCTTAAACTCTTCCTCTGAATTGTATTTACTTTTATGTGGTAGAATATATGGCTCAACAACTACTTCATTTTTTCCATCAAACAATTCTTCTCTTGCTAATTCCATGGTTGCTGGACTTTTTATCCAAAATGGATTCCATGCTTCTAGCTTATTTCCATTTACAGAAATCTTCAATGCATCTTCTTCCATAAAACGATGAAATGTTATTGCAATATGGGACTTAATATTTCGAATCATCTTATAAAAATTCTTCTTTGATTTCTCAATATTTGTCTCGTCAATCAATCTATCCAATTCCGAAATTATAATAAGTGTTCCCTGTTTCCAATTATTATACTGTATATAAGTATCAATAGATTCAAGAATCATTAAAATCTCTGATTCGTCATATTCTGATATTTCCCATTTATCTTCAGATGCAACTGTATTCAAATTCCATTCAGCATTTGATATCGTTGAATTCTTTTTCGAAATAACAAGCAGCTTCTTTGCCATTGAAAAGGAAGCAGTTTTCATTCCCAACCCAAATCTACCAAGATCTTCCGAAGGTCTCATCTCATTTGGATCTGCAGATCCAATTTCCATTGCATCCATCAGTTCCTGATAATCCATCCCAAATCCATTATCCGCAATAATTATTCTTCTATTATCCCAATCAAAATACAATTCAATTTCTGTTGCCGCACCAGAAATACTATTATCCAAAATATCAGCTATCGCAGTCTCATTTGTATATCCCACAGAGCGCAGTGCCACTAATAACATTTTTGCGTGTGGTGTTTTCTCATGTGTTCTTCTAGCCATACTATTTACCCTTTCGTCTTTGATCTTCTGGCTTCACTGCATCTGAAGGAACTAACCATAAATTACCCTTCTTAATAGCCCCTGGAATTCTTCCTTTAGAACAATAGACATTAACCATTCTGCTGGTGACCCCCCACTTGTACCCAATTTCTTTAACTGTTAAATACTCCATCTTTAACCTCCTATAAAACAGTTCAATTCAACTAAATATAGTATAGTTCATCATCTCGAAATTTTCAATATCTCGAAATATATTTTTTGTATTATATGCACACATACAATAGCAATAGTCTTCTTTCATGCATTCATACCATAAAAAAGCAAGCATATCATCTTCCCCTGCCACTATTCCTCATCTTATCTTCTTCTCTTTCCTTATCAGCATCTCTACTAACACTCTCATCATAAATCCTCTAAAACTCCTCATAAAGCTCGTCACCATCCAGCTTTATCTCCAGCCTTTTCATTACATCCGAGAACAGCCTTATGCTTCCACTAACATCAATAATATCAAATCCAAATACATCTGCCTTAACAGAATCACTAATATTCTCATAACCACCAAGCTCTGATATCCTCCTGACAATCCAGCCTGCTTTGTCCACAGATTCAGTTTCTCTAGTTTCCACAAATTCACTTTTACCTGTTACATCAGCAATACTTTCGCCAACTCTTGCCACATTCGTATAAGATAGATTATGGATTTCCGAAATTCCTATATCCTCTAAATCAATCTGCTGTTTTCTAACTCCGTCTGTTGGCGCTTTCTGTCTGCCTATTTCATTCTGATTATTGTTAGGATTCATCACCTCAACCTTTCTATCAGGCTCAACAACTGTTGCCATTGCTTTCTCAACCTCAGTATTCTTTTCCATCCCCGGTATCTCAATTTTCCTGTCTACAACTATTTCTTCATTCTCCGACACCACATAATAAGCTGTATACAAATCTTCTTTCACAATGCCATCAACAAGCTGTATCTGCCTCTTAACATTTCTCTTCTCCTACTTCAGCTCATCCAGTTCTTCCTGCACTTCCATGTGCCATATCTGATATTCCCGGTACTGCTCTTCATTCTTTATATTGCATTTCCGACTAGAACTTTCTCTGTATATCTCCTTCTGCCTGTCCTCAATCTGCTGAATCCTATCTTCTTTCTCACTTATGAAATCCACAAACTCCACAATACTTTTGATGTCATTATTTACAAGCAGCAGATATTCGTCCTGTAACCTATGAAACCTCTTCAAATCCTCTGCATACTTTGCTCCACCAACCACAAAACGCTTCTGCTCTACAATCCCTAACCTATATAGCTTTGCATAAAACTTCTTCTAGAATGATGACAGCTTCGCTCCGTGCAATCCACTGATATCCGACGAATAAAAGTAAGACTTTGCCATCTATAAAGTTATACTTAAGTATGTACAATAAATATTAAATAAGAATGTACAAATGTTATGATATATGAGTTGCAAGGAGGAGCTCATAATGATACTAAAGCATCAAATCATAACAGATATAAGAATAGAAAGTGTCAATGACCTGTACAAGTTAAAACCATTTTTGGAGGATGGCACATTGAAGATTAATAAAAGTCAAATAGCTAGAGAATCGGAGGTAGATAGGCGGACTGTTGATAAATATATAAATGGATATACAAAGCCAGAAACAAGAAACTGTGATGACTGTATTACACCTTTTTATGACATTATTACAGAGTTATTATCAGATAAAAATCAGCAGGTATTCTACTACAGAAAAGTATTATGGCAATATCTGGTTGATAATCATAGCTTTAAAGGTGTTTATTGTAACTTCTGTCATTATCTCAGGAAATATCCTGAATTCGATTCATATTTCAGAAAAAGCAGACCATCAAATACCAATAAGGTTACTGTCAGATATAAAACTCCTATGGGCAGACAGGCTCAGCTTGATTGGAAAGAATCTATTCCGTTTATTCTTTCTTCAGGTGAAATTATAGAAGTGAATATTTTTGTCCTGTTGCTTTCATATTCAAGATTCAGAGTATACAGGGTTTCACTTTCTAAAACACAGGATATACTCTTTTCGTTTCTTGATGATGCATTTGAAACACTTGGTGGTATTCCGGATGAAATAGTTACAGATAACATGAAGACTGTTATGGATGAAGTCAGAACAGAATATTATGCCGGTAAAGTTAATAACAAATTCCAGCAGTTCGCTGATGATTATGATTTTAAAGTCCAGCCTTGTATTGCCGGACATCCGCATACTAAAGCCAAAGTTGAGGCACCTATGAAAATACTGGATGAAATAAGAGCTTATAATGGAAAATTGAATTACATTGAATTAGTCGAATTAGTGACAAGAATAAATAATCGTGTCAATACACAGGTAAACCAGAGAACAGGAAGGATTCCGCTGATGTATTATAACAAAGAAAAGGCTTTCTTAAACAGCCTGCCCGCTGATAACATAAGAAAGCCTTACCAAATCACCACAAATACGGTAAAAGTCAATCATTCAAGCATGTTTAATTACAAAAGCTGTCAATACTCTGTACCACCAAAGTATATTGATAAGATTGTCTCATTACAAGTATATGATGGTTATATACATGTGTATTGTAACACAGAATTCATAACCATTCATCAGTTAAGTTCAAAAAAATTGAATTATATTTCTGAGCATTATGCTGCAATTGCAAGAAAATCGCATATTTTCAGGGATGAGCATATAATGGACAGAGCAAAAGAAAATCTAGAAATTATAGGAAAGGTTTATGATTATGAGTAATAGTACATACAATCAGCTGACTGCTAATCTGGAGCTGCTGAAATTAACCCAGATAAAACTACATCTTGATGAAATAAGGGATTTTGTGACAACAAACGGATTATCGTTTACGGAAGGTTTATTAAAACTGAGCAGTTATGAAGTTGATTTCAAAGAACAGAATGCCTCCAGATCTATGATAAAGGCTGCAGCATTTCCTTTTGTAAAAGAACTAAAGGATTATGATTTTGAATTTCAACCAAGTGTAAACGAACAGGAAATGAGGGAACTTGCAAGCCTTGGTTTTCTGGAAAAGAATGAAAATATCGTGTTTTTAGGACCCAGCGGCGTTGGAAAAACGCATCTTGCAACATCTATAGGTATTGCAGCGGCTAAAAAACATGCAAGCACATACTTTATCAAATGTAATGCTTTATTGCAGCAATTAAAGCGTGCACAGTTGGAAAACCGCCTGGATGCAAGATTAAAACACTTTAGTAAATATCGTCTTCTTATCATAGATGAATTAGGGTATCTGCCGATTAATAAAGAGGATTCAAACCTATTCTTTCAGCTTATAGATATGCGTTATGAAAAGAAAAGCACAATACTTACCACAAATATGAATTTTAATGAATGGGATGGAGTATTTTATGATGCAGTAGTTGCAAATGCAATCATAGATAGAATATTACATCATGCACATGTAGTGCTCATATCAGGAAAATCATATAGGCTAAAAGATCATTTAAGACAAACAGACTAACTGTACATTTTTATATAATATTTTTTGTACATTCGGTCTTGACATTTTATACCCTTCCTATGTATTCCGGTTGCCTGGTATCATAAAACTCGGGAGGCTACCTCTACGCTACGCTCCGGTCGGCGCTAAACAAGCGTCCCCCGGACGCTTAACGCCCTGTCATGGGTACTTTTCTTAAACAATATCCTAACATAAGCACTTATGTTTCTGCAAGGATAAATGGTATTTTCTGCCAATTATGATAACATGGTTACTTGCACCAAGCACTGACTGTTCACGACATACACTATAATGGTAATTGCACCAAATTTTGAACTGATTTTCATCCCATTGGTCTATCTTTTGCGATAAAAGAGGTGACAAACCATCTTGTGCAAAATGATCTATAATTTTCAGACCATGTTTTCCATAAATTGTTTCCATTTCTTCTTTTGATGAATAATAGGTATCCGTCCAGAAACACTTCTCATCATCATGTTTTAATATGCCTGTTTCTATAAGCTGTTTTGCCAAATGTCCATCTAAATATTTCACATCATTTGTAGCAACATATTGAAATACATAATATCTTGGAATATACGCAGTAATTAAAAGCCCACCTTTCTTTAACACCCTTAAACATTCCTTCAAACATTTTTCTCTCTGTTCTTCTGTAACCAAATGATAAAAAGGTCCCATATTTAAAACAACATCAAAGGTGTCATCTGCAAAACAGGACATATCTGTAGCATCCAAAACCGCTGTATTCATAGAGTATTCTTTTGTTTTAAGCGTCTGGTTGATAATATCTATGTGCCTTGGTGTAATGTCAGTAGCAGTTACATCATGTCCTTTATCAGCAAGCCAAAATGCATAAACACCAGTTCCCGCTGCACAGTCTAATATTTTACTTTCAGCATCAATAACTTCGTCTAGAACTCTAGTAGTAGTTATAAATTCAATCTTTCTTGCATTATTCGTAGTTAAACGATCTTCCTCTTTATAATTTTCATAACTCTCAACAATATAATTCATATAAACGCCTCCAATCTTCTGATTCACATCACTTTTAAGTATAAAAAAAGCTACCCTCCTTAAATAAATTTTAAGGACGATAGCTAATAGCTTCGTGTTACCACCTTAATTCATCTATATTTCGCAATATAGACCTTAGCAAGTACGGAAATTTCTTTCGATACTCTGACGCTGTAATGGGCGTTCCCAGTGTAGCCTAATGAATAAATCAGTCGGTACACGGCTCCAAGACTGGTTCAATATTTCTTCAATGGAGTTTTCCACCAAACAACTCCTCTCTGCAATATCCAAAATATTTACTATCTCTCTTCATCGCTTTTTATCAGAATAGCTACATAATAATTATTTGTCAAGCATATAATTTATTGACAGCATATAATTTATTGATCATTAAGAATAGTATCTATCATATCTTGCTTGCCATTAGTGTATGCAACCCTGTCATCTGCATACTTATTTTCCAGTTCTTCCTTTAACTTCTGATAACACAAAGCCACATTCTCATTAGCATTAAGATAATCTCTAAAATGTATATAATTTTTCCACTCGATTCCGTTCCATTTCACAATATGAATATGGTGTGTTCTTGTATCACTTTCCATATCACCCATTACATAAAGAAGTTGATGTTCCACATCTGAACCGCGATAAAAGATTCCTTCCTTCTGTAGTTGCTCATTATATGATATTATTCTATCAAAATCAGTCACTCCAACAACAATATCAATAATCGGCTTTGCTTTGATTGCTGGTATTGCTGTACTTCCAATATGCTGTATATCAATAACATCATCACCTAATATTGCTTTAAGTATTTTAATTGTTTGAACAGCAATCTCGTCCCATTGCTTATCATGTGGTTCAAGTTGCACTGTTCCTCTTTTTAATCCTAATGTCATAGCAATCTCCTTAATATTACATCACAATTTCACTATCGTAATATTGCTCCTGAAAATAAATCTGCTGCCTAATCTCATCTTTTGAAAACATCATTCCGTCAGGTACAACTACCCATTTTTCTTCTACATCGTCTTTTCTATGAACAATAGCAATAATTTTACCTATAAACTTGTCTACTGGTTCATTTACCCCTAATATATAAGCATCCTGCTCTTCTCCATATGGTGCCATAATTCCTTCAATGTAACCATAATTTACAGGATAATACATATCTTTATATTTTGGAGGATAACTTCCTAATGGTCTATCGACTATGACAGTTACTGTTGTACCAATTATTACATTTTCAGCACTTTTGTTAGCATACAACACAAACCTTTGATTAGGATATCCAAATTCTTCAATCAGTTCGCCCTCTTCAAACCCAAATTTCTTATATAATTTTCTAGGCGCAATTCCTTTAACATCATTTTTTCTAAATGTAGACACAGTTATATCTTTATCTCTGTCAAGTTTATCAAGTGCCTCTTTTAAAAGAAGCGAAGCAATTCCCCTTTTTCGATAAGCTGGATCAACAGCCAAACAACATATCATATTAGGCTTCCTTGAATATAAAAGCACGCCAACAATATCTTGTTCATTCTTCACGCACAAAGCACGTTTATCATTCATGAATTTCAGTACTATTATTTTGTGTTCGTCTATACTCTGCTCTGTCTCTAATCCTGGAAAATTCCAACTTACTTTTTTCACTAATCGCATCCATGAATCAATATCTGATGTTCTGCCAAATTCTACATTCATATTTTCTATCATTGACTATCTCCTCAAATCTGCTTTGAAATAAAATGTACAATTTCTTTCCCTGGCTCAAGGATATATGGTATCAACTCCAAAGGATATACCTTAGTACCATTCTTTAAATCTTCTAATGAAACCCAACAGAAATCCAAATCAATTCTTTCATTATCTAGCTCATCATATCCATGAAGCACACCATCTAATGGAATATTATCATCTATCAGATGTACATTATAATATAAGCATATCTGATGACAGGGTCTTTTTCCCCATGGAAAATAAATTTCTCCGATTGCTAACAGATTATCTACCTCTATCTTAGCATGAAGTTCTTCTTCAAATTCCCGTTTAAGAGTTTCCATACTTGTCTCCATAGCCGCAACATGTCCGCCAATAATGGCATAATCATCATTCTTCGGACGCTGTAACAAGATTTTACCATTATGTTTCAATATACCGCCAACTCTGTATGAAAATACAAAATCATCATTTTTAAATAAAATATCCACTTAACCACCTCCAACCTGTTCATAAAACTTGTAGTAAAAATATATTTATAAGATCATAAATCTCCTGGTGCAAATGTATCTTTCTCACATATAAGGTAAATGTCTTTATTCATTTTCCCCTCAAAATATTGCTTCAAATTCATATTGGAATTCCACTTGTCCTGCGGATAAAAGCCATACCTTTTCTTTACGTCATTCATCCTATTTTCTATATCAAGAACTCCTTCCGCTCCTGCCAAACAATCGCACAATTGAATTAACCGGTCATATCCATCATATATGGTCTTTGCTAATTCAGTTTTTATAATTGTCAATTCTTCATCTGTAACATCAAATTTTCCGATGTATTCATCTATCGTATGATTATTAAAAGAATGGGTTAAACATATCTTTGCTACTTCATCATATCCCAATGATTTCATATATACGTATCCATCATAAACATGTCCAAGATGTCTTACACCAAATTTTCTTCCTATATCATGTAGTAAACCTAATATATATGCTTTCTCAACATCCATATCACCACATGCACTTGCTATTTTTTCTGCACAGTGTGCTGCTGTTAAACAATGTTTTCCCCAAGGTCCCGGATTAAATAATAATCCATCATGAATTAACTTCAGTGCTTCTTCTTTTGTTGGCAACATATCTTGTACCTTCTTCCTTTTTTATTTACCTTTTCAAAACTGATAACTCCATTACTCTCCCTACAAATAGAGCCAAACTAGAGCCATTCGATAAAACAAATGCCGGAAACCCGCATAAATACAGGCTTTCGGCATTTCTGTCCGTTATTCAAACTTGCAAATAAAATCTCATCACTATACTTTTTAGTATTGGCATTATGGTTCTATTTGGTTTTATATGTGTTCACCTGTCCTAAATCCATAGGCTGTACTGAACAGTGTTATCAAATTGTTATCACATCTCTGTTATCAATCAAAGATTCTCGTAATATCCTGATATCGTTTAACTACACGATAAATTCCTACATATTCGTTACCGATCTTGTAGATGATCACATAATCTTCCCATATCGCATATTTATAATCTGTCCGAAAGCTGACCCGTTTGGAGAGATCCGACCCCATTCCTGAAAACATCTGAAAATTTTCAAATTTACCATAAATCTCTTTTATCGTCTTTGCAGCATATTCTTCATTATCCTCAGCAATGTAATCCCGAATATTCTTCAAATCCTTTGCAACAATCGGATTGATCCGCAGTTTTAACATCTTATTCCCCCACAAGAGCTTTCAATTCATCCAGATCCAACCAACCTTCTCCGTCTTTCACTGCTTCTTCGGCTTCCTGCAGCTTCATCAGAAGCTTTTTCTCTGCACGATCACGCTCATAGTCTTCAATATCCATGACAACGAAACGTCCTCTGCCATTCTTGGTCAGATATACTGGCTCTCCTTTGTGACAGTTTTTCAGGACTTCATTATAATTTCTCAAATCAGATACTGGTAAAATATTTGCCATATTCTTTCAGCTCCTTCCTTTGATTTCAAATTGTTTTTGCTGCTTTTATTATAACCAGCTTCAATTTTATTCTATAAACTGGAATTTATCGTCTTGTTCCATTCTTATAAAAATTCTTTTTTAATGCTATTTCTGTTGGGAGAATAGATCCAATTAAAGGAATAAGTTGAACACCACAGATAATTCCTCCTATACTCCCAACACAATCTTCATTTTTTCCAATTACTAAAAGCATGAATATTACTGTTATCGGCAACATAACCATTCCACAGACATACCAGACTTTACCACAATATTTATGAGCAAATTCCCATGTGTCTTTGTTCTTCATAGACATCGAAGTCCGATATCCAAATACTGAATTTATTTCCTTTGGAGCCTTTTTCATAAAATATCTTCCAAAACCAATCATCGTAAATGGAAGAAGCAAATCCATAATCAACATAAAAATCCAAACCCCCATTGTAAACCTCCTTTGCTCCAACTTCCGAGTTGTTAAAGTCCACAAGTCGAAATTTGTCACCTTCTACATATTGTATTTCCCAAGACAATAATTATCACAACATCAGCTAAAATAATACCCAATGCAATATACCCCAAAAATGCCGGTAAAATATTTTCAAACACTCCCATAATTAATAGAAGAATTGCTATAACAGACATTCCAATTCCCATTGTTCTGCATAGCTTTTTTTCATTATATTTTGCCTTTTCTTCTTTTGAAGCTGTATTATATCCGGAAATTAACCAACTTCAATGTCCAGAAATCAAAACTATGGAAAGTACAGCAAATATTATAAATCCAACATATACTACCCAGTCTGGTCCAGTTGATAAGTCTGTCAGTTTCATTTGTATAACACCTCCCACCAAATTTCGATTTCTTTATCCCTAATTACTCATTGAGTCTTTTTCTTCACTCTCACAAAATTCTATACATTCTTTTGGTGATCCATCGCCCAACATAAGTTTTAACAGACCCTTACCATATCTATCAATCATCGCAGCACCTACAATTATACTTTCCCCAACAACTTCTTCAGACACATCAATATTTTTAAAATTAACAAAAGATTTGTATCTTATTTCTCCATCTCTATAATCCATTTCAAAATTGCCATCTTTCAACCCATAATTTGCCCTATGTAAAAATTCTGCTACAACTGGAAAATATTTCTCTTCAACTTTACTATTTATGACCATATAGACATTATAAAAATTATCTTCTAAAAGAATAATCATTCTCACATTTCCCAAAATATTTCCCATATCAATACCAGAGCTGAAAACCTTATCTTCATCATTAAAATTATATTTCCAATCATTATTCTCAAAAAAGGATTTAATCGTATCAATTACTTTTTTCATCAGTATTCTCCTCATATTTTATAATTATCTGTTATTTTTTTTACTATTTCATCATCTAAAATTGAAATTCCCAAAGCTAAAATTGAAATAATATCATTTCCCAAACCAGAACACCACTTCCAAAAATATACCAGAATTACAATAACGCCAATTACTATACTCCATCCCCATATTTTAACTTGTGTACCTGCTATTTCCCTATTAAGTATTTGCTCAGGTACCTTACTTTTCTTTATTTTGTCGATTATATTGTTTAATATCTTTTCAATTATTGTATATACTACAAATATAATCGCCACAATGTTTATTCCAGCAACTATGTATATAATATTATTGTTACCATCCAAAATGCATCTAAGGAAAATGATAATAGCAATCGCAATACTTAAAACAGATATATTCTTATTCATTTTATCTTTCACTTTTTAAGAAATCAGATTAACAACACTATTCGCTTTATCTTTATAACTTTCGTTATAAACAAGCACTGCAATGTACTTATCCTTACATGTAATTAGTAATTCATCATTCTTAAATATCCTTTCCTTTTTATTTTTAAAGCATAATTTCAAATCGGATTGTTCAACCAATTTACGTTCAATATAATTCATACTCTTCTTCCGTAAAATATACATTGTATTATTCATCGTCATCATCCTTTTTTGAAAACTTTTCAAAATTAGACTTATATAAACTATCCAAGTTCATTAAATCATTGAATCCCAACTCTTCACCAGAAAAATATTTCTTTTCTATTTCTTCAGATCGCTTTTTTTCACTCGGGTGTCCATATTTTTTTACAATTTTCAACACATCAACCAAAGTTTCTGGATTCATTGTTTCCATAGATTTTTTTACAAGATTTTTTTTCTTATCTTCTAACTTAGCCTGTTTTTTTGCCAAAGCATCAAATTTTTTCATTGTACCTTTATCAAATAGCGAATTGACCATGTTACACACCATTTTCTTCTGTATTTTATATAAATATTATACACCAATCATGAAAGTTTTTCTACTGCATCTTCATTTTTGAGGAACGCTTTAGTAAATCGTCCTTTCTTTACTTACATATACATCAGTTCTTGCAACACAATTTCTTCCGCACATGCTTTTATATTATTCATCAAACAAACCCATTTCATCTGATTCTGCATTTTCAATTGTTCTGCCACACTGCTATACGTTTCATCAAAGGACGGATTTCATTAGCCCTGTGCATATCCACCTCTGATCCAAGGAAGCCCTGAATCGGGTCAAGCACAACCATTCTGGCTTTTGTCTGCACAATTGCTTCTTCCAACCGGACATCTGCCATCGTCAGTGGTTGCTCACTATCATCGATGACCATAACCTTTGTGCAGTCTGCACCTGCAGCAAGTAATCTTGGTTTTATGGTATCTCCAAGACCATCTTCTGCAGTCTGGTAGATTACATTTACAGGTGCTTCCAGCTGTTGTGGTAACGAATTGTTTTCAGCATTTTCTGTATCAACCGCACCGCCTTCACTATCAATACCTATCCTTTTATCTTTTGTTGAATCAGCTGGAAGAATAGTCTCTCCTCTGGTCAGTTTTGCAATAATCTGAAGCACCATTGTCGTTTTTCCTTCTCCCGGATCTCCCTGTATAATTGTTACTTTTCCATAGGGAATAAATGGATAAAGCAGCCATTCAATCTGCTCCACTTCCACCGTATCCATGTTGATGAGTTTCAGTTCCGGTTCCAGCCTTTTCTGTACTGTTTTATTTGTTTCTGTTCTTTTGTTTTCCATCAAATCCTCCTTATTTTCCCGTTGAAAGAAAGAGTGGTTTTTGATAGAATGCTCATAGAAGTTTTTGGGAAGAGTATTCTACCAAATCCCTGCCTTTAGGTGTTTGCCGACACTTAAAGGCTCTTTTATTCCGCTTTCATTCCAGCCATTGTTATTGTGATAAGCCGAATCACTTCCAATAAATCCTCCGGCACATCTTCTCCCTTTTTCAGACATTTCAGCTCACTCAGTACCTTTTCAAGTTCCTTCTTCAAAGCTTTATACACCCTGGGATTTCCTGTAACCACAACTTCTTTTTCCTGCAGTCTTCGGATAATATATTCTTGTTTGGTTAATCCCGATAGCCGTACTGCCGTCTCCAGAAGTTCATCTTCTTCCGGTGACATCCGAAATGCTACAACTTTATTTCTCCAACGTCCCTGCTGATCCAGACATTTAGCCGACATTTGCAAGTCCTTCTTCCACTTCATTTAATTCTTCATCCATATTTTCCGCATCCAACTGCTCTGCCATATCCTGCTGCACCGACAGAAACAGATGTGCATACCGGTAAGTAATCTTTTCTGCTGAATGTCCAACCCTTTTTCAAATTGCCAGTGCGGTATATCCCATATTGATCAGCAGAGATACATGAGAATGCCGCAAATCGTGGATTCTAATGCGTTTCACTCCCACTTTTCCGCCCCTCTTGTCATTTCATGGTGCAGAAAGCTTTTTGTCAGATGAAAGATACGGTCAGTGGGAAGAATCCCGTACAATCTGCCGATATAATCTTTCAGTTCTTCACATAAGAAATCCGGCATACTTACATTTCGTTTGCTTTTCGGAGTCTTTGGGTCTGTAATTACATCTTTACCCTCCAATCGCTGATAAGATTTTGTTACCCGAATGACTTTGTTATCAAAATCAATATCCTGCGGCGTGAGAGCTAACAGTTCGCCCACTCGTAAACCGCACCAGTACAATATCTGAAACGCATGATAGGAATATGGTTTGTTCTTTACCGCTTCAATGAATTTCAGATATTCCTCTTTTGTCCAGAACAGCATTTCCTCCGCTTTTCCCTTTCCCAGTGACCCCGCCTTTACAACAGGATTGCTTTTCAGTTCATAGAACCGTACCGCATGATTAAACAGTGCGCTCAATTCTGATTGCAGAGTTTTCAAATAAGTCGGAGCATAGGGCTTTCCTTTTTCATCACGATAGGAAATCTGTTCATTCTGCCACTGGATAATATCTTTCGGACGAATATCACGCATTTTCTTGTCCTTGAAATAGGGCAGCAGCTTTGTCCTCAAGATATGCTCTTTTGTCAGCCAGGTATTGTGTTTCAGCTTCGGCTTCATATTTCTTGTATATGCCTGAACAAATTTCTCGAAAGTCATATCCAAGTCAGCCGCTTCTTTCATACGGAAATGCCGTTCCAACTCTATTGCTTCCCGTTTGGTCTTAAATCCCCTCTTAACTTTCCGGCAATTCTTACCAGTCCAGTCATAATAGTGAAAGGACACATACCATGTTCCCCGCTGTTCGTCTTTGTACGCCTCCATAATCTTACTCCTTTCCTAATTCGCCTGCGCTATGCTATAAAATTTTTCTTCATAGTATTTTCTGCTCACTCGTCCGGTGATTGTGATAAAACCTTTCGCTTCCAGTTCTTCGTTCATCTGCCGCACCAGCTTATAAGCAAATGGTTTGGAAATGCCTAAGTTCTGCGCCACTTCTCCGGCTGTTACAAATAAATCATTTTTCAAATATGCGTCCTCCTTGTAGCTTTTTTGTTAAGTTTCATGTTTGCATTATACTTAACATTTATGTTATTGTTAATAGCTTATTTGTTAAACTTATCTTTTTTATTAAATTTAGCATTTGTGATAAGTCGTTATTGCTCTATTATTTCATATATGCTACAATATAAAAAACAGCAAAATCTTAAAAAGGGGAAGTTATGAACTATACAATCCTGACAATGAAAAAGCAGGAATTTCCATTGCTTGAAGATTTTTTATATGAAGCAATCTTTATTCCAGAAAGTATTGAAGTTCCACCTAGAAGTGTTATTTCCTTACCAGAGTTACAGACTTATATTAAAGATTTCGGACTATTAAAAGATGATTTTGCGTTAGTTGTGAAATAGAAAAACAAATCGTTGGTGCTGTTTGGGTACGCATTATCAATGATTATGGACACATTGACAGCAGCACTCTCTCTTACAATTTCTATCTATAAAGACTACCGAAAACATGGAATAGGAATTGCCATGATGAAAGAAATACTGAATTTGCTTAGAAATCAGGGATATAAAAGTGTTTCTCTTTCTGTCCAAAAGGCAAATTATGCTGCCAAAATGTATCAAAAATTAGGATTTAAAATTGTAAATGAAAATAAAGATGAATGGATTATGATATGCCATTTGTAGATTTCAGAAAGGACATAGACTATGTTACTAGGAGAACGAATTAAAAAAATCCGCACATTCCGAGGACTGACGCAACGAGAATTAGGCTTAAAGCTAGGATATGAAGAACGCAATGCTGATGTTCGTGTAGCCCAATATGAATCCGGCTATCGGGTTCCCAAAAAAGATACACTCATAGAAATTTCTAAAATTTTGAACGTCAATTATATAAACTTTGTTACGAAAGTTCCTGGCTGCGCCGAAGATATTATGCAAACTTTCTTCTGGCTTGACGAGGACAACTGCAATGCTTTTCATCTGTTCCAGCTTGTCCGCAATACTGGCAAGTGCAATTCCTTCGATGATAAGTCTGTCCGATATAATGATACTGATGAATGGCCCACTCATGCCCCTGTCGGTATGTGGATTGATTACGGTCTGGTAAATGAATTTCTGCGTGAATGGTGTCTGCGGAAAGAACAGCTAAAAAGCGGAGAAATTTCAGAGGACGAATATTTTGAATGGAAAATCAACTGGCCTGCTTCCAGCAGTAGCATTGATGAACAGGGAAATGACAAGAAAAATAACAGTTATGATTGGAGAAAATATAATGGATTATAATAATATTTATAATTTTAAAAACCCTATTCGGCATTTTATAAATATAGACAATATAATTTTCCCAACAAGTCCAGCTTCCATAGACATTGATGATACTTGTTGGACAAAACCTATCAAATTTACCATACGAAAAAATGATAATAGCTTTCGCACCTTGAAGCTTCCCAATATTATTTCTTTAACTTGTGCTTATGAACATTTTAAAACATTTCCACACTTTGATGATCCGCAACAACTTGACACTTCTCATAAACGATTATCTGTTCGATTAAATACAGGGGATTTTGCGATTGGGGAATATGATGTTCAATTAGAAAATGACTTTGAAGAGCTATGTGTCTATGACAATCTAATCAAATTAGATATAAAGGAATTCTATGGGCGATTATATACTCACTATTTAGATTTTAATGGCTTACCTGACCGCTATATTACAAATATGAATTTTGGAGCTACAAACGGCTTGATTATGGGTAACTATTTATCTCTATATTTTGCTGAACAACATTTAACAAAAATAAGTTATGTTCTTGAAAATGTGCTTGTAGAGCAAAATATCGTTTGTGATTTTACATATTTTTCCGATGATTTTTATTTCTTTTGTAACAAAGAGGACGTAAGTAAAATAATCCAAATATTTTATTCTGTTTTAGATCAATTCGATTTGCAAGGAAACGAAAACAAATATGAAATATGGGATTATGAAAAATTTAATTCTTATAATGTAATTGCGAGATATTGGAAAAAATTAATTGCACATTGTAATACACATTACAGCAGCGAAAGTTCGCAAAATAAATTGGTTTTTATAAATCAAATTGTGTACCGTATATCTCAATTATACGATGAAAAGCAAAAAAGAGTATTTATTAACAACTTTTTTAAAACAAAATATTTCAGAACACTAAATTTAGAAAAATTCATCACAAAAGAATATGACTACCATCAATTATGTTATATTTTTAAAACTTCTCCAGAATCACTATTATATTGTATTGACAAGTTTAGCCATATGAATAACTTTGATAAAAATAAAGTAAAGAAATTTTTCAAGATACGGTTTAAGGAATCCCTAAAAACTTCGTTTCATGAAGAACAACTATACTATTTTTATGCAATTAGTGAATTAGGGCTTACAGATATATTAGCAGAAAATACTGAATTAGTTTTGTGTTCAAAAAATCAAGTGCTAATTTCATATTATCTTAGCATTCACTTATTTTCTGAACAGGATATTAATACTTTAAAGAATAACACAGATGAAGCATATTGGTTTCAAAATTATCATTTAATTCTATACACCCCTAATTTGTTAACAGATTTAGAAAATAGTATATTATCCTATCTAATTCCCGAAAAATGTCGTCCCGTACCAAACGAAAAATCATCTGCTGTCAGGCGCAGAACAACCTATATGGAATTTTATAAAGAAAACTTATCTAACGGAAAAGCACTTATTCAAAATATAAATGATATAGAAATTGCTATCCATGAATATCTAGATCTAAGATTTGAAGAAGAAGAAAATCTATTTTTTTAATAAAACAGGTATCAAAAAGGTATCACGCCACATACTAAGAGCCGGAAAGTCCGCTGTTTATGCGGCTTCCCGGCTCTCTGTTTACTATTCAAACTCTTCCCAAAGGAAGTATCATCAAATCAAAAATGCTGATTTTATGCGGCATTCCACCGCATCTTTTTCATTAAATGTTACTCTTTTCATATCGTTTTCAAAAACTTTAGTAGCAAATTAGTTGCAATGATTCGATATTGCACCTACGAATTCTATGGCAGATATAATCTACTTTTACTACTAAAAACGAATAATCAAATGTGGCTTACGGGTGCTTAACTGTGCCTGCTGCCACACCCACTATGAAAGGAGCTTTTCTATGAGCAATCAACACAAACATCCAACTATAAGTTTTAGAATCAGCGATGCTGAACGCAAGCAAATCGAAGCCCGCATCCTTGCCAGCGGCATGATGAAGAAAGATTACTTTGTCCGTTCCTGCATCTATAACCGCATCTGCGTTGTCGGCAAGAAAGAAACCATATATCCTCTTGTACAGACTGTTAATGCTCTGTATCTGCAATTACTTAAAATGCAGAAGGCATTTACCTTAACTGATGCCACGTCTGATACACTTCCTGCTTCGGATGAAATCAGGGAATTGCAAACAGAATACACCAATATGCTTACAGCTATTATTGACCTCTTGGATGGTGCCAAATATCTGTGGGAAGGAGACCGCTATGAACAACAATCTTAATTTTCAATTTGGTATGTATGAGCCTGCCACAGACTCCGTCATTATCAATATCGGTGAGAACTCTGTTCTTATTATCCGTTGTAAGGAATGTAATTTCTCCGTTACCTTTGATGACCCAAATGATATTGTTTATCTTTACCGGCTGGCAGAGGAAGCACCTCTTCTGTATGCCAAATTAGCATTAAAGGAAAGCGGATTGCAGGATTATGTGGATGCTATGAATGAATTTAATTAGTTGTTCCCCAAGTTGAGGATGCATTCTATTTAAGTTAGTCTCACCGGTCTCAAGAACATTTTGAGACTGGTGAGACTATTACATTTACAATCGCTTTCTTCCACTCTGTTAAATACTCCATTCACAGAGAAAGCATCTTCTACATTTTCCCTCTGGTGAAATAACTTGTATAACTCTACCAGTTAATACCTAAGTAAACGGAATTAAAACAACCTTTGAATACCATGTAGTTCCCTCATGTTGATTCGGACATTTATTCAGACATCAATTCGGACATTGGTACTTCTTAATTTCAATTTCCCCATGTGTCATTTTCTCTAGACCAAAGCGTTCATTGCCGCCAAGCACCTTCGTCTACCTAACAAGACATTATATCACGCTCATTAGATTTCCCCTGATACTTCTTCACAATTTTTCATTCCCTTCATAAGGTCCTTGTACAAATCTGAATATTTTGATGTTTTTGAATCAAAGCATATTTCACCTAAAAAGCCATACTTTTTTCCGACATTGGCAAGTTTCTCATTATACTTTGATAAAAGCTGACTAAGCATTGCTTCTTTAAGTTTCATCTCCTCTATTTTAATATACAACAAGTAGGGTTCATTAACATAATAATTATCAAACTTTCTGCCCAACCACCTTACATTATGCCCTAATTTAAGAAGTTCGTAATCACGTTTCTTTTCATAAACATCCATTTCAAACCCTGATTTACTATCCATTGATAATTTCAAAAAATCTGTATCATATTTATGTAGTTTTCTAAATAACTTTTTAAAATAGCTTTTAGAATATCCTATATCTCGTAACTTAAATGAAATTACATTTTCTGTGTCTATTTTTCCAGTAACAATCTTCCCATCACATTTTCTCAAAATATAATATATCTTCTTCCCTATATGTACTTGAATATTATTTCTAAAGCGTATAAGTTTAATTCCTATAAGCTTCTTATCTTTATCAAATATTCTAACCAGTTCAACATAAGACTTACCATAATGTAGCAGATCTGCCAAATTATCTGCCAGAAGTTTATCTAAGTCATATTCCAAAAACATACCATTATCATATTCGAGCAAATTCAGCAGACGATTATCCGGAACATCTATTTTGTAAAAATATCGGTAATCATTATTCTTTCGAAGTATAATAGAAAAATGCATACAAAAGTCTTGCAAGAGCATGTCTCCATATAAGCTTATTCTTCTTTTTCTTTTAAAAAAAGGGTAGGGCAAATAATCGGAAGTCTGACGAGAGCTAATTATCATATGTTCATCATCCATAATATTTTTCCTCCCATCCATCACGACTATGATATCTATTTTCTTCATCTACAAACTGATTTAAAATAACTATGGCATATATTTCATAGGCTTCGCATCGCAATAAATTATGAGAATTTTTATCATTTAAAACTATTTTCAATATTTTGCTTTTCCCATCATATACCTCATAAAACCTATTTCTTTTCCAAATTATATTACCACTATTTTTTAAAGCACTTTCTATTCGTTGCTTCCAACCAGTATGCAACACATCTCTATTATAAATCGCTGGCATTCTATACCGAACTGAACTTAATATTTCACAAAATCTTTTCGCCATATCGTCCTTAACAAGAATTCTTTTAGCATCCTCTAGTATTAATTCTTTCCAGCGTTCATTACATGATATCTCGCTCCATAAATATGCGTAACCTGAAATCATACAATATTCAATAATAGGATTGCTATATACCGCCACCACAGCACTTTGTCGAAATGTTTCTTTTATTCCAATTAACTCTTTTCTGCTATACTCCTGATATAGCAATAATATTCCCAATAAGTTTTTATAATTTGATGCAAATGTATCGATTTCATTATCAACTATTGCCTCTATTAATATGTCGCAAAGATATGTTGCACATGCACCCAATATATCCGGATAATTCTCATATATATCCCAATGATTAAGCACAAAATTACTAGTACATTTACACCACTCTGATGACATTGCTTTATAAATCGAATCAAAATTCTTCGCAACATCAATTTCGGGTTTATCATTCCAAACAATTGATCGTTCTTTGTGATACCCCAATAGCCAATCCAATTTGTCGGCAATCAAAACATCAAACATATTGACTTTTGATTTTACTTCGCTATATTTTGCAAAAACAATCATTGCCCCTGCATCTCGGTTTTGGTTAAGTAACTCTTTTGCCAGTTCAGGAATGTACTTATTTACTGAATCATTCACTTTTATGTATATTTGTAATAGTTCATCATAATAATGCTTTGCTACAAATTGATTAATATACCATTCTGGAGTTATTCTATGCTTTTCCAACCTGATTTCCGCTTTTACACCATCGTATATTTTATTTACATCAAAATAATTGTAAAATCTATTTGGATTTTTCCAAGACTTTCTTTCAAACAATTTAACATCACAAAAGCAGCTCTCTTCACTCCATTTTTCAATATATTTTCTTCCCCCTACTAACACTCCTAAATAACTTACAACTATGTGCTCTGCCAAAGCCATTTCTTCTTCCAATGAGAACTTCTCTTTGCCTATTGTGTTTTGTAACTTCTTTTGAATTTTATACAAATAATCAACATAATAAACTACATTTCCAGATTCTACAGCACTTTCAGACAAATTTTCCAATGTTCCTAACCATCTGATTAAGCCTGCAAAAGACTTTTGGTTTATAAGATATTGTAATCCATTATCATTTATCTGTTCTATATCTTCTTCTAACCACAAATAATTTTTCTCGGTATTATATCCTAATAATGTGCCCGTCTTTAGCGCCATTTCTATTTCTGTGTCAGACGCACTATACCATTTTTTATATACCACCTTATCATCATACCAATATGAGTCGTAAGAAATTTTACTCTTTTCTTGCCAATATGTATATATCAAGGCTACATTATGTTTCATAAAACTTTCTACTGAAGCACTTATCTTTTCCTCTTTTTCCAAATTATAATTGTTTATTTCGGCTAAAATTCCAACACATTTTTTTACCTGTTTTTTATAATGATTTTGGAAATTATTATCATGTGTAAACATCTTTCCCTTGTTAAGATGGAGTAAATTTCTGTATATTTCTTTATATACCGCATTCGTAACGTAATACATGTCTGAAAATTGATATGTTCTACGACTCATAAAAGCAAAGGAAACAATAATCTTAAGAGCCTTTACTCCTAACACTATAAGCATTATTATCCCTATATCTATTTGAATTATCTGCAAAAATAGTACTACTACTGAAAAAATCAAATAATTGGTAATTGCTTTTATACATTTATTTGACACAATGTCATTTTCAAACAATCGTGATATTGATTGCGGTGCATTCGCATATTTTTCTGCATACATTGACATTATATTAGCACAATACAAACCCAAAAATACACCTGCCACTCCAACAATTGCAGACAAAACATCTGTAAGGAGACTCCTATCCTCTACAACTAACGCATTTGTTTTTAGTATCCATTTTTGTAAGCCATAGGGAAATATACCATCGCACTTTTCGGAAACTAATATTTGTTCCAAAAACAAAATCAGTGCAATAATGCAAATATTTTTTATAAAGGCCTTTATAACTTCTTTCACTACGTTTTTTTCAAATAACAAATCATCTTTTTTAGATTCCAGTTCATCTCTTCTTTTATGAAAGAACGCCTTTATTTTAAATAGCACCGCATTTTTTATTTTTCTACCTTTCCAATACAACTTCTCCATTTTGTATTTTCTCCTCGCTGTAAATGCATTTTCTTAACTGTTCATGGACAACTATCATTTTTTTACATATTACTCTTTATCCGTAATTTCCCAGTGTCCACTGAACCCACGCCCAACATAACATATATTATCCATTTCTTTTATATGACGCTTGATTGTTTTAGAGCTTACGCCCAATGCAATTGCCATTTTCTCTGTACTAATTTTATTGTCTTTACTAATCAAGTCCAGAATCTGCATATCCAGTTTGTCTTGAGGGACATCTTGAGGGACAACTTGAGGGACATCTTGAGGGACATCTTGAGGGACATTGTAGTTCAAATTCGGCATCACAACAGTAAACTGATATCTATCTGAACGAAATGTTGGTCTTTTACCCTCACTATAATTAATTTGAAATTCATATCCACTAATAATCTTTCCAAATCCACTACCTTTACGCTCCATATATCCAAGCCTGTTGAACACATCTGCAAGAACCGGATTTCTTCTGGTAGAAGGTACTGTAAGCGGATCTCTGTCCTGAATCATGGACCCATCCGGCATTCCTCCCGGAGAATAGATTTCCATTCTGTCATCGTATATGTCAATATGAACTTCACTCCCATTTACCAGATAATCACGATGTGCTAGAGCATTTACGAGTGCTTCATGATAGCTTCGCTCTACATACTCCGGCATTTCTTCTCTTGAATTTGCTGTTTTACGCCATTTCATTTTGCAATTACGTTTGATAAAGGCTTCCCCATTTTCAATCAGTGAAATAACACTGCCTGAATACTCAGCATCATCTAATGCATCGACTGCACCACCACTTTTATTCAACCCATTCCATCTTGTACAAAACAGCCTTGAACAACGAATAGGACTTTCATCGGCAAGTAACGCTCCTGCATTGGTCAAGTTCCCCTGTTCATTTACCAGTCCAAAAGAAATCAAGTCTTTATCGTCGAAACTGTTTCCGGTCCACTTCTTATATCTTTCCTTAAGCTTTGAAAAAGCATAATCTTCCGCCTTATAGGTAGAATTCTGCGAATCATAGGAAGTATTCTTTCCTCTGAGGACAAGACGTTTTAATTCTGTTGCAGTTGCCTTTACACTCTCATTTCCAACACGAACATAAGCTTCCAGTACACCATCTCCCGAATAATAATATGGAGTTTCATCACCCTTATATACATCAAGTATGATCAAAACCTTACCATCTTCTGTTTGATAAAATCTAAGCTTAAATTCCGGCATGGGATCAAGTCTTGTCTTAATCACTTCACTAATCTTTTCTGCATCGCCTTCCGGATTTTCAAGTCCGACAACCATTCCCTCATTAGAGATACCAAAAATCAATGCTCCACCAAATGTATTTGCAAATGCACTTACACTTTTACACCAACTTTTTGGTTTCTTTTCCTCCAATGCCAGCTTTTTATCGTATTCTGTTGCTTCGCCAATTAAATCTTTTATATTCATACCAAGCATTCACCTTCTACTTTAACTATATTTTTTACACAATTGAAGTTATAATACAACTTATCTATTTTTACCATCATTTTCATCTCTTTCATATATCATGCTGATTCCCACTGCACATGTTGTATATAATTTACAGTTCTTACAAATCAGTAATTCTGCGTATATGATTCCACACAAGTTTTCATCATCAACGTTCCAAATTGTTTCTCCAACATTTCGATATACCCTTTCTTTATATACAACTCGGTACCACTATATAACGGAATTGCATTGCCTGGATATTCGCTGTCACCTTTGTAACTCGATAACCATTTTTTCATAATACAAACAATATCATTATCCTGATTAACTGCAATATATCTTCCATTCAAAAAATCAAATTCCATATGAATGTTAAAAAGTTTAGAAATCGAAATACTAGGCCACAGGTAATCTGCATCTTCTAATTCTCTATCAAATGTTCTAATAATATTAATAAGAGATTCCGAATTATCTGAAATCATATAAGTTTCTCCTTTTCCAACCGCTGGAGCTAAATATCGTCGGAATGGGATCTGATTCTCTTCATTACTATCTCCTACTATACCTTGATATGCAAAAGCAAAAGACGCCTGATGATAATCAATTCTTGTTCTTGTCTCATAGCATCCGATTAGAATGTATTCCTCCTCATTATTTTTAAGAAAAGGAACACACGAATTACTCTTATCATATAGATGATTTCGAGGTTGAATTTCACGGCACTTGAATAATCTATATATCCCCTGGTAGTCAGGTATCAACCGAAACAAATTCTGCGGAATCAACTCTGGTTTTCTGTCACGATAAGCTTTTTCAATGATTGCGTGGAGCGCATATTGAATTACATATGATTTGTACACGGTATTTGTTTCAGGCATCTTACTTCCCCCACCAACAAAAGCGCGTATTTTATTATTCAATCTACTTGATGCATGTAGCCTTTTGTACAGTTCTACATAGTCAATACCACAAGTATCGACCACCTGCATAATTGGATCTCTATATACTGAATTCTTAGCGTATTCATCGGTTCCTTCTCTAGCCTCTTCTTTTCCAAGATCATATAGTTGCTCAGCTAAGTAAAACTCAATATCTTCTTGTTCCAAATAATCTGGTGAATGCTTATCTACACACTTTAAAAGATAGCTCTTATATATTGTAAATTCCGAAAATATGACGTCCAAAAGCAAATTTCTGGTTGGATAAACAGCATTAATTGCATTTATCATTCGATCAACATTCAAATCTTTCAAACGATATCCATAACATCTTACTAAATCAGCAATTGCTATTTGTGTCACAAGATTATACTGTTCATAATGTTCTAGACAAAATACTATTGCTTCTGTAAATTCTGAATAATTCTCTTCTTCAGCAGCATTCGCCAAATAAGCATACGTTGCCAGAAACGATTCCTTACCTCCATCAATAAACCGCATTAATAAGCAATTTCGTAGCTCTAACAGTTCATCCGTTTCTTCAAAAATATTATCACTAGTATACTGATCAAGATTCGGAAAACGAAGTTTCATAATATCAAATACATTTCTCCAAATCTCGACAATAATATCTTTATCATACTCAAATGCAAAAAGTGCGTCCAAAAGGCCTTTTGTAATTCTGCCCGAATGTGAAATAATAACTTCAGGTAATTCACTATAAAATATGTTACGAGCTATATCAGAACTAAGTCGTATACTATTGAGAAATTCATCCTTATCAATTAACGAGCTTCCCCATTCATATGAATAAAGGTACATCAACATATGAATTTCTGACAGTTCTTTATCGTCAAGTTCCAACTGCTCAATGATTTGTAGAACAGTATCCTTACGTTTCTTACTATACCTCCATCCACCGTATTCAGTAATTATAAATCTCATTATCTCAAGTAGAGAGTCCTTATCATTCTGATAATTTCTAAGGAATCTACAGATATCTTGTACATCTCGCTCAATTAAATCATGTGTTTCAAACCATTTCTTTGCATCCTCTGTAGTTAAAGCTTCAAAATGTGTTTGATTAGCTTCAAAAACATCCACTGTTTTCTTAACTTCTTTGTTTTCCATATCGTTGGCTTTTTTTATATGGAAATATTCTATATACTGTGAAACATCAAATCCTGATGACTCAACTGTTAATAAAAATTCTTTAATGCTTCCATCTTTACACGAATCATTGTCCGGCCAAGGACTATCAAGAATATTAAATCTTGAAACAACATTGATAACAAGTTCATTCATACGGCGCTTGATTAGTAATCTTTCATCATCGTCTGCTCCTGTGTATATCTGCTCTAGTGTTCTGAATACAGATGTGGATGCATCAATTATTCTTGGGCTTGTATCATTTGGAAGCGACTCAATCAGTTCAATTACAATATCTAAACAATCCAAATCATTGCTATACTTTTTTATAGTAGAACGTAACATACCCTCCACAACCCAGCTTTTTCCAAACTTGATTTGTAGCCCTGACAGGAATGCAAGTGCATACTTCGAGTCTATCTTAAGCAATTCATCAAACCAGCGATTTAGAAAGTGCTTTGTTTCTCTTCCATCAGTATGATTCCAAAGAGCCATTGTCATTTTTGTTATTGTATCACGTTCCTCTTCTGGATTTCCTGCAACAGCTTCAAAAAAAATGTTATAAGAATCCATAATTTGCAACAGAATAATATCCTTGTGATATCCATATGCAACAAGATAATGTATACATATATCAAAATGCTCTAAAGCCTCAGACTGATTATACTTTGAAATAAGACTAACAAAGCGTAACTTTGCTGCAGCTATGCAATCATATACCTCATTTTTTTCTATTTTCTCCTGAGTTCTTAATAAATAAGGTTTTACGATCTCATAATTATCAATTGTCAGAAAACGAGATATTAAGCCCAAAAATTCAGCATCAGTTAATGGACCTCCCATACTATGATCCAAACTTGTTCCAGTTTCATCATCAAGCCGTTCGAGAATCCCCAGGGCTTTCTCCAGATCCTCTACTGTTCCATTTTTGACAATCAGCTCTACTGCCAGTTCATATGACCTTGTTAATTCATTCTGTAGAAAATACAAATCACAAGTACGTGGTTCTCCTTTGAAAACTTCCGTATCCTGTAGCAATAGTTTCAAATTAGTAAGTGCTGTTTCACAGATTGTTTTAGAATCCATTTGTGTTGTGTGTGCACACAATTCTGACATCTTGACAGAATATATTATCCAATTATAGAACCAGTTAATATTTTTACAATCCGCACAGACTTTCTCTATTACTTTCCTATCCCCCGCTACAGCCAAATAATATATTTGTGAGAAAAATTCTTTAAAAATCATTATATCTTTTTCTCCTGGCATCCTCAATGTTTTGATTTTTTCCCAGTTTCCAATTGTAACCTCAAAGGAAACTTCACTTTGCGGATAATATCCAGTCTCAATATACGAAAGATAGTTTTTCCAATTAATCAGTTGTTGCTCCTCCACAATTGAAGCAATTTCATCAAATTCTATATAGTCCTGTAACTCATCATACGCAATCTCAATACATTGGTTTCTTATTGAAACCTTTTCTTTTTCTATTACCTCCATAAGCTTAGGAATGATACTAACTCCTTGTTCATCAAGATAATATCTATAATAGTATTTAAGTTCCTCAATTTTATACTGTTTAGCCTCTGTATCTAAATACAGTTCCCACCAAGGTGTAATACCCGCTTTCGAAGAAATATAACACGCAATTCGGCCTGTATTCATATCAAAGGTTGGTTTTCCATCAATTTGCATTAATTGATTTAGTTTAGAAGCACCCTTTATATCACATATTGCTTGGAAGTACTCTTCTCCAGTACTATCGAATTCATTCATATCATCGAGCATTGCCAACAACTCACCTGCTGTTGCCAACGCAACTAAATTTCTAATTCTACCCGCACTTCGGATAATACAATTCAAGTTCATTCTTATACGTTTTCGAGAATAACCCTCTGATACTGATTTAAGAACAAATTCTTTCTCAATCAATTCAATATTATCGACATCTCTCTTGATTTTATACAGCAATTCAGTAAGATAATAAAATGACTTATCAAATTCAAAAAATGGTTTCTTCTGTAACCAATCAGCAAGAATACCATAGACATTTCTCTCTAAATCCACTTTTTTATCTTTTAATGAAGCTAAAACAAACCGGCGGAAACTTTCATGATAGATTGAAAAACCACCACTTAGTGTATTTTCTATCAATAATGGATGAAGCACCGATATATCTTGTTCTACATATTTTCCATCTCCCGTAATCTCCATTAAATCATTTAAACTAAGATAGAAATCTGCACCACAAAGTGCATTAACCGTGTGGTTATTATGAACTTTTGTATACAAATAGGAATAATACTTAGACAGACTGATATCGTAGTCAGGTATTTCGTCTATTAATTCTCTATTCACATCTAAGTTTCGTAATTGGCGCAAGATATAACTAAGGTATAGAGCATTCCCCTGAGATTTCTTAAGTAAATATGCGCTTATTGATGAAATATCATCATCTTCAATAGTATCATCACTAATTTGAAAAGTCTTCATCAAGGATTTTACTTGTTCTATTCCCCATGGCTCAATCTCAAATACACTGTAGTTCTTGCTTTTAAACTTCTCTATTTCATCTATTGGCTGCGATGATATTATTAAATAGCAGTTATCAGGAAAATCGATTTCCAACAGTTCCGAAATGATTTCAATTTCAGAGCGGGAAATAAAATCTTTATTTAGCTCATATTCTCTAGCTATATGATCAAGACCATCTACCACTAAATAGAATTCTTCTTCAATGAAACAAAGCAAATTTTCAAGCTCTGCTTTATTAGCACCAAAAATTGTATTTTTATGTACAACTAGCTCTGGACATTGTTCCACAATCTGCGAAACTAAATTTCCATATAGGGAAGTGACACGTATTCTGTCAAGGCTATTTGTATCCTGTAAAGAATGGAAACAATTATAATGTATAACTTTACTATCTTCTCTCGTAAGTTTATCTATGTATTCATCAACAAACCAAGACTTTCCAGATCCAGGATTTCCTGAAATAATAACACGTTTTGAATCAAGAATTACTCTGTGTAGCTTTTCAATTTCATCACCAAGTATAATTTGATGTGCTGAATCCACCGGGAATCTTTGATCGAATTTTCCATAATCCTTTATTAATCCAAGGTGCCCCACTAATATATTTGTATAAAGTCTGTTTCCTATCGCTCTAGAATGTTTTACTTCCGTTGCAAGTTTATAAATAATATCCTCTACGTTGAGAGCATCATTTGGATATATTCCTACCCCCAATTTCTCAGTCTGTCGAATAATTACATTTTCTAGGGATCCAGGATTCTTTAAATCCAGACTTGCTTTAGGCATTTCTAAAATAATCGTGAGCTCATTACAAAAAGCTAAAAAGGCTTCTCTATCAATAAGCCCTAACTTAATCGCCGTATTAAACTTTCTCCAACCTTTTGGTGGTAATTTTTCTGCTGGCCAAAACACGTCACCATCAAACGAATATGCAGCAACCGAAAAAGGCAGAAATTGTTCTTGAATAGGCTTCAAATACTCTGTAATTGGATCATCATCAGTAGGCATGTTCCACGCAAGACATAACTTTATTTGAGTATCATTTTCGGATTCTTTTCTCATTTTCCAAGAAGCGAAAAGATCACATAACGCAGTATCATGTCCATTGCCATTTGCCAAGTCATCTTTAGTAAGTTTATGGGAGCTTTCATCATCAGAATACTTAATTTGAAATTCAATGTTACCATTAGACATCTTCAACTTTAAATCATCAAATTTATCTCCGCTGAAATCCTTACGATCTATAATCAGCTCAGCATCTATCTGTTGAACCATCAGTTGTAGAATTATTGAAACAGTAAAATAATCCTGATATTCATATCCTTCATGGATTGGACTCTGCATTTTATAACCTCCTCACATAAACACTAAGTAATTCAACTTTTTAATCCTTCCTCAATGCCTTATACAATTCTGCTGCCATAGAATCCTGAACCTTCTGATAAAAATCAGGGTCGTTAAATAACTTAGCAAAAGAATCGTTATTATCCAAGAAACATTGTGTCACAATATCCCTGAATTTGTCTGGGAACAATGACTTCACGAACATTTCAGTACTGTTATCATTAGCATATTTTTTGAATTTCTTCACCTCAGTATCCTTCATAAACATCTGATAAATACCTTCAATGATTACTCTATCCGCATCAGTAAAGTTACCGCTAAAACGTTCATTTACCTTATCAATGATACTTTGTAATGTATCCTTTTTCTTGCTATTTTTCTTTGGTGCTGCACTTCCCCCTGGAACAAATATTGGTGGTTTTTCATCCAATATAATTGCTCCTGCAAAAGTCTCAGTAAGTGAAGCATACTCCAAACGAATCTTATCATCAACATCAACAAAATCTATAACATTAGGTCTAGGAAGCAGTTTTATAAGATGCGTTGTGTACTGATATTCATGAAACAACTCAGGATCGTGCAAACGCACCAGCTGTGTAACATATGAATAAATACGGTTAAATCTTCGTATATAATCTCTTGATGCTTCTCTGTCATCCTCATCTAAATCCTTATATCTCTGGATGACCGGACGGAACATACCTGCCAATCTGCCCAATGCTGCCGCATCCTGATTTTTACCAACATTAGAAACCATGAATTTATTGAACCCATCCACATCATCATAATTATAAATCATATAATCATGTATCTTATTTCTAATATCGTATGCTGCGTTTATATCCGTATCGCCTTCCATAGTAGTATCTTCATAATAAGGAAGAAATGCTCCCTTAATATCTTCCTCTGTATTTTCAAAATCCAATACAAAAGTGCTATTCTTCCCTGATGTTGTACGATTCAAACGAGAAAGTGTCTGTACTGCGGTAACATCATGGAGCTTTTTGTCAACATACATCGTATGGAGCAATGGTTCATCAAATCCGGTCTGATACTTATTCGCCACCACCAGAATATTGTACTGGCTACTGTGGAACGCCTTACGAAACTTCTTGTCTGTGGTAATGTACTTTCCGTTTTCATCCACATTCATAGTAGCCTCTGTAAATGGTTTCTCACTCGGATAATCCTCAAGAGTTACCTCTCCGGAAAAAGCGATCATAACATCACTTCCGGCACACTCCGCCTCATGCTCCCTTATATAATTCCTGATTGCAAGATAATAGCGGACTGCATTAGCACGGTTATCGGCGACTACCATCGCCTTTCCCTTTCCATTTATCTGATATCGGCAATTTTCAAGGAAGTTCGTCATTATCATTTCTGTCTTCTGAGCAATCGTATAACCATGTTTCTTGTAGTACTTAAATAATGCACGGGATGTCGGTCCCTCAATCAGTTCCGGATTATCCTCTGATACTTTTATGAGTTTGAAAGCTTCTTTTACTGTTGTATAATTTGCCAACACATCAAGAATATACCCTTCTTCGATTGCCTGTCTCATAGAATACACATGGAACGGTGCTCTAATAGATTCACCATTCTCATTTACTCCTACAACAGTTCCAAAAGTCTCTATCGTCGTTTGTTTTGGTGTAGCTGTAAATGCAAAGAATGACTGATTATCATGTCTTCCCTGACCAATAACCGCATTGATATACTCGTCGGTCAAATCCACTTCCTCTTCTTCAATGCCTGCCTCTTCTGCATATTCCTTAATTGCAACACCTATATCAATCAGACTGCGTCTGAGAGTCTTTGCACTCTCCCCATTCTGTCCCTGATGTGCTTCGTCAATAATTACCGCAAATTTACGTCCACGGAACTTCTCCATGTCCTTTTTAGCAAAAAGGAATTTCTGAATTGTACAGATAATAATACGCCTCTTATCATTTATAGCTTCAGCAAGGCTTCTGGAGTTTTTCTTATCATCAATAGCTTCTACCAAGCCAACCTGATGTTCAAAACTGTTGATGGTATCCTGCAACTGACCATCCAATACCACACGGTTTGTAACTACAATAACAGAGTCAAACAATCCCCTATTATATGCATCGTGCACAGATGCTAATCTATAGGCAATCCATGCGATAGAATTAGACTTTCCGGAACCTGCCGAATGCTGAATCAAGTAATTGTTCCCAACACCATTTGCTTTCACATCAGCCATGATTTTTTTCACAACATCATACTGATGATAACGAGGGAAAATCATCTTTTCCTTCGTTACGGTTTTAGTAACACCATTCTTAACCACTTCTTCCTTTTCTTTCACAAAGGAAATGAAGCGGTGAATCAAATCAAGCATACTGTCTCTTTGAAGTACTTCTTCCCACAGATAACTTGTATCATATCCATTTGGATTTCGTGGATTTCCTGCTCCTCCGGTTACCCCAGCTCCATTAGACCCCTGATTAAATGGCAGAAAATGAGTATTACCATCTGCTAACTGAGTAGTCATCCAAGCCTCATATAAATCAACCGCAAAGTAAACCAAAAATCTATGGTTTAATCTGAAGGCAAACTCCTTAGAGCTACGATCATCCTTAAATTGCTTGATTGCACAATGGTAATCCTGACCTGTCAACTGATTTTTCAGTTCCAAAGCCACCACCGGAATACCATTGACAGAAAGAACCATGTCTATAGTATTGGTATTGGCAGTACTATAGCGGAACTGACGGGTACAACCAAGTATATTCGCCTCATAACGTTCCGCTGCCAAAGAACTGTTTTCTGATTCCGGCTTAAAATAGCACACCTTCAACTTACAGCCCATATCCTCTATTCCATTGCGAAGAACATATAACAAGCCTTGATTGGATATAGCAGTTTCTAAGCGATGGTACAGTTTCTCTGATGCATTTGCGCCATAGTACTTTACATACTTCGCCCACTCCTTTGGTTGCGTCTTTTCAATAAACTCGCAAAGCACATCCATATAGATACACTTAGCTACATCATGCTGGCGATTATGTACCCAATTACCTTCTTCATCCTGTCCGCAGAACTGAGTATATCCACCTTCCGGTGAGATAAGAAATGATTCTATATCTCGTTCAAATCTCTTTTCGCTTTTATCCAATTATGACACCTCCTTCTTACCTGTGACATATTCGTAAATTAAGGAACGCTTGTATTGTTCCAGTTTTTCAATTTTGGATTGCTTGATGGCAATCAGCTGGTCAATCTTAGAACTTTTCTCATTGAGATATAAAGCTATTTTTTCCTGCTCCTGAACATCAAAAACAGGAATATACATATTTTTGATGAAGTCGATATTAGCTCGTGGCATTTTTGTTCCATATGTCGATGCATTAACAGTATCAAGGAATCCATAGCTTAACATATACCATTTGAGATATTGGTTATCTATAGTTTCAGCACTAAATACCGCAAACTCACTGCTAACATATGTTTCTTCTTCAACTTTGTACACTTTTGCAAGATAAGGACGAAGTTTACCAAACAGAATTTCTCCGCTATGAGCAACAATCGCACCATCTACTTCATATACATTATCAGTCTTTATTCGCTTACCGGAAAATCCTTCTATATGTTCCAGTGCAATATACGGCAAATCCAAGCTTGATTGTTTCTCCGCATTAATAGAAACATTAAATTTTAGTCTTTCTATATTCCAATGCTCTGGGATCTCTCCAATCCACTCAACACCACTATCCTTCATCGGCACAGTAGGGTCAATTCCCTTTGTTACAACCTCTGTAATCAAACTCTGTTTATAAGCTTTCAACTTTTCAATCTGCTTCTGCACATTACCAATAAGTCTATCAACATCATCTATCTTCTTGTCAAGAAAATTCACAATTCTTTTTTGCTCATCCTCTGGTGGTAATGGAACCGAAATGGCTCTAAACTCCGTTGAATAAGTTCTCCATCTCATCAACATAATTCCTCGTCCATAACGATAACATTCACCATTAAATTGTGAAGTTCTAAATAAATAATGATAATATTTACTGTTAGTATCATGCAGTGGCTTATACACATCATATGCCGGACTCGTAACACCATTGTAAGCAGATCTACCTACTGCCCCCATCCAACACAAAATGATATTTACCACAATATCATCTTCTTTTACAATCTTATATCCTTCAGCTGTAACGGCTTTATTTCCCGTTGTTTCTGTTAAATCACTATGCTGAACAACTCCTTTATCCGTATATAATGAGATTAAATTAACATCTTCAAGAGCCTCATAATTTTTTTCATTACGCAACTCAAAAAGATTTTTTATTCTCCGAATCATCCAATGATTTGGTATTTTGCCCAACCATTCAACTCCACTATCTTTCATCTCACGCATTTCCAAACAACTCCTTCATCAAAATTGTTTCTTCCGCTTCAAGTTCCTTTATTTCCTCAGATATAGATTCTGAAGATGCCGGTGCTTCAAACTTATAGAATAATCTCGTAAATGGGACTTCATAGCCTTCCTTATTCTTTGATGAATCTATATAAGCATTCGGATTATATGGCAGTACATTCTTCTCCATATATGCAACTATATCCTCACTCAAAGGAATGATTTCAGTATCTGTAGCACCTTTTACAGGTTGTTTCTTTCCTTTCTTCAAGATTGGCTTACCATCTTCATCTACCTGTGCCGTTTCAACAGTAACCTTTGTAAACCCAAAGAACTCTTTGTCAAACACTTTTGACTCTACAACCAATCCATCATCCTCATAGGTTTCATTCTCAAAGCCTTCATATGCCCTAAGAATAAGTTCAATACATGCATCGTCAAGGTCAACTCTCTTAGAGCCGATATTCTTACGACGTTTCACATAACATTTGCTGGCATCAATAAGCTGTATCTTGCCGCTACGGTTCATATCCTTACCCTTAGTCAAAATCCAAATATATGTAGAGATACCCGTATTGTAAAACAGGTCCGTTGGCAGCTGCACAATCGCCTCCACCAAATCTTCCCCTATCACATATTTACGAATTTCAGAAGCACCACTTCCGGCATCCCCTGTAAACAAGGACGAACCATTCTGTATAATAGCCATTCTTCCGGAACCCTCTTTTAACTTCTTTACACCATTGAGCATGAACAACATCTGCCCATCTGAAATCGCAGGAACTCCGGGACCAAAACGTCCTTCATAGCCACGCTTTGCTTCTTTTTCAACAGCTTCTTTTTCACGTTTCCAATCAATACCGAACGGTGGATTAGAAATAATGTAGTCAAACTCATATCCGTCAAAAGCATCATTGCTCAATGTATCACCATATTTCATACCAGATGCATTTCCACCTTTGATAAGCATATCCGCTTTAGCAATGGCATAAGTTTCCGGATTGAACTCCTGACCAAAACAAGTTAAATCAGCTTCACTATTAATCTCTTTTAAGCGTTCTGTCAAGCATCCCAACATCTGTGATGTACCCATAGCCATATCATAAGCAGTCTTAGTACATCCATTTTTCATAATATCTGTCTTTTCTGGAGCTACAAGCAACTCCGTCATCAGATAAATAATATCCCTGCTTGTGAAGTGTGCTCCAGCTTGCTCATCATAAGACTCTGAAAACTTACGAATCAATTCTTCAAAAATATACCCCATATCCGCAGAAGTAATCTTATCCGGAGACATATCTGCCTTTGCAGAATTAAACTCTTGAAGTGTTACAAAGAGCACTCCGCCCTTTACCATCAACTTAACTGTATTATCGAAATCGAAATTTTCAATAATATCTTTCACATTATCAGAAAATCCTTGCAGATATTCTTCAAAATAATCCTCTATCTTGTCAGGTTCAACAATCAATTTAGCAAAATCGAAACTGCTTGTATTATAGAAATCACGCTTTGCCACTGTACAAAGAATACCATCACGAGCAGCGCCTTCCACATGCTGTTCATCAAGCTTCTTTGCCATCTCTACTACAGCATCCTTGGTTTCTTTTAATGCATCATCAAAGCGTTTCAAAACCGTCATAGGCAAAATAACTTTGCCATATTCGTGTGGCTTGAATAAACCTACCAGATGTGTTGCTATTTCCCAAATCAGATTGGCTTTCGCCTGTATATTTGCGTTAGTCTGCTTTTGCAGTTCATTCATTGACATATTATCATTCTCCTTTATTTAGTACGCTGCGACACGCAAGCAAAATCTTCGCTTATATGTAGTCCTCTTCAATCAATCGTTCCAACATTTCTCTGAAATTAGATTTTGTTATTTTCAGCTCACTGCCACTGATCAGTCTCTCAACTCGTGGATAAGCTGATGACTTCTCTAATTCAGCAATAATACTTCCACTGTCACCTTTTCCATGTCCACTGTGTGGTGTTGGTCCAAACAATACGATTCTATATTGCGGTGCATACTGCATTCTTCTAAAATCAAATTTCTGTATCTGCTTATAATCAAGACAAAACTCAAATCTGCTTTTGTCTATGCCCAAATTTTTAGCGATACTGAGTAATACCTCTTCCTTTACATCCGTACCACCGACAACGACAATTTTCCCCTCTTTGTATGAATAAAAATCCTGCTCCTGTTTCAGCAAATCTTCCATACCGAGTAGTTCCAGAAGTTCTTCCAACCTTCCACTTCTATTCAACTTTGACAGGATTGCCGTAATTCTATCCGGCAACACTGACATAATTTCGTCCTCTAATGCCGAGAGTTCTTCAATAGCCAATACCATTCTATCCCTCCTCGTATATAGACTTCAATTCTGCTGTTGCTCTTGCAAGCTTATGTTTTAAAATCTTTACTTCATCCATCTTAGCCAAGTATTTTTCAGCCACCTCATTTTGTACAGATATATCCGGACAAGGGATCATAATCTTTTTCAACCCATCTACCGGAATATTCGGTAATGTAGCTCCTACTGTGACACGGGATAAAGCAATCGTCCCATTCTCGCTTTCCAAGTACGCTTTTACAAAGTAAGGATTTACTTTTGTTTCATCCAATTCAATCACATAAAGATTTCCGTTAGCCAAAATCTTTCTTCCTTCCTCAACTGAGGCTACTGCAATTTTAACCGGAGCTCCATTCTTTGAAATAACAAGGCTATTATTCTTTATGCAGTACTTCTCCATTTTCTTATCCATTGATTTAAGAAACGGAAGTTCATCACTAATAATTCCGTCCTGGATATTCGCAAGCATCAGATATTGATAATCTGTAGGTTCTTCTGAAACCATTTCATCAAGCTCATTCGCTTTTACCTGTGCGCCTCTTGTTACATTTACAATCAAATCTTCAAAAGGAACACCATCTTCAACTTCAATTTCAACCTCCAAAAAGCGAGAAGGGTTAATCGCATAATCCTGATCTTGAATTTCTTCGATAGTAACACTCTTTGCATTATCTGTATCTTCATTAAACATGTTCACGATGCTTTCAATTGTTTCATCAGATAACAGATTTTGTCTTCTACCAACTGCTGCCATTTCGCTGGCATCAATCATCCGGATTGATTTATTCCCTTTGCTTAATACAAGTAGTGATGTAGGTATTGAAGTTGATGCATACAAATTGCCCGGCAATGATATGACAGCTTCAATCCACCCTAACTTTACAAACTTCTCTCGGATACTTTTACTAATTCCGCCATTCCATGTTGTACCATTAGTTGTTACAACTACTGCTTTTCCATCCTTTTCCAAATGCTTCATAGCATTCAAAATAAACAACCAATCGGCATTTGCAACTTTCTTGATTTCTGGAATAACTGATTCGAATTCCTGCATCTTTTCTTTTCCAAGATTAAACACTTTCATGTTCCAAGGATAGTCACAAAAAATCTTATCAAATTTCTTTGCAACACTCATTTCCAAAGTATTTCCCTGCTCAATGGTAACTTGTTCTGAAATAAGCTGTAATCTTATATTCGAAATCTCCTTGCAATGTGTATTTATCTCAATTCCATAATACTTTGAATCAGGCGAAGCTCCTATTGCTTCCATAAGGAAATTACCGGTTCCACAGCAAAAATCTGCAACATTATCATTCTCGATATTTAAAATCCTTGTTGCAAGTTTCGCTACGCTATCCGGTGTTTCCATCTCTGCACCATATCTTCCGTTTGAAATAGGCATCCATAACAATGTTGCTACCAAAGTTTCTGTTGTATAGGAAACACCTATATCAATCGCTACAGACCAAGCATCCTTAACAGCTTCCCTTACAAATAGTGACTGCTCCACAGGTAATTCTTTTTCCACATATTCGATAATCTCTTCTACATTCTCAATTCCGTTATTAGCCACCAAATATGCCAAATATGCCATTCCAAACAATTGAGTTGGCATCAATATGTTACTGCCTTTCATTTTGGCTGATATATCATAGGTTACTTTTTCTACACTTGCAAATTCTTCTTCTCTGAGTTCTTTTAAAGTGATATTTAACATATTTAACCTCCCTTGGTTTTTTATAACCAAATCTTTATGTATGTAATATACCACCTCCCCATTTGGTTGTCAATAACCATTTTTAGGTTTTTCATAACCAAGTTAATTCTTGTAAAAACACTTATATAGAAATTTTCGGTTCCTATTATGCTTGAATGTCTCGAAGGTATAAATTCTCTTGCATATGGCAATTTAGGTGATACAGCATCCACCATAGCACCCAAACCCTTCCTTCCCTTCACCGATTATTTCTATTACTCTTAGACTTCTTCTCTCGCATCTCCTCCGCATAAATCTTATTAAACACCTCATATCATTCCTAATGTGTCATATCAGCCCCAGCTTATCAAGCACCCGATTAAACATCTTAATTCTGGAAAAGTACTCCATCTCTCCAAACTCAAACTCTTCGGATATCATAGCCGCCGGATACTCTATAAACTTCTCTACATCAATCCTCAACACATCTATCTTTTCTATTATCTGTTTCCATCCGCTGACAAGATCTCCCTTGATGTTCGGCTATATCCTACCCACTACTAGGGCAATTTAGTAACTTTCATCCTTTAACAACGAACGCCTCAAGGCACACTAATATTGGGCAGAGGAATTATCTTCCTCTGCCCCTATTCCACATCTTATCTTCCGCCTTATCTTTACCAGCATCTCTACCAACACTCTCATCATAAATCCTCTGAAACTCCTCATAAAGCTCACCACCATCTAGCTTTATCCCCAGCCTTTTCATTACATCCGAGAACACCCTTATGCTTCCACTCACATCAGCAATATCGAATCCGAATACATCAGCCTTAACAGACTCACTGACATTCTCATAACCACCAAGCTCTGATATTCTCCTGACAATCCAGTCAGCTTTGTCCACAGGTTCAGTTTCTCTAGTTTCAACAAATCCATTTTTATCTGTTACATCAGTTATACTTTCGCCAACTCTTGTCACATTCACATCAGACAAATTAAGAATCTCTGGTATTCCTATGCTCTCTAAATCAGCCTGTTGCTTTCTCACACTATCAATTTGCTCTTTTTGTCTGCCTATTTCATTCTGCTTATTGTTAGGATTTATTACCTCAACATTTGCATCAGGCTCATCAACTACTGCCGCTACTTTCTCAACCACAGCCTCATCTTCCATCCCCGGTATCTCAACATCCCTGTCAGCAACAATCTCCTCATTCTCCGACACCGCATAATAAGCCGTATACAAATCTTCTTTTATAATACCATCAGCAAGCTGTATCTGCCTCTTAATATCCTTTTTCTCCTGCTTCAGTTCGTCCAGTTCTTCCTGCACTTCCACATGCCATATCTGATACTCACGATACTGCGCCTCGTTCTTAATATTCCGTTTCCGACTTGAGCTTTCTTGGTATATCTCATGCTGTCTGTCCTCAATCTGCTGAATCCTTTCTTCCTGCTCACTTATGAAATCCACAAGCTCCACAATACTTTTGATGTCATTATTCACAAGCAACAGATATTCGTCCTGTAACTGATGAAACCTCTTCAAATCCTCTGCATACTTTGCTCCGCCGACTACAAACCGCTTCTGCTCTACAATCCTTAACCGATACAGCTTTGCATAAAACTGCTTCTGGAATGGTGACAGCTTCGCCCTGTGCAATCCCCTTATATCAGACGAATAAAAGTAAGGCTTTGCCATCCATGGCATATCCACATAATGCCGTAACATATCTTCTGAAAACATCTCGTCCAGCTTTGCCAGTTTATGATAATACCGAAATCCCGGTGCCTGTACCTCCATCCAAGCATCTTTCTTGAATACATATCCAAGCCGTTTCATCAGATATTTAAAATGCTCCACATTCCCGGCTGCATATGCACACATCTTGGCATCACGAAGAATTATTTCTTTCATGGACATTTCCTTTTCCCACTTGTCCCTGCTGATATTCTTTGGATTCTTGCTGTACTCTGCCGGCATTATGGAAAGTCCAAGTTCATCACAATATTTATTTGTGATAGGCTGGAGATGATTCTTCCAGTTGCTTTTCGGTGAATTGTATTTCTTGCCGGTTGTCATGCTGACACTGTTCCAGATAAGATGTCCATGCATATGCTCTCTGTCTGTGTGGACTGCATACACAGCCTCATAATCATCACCAAGCACATCCTTCGCAAAGTGCTCCAGGACGTACATTGCCTGTTCTACAGTTACTTTTTCTTCCGGCGAAAACGATATAATCACATGATAGCCTTGTCTTTTACCTGTCTTATGAAATATATTCTTTGTCTCCTTCATCTGCTCAAATGCCGTATCCGGCAGGCAGTTAATACCGCCCACCAGTACACATTCTTCTGTCTTATCCGGATTTTGGATATATTCCAAAGCATTCTTTAGGTGTGATGCTGGATTTCTACCTTCTGACTCTTTTATATTTAAGATCTTTGTAATCGCCATACTTCCAGCACCTCCCCGAATGTTTTCTTTACATCATCCAGACTGTTCTGCAATTTATCAATATCGCTGTAATACAATCTTCCCTGTGAATTGCCAAGCTTTACCGCCTGATTAATATTATTTGCAATACCTGCAATAACACGAATTATTTTTGCCCTGTCCTCTGGATAACTTGTATCAATGTTTCCTCCTGTCCGAATTAATTCTCTTATATAGGCACTTGCTGTCATTCCTGTTCGCTTAAGTGCCGCTTTCAGAATATCCATATCTTTCTCTGACAACTTCACCGATATCTTATAATCTTTCCTGTCAGACTTGTATCTTCTCTTTCCATCTGCCATACGTTTTTCCCCTTTCGTAATTTCCAAATTCTGTATCAAACCAATCTCTTTTTATCTGTACCATTGCTTTTTTCATCCTTTCTAAAAGTTCTGCTTATAGGTTTTGCAAGATGCGGAAAAGGTCGGACCTTTTCCCGAAAAAATATAAACGCCATCAGCGTTTACATAATTTTTCGTCTTGGCAGGAGCACCTGCACCCTGTATATAATATGTGGTGGTTAATATTCCACCACAATTACTTATATGGTGGTTGAAGTTCCACCTGATTTAAAAGTGGTGGCACTTTTTGCCATCACTTTGCTTGTTTGGTGGCATTTTCCGCCACCACTTTTCCATTTTGATGGCACTTTCCGCCACCATGACTTTTTTCTCGCTTATCTGAGTGGTGGCGCTTTTTGCCGTCACTTTACTGTTTTGGTGGCACTTTTTGCCCCCACTTTTGCATTTTGACGGCACTTTTTGCCTCCACACTTTTTCGGCTCTGATTTGTGCGGGGGCGCTTTCTGCCCCCATTTGCACGTTTTGGGGGCGCTTTTTGCCCCCACTCGCTGGATTCACCTATTCAGTTGTCTCTTTCACCATTACATCTGCATCCAACATCACATTTTCTGCTATCTCAGCACCATCTTCCGACAATTCATTTGTTTCAGGCGGTATATCCACTTCATCCTGTTCACTTATCACAAAATCCCCAACTGCCGCTTCATAATCCATTTCTTCTGCAACCTTGCTTCGTTTACGCTGTGGCTCATAATCCAGATTGTAATAATCTTCGTAACCATAGATTTTCTGTTCAAAGTACTTCCTTGGACA